>Ga0180221_1000005_pt1 | contig 709441 bp, 688 predicted proteins | sample eDN5th37CKraftMG_FD_151339 | JGI IMG/M metagenome (GOLD analysis project Ga0180221, IMG submission 151339) | Enriched Miracle-Growth compost microbial communities from Emeryville, California, USA - eDNA 5th pass 37_C Kraft MG (version 2) (version 2) ... | reverse complement strand
CACAGTCCGGGGGACTGTGCCCGCCCGAGTTCTGCGCCCGCCCCGCCAAGCCTGCCCTCGCCGGGCAGTCCCGCGCAGCGGGACCGGCTTCGCTGCGCCCCCCGAGCGGGCCGCCCCGCCCCACCGACCAAGGACGGTTCAAGAACTCAATCCTACAGTTGAAGCCCGTCATCATGGATGCCATGAATGTCGATCCCGCCTAGGTCCTGCCCCCCTAAAAGGAGCCTCGCATTCCCTAGTCCACCGTCGCGCCCGACTCCCGCACCACCGCGCCCAGCTTGGCGATCTCGCTGCGAATGAAGCGCCCGAACTCCTCGGGCGTATCGCCCACCGGCTGCATGACCTGGGCCAGCAACTTGGCCTTGACCTCCTTGTCCCGCAGGGCAAGGGCGATCTTGCGGGACAGCGTCTCGACGATGGGCTGCGGCGTTCCCGCCGGCGCGACCAGTCCCAGCCAGCCGACGAACTCATAGCCCGGCAGCGTCTCGGCCACGGTGGGAACATCCGGCATCGATTCGAAGCGCTTGGCGCTGGTGACGGCCAGGGCCCGCAGCTTGCCCGATTCGACATGCGGCATGACGACGGGAATGCTCTCGAAGTCGACGCCGATCTGGCCGGCCAGCAAGGCGGCAACGGTGGGCGCGCTGCCGCGATAGGGAACGTGCGTCATGCTGGTGCCCGCCAGGCTGTTGAACAGCTCGCCCGCGATGTGCATCGAGGTGCCGTTGCCGGCGGAGCCGCGGTTCACCTTGCCCGGATGCTGGCGGACATAGGCCAGGAACTCCGTCATGTTGGCAACGGGAACGGTGGCGGGGTTGATGGCCAGCACGAGCGGATAGGTGACGGCCAAGGAAATCGGCGTGAAGTCCTTGACCGCGTCGTAGCCCAGCTTGCGATACAGCGTCGGATTGATCCCGTGCGTGCTGACCGTGCCCATCAGCAGCGTATAGCCGTCGGGCTCCGCCCGCGCCACGGTCTCGGCGGCGATCACGCCGCCGCCCCCGCCACGGTTCTCGACGATGAAGGGCACGCCCATGCTTTGCGACAGCTTGTCCCCCAGCAGCCGCGCGACCAGGTCGGTGGGGCCGCCGGGCGCGGCGCCGACGACGATGCGCACGGGTTTGGCGGGATAGCCGTTCTGGGCCGGCGCCGGTCCCGCAAGTGCGGCGGCCGACGTGAACACGATCAAGCGCAGCAAGGCATGCATGGGTGTCTCCTCGTTGTCGGAAGGGCGGCGACCGTAGCCTAGGCGGCGGGCGCGACCACGCGGCCGTGGGTGATGTGGCGGTTGAAGATCCAGGCGTCGTAGCGCTTGCGCGTGTCGTTGAGCGCGGAATGCGCCAGGTGCCAGTCCAGCGCAGCCTGGTCTTTCCATTCCTCGAACAGGAAGACGCGGTCGTCCATCGGCGCCGACGGCGTGATGATCTTGAACTGCAGGCAGCCTTCCTCCTTGAGCGAGTTGGCGGCGTGCGTCTGCATGACCGCGAGGAACTCCGCGCGGTGCTCGGGCTTGATGGAAAACTCGACGATCAACGATATGGCTTGCATGGCGTCTTTCCGTTGCATGGGTTTGAAAGAAGGATCCGGCAGCGTTCGATGGCGATGCGCACCACCTCGTCCGGATCGCGCTCCCACCAGTCGGTGGAGAAGATCTCGACTTCGTACGGGCCGGCGTAGCCGTTGCGGGCCAGGCAGGCCAGCAGCCCCGCCAGGTCGGCGGCGCCATCGCCCATCATGGCGCGGTCGTTGACCGGATGGCGGGTGGGCACGCGCCAGTCGCACAACTGCACGGTGGCGATGTGGGGCAGGTGCGGCGGCGCGAGGCTGTCGTACAGGTCGGGATCCCACCACGTGTGGAACACATCGAGCACGACGCCGCAGCCGGGGCCGGCTTCCCGGCACAGGCGCAGGGCCTGCGCCAATGTGTTCACGCAGCCGCGCTCGGCGGCGTGCATGGGGTGGAAAGGCTCGATGCCCAGTTTCACGCCCGCCTGGGCGGCCAACGGCGCGGCTTCGCACAGCAGGTCCCGCACCTCTTCGCGCGCCCGGGCCAGGCCGGCCACCGCACCGCCTCCGCAGACGAACACGACGGCGCCCGCGCCGATCTCGGCCGCCTCATCGATGGCCTGCCGGCAATCGGCCAGCGCGGCGCCCGGCCCACGTTCGCGCAGTTGCGCCAGGTCGCCCGCCTTGCACAGCGACGGCACCCAGGCATCCGCGTCCCGCAGCAGCCGGCGAGCCCGCGCCACGCCGCATTCGGCCAGCTTGTCGCGCCAGACGCCCACGCCGTGCACGCCGTGGCGCGCGTAGCCGGCAATGGCCTCTTCCAGCGACCAGGCGGGCGTGGTGATCTGGTTGATGGCCAGCCGTTCCCGCATCATCCGCGTCTCCCGCCGCTCGGCTGCGCCATCACCGCGACCGCAGGGCGTCGATGTTGCGCACCTCGGCCACCTTGCGCACGTATTCCTCCGGCGGAGCCTGGTACAGCAGCTTGCGGCTGACGTGCACGCCGGTCATCTCCTTCATGGCCACGACCATTTCCGTCGCCTTGACCAGCAGCCGGTAGCAGTCCAGCAGCGGCACGCCGTCGACCTCGAAGATGCCGCGCTGGGCCAGCAGCGTCGACGACGGCCCGGCAGGGATCACCACTTCGGCGCCGCGCTCGATGGACCGGCGCGAGGCGGCCAGGATCTGTTCCACGCAGTCATCGCCGGCGCGCGTGTCGGTGAACACGGAATCGAAGCCGCGGATGTTCGAGAACTCGATGTACTCGACCGAGGCCAGCCGGTCGCGCAACCCGTAGCCGATGGGAATCTCGCGGTAACGGGGGACCATCTTCTCGTTGGGCACGACCAGGCCGAAGCGCTCGCCCATGGTGCAGGCATGAAAGCAGCAGACCTCCATGAACGAGACCACGGGAATGTCGAGCATCTCGCGCAGCTCCACCAGTGCGGGATCCAGCGAGTTGGCCAGCACGAACGCGTCGTAGCCGCCCTGCTGGCGGATGGCCAGCGCGTTGTCGATGATCTCGCGCACGTCGTAGTTCCAGAACAGGCGGAACTGGTCGCCCAGCGCACCCTGCCGGGTGCCGCGCACTTCCACCTTGGTCCCCGGCAGCGCGGCGCCGTCGCACAGCGCCTGGGTGGCACGCAGGAAATTCGCCATGCCGGTCTCGGACGAGACGAGCTGATACCAGATACGCATTACTGCCTCCTTGGTTGGGCGGACACGGCTGCGCCATGCCCATGCAAAAGATGTTGCGCGGCGTCCAGCCGCAGGTCGGTTCCCAGCTCGCGGCTCAGGTCGCGCACTTTCTCGAGCAGCTTCAGGCCCTCGCCGTTGCGCGCCAGCCTGGGCAGGCCGTCGGGCCCCTCTCCCTCGGCCCACAGGGTGAGCGGCTGCAGCGTGAACGTGGGCGGACCGTCCCGGCCGCAGGTCAGGCGCACCAACAGGGCTTCCCAGGCCGAACGCCTGCGGTAGAAGCCGGCGCTGTCGCGTCGGGCACGGTAGACGTCGGCCAATGATTCGTCGCGCATCGCGTACGCATCGAAGAAATCCGCGGGCTGCGTGGGGAACAGGTAGGGCTGGAACACGAAGGCGCCGATGCCATGGAAGATGGGCCGGCCGCGATGCAGCTGCACGCCCCGCACGCCGTGCGCGCCGTGCCCGATGACGGCATCGGCGCCCGCCTCGATGGCGCGCCGGCCCATCTCCACCGCGAAGCCCGGCGGCATGTCGGGCCGGCTGTCGTACTCGTGCGTGTGCATGCTCAGCAGCACCCAGTCCGCGTCGCGGCGCGCCGCGCGCACCGCCGCCTCGATGTCGGCAGCGTCGTCGGGCGCGGCCCAGGACTCCACGCCGAAATCCTTGCCGCGCACGAAGCGGGCACCCAGCAGCGACAACGCCGGGCCGCGCTCATCGTCGTAGGCCCTCGCCAGCGGATGTTCGCGATGCTTGCCCACGGGCAGGTGCTCCCGGATGCGTTCCAGCGCGGCATAGGCCTCGCCATCGACGCGGTAGCGCGTGCCGAAGCGTAGCGGCGCGACCCCCGGCCGGCCAGGCGTATCGTCTCGCGACCGCCCGGCCCGCGCGTGGTCCAGGTGGCTGGACGAGACGGCCAGCACGGCCACGCGGCCACCCCGGGTATCGACCATGGCGGGGCGCAGGGCCAGCTGCAGGTCGGCGCCGGTGCCGGCATGGGGAATGCCCAGGTCGCGAAGCGCGGCCTCGGTCTGGCGCAGACCGTCGACGCCGTAGTCGCCGGCGTGGTTGTTGGCCGTGGACGCCACGTTGACGCCCAGCCAGGCCACGTCCCCGGCCAGCGCCGCCGGCGCGCCCGCCCACGCCCCCGGCGCCTGGGCCGCTGCCACCGTCGGATGGCTCAGCAACTGGATCTCGAGGTTGGCGAAGCGCACGTCGCACTCGCGCAGGGCCTGGACCGCCGCGATGAAACCGGGATCCGTCTCGCCATGCAGCGGCTTGCCCATGTACAGGTCACCCACGGCCCCTATCGTGATCGTCGGCGCCCTGGATGCCGGCTCGATGGATGGCATGGCGTCACTCGGCCTGGATGTTGGCGGTCTTCACGACCTTGGCGACGCGCGTCCGCTCGCGGGCGATGAAGTCGGCGAACTGCTGGCGCGTCCCCGGCGACGGCGTCGCGCCCAGGTCCACCAGCCGCTGCTTTACCGCCGCCTCGTCGACGACCTCGCGCAGCACCGCGTTCAACTTGTCCAGCACCGCCGGCGGCGTGGACGCGGGCGCGGCCAGCCCGTACCACACCGATTCCTCGTAGCCGGGCACGCCCGCCTCGGTCGCGGTCGGCACGTCGGGCAGCAGATCCATGCGGCTGGCGCGCGCGATCGCCAGCGCGCGCAACTTGCCGCCCTTGATGTGCGCCATGGATTCGACCGTGTTCAGCGGCATGAACGAGATGCGCCCGCCCAGCATGTCGGACAGCGCGGGCGCCGCGCCCTTGTAGGGCACGTGCAGCACCTCGATGCCCGCCGCCTGCTTCAGCGACTCGCCGGCCAGATGGGCGGAGCTGCCTATGCCCGGCGATGCGTAGGTCAATTCCCCCGGCTTGGCGCGGGCGCGGGCCAGCAGGTCGCCCAGCGTCTTGAAGGGCGAGGCCGCCGGCACCGCCACCACCAGCGGTGCGGAGGCGATCATGCCCACCGGCGCGAAGTCGCGCTGGCCGTCGAACGGCAGGTCGGCGAACAGGCTGTTGTTGGTGGCGATGGAGTTGGCCACCAGCAGCAGCGTGTAGCCGTCGGCCGCCGCGCGCGCCACGGCCTGCATGCCGATGTTGGAACTGCCGCCGGGCTTGTTCTCGACGATGAAGGGCTGCCCCAGCTTCTCGGCCATGCGCTGCCCCACCAGCCGCGCGACGGCGTCGGTCGCGCCTCCCGGCGCATAGGGCACGACGATGGTGACTGGATGCGTCGGCCAGGATCCGGCAGCGGCGTGCGCGGACCCGGCCAGCGCCCAGGCGGCCAGGCCCGCCAGGAAGTGTCGAACCATGCTTGTCTCCCGCATTTATTAAACCAACGTTTGAATTATTAATGGCGATTATAGGCCGCCATCGGCCACTCGCCACCGGGGTTAACCCTGGCATCGATGGTTCGAGCAGCATGCGCGCGGCAAGGCGAACGCGCTGCGGGACGGCGGGCGCAAGGGAAACGAAGGGAACGGACGCGCGGCGCGGAACCGCGCCGGAAGGCTAGTCGGCCAGCAGGCCGGCCAGGAAGAAGCGCACCATGCGGTCGACCATGTCGTCGGGCCGGTGGTGGACCTGCGGCAGGGGCGCGGACGCGAAGGCAGCGGGCGGCCGTTCCATGCGCTCCCAGCCGCCCATGGCGTAGATGATGCCGCCCACCATCAGGTTGTAGCGCCAGATCACTTCCTCCAGCGGCAGCTTGGGCAGGAAGTGCTTGAGGGCCAGGATGAAGCGGCTGCGCACGGGTTCGTAGTAGGTCTGCAGGAACTCGTTCTCGCCGGGCATGGCGAAGGCGCGCGACAGGAACTGCATGACCACCAGCGCCGAATTGTTGCTGCGGGCGTTGATCGCCGCCGTCAGTTTCATGGGCGGCTCGACGAAGGCCCGCACCACCGCTTCTAGCGTGGGGGCGCCGCTGGCCAGCGCCGCGTCCAGCAGCGCCAGCCGCTCATCGTTCAGCGGCACGACGCGGCGCCGGAACATTTCCTCGAACAGCTGGGACTTGCCGCCGAAGTGATAGGTGATGGCGGCCAGGTTCACGCCGGCCGCCTCGCTGATGGCGCGCACCGACAAGGCTTCGAACCCTTCCGCCGCGCAGATGCGCTCGGCCACGTCGAGGATGGTGGTGCGCGTTTCCTCTCCGGCCGCGTTCTGCGAGCCACGGGGCCGGACTCGCGTGGCGGGCGGGGCTGACACGGCGGAAGCGGATTTACGGGTCATGGATGGAAGGCCGTAACGGGAACGAGTCCCGATTGTACGTCGGAAGCGTTGACCGCCTTATTTTGCCGCGCCTATAATTTAAACAAACGTATGTATTTAAGGAGGAGATAGTGCCCACCCCCATCCTGACCTGCGCCATCACGGGCGGGGATGACACGGCCGGGCGATTCCCGGCCGTCCCGGTCACGCCGCGCCAGATCGCGGAGTCGGCCATCGAAGCCTGCCGCGCGGGCGCCGCCATCGCCCACATCCACGTGCGCGACCCGGCCACCGGCAAGCCATCGCTGGACCCCGCGCTCTACCGGGAAGTGGTGGAGCGCGTGCGCGACAGCGGCTCGCCCGTCATCCTGAACCTGACCACCGGCGCCGGCGCACGCTTCCTGCCCGACGCCTCCGCGCCGAACGCCGCGGCGGCCGGCTCCAACCTGCGCCCGCCGGCCGAGCGCTGCGCCCACATCCTGGCGCTGCGGCCGGAGATCTGCACGCTGGACATGGGATCGCTCAACTTCGGCAAGGGAGCGCTCATCAACGTGCCGGACCACATCGAGGCCATCGCCGCCGTGATCCGCGAGGCCGGCTCCAAGGCCGAACTGGAGATATTCGACACCGGCCACATCGCGCTGGCGCGGCACCTGATCGATCGCGGCGTGATCGAACCCGACCCGCTATGGCAGCTGGTGCTGGGCGTACCGTGGGGCGCGCCCGCCAACAGCGAGACCATGATGCACCTGCGCGGCCAGCTGCCGGCGGGCGCGCGCTGGGCGGCCTTCGGCATCGGCCGCCAGGAGTTCCCGATGCTGGCGCAGGCGGCGCTGCTGGGCGGCCACGTGCGCGTGGGGCTGGAGGACAACCTGTACCTGTCGCAAGGCGTACAGGCGCGCAGCAACGCGGAGCTGGTCCGGCGCGCGGTGGAGATCCTGCATGCGCTCGACATGGAGCCCGCCGCGCCCGACGAGGCGCGGCGCATGATCGGACTGACGCCACGATGACCATGGAAGAACCGGTGCGCGTCGCGCTGGCGCAAGTGCGCCCGGGCCCGGACCTGGACCGCAACCTGGACGAGTTGGCGGCCATGGCCCTGCGGGCGCGCAGCCAGGGCGCCCAGTGGCTGCTTCTGCCCGAGTACGCCGCCATGCTGCACGGCAGCCGGCAGGCCATGCGGGCCGCGGCCGCCCGCGCCGACGACGTCGAGGCCGCCGTGCGCAGCCTCGCGCGGGACCTGGGCATGTGGGTGTTGCTGGGTTCGCTGGTGGTTCCCGACGGACCGCGCAGCATGTTCAACCGCAGCCTGCTGTTCGATGCCGAAGGCGGCCTGGCCGCCCGCTACGACAAGCTCCACCTGTTCGACGCCACGCTGCCCGACGGCAGGACGATACGCGAGTCGTCGGCCTACACCGCGGGCGACGAGGCCGTCGTGGTCGATACCCCCTGGGGACGCGTGGGGCTGTCCATTTGCTACGACCTGCGCTTTCCCGGCCTGTATCGCGCGCTGGCACTGGCCGGCGCGCAGATCCTGGTGGTCCCCGCCGCCTTCGCCCGCGCCACCGGCGCCGCCCACTGGCATGCGCTGCTGCGCGCCCGCGCCATCGAGAACGGCGCCTTCGTGCTGGCGCCCGCGACCTGCGGCGACAGCCCCGGCGGCCGGGCCAGCTACGGCCACAGCCTGGCGCTGGGCCCCTGGGGCGACACGCTGGGCGAACTGGGCGACGAGCCCGACTGCCTGACCGTGCCGCTGGACCTGGCCGCCGTGACCCGGGTCCGCGCGGAGCTGCCCGGCCTGTCCCACGAGCGCGCGTTCAGCCTGCGGCTGGCGGGCCCTTCCCCACTTGTTCCCTCCGACGGAATGCCTCATGACACAACCGCATGAACAGCGCTCGCCCGCCCGGCCGAGCCAGCCCCCGAACCTTCGCTCGCGCTACGTCGATGCCGCCGCCATGGCCTGGCACCCGACGGACTTCCCCGGCATCGACATGAAGATCCTGTATGCCGATGCCGACAGCGGCATGTCGACCATCCTGTTCCGGATGGCGCCCGGTTCGGTCGTGCCCCTGCACGAGCACACGGCGCTGGAGCAAACCTACATCCTGTCCGGACGCCTGGTGGACGACGAGGGCGAGGTGGGTCCGGGGGGCTTCGTCTGGCGGCCGGGCGGCAACATCCACATCGCCCGCGCCCCGGAAGGGGCGACCTTCCTCTCGGTCTTCATGAAGCCCAACCGCTTCTTCGGCGGGGCGAAGTTCTTCACCGAGTGATGCCCGCGCGTCATGCCGCCGGCGGGGTCTCGCCGCGTGGCGCCTTGTAGCGGTTGTAGCCCCACAGGTATTGCTCGGGACAACGCCGGATCATGGCCTCCATGCCGGCATTGACCCAGGCGGCCTGGTCTTCGGCCGTCTCGGGCACCGGGCCGGGTAGCCGCACGAAATGGACCTTCCAGCCCTGCCCGCCGGGCAGTCGCTCGCCCGCCGCCAGCACCACGGCGGCGCCGGTCTGCGCCGCCAGCCGGCCGGGCAGCACCATGCTGAAAGCGGGTTTGCCGAAGAACGGCGCCCAGACGCCTTCGCCGTTGCCGGGCACCTGGTCCGGCAGGATGCCGATGGCCTCGCCACGGCGCAGGGCCCGCACCAGCTGGCGCACGCCCTGCAGGTTGGCGGGCGCGGTGTCCAGGTTCGGACCGCGCCGGCCGCCCTCGACCAGCTGCGATACCCAGGCCTTGCGCGGCGGCCGGTAAAGCACCGTGATGGGGCCGCCCCGGTGGGCGTAGTAACGCGCCGCGACCTCGAAGCAGCCCAGGTGCGGCGTCAGGAACAGGATGCCCTTGCCCTCGTCCAGCGCGCCCTGCACCGCGTCCCAGTCGTCGGTGCGGCACTCGGCCAGCGCCCGGTCGGGACGGAACCAGACGCGCGGGATCTCCAGCGCGCCCTCCCCCGCGGCGGCGGCCGAGCGGCGCGCGAAATCCTCGCCTTCATAGCCGCCCAGGGCGGCGTTGGCGCGCAGGCGCGCGGCATAGTCGGCGGAACTGCGATACACCAGCAGCCCCAGGCAGCGCCCCAGGCGGTGCAGCCAGCCCAGCGGCAGCCGCGCGAGCAAACGATAGAAAGTCAGCAGCATCGAACGATCCGAACCTCGAAGAACAGGCCCCGCGGCCACGTTGCCGGCTGGGGGGTGGGCTCCATCGGGATTTTCCCCTAAAATGGGAAAGATCGCCGAGTTAACAGACAACTTGCGGGGCGATCGCGGCGCCGGCCCGTCCGGTGCGCGCATAAATGCCGCTAAAGCGTCGCTGCTCGCCACAGGTCCAAGACCCAGCAACGTGCAACACGCCGCGGAACCGATAGCCGGCGTGCGCGCCGGTCAGCTTTCAAAGGACTATCGAGTGGCCAATTCCTACCTCTTCACTTCGGAATCCGTCTCCGAAGGACACCCCGACAAAGTCGCCGACCAGGTCTCCGACGCCATCCTGGACGCCATCCTCGCGCAGGACCCGACCTCGCGCGTGGCTGCGGAAACGCTGTGCAACACCGGCCTGGTCGTGCTGGCGGGCGAGATCACCACGCGCGCCAACGTCGACTACATCCAGGTCGCCCGCGACACCATCAAGCGCATCGGCTACGACAACACCGACTACGGCATCGACTACAAGGGCTGCGCGGTACTGGTCGCCTACGACAAGCAGTCGCCCGACATCGCCCAGGGCGTGGACCGCGCCTCGGACGACTACCTGAACCAGGGCGCCGGCGACCAGGGCCTGATGTTCGGCTACGCGTGCAGCGAAACGCCCGACCTGATGCCCGCGCCGATCTGGTATTCGCACCGCCTGGTCCAGCGCCAGAGCGAACTGCGCAAGGACGGCCGCCTGCCGTGGCTGCGTCCCGACGCCAAGTCGCAGGTCACCTTCCGCTACGTCGACGGCAAGCCGGTCGAGGTCGACACCGTGGTGCTGTCCACGCAGCACTCGCCGGACGTCAGCCAGGACACCATCCGCGAAGCCGTCATCGAAGAGATCATCAAGAAGACCTTCCCCGATGGCCTGATCACCGACAAGACCCGCTACCTGGTCAACCCCACCGGCCGCTTCGTCATCGGCGGCCCGCAGGGCGACTGCGGCCTGACCGGCCGCAAGATCATCGTCGACACCTACGGCGGCGCGTGCCCGCACGGCGGCGGCGCGTTCTCGGGCAAGGACCCGTCCAAGGTCGACCGTTCGGCCGCGTATGCCGCCCGCTACGTGGCCAAGAACATCGTCGCCGCGGGCCTGGCCACGCGCGCGCAGATCCAGGTCAGCTACGCCATCGGCGTGGCCGAGCCCATCAACATCACGGTCGACACCTACGGCACCGGCGTCATCCCCGACGACCAGATCGCCAAGCTGGTGCGCGAGCACTTCGACCTGCGTCCGAAGGGCATCGTCAACATGCTGGACCTGCTGCGCCCGATCTACCAGAAGTCGGCCGCCTACGGCCACTTCGGCCGCTCCGAGCCCGAGTTCAGCTGGGAAGCCACCGACAAGGCGGCGGCGCTGCGGTCGGCGCGGTAACGCCTCGCTACCCGCCGAAGTCTCCGTAGACTTCGCGCGGATTGCGGACCAGGATCCGTTCGAGCACCGAACGGTCCTCCACCCACTCGGCCAGCAGGTCGAACAGGTCGCCGTCGTTGGGCATGCCCCTGCCCTGCATGTTCGTGTGGGGCCAGTCGCTGCCCCACAACAGGCGTTCGGGCGCATGGCGCACCAACGCGCGCGCCAGAGGCGTGACGGCGGCATAGGGGTAGTCCTGTGCCGTGCAGCGCATGGGGCCGGAGATCTTCACCCAGACACGCCCGGTATCCAGCAGCTCCAGCAGCCGCCGGAAGGCCGGCTGCTCCACCCCGCCCGCGGCGGGAATGCAGGCGAAGTGGTCCAGCACGATGCGGTTGGGCAGCCGCAGCAGCGCATCGGCATGTTCGACCAGGTCGGTGCCATGCGGATAGAACTGGACGTGCCAGCCGAACTCGGCGATCAGCTCGGGGATGCGCGGCGACGACAATCGGGGCAAGGCGCCGCGATGGCCGTGGCTGACGAAGCGGGCGCCGCGCACGCCCAGCGCGTCGAGCTCGGCCACGCGCGCGCGGTCCACGTCGTCGGGCAGCAGCGCCACGCCGCGAAAGCGGTCCGGGAAGCGCCGCAGCACTTCGGCCAGGTGGTCCGGGTTCTGGCCGTAGCCGGCGCCGCTGACCACCACCGCGCCGGACAATCCCAAGGTGTCCTGCAAGGCGATGTTGGTTTCGGGCAGCGCGTCCGCCGAGCGATACTTGCTGCCCGGATGGAACGGATAGCGGCTGGCGGGTCCGAACAAGTGCACATGGCAATCGATGGCGCCCGCCGGCGCGGCCAGCCGGGGCTTGCGCGGGTGCGGGTCGGGCGGCGGCGTCAGCGGAAGCGCGTCCTGGCCGGACATGGGGTTCTCCATCAGTTCGCGGTGATGCGGGCACGCCGCACCACGTCCTTCCATTGCCGGATCTCGGCCGAGATCATGCCGGCGAAGTCCTCGGGCGTGCTGGTCCTGGGCTCCACGCCCGCCGCCTGCAACTGGCTGTTCCAGGCGGGGTCCTTGCCGATATCCGCCATCGTCCGGTGCAACACGTCGATCACCTCGCGCGGCGTGCCCGCCGGCGCCAGCACGCCCAGCCACAGGATGCCTTCGTAGCCCGGCACGCCGGACTCGGCGATGGTCGGCACCTCGGGCAGCAACGCGGAGCGCTTCGCGCTGGCGATGGCCAGCGGCTTGATCCGTCCGCTGGCGAAATGGGGCTGCGAGGTGGTGACGGTGTCCATCTTGACCGCGATCTGGCCACCCAGCAGGTCGTTGAGCGCCGGCGCCGCCCCCTTGTAGGGCACGTGCACGACCTGGATGCCCAGTCTCTCCAGCAGGAGTTCCATCGTGACGTGGGGCAGCGTGCCGTTGCCTGCCGAACCGTAGGTCAGCTTGCCCGGGTTCTTGCGGGCGAAATCGACGAAGCCCTTGAAGTCGTCGAAGGGCTGCTGGCCGTTGGCCACCAGCAGCTCGGGGATCTGCGCGATGAGTCCGATGGGCGCGAAGTCCTTTTCCGTATCGAAGGACAGGCGTGGCGTGATCGCCGGATTGATGGTGTGGTTGGGCGTGGTGAACAGCAGTGTGTAGCCGTCGGGCGCCGCGCGGGCGACGCGCTGGGTGGAGATCACGCCACCGGCGCCAGGAACGTTCTCGACCACGAACTGAGCGTCGAGCCGCCGGCCGAGCTGCGCGGCCAGCATGCGCGCCACGGCGTCCACCGAACCGCCGGCCGAGAACGGCACCACCATCGTGACCGGCCGGGACGGATAGCGGGCAGCCTCGGCCGGCGCGGCCAGTGCCAGGCTGGCGCCGAGGCAGGCGGCGGCATGCAGCCACGCGCGACGGACAGGGTATGGGCACGGCATCGGGTCTCGCCTCCTGGTTTGCGGGACGCTGAGCTTAGAGGCGGTGGCCGACCCGCCTCAAATGATTGTTTTGCACCAGTCCATGAATTCCTTGCATGCCGCCCCGCTCGTGATGATGATGTCGCTGTGCCGTTTTCCTTCCGACGAGGCATCCATGCAAATCGATTTCCTCGGCATGCAGGCCTTTCTCTGCATCGTCGAGCAAGGCGGCTTCCTGCCGGCCGCCACGCACCTGAACCTGTCCCAGACAGCGGTCAGCCATCGCCTGCGCAAGCTGGAGGACAGCCTGGGCATGAAGCTGCTGACGCGCACCACGCGCGCGATCACGCTGACCGATGCCGGCCGCGCCCTGCTGCCGCGCGTGCGCAAGGCCATGCAGGAGCTGGAGCTGTCCTACGATACCGTGCGCCAGCACGCGGGCAGCGCGCCGCACTGGCTGGTGTTCGGCTGCCTACCGACCCTGGCGGCCACCCAGTTGTCGCCGGCGCTGCTGCGCTTCGCGACGCAGCATCCGGACATCTCGGTGCGCGTGCTGGACGATTCCATCGGCGAGATCGCCGAGCACGTGCACAACGGCACCGCGGCCTTCGGCGTGTCGCTGGCCAGCTCGAACCGGTTCGGGCTGGACATGGACGTGTTCGCCGAAGAACCGTTCGTGCTGGCCTGCCCGCCCCGCCACCGCCTGGCACGGGCCAGGGAAGTGGATTGGGAGCGCCTGCGCGGCGAACCCCTGATCCGTATCAGCCTGCCCGCCGGCAACGCGGCCACCATCGACGATGCGCTGGGCGATCGCCGCCTGCAGTTCCGCTGGGCCTACGAGGCCCAGCACACGTCGATCGCACTGGACTTCGTCGCCAACGGGCTGGGGCTGACCGTGGTGCCGGCGCTGTCGGCCACCAGGGCGCCCGGCGTGGTCACGCGGCCGCTGGCCGGTCCCTCGGTGGCACGTCATCTGGCGGTGGTCACGCGCCACGGCGCCGTGCTCGCTCCGGCCGCGCAGGCCATGCGCGACCTGCTGGTGGCCGAGATCCGGGACCGCCTGGCGGCCGTCCATGAACGGCGCGCATGAATCCGCCAAACAATTCATTTGTCCGCGCAACCCCGGTTGCCTAGACTGGCGGCGAATCGACGGTCCTCCCGCATGCCTCGGCACGGGCCCGGACCGCGCCACGAGGAGACCGCCATGTTCCACCGCGCCGCGCGGCCCATTGCCGCCGCGCTGATGTTCGCCGCCACCGCCCCGCTACACGCGCAGGACGACCGCTACCCCGAGCAACCCATACGCGTGGTCGTGCCCTTCGGCGTCGGCGGGCTGGCCGACATCTCGCTGCGCCTGGTCACGCAGCGCCTGTCCGAACGCCTGGGCCAGCAGGTCGTGGTCGAGAACAAGCCCGGCGCGGGCGGCGTGGTGGCCGCCAACGCCGTACTGGGCGCGCCGCGCGACGGCTATACGCTCGCGGTGTTCGCCAACGGCACGGCGATCAGCAAGACCCTCTTCAAGCTGCCCTACGACCTCGTCGCCGATTTCGAACCCGTCTCCACCGTCGCCTACTTCGACTTGGTGCTGCTGACCAACGCCAAGGGCAAGCTGCAATCCCTGCCCGCGCTGCTGGCCGAGGGCAGGAAACGCCAACTGGTGCTGGGCACCATCAACCCGGGCAGCACGCAGAACCTGTCGGCCGAACTGTTCAAGTCCATGGCCGGCATCGATGCCATGGTCGTGCCCTTCAAGAGCACGCCCGAAGTGCTGACCGCCTTGCTGCGCGGCGACGTCGACGTGATGTTCGAGTCCTATGCGGCGCTCAAGGGCGCCATCACGTCGGGCCAGGCAACGCCGATCGCGGCCACCGGCAGCCGCCGCTCGAGCTGGCTGCCCAAGGTGCCTACCGTCGCCGAGAGCGGCGTGCCCGGCTACGAAGTCGCCGGCTGGAACGCCTTGTTCGCACCGGCCGGCACGCCGCCCCGCAGGCTGGACCGCCTGAACGCCGCGCTGAACGAAGTACTGCGCGAACCCGCCATCCGCCAGCGCCTGGAGGAACTCGGCACGCAGGCCCAGGGCAGCACGCGCGAGGAGCTGGCGGACGTGTTCAAGCGTGACATCGCCAAGTGGGCCGACGTCATCCGCAAGGCGGGCATTCCCATGCAACAGAACTAGCAGGAGCTTTTCCGTGACCTTCGCGACTTCCCCGGCCGACGCGGTACTGGTCGATGCCCACGTCCACGTCTTCACGCGCGACATGCCGCTCGTGCCCAACCCGCGGCACAGCCCGGACTACAGCTTCACGGTGGAGCAACTGCTGGACACCATGGACCGGCATGGCGTGCACTACGCCGTCATCGCCGCCGCCAGTCCCTGGGGGGATTACAACGACTACGTGCTCGAGTCTCTGGGCAAGTCGGCGCGATTGCGCGGTACGGTCATCGTGCAACCCTCGATCGAACGGCAGGTTCTGGAATCCATGCATGCGGCGGGCATGCGCGGCGTACGCCTGCCTTTCATCAGCCTGGACCGCCTGCCCGACCTGGATTCCTGGGATTACCGCAAATTCCTGCGCCGCCTGACCGATCTCGACTGGCACGTTCACGTCCATATCGAAGGACCGCGTCTTCCTGAAGTGCTGCCTGCGCTGCAACGCTCGGGCGTCAAGATCGTCATCGACCACATCGGGCGACCGGATCCGGTCGCCGGCGTCGACAGCGAAGGCTTCCGGGCCATGCTGCGCGCGGTGGAAAAGGGGAGGACCTGGGTCAAGCTGTCGGGCGCCTACCGCTTGGGCGCCAACGCTCGCGAGTGCGCGCAGGCCCTGTGCCGCGAAGCGGGCCACGAGCGCCTGATGTGGGCCAGCGACTGCCCCTTCGTTGGCGCCGAATCGACCATGAGCTACCCGGCCGCGATCGACTGGCTGGTCGACACCATTGCCGATCCCGCCATCCGTCGCCGGATATTCGGCGACACCGCGCTGCGCTTCTATTTCTCCTGAGCCGCCATCTGGTACGTCAGTTCTTCGAGAGGTTCAGCACGCCAGGGTGGAACAGTTCCTCCGGGGCCACGCGGCGTGGCGAGAGTCCCTGCTCGTGATGATAGCGAGTGAAAGTCTCGAGGACGTGCCGGTTCGGCTCGAGTCCGTAGCTCCAGAAATCGTCCCCCATCAACTCGCGCGATGCCTGGTACTCGGCCACGCCCCAGGGCAGCGAGGCATAGAGATGCCCGATCTGGGCAAGCTCTTCCATGGCCAGGCGCTTGGCCTGGACGAACGCCTTGTAGACGCTGACCGGCAGCCAGGGGTGCTTCTCCACCAGCGCGCGGCGGATGCCCACCACGTGCATGATGGGGAAAAGGCGCGTACGGGCGAAATAATCCCGCTCGACCGCGCGGAAATCGGGAAACATCAGGCCCACGCCAGGCGCCCCGCGCTGAAAGCAAGACGGTGCCTTGGCGCTGAAGACCGCATCGAGTTCCCCCGACTCCAGAAGCCCCGACAAGGTCTCGTCATTGCCGATCTGGCGCACGTCGATGTCGGGCGGCAGATCGATCGGTGCTCGCTCTTCGCGGCCTGGCTGCTCCACTCCGCCCCGGCGCCAATGCACGTCGCGCGGATGAAGCCCGAACTCGTCCTGCAACATGCCCCGGATCCAGACGTTGGCGGTGATCTGGTATTCAGGCACGCCTATTTTCCGGCCCTTGAGCGCCGCGGGACTGTCAATGCCCCGATCGGTCCGGATGTAGATGCCGGAATGACGGAATACACGCGAGACGAACGCGGGAATGGCGACGTAGTCGGTTTGGCCGCGCGCCGTCATGACCGTATGGCTGCTCAAGGAAAGTTCGGAAATATCGAACTCCTGGCCGTTGAAGGCGCGATGGAAGATCTCTTCGGGATGCAGGGCGAGCGGAACGAGCTCGCATCCTTCGACGGCCACCCGGCCATCGAACAATGCGCGCGTGCGGTCGTAGTCGCAGCAGCCTAGGCTGAGCTGCAAGGTGGACATGTGGTCTCCTGGTTTCGAAATCCAATGGGAAGAACCGGGCCGCCCCGGCCGGTGATGGCGGCGGCACGGACGGATCACTCGGGCTGGATATTCGCGTCCCTGGCGACACGCGCGTACTTCTCGTAATCCGCGCGCACCAGCCTCATCATCTCCTCGGGATTCATCACGAGCATGTCCAGCCCCGCGTCCCTCAAGCGCTTCTGTACGTCCGGCATCGCGGCCACGCGGCGCATATCTTCCTCTATCTTCTTGAGCACAGGAGCCGGCGTGCCAGGAGGCGCCATCAGTCCATAGTAGTTGTCCAGCGAAAAGTCCTTCAGTTCGGAAATGCCCGACTCGCGTATCGTCGGCACGCCGGCGGCCGACTCGCTACGCTCGGTGGAAAACAGCGCCAGCGCGTTCAGCCTGCCGTTCTTGGTGAAAGCGATGGCGGCCGGGGCCGATACCGCTGCCGCGTGGACATGGTCTGCCAGCACGTCGGCGACGGCGGGCGTGCAGCCGCGATACGGAACATGCAACGCCTTGATGTTCATCGCATGCTTGAACATCTCCAGGCCGAAATGATGAGGACTGGCGACATTGCAACTGGCAATCTCATACTTGCCCGGATTGGCCTTCAGGAGTGCCGTGAACTCTTTCATGTTCCTGGCCGGCAGGGAAGGATTGGTCACCAGCATCATCGGTGATGAAGTCAATAGCCCCAACGGCGCGAAGTCCTTGGTGAAATCGAACGCCAGGTTGGGATAGACGACCTGATTGATGACGTGCGTATTGGTCGCGAGCAGCAAGGTGTAGCCGTCCGCCGGCGCTCGCAGCACCGCTTCGGCGCCGATCGAGCCGCCGGCCCCGGGGCGGTTCTCGACCACCACACCCTGCTTCCAAAGCTCCGCCAATTTCTCGGAGAACACACGGGCCGTGACATCGGCCGCGCCTCCGGGGGTGAACGTCACCACGATCTTGACGGGACGATTGGGATACGTCTGCGCACTGGCCAGGCAGGGCAGGAGCGACGCGGCCACGGCCGTATAGAAAAGGCGGAAAACGCGGTTCATGATATCTGAATCCCCAAGAGTCGGTGTTAAAGAAATTCTCATGAATCTCTTTTTTGAGACTGAACATGCCAAAAAAATGCCCCATGTCGGCTCAATGCGCACGACGCCGCAGGCATGGCAATTCCAATGTGGTGCACCTGCGGGGACCAGCCGGAGCTTCATCCCCCGACGGCCATCCAAGCAAATTGCGGGCCATCTGTTTGCCCCCTGCCCCGTACCGGGGAAGGGGGCCGGCGGTCATTCGCCTGTGATGCCGGCATCCTTGACCACCTTGCTCCACTTCGCTGTCTCGGCCTGGACGAAGCCGGCAAAGGCCCGGCGGTCCAGGGGAGTTGCCTGTATGCCCTGAGCGAGCAGGCTGTCTGCCACCTCCCTGTCGGCCAGCGTGGCGTTCAACGTGCGGGACAACCTGTCCAGCACATCCGCCGGCGTATCCTTGGGCGCGAAGAGTCCCATCCATAATTCAGCGCGATAGCCGGGCAATCCGGATTCGGCCACCGTCGGCACATCGGGCAGCAGAGGCAGCCGCCGCGCGCCGGTTACCGCCAAGGCCTTGAGCGCACCGTTCTTGACGTAGGGCAAGACGGGCATGACCGACCCGAACTGCAACGCAATGGTGCCGTTGATCGTGTCGGTGACCGATTGCGCCGAGCTCTTGTAGGGAATGTGCGCCAACTGGATGCCCGCCTGATAAGCCAGCAATTGGGCGGCGAGGTTGGCCATGCTGGCGTTGCCCGCGGAGGCGTAGGTGAGCTTGCCGGGCTGGGCCCGCGCCTCGGCGACAAAGGCGTTCAGGTCCTTGGCCGCGATGCGCGAGGCGCTGACCAACACATAGGGAGAGGCGCCTATCAGGCCCACAGGCGCCAGGTCCCGGACCGGATCGAAGGACATCTTGCTGCCCAATCCGACCGACACGGATTGAGTGCTGACCGTGCCGAGCAGGATCGTGTAGCCATCGGGCGCCGCGCGCACGACCGCCTCGGCCCCGATCAGGCCGCTCGCTCCGACCCGGTTTTCGACGATGACAGGCTGTTTGAGCAACGCCCCCATGCGCAGGCCCACCACCCTCGCCGCCGAGTCGGTCGCGCTGCCGGCCTGGAACGGCACGATCATCCGCACGGGCCGCTCCGGCCAGGCATCCTGGGCCAGGGCCGGCGTGCAAACCGCTGCCAGTGCCGCCGCCCAACCCGCTGTGCATCGACTCATGGAATCTCCTCCTCTGGCGCAGTAGGCGCCTGTTTGTTCCAAACGTCCCCGACCGCCTCAGCGCGCCAGCGCCCGGTCAAGCCCGGCGACCAGTTCCTCGAAATCGGCCGTGGCGTTCAAGCGAGGGCTGCCCGCCATGTGGGGCGTCAGCACGACCTGGGGATACCCCAGCAATTCGTCGTCGTCCTCGCCCGGCTCGCTCCAGAGCGTGTCCAGGCCCAGGCCCGCCAGGGTTCCGTCGCGTAGAGCGGCCAGCGTCGCTTCCCGGTCCATGACCTGCGCACGGGACACGTTCACCACGCGCGTGCCTTTCTTGAGCCTGGCGAACTTGGCCGCATCCAGCAGCCTTTCGGTGGAAGGCGTGGCCGGCAATTGCGGCACGAGCCAATCGCTTCGGCCAAGCAACTCATCCATCTCCAGATACTGGACCCCCAGCGCCGCTTCGTCCCCGGCCGCCAGCCGAGTGCGCTGGGTGTAGACGACGTGCATGCCGAAGGCCCGCGCGCGCTGGGCGACTTCCCGCCCGATCTCGCCCATGCCGATGATGCCCATGGTCGCGCCGTTGAGCATGGAAATGCCCGAGACACGAGCCCAGTTGGAACTCGGGGTATGCGCCCGGTCGAACGGCCCGGGCTTGAAGCCTGCGTCGCGCAGACGACGAACCGTCGTGCGCCCGTTCAATTCCGGCAGCCGTTTGGCCAATGCCAGCACCATCATCATGGCCTGCTCCGCGCAGGCGATATTGGCGCGCCTGCGCAAGGTCAGCACCGCAACCCCCTGGCGCCCGCATGCTTGCACGTCGATGTTGCGGGTCACCACACCGTACTTCTGGACGGCGCGCAACCGTGGCGCGAGTTCCAGTTCCCGACGCCCCACCGTCAGCGATTCGACCAGCACCGCGTCAGCCTGCGGCAGTTCCCTTTGCAGTTCCGAAGGCGAGGCCACGAACACCACCGTAGCGGGAAACACCCGCTGGCAGCGCGCGCGCACGGTGTCGAGCCAAGCACGGAAATCGGGAACGTCGTGGGCGAAGAAATCTTCGAAGGCCGCGATACGTGCGGCCTCGGTGCAAGGGTCGAGAATAACGCCGAGGACGCGCGTGAATACGTCTTCTTCGACGACGATGCGAGGGCTGGACATGTGACTTCCGATGATGAGGTGGATAGGCGCCGGCCTGCGGCTATTCGGGATCGATTTCCAGCGCGTTGATGACGCGGGTGTGCATGTTGTAGGCGCCGACCAACACCGTCAGCTCGACCATCTGGCGCTCGTCCAGGAACTCCCGCGCGCGGCGGAACACCTGCGCCGGCACTTTCGCACCGCAGGTCGATTCATCCACGTAGGCAATGACCGCCGTATCCGCCGCGCCGAACACGCCAGGCGGCACCCGTGGCGCGCACAGGGCATCGCATTCGGCGGCGGCCAGGCCGTCCGCGTCGGTGAAATGACGGCGATGCACGTCGATTACGTAAGACGCGCCGTTCAAGGCGGCAACGCGGAGAATCGCCAGTTCACGCACGCGGGCATCGAGCCGCGTGCTCCAGCGCACCGCGTTGATCAGCGCCATCCAGGCGCGCGCCACGTCAGGGCTGTGCAACAGCAGCCCATAGACGGGAATCAGCTTGCCCCGGCGCTCCTGTCTTATCTGTCCGATCAACGCCGCCAGCTCGGGATGAGAACGCTCATCCACATAGGAAACCCTGGCCATCGTCTGTCTCCGTCCCGTTTCATGGTCTTTTCATGGAGCAGATTTAAGCAGCCGGAAGCCTGATGATCGATAGCGTCGAATCGATGGCATTATTCATTCCATTCCATGATTCCGACCTTGGCAGGAGGCCTCGCATGCCTGGCCGCTCCCCGGTTTCTCCCGTCACCTTGCAGTTGCTCGTGCAGTTCGAAGCGCTGATACAGGAGCGCCACGTCACCCGTGCCGCCGAGCGCATGGGCATCAGCCAGTCCACGATGAGCGCGGCGCTGGCCAGGCTGCGCCGGCAGTTCGACGATCCGCTGCTGATCAGGACGGCCAAGGGCATGGTACCCACGGCCAAGGCACTGGAACTGGCCAGACGCGCCCGGGTCGCACTGGAATTGCTCGAACCGGGCCGCCTGCATGAACGCACGTTCCGTGCGCAGGCATCCGAGAGGCACTTTCGCATCCTTACGACGGAAGGCCTGGCGCTATTGCTCGCGCCCCCGATCGCCAGCCATCTGCGGCAGCATGCGCCCGGCATTCGGCTCACGATCCAGCCCTCGGACATGCGTGGCACGGTCGAAGCGCTGCGGGACCAGGCATGCGACCTGACCATCGGCCACATCCTGCATCCGCCGTCGGACCTCAGGAAGAAGCTCATCTATCCCCAGAGCGCGTGCTGCATCGTCAGCGGCCGGCACCCCGAGATCGACGGGCGCATCACCTTGCGGCAGTTCCTCGCGTATCCCCACGTGGTCTGGGGCGCCGACGAAACCTCCTATCGGTCCATCGAGACGTCGGTCGCACGCGCCTTGGGCAACGCCAGGCATCCGTTCAGGCACGCCATCCGGGTGCCGAACATCCTTATCGTGCCGGCGGTGGTGGCGGCCACGGACATGATCGCCACCGTTCCGCTGCGCATCGCCCGCGAAGCCGCCAAGCGGCTGGACATCAAGGCCGTCCAGCCGCCGTTCAAGATCGCCAACCCGGACATCAGCATGTATTGGCACGAATTGAACCACCGGGACCCGGCTCACATCTGGTTCCGGCAAGCGATACAGACGATCGCCCAGGCGGTGCGCGCCCCCTGAGCAAACGCGCCGGAGCTAACGCGCCGAATCGCCCCAGCGATAGACCTGGGTCAGTTCGTCCAGCCGCTGCTTCAGGTCCGCGTCCAGCACGTAGTCCGCCGCCGCCAGCGTATCGTCCAGTTGACCGGGCCGGCTCGCGCCCAGCAGCGGCGCGGTGACGGCCGGGTTGGCCAGCACCCACGCCACCGACAGCGTCGTCAACGACACGCCCGCCTCCTTGGCCAGCGCCTGCAGCGCATCGACCGTGTCGAAATACCGGTCAGCCCAGTAGCGTTCCTGGTAGCGCTCGGCCGCGGTGCCCAGCGTGAAACGGGTGCCTTCGGTGGGCGCGCCGCGGCGATGCTTGCCGGTCAGCAGGCCGCCGGCCAGCGGGTTGTACGGAATCACGCCCAGGCCCTCTTCCTGCGCCAGCGGCAGCAGTTCGCGCTCGATCTCGCGGAACAGCAGGCTGTAGCGGGGCTGCACCGAGACGAAGCGCACGAGGCCATGCAGCTCGGACTTGCCCAGCGCGCGGGCCAGGCGGTACGCCAGGAAGTTGGACACGCCCACATAGCGGGCGCGGCCGGAACGCACGATGGTATCCAGGGCCTCCAGGGTCTCGTCCAGCGGCGTGCGCGTGTCGTCGCCATGCAGCTGGTAGAGATCGACGTAGTCCGTCTGCAGACGCGCGAGCGAGGCGTCGATCGCATCCAACAGGTGCTTGCGCGACGATCCCTGGTCCCAGGGGTGCGGACCGGTCCGGCCGAAGGCCTTGGTCGCCACGACGAAGCCGGCGCGCCCGCCCGGCGCGTCGCGCAGCCAGCGGCCCAGGATTTCCTCGGTGGCGCCTATGGTGTTCAAGCCGCCGCCCAGCGGATAGACGTCGGCGGTGTCCAGGAAGTTGATGCCGCCCTGGGCCGCCTTGTCCAGGATCTGGCGGGCGACGGATTCCTCGGTCTGCAGGCCGAAGGTCATGGTGCCGAGCGCGAGGCGGCTGACGGTCAGGCCGGTGCGGCCCAGGCGGGTGGTGGCCAAGGTCATGATGGATGCGTCGGTGGAGAATGGAAGGAACCGACTATGCTAGAACACCCCGGCGCTTCCTGGAACCAATCGTTCGAAGTAAGGATATGCGGGCCGGGCGGCCCTGGCCGGAAGGGGCGGCGGTTGGCGTTACACTGCCGCGATATGACCGCCAAGTTACCCGTTTCCGACTCTCCCGCTCCCTCCTCCACCCCCGATTCGCCCTGCGTGGCGGTGTGCTCCACCCTGTTCGACGACATCTGCCGCGGATGCGGCCGTACCGCCATGGAAGTCGCCAACTGGGTGCAGATGAGTCCCGAGGAAAAACAGGCGGTGTGGCAGCGGATCCGGGCCCAGGGCTACCCGCGGCGCAAGGGCTGATCGGCGGGCCGGGCCGTGGCGCCCGCATCATGACAGTCTTCGGCCTGTCACATGCCGCAGGCTAAATAGGCGCCATCGCACCGACCCCTACGGCCCATGCGCATCGTCCTCGTCACGGATGCCTGGCATCCGCAAATCAACGGCGTCGTCCATACCTGGACGTACATGCAGAAAACGCTGACCTCCTGGGGCCACGAACTCATCGTCGTCAGCCCGGTCGGCAGCCGCACCATCCCCACCCCGACCGAACCCGACGTGCGGCTGTGCGTGGAACCGCGCCGGCACCTGTTGCGCACCCTGGCGGGCCGCGAGCCGGACACCCTGCACATCGCCACCGAAGGGCCGCTGGGCCTGGCGGCGCGGCGGCTGGCGCGGCAACGGGGATGGCGCTACACCACGTCCTTCCACACCATGTTCCCGGACTATCTCCAGGCCCGGATGGGCATCCCGGCGAACTGGACCTGGCGCTTCATGCGCTGGTTCCACCGCCCCTCGCAGCGGGTGCTGGTCCCGACGCCCACCGTGCGCGACACGCTCGCGGCCAGGGGCCTGGGCAACCTCCACATCTGGGCGCGCGGCGTGGATACCGAGCGTTTTCGTCCCGAAGCGGGCGGCGCGCTGCCCTACCCCGGCCCCATCTTCCTGAGCGTCGGCCGCCTGGCCAGGGAAAAGAACCTCGATGCCTTCCTGTCCCTGGACTTGCCAGGCACCAAGGTCGTGGTGGGCGGCGGGCCGGACGAGGCGCGGCTGCGGCGCAAGTATCCCGGCGCGGTGTTCCTGGGCATGAAGCCGCACGGCGAGCTGGCGCGCTACTACGCGGGCGCCGACGTGTTCGTCTTCCCCAGCCAGACCGATACCTTCGGCCTGGTCATGCTGGAGGCGATCGCCTGCGGCACGCCGGTGGCCGCCTATCGCAGCGAGGCGCCGATGGCGGTCGTAAGCGAAGGACGCACCGGCGTCCTGCACGACAACCTGCGCGCGGCCTGCATGGGGGCGCTGGAACTGTCGGGCACCGACATCCGCCAGCACGCGCTGGAGCACAGCTGGACCGCGATCGCCTCGCGTTTGCTGGAGCTGCAGGTGCCCGCCGATCCGAACCGCGAAAAGGCCGACCTGGACTGGTACCCGCAGGGCGCGGTGTAGCGGCCCCGGGCTTCAGGCGCCGGGGGCGCCTTCCCGGAGCGCGATGTCCAGGTCCACCAGCACCGGCGCGTTGCGCGGCAGTTCGCTCACGCCGATGACGGAACGCGGATGGCGTCCGCGCTCGCCGAACAGCGCGACCAGCAGCTCGGACCCTTCATCGGCCAGTTGCGACCACCCGCCGCGTTCGCGGCCGACCTGGAAGAAGTAGTTCACGCGCAGTACCCGCTCGACGTCGGCGAGCGTGCCGCCGGCCAGGTGCTTCACCCATGCCAGGGCATGCAGCACGCACAGCCTGACGGCCTCGCGGCCCGCGGCGGCGTCCACCGATTCGCCCACGACGCCCTGCGCCAGCAGCGTATCCGCCCCGGTCTTGGGTATCTGTCCGGCTACGTGGACGGTATCGCGGTACCGGATCGCCGGCGCGTAGGAGAACAGCGTGGGCGTGGGCGGCGGCAACGCGAGCCCCAGCGCGCGCAGGCGTTCATCGGCGTCAGACATGCGCGGCCTCCTAGCGCTTGGTGGGCTGGAAGCCTACTTCCCGGGCCAGCTTCGCCCAGCGCTGGTTCTCGGCCTCGACGAAGGCGGCGAACTGGGCGGCGGATCCGCCTTTCACCGAGACTCCCTGCTCCTTCAAGGGCGCCGCGACCTCGGGCGACTTGAGCGCGCGGTTGAACGCCGCGTTCAAGGTCTCGACCACCTCGCGCGGCGTTCCCGCGGGCGCCACGATGCCCTGCCAGGAGGTGATGTCCAGCCCTTCCAGGCCGGCTTCCTTGTAGGTCGGGATCTCGGGCGCGATGTCGATGCGCGTGGGCGAGGTCACCGCCAGCGCCTGGATCTTCCCGGCGCGCGCATGCGGCAGCAGCGTGATGACGGGATCGAGCAGCAGGTCGATGTGCCCGCCCAGCAGGTCGTTGATGGCGGGAGCGCTGCCCTTGTAGGGCACGTGCGTCATCCGCGTACCGGCCCGCGCGTTGAAAAGCTCGCCCGCCAGGTAGGTCGAGATGGACGCCGAGCCGAAGGTCAGCGCGCCCGGCTTCTGTTTGGCCAGCCGGGTGAATGCGGCCAGGTCGGCGACCGGCAGGCCGGGCTTGGCGGCGATGATGTACGGTTGGTCCGCCAGCATGACGACGGGCGTGAAATCGCGGCTCGCGGAATAAGGCAGGTCCGAGTATTGCAGCTCGTTGATGGACATGACCGGCAGGTTCGCCACCAGCAGCGTATAGCCGTCGGGCGCCGCCCGCGCCACGTGCTCGGCGCCGATGATGCCGCTTGCGCCCGGCTTGTTGTCGACCACCACGGGCTGGCCGATGTCCTGGGCCACCTTCTGGCCCACCGTGCGCGTCACGAGATCGGCCACGCCGCCGGGGGGAAAAGGCACGACCAGGTGGATCATCTTGCCGGGAAAGGACGCCGCGTGGGCGCCCGCGGCACACGACAGCGCCAGGACGGCGGCGGCAACGCGATGCATGGACATGAAAGGTCTCCTTCTTGACGGTTCAGGCCGCGGCGACCGCGACGATTTCTATGTCGCACCCGGGCGAAGCCAGCGCGGCCTGCACCGTGGCGCGGGCCGGGGCCTGGCCGGCGGCGACCCAGGCATCCCAGACTTCGTTCATGGACGCGAACAGCGCCATGTCCCGCAGGAATATCTGGCAGGACAGCAGCCGGGACCGGTTGCTGCCCGAGCCTTCCAGCAGCCCGTCGATCATGGCCAGCACTTCGGCCGTCTGTTCGCGTATGTCGCGCCCGCGTGTCTCCCGGGGCACCTGGCCCGCCAGGTACAGGACGCCGTTGAAGACCGAGATTTCCGACATGCGCTTGCCGGGCCCGACTCTGTGGATGCTCATCACGCCGCCTCCCGCGTCTCGGCCTGCATGGGTCCGAAACCCGCCTCGAAGAAGCGCAGCCAGTTCTCGCCCAGCACCATCGCGGTGTCCCGTTCGGAGAAGCCGACGGCGCGCAGCCCGGCCTCGATCCTGGCCATGTCGCGGCTGTCCCGGAACCAGTCGGGCTGCGGCGGGAACCCCGGCTGCGCGGCCGATCCTTCGCCGTAGTCCATGCGCTTGGTGTAGCGCCCCATCCGCATCCACTGCACGACGGAGTCCGGCTGGTCCTGGCACAGGTCCGAACCTATGCCCAACGACTCCACGCCGGCCAGCTCGGCGGTGCGGGCCACCATCTCGCAGAACGCTTCCAGCCGGCAGGCGGACTTGTCCTTCAGGTGATGGGGATACAGGGAAAAGCCCAGCATGCCGCCGGACGCGGCCAGCGCCTTGATGACCGTATCCGACTTGTTGCGCAACGCGGGCGCCCAGGCGTGCGGATTGGCGTGGCTGACGACGATGGGACGCCGCGACAGCTCGATCGCCTCCAGCGTCGAACGCTCGCCCGAGTGGCTCATGTCGATCACCAGGCCGACGCGGTTCATCTCGCGTATGACCTCGCGCCCCATGCGCGTGACGCCACCGTCGTTCGCTTCGTAGCAGCCGCTGGCCAGCAGCGACTGGTTGTTGTAGGTGAGCTGCATGAAGCGCACGCCCAGCGTGTGCAGCACTTCCACCAGCCCGATGTCGTCCTCGATGGGCGAAGGATTCTGGCAGCCGAACACGACCGCCGTGCGCCCCTCCTCGCGGGCCCGGCGCACGTCGTCGGCGCCGCGGGCCAGGACGATGAGCTCGGGGAAAGTCTCGAACCAGCGGTTCCAGCGCTCGATGACCTGCACCATCTCACGGAAGTTCTCGTGATACGCGATGGTGACGTGCACGGCGTCCAGGCCGCCTTCCCGCCATTGGCGGAAGATTTTCTCGGACCAGTTGTTGTATTGCAGCCCGTCGATGCGAAAGGGTTGCGACCTGTCGATGCCCATTCCCGGTTCCAGCTCCTGCGTCATTGGTAGCGGAACTGTAGAGATCCGGATGAAATTCAGTCAAACTAAAAGATATTCAATAAATTCAAATTTTTCTTGAATGAAGATCGACCAACTACGGACTTTCGTGGCGGTGGTGGACACCGGGGCGCTGGTCGAGGCGGGGGACAGGGTGGGCCGCACGCCCGCCGCGGTGTCGATGACCCTCAAGCAGATCGAAGCGGAACTGGGCGGCGCCTTGTTCGAAGGAGAGCGCAAGAACCGGCTGACGCCGCTGGGCCGGCACGTGCATCTCCAGGCGCAGCGGGCGCTGCATGCCTTCGATGCCGCGCTGGCCCAGATGCGCGGCTACGCGCAGGGCGGCCAGGGCATCGCCCGGATCGCCGCCGTGCCGTCGGCGGCCACCCGTCTGCTGCCGGCCGCCATTGCCCGCATGCGGGCGACCCGCCCCGGCGTGCGCATCGACCTGCGGGACATCGATTCGGCGGCAGTGATCCAGGCCGTTTCCGCCGGCGTCGTCGACTTCGGCATCGCCACGGCGCCCGCCTCCAATGCCGACCCGGACCTGAAGGCCGAACCGCTGCTGAAGGATCCCTTCGTGCTGGTCTGCCCCGCCGGGCACCGCCTGAACGCGCTGAAACGGCCGGTCCGCTGGCGCGACATCGATCCGGCCGAGTTCATCGCCAACGGCCTGTGTTCGCGCTTTTCCTCGCCCGAACTGTCGCGCCTGGTGGAACAGGCGCCGCTGAACCTGCACAACACCACGTCGCTGCTGACCTTCGTGGCCCAGGGCTTCGGCGTCACGCTGCTGCCGACCATGGCCGTCACCGCCAGCCGGACCGTCCGCCTGCTGCCCCTGGCCGACCAGGGCGCAACCCGCAGCCTCGACCTGATAACGCTGCGCGACGCCAGCCTGAGCCCGGCGTCCCAGGCCATGCTGGACCTGGTCCTGGACTGCAGCCGCACCATGGCCGCCACGATCTGAATCGCGGAATCGGGGCCGCTTGCTCAGATTTGCTCAGATAAAGATGCGATGCCCCCCTTATCCTTGCATTCTTGACTATCGGTCCATAGGCATGGACGGCAGGTCGAGAGAACTGACGTCGAAGGCAGCATTCCATGCAGGTTACCCATCCATCGCCAGCGCAGCCGGCCCTCCCTCTCTCCTTTCCCGCCCCGCCGCCCGCTTACGTCGACATGCCCGGACCCGGCGCCCGGGCCCTGGCGTTCCAGCCTGTCTCGTCGCTGCTGGATGGCACCCGCAACCTCTACCAGAGCGTCACGTCCCGCCTGCTGGCATCGCCCGACGACGACGCGCGGGACGCGCCCGGCCTTGCGCTTGTCCAGGCCGTGATGGCGGTCCTGCGTGACCACCCCTGGATCACGCTGGGCTGCTCCGTCTCGCCGGACATGCTGGCCGACGAGGCCGGCTGGGCCCCCCTGCTGGACGAACTGCGCGCCGACAACCGGCTCGCCCGGCGGCTGGTGATCGAACTGGCCCAGAGCGACGACAGGCTGGAATCGCGGCAAGCCCTCGGCCTTGCCGGCCGGCTGCGCAAACTGGGCTGCCTGCTGGCCATCGACGATTTCGGCGCGGCCGGCGGCACCGTGGACTTCCTGCTCGATGCCCGTCCCGACATCGTCAGGATCGCTCCGGCATACCTGCATCGCGCGCGCCGCCTGCACGGCGTGGGCGGCACCTCCGGCCTGATCCGCCTGTGCCGCCGGCTGGCGCCGGCGGTCGTCATCCAGGGCGTGGACGATCCCGCCGACCTGCTGCGCCTGCCGCGCGAGGCGGGCGTATGGATCCAGGGCGTCCTGGCGGGCCTTCCCGCGCTGCATGCTCCCTGGCTGCGGCCCAGCCCGTGGCGCCTGGCGGCCTGCGCGGGCGAACGTCACTGACCGGACCGCCACCATGACCGCCGCCCCCGCCCGGAACGAACCGGCCGCCCCCGCGGCCAAGGCCCGCCCCGCGCGCAAGACGCCGCGCCGCAGCGCCAAGCGCATCCCCCGCAATGACTTCGCCCTGGCCGTCGCCTCGCCCTCCCCCCCGCCCGCGCGCACCAACAAGCGCGTGCTGGTGGCCGACATGGGCAAGCGGTTCTGCGCCGATGTCTGCGACTTCCTCAGCCAGCAGGGCTGCCATGCGCGCGCCGTGCACGACCGGCGGCACCTCGTCCAGGTCCTGGCCGAATGGCAGCCGACGACGCTGTTCCTGAACGTCTCCCTGCCGAACCTCGATCTGGGAGAACTGACGCCGCTATACCCCCACTTGCCGCGGGACTTCCAGATCGTCCTCCTGCTCGAGCCCGGCGTCCCCTTCACCTTGTCCGTTCCGCCCAAGACGCCATGCCTAGCCCGTCACCTCAAGTCCCCGTGCCTGACGGATCTGCGCCACTTCCTGTGACCCGGCAGGCCACCGGCGGGGCAGGCCACGTCCGGGGCGACCGGCGCCCGCCGGCCGGATTGCGCCGCCTCCTGTCCCGTTTCGTCCGCGACTACGTCCATGGGTTGAAGCGCCACGAGCGCTATCTGATGGACCCCGTCCATGGCCGGTCGCCGTCGCTGCGGCCCGCCGCGCGGCGCTGGCCGGCCGGCAGCGGCCCCCGCTCCATGACCGCTCCCCGGGCCTTTTCCTTCCAGGGCATCGAACGCGTCCTGCCGGATTCGCGCGGCTGGCATCATCAGCCCTGGGGCCAGGACTGGATCGGCCAGCTGCACCGCTTCGACGACCTGAACGCCGCCGACGCCGAGCAGCGACGGGAGTGGCACCGGGCGCTGGTATTGAACTGGGCGGTCGCCAACGGTCCGGGCCGCGGCCCCGGATGGGAAGCGCCCAGCCTGGCGCCCCGCATCGTCAACTGGATCAAATGGGATCTGCGCGGCGGCGGGCTGGCCAGCGAGACCACCCGCCGCAGTCTCGTGGTCCAGGTCCGCTACCTGCGCCACTTCTTCTCGCGCCAGTGGCGCGACGGCCCGCGCCCGGATATCGCCAAGGCGCTGATCTTCGCCGGCAGCTATTTCGCCGACGGACGCGAGTCGCGCGCCTGGCTGCGCAAGGGCATGCGGGCCCTGGGCACGCTGGCGCCAACCGACCTGTCCACCGAAGACCTGCGGGACCTGGCGCTGCTATCCCTGGTCTATCCGGACCTGCACCCGCCGCACGGCCACCGCTGACGCCTCAGGCAACCCCGGCGGGCAGCGGCGATGCGTCGGCGTGCTCGATCATGGAGGCCAGCAGGAGATCGGTCAGCTCGGCGCGCCGGCCGGCCGCGGCCGGATCGTCCCAGAGATTGTGCTGCTCCAGCGGATCTTGCTCCAGGTCATAGAGCTCGCACAGCGCCCGGTCGTCCGACTGCGTGATCCGCCATCTCCCCGTCAACAGCGTGCGCAGGCGAAAGCGCCGCGGACGGCCGAACTGGAACATGACCGGCTCGTTCTCCACCAGCACGCCCGGCCGCGGCAACGAAGCGCCGCGATGCAGGACATCGAGCAGGCTCAAGCCCTGCATGCCGTTGTAGGAAGCGATGCCTGCCCGGTCCAGCACGGTGGCGGCGATGTCCAGGGTTCCGGCCGGCGCCTTGCATACCGTGCCGGGCCGAGCTTCCGGCAACGCGGGATCGCTCCAGATGAACGGCACCCTGACCACGCCCTGGTAGTGCATGGGCCCCTTCAGCATGACGCCGTGGTCCCCCATCATGTCGCCGTGATCGCTGGTGAAGATGACGATCGTGTCCTCGCGCATGCCCAGGCGGTCCAGCGTCGCCATCACGCGGCCGACCTGCTCGTCGATCAGGCCGATCATGCCGTAGGTCAGGGCCGTGATCTCGCGGCACTCGCGTTCCGAGACGGGGAAGGCGGTATAGCCCTCGCGCGTGCCGCCGCCGCGGCCGTAATCGTGCACGCTCCGCACCAGCGGCGAAGCGCCGGGTGCATGGAACGACGCCGGTAGCGGCACGCCGGCCGGATCGTACATATCCCAGAACCTGCCTGGCGGCGTGAAGGGATGGTGTGGATCGGGAAAAGAACACATCAGGAAAAACGGTGCCTTCGGCCCGGCTTGCGCGGCCAGGGACTCCAGCCAGCCGCAGGCCCGCTCGCCGATGTAGGACGAAGGATAGAGCGATTCCGGCAGGCGCGTGCGCCAGGCCTGGGGCGCCCCGTACCCCTGGGCGGGCAGCGCATGGTCCCGTCCGCGAAGGCTGTCCGGATCCGGATGGCGCCCGGCCAGCCAGCGGGCATAGTCGCCCTGCACCTGGTCGCCGTGCAGCGTGCACAGTTCGACGTGATCGAAGCCGTAGTAGGGCGTGTCGACGCGCCGGCGCCGCCCCGCCTTCCAGTCCGGCGTCCATTCGTTGTCGTAGCCTTCGCCCATGCGCGGCCGCTTGGTGGCGTCGCGCAGGCCTTCGGCGGGCGACCGGCGTCCCTCGACGGGACGCCAGGCTCGTTTGTCGGGATGGTCGTAGCCGAAACATTGCAGGTGCGACTTGCCGATCAGCGCGGTGGCATAGCCCGCGTCCCGCAGCAGTTCCACGAAGGTGGTCTGGTCCAGCGACAGGTTGATGCCGTTGTGGACGACACCGTGCACCGACGGCAGGCGCCCCGTCATCAGCGTCGCGCGGTTCGACATGCAGGTCGTGCTGGCGGCGTAGAAACGCTCGGCGCGGACGCCCGTCGAGGCCAGCGCGTCGATGTGGGGCGTGCGCAGCACGGGATTGCCATAGCAGCCCAGGTGGTCGGCCCGGTGCTGGTCGGTGATGAAGATCAGGAAGTTGGGCGCGGACATGGCTCAATCCGCCTGGATCTTGAAGCGTTTGACGATCTCGCCGTAGCGCTCGTAGTCGTCGCGCGTGGCCTTGGCCAGCACCTCGCGCGGCCCGCCCACCACCAGTTCGCCGCGCTGCTTGAAGTGCTCCACGGCATCCGGCTCGCGCAGCGCCGCGTTGATCCGGGCGTTCAGGCGGTCGGCCAGCGCGGGCGCCATCCCCGCCGGGCCGTAGACGCCGAACCAGATGTCCACGAACACGCCCGGGAACCCCTGCTCGGCCATCGTGGGCAGGTCGGGGATCAGCGGGCTGCGGCGCTGGTCCACGACGGCGAGCGGCACCAGCCTCCCGGTCTCGATGTAGGGCTTGGCGCCGCCATAGCCGAGGTAGATGAGCTTGACCTGCCCGCCCAGCGCGTCGTTCAGCGCCGGCCCCACGCCCCGGTAGGGGGAATGCAGCAGCGACAGGCCGGCGGCGCGGTTGAACAGCTCGCCGGCGATGTGCATGGGCGACCCGTTGCCGGAGGTCGCGTAGGCCAGGGGCGGCCCGGTCCGGGCCAGCTCGGCCAGCTCGCGGGCGTTCTTCACGCCCAGGCCGGGATGCGCCAGCAGCAGCATGGGCGTGGAGGAAATCATCGCGATGGGCGTGAAGTCCCGCTGCACGTCGAAGCTGTAGCCCAGGTTCCGGGGCAGGACGTGAGGAGCCATGGCGAAGGTGTTGGCGGTGACCAGCAGGGTGTAGCCGTCGGGTTCGGCGCGGGCGACGATGCCGGTACCTATGCTGCTGCCGCCGCCGGGGCGGTTGCTGACCACCACCGGCTGCCCCCAGGCCTTGCCCAGCTTCTCGCTCAGCAGCCGCGCGATGGGGTCCACCCCGCCCCCGGGCGGAAAGGGCACGACCAGCGTCACCGGCCTGGCGGGAAACCCCTGGGCCAGCGCGGGCCGGGGCAGCAGGCCTCCACCCGCGAGCCAACAGGCGGCCAGCCCGGCCCCGGCGCGCAATCCCGCCCGCCGGCCCGGCCGCATGCCGTCCTTGCGCTTGCCATCCATATTCATCTCCCCGAAGGCGTTCGATGCAGACGCAGTCTAGGGTGGTCGATATTTATCGTGTAGTGGATAATCGCTTGAATCACTTTCAAGCTGCATTTGCAAATATGGACCACTTGCGGCTCATCGTCACGTTCGCCCGGGCGGCGGAAGCGGGCAGCTTCAGCAAGGCGGCCCGCACGCTGGGCGTGACGCCGCAGGCCGTCAGCGCCCAGATCCGGCAGCTCGAGCAGCAGGTGGGCGTGCGCCTGTTCTACCGCACCACCCGCAGCATCAACCTGACCGAGGAAGGCCGGGCCTTCCATGAGCGCTGCCGCGCCGGCATGGAAACCATCCAGGGCGGACTCGACGTCCTGCGCGACCGCACCGAGCAGATGGTGGGCACGGTCAGGCTGGCGCTGCCCTATGCCATCAGCTTTGAACTCGTCGCGCCGCTGATGGGGCGCTTCATGGACCGTTACCCCCAGGTCCGGGTCGACATGCTGACCCTGAACCAGTTGCCGGACGTGGTCGAACACGGGGTGGACGTGGGCATCATCGGCGGCGAGCTTCCCAGCAGCTCGCTGGTCGCCCGCAAGGCCGGAACCTTCAACCACGTGCTGTGCGCCTCGCCGGCCTACCTGGACGAATGGGGCGTGCCGGGCCACGTGGACGACCTGCGCGACCACCGCTGCGTGCTGCTGCGCCATCCGCGCACGGGCCGGCTCTGGCCGTGGACCTTCCAGTCGGGCGGCGACATCGTCACGCTCAATCCCGAGGGCGCCCTGTCGGTGCAGGACGCCGAAAGCCAGCACCGCGCGGTGCTGCACGGCGCGGGCATCGGCCAGATCGCCAGCTACTACGCGGCGCCGCACATTCGCGCGGGCAGGCTGCTCCCCTTGTCCATCGGCTATGTCTCGCGCCAGGTCGACGTCCATCTCTACCTGCCCCAGCGCGACCATATCCCCCTGCGCTGCCGCGCGCTGGCCGACTATCTGCTGGCCGAGCTCAAGCGCAATCCGGACCTGGCCCCCGCGACATTCTGATACCGGATGGCCGCGTCCCGCGCCCCCGCCTGTCATGCCGGCAGCGCGGGAACCCGCTACAATGCTTGCCACCTGAGGAGCGTTGCGACGACCGGCACCACGCCAGGCCGCCAGGCTCAGGTAACGGATCGGCGGCGGCCCCAGGCGGCGCCGGTCCACGGCAACGGCGCTCGCCCCACATCCTGCCCCTTGCAGGCCATGCGGCGAGCCTTCCCGGCTCACGCCGCGGCGTCAAAGGGCAAGCACTTTGGAGTCCCCATGAACGCTGTACCCAACGCCCAGACCCCCGACTACCGCATCGCCGACATCGCACTGGCCAACTGGGGCCGCCGCGAGATCAGCATCGCCGAAACCGAAATGCCCGGCCTGATGGCGATCCGCGAGGAATTCGCCGCCACCCAGCCGCTCAAGGGCGCCCGCATCGCCGGCAGCCTGCACATGACCATCCAGACCGCCGTGCTGATCGAGACGCTCAAGGCCCTCGGCGCCGACGTGCGCTGGGCCTCGTGCAACATCTTCTCGACCCAGGACCACGCCGCCGCGGCCATCGCCGCCTCGGGCACGCCGGTGTTCGCGATCAAGGGCGAGTCGCTGGCCGACTACTGGGAATACACTCACCAGATCTTCGAATGGCCGGCCGGCACCCACGCCAACATGATCCTGGACGACGGCGGCGACGCCACGCTGCTGCTGCACCTGGGCACCCGCGCCGAACAGGACGCCACCGTGCTGGCCAAGCCCGGCAGCGACGAGGAAGTCGCGCTGTTCGACTCGATCCGCAACACCCTCAAGCGCGATCCGAAGTGGTACTCCACCCGTCTCGCCCAGATCAAGGGAGTGACCGAGGAAACCACGACCGGCGTGCACCGTCTCTACCAGATGTCCAAGAAGGGCGAGCTGGCCTTCGCCGCGATCAACGTCAACGACTCGGTCACCAAGTCCAAGTTCGACAACCTGTACGGCTGCCGCGAGTCGCTGGTGGACGGCATCAAGCGCGCCACCGACGTCATGGTCGCGGGCAAGGTCGCGGTGGTGTGCGGCTACGGCGACGTGGGCAAGGGCTGCGCCCAGGCGCTGGCCGCGCTGCGGGCCCAGGTCTGGGTGACGGAAGTCGATCCCATCTGCGCGCTGCAGGCCGCCATGGAAGGCTACAAGGTCGTGACCATGGACTACGCGGCCGACAAGGCCGACATCTTCGTCACGGCCACCGGCAACTACCACGTCATCACGCACGAGCACCTGGTCGCGATGAAGGACGAGGCCATCGTCTGCAACATCGGCCACTTCGACAACGAGATCGACGTCGCCTCGCTCAAGCAATACAAGTGGGAAGAGATCAAACCGCAGGTCGACCACATCATCCTGCCCTCCGGCAAGCGCATCATCCTGCTGGCGCAGGGCCGGCTGGTGAACCTGGGCTGCGCCACCGGCCATCCCTCGTTCGTGATGTCGTCCTCGTTCGCCAACCAGACCATCGCCCAGATCGAGCTCTGGACCCGCAACGAGAAGTACGCCAAGGGGCAGGTCTACGTGCTGCCCAAGCACCTGGACGAGAAGGTCGCGCGCCTGCACCTGAAGAAGCTGGGCGCGCAGCTCACGCAACTGCGCGCCGACCAGGCCGCCTACATCAACGTACCGGTCGAGGGCCCCTACAAGCCCGAGCACTACCGCTACTGATCGTTCCCCTTCCGGGGCCGCCGCGCCCCGGACGCCCCCTTTTCCCCTTGGCAAGGAGTTCGCGATGACCCTGTTACTCGTCTGGTTGCTCAACGCCGTGGCATTGCTGGTCGTGGCCTATCTGCTGCCCGGCATCACCGTGGCGAGCTTCGGCTCGGCGCTGATCGCGGCGCTGGTGCTGGGCCTGCTCAATTCGCTGGTCAAGCCGGTCCTGGTGCTGCTCACGCTGCCGATCACGGTCGTCACGCTGGGCCTGTTCCTGATCGTGCTGAACGCGCTGCTGTTCTGGTTCGCGGGCTCGATCCTGAAGGGCTTCCAGGTCAACGGATTCTGGTGGGCGGTCATCGGCGCGCTGCTCTACAGTCTGATCTCGGGCCTGTTGTCGGCCATCGTGCCCAACTGACCCTCTTCCTACAGGTTGCCCGCAAGTGAGTTCATCCGTCTTTCCCGACGCGGCGCCGGCTGACGCCGCGCCGGTCTTCAGCCTGGAATTCTTCCCGCCGCGCGACACCCCGGCGCAGGAAAGGCTGGTCCGCACGGCCAAGCAGTTGCAAGGCCTGCATCCCCATTTCGCCAGCGTGACCTTCGGCGCGGGCGGCTCGACCCGCGACGGCACGATGCTGGCGGTATCGATGCTGCAGAAGCTGGGCTACGAGACCGCCCCGCACCTGTCGTGCATAGGCTCGACGCCCGAGAGCCTGCGCGAGATTCTCCATACGTACCGGCAGGCCGGGATCCGGCGGCTGGTGGCCCTGCGCGGGGACATGCCGTCGGGCATGGGCGACATGGGCGAGCTGCGCTATGCGCGGGACCTGGTGGATTTCATCCGCAAGGAAACGGGTGACTGGTTCCATATCGAGGTGGCGGCGTATCCGGAGATGCATCCGCAGGCCCAGGGGCCGGAGGCGGACCTGGACCGGTTCGTGGAGAAGATGCGAGCGGGGGCGAACAGCGCGATCACGCAGTATTTCTTCAATGCGGATGCGTATTTCGATTTCGTGGACCGGGCGACGGCGAAGGGGGTGCTGGCGCCTATCGTGCCGGGGATCATGCCGATCACGAATTACACGCAGCTGGCGCGGTTCTCGGATATGTGCGGGGCGGAGATTCCGCGATGGATACGGTTGCGGCTGGCGTCGTACGGGGATGACCGGGCTTCGATCCGGGCGTTCGGGCACGATGTGGTGGTGGAGCTTTGCCAGACGTTGCTGGATGGGGGGGCACCGGGGTTGCATTTCTATACGATGAACCAGGCGGATGCTACGCAGGCTGTTTGGGAAGAGTTGGAGCGGTGACGGTCGTTCGAGTTCTTTAGACGGTTGTTTCCGGCCTTGGGGCGCGGGGCGCTGTGAGGCGCAGCGTAGCCGGTCCCGGCTTTGCCGGGACTTCCCGGAGTTGGCGCGGTCGGCGGGGCGGGCGTGAACTCGCGCGGGGACAGTCCCCCGGACTGTCCCTACTGCCGCGCTCAGACATGCACGCCCTTGCTTCCCCGCCGACCGCGCCAACTCCGGCGGCTCCGAATGCGCCTCACAGCGCCCCGCGCCCCAAGGCCGGAAACAACCTGCGGCGTCTTATGGTGTAGCGGGTGTGGCGCCCTGGTCGGTGGTGTGGGGGCCGGGCATGCATCCTTCTTCGGTGATGATGGCGTCGAGCCGCATGTCGTGCGGCTCGGGTACGTGCACGTCGGGGGCCAGGCGGCCGCAGGCGTAGGCGATGCCCAGGGCCAGGGTCGCGTGGCCGCCCTGGCGCAGGGCGGCCAGGGTGCGGTCGTAGTAGCCGCCGCCGTAGCCGATGCGGTCGCCGTCGACGGTGTAGCCCAGGGTCGGGACCAGGACGATGTCGGGGGTGCGGGCCGGGGTGGACCGGGGTTCGGGGATGCCGTAGGCGCCGGGGGCCATCGTGGCATCGGGCGTCCAGGCGCGGAACTCCAGGGGAGCGGCCTTGGTCAAGATGACGGGTAGGGTCAGTTCCAGCCGGTCGTCGCGGGCCCAGGCCTGCAAGGCGGGGCGCAGGTCGGGTTCGTCGCCGATGGGCCAGAATGCCGACAGCACCACGCGCCTACCGCTCCTTGGGGCGGCGGCCAGGTAGTCGTGTATCCTGCCTTGCAGGAGGCCGACGATGCGGGCGTCGGCCGCGGCGCGTTCGGTGGCGCTCATGGCCGCGCGCAGGGCGCGCAGGCGTGGACGCAGGGCGGCGGCGGTGGCCTCCCTGGGTTTACCCGATGCTATTCTTGCTGCCATGGCCTATTCAGCTCTCCTCAACAGAATTCGCATTACAGCACTTGCCGCCGTGCTGGCAAGCGCCGCCATGGGCAGCGCCTGCGCGCAGGTCTCGGCACCCGGGTCCGACGACGCCCTGCTGGCGGCGCGGACCGCGGTGCAGACGGGCAACTGGGACATCGTCCGTTCGCTGATCCCGCGCCTGGAAGGCCATGTGCTGGCCGCCTATCCGCAGTACTGGCTGCTGCGGCAACAGCTGAACGATCCGCGCAAGCCGCTGCCCGAATCCGAGCTGAACGACTTCGTGGCCGCCCATCGCGGCACCTACCTGGCCGAGCGGCTGCGCGGCGAATGGCTGCTGGCCGCCGCCAAGCAGGCCGACTACGCCACCGTGCGCACGCTGGCCGACACCACGGTGAACACGCCGCAGGTGGACTGTGCGGTGCTACTGGCCATGCACGCGCGCGGCGAACGGGTCACGGCCCAACTGGCCATGTCCAAGTTCGAACCGGGCGACAGCTGCTGGTCGCTGTACGATCGGCTCCAGGCCGACGGCGTCATGCAGTGGAACGACTTCGCCACGCAGATGCGCAACATGCTGGAGACCAACTCGCTGGCCAATGCCCGGCGCATGGCGCGCTACGTGTTCGATCCGGCCCAGCAGAAGACACTGAACGGCCTGTTGGACCAGCCCATGATCTGGCTGGTGCGGCAGAACACGCTGCCGCGCGACCGCGCCGGCCGCGAGCTGGTGGTGACCGCGCTGAGCCGCCTGGCGCGCAACGATCTGCAGGTGGGCTACGACTATTTCGAGCGCAGCTGGGCCAGGCAGTTGCCGGCCGACGACGCCAACTGGGTGCGCAACCAGTTCGCGCTGCAGGCCTCGTTCAAGCTCGACCCGGTCGCCGTCGCCTGGTATCGCGCGGGCGAAGGCGGCAGGCTGACCGAATACAACCAGGGCTGGCGCGCGCGCATGGTGCTGCGCCAGCAGCCCGTGGACTGGCGCACGCTGAACCGCTACATCGAGCAAATGCCGCCCGCCATGCGCGAGGACCCCACCTGGATATACTGGCATTCGCGCGGCCTGGTCGCGCTGGGCGCCGTGCAGGAAGGCCAGGCCGGCTACCGCAGCATCGCCGGGCAATTCAACTTCTACGGCCAGCTGGCCGCCGAGGAACTGGGCATCGCCACCACCATCCCCACGTCCACGGCGCCGATCACCCCGGACGAGCTGGCCAAGGCGCAGTACAACCCGGGCCTGCAACGCGCGGTCGCGCTGTTCCGCCTGGGCTGGCGCACGGAAGCGGTGCGCGAATGGAACTACGCGCTGCGCGGCATGAACGACCGGCAACTGCTGGCCGCCGCCCAGCTCGCGCATCGCGAGAACCTGTACGACCGCGCGGTGAACACCGCCGAGCGCACGCGCGACCAGCACGACTTCAACCTGCGCTTCCTGACGCCCTTCCGCGACCAGTTGGTGGACAAGGCGCGCGAGATCGGCGTGGACGCGACCTGGGTGTATGGCCTGATCCGCCAGGAGTCGCGCTTCGTCATGGACGCCCGCTCCAGCGTGGGCGCCTCCGGCCTGATGCAGCTGATGCCGGCCACCGCCAAGTGGGTGGCGCGCCGCATCGGCATGAACGACTACGCGCAGCACCGGGTCAACGACATGGACACCAACCTGACCCTGGGCACCAGCTACCTGCGCATCGTGCTGGACGACCTGGGCGGTTCCCCCCTGCTGGCCTCGGCCGGCTACAACGCCGGTCCCCGGCGGCCCCATACCTGGCGCGCCACCCTGCCTGGCCCGGTGGAAGGCGCGATCTTCGCCGAGACCATTCCTTTCACCGAGACCCGCGACTACGTCAAGAAGGTGCTGTCCAACGCCACGTACTACGCGGCCCTGTTCACGGGACAACCGCAATCGCTCAAGGCCCGGCTGGGAACGGTCGTCCCGCAGACGGTGGAGACCACCGCCATACCCTGAGGAAGCGCACGCCATGACCATGATCTACCCTCGCATACTCGTGCTAGGCGGTTCGGGCTTCATCGGCAGCCACCTGGTCGCCCGCCTGGCGGCCCAGGGCCGCAAGCTGCTGGTCCCGACCCGCCGCTACATGAGCGCCCGCCACCTGCTGCCGCTGCCCACGGTGGACATCGCCCTGGCCGACCTGTCCGACGACGCCACGCTGAACCGCCTGGTGCAGGGGCGCGACGCCGTCATCAACCTGGTCGGCACGCTGCACGGCGACCGCGGCACGCCCTACGGCAAGACCTTCCGCAAGCTGCACGTCGAGTTGCCGGAACGCCTGGCCCGCACCTGCGTGGCGCATGGCGTGACCCGCATGCTGCACATGAGCGCGCTGGGCGCCGATTCCCACGGCGCCAGCATGTACCAGCGCTCCAAGGGCGACGGCGAGGCCGCCGTGCGCCGTGTGTTCGATGCCTGGCCCGAGGGCGCGCTGACCATCTTCCGGCCGTCGGTGGTGTTCGGACCCGACGATCGCTTCCTCAATACCTTCGCCGCGCTGGCGCGCTGCTTCCCGGTGCTGCCGGTGGCGGGCGCATCGGCGCGCCTGCAGCCCATCTACGTGGGCGACCTGACCGAGGCCATGGTCAACGCGCTGGGCGATCACCGTACCTACGGCAAGACCTATGCCGTGGCCGGACCGCAAGCCTATACGCTGCGGGAACTGGTCGAGAAGGCCGCCGCCTGGAGCGGCCATCCCCGCCGCGTGCTGCCGCTGCCCATGGGCCTGGGCAAGCTGCAGGCCGCCGCCATGGAAATGCTGCCCGGCTCGCCTCTGATCACGCGCGACAATCTCGATACCCTGACGCGGGACGCGGTCCTGGACGGGCCGCTGGCGCCGGAACTGGGCATCCATCCCAGCTCGCTGGAGGCGCTGGCGCCCGACTACCTCGGGCAGGGCGAACACACCCGCTTCGACATGTTCCGCATGCGCCATGGCCGACGCTGACCTCGCCCGGCCGGCGCCGGGTCCCGACCCGGCCACCGACGGACTGGCGGTCTTCGTCGTGGGCGGCGCGGTACGCGATGCGCTGCTGGGCCTGCCCGCGGGCGACCGCGACTGGGTGGTGGTGGGCGCCACGCCGGAACAGATGTCGGCCCGCGGCTTCGTACCCGTGGGCGGCGATTTTCCCGTCTTCCTGCATCCCGCCACGCGGGAGGAATACGCGCTGGCCCGCACCGAGCGCAAGTCGGGACGCGGCTACAAGGGCTTCACCTTCCACACCGGCCCCGAGGTCACGCTGGAGGACGATCTGGGCCGGCGCGACCTGACCATCAACGCCATCGCCCAGGCCCCCGATGGCCGCCTGATCGATCCCTACGGCGGCCGGGACGACCTGCGCGCCCGGCGCTTTCGCCACGTCGGCCCGGCCTTCGCCGAAGACCCCGTGCGCATCCTGCGGCTGGCCCGCTTCGCGGCGCGCTTCCACGACTTCGCGGTGGCGCCCGAGACCCTGGAACTGTGCCGCCGCATGGCGGCCGAGGGCGAGGTCGATGCCCTGGTGCCCGAACGTGTCTGGCGCGAGCTGTCGCGCGGCCTGATGCAGGAGCGGCCCTCCCGCATGCTGCAGGTGCTGGCCGACACCGACGCGCTGCCGCGTGTCGCGCCCGGCCTGGCGGTGGACGGCCGACTGCTGGCCGTGCTGGACCAGGCCGCCGATGCGGGGCTGCCGTTGGCCTCGCGCTACGCGCTGCTCTGCTCCGACAGCGCCGACCCGGCCGGATTGGGCAAGCGGCTGCGCGCCTCGAACGACTGCAACGACATGGCGCGCCTGCTGCAACTGGCCCTGGCCGAGCTGCCGCGCGCGGGCCGGGACCCCGAACGCGTGCTGGCCCTGCTGGAACGCGCGGACGCCCTGCGCAAGCCCGAGCGTTTCGAGCAACTGCTGGCGGCCGCGCAACGGCGGATGCCGGTGGACGTGGCGCAATGGACGGCGTGGCGGGACACGGTCAGGGGAGTCGATGCCGGCGCCATCGCCGCCCGGCATGCGGACCGGCCCGGCGGCATCCGCGAGGCCGTGCGGTCCGCCCGGCTGGCCGCCTTAAGCGGCACTTAAGGCAGCGTGGCTAACGTGGCACCGTTGCCACGTGGATGTCCGCCATGTCCCTCGCCCCGCCCCGCCCCGACGACCCGGCCGCAGACACCGGCCCCGCTCCCCGCGACATCCGCGGCCAGTTGCGCCTGGGCGCCACCTGGCGGCTGCTCAAGCCCTACTGGGTGTCCGACGACCGCAAGGCGGCGCTCGGCCTGCTGGCGCTGGTCGTCGGCCTGAACCTGGCCCTGGTGGCCGCCAACGTCTGGCTGACCAACTGGAACCGCGTCTTCTACAACGCCCTGGAAGCGCGCGACTTCGCCGCGTTCAAGCTGCAACTGGCGCACTTCTGCGCGATCGCGGCGGCATTCATCGTCATCGCCATCATGAAGCAGTTCTACACCATGATGCTGGAGATGCGCTGGCGCACCTGGCTGACCGGCGAATGGCTGCAGCGCTGGACCTCGGGACAGGCCTACTACCGGGTGGAGCAGTCGCACGGCGCCGACAACCCCGACCAGCGCCTGGCCGAAGACCTGCGCACCCTGGCCAGCACCAGCCTGACGCTGTCGCTGGGACTGCTCAACTCGGTGGTGACGCTGCTGTCCTTCGTCACGCTGCTGTGGACCCTATCGGGGCCGCTGGTGTTCGCGCTGGGCGGCCGGACCGTCGCCATACCGGGCTACATGGTGTGGTTCGCCGTGCTGTATGCCGTGGCGGGGTCGTGGCTGACCCACAAGATAGGCAAGCCGCTGATCGGCCTGAGCTTTCGCCAGGAACAGACCGAGGCCGACTTCCGCTACGCGCTGATGCGGCTGCGCGAGAACGCCGAGGGCGTCGCGCTGTATGGCGGAGAGCCCGCCGAACGCGCGGGACTGCGCGCATCCTTCGACCACATTCGCGAGAACTGGCGCTGGCTGATGATCTACACGCGCCGGCTGGTGTTCGTGAACTCCGGCTATGGGCAGGTGGCGATCGTCTTTCCGCTGATCGTGGCCGCCCCGCATTATTTCTCCGGCGCCATCACGCTGGGCGTGCTGATGCAGATCGCCTCGGCGTTCGGCCAGGTGCAGGGCGCGCTGTCGTGGTTCGTGGACGGCTATGCCTCGCTGGTGGGCTGGCAGGCCGCCGCCAACCGCCTGCTGGACTTCCAGTCCGCGCTGGGGGCGGCCGAGGCCGAGCACGCGACGCGCGACGGTCTGCGCGGCATCGCGCTGCTCGAACGGGACCGCACGCCGGCGCCTGGCGCCATCACCGCCGCCGGACTGGTGCTGGCCCTTCCCGGCCGGAACGAGCGGCGGCCGTTGACCGAGCCGTTCTCGATGACCGTGCGGCCGGGCGAACGGTTGCTGGTGACCGGTCCGTCGGGCGCGGGCAAGAGCGTGCTGTTCCGCGCCATGGCGGGCATCTGGCCCTACGGCCGAGGCGCCATCGAACGCCCCGCCGATGCGCGCACCCTGTTCCTGCCACAGCGCAGCTACGTCCCCAGCGGCACGCTTGCCGCCGCGCTGGACTACCCCTCGCCGCCGGGCACCCACGACGACGCCACCCTGGCCGCCTTGCTGCGCGACTGCCGGCTGGAGCGGCTGGCCGGCCAGCTGCAGCGGCGCGACAACTGGGGGATGCGGCTGTCGCCGGGCGAACAACAGCGTCTGGCCTTCGCCCGCGCCATCCTGCAACGGCCCGACTTCCTGTTCCTGGACGAGGCGACCTCGGCGCTGGACGAGGAAACCGAGGCCGCCATGTATGCCCTGCTGGTCGAACGCCTGCCGCGCGCGGCCGTCGTCAGCATCGCCCATCGCAGCACGGTCGCGCGCTGGCATGACCGCCATCTGCGCTACCGGCCGGTGCATGCGGCGGGCGAAGAGCCGCGCTACCTGCCGGCGCCCGAGGCGCTGCCGCATCCCGTCTAGGCGGCCGCCGCGTCCCTGGCCTGGACCGCCACCCGTTCGAACGCCGCGCGCAGCACGGCCAGCGCCGGCCTGTCGACATCTGCGCGGCGGCAGACGAAGGCGATCTGGCGACGGGGCCCGCCGCGCCCCAGCGGCAGTTCGCGGAAGCGGTAGGCCTTGCGCAGCGGGTCGTAGGGCTGCGGAATGATGGAGACGCCCAGCCCCGCCGAGACCATCGCGATGATGGCGTGGCTGGACAGCAGGTCGATGCGGCTTTTCATGCGCGGATGCAGCCGGCGCACATACTGCGCGGCGATGCGGCCACCGGTGGAAGTCTTGTCGAAACGTATCCAGTCGTGGCCGCGCAGCAATTGCTCGACCGTGTCGCCGCGCGCCTCGGGCGGGGCCACCAGCACCATGGCCTCGTGCATCAGCGTCTGCCAGTGCAGCCGGCTCGATCCGCCCGACTGCGGCCGCACCAGCACCGCGGCATCGATGGTGCCGTCCCGCAGTTCGCCCAGCAGCCGCTCCGAGCGGCCGCGGGCCAGGTGCACGTCCAGTTCGGGATAGTCCGATTGCAGCACTTTCATCGCCATGGGCAGCAAGGTGGCCTGGATGGAGTCTATGGTTCCCAGCGTGACCTTGCCGGACACCCGGGTCTGGCGCCGCGCGCGCAGGGCCTCCAGCGACTCCAGCGTGCCCTGGACCAGCGCCGCGAGTTCGTGGGCGAACGGCGTCGGGCGCGCCTGGCGCGCCGCGCGGTCGAACAGGGGCTGCCCGAAATGCTGCTCCAGGTACTTGATATGCTGGCTGACCGCGCCGGGAGTCAGGTTCACTTCCTCGGCCGCGGCCGCGAAGGTGCCCCGGCGCAGGACGGCGCAAAGGGTCTGCAGGAATTCCAGTTTCATTAGATTTCCTAAACTGACGCATCACGAAAAATCGCTTTTCGTAGTTTATCGAGTGTCTAGAATCCGTCGGATAACCATGACTGGAGACACCCGTGAAGATCGTCCCGCCCGCCCCTGTCTCGCTCCTTTGCCATCCCAGCCGCCGCGCCGCCTGTCTGGCCGTGGCACTGGCCTGCTGCGCCGGGCCGGCGCAGGTCCTGGCCCAGGAAGCCTTCCCGTCCCGCCCGATCACGCTGATCGTGCCCAACCCGCCCGGCGGCTCCAATGACGTGTTCGCCCGTGCGATCGGCAAGCGCCTGGGCGATGCGCTGGGCCAGCCGGTGGTGGTGGACAACAAGGCCGGCGCGGGCGGCAGCGTGGGGGCGGGGTTGGCGGCGCGCGCGCAGCCGGACGGCTACACGCTGCTGTTCGTGTCGTCCACCTATACGACCAACGCGGCCATCCAGACCAGCCTGCCGTTCGATGCGGTGCACGCGTTCGCGCCGGTCGCCATGGTGGCCAAGGGGCCGATGATCCTGACGGTGAACAACGAACTGCCGGTCAAGACGCCGCAGGAACTGCTCGCGTTGGCGAAAAGCCAGCCCGGCAAGCTGAACTACGCCAGCTCGGGCGTGGGCAGCATCAATCACTTCGCCACCCACCAGTACGCCCAGGTGGCGGGCGTGCAGATGACGCACGTTCCCTACAAGGGCATGGCGCCGGCCATCAACGACCTGATCGGCGGGCATATCCAGGTGCTGATCGCCAGCGGACCGTCCATCCTGCCCACCGTGAAGGCGGGCAAGGTACGCGCGCTGGGCGTGACCAGCGCCACGCCTTCGGCGGTCGCGCCCGGGCTTGCGCCGCTGGCCGCCAACGGCGCGCCGGGCTACGAATCGGGCCTGTGGTGGGGCATCCTGGCTCCCGCCGGCACGCCGGCCTCCGTCGTGGCTCGCCTGAACACCGAGATCAATCGTATCCTGGGCCTGGACGAGATCAAGGACCTGCTGCTGCGCGAAGGCGCCGAGCCCGACCCCAAGACGCCGGACGCATTCGGCGCCCAGTTGCGGGGCGACATCGAGCAATGGCGGCGCGTCGCCCGGCAGGCGAACATCAAGGCGGAGTGATGGCATCGTTGAAACAACGCGGTTACGAGCCCGACGCCGGCGGCCCGCTGTCGGACGTGCGCATCCTGGACCTGTCGCGGCTGGTGGCGGGCAATACGCTCACCCAGGTGCTGGCGGACTTCGGCGCCGACGTGGTCAAGGTGGAAAGCCCGGACGGCGACACGCTGCGCGCCTGGCGCACCCAGGACGTGGACACCAACTGGAAGCTGTACGCGCGCAACAAGAAAAGCCTGGGCCTGGACCTGCGCCAGCCGGCGGCGCGCGAGCTGCTGCTGGAGCTGGCGGAAAAGGCCGCGGTGCTGGTCGAGAGCTTCAAGCCCGGCGTGCTGGAAGCCATGGGCCTCGCACCTGACGTGCTGCTGGCGCGCAATCCGCGCCTGGTCGTGGTGCGCATCTCGGGCTGGGGCCAGACCGGCCCCTATCGCGGCCGCCCCGGCTTCGGCACCCTGGTCGAGGGCATCTCGGGCTTCGCCGCCATGAACGGTTTCGCCGACCGCGAGCCGGTGCTGCCGCCCATGTACCTGGCCGACACGGTGGCCGGGCTGTACGGCGTGGCGGGGCTGCTGATCGCGCTGCGCGAGGTCGAGGTCAACGGCGGGCAAGGGCAGGTGATCGACCTGCCCCTGCTCGACCCGCTGTTCGCGGTGCTGGGCCCGCAGGCCGCCAATTACCGCCTGACCGGACGCATCAAACCGCGCACCGGCAGCCGGTCCACCAATTCCGGTCCGCGCAACGCCTATCGCTGCAAGGACGGCCTGTACGTGGGCCTGTCGGCCTCGACCCAGAAGATGGCCGAACGCCTGTTCGTCTCCATCGGCCGGCCCGACCTGGTCGAGGATCCCCGCTACCGTACCAACGCCGACCGCGTGCGCCACGCCGAGGAACTCGACGCCATCATCGGCGCCTTCATCGCACGGCGCACGCAAGCCGAGAACGTCCGCTTCTTCGAAGAGGCGCAGGTCACCATCGGCCCCATCTACGACATCTCGCAGATCGTGGACGATCCGCACTTCGTCGACCGCGAGATCCTGGCCGACTATCCCGATCCCGATATGGGCGCCTTCCCCATGCATCACGTGGTGCCGCGCATGAGCGGCACGCCCGGCGCGATCCGCACACCGGCTCCGGCCATCGGCCAGCACAACCGCGAGGTGCTGGCCGCGCTGGGCGTGGACGACGGGCGCTACCAAGCACTGGTGCGGGACGGCGCCGTGCACCAGGAAAACGAGGACCGTTGACGGTCCCGCCTTCAAGAGACCCGCCATGCGCAGCAAACTCTTCGTTCCCGGCTCCCGCCCCGAACTTTTCGCCAAGGCCCTGGCCGGCGACGCCGATGCGCTGTCCTTCGACCTGGAGGACTCGGTGCAGCCCGATCGCAAGCACGAGGCGCGCGCGGCCGTCGCTGCCTTTCTCGCGTCGTCGGCCGCCGGCACCGGCAAGCGCATGGTCGTGCGCATCAATGCCTGGAATACGCCGCATTTCGGCGCCGACCTGGACGCGGTGGCGCTGCCGGCGCTGGACCTGGTCAACCTGCCCAAGGCCGAATCCCCCCGAGCCATCCAGGCCACGGCGCAGCGGCTGGACGAGATCGAGCGCGCGCGGGGCATTGCCCGGCCGATCGGCATCCTGGTCAACATCGAGACGCCCGAGGCCCTGGCTCGGGCCGCGGAACTCGCCGGCTCCCATCCGCGCGTGGCGGGCCTGCAGGTCGGGCTGGGCGACCTGTTCGAAGACCTGGGCGTCGACCGGCGCGACAGCGCCGCCGTGCACCACGTCCTGCTGGCCATACGGCTGGCCGCCGGCCGGGCCGGCGTCTGGGCCTGCGACGGCGCCTATGCCGACATCGCCGACCGCGCGGGCTACCTGGCCGAGGCGCACATGGCCCGGCGGCTGGGCTACGTGGGCAAGAGCTGCATCCACCCCAGCCAGGTGGCGATGGCCAACGAGGCGTTCCGGCCCACGGACGAGGAAATCCGGCACGCGGCACGGGTACTGCAGGCCGAGCAGGACGCCGCGCGCGCCGGCCTGGGCGCCTTCACGGTGGACGGCCGCATGGTGGACGCGCCCTTCATCCGCCGCGCGCGCGCCATCATGGACACGGCACGCCGCCTGGGCCTGGCGACCGCCTCCTAGGGCCTGTTCACGCTAAAAGGCGCCCGCACGGGCTCTAGAGCGTATGGCTGCGGTCGCCCCGGCCGAAGCCCGACAGCGGCCGGTCCAGGCCGCGGCCCACGGCCAGCACCTTGAACAGCTCGCCCATCTCGGCCGGCGACAGCAGTTTCTGCACCGGCGCCACCGCCTGCGCATAGGCGGCCGCGTCCGCCGGATCCAGGCGCGACAGCAGCTCCATCAACCCGGCGTTCATCAGGAAACCGGCCTGCGAGGCATAGCCCAGCACCTCCAGCCCGCCCTCGGCCGCCGCCTCGGCCATGGCGGTGAAATCGACGTGGGCGGTGATGTCCTGCACGCCCACGGCGACGAGCGGATCGGCGTGGGCCACGTGCCGCAGGTGGCACATCAGCGTGCCCTCCATGCGCTGCGGGTGGTAGTACTCGGCGCGCGAGAAGCCATAGTCGATCAGCAGCGCCGCGCCCGCCCGCAGCCACGCCCCCATGCCGCGCACGAAGGCCTCGCCCCGCGGGTTGATCTCGGACACGTAGCCCGGCAGTGGCGGCATTCTCGATGAAACGGCCTCGGTCAGGTCGGCCGGCGCGGCGCGGTCCCGCCAGACGAAGCGCGCGTTCTCGTCCAGGGCCACGCCGCGCTCCGCCAGGCCGCCTTCGGTCCAGCGGAACAGCCGCACGGGCATGGCGTCGAGCACCTCGTTGGCCACCACGCAGCCGGTAAAGGTGGCCGGCAGCACATCGAGCCATGCCACACGGTCGCCGTAGGCGGCCAGCCGGGCGCGCTGGCGATCGCGCAAGTCGGCCGAGACCTCCACGATGCGATAGCGCGCCGCCACGCCCAGTTCGTCCAGCGCCGCCAGCAGCCCCGCCGCCAGGGCGCCGGTGCCTGCGCCGAACTCCAATACCTCGACGCCGCCGCAGGCCTCGAGCACCTCGGCCGCCTGGCGCGCCAGGGTCTGCGCGAACAGCGGCGTCAGTTCGGGCGCGGTCACGAAATCCCCGGACGGATGCCGCCCCCCTTCGGCCAGCTTGGCGCTGCCGGCAGCGTAGTAGCCCAGGCCGGGCGCATAGAGGGCCTGCTCCATCCAGCGATCGAACGGCAGCCAGCCTCCTGCGCCGCGTATCTGCGCGGCAAGATGGTCAGCGGCGAGGCGGGAATGGGCGCTGGACGCGGGGTCGAGATCGGGAAGCTTGCTCATGCCGCCATTTTCCCATGACTGCGCGCCGCGACCGGCGGGCTGCCTTGCGAATACCCACTTATAGGGATCCCGCCCCTACGGCCGCGCTGATAGGCTGATCCGTCCATCAATCGAAACGGACCCCATGGATAGACGTCATTTCCTGAACACCGCCGCGGCGAGCGGCATGCTGGCCTGGTTGTCCGGCTGCGGAGGCAGCGGCGCCGTCGTATCGGACGAGATCGAGTACCGCTACGGCCTCGACATGCTGCCCCAATCCCCGGCCATCGACCCCGCCCTGCTGGCGGCGCCCACGCCGGGCCAGAGCTTCTCGGTATCGGTCCTGATCGGCGCTGCCCCGCAAGCCGGCGTGCAGGTGCGGATCTACGACGTCTACGACACCCTGGTGGACGGCGGCGCCACCGATGCCTCGGGCACGTTCGTTTCCACCGTGGAAGGCCGGAATTTCCTGGTCGCCGTGGCCGACACCGCCCAGGGACGGCTGTACGGGTTCGAATACAACTTCGGGACGAAGATCCAGCCCGTGATCGACGTCAACCTCCTGCCGACCGTCCTGGCCAGGCTTTACGAGCGCACCCGCCTGTCTGCGACAGGCATCGATTTCGTCGCAAAGAAGTTCTTCGGTGTCGAGTCGTGGGTGCATCTGTCCGATGGCGCACCCGTGGAGATAGCCCTGGACCAGGCCGAGCTCGCGCAACGGGCACAGTCCTCCGGCCTGGGGGTCGACGGATTCCTCGGAGCGCTGGTGGACGGCATGGTCCAAGGCATTGCCGACGGTTTCGCCACCCGCTACGACACGCTGCCTGACAGCCTTCCGGGCGTGCCGATGCGGCTCACGGACGAGCCCGCCGACGATTGCGGCAAAGGCCAATATGACGACATCATCGACGAGGACGTTCCCGACCAGCTCAAGGAACTGATCAACCGATACTGGCCCAAGGCTGCGAAGTGGGCGATCGCCTTCGCCATCAAGAAGGGCGCCCAGGCCATCGAACTGCCCATCCTCAGCCCCGTCGGTGACCTGATCCTGGGCCAGTTGTTTCCCTCCTCCGACCCGGTCAAGGAGTCGCTCGCCGAGATCAAGTCGCAATTGCGCGATCTTTCTGCCAGCATCCAGCAGGTCATGCAACGGCTGGACAAGGCCGAGTTCAATCGCAGCTTCGACGAAGTTCGCAGCGTGTTCAATACCTTCGACGCGATTTCCGTGGCAATCGGCCGAACCTCGGACAACTACGAGCGCGGCCTGATTTCGCTGGAGGACTACTCGGCCGACATGCTGCAGCACTGCAACGAACTGGTGGCCAAGGACACGCAGCTGGTCGAGGCCTACTACCGATTCGTCGGCCTGCGCTCGTACCTGAGCGCAGGCGTGCTCAACCGATGGATGGACTACGTAGGGGGCGGTCCCTACTACTCCTGGCTGGTGCAGAAGCAATACACCGACCTGCTCGACTACTTCCAGCAATGGAACACCCTGTGTTACGGGTACCTGATCAACGCCCACGATTCGATCGAGAAACTGACCGGCAAGAAACTCAATGCCGCCACGGTCCTGCGGCTGAACCAGCTCCTGGAGGCCAGCACCATCAACATCGAAAAGCTGCGCCCACGATACCTGGATAGCCGGCGCCAGTTCTTCGACACCCGGTACGGACTGGCCTGGGTAGGCCGCTGCACAGCTACCGATCGGCTCGATGCCATGGTTCCCGAGGATCAGGCTGAAGCAATGAGAATGGACAGGCACCTGGACCTGGGCGCCGAAATGCTCCGTACCTATATCGACCCATGCGCCGACGACAGCATGCCTCCGGGATGGTCGGCCGCCATCGACGAGCATCTGGTCGAACGGTTTGCCTGGCGCCTGCCCACCGCGGCAGAACTCGACTCGTCGTTCGGCCGTACCATCCGCGACCGGTACGGCAACAAGTTCAACTACCAGACATTCGCCCACGACTTCAATCTGTCCGACAGCACCAGTTTCTGCAAGCTGTCCAAACCGGAACAGCCCATCGACAGCGTCGTGCTTATCGATCGCATTCAGACCAAGGGCCGCAGGCCTGTCGACGGCGGCAGAGGTTACGAAATCCCGCTTTACAACCTCGGAAACCTGAAATCGGACCGCCAGGTCCATTACGCCCAGCCGGACAGTTTCCAGTTTTATGGCGGCGAGTACTACTTCTTCCCCGTCGCCGATGTATCGCGGGAAGCGCTGGACGAGTACCTGCCCTGGACGGTCTACGCGAAAGCCGCCGGCAGCATGGATTTATAGCTCTCCCAGGCGGTTGGACCGGAACCGGGCCGCCGCGCCCCCCGCCTTGCTAAAATCCCCGCTTTGCCGCCTTTTCCGGACCCGACTCGCCATGCGCGAAGCGCGCCCCTCCTCCTCCCGTCCCGTCGTCCTGGTCACCGGCGCCGCCCGCCGCATCGGCCGGGAAATCGCGCTGGCCTTCGCCCGCGCGGGCTGGGACGTGGCCGTGCACTATGCGACCTCGCGCGATGCCGCGCTGGAAACCTGCGATGCCCTGCGCGCCCTGGGCGCGCGCGCCGAGGCCTGCGCCTGCGACCTGGCCGATCCGACCGCCGCGGAAGCGCTGATTCCCGCCATCCGGGCCGGCTTCGGACGCGTGGACGCGCTGGTCAACAACGCCTCGACCTTCGAATACGACGACGTGGCTTCGTTCGATACGCGCATGCTGCAGGCCCACCTGCTGCCCAACCTGGTAGCGCCCGTGATCCTGGCGCGCGCGCTGGCGGCGGATGTGGCCCGGCGCGGACCGGACGCCCGCGGGGCGGTGGTCAACCTGCTGGACCAGAAGCTGTGGAACTACAACCCCGACTTCTTTTCCTATACGCTGAGCAAAGCCGCGCTGGAAGCCGCCACCACCATGCTGGCGCAGGCGCTGGCGCCGGCCGTGCGGGTGGTGGGCGTGGCGCCGGGGCTGACCATGATCAGCCATATGCAGACGCCGCAACAGTTCGCGCAGACCCACGCGATGTCGCCGCTGGGCCACGCCAGCCACCCCGAGGACATCGCCCAGGCCGTCCTGTTCGCGGCGCAGAACCGCTCGATCACCGGCACGACGCTGCTGGTCGACGGCGGACAGCACCTGGTCGGCTTCGACCGCGACTTCAGCATGATGAACCCGCCGGCGGGCGCCGCCGGCCAGACTTGAGTAAAACCATGGGCACACGCCGCATTTTCTTCAACCGCCTGGCCATCGATGCGCAGATCGGCATACTGGACCACGAACGCGGCGCCACCCAGCCCCTGCACGTCGATGCCGAGATCGACCTGCGCGACGTGGACAAGCCCACCCACGACGGCATCCAGGAAGTGCTGGACTACCGGCGGCTGCGCGAATGCATCATCGACGAGTGCACGCGCACCCATGTGAACCTGATCGAGACGCTGTGCGACCGGCTCGCCCAGCGCCTGCTGGAGCAATTCCCGGAGATCGGCAACGTCCGCCTGCGCGTGGCCAAGCCGCAGGCTTTCGCCGATTGCGCGGCCGTCGGCATCGAGGTCACGGCCGGCCGCGGCCAGGGGAACTGAGATGAACGCCATCGTCATCCCCGCCACCCCGGCCGCGGACGCGGGCCGCGCGCGGCTCAAGCTGGAACGCGAACGCAACAAGCTGGAGAAGCGCCTGATGCGCGAGGCCGGCCGCGCCATCGGCGACTTCAACATGATCGAGGCGAGCGACCGCGTGATGGTGTGCCTGTCGGGCGGCAAGGATTCCTACGGCATGCTCGACATCCTGCTCAAGCTGCGCGAGCGGGCGCCCATCGACTTCGACATCGTCGCCGTCAACCTCGACCAGAAGCAGCCCGGTTTCCCCGACGACGTGCTGCCGCGCTACCTGACCGAACTGGGCGTGCCCTTCCACATCGAGACCCAGGACACCTATTCCATCGTCACCCGCGTCATTCCCGAGGGCAAGACGATGTGCTCGCTCTGTTCGCGGCTGCGGCGCGGCATCCTGTACCGCGTCGCCGACGAGCTGAAGGCGACCAAGATCGCGCTGGGCCACCACCGCGACGACATCCTTGCCACGTTTTTCATGAACATGTTCTACGGCGGGCAGTTGAAGAGCATGCCGCCCAAGCTGGTGTCGGACGACGGCCGCCACACGGTGATCCGGCCGCTGGCCTACATCAAGGAAGACGACCTGATCGCCTATGCGCAATGGAAGGGCTTCCCCATCATCCCCTGCAACCTGTGCGGTTCGCAGGAAAACCTGAAGCGCAAGGAAGCCGGACGCCTGATCGACGAATGGGAACGCGCCTTTCCCGGGCGTATCGAGAACATCTTCAACGCGCTGTCGCGCGTGACGCCCTCGCACCTGCTCGACCGCGGCCTGTTCGACTTCGTCAACCTGCGGCCCAGCGGCGTGCCCGACCCGGAAGGCGACACGGCCTTCGACCACGTCGATCCGCAGCCTTCCCCGGCCAGCCCATGCGGGGACGAAGCCGACGAACCCCTGGCCGAACGCACCGTGCGCTTCTTCCGCGACGGCCCCGCGCATTGAACGCCACGCCGGTCCTGGAGGCCCGCGGCGTCGCCCGCCGCTTTCCCAACGGCGTGGACGCGCTGTCGCCGATCGACCTGACCGTGCGCGCGGGCGAATTCGTCACGCTGCTGGGCCCCTCCGGGTGCGGCAAGACGACCCTGCTGCGCATCTTCGCCGGACTGGACACCCCCACCGCCGGCACCCTGCGCCGCAACGGCCAGGTCGACGACCTGTCCTACGTGTTCCAGGACGCCACCCTGATGCCCTGGGCCTCGGTGGCCACCAACGTGCGGCTGCCCCTTGACCTCGAGCGCGGCCCGCGCCGGCTGCCCATGGAGGCCCGGCGCGGCCGGGTGCGCGAGGCGCTGGAACGGGTGGGACTGGCCGACTTCGACGCGGCGCGCCCCAGCGAGCTGTCCGGCGGCATGCGCATGCGCGTGTCCATCGCCCGCGCCCTGGCGACCCAACCAAGCCTGCTGCTGATGGACGAACCCTTCGGCGCGCTGGACGACATCACCCGCCAGCACCTGGACGATGAATTGCTGGGCCTGGCCGCGCGCCAGAACCTGACCGTGGTGTTCGTGACCCACAGCATCTTCGAGGCCGTCTACCTGTCGAGCCGCGTCGTCGTCCTGTCGCGCCGGCCCGGCCGCATCGTGGCCGACATTCCCATCGAGGCTCCCGCCCGCGACGCCGCCTTCCGCGTTTCGCCCGCCTTCGCCATGCAGGCGGCGCGCTTGCAGGAAGCACTGCTGGAGGGACAAGGATGAACACCTGGCTGCGCCTGGGCGCCCCGGTCGCGGTGGCGCTGATCGTGATCGGACTGTGGCACGCGCTGGTGCGCGCGTTCGACATCCCCATCTACCTCGTTCCCTCGCCGGTGGACGTGGCCCATGCACTGGTCCGGGACTGGGACCTGCTGTCCGGCTCGCTGTGGGTCACGCTGGAGATCACCGGCCTCGCGCTGCTGGCGGCCACCGTGCTGGGCGTGCTGCTGGCCTTCCTGTTCGTGCAGAGCCGCGTCATCGAGGCGAGCCTGTTCCCCTATGCGGTGCTGCTCCAGGTCACGCCCATCGTGGCGGTCGCGCCGCTCATCATCATCTGGGTCAAGCACACCCTGGTGGCGCTGACCCTCTGCGCCACCATCGTCGCGATCTTCCCCATCATCAGCAACACGGTGCTGGGACTGCGCAGCATCGACCCCGGCCTGCTCGACTTCTTCCGCCTCAAGCGGGCCAGCCGCTGGCAGATCCTGTGGCGGCTGCGCCTGCCGTCGGCCCTGCCGGCCTTCTTCGGCGGCCTGCGCATCGCCTGCGGCCTGGCCCTGATCGGCGCCGTCGTGGCCGAATTCGTCGCCGGCACCGGCGGCTCGCAAACCGGCCTGGCCTACCAGATCCTGCAGGCCGGCTACCAGATCAACATCCCCCGCCTCTTTGCCGCGCTGCTGCTCATCACCCTCGCCGGCGTCCTGCTTTTCGCCGCGATGACGCTGGTATCCAGGCTGGTCCTGCACCGCTGGTACGAGAACCGGTAGCCCCGGCGGCAATGGCCCGGTTTGTAGCGCCTCGACTCCGACCCCGGTACCATCACACTCCTGAAACACTGCCCCGGAGCTTCCATGTCCAACACCCGCGCCTTGCTGACCTCCGCCGCCTTGGCCCTGGGCCTGGCCGGCCCCCTCCACGCCCAAGCCCCGGCCGAGCCCGCCGCCAAGCTCGTCTTCGGCTCGAACTGGTACGCCCAGGCCGAACACGGCGGCTTCTACCAGGCCCTGGCCGAAGGCACCTACAAGAAGCACGGGCTGGACGTCGCCATCAAGATGGGCGGCCCGCAGATCAACGTGCTGCAATTGCTGCTGGCCGGCCAGTACGACGTCGCCATGGGCGACGACCTGCAGACCTACAAGGCCGTGGAACAGGGCCTGCCGCTGGTCACGGTGGCCACCACCTTCCAGCAGTCGCCCACCGTCCTGGTGTCCCACCCCGGTCCCAAGACCCTGGGCGACCTCAAGGGCAAGACCCTGTACATCGGCCAGGCCAGCGAGACCACCTACTGGCCCTGGCTCAAGACCAAATACGGCTTCACCGACGCCCAGAAAAAACCCTATACCTTCTCGGTCCAGCCCTTCCTGGTCGACAAGAACTCCGCCGTCCAGGGCTATCTGGCGTCCGAGCCCTACACCATCGAGCACCAGGGCGGCTTCAAGCCCACGGTGTTCCTGCTCGGCGTGTACGGCTACCCTCCTTACGCGCAAACCATCGTCGCCACGCAGTCGGGGCTGGCCGCCAAGAAGGACGCGATCCGCCGCTTCGTCGAGGCCAGCGCCGAAGGCTGGAAGAGCTACCTGCAGAACCCCGCGCCGGGCAATGCGCTGATCCTCAAGGACAACCCGCAGATGACGCCGGCCCTGCTCGACTACGGCGTCAAGGCGCTGCGCGACGCCAAGCTGGTGGACGGCGGCGACGCCCGCACCCGCGGCCTGCTCACCATGACCGATGCGCGCTGGAAAAAGACCTACGATTTCATGGTGCGCGAGAAGCTGCTGAACCCCAAGGTGGACTATCGCTCGGCCTTCACCACCGACATCGTCGACCAGGTCCATGTGCTGCCCTGATCCGTCCCCCCGCCCTGCCGGGCGCATCCGCCATGCATAGCGGCGAGCTCGACTGCTTCTACCAGGTCGCCCTGTGCGGCGGGATACGCAAGGCCTCGGAGCGGCTGGATCTCGCGCCCTCGGTCGTGAGCCGGCAGATCGGGCGGCTGGAGGCGGAACTGCAGATCAAGCTGTTCGACCGCAACAGCCGCAACATGACCCTGACGCCGGCGGGCGAGGTCTACCTGAACTACGTCGAGAGCCTGCGCCAGAACCGCAAACTGGTACTGGAGGAGCTGGACGCGCTCAAGGGACTGCGCACGGGACACGTCAGGCTGCGCACGATAGAGGGCTATGCCGCGGAACTCGCGGCCTCCACCATCGCGACCTTCCGGCGGCAGTATCCGGGCATCACTTTCGAGCTCGCCATGGACGGCAGCGACCAGATCATGGCGGCCGTCGAAGCCGGGCGGTCGGATATCGGCATCGCACTGTCGCCGCGCGCGGCCAGCGCGGTGGAATGCGCCGTCCGCATGCCGGCGCCGCTGTGCGCGGTAGTCTGGACCGGCCATCCGCTGGCCGGCCGGACCTCCATATCGATGGCCGAGCTGCTCGCCTACCCGCTGGCGCTGCCGCCGCCGGACACCGGCATCCGGCACCTGCTGGACGCCGTCGCCCGCGTCGACAAGCTGGAACTGGCGCCGGCCCTGGTCACCAGCTCGATCGCCGCGATGCAGGCCTTCGTGCGCGACCAGGGCGGCGTCGCGATCCTGCTGGGCGTATCCCTGCACCGGCAAGGTCCCGGCGCCCAGGTGGTGGGCGTCCCGCTGTCCGACCCGCTGCTGGGCCAGACCACGCTCGACATCTGCGTGCTGGGCCGGCGGCGCCTGACGCCGGCGGTCAATGCCTACCTGCGCCACCTTCGCGCCCACGTCGACTCCGGCATCAATCCAGCGACACGCCCGCGCGCTTGATGAAGCCGCGCCATTTCTCGGTGTCCTTGCGCACGAACTCGGCCAGTTCGGCGGGCGAGCTGGTGGCCAGCTCCGCTCCCTGCTCGGACAGCCGGCGCATGACTTCGGGCGTCTGCAGGCTGGCCACCACGGTGTCGTGCAACACCTTGACCACCGGCTGAGGAATACCAGCCGGCCCCATTACCGCATACCACAGCGAGGCGTCGAAGCCAGGCAGGCCCGCTTCGGACAAGGTCGGCAGATCGGGCAGCACCGCCGAACGCTTGGGCGTGGTCACGCCGATCGCGCGCAAGGCGCCGCTGCGGATGTGCGGCAACATGGTCGGCAGGCTCTCGAATGCCATCTGCACCCGGCCGGCCAGCAGGTCCACCACGGCCGGCGCCGTGCCCTTGTACGGCACGTGCGCGGTTTGCACGCCGGCCATCTGGTTGAACATCACGCCCGACAGGTGCTGGATGGATCCGGTCCCCACCGACGAATAGTTCAAGGCATCGGGATGCGCCTTGGCGTAGGCGATCAATTCCTTGAGATTGCTGGCGGGCACCGAGGGATGGACCACGAGGACGTTGGCGACCGTGGCCACCAGCGTGATCGGTGTGAAGTCCTTGACCGGGTCGTAGCTCAGCTTGTTGTAGATGGCGGGCGCCGTCGCGTGGGTGGCCGCGCTGGCCAGCGTCAGCGTATAGCCGTCCGGCGCGGCGCGGGCCACCATCGCCGTTCCTATGGTGCCGGTCGCGCCGGGCCGGTTCTCCACCACCACCGGCTGGCCCAGGCGGCTGGCCAGCTGCTCGCCCAGGGCGCGGGAAAGAATGTCGTTGCCGCCGCCCGCGGTCCAGGGCGAGACCCACTGGATGGGCCGGACGGGATAGGTCTGCGCGCTCGCGCCTTGCCAGCCGAGCATTCCCGCCAGCAGCAGTCCCAGTGCAGGAAGTTTCCATGCTTGTTTCATGATGCGTTCCTCAGTCAGCGATCAGCGCCCGCCGCACGAAATCCAGGCGATCCTGTCCGAAGAACAGTTCGCCGCCGATCACGAAACTCGGCACGCCAAAGATCCCAGTGGCCATGGCTTCCTGGGTATGGTTCTCGAAAAGTTCGCGGCATGCCGGCGCGTCCGCCGCCGCCACGAGGTCCTTGCCCGGATAGCCCGCCTCGTCGGCGATGCGCGTCAGCGCGGCGGGATCGGAGATATCCAGGTCCCGCACCCAGACGCCGGCCAGGATGGCCTGGGCCAGCGGCCAGACCGCCAGGCCCGCGCGTTCGACGGCCAGCACCGTGCACGCGGCCAGCGTTTCGTCCACGGGATGATGGCGCGGCTGTTCGCTGATGGGCATGCCCAGGTAGCCGGCCCAGCGCCGCCGCTCGACGGCGCGATAGGCACGGCGCGAGGGATGCAGGCCGGCCAGCGGCGCGCCGCCGGTCTCGCGGAACACGCGCAGCAGGTCGATGGGACGATAGGCCACCCGGGCGCCGGTCTCGGCCGCCAGCGCATGCAGGCGCGGGCCCGCCATGTACACCCATGGAGACAGCAGCGAAAAATAGAAAGTGAGGGTTTTCACGGGTGCGCTTCCTCCTGGCCGGCATCTCGCGTCAACAGCACGCCGTCCAGCGCGACGGCGCCGCGGCCCGCCTCGAACACGCGCAGCGGATTGATGTCGACGGACTCGATCCGGTCGGCGTGCAGGTCGGCGAACACCGACAGCCGGACGATGGCGTCGGCCAGCGCGTCCAGGTCGGCCCGCGGCCGGCCGCGCGCGCCGTCGAGCAACGGGAAGGCCTTGAGTTCGCGCACCATGGCGTGGGCGGCGTCGTGGTCGACGGGGGCGACGCGCAAGGCCACGTCGTCCAGCAGCTCGGCATAGATGCCGCCCATGCCCACCATGACCACCGGCCCGAACACCGGGTCGCGCTGCACGCCCAATATCATTTCGATGCCGGCCGGCGCCATCGGCGCGACCAGCATGCCTTCGACGCGCGCCCGCGGCGCGGCGTCGCGCACGCGCGCCATGATGCCCGCCCAGGCATCGCGCAACTGCGCCGCGTCGGCGATGTTCAAGGCCACCGCCTGTATGTCGCTCTTGTGCACGATATCGGGCGACAGGATCTTCAGCGCCACCGGATACCCCAGTTCGGCCGCCGCGTTGCAGGCCGACTCCGCGTCCGCCGCCACCCGCTCCTGCAACAGCGGAATGCCGGCCCGCGCCAGCGCCTGCTTGGCCGCGTGCTCGTTGCCGCCCGCCAGCCGCGGCGCATGCAGCAGGCGTGGCAGGGACGAACGGTCGACCGGGCCCGGGCTGGGCTGCGACAAGGCATGCAAGGCGGCCAGCGCCTTCATCGCCCGCGACGCGTCGTCGATCACCAGGTAGCCCGCGTCGGCCAGCGCGTTCTCCAGTTCGGGAGGCGCCAGCATGGACAACACCAGCGCCATGTCCGGAAACTCTTCGCGCAGCTCGGCGAAGATCCGGGCCAGCGGCGCCTGCAGCGGCGGCGAATACGGCATGGCGGTCAGGAAGAACACGGCCGCCTCGTAGCGGCCTTCGCGCAGCATGGTGCGCACGAAGCGCTGGAACAGGTCCATGTCGCTCCAGATCTGCGCCGTGCCGTCGACCGGATTGCGCACCGCGGCCAGCGGCAGCATCTCGCGCAGGCTGGCCTGCGTCGGCGCCGGCAGCGGCGCCAGGTCGAGGCCGCTCTGCTCGGCCACGTCGGCCATCAGCACGCCCACCCCGCCCGATACGGTAAACACGCCGACCTTGCCCGCCGGCATGCGGGCGCCGCCGCCCGCCGCATAGGCCGCGTCGAAAAACGATTCGATCGTGTCGGCCCGGTGCACGCCGTACTGGCGGAACACGCTGTCGAATACCCGGTCGTTGCCCGCCAGCGCGCCGGTATGCGATTGCGCAGCCTCCCGGCCGACGTCGGAGGCGCCCGCCTTGACCATCACCACCAGCTTGCCGCGCTCGCGCGCCAGCGCCAGCGCATGCACCAGCTTGTCGGGGCTGCGGCAGCCTTCCATGTAGCCCATGATGACGTCGGTATCGCCATCCTGCGCGAAGTAGGCCAGGCAATCGGCCATTTCGACGTCGCATTCGTTGCCGGTCGTCACCCACGCGCCCAGCGGCAGGCCGCGGCGGCGCGCCATCACCAGCGCCTGCCCGCCGAACGCGCCGCTCTGGCTCACCAGCGCCGTACGGCCCAGCCGCGGCAGGCCGAGGTCGACCATGAAAGCGAAGCTGGCGATCATGCCCAGGCGCAAGTTCATGACTCCCATGCAGTTGGGCCCGATGATGCGCATGCCGCTCTCGCGCGCCAGCGCCGACAGCCGGGCCTGGACGGCCGCGCCTTCGGGGCCGATCTCGGCGAAGCCGGCGCTGAAGATCGTCATCGCCTTCACCCCGCGCTCGGCGCAGGCCCGGGCGGCGTCCAGCACCGCCGAGGCCGGCAGGGCCAGCACCGCATGGTCGACGCCGTAGGGCAGCTCGGCCGGCGCGCGCAGCGCCTCCAGTCCCTGGACGTCGCCGCCCTTGGGGTTGACCGGATAGATCCGGCCGGCGTAGCCGTGCGATTTGAGGAACTTGATCGGCCGGCCGCCGATCTTCAAGGGATCGGCCGACGCGCCCAGCACGGCGATCGATGCGGGCGCGAAAAGCGGATCGAGGGAGTCGTCCGCGCGCGCGCGGACGGGGGATTCAATGCTGTCCATAGTGCAGGGGGCCTCCATACAGGGCGGGAAAACCGCAGTCCTTGACGGCGATGACGTCGATGAATTCGGGCCGGGACGCCAGGCCTTCCCGCAGGCAGCTTCGGGCCGCCTCGATCCATCCGGTGAATGGCGGCACGGCCGCGCCCGCCGCGCCCAGGCGTTGCGCCAGTTGCGCCCGCGCAGGGGCGTCGGGCGCATCGTCCGCCTTGGCCAGCGCCCGCTCGGCAAAGAACAGATGCAATAGCGCGCGCGCCTGCGCGCCTTCCGCCAGGCGCGCAAAGGTGGCGCGCTCGTCGGCGCAGCCCTGCTCGAAATCCGTTCGCGCGGCGGCCAGGACCAGCTCGACCGCGGCCGGTCCCGCCTCGCGGCCGGGGAACGCCTCGGACACCACATCCAGGTAATGCGCGCGCAGTCCTTCGGCGTCGCTATCGGATACGGGCAACTGCGCGGTCCGCCGCCACGGCCGCCTGCCCGCGGCCACGTCGAGCGCAAGGCGCGCGGCCTCGGCCACGGGATCGTCCGCCACCGCGTCCAGCCAGCCCCGGGCGCGCGCCGAGGCCGCATCCCAGGACCGCGCGCGCGTCACCAGGTCCAGGGCGGCCGCCAGCCCGACCAGCCGCGGCAGGCGCTGCGTCCCGCCCGCGCCGGGCACCAGGCCGAGATTGAGTTCGGGCAGCATCAGCAGCGTATCGGCGGCGCCGACGCGCACGTGGCAACCCATGGACAGCAGCATGCCGCCGCCTATGCACCGGCCGTGCACCGCTGCCGCCACCGGCTTGGGAAAGGTTTCGATGCGGCGCGCCAGCGCCGACATCGTCACCGTGCCGGGCGCGTCGGGCCGGCCGACCTCGCGCAGATCGCCACCACCGGAAAACATCCGGCCCGCGCCGGCGATGACCACCGCGCGAATCTCCGAATCCGCCTCCAGCGCGTCGAGGGCGCCGGACAACGCGGCGCGCACCGGCGCGCCGATGGCGTTGACCGGCGGCTGGTCGATGCGCAGGATCGCGACGCCGTCGCTACGGCTCGCGGAAATGGGGGAAGGATGCACGAGGCCGCCATGGAAATGTCATGCGGCCATTCTCGATGGGGGCGCCGGCAGGAACAACCGTCCGCGGCGGAACATTCCGTTGCTGGAGGAGGAACGCCTTCCGGTCAGCCAACCCGCCGAATCCCCGGGATGCATCGCCGACGCGAGTATTGACGAACATCCAATTCTCCCCATAACATTAAAAGGCCCTACCTTTTAATTATTAAAAGTTTCATTGATTGGACCTTTAAAGAATCTCGTAGCGGATATGCAGACATGAATCCAAATCAAACTCCCGTTCTTATCGTCGGCGCCGGACCGGTCGGCCTAGCCCTCGCCGGCGACCTGGGCTGGCGCGGCATCGCCAGCACATTGATCGAAAAAACAGATGGCGCCATCCGCCAGGCAAAAATGGACATGGTAGGCATTCGCACCATGGAGTATTGCCGGCGCTGGGGCATCGTTCCGTGGGTGGAAAGCGCCGGCTACAACCGCGATTACATCCAGGATTGCGCCTGGGTGACGTCGCTCCATGGCTACGAGTTCGGCCGCGAGCCGTTTCCCTCTCCTCGCGCCGAGTCCAATCCGCCGCAGAGCCCGCAAAAGCGTGAACGCTGCCCGCAGAATTTCTTCGATCCGGTCCTCAGACGCTTTGCCGAACGTTCGGAAATCGCCTCGCTGCGTTACGAGACCGAACTGCTGGACTTCACCGAACACGCAAACGGCGTAACGGCCAGGGTGCGCGACCTGCGTACCGGGCGGGACGAAACCATCGAGGCCGACTACCTGGTGGGCACCGACGGCGGCGCCAGTACCGTGCGGCAGGGGCTGGACATCCCCATGGAAGGCCCTGACGCGCTGACTTACACCACCAACGTGATCTTCCGCTGTGACGGCCTCGAGAAGCTGCACCGGATGAAACCCGCCTATCGCTACATATTTATTGGCATGGAAGGTACCTGGGCCACGCTCGTGGCCATCAACGGGCGTGACCAATGGCGGTTCTCGCTGGTGGGCGACAAGGAAAAACGCAGCTATTCGGAAGCGGAACTGCGCACGGCCATCGTGCGCGCCATGGGGCGCGAGTTCGAATTCGAGATACTGTCGATCCTGCCATGGGTGCGGCGCCAGCTTGTGGCCAGGCACTACCAGACTTCGCGCGTATTCATCGCGGGCGACGCGGCCCACCTGACTTCCCCCACAGGCGGCTTCGGCATGAATACGGGAATCCAGGATGTGGTCAACCTTTCGTGGAAACTTGCCGCGCGCATCTCAGGCTGGGGCGGAGATCGCCTGCTCGGCACCTATGAAACCGAGCAACGTCCCGTTGGGCTGCGCAATGTCGCCGAGGCCACGGAAAACCTCCGGCGAATGCTGAATCCCCGGGTCCAGGATCCCCCGGCGAATCTCCTGGACGACAGTCCGGAGGGCGCGGCGGCACGCCGGACATTCGGCGATGCCTATACGGAGATGATGAGGCGCGAGTGGTACAGCATCGGCATCCATCTTGGCTACGTCTACGAGGGTTCCCCTATCGTCGTTCCCGACGGCACCCCCGCCCCTGCCGACACGGTATCCACCTACACCCAGACCGCGAGACCGGGTTCGCGTGCGCCGCACGCGTGGTTGAAGGATGGCCGATCCACGCTCGACCTTTTCGGCCGCGACTTCGTTCTGCTGCGTTTCGGAGAAGACGCCCCAGCCGCCGAACGGCTGCTCTCGGCCGCGCGGGAGCGGGATGTGCCGTTGACGATCCACACCATACTCGAACCGGAGGTAGCTGCGCTGTATGAACGCAAGCTTGTTCTGGTTCGGCCCGATGGCCAAAGCGTCTGGCGCTCCGACCGGGAACCGGACGACGCCTTGTCCATCATCGACGCCGTGCGAGGAGCGCTCTAAAACAGCGAGGGGGACGAAGCCTGCGCCTCCAGCCCCCTCGCTTCCGGCCCCTGATCGCCCGGCTAGACTAGCCGCCGCTGCGCCAACTCTTCTATCAGGTCCGATTTGCGCACCTTCAACGACGCGCTGCGGGGAAAGCTCTCGAACATCGCCACCGACTCCGGCCAGGTGTACCGAGCCACGTTGCGCTCGGCCAGAAATCTCGTCACCTCGTCGAGAGAAATCGGCCGTCCGTCCCTCGATATCAGGCAAGCACAGGCGCGTTCACCCAGGCGGTCGTCAGGCACGGCGACGACGGCCGCATGCTCGATCCTCGGGTGGGTCGCCAGCACACGCTCGAGATCTCCAGGCACGATGGTGACCCCTCCGCGCCGGATGATGTCGTTCTGCCGGGCAACGAAGCCGATGTAGCCGTCGGTGTCGGTCCAGCCTATGTCGCCGGTCCGGAAGAAGCCGTCATCGGTCAGCGCGGAGCGCGTCAAGGCCGTCGCGCCGTAATAGCCGAGAAACCGGCTCGGGCCCCGCACCAGAATCATGCCGTTGACGCCGGAACCGAGCGCCTCTCCCTCCTCGTCAACGATGATGGTTTCGGTTCCCGGGTAAGGATGCCCGTCGGTGGAGAAGAGCTTGTCTTCCCGCTCCCCGAGGGTACAGGTCGTATAGCCCAGGCACTCGGACATGCCATATGCCGGCAAGGGTTGCGGGCACAGACGGCGCTGGACTTCCCAACGGCGCTCGCGCGTCAGCCCGCCCATCGAACAACGGGCGAAGCTGGATACGTCCGCGCCATCCAGCAGGTCCGAGTTGAGCACATCGTGAACGTGGGTCGGCATCATCAAGCCATAACTGATGCGATAGCGTTCGATCAGCCGTATCGCAGCGTCACCGCTCCATTCTCGCATCAACACCGTGGTCGCGCCGGCAAGCGGACCGAGCAGCAGGCCAAACACAATGCTGCCGACGAACCCGAACTGCGAGACCACCAGCGCGACGTCGTCCGCTCCGACGCCATGCAGCTGCGCACGTTGCCGGGCGGCATAGCGCACGGTATTGGATGAATGCATGACTCCCTTTGGCGCCCCCGTCGTCCCCGACGAATACACCAGCAACGCCAGGGCATCGGGATCCGTCGCCCGAAGCCGCCGGTAGGGCGGCGCCTGCAGCAGGACCTCCCAGTTCACCACGTCGGTGCCCTCCGGACTTTCTCCCACGGCAATCCGCCGCCGCACGCTCGCCGCCTGGCTGCCGCCTGCCAGCGCCCGACCGCGTTCGGCCGCGTCTCCCAGCGCAATCACGGCGACCGCACTAGCGCTTTCGCATATGCGGGCCACCTGCTCCACCGAGAACATCGGCGGAAGCGGCGCCGCTATCGCTCCCAGGCAAAGACATCCCAGCAGGGCCAACACCGACTCGATGGAGTTCCTTCCATGGATCACCACAACGTCGCCCGGCGAAACCCCCTGCGCGACCAGCCCTCCAGCAACGGCCTGGGCCTGCCGCACCAGGTCCCCATACGACAGGCTCGCGCCTTCCGCGATGAAAGCCGTCCGGCCGGTTTGCTGCGCCGCCGCTTCGGCCAAGGACTCCCATAGGTCCCGCGATTGCCAGTGTCCGGCCGCATAGTAGCGGGCCTGATCCACGGCTCGGTCCACGCTCTGCTGTGCCATGGTCAATTGGTGCTGGTGTTGAACCTGGCGCCGATCTCCGTCCACTTGGAGATCTCGCTTTCCACGTACTTCCTGAACCCCTCCGGGGTATCGATCATGGGCTCCATCCTCATCGTGTCGCGCAACTGCGCGGCCACCGCGGGCGAAGCCACAATTCCGCTGACGACCTCATTGAGTCTCGCGACGATCGCCTCCGGCATCCCCGCGGGCCCGACCAACCCGGCCCACGCATAGGGATCGATTCCTCCCATTTCAGGCAGGCCGGCTTCCTCGAACGTGGGGACATCCGGGAGGTACGGCAGCCGCTGCTTGCGCGCCACGGCCAACGCACGCAGCTTTCCCTGCGTGACGAACGGCGTCACCGTCTGGGCGGTCTGAAAGGCCACGTCGCCTCGATCCGCCATGAGCTCCAGCGATATCTGCATGTCCGTCTTCATGGGTATCTGCACCATGGTCGTATCCGTCAGCCCCATCAGGTACAGCATGGCGAGCTGGTTCGAAGAGCCGATGCCCGCGGTAACGTAGTTCAGCTTGTTCGGGTTCTTGCGCAGATACGCCACGAGTTCCTTGACATTGGAGGCAGGCAGCGACGGGCGCGCGACCAGCACTCCTGGGTGCAACCCGATGGTTGCAACAAAGCTGAAGTCGCGCAAGGGCTTGTAAGGCAGGTCCGGATTGATGGCGACGTTCTGCGCGAGCGTACTGCCGGTACCGACATACAAGGTATAGCCGTCGGGCTTGGCAGCCATCAGGGTACTGATCGCGATGGCCTGGTTCGCTCCCGGCTTGTTTTCAACCACGACGGGCACGCTCAGCTTCTGCGACATCTCGGCTGCGATCAGGCGCACCACCCTGTCGGTCGCACTACCTGGCCCGAATCCCATGATCAATGTCAGCGGACGGGACGGATAGCCGTTCCCGGGCTGGGCATGAGCGGTCCCGACTGCCAGCACGCCGGCTGTCAGGAAGAAAGCGATGCGCTTCAAAAGGGTCTCCATACCTGCTCCTTTTCTGAATCGATGTGTTGTTTTGTCTCGTCCGGTTCTTGTTTCAACCGAACTGTGTCAGTTCACTTCGAAAATGCGCTAGGCTAGGCCGAACTCGGCCAGGATCTCTTCCGTATGCTGGCCGAGGACGGGCGGTGCTCGGCGGGTGGAAGGCGGATGCTCCGACAGCCGGATGGGATTCGTGATCAGCTTGAACTTCCCCGCCGACGGATGCTCGACCTCAACGACCAGATCGCGCTGAACCCGAGGATCTTCGAAAACCTCGGGGAATGTCAGCACAGGGGAATACATCACGCCAGCCGACCGGAGCTTCTCGTCCCAGTACGCGAGAGGCTGCTTCAGGAAGGCTGCCGCAACCCCCTCATCGACGGCCTCGCGATGCTTCAGCCGCCCTTCCTTGGTTGCCAACCGCTCATCCGCCAGCAACTCCGGAGCGTCAAGGGCGTCGGCAAGGGTGCGCCAGAACTTGTCGGTATGCGCGATGATCATGATGTGCCGGCCGTCCGACGTGGCATAGGTGTTGTAAGGAACGATCTGCCAATGCGCGTTGCCGATGCGGCCCGGAGTCTCTCCCGTTGTGAAGTAGTAGGCGTCGCGCGGAATCATGCTGAAGATCGTGGCATCCAGCATGGAGAGTTCGACCAATTGCCCGCGGCCTGTGCGATTGCGCGCCTGCAGCGCCGACAAAATGCCTATGGTCGATAGCAGCGGTGTAATCAGGTCGGAATAGGGCATTCCCGTCTTCAAAGGGCCTGTCTTGTCGTCGCCCGTCAGTTGCATGATGCCCGACATGGCCTGAACGACCGGATCCATGCCCGGGCGAATGCGATCCGGTCCGGTCCGCCCGAATGCGGAAGTGGTGCAATAGATCAAGCGTGGATTCAGTTCCTTCAATGTCTCGTAGGCGATGCCCAGCTTTTCTGCTACGCCGGGGCGAAAGTTTTCCACCACGATGTCGACCTGGGAGACCAGCTTGTAGACGATCTGTCGTCCGCCCTCCGAGGTAAGGTCGGCCACAATGCTGCGTTTGTTCCTGTTCAATGTCATGAAATAGACCGCGTCCTCCCCCAGGAAGGTCTCCCCGGTCTTCCTCATCGTGTCGCCTTCAGGCGGCTCGACCTTGATCACGTCCGCGCCGAAATCGGCCAGCAGCATCGTGCTGAAGGGACCATTCATCATCTGCGTGAAATCCAGTACACGCACTCCCTCGAGAGCTCCCAACTCTATCTCCTTTGCTTCTGAACAGCGGCAGTCCCGCCTAAAAATATCATTGGATGAACCAATGGCCCATTTTTGAAAAAAAGAAGTGGGATGTCAAGAGATTCATCATTGACATTCACCCTCTTCAAATCTAATAATGGTTCATCCAATGAATTTATAGGCCATTGGAATAATCAAGACAAAAATCGGAGACTTCAACCGTGGACCTTCTGGTTGTAGGCGGCGGCATTGCGGGCCTGTCATGCGCAGCACGCGCAGCGGAACTGGGCGTGGCCGTAACGCTGCTGGAACAGGGAAGCGAAATCCACTATCCCTGCAATTCCCGTTATTCAGGTGGCATGTTCCACCTGGACTACCACGACATCGGATCCCCGCCGGAGGCCCTGGCGCAAGCCTTGACCGACCGCTGTCCGGACGACGTGGACCAGGAACTGGTGGCCTTAATCGCCCGCAACGCCAAACCTGCCGTCGACTGGCTGCGGCAGGCGGGCAAGGCGCGCCTTGTCCGAGTCGGCCCGGCCGCGTACGAAAAATGGGTGCTCGCGCCGCCGCGTCCGCCCAAGCCCGGATTGGTGCACCCCGGCCGTGGTCCCGGCGCGGTGCTTGGCCACCTCGAGGCGACTCTCGCTGCTCGCGGCATGACCCTGCGGCGGGGCACAAAGGTCATCGATGTCCAGCCCCAAAAAGACGGCTATCGGGTTTCGGCAACAGTGGACGGCATCCAGACGCATTTCGATACGCGGGCAGTCGTCTTCGCCGATGGCGGCTTCCAAGCAGACCGGGACAAACTCGGCGCTCACATCACGTCAGCCCCAGACAAACTCCTGCAACGCAACGCGGAAACAGGACGAGGAACCTCGCTCGACATCGGCCGCCGCCTGGGCGCCAGGATTTCCGACCTCCATGCCTTCTATGGGCATCTGGTATCGCTCGATGCCCTGGATAACGCCGAACTGTGGCCTTACCCCATGATCGACGGCCTGGCCAAGGTAGGCATCGTCGTGAACGCCGATGGCGCGCGCTTCGCGGACGAGGGCCGGACCGGCGTCTACCTCGCGAACCAGGTAGCCCGCCTCCCCGATCCGACCAGCGCGGTCGTCATCTTCGATGACCGTACCTGGTGGACGGTCGGCCGGGAGACGCGGGTTCCGCCCAATCCTGTCCTGACCAACCGCGGAGGCCGGCTGTGGTCCAGCGGCTCCATTGCCGGCCTCGCGCAGTTGGCCGGCCTGGATCCCGACGGACTCGCAGCGACGATATCGACACACAACGCCAACCTCGCCGGCGCCTCCGAGCTCGAACCACCCCGGACCCGCGGCACGAGGCTCCCGGGCGCCATTTCGACGCCGCCGTTCCATGCAGTTCCAATATGCGCCGGCATTACCTACACCATGGGCGGACTCGCCATCACCGCTCGCGGCGAGGTACGCGCGGCGGCGGGCGATCCGATCCCGGGACTCTACGCGGCAGGCTCCGCCGTCGGCGGCATCGAGGGCGGCCGATCGAGTTTCTACATGGGCGGCTTGACGAAAGCCCTCGTGCTCGGCCTTGTCTGCGCCGAATCTGCCGCCCGCTACCTCCGGGCGTTCCGCCCTCACTAAAGCAATGGAGACCTCCGTGGAATCGGAATACCAGGCCAGACTTCCCAGCTACCCCGTTCTCGTCTTCCTCACCAGATTTCCCCGAGCATTGCCTTGCCTGGCAGCGCTTGCGCCACTGCTGCTGGGCGGTTGGATCACCTACCGGACGAGCCACGCCGATTTCGCCGTCATCGGACTGGCCACGGGCATCGCCGGCTACTTCATCGCCCGAGGCGTACTCGAGTTGGTGGAACTCGTCGTGGAACTGCTCGTTCCCCGCTGACCCCAGACCGCAAAACATACCAAAGGAGACATTCATGCCTACGCATCGAGCACGCGCCATCGCCCTGCTTGCCGTATCGCTGCTGGCAACCAGCGCATCAGCCGCGCCGAACTATCCGGCCAGGCCCGTACGCATCATCGTGCCATTTCCCGCCGCCAGCTCGACCGACCTGATTGTCCGCATCGTCGCCCAGAAGCTTGGGGAAAGACTGGGGCAACCCGTGGTAGTCGAAAACAGGCCCGGAGCCGGCGGCAACATCGGCAGCCGATTCGCCGCCGAAGCGGCGCCTGACGGCTACACGCTGCTGGCCGTAACGGCCGCCAATGCGGTGAGCGCTACGCTGTACCGGAAGCTGGATTACGACTTCATCCACGACTTCGTCCCCATTACGCAGCTGACGGCGGCACCGCTGGTGATCGTCACCAACCCTGCCCAGGCTTTCCATACCCTGCCCGAACTCATTGCAGAAGCAAGGCGCCGGCCAGGCGAACTGCACTTCGGCTCGGGCGGCAATGGCACGATCAACCACCTGGCGGGAGAGATGCTGAACCGGGCGGCTGGAATCCATCTGGTGCACGTTCCCTATAAATCCGGTTCGGCGGCGGTGGCAGACGTACTGGGCAACCAGATAGAACTGGCCATCGATAGCGTTGTCGCTTCCTACTCCGGCATTCAGGCCGGCAAACTAAGGGCGTTGGCGGTAACCGGCACGGCCCGGGTCAACTCTCTCGGCGAGGTTCCGACGGTGGCCGAAGCCGGTATCGCCGGCTTCCAGGTAGTCAGTTGGCATGGCATCAGCGCTCCCAAGGGAACGCCCCACCCCGTCGTCGACCGGCTGTATCGGGAAATCGCGGCAGTCCTCGCCCAGCCTGATGTCCGCCGGCAGTTCGAAGCGAACGGGGCGTTGCCCATGGGCACCACGCCGGAAGACTTCGCACGCTTCGTACAGGACGAAACCGCCAAATGGGGCGCGGCCGTGGAACAGGCCGGCGCCAGGCTGGACTGATGTGTCCACGGAGGGGAAGCTATGGCATCCCCTCCGGCCCTCCTTAGTCCGCCTGCCCTTCCGCTGGAGCGGCCGCGACAACGTCCCGGTCATGCTCGCCAATCCTCGGCGGTCCGCGGCGAGGCCTGAGCAATTGTCCGTCGAAGCTTGCCGGATAGCGCGCTGCACGTATCTTGCCCACTGGTGAATCGATCATCTCGTAGATCCGGTTATTGGCCACTTGCGCGTCGCCGAGAAACTCGTCGAACTCGAATACCGGCGCGGCGGGGACGTCCATGGCGCCGAATCGGGCCAACCAATAGGCAGTGTCGCGCTGCCGGACCACTTCGCCTACCCGCTGAAAGAACGCTTCGGCCATGAGGACCGGATCGGGCATTCGCTTGAAGTCTTCCTTCCATTCTGGACGATCGATGGCATTGAGCGTTTTCGACATCTGGGCGCCATTTGCCGGCGAGATCACCACATGACCGTCGCTCGTCTTGAGGACTTGTGACTGCGGCGGCTTCCAGCCGCTTTCGTCTCCCTCGAAGGTCCGGTGCTGGAACATGTCGGGAAAATTGAAGTACCCCATGACGTCCAGCATCGGCAGGCGCACCAGCGCGCCTCGGCCGGTCCGTTCGCGATCGTACAGGGCTGCCAGCACTGCCTGTGCGCCGAACGTACCGGTAATCTTGTCGACCATGTTGAAAGGCGTGACCTCGGGCTGTCCGTTTCTACCTTCGGCAGCGACCAGGCCGGTTCGACCCTGAATCAGCGAATCGAACGCAGGCGCATCGGCAAGCGGCCCTGTATCGCCGAAGCCGGTGATGGAGAGGCGGATCAGCCGGGGATTAATCTCACTCAAAACGTCGTGCCCCAGCCCCAGCGAGGCAGCCACGCGCGGACGCCAGTTCTCCACCAGGACGTCGGCGCCGGCCACCAGTTTCTTGAACCGCTGCACGCCGTCCTGCGTCTTCAGATCGATGACGATGCTGCGCTTGCCGCGATTGGCATTCGTCCACGACGCGCCAAAGCCATCCTTGCCGTGGCCGAACTTGCGAAAGCCATCTCCGCCGGGAGGCTCGACCTTGATCACGTCAGCGCCAAGGTCACCCAGCATGAGAGATGCGAACGGGCCGGTGAGAAAACTCGAGGTCTCCACCACAACGATGCCCGCCAAGGGTTTGCGCGCGGTCGCCGAAGAGTCCGGACCCGTTGGTTGCGATGCCATGTTCTTTCCTCCGTATCGCCTTTATAATTAATGGATGAACCATTAACAAATGGTGAGGCATATCTGCCAGGCTGTCAAGGCCTCGCACGGGAAGCTCACCGGAACTTGCCCACACGTGCGGTCCGGGCTTTAATCAGGACCGATCGATGGATAAACCATTGCAGTGGCATAACCAGACAAGGAAGGAAAGATGCGGGATACGACGGACAACAGGGCACGGCTGGTCTATACGCCGGTGCAGACGCGGCGGGCGTTCGAGGAAGTCGCGGATCAGATTCGGGGGCAATTGGCAGAAGGCCTTCTGCGCCCGGGAGATCGCCTGCCTTCCGAGCGCGACCTCGCTGAACAGTTCAACCTCAGCCGCAACACGGTGCGCGAAGCGCTGCGCTCGCTCGAAGTGGCCGGCGTGCTGGAGTTCCGCAAAGGGGCGTACGGGGGCGCCTTTATCCGAGAAGGAAAAGGCGACGCCGTCGTCTCGGGTTTTACCGATCTGTTCCGTCTGGGCGTCATCACGCCCGGCAACCTGACCGAAGCGCGGCTCATCGTGGGCGTCGAGGTAACCAGGCTGGCCTGCCTGCGCGCCACCGATGACGACTTCGCCGCACTCGAGGAAAACGTGGAACAAAGCGAGGCCGCGGCAGCGGCCGACGATATGCAGGCCCGGGTGGATATCAACCTCGCCTTTCATGCACTGCTCGCGCAGGCGGCCAAGAATCCCCTGCTGTCGGTTCTGGTCGACGCGCTGATAGCCATTCAACGCAATCTATTGACCGTGCTGACCCCGCTTTCCAACAACAAGGTGATCCTTTCCCGCCGCAAGCTGATTCGCCATATGCGGGATAGGAACGAAGAAGCCGCCGTGCGCGAAATGCAATCGCACCTCACCGCGCTGCAACGGCACTACCTCGCGCAAAAGGCCAAAGAAGCCAAAGCGGCCAAGAACGCCGCCCAATGATCCGCCGCGCCGCCCTCAAGCTTCCTGCAGGAGCTTGCGGGCGATGATCATGCGATGGATCTCGTTCGTGCCCTCTATGATCTGATTCACCTTGGCGTCCCGCATCATCCTCTCTACCGGAAACTCTCTGGAATATCCGTAGCTGCCAAGCACCTGCACCGCTTCCACCGTGACGTCCATGGCAACGTCCGTGACAAAGCACTTGGTAATCGACGACAGCATGGTCATCCGCGAATGATCGCCAGAATCGATCTCTTGCGTGCAGTGATAGAGCAGGGCGCGGGCCGCTTCGACCTTGATCGCCATATCGGCCAGTTTGAATTGCAGGCCCTGGAACTGGGAGATGGGCTTGCCGAACTGCCTGCGCTCCTTGCTATAAGCCACCGCCACGTCCAGGGCGCCCTGCGCCAGGCCGAGCGAGGTGGCCGCGATCGTTGGGCGATTCAGATCCAGCACCTTCATGCAGGCCTTGAAGCCCTCTCCCTCCTCTCCCAGCCGGCAGTCGGCCGGAACCCTCATGTCTTCGAAGAACAACTCGTAGCTCGGCGAGCCATGGCGGCCCATCTTCGCTTCCTTGCGGCCCACCCTGAACCCGGGCGTATGCGTATCCACCATGAACGCGCTGATCCCGTCGGCCCCTCCGCCGTCCGCGGTGCGCGCGAACAGCAGCACGTAATTCGCATCGCCGCCCCAGGTGATCCAGCTTTTCTGGCCATTGATGACGTAATCCCCGCCGCTGCGCACGGCGCGAGTCCGCATCGACGACACGTCCGAGCCGGTCTGGGGCTCGGTGATCCCGATCGCGCTGACCAGTCTGCCGCCGGCCGCCTCGGGCAACCATCGCGCCTTCTGTTCCGCCGTTCCGTAGTAAAGCAGAGGAAGCACGAACGATATGGAATTGTTCGCGCACAATGTGGCCGCCGCCAGCGACACCTTGGCCACTTCTTCCTTGGCGATGCAGACATTGGTCAGATTGCCGCCAGGGCCGCCGTATTCCTCGGGCAGCCATAGCTGCAGCAGCCCCATGTCGCCGAATACAGGCACGAGTTCCGACGGAAAGCAATCGGACTCCTCCATCTTGGGCACCAGCGGCGCGACATGCCTTTCGACCATCCTGCGGATGGCGTCGCGCATCATGACCTGGTCTTCGTTCAAACGCATCCTCTTTCTCCTTGCAATCCGACGCTTCAGTAACTCGGGAAAGACAATCCGCCATTGATGCTGAGCGTCGACCCGGATATCTGGTCCGATACCGGACTGGCCAGGTAGGCAATGTATTCCGCCACGTCCTCGGCCGAATTCAGGCGAAACTTGACGCGCTGCGCCGCCTTGGTGAAAGCCTTCACGATCACTTCCTGCGAACCGCGCTCGCGCTCTTGAAGAAACTTCTCATGGTTGGGCGTACCGGTGGTGAAGGTGGTCGCCACAGCGTTCACCCTGATCCCCAGCCCGGCCAGTTCCTGGGCCAGTGCTCGAGTCAGGAACATGACCGATGCGCCCGCGGCGCCCACCATCGACTCGCTGGGCGTCGGAACCCGGGCCGCATCGGTCGTCACCAGGACGACTTTGCCGTAATTGCGTGGCCGCATGAACTTTGCTGCCGCGTGCAACGCGTACAACCGCGGCATCAGCCGGCTGCGCAGGCATTCGATGCCCTCTTCGGGCCCCATGTCGACGAACAGCCGGGGCCGAGGCTCGCGCGGACCGCCGCTGGCGACGGCGATGTCGACCTTTCCGAACGCCTGCCGGGCAACATCGAACGCCTGTTCGATGCCTTCATAGGTCGCCAGATCACTCGCCACGAAAAGGCGCGTACCCGGGTAGGAGCGGCAACGGTCGATCAGAGCCCGTGCGGCGGCCTCGTCACGCCCCTGGATCACCACGCTCACGCCGCGCTGCGCCAGTTTCTCGACCGTTGCGCTTCCTATCCCTTTCGTACCGCCCAGCACGACCGCGCTCGAACCCGTCATTTCCACATGCATGTCCGCCCCCCCATCAACCGGCGCCGCCGGGTTGCCCGGCCGGCTCGTCCCCGCCCTGGTAGCGGCTCTCCCGCGCACGAGCCGCGCCCGTGACGCCTTTCGCGCGGCGTTCTTTCATGAAGTTGTTCTCATCGGGCTCATACCGGATATTGGTGCCAAGCGCGTGGGTGACATAGCCATGCACGAACTGCGAGGTCATGCCCAGCGAATCCAGCGCCAGATGCGTGGCAGCTTTGCCGATGGCGATAGCGTCCCGCGGCAGGCGCACGATGCGGTCGGCCCATTCTTCGCCGGCCTGCTCCAGTTCCTCGGGCGGCACGGCCCGATTGACAAGGCCGATCCGCTCCGCCTCGGTGCCGCTGACCACTTCGCCCAGCAGCAGGAGCTCCCGGGCCTTACGCGGGCCCATGGCAAGAATGTTCCAACTGGTGAGGTACGCCGCGCCAGCCAGCCCCATCTTCTGTTCCGGATGGCCGATGCGGGCATCGGTCGCGGCAATGGCGAGATCGCTGGCTTCGACGATGTAGAGCCCAGCTCCCACGCAGTATCCCTGCACCAGAGAAATGATCGGCTTCACGCAATAGAACAGTTCCCGGAATTGCTCTACGTGACGTTTATCGAAATGCAGCCTGGCGCGCTGGCTGGGCCGCCTGGCGCCGGGATCTTTCGAAAACCCATACTCCGCTCCACCGACCTGCCCCAGGTCATGGCCGGTGGAGAAGTCACGCCCGTCTCCTTTGATAAGGATGACCCGCACATCGTCATCGCGTTCGGCCCGGTCGATGTGCTCCATCAACCTATCGAACATTTCATAGGTCAGCGCATTGCGTTTCTCGTCCCGGCAGAAAGTGATGTAGGCCCTGCCGTCCCGCGCTTCGTAACGCACGCGGTCTCTCAAGTCATCTTCCATCTCAATCTCCTCTTTTGTTTATTGGATGAACCTTTGACATAATCATGGCGAGAGAGCCGGATGTCAAGAACGAAGTTGCGCAATGAGGAGATGGATCAATGGGTAGTCCGCCAAGGCACGAGCAAGCGAGACAGGCCGCAACGCCCGCCCTTCGTGGCACACCCCCTGTGTGGCTGCTGGTTCTCGTCACGTTCAGCGGCACCCTCGGCATGCACGTATTCGTGCCCGCCTTGCCCGCCATGGCGACCGATCTGCAAACCGGACCCGCCGCCGCCCAGTTGACGATCAGCCTTTACATCCTCGGGCTGGCGTTCGGCCAACTCATCTACGGACCGCTGTCAGACTGCTTCGGCAGACGACCTACTCTGTTGGTGGGGCTTGGGCTCTACACCTTTGCGGGCGCCGTCGCCCTGATGGCGCCAGCGATCGAACTGCTGATCGCAGCCCGGCTCGCTCAGGCGTTGGGAGGCTGCGCGGGCCTGTTACTCGGCCGCGCCATCGTGCGCGATACCACCCAAAGCGGCGCGGCGGTGCGGCGGCTGGCGCTGATCAACCTCATCACCATGCTCGGGCCGGGTCTGGCTCCCATTCTCGGAAGCTCCATCGTTCCAGCCTTTGGCTGGCGCGCCATCTTCATCCTGCTCACCGCGCTGGGGATATTCAACCTTTTCGCCACGTGGTTCCTGCTACAAGAGACCGGCCAACCTTCACGCCGCCTGAGCGCGGCAACCGTGACCCGCGCCTACCTGCACCTGCTCGGGTCGATCCGCTTCGTCGGGTTCGCGGTATCGGGAGGCGCCGCCACCACCTCCTTCTATTCGTTTATCTCCGCCGCCCCGTTCATACTCACCCATCAACTGCAACGGCCCCTGTCCGAAGTGAGCCTCTACCTGGGACTCCTGATCGTCGGCATCGCGGTGGGCAACTCGTTGGCGGGCCGGCTAGCGGGCAAGTGGCCGACCGACCGGCTGATGAAAGCCGGCAGCGGGATGTTGATCGCCAGTTCGCTGACCTTGCTGGTTGCCGTGCTCTGGTGGACGCCTCCAGCGCCGCTGGTGGGGGGCTTGATGTTTCTGTATTCGGTCGGAGCGGGTTTGTGCAGCCCGACCATGTCCATCAGCGCAATCAGCGTCGATCCCCAGCTCACCGGATCGGCATCGGGACTCTACGGTTTCACGCAAATGGCGATCGGAGCGCTCTGCGCGGCACTATCGGGCCTGGGTCCGAATCCGCTCCTGACCGTCGGCATCGTACTGGTGGTCGCCAGCGCGCTTGGACGGTTGGCATTGGCAGGCGCACTTCGCCGGACGACGGGCGCTAGCTAGCGCCGTTCGATCTTGGAGATGACCTGATCGAGGAAATCCCCGTCGGCTTCGTTCGACAGCACGCGCACGGGCAGCCAGTCGTGCGCCGGCGCCAGCCAGACTTCGATTTTCTGGCCGTCGTCGTGGTCCCGTTCGCGCACCAGGTGTACCGCCTCGACGTTGCCCATGCCGGTGGACAGCGTTTCCTTGCCCGCGACACGGAAGCGCCAGTTGTCGGAATGGCTCGAGCCGGCCACCTTGAACGGCAGGACTTTGCCCACGGCAAAGGCGGCGGCGTCGGCGCGGCCGATGGCCGACAGTTGCAGCAGGACGGACATCCGATCCTGCGTGCCCGGCTCGAGCGGTTCCTCGTTGCCGCTGGGCAGGCGCAGCTTGCCGGCGACGGCGTCGAACTCGGCCACTTTCACGCGCTTGTTGCGCGTTTCCTGGTAGCGCTCCGGCTGCAGCCCCTGGTCGCCCACTTTGCCCGTGCTTTCCCAGACGAAGCTGAAGAACATGAAGCTGCCGCGGTTGATCACCTTGTAGTCCGACCCGCTGCGCTGCCATTCCAGCGTGCTGTCGACATTGATCTTGAAGCCCTTGGCAGAGGCGCCGAGCTTGTAGGTCAGCACCGCGGGGGCGGGCGGCGCATAGCGCGGCGCGGCATGCAGCGGCGCGGCGGCAACGGCCAGCGCCATGGCCAGGCCGCCGAGCAGGACAGTCCGGCGAGGGATGAAAGAAGAGAGAGTCATGATGAAGCGGCCCGCGCGAGCCGGGCGTGGATTCGGCGATGCCCTCTATCGTACCGGACCCCCGCGCCCGGGCTGTTAGCGTCTGCTACGCCGCCGCCCCGGACGGCGTGACGCATCATGTTACTGTTCGACATCGGTACTTCATCGTCCCTTCCCTCGCCATGAAACTCGCCTCCTTCCGCGACGGCTCGCGCGACGGCCAATTGATCGTCGTCTCGCGCGACCTGCGCACCGCCCACTTCGCCACCGAGATCGCGCCCACGCTGCAGCGCGCGCTGGACGACTGGAATTTCATCGCTCCCCAGCTGCAGGATCTGTACGACGCGCTCAACGCGGGCCGGGCCGCCCGGCCGTTCGAGTTCTCCGCCGAACAGTGCGCGTCGCCGCTGCCGCGCGCGTTCCAGTGGGCCGACGGCTCGGCCTACGTCAACCACGTGGAACTCGTGCGCAGGGCCCGCAACGCCGAAATGCCCGAGACGTTCTGGACCGATCCGCTGATGTACCAGGGCGGCAGCGACGACTTCCTCGGTCCGACCGGCGACATCGTCTGCGGCTCGGAAGCCTTCGGCATCGATTTCGAGGGCGAGGTGGCGGTCGTCACCGGCGACGTCGCCATGGGCGCCAACCCGGCCGAGGCGGCCGACGCCATACGGCTGATCATGCTGGCCAACGACGTGTCGCTGCGCAACCTGATCCCCAACGAACTCGCCAAAGGCTTCGGCTTCTTCCAGAGCAAGCCCGCCACCGCCTTCTCGCCCGTGGCGATCACGCCCGACGAGCTCGGGCCGGCCTGGCGCGACGGCATGGTGCACCTGCCGCTGGTCGTGACCTGGAACGGCAAGGTGGTCGGCCGGCCGCACGCCGGCACCGACATGGTGTTCAATTTTCCGCGCCTGATCTCGCACATCTGCAAGACGCGCAACTGCCGCGCGGGCAGCATCGTCGGTTCGGGCACCATTTCCAACAAGGATCCCGAGGTCGGCTACGCCTGCATCGCCGAGAAGCGCTGCCGCGAAACCATAGACGAGGGTTCCGCGAAAACCGAGTTCATGAAATTCGGCGACACTATCCGCATCGAGATGTTCGACGCATCGGGCGCCAGCCTGTTCGGCGCGATCGATCAAACCGTCGCCATGCCCGGCGACGCCGCGCAATAACCCCGTCCCGTCCCGAGGAACCCGACATGGCCTCCCAATCCGGCAATCCCTTCGGCGCCGCCAACCCGTTCGGCATCCCCGGCCTGAACCTTCCCGGCGACGACGGCAACATCGCCAACCCGGTGCTGCAAAGCATGGAGATGATGCGCCAGGTCTGGGGCAGCCTGGGAGCGCTGTCGGGCACGGCGCCGATCTCGCCCGCCATGGGCATTGACGAGCTCGACCGCCGCATCACCGACCTGCGCGCGGTCGAGAACTGGCTGAACCTGAACCTGACGATGCTGCGCGGGACCATACAGGGACTGGAAGTGCAGCGTGCCACGATCTCGACCCTGCGCTCGTTCGCCCAGACCGCCAGCGAAGCCTATGGCGCGGCCGGCAGCCACGAGGCGCCGCCGTCGCCCCTGGAGGTCGCGCTCGGCCTGCGCCGCCCGCCCGCCGACGCCCGGCCCGCCGCCTCTTCCCAGCGCGACCACGAGACGGCCCCGCCGCCCGAGCCCGAGGCCGCCGCGCAGGGCGAAGCGGCATCGGCTGCCGCCAAGCCGGCCGACGCGCCGGCCGCCAACCTGTGGTGGAACCTGCTGCAGGACCAGTTCCAGCGCATGGCCTCGGCCGCCGCGGCATCCATGCCCGGCCCGGCCGCCGGCGCGGTGCCGGCCGCATCGGCCAAGACGGCCAAGCCCGCCGCCAAATCCACCGCGCGGCCGGCAAGCGCGCCGCGCGCGAGCAAGACGGCGCGCAAGAGCGCGGCCCCCGGCCGACCGCGCAAGCCCAAGGCTCCGTCGCCATGAACACGCGGTTTCCCTGGGCCCATGCCACGCACCCCGACTGGCGCATGTCGGCTTCGCTCTGCCTGGCGCAGATCGAGCAGGCCAGCCGTGTCGGCGCGGGCGCCGGCGCAACCCTCGGATTCCTGTACCTGACCGATTACTATGCCGCCGACGCCGCGGACATCCTGGCCTTCCTGCGCGAACGCACCGGCATCACGCATTGGGCCGGCGCCATCGGCGTGGGCATCTCCGCCGGCATGGCCGAGTACATCGACGAACCGGCGATGGCGCTCATGCTGGCTGACTTCGCTCCGGACGATTTCCAGGTTTTCTCGGGCGCCGCGCGCCCGCCCGAACGCCTGGCCCGCACCCCCGAAGGCGGGCACGCCGCCTGGACCGCGCTCGTCCATGCCGACGCGGCCGCGCCCGACCTGTCCGACCTGATCGAGGACATGTGCGGCAAGCTCGCCGGCGCCACGCTGTTCGGCGGCGTATCGAGCAGCCGCCATGCCCAGGCCATGATCGCCGACGGCATATGGTCGGGCGGCCTGTCGGGCGTGGTGTTTTCCGAGAACGTCGCCGTCGCCAGCCGGGTAAGCCAGAGCTGCCAGCCCATCGGCCCGGTGCACCGCATCACCGAATCGACCGGCCGCCGCCTGCAGCGGCTGGACGGCGAACCGGCGCTGGATGTCCTGCTGCACGATATGGGCGTCCCGGCCGATCCGCGGCGTCCGCGCGCGCTGGCGTCCGGATCGCCGCCCGACCCGGCGGCGGTACAGATGCTGCAAGGCACTTTCATCGGCATGGGAACGGGCGACGCCTTCATGCACGGCGACTACCAGGTCCGTCCGCTGATCGGCGTCGACCCGCACGAACGCGCGCTGGCCATAGGCATCGAGCCGGAGACCGCCGACCACCTCGTCTTCTGCCGGCGCGACCGCGCCGCGGCGCAGGCCGACCTGATCCGCGCCTGCACCGCGCTGCGCGAACAGATAGAAACCGAGCATGGCGGCATGGACCGCGTGCGCGGCGCGCTCTACATCTCGTGCCTGGGCCGCACCGGCACGCTGTTCGGCGGCCCGTCGGCGGAAATGCAGCTGGTGCAGCAGCAACTGGGCGACCTGCCGCTGATCGGCCTCTACGCCAACGGCGAGATGTTCAAGGACCGGCTATATTGGTATGCAGGGGTCCTCGCCGTTTTCCTATAGCGGAGCCGCATCATGAAACACCCTCATCCCGTTTCGCCTGCCGGCGCCTTGTTGCGCCCCTTGCCCTGGCTCGGCGCCGCGCTGCTCGTGGCCGCCGCCCTGGCCCTGCCGCAAGCCGCCCGCGCGGCCGGTCCGGCCACCGGCGCGGCGAATGCCGTCCCGGCCGCGGCAAGCTGCCCCGCCATGCTCGACGTCAGCTTCCCCCGGCTGCAGGACGAAAGCCCCCAGAATCTCTGCCAGTTCCGCGGCAAGGTCCTGCTGGTGGTCAACACCGCCAGCTATTGCGGCTACACCCACCAGTACGAAGGCCTGGAAAGCCTCTACTCCCGGTACCGCGACCGCGGGCTGGTGGTGCTGGCTTTTCCGTCCAACGATTTCGCGCAGGAAACCGGCTCCAAGGAACAGATCGCCGACCTGTGCTTCAACACCTACGGCGTGAAATTCCCGATCTTCTCGAAATCGGCAGTCACCGGCAGCCAGGCCAATCCGCTGTTCGCCGCTCTGGCCAAGGCGACCGGCCAGCCGCCCAGATGGAATTTCCACAAGTACCTGGTGGATCGCTCGGGCAAACCCGTCGCCGCCTTCCCCAGCAAGGTCGAACCGACCGACCCTCAAGTCACCCGCGAAATCGAGCGCCTGCTGGCGGGCTAAGACGTGGTAGCGCTGGAAGAAGCCGCGCACAGGCGCGTCACGATTTGGCCGCCTGGCCCGACAGCACGGTGAAATCCTCCGTCAGCCGCCGCAGGCGCTCGGCCGCGCGGGCCCGCTGGGCGGGCGTGGCCATGTTGAACAGGTCGGCGGTCAATTGCGCTCGCGCGCGATTGCCCTCGTGATGGCGCTGGCGCACCGCCGCGGCCGCCGGACTGTCCAGCTCGGCGAAGAAGGCGCGCAGCCGCGCGGCCGTCTGCGGCGCGGGCAGGCCCTGCGACGCCTCGTCGACGATGCCGACGAAAACGCGCTGGCGCTCTTCCCGCAACGCCAGCCGCCATGCCGCATCCGTCCCGTTGCGGGCGAGCCACTGGTCGATGTGCGCCCGCTGGTCGGCATCCAGGCGTCCCAGCCAGAATTCATAGCGATCGACGAACTGCTCCAGGCGGCGCTTGCGCACCGACCCGGGGCTGGCGTCCAGGTAATCCTCCCGGAAGTCCTCGTTGCTTTCCTTCAGGCGGGCCAGCAGGCGCTTGCGCTGTGCCGGACCGAAGCGCGTGAAGACCTCGGCGAATTCGTCGGCCACCCGGTCGCCCAGCACCAGCAGCCGCCCGGTCACCTGTTGTTGCAAAGCCAGCAGTTCGTCCGCTCGCAGCGGCGCGGGATCGGCCAGGCGGCGCTCGGCGTCGCGCAGCACCTGGGCGTAGCGCGGCAGCTCTTCGTGCCGGTGCCAGGCCAGGACGCGGTGCAGGCGCTCCCGGGCCGGCGGGCGCAGGCTCTCGTCCAGGTCGAACCAGTCGTCCATGCGATAGGCCAGCACCTTGTCGGCGCTGTTGTACCCCAGCCGGACCCCGCTGCACGCGGCCAGCAGGCCCAGCATGACAATGATCAATACACTTCGCATCATCTGTTCGTCTCGAAGCTGCCTTAAACTGCCACGCTTTCAACACCCTCCTACCGGAGTAGTGCCGCAATGCTCAATATCGTGATCCTGGCTGCCGGCATGGGCAAGCGCATGAAATCCGACCTGCCCAAGGTCCTGCACGGCCTGGCCGGTCGGCCCATGCTGACCCACGTACTCAATGCCGCGCGGGCGCTCGACCCCGCCCGCGTCGTCCTGGTCGTCGGCCATGGCGCCGACACCGTCAGGCGCCATTACGAGCGCGACGGCGACCTCAGCTTCGTTTTACAACAACCGCAGCTGGGCACGGGTCACGCCGTGCAACAGGCCGTACCGGAACTGGTCGGCAATGACGGCGGCGACGACGTCACCCTGGTGCTCTACGGCGACGTGCCCCTGGTGGGCAGCGCCACGCTGCGCCGCCTGCTCGATGCCCAGGCCACCCGGCCGGGCGCCGTCGCCGTCCTGACGGTGGAACTGCCCGACGCCACCGGCTATGGCCGCATCGTCCGCAATGCCGAAGGCGCCATCGACCGCGTGGTCGAGCACAAGGACGCCTCGGAAAGCGAACGCGCGATCCGCGAAGTGAACACCGGCATCCTCGCCGTGCCGACCGCCGCGCTCAAGCGCTGGCTGGCCGCGCTGCGCAACGACAACGCCCAGGGCGAATACTATCTGACCGACATCATCGCGATGGCGGTCGCCGACGGCCAGCCCGTCCTGGCCGCCGCGCCCGACCACGACTGGGAAACGCTGGGCGTGAACAGCCGCGTGCAACAGGCCGAACTGGAGCGCATCTACCAGCGCGCCCAGGCCGAACGCCAGCTCGAAGCCGGCGTAACCCTGGCCGATCCTGCCCGCTTCGACGTGCGCGGCTCGCTCGATTGCGGCCGCGACGTGTTCATCGACGTCGGCTGCGTCTTCGAAGGCAAGGTCGAACTGGCGGACGGCGTATCCGTGGGCCCGCACTGCGTGCTGCGCAACGTCCGCGTGGGCGCCGGCACCCGCATCGAGGCCTACAGCCACCTGGACGACGCCGCCGTGGGCGCCGAGGCCCGCATCGGTCCCTACGCCCGCCTGCGGCCGGGCACCGTGCTGGGCGACGACACCCACGTCGGCAACTTCGTCGAGATCAAGAACAGCAGCTTCGACGCCGGCTCCAAGGCCAACCATCTCAGCTACGTGGGCGACGCCACCGTGGGCGCACGGGTCAACATCGGCGCGGGCACGATCACCTGCAACTACGACGGCGCCAACAAGTTCCGCACCGTGATCGAAGACGATGCCTTCATCGGTTCGGACTCCCAGCTCGTCGCGCCGGTGACCGTCGGCCGCGGCGCCACGCTGGGCGCGGGCACGACGCTCAGCAAGGACGCGCCGGCCGGGCAGTTGACCATCTCGCGCGTGCGCCAGGTCACCGTTGAAAACTGGCAGCGGCCGGTCAAGAACAAGTAAGCAGCCGCTTCGGCCTGCCCCGGGCCCGCGGCCCGAGGGCGCGTCACCACGCCACGCGCGTGTCGAACTTGCTCCGGTGCACGGAGAAGAAGCTGCGCACATTGCGCACGTTGCCCTGGGCCGTGAAGGCCCGATGCACCAGCGCATGGTAGGCCGCCATGTCGGCCACCTGCGCCACCAGCACGAAATCCGGACCGGTGGACACGCGGTAGCACTGCGTCACCGCCGGTTCGCCGGCCATCACCTCCTCAAATTCCACCAGCCGCTCGGCAGCCTGGACATCGAGCGTCACTTCGACGATCGCCGTGAGCCCCGCCCCCACGCGCTCGGGCGACACGATGGCCACCTGTTTCTCGATCACGCCTTCTTCCATCAATCGCCGGACCCGGCGCAGGCAGGTGGGCGCCGAGACATGCACGCGCGCGGCCAGTTCCTGATTGGTCAGGGTCGCGTCGTTCTGGAGGACGGCAAGAATGCGCCGGTCCAGGTCATCCAGCTGGGCTGGTAGGGATACGTCCATCATGCTATGAAATTAATGGAAAAATTTTTCCTATTTTTTCACGAAAAATTCCTACAGGTATTTTACTGAAATTATTGAAAAATATTCTCTTCAAATAGCAATTACATTTCACATCAAAAGGACCAGAATTCGCCCAACTCATTCGCCCAACCATTTCTCAAGGGTAAAGCACCATGTGTGGCATCGTCGGCGCCGTCGCCAAACGCGACATCGTTCCCGTCCTGATCGAAGGCCTCAAGCGCCTGGAATACCGCGGCTATGACTCCTGCGGCGTGGCCGTCCACCTGGAGGGCGAACTGCGGCGCACCCGCAGCACCTCGCGCGTGGCCGAACTGGAATCGCTGATCGCGGCCGAGAAGGTCACCGGCTTCACCGGCATCGCCCACACCCGCTGGGCCACCCATGGCGCCCCCGCCACCAACAACGCGCACCCGCACTTCTCGGCCGACCGCAACGGCCGCAGCCGCGTCGCGCTGGTGCACAACGGCATCATCGAGAACTACGAGGAACTGCGCGCCGAACTGCAAGGCTACGGCTACGAGTTCGAAAGCCAGACCGACACCGAGGTCATCGCCCACCTGCTCAACCACCTGTACGACGGCGACCTGTTCGCCGCCATGCAGCAGACGGTCAAGCGCCTGCAGGGTGCCTACGCCATCGCCGCCTTCTGCCGCGACGAACCGCACCGCGTGGTCGGCGCCCGCCACGGCTCGCCGCTCATCGTCGGCCTGGGCGAAAACGAGAACTTCCTGGCTTCCGACGCCCTGGCCCTGACCGGCACCACCAGCAACATCATCTACCTGGAAGACGGCGACGTCGTCGACCTGCAGCTCGCGCGCGTCTGGATCATCGACGAGAACGGCCAGCCGGTCGAGCGTCCGGCCCGCGCCGTGGTCGCGCACACCGCCGCGGCCGACCTCGGCCCCTACCGGCACTACATGCAGAAGGAAATCTTCGAGCAGCCGCGCGCCATCGGCGATACCCTGCAGGACATCGAGACCGTCACGCCCGAGCTGTTCGGCGAAACCGCCGCCGGCGTCTTCGACAAGATCGATTCGGTGCTGATCCTCGCTTGCGGCACCAGCTACTACGCCGGCCTGACCGCCAAGTACTGGATCGAGGCCATCGCCCAGGTCCCGGTCGCCGTCGAGATCGCCAGCGAATACCGCTACCGCACCAGCGTGCCCAACCCGCGCAGCCTGGTGGTCACCATCTCGCAATCGGGCGAGACCGCCGACACCCTGGCCGCGCTCAAGCACGCGCAGCAGCAGGGCATGAAGCACACCCTGACCATCTGCAACGTGGCCACCAGCGCCATGGTGCGCGAATGCACGCTGAACTTCCTGACCCGCGCGGGCGTGGAGATCGGCGTGGCCTCCACCAAGGCCTTCACCACCCAGCTCGTGGGCCTGTTCCTGCTGACGCTGGCGCTGGCCAAGAGCAAGGGCCGCCTGTCCGAGGAACAGGAAGCGGACCACATCCGCTCGCTGCGCCACCTGCCGGTCGCCATCCAGGCCGTGCTGGCCCTGGAGCCGCAGATCATCTCGTGGGCCGAGGAGTTCGTGCGCAAGGAAAACGCGCTGTTCCTGGGCCGCGGCATGCACTATCCGATCGCGCTCGAAGGCGCGCTCAAGCTCAAGGAAATCAGCTACATCCACGCCGAGGCCTATCCCGCCGGCGAGCTCAAGCACGGCCCGCTGGCCCTGGTCACCGACCAGATGCCCGTGATCACCGTGGCGCCGCAGGACGCCCTGCTCAAGAAGCTGCAATCGAACATGCAGGAAGTGCGCGCGCGCGGCGGCCACCTGTACGTGTTCGCCGACGCGGGCAGCAACATCCGCTCGGAAACCGGCGTGCACGTGATCCGCATGCCCGAGCACTACGGCTGGCTCTCGCCCATCCTGCACGTGGTGCCGATGCAATTGCTGGCCTATCACACGGCCTGCGCGCGCGGCACCGACGTGGACAAGCCGCGCAACCTGGCCAAGAGCGTGACGGTGGAGTGATGCCAGTCGGCTCTGGGCGTTGCCGTCAGCGCGGCGCCCAGCACTCCAGCCGTCTCAGTACCTCCCCCTTCGGCAGCCGTTTGCGCGGGTGGTTCCAGATGCGCGAGAGTCCTTCATGGAGCATCGAGGAGTCAACGTTCCCCGACGCCTCCATCTGATCCAGCATCCACAGCAATCCATAGACGATGCAATGGCGTGCTTGGGCCTCTGTCCGTAAGAGTTTATCGCCAGAAACAAGGGCATGGCCCTGGCGTCGCGCACAACTCAGCGCGAAACAGTCCGGCAGGGACAAGCCCGGACGTTGCTTTCGGATCTGCTGCGCGAACTCGACCTCATCCGGACTCAAGGCCACGACCCCCAAGCCCAGCCTGCGCAGCAAGGGGCCATTTTCGGGCTCCAGCTCGCGAACGTAAAGCAGGTCTGGCACCACCATCGTCAAGCCACATGAAAACGCTTGCTCAAGTAGCCCACCCCTCTCCAAGTCGACCAAGACGGATGTGTCAGAAACCAGGATGATCATGGTGGGTCAGGCAGGCTGCCCCATCAATCTACGATCCAACTCACGAACGCTGATGCACAGCAACTCGGCCGCCCGAGCTTCCGATATGGCGCCTTCGGCGACAGCTCGCAAGCATAGGCGCTCCATCCGCTGCGGCACTTCCGCCTTCAGCGCGCCTGGCTCACTGGAAGCTTGGCTATTCCAGCCCAGGTCTTTGATCTGAGCCCACAAGCGCCCATAGACCGCCTTGGTGACGATTTCCAATTGCGCGCATCGCACAACCAGTGATGCGATGCTAACCTTGAACAGCTTCTTTAATTCAACCAGTTCGCCGATGGAAATGGACGTTCGATGCGATCCCAACAGCCGAAGCACCATGTCCTTGGCCATCAGGAAGGCGCCGGCGAACCGATCCGCGGCCTTTTCCTGTTCCGCATCGCTGAGCCCGCTAAAGCGCAACACCAAGTGAGCGAGCTCATGAGCGAGCGTGAATCGCTGCCGCTCCCCATTGTGCCGCTGGTTCACCACGATCACCGGCACATCCTGACTGTCGGGGCGTCGCACGAATGCCTTGGAGCCGGACACGTTCTCCGGCAATTCCAAAGCGATCACTTTGATGCCCTTGTCCTCGAGCAACTCCGACATGAACGGGATGGGGTCAATGCCAAGCTTCCAGAGCCGGCGCAATACCTCGGCCGCCCGCTCGGCGTCCTCGATGCGGCCAATTTGAAATGCTTGATCGTCGGGAGCATCCCAGGGTTGCTCCACACCGGGTAGCAACTCTTCCAGCTCCAGGTACCGCTCGACCTGATCCAACACAGTAGCTTCCACGGCACGCTCCTCCTTGGCGCCTGCATGGGGCGCTTTCCGGAAGTCCACGCCCGTCAGTTCGATTTCGCGCTCGCTCAGCAGGTACTCGGGCGAGACCTGCAGGGCTTTGGCCATCGCCAGCAAGATCGTTGAACTCGGCATCATCTCATCGCGTTCGTACTTGCCGATGGCCTGAGCCGAGACCTGCCGTTGAATAGCGGCTTCCAGTTCGCGCAGCGACAACCCGAGGGCCTCGCGCGCCCTCTTGAGTCGGTTTCCGATCATGATTTCTCCGCGCCATTGTTTACAACTTGACTATTAATATTGTCGTTTGTAAACTCATCTAAGTCAACTTCTCCGAAACGGAGGTTCGTGATGGCCAACCGGAAAAACGTTCATGTCGTCCAGCGCGATAATGGCTGGGGCGCGCTACGCGAAGGCGGGCAACGCGCAACCCAGGTGTTCGACACACAGGCCCAAGCGATCGAAACCGGTCGACAAATGGCGCGCCAAGGCCAGGGCGAACTGCTGATCCACGGCCAGAACGGGCGCATCCGTGCTCGCGACTCTTACGGCAACGACCCCTGCCCGCCGAAGGACAACAAATGATCAAGTTCGATATCAAGATGCCGAGCACGGATGACCTCATGCGAGCGGCAATGGCGGAGATTGAGAAAAACATTACCCAAAGGGCACGGCGAGCGGCGGCGCCCCATGGCGGCGTGACAGTGAAGTTCGAGCGTACGCCAAACGGAACCATTAAGGCCGTTAACTTCCAGGGCTCCGAAGCCGCCATCAAGGCGGCCCAGGCCACCTTCAAGGACTAAAGGAATAGACCCTGCGCTCATTCCTCAATCGAGCTGCAGTTTCGCCCTGGCCGCTATCGCGCCCCATTTGCGGTGGTCCTCGACGCCACGCCGCTCGGCCTCCTGAAAGGGCCGTTGGTGCGGGGTTAAGCCTGGCGGCCGGTTACTCGCGCAAGCACGGCGCGCGCTTCGCCGGCGTTCGCGCCCCGCCAGGCGACGATCTGGTCGGACCGGATGAGGGCCAGCGGCGCTTCGTACAACGCGCGCAGCGCCGGCGACGCCAAGCGGAGGGGCTTCAGGTCGATGGCCAGCTCCCGCGCGGCGATCTCGAAACCCGTGTGCGGCGCCTCGTCCTCGCCCAGCACCAGCAGCGTCCATTCGCGGTGGAACAGGTCGAACAGCGAACGGCCGTCCTCCAGCCACATGTGCGGTGGCCGGCCGCCGGGACTGGCGGTGGGGACGTACTGGTTGGGTTCGTCCGGAGGCGGCGGCACGCCGTCGCCCACGATGATGGGCGAGCCGTCGTAGCGCCCCCCGAACGTGACGCCGGGAATGTTGAACTCCAGCCGCGCATGCTCGTCCAGGTGGCGCGCGGCCGCCATGCGTTCGGCCTCGCCCTGCGGCGTATCCGCTTCCAGCACGGCCCTGGCCTGGAACAGCCCCACCGAATCGGCGAAGCGCCTGGCAAAGCCGGTATTCCGCTCGGCCAGCGGCCTGCGCTCGGCCTCGTAGCTGTCCAGCAGCGCCGGCGGCGCCTGTCCCTTCAGCACGCTGGCGAGCTTCCACGCCAGGTTCACGGCATCCTCGACCGCCGTGTTGTAGCCCAGGCCGCCGGTGGGCGTAAACAGATGTGCCGCGTCGCCGGCGATGAACGCACGGCCGCGGCGAAAGCGCCGGGCGACCAGCGCGTGCCCGGCCAGCCAGGTGCCCATGGACAGGATCTCCATCGGCACGTCCGCTCCCACGGCTTCGGCGAAGATGCGGCGGGCATCGGCCTCGGTCCAGCTTTCCGGGGTCTCTCCGGGGTGGACCGCGGCATGGAAGGCGAATTCGGCCACGCCGTCCACCGACGCCATGAAGGCGCGCCGCTGGTGGTTGACCGCGACGTACATCCAGGCCTTGGGATGGGGTAGCCTGGACAGGAATTCGGGCGAGCGCAGGTAGATGGCGAACATCTTGCCGCCCATGAACTCGCGCTGGATGCCCGTCACGCCGCCCCACTCAATGCCCAGTTGTCCCCTGACGAAGCTGCGCGCGCCATCGGCGCCCACCAGGAACCTCGCCTTCACCTCCACGGGGTCGCCGCCCTCCACGGGCTGCACTCGCGCAACGATGCCATCGTCCTCCTCGCGGAATTCCTTCAAGGCCCACCCGTAGCGCAGGTCGATCGACGGCCAGGCCTGGGCATGCCGCCGCAGCGCCGCCTCGACGAATTTCTGCGACACGCGGTGCGGCAGTTCGGCGGCGCTCCAGGAACCCGTCATGGTCTTGATCCGTACCGCGGCCTGGGCGGCCGTGGGCAGCTTGATGCGCGCGAGCTCGTGGCCCGCGTAGCGCGTGAAGTACGCGATGTCCGTGGGATGGTCGGCAGGCAAGCCCAGCGCCCGGATCTCGTGCGCGAAGCCCAGCCGGCGGAAGTGCTCCATGGTTCGCGCCTGGGTGGCGTTGGCCTGCGGATTGAAGGCGGTGCCCGGCTTGGCGTCCACGACCAGGCAGCGAACGCCGCGCGGCCCGAGCTCGTTCGCCAGCATCAGCCCGCACGGCCCGCCCCCGGCGACCAGCACGTCGACGTCGAGCCGGTCCAGGCCCCCGACAGTAGACTGTGCGTCGTCAAGCATCGTATGTTTCCTTTTCCCGGCGGCCAGGTTCGATATTTATTTAGGTTACCAAAGCAAATGGCCCCGCACAATCCGATTCCATCCCGTGAAAACCCTTGATAGCAACGCCTACCACTGGCGTACCCACAATCCCGGCCGCGTGCTCAACAGCGCCTTGCGCCGCTTCGAGCAGCGCGTCATGGACCTGATGACCGAGGCGGGACACGCCGAGACTCGCCGCTGGCACGTGAACCTGACCCGCCACCTGGACCTGGACGGCACGCGCATCACCGACCTGGCCCGGCGCTCGGCCATGACCAACGCGGCAATGAACGAATTGATAGGACAGTGCGAGGAACTGGGCCTGGTGGAACGCGTGGCCGATCCGGCGGACAAGCGGGCCCGCATCGTGCGCTTCACACCCACGGGACTGGCGTGGCTGGATGATTTCGGGCGGGCCGTGGCGGTGGCCCAGGAAGAGATGGTCAGGGAAGTCGGCAGCCGCAACCTGTCGGTCCTGTTGAAGGACCTGGCCGCCTACGCCGGGTCGGTCGACTAGCAGGAAGCCGGCCTGCCCGGTCGGCCCTCCTCCTACTTCAAGTCCTCCTCCAGCCCCAGCAGCTTGAGCGCGTTCAGCAGGTAGATCTTCTTCTTGTCGTCTTCGGCAAGATCCAGCGACTCGATCGAGCGTATGCCCTCGCGGATGAACATCGGCCCTTCCTCGGGATCGAACGGGCAGTCGCTGGCGAACACCACCTTGTCGCTGCCGAAGAAGTCCAGCCCGCAACGCAGGGCCGAGGCCGAGCCGCCCAGCACGGTGTCGGCGTAGAACATCTTGAAGTAGTCGATGGGCTTCTTCGCCATGCGCTCGAGCAGGCCGTTGTAGTCGTCCTCGATGCTGCGGCTTCCCAGCTGGGCCCATAGTGTCTCGGCGCGACCGCCGAAATAGGGAATCATCGCGCCGCAGTGGTGCGTGATGATGCGCAGCTCCGGCAGGCGGTCGAACATCTGCGAGAACACCATGCGCGCCATGGCCACGCTGGTGGCGTAGGGCCAACCCAGCACCTGCCAGATCTCGAACCGGGACTTGTCCTCGACGGGATAGTCCGCTTGCGACGCCGGGCGAAACGGATGCATCCAGATCGGAATGCCGTGGACCCTGGTGGCCCGTTCGAACACGGGGAAGAACTCGGGATCGTCCAGCGGCCGCCCGTTGACGCTGGTCGTGACCTGGATACCGCGCGCGCCCAGCTTCGTCACGGCCCGATCCATTTCCTCGAGCGCGGCGGGCACGTTGTTCATGGGCAGGGCCGCCACGAACGCGGGAAATACCTGGGGCGAACGCGCCACGATCGCCGCCATGTCATCGTTGGCCACGCGGGCGAAGCCGGGCGATTGGTCGGCATTGCCCAGGGCCTCGGGCGGCGGCAGCGCCAGGGTCAGCACCTGCTGCACCTGCGGCCACTGCGACAGCATCTCCATCCGGGCATCCATGTCCCATAGCATGCGCAGATTGCTCATGCGCTTGACGAGGCCGGCGTCCTTGGCATGCTCCTTCATCAGCTCCAGGTAGCGCCGCGGCATGATGTGGCTGTAGATGTCGATCTTTCTCATGGTCTTCGTCTCCCCGGCGGCTACGCGATGCGCGCCGCCATTTCTTCTACCCGCATCACGTCGCCGAAGTTCTCGATGAATCCCGACAACGCGGCCACGTGCGCGGACGCCAGCTTGCCGGCCAGTGCATCGGCCAGCATGATGGTCTTGAAGTTCAGCATCATGGCGTCGCGTCCCGTGGATTCGCAGCAGACATTCGTGACCGTGCCGGCGATCAGCACCGTGTCGATGCCGCGTCCGCGCAGTTCGGACTCCAGCGGCGACGAGCCGTGGACCAGGGCGCTGAAGGTGCGCTTGGTGACCTGCAAGTCCTGCGGCTCCACCTCCAGGCCGCTCCACAGCGCGAAGCCGTCGCTGCCCGGCTTGAGGCCGGCCCTGCGGCTACGTTCCTGCTGCGGCGTCAGCAGGTGCTCGTGCATGACCGACCAGAATTTTTCCGCCCCGTCGGAGGACGTCGAGATCCAGACCACCATGCCGCCCCGGCTTCGCACCACGCGCGCGGCCTCGTTGACCTTGGGCACGATCTCGCGGGCGGCGGGCACGGAGCTGGGATACTCCGGCTTCATGAAGTAGTTCTGCAGATCGATGACCACCAGCGCAGTGCTGGCCGCGGCGATGGTCTCGTAGGCATGCAGGCGGCCGCGGCGGGCCACCACTCGATCGATGATTTCCTGGCTGATGCCGTACATGCGGTGCTCCTCCGTCAGATGATCGTTCTCAGTCCAAGCTGATGCGGGCCGCTTTCACCACCGCACGCCAGCGCGCCAGTTCCGCGCGCAGATGCTCGGCCAGCCGCTCCGGCGAGCCCCCCGCGGGATCGATGCCCTGCTGCCGCAGCGTGGCCGCGACCTCGGGGCGGGCAAGCGCCTCGTTCACCTCGCGGTTGAGCCGATCCACGGTGGCGCGGGGCGTGCCGGCGGGTGCCAGCAGCCCGTACCAGACGCCTACCTCCACCTTGGGCAGGCCCTGCTCGCGCAGGGTGGGCACGTCGGGCAGCCCGGGGAAACGCTCGGCGCTCATCACGCCCAGCACCTTGACCTTGCCGCCTGTGGCCAGCGGCAGCACGGTGTCGATCGGCACGACCATGGCCGAGATGTGGCCCCCGGCCAGGTCGGTCACCGCACCCCCGGTGCTCTTGTACGGCACGTGAAACAGGTCGACGCCCGCTTCCAGCTTGAACAGCTCCATGGCCAGGTGCTGCGGGGTGCCGTTGCCGGGAGAGGCGTAGTTGACGGCGCCGGGCGTCGCCTTGGCAAGCTGGACCAGGTCCGGCACCGACCCGGCCTTGAGCGTCGGCGCCACCGCCAGGGTCATGGCGCCGGTACTGAGCAGGCCGATGGGCGCGAAGCTCTTGACCGGGTCGTAGGGCAGCGTGCGATTGACGGCCGCATTGGTGGCGAAGGTGGTGGCGGCCAGGAGTAGTGTGCGGCCGTCGGGCGCGGCGCGCGCGACGTGGTCGGCGCCTATGTTGCCGCTGGCGCCCGGCCGGTTCTCGACGATGACCGGCGATCCCATCTGCGCCGCCAGCTGCCGCCCCAGCACGCGAGCGATCACGTCCACGCCCGTTCCCGCCGACGTGGCGACGACGATGGTGGTCGGCGGACCGGATTGCGCCTGCACGGGCAGGCTGGCCGCGCAGCAGGCGGCGGCAAGCGTCAGGTACGGATATCGCATGTCAGCTCCTTAGTCTCCCGCCAGCGGCGCCGTCAGCGGATCATAGGAATACAGCCATTGCGCGCGACTCTTGTTCATGTCCTTGCGCTGGAAGGCCTGCCGCATCTCGTTCTCGTCCTCGATGCGGTAGAGGTCGCGGTTCTCGGCCGACTCGCGCACCACGGTCGCGGTGCGGTCCATGCGGCTGTTCTGATAGCTGCGCAGCGCGCCGGCGATGCTGGCATGCTCGTCCAGGCAGCGCGCCAGCACCGCGCCGTCCTCGATGGCCATGGCCGCGCCCGAGGCCAGGTAGGGCAAGGTGGGATGCGCGGCGTCGCCCAGCAGGGTGGCCCGGTCGGTGCTCCAGTTGTCCACCGGCGTGCGGTCGTTCAGGGCATAGCGATAGCAGCCGTCGCGGTCGATGGCGTCGATGACGGTCTGTATGGTGGGATGCCAGCCCGCGAAGTCCGCCTTGAGGTCGGTCCAGGGCCGCCGCTGCGTCCACGATTCGTTCTCGGGCTGCGCATGTTCCACCAGCCCCACGAAGTTCATCAGCTTGCCGGCCCGCAGGTAATACATCACGGCGTGCTTCTTTGGTCCGCACCAGACCGTGGACACGATATCCATGATGCCTGCGGGCAGGCGATCCGTCGGGATCACGGCGCGCCAGGCGATGTCGCCGGTGTAGCTGACCGGGGTAGCCCCCAGGATCTGCGCGCGTATGGCCGACTTGATGCCGTCCGCGCCCACCAGGACCTCGCCCGTGGCGCGCGTGCCGTCGGCCAGCCGCAGCGTGACGCCGTCGGCGGTTTCGTCGAAGCCTTCCGCCCGCGCGTCCAACGCGATGCAGTCTGGGTCCAGCGCCAGCACCGCCTTGGCCAGCAACTCGTGCAGGTCGGCGCGGTGGATGTGGAAATACGGCGCGCCGTTCGCCTGTTCGTGCTGTGCGCCGAGGGGAATGCGGTGCATGATTTCGGCCGTGTCGAAGCGCCGGAACTCGAACGCCAGCGGTCGCACCACGGTCTTCTCAAGCTCCTCGCGCAACCCGAGGTCGTACAGTACCTTGACCGCGTTGGCGCTGGACTGGATGCCGGCGCCGATCTCGCCCAGAGCGGGCGCCTGTTCGTACACCCGCACGGGAAAACCGCGCTTGAGCAGGCTGGCGGCGGCGGTCAGGCCGCCGATGCCGGCGCCGACGATGATGACTCGGGGTTTATGGTCTTTCTTCATATCGTTCAATCCGCACTGATGCGGGCCTTCCTGATCACATCCGCCCAACGGGCGTGTTCGGTGGAAACCAACTGGCCGAAGGCCTCCGGCGTGCCCGAAGCAACGGTCAGCCCCTGCTTGTCCAGGCTTTGCTGGACCTCCGGCATGGCCAGCACCTGGTTGATCTCGCGATTCAGGGCCGCCACGACGGCCTGGGGCGTCCTGGCGGGAGCGAGCATGCCGAACCACAGGTCCACGTCCGCGCCGCGCACGCCCTGCTCGGCCAGCGTGGGCACCTCGGACATGACATCGATGCGGCGCGGCTGCGTGGCGGCCAGCACGCGCAGCTTGCCGGACTGCTTGAGCCCCAGGGCGGTATTGGCCGGCAGGATCATGGCCTGCACCTGTCCGCCCAACAGGTCCGTGACGGCACCGGCCGATCCGCTGTAAGGCACGTGCATGACGTCCACGCCGGCGTGCAGCTTGAACAGTTCCATGGCCAGGTGCTGTGGCGTGCCCTTGCCCGGCGAGGCATAGGCGTACTGGCCCGGCCTGGCCCTGAAGGCCTTGATCGCCTCGTCCAGCGTGCCGGCCTGGAAGGCGGGATTCACCGCGAACACCAGCGCGCCGACCGCCACCTGCCCGACCGGCACGAAGCTGGTCAGCGGGTCGTAGGGCACGGTTTTGAACAGCCCGGGGTTCATCACGAAGGTGCTGACGGTCATCAGCAGCGTGTGCCCGTCGGGGGCGGCATTGGCGACGTATCCCGTGCCGATGTTGCCGCTCGCGCCGGGGCGGTTCTCGACAATGACGGGCTGGCCCAGCCGCTGCGAGAGTTTGGGGCCGAGCGTGCGCGCCAGGGTATCCATGCTGGTGCCCGGCGTGTAGGGCACCACGATGGTAATCGGCCGCTCGGGCCACGCGGCCTGCGCCGCACCCGTCCAGGGCAGCGCCGCAACGGCCAGCGATGCCACCATCAACGCGCGGCGCGGCGGCGACATATGACTGATCATGTCCCGTCTCCTTGCGTCACCGCTCAAGCGGACCGCCGGCCAGCCAGCTCGCGCCGCGCCGATACAGCGTCTCCACCGCTTCACCCTTGAGCATGGGCATGTCCATCTTGACCCGGTAGCCGATGCGGGTCTGGATGTAGGCCAGGTGGCGATAGCCCTCGGGCATGCGCGCCAGTTCGTCGTGTTCCAGCACCAGCTTCGCGCCCGGATCCACCGGATCGACGCGGTCCTTCTCGTAGATGGGCTGGCGATGCAGCAATTGCCACCGGCCCTCGTACCTGACCAGGAAATCGTAGAAGCGGCCCGTGCACACCACGTCGCACAACACGCCGTCGATGGGGCCGCGCTGGGAGATGGTCATCTTGGTCTGGGCGATGGCGCGGTCACCCCGGACCTCGACCGCCGAACCGCCAAGGAAATGAAGAATGCTCACGCCCTTGTCCCAGCCTTCGCGCGTGACTCGGATGAACTCGGCATAAGGCCCCTGGAACCAGGTCGCCATCATGACGCCGTCCGGATGCCAGACCGTGGCGAACCGCTCCCAGTCCCCGGCATCGCGCCACACCGCCCACCGCTCCACCAATTGACGGATTTCCCGCTCGTCGTTCCAGGCGTCGCCCATGTCGTCTCCTCTCCTTTGTGATCGTTGACCGACCCTTGCGCCGGGCAAGCCGGGTCCCTTCGGCTTGTCGCTTGGAAGCCGAACCGCGACGCTCCGGGCGGAGCAAGTGGGGGAAGGGGAAGGACCCGGAACGGCGCGGGTTCCGGTCGTTTTGTCGATGCGGCAGATTCTAGGAACCGCATGTTAATTTGTCTAATATATCTCTTATATCTATTGATTTTCTGATCTTATGAATCTGAGCATCCGGCACTTCAAGGCCTTCCTCTGCATCGTGCAGACGCGCAGCTTCACCCGCGCCGCGGAGCAGTTGCACATCAGCCAGCCGGGGCTCAGCCTGATGATGCAGGACGTCGAAGGCCAGCTCTCGTGCCGCCTGTTCGAACGCACGACGCGATCGGTCCGGCTGACGGCGGCGGGACAGCGCCTGCTGCCGGTCGCGCAGCAGGTCGTGGACGAGGTCGAGACCATCGCGCCCGTCCTGAGCCAGCTTTCCGAGACACGCCGCCGCACGCTGCGCGTGGGCGTGCCGCCCATCTTCTCGGCCAGCGTCATGCCCCACGTCTACATGCGCCTGCGCAAGACCCAGCCCACGCTCGATCTCCACATCCTGGACCTGCCCAAACCCGAGGTCGAACGCCAGGTGCAGAATGGCGAGCTCGATTGCGGACTGGGCGTCTTTCCCAAGCGGGTACTGGAGGTATCGCGCCGACCGCTGTTCGAGTTCGACTTCGTCTACCTGGAATCCCGCGCGTCGCCCTTCCGGTCCAGAACGAAGGGCAGGAACGCCCAGCGGATACGCTGGGACGAATTGCCGGCGGTACCTTTCGTCGAGCTCCACCCCGCCCAGGACCTGCAGCAGCAGATCAACAAGTGCCGCGCCGCCCGCGGCGTGGCACGCACCGACGGCATACGCATGAACCGGCTCGAATCCCTGATCGGCATGGCGGCGGCCGGCGTGGGGCCGACCATCATCCCGACCTTCGCCGCCCCGATCGGCACGGAATTCCAGGTGTCCACCGCACTGCTGACCGACCCCGTGCTGACCCTGGATTTCCACCTGATCACCAAGCGCGGCCGCGAACAGCCCGCCGTGCTGGAGGCGTTCACCCGCACCCTGCTCGAAGTGATCGAGGAACGCCGCGACCGGATCTACCGTACGGCGGGCAAGGACTGGAGCTAGGCCCGCGCGGCCGGCGTCCTTCCGTCGTGGCGCGGGAAGTTTTCGCGCAGGAAGTCGGCGAACGCTTCCGCCGCGGGCGACAAGGTCCGCTGCCTATGCCGCATCAGCGCGATCGGCCGCTGGATCCGCTGCGGCTCGAAGGGCTGCATCGCCACGTCGGCGAACTTCTGGACGATGGGCCGCGCATGGCCCGGAATCAAGGACAGGCCCAGCCCGGCATCCACCATGCCGATGGCGGTCCAGACGAACGCGACCTCGCACGCGGGCGTGAGCCGCACGCCGACCTGCGCCGCGTGATAGTCGACCAGGTAGCGGGTGGAGTTGTGCTCTCCCAGCGCGATGAAGGGATGGGCGGCGATGTCCTTCCAGGTCGGACGGCGCCGGGGCCCCCAGCCGTAGCTGCGAGGATGGATCAGCAGCAGGTCGTCGGTCAGCAGGGGTTCGCCCGAAACGAAAGGCGTATCGGCCGGCAGCACGCCCAGCGCGAGGTCGACTTCGCCGCTGGCGACGAGGTCGATGATCTCGCCGCCGGGCGTATCGCGCAGGACGATGGCGATGTGCGGATACCGTGCCTTGAACATGCCGATCAGGCGCGGCACCAGCAGCGAGGATTGCAGCGGCGAGCAGGCGAAGCGCACGCGCCCCCGGCGCCGATCGGCCAGTTCGCGCGAACCGGCAATCGCGGCGCCCAGGTCCTGCAGGACACGGGCGGCGACGGGATGCAGCTCGGCCCCGGCTTCGGTCATGCGTACCGATCTCGTGGTCCGGTCGAGCAGCTTGAGTCCGAGCTCGGATTCGAGTTCGCGCACCAGCAGGCTGACCGCGGACTGGGACAGGTTGAGCAGCGTCGCGGCCGAGGTGAAGCTGCGCGATTCGGCCACGCAGACAAAGGCGCGAAGCTGCTTCAGGGACAGATTACCCAGCGAGGCATGGAAACTCATTGGTCAACCTCATCAATGAATGAGAATAACTCTCTGGAATAATAAATCGTCAGGCGCTGTAATGCTCCCTCCAGAAAAGTGAACGACAAGAGGAGACAAGCGCCATGGAGACTGGAATACGGTCGTTACGCCACCGGTGGGCGATACCGCTTGCGGCACTGGTGACCTGGACGGTGGCGACGCTGCCCATCGCGGCCACCGCCGCGCAGAACACGATCACGATCGTGGTCGCCTCCTCGCCCGGCACCGGCCCCGACATCCTGGCCCGCACCGTCAGCCAGCAATGGGCCGCGAAATCAGGCACCGCCGCGGTCGTCGACAACCGCCCCGGCGCCAGCGGCAACATCGGCGCCGACCACGTCGCACGCTCGCGGCCCGACGGCTCGACGTTGCTGGTGGCCGCGACGACCTTCGCCACCAACGCCGCGGTCAATCGCACGCTGCCCTACGATCCCGTCAAGGACTTCGCTCCCATCGCGCTGCTGGGAACCGGCACCCTGGCGCTGGCCGTGCCCGCCGCGTTTCCCGCCGAAACTCTCAAGCAGTTCGTCGCCAAGGCCAAGGCCGAACCCGGCACGATCAACTATGGCTCGCCCGGCAACGGCACGCCGCAGCACCTGGCCATGGAGCTGTTCAAGCAGGAAGCCCGCATCGACCTGTTCCACGTCCCCTTCAAGTCGGCGGGCGGCGCCGTCAACGACCTCGCGGGTGGGCACGTCTCGGCCATGATCGTGCCATTGCACACCATCCAGCCCCTGGTCCAAGGCGGCAAGCTCAAGGTCCTGGCGGTCATGAGCGCCCAACGCGCGCCGTCGCTGCCCCAGGTACCGACCTTCCGCGAGGAGGGCTATGACCAGGTTCAGGTCGACGTCTGGTATGGCCTGCTGGCGCCCGCCGGCACGCCGGACGCGGTGGTACGCAGGCTGAACGCGGAAGTGAACGAGGCATTGAAGAACAAGGACGTGGTGGCCAGCCTGGCCAAGGTGGGTATCGAACCGGCCGGCGGCACGCCCGCCCGCATGGCCGACACGCTGGCCCTGGAGCTCAAGCGCTGGCCACCCGTCGTACGCGCGGCAAACATCACGGCAGACTAGGAAGACAAGAATGCAGAAGACATGGAACGACTACGACCGTCCCCACCAGGACCTGCGGGAACTGCTCGAGCGCGTCGACAAGGCAGGAGAACTGCTGCGCGTCTCGGGCGCCGACTGGAACCTGGAGGTCGGCACCCTGGCGGAGATCATCCACGGCACCCAGCGCGGCGAGGCCCCGGCCATCCTGTTCGACAATATTCCCGGCTACCCGGCAGGCTTCAGGCTGCTGTCGGGCGCGTCGAACTCGTCTGCGCGCCTGGCCCTGACGCTGGGCTTTCCCGTCCCCCGGGGGCCGATGGACGTGGTCCGATCCTACCGCGACCGCATGCAGCGCCACGAACCCATTCCGCCCCGCATCGTGGAAACCGGGCCGGTGCTGGAGAACATCGACCGCGACGACGACGTCGACATCTTCAAGTTCCCCATCCCCTTCCTGCACGAGCTGGACGGCGGCCGCTACATCGGCACCGATGACCTGGTCATCATGCGCGATCCGGAACTGGACTGGATCAACATCGGCACCTACCGCTCGATGGCGCACAGCCGCAACCAGGTCGGCCTCTGGACCTCGCCCGGCAAGCAGGGGCGCCAGATCCGCGACAAGTATTTCAAGCAGGGCAAGCCCTGCCCGGTCCTGATTTCCTGCGGCCACGATCCCATGCTGTTCCTGGCCGGCGGCAACGAGCTGCGCTTCGGCCTGTCGGAATACGACTACTCCGGCGGCCATCGCGGCCTGCCCTTCGACGTGGTGCTGAGCGAAGTGCACAAGCTGCCCATGCCGGCCCACAGCGAGATCGTGCTGGAAGGCGAGATGTACCCGGACGATACGCTGCCCGAAGGGCCGTTCGGCGAATTCACCGGCTACTATGCGGGCGGCAAGAGCAACCAGCCGGTGGTGCGCATCCAGCGCGTCTACTACCGCAACGATCCCATCCTGACCATGGCCACGCCGTTGCGGCCGCCCTCCGACTTCTCGTTCTCCAAATGCGTCATGAAGGCGGGCATGATCTGGGACGAGGTCGAGCGCGCGGGACTGAGCGGGGTCAAGGGGGTCTGGTGCCACGAAGCCGGCGCGGCGCGCCTCTTCAACATCATCTCGATCAAGCAGGCCTACGCCGGACATGCCCGCCAGGCCGCGATGCTGGCGGCGAACTGCCAGTCCGGGTCCTATCTCGGCCGCTTCGTCGTGGTCGTCGATGAAGACGTCGATCCCACCAACCTGTTCGACGTCGTCTGGGCCATGTGTACCCGTTGCGATCCGGTGGAGGACATCGAATTCATCCGCAAGACCTGGAGCGGTCCCCTGGATCCGCGCATTCCGCGCGGGACCGCCACCAACTCGCGCGCGGTCATCGACGCCTGCCGGCCCTTCGAGATGCTGAAGGACTTCCCGCCGGTGGCCTGCGCCACGCCCGAGCTGCGGCAGAAGGTCGAGGCGAAGTTCGCCGACCTGCTTGCGAAGCTGAAGTAAAACGGATGGCGGGCGGCCCGTGGCGTCACGGGCCGCCCGGCGTCTCCCTCACCGCCTCGTAGCGCATCAGCGTGCGGGTACGCGCCCGCGCATGGTCCACCACGGGCAACGGGTAGTCCCGCCCCAGCCGCAGGCCGCACGCCTCCGCATCCACCGGCCGCATCGCGGCGGGGAAATGGATGTGCCGGTCGGGCACGCGCGCCAGTTCGGGCAGGTAGCGACGGATGAAGCTGCCGTCGGGATCGAATTTCTGCGACTGGGTGACCGGATTGAAGATGCGGAACCACGGCTGCGCGTCGCAGCCCGTGGACGCCGCCCATTGCCAGCCGCCGTTGTTGGCCGCCAGGTCGTAGTCGTTCAGGTGCCGGGCGAAGTGCCGCTCGCCCCGGCGCCAGTCTATGCCCAGGTCCTTGGTCAGGAACGAGGCCGCCACCATGCGCAGGCGATTGTGCATGTAGCCGGTCTGGTGCAACTGGCGCATCGCCGCATCCACCAGCGGGTAGCCCGTGCGGGCCTCGCGCCAGGCCTGCCAGAGCTCGGGCGCGTCGTCCCAGGACAGGCGATCGAAGGCGGGCTTGAAGCAGCCATGCACCACGTGCGGGTGGTGCCACAGGATCATCTGATAGAACTCGCGCCAGACCAGTTCCGACAGCCAGGCCTGCGCCCCCTCGCCGCCATGGCGGCGTGCCAGCGCGGCCAGTTGGCGGATGGACACGGTGCCGAAGCGCAGGTGAGTGGACAGGTACGAGACGCCCTTGCGCGCGGGATAGTCCCGGGTCTCGTGGTAGCGCGCCAGGCGGCGTTCGAAATCCCGCAGCAGCGCGCGGCCGCCCCGCATGCCGGTGGGCAGCGCCAGCTCGGACAGGTTGGTGGGCAGGAAACCCAGCGCCTCCAGCGCGGGCGGATGCTCGCCCGGGGGCTTGGGCGCCAGGCGGGCGGCATGGCGCTCGACCGGATAGGACGCGAGCTGGAAGCCATCCGCCCGCTGCAGCCACGCTCGCCGGTACGGCGTGAACACGCTGTAGGGCTGCCCCTGCTGCGTCAGCAGTTCATCCCTGTCCAGCACCACCTGGTCCTTGTAGTCGCTGAAGGCGATGCCGCAGTCCGCCAGCTCCCGCGCCACCCGCTGGTCGCGCGCAATGGCATCGGGCTCGTAGTCGCGATTGGCCAGGACCTCGCGCACCCCGAGTTCCCGCGCCAGCCGGACGATGCATGCCGCCGCGCCGCCGTGGCGGACGATCAGGCCGCTTCCCGCGGCTCCCGCCTCGCGCGCCAGGCGGTCCAGCGCCTCGTCCAGCTCCACCACACAGGCATGGATGAACGCCACGCGTCGATCCGCGCGGGCGGGCAGGGCATCGAGAATGTCGGTATCGAAGACGAAGGCGCAATGCACCTTCCCGTAGCGGATCAGCGCCTGATGCAGCGCCGCATGGTCGAAGCTGCGCAGGTCGCGCCGGAACCACACCAGGGCGGTCCCGGCCCGCGCGTCACTCGTCATGGACGGTGGCCCGCCTGCGGCGCGGCGCGGCGGCCTGCGCCCGCGCCTCGGTTTCACGCCGGGGCGCGCGGGCGCGCTGGCGCTCCACGCGCTCGGATACGCGGCGCGACAACTCCCGGGTGGATGGAATGCGCAGGCTGCGTTCCTCGGCCTTTTCCTCGTCCTCGGCCAGGTTGGCGATGATGCCCAGCAGCACCTTGCGCGCCACACCTATTTCGTCCGCCGTCAGCCCCCGGATGCCGATGCGGTTGACGTCCTCGGCCAGCGGGATCAGCTTGCGCTCGAGCTCGCGGCCCCGGTCCGTCAGGTACACGTACATGTTCTTCTTGTTGCCCGGCAGGTGCTTGCGCTCGACGTAGCCCAGGGCCTCCATGGCCTTGAGCGCGCTGTAGGTGGTGGGCTCCATCACGCCCGCCTCGTCGCTCAGTTCGCGCTGCGTCAGCCCGTCCTGGACCCACAGGATGCGCAGGAAGGCCCAATGTCCGAACGATACGTGATGCTCGTTCAGTCGCATCTGCAAGGCGCGGACGAAGGCGCGCGTGGCGTCCTTGACGAGGTGGGCCAGGCGGTCGTTGGGCGCCGCGCGCTGCCAATGCTCCAGGATCTTGCGGGTGTCTTCGGCGGAACTCATGGTCTTCCGGGGGGTGTGCTCGCGCAAATGATACCCGTCCGGGGGGCCTCGGAAGGGGCTTGAAAAATACTTAGAGCTTTAATATTATTCTTATAGCTCTAATAAAACCAGTGTGCCCGGATGGCTGGGACACGGTTCGCGAGCAGACACGCGCCAGGAACAAGGCGCGACATCCACCCTAGGAGACCTCCATGACCCATTCCGTACACCGCCTCGTCCGAGATGCCGCCACGGCGGCCACCCGCCTGGGCCTGGTCGCGCTGCTGGGCTGTGCTCCGGCGTTGGCCAGCGCCGACGACGCGGCCGACTACCCCTCCCGCCCCGTCCGTTTCGTCGTGCCCTACGCCACCGGCGGCCTGCCCGACACGGTAGCTCGCATCATCGGCCAGCGCCTGACCGAGCACCTGGGCAAGTCCTTCGTGGTCGAGAACAAGCCCGGCGCCAACGGCGTGGTAGCCGCACAGACGCTGATGAACAGCCCGCACGATGGCTATACCTTCCTGGTCACCGACGGCTCGATGATGTCGATCAACCCGTCGCTGTACAAGGATCTCGCCTATCAGCCCAAGCGCGACTTCATGCCGGTCTCGCTGGTGGCGACCTCGCCCCTGTTCATCGCCGCCCGCCCCGACTTTCCGGCCAATACGCTGCAGGAATTCGTCGAGCTGGCCAAGAAAAGCCCCACCGGCATCACCTACGGCTCCTCGGGCGTGGGCAGCAGCCACCACCTGACGATGGAAGCCCTGAAAAGCGCGCTGAACCTGCGGCTGGACCATGTCCCGTTCCGCGGTTCGGGCCAGGCCGTGCCCGCGCTGGTGGGCAAGCAGGTGGACCTGGTGGTGGCCGCCCTGCCTTCGCTGTCGGGGTTCGCGCAAAAGGGGCAGGCCAAGATCCTGGCCACGAATTCGCTCAAGCGCTCGACGCTGGCGCCCGACGTCCCCGCCATCTCCGAGATCGTTCCCGATTTCAATTTCGCCGTCACCGTGGGCGTGCTGGCGCCTACCGGTACGCCCCAGGCCATCGTGCAAAAGCTCAGCGTCGAGATCGCCAAGGTGGTCAAGCAGCCCGAGGTCATCAAGCAATTGCAGGGGCTGGGCATCGAGCCCGTGGGCGGAACGCCGTCCGAGTATGCGCAAGCCATCGACGAGGAAGCCCGCCGCTATGCCGGCCCCATCAAGGCCGCGGGCATCAAGCCGGAAAATTGAAGGAGAAACAGCATGTTGTCGCGTGAAAAGAACGAGCGGCTGTGCCGCGTGGAGGGCGATGCTCCCATGGGCGCGCTGATGCGCCGCCACTGGCTGCCGCTGTGCCTGATCGAGGAAGTGGCCGAGCCGGACGGCGCTCCGGTGCACGCCCGGCTGCTGGGCCTGGACCTGGTCGTGTTCCGCGACACCCAGGGCCGCATCGGCGCGCTGGATGAAAAATGCCCGCACCGGCGGGTCTCGCTGGTCTATGGCCGCAACGAGGAAGGCGGGTTGCGCTGCCTGTACCACGGCTGGAAGATGGACGTGACCGGGCAGGTGCTGGACATGGCGTCCGAGCCCGAGACCAGCCCCATGGCCTCGAAGGTGCGGACCAAGGCCTACCCCACGCGCGAGTGGGGCGGCATGGTATGGGTATTCCTGGGCACGGAGGAAGACGCGCCCGAGTTCGTCCCCCCGCCCTGGGCGCCGACCCGGGACGCCAAGGTCAGCATCGCCAAGGTCATCCTGCCCTGCAACTGGGCGCAGGTCCTGGAAGGCGCGATCGACTCGGCCCACAGCTCCAGCCTGCACTCGTCGGACTTCGTGCCCGCCAAGGTCAGCGGCGCCGAAGCCACCGACAAGAACTGGCTGCGTCCGTCCACCGACAAGGCGCCGCGCCTGCAGGTCGAGCGCACGCCCTACGGTTTCCGCTACGCCGCCATCCGCCGCCCCATCTTCGACGCCGACACGCAGGACTACGTGCGCTCGACCGTGTTCGTCGCGCCGTTCACCGTGCTGGTCCCGCCCAACAACCTGTACAACGTCGCCAACGTGAACGTGCCCATGGACGACACCAACACGGCGTTCTACTTCCTGGCCTGGGGCCATCCCGCCAAGACGCCCGATACCGAGACCTGGCGCAAGTTCCTGCGGACGCAGATCGGCCCCGACGTGGACGAGCGCTACCGGCCCCACCGCAACCACGACAACCGCTTCTGGCAGGACCGCCAGGCGATGAAGGCGGGCAACTTCACCGGCATCACCGGCTTCCCCAACCAGGACATCGCCATGTGGGTGACCATGGGTCCCCTGGCCGACCGGTCCGAGGAAAGGCTGGGCACCAGCGACCTGGCCATCGTGGAGTTCCGGCGCCGGATGCTGGCCGCGCTGGACGAGTTCGCGTCGGGCGAGACGCCCATCGCTCTGGGAGAGAACGCCATCCCCAGGGAAATCTGTTCGTTCCAGGCCATCGTGCCCAAGTCGGTCGACTGGCGCGAATACAAGGTGTCGCACGTGTGGGACGACGTACCCGCCCCCCAGCGACTCGACTCCAACTATGAGGTATAGCCCCCCCCTACGCGCTTACGCGCGCCCCCCGGGGGGCTCTACTTACGGACCGGCGGAGCCGGATCCGCGGTGCCCCGGGTCGGGTCATGGATTTTCGGAGGAAGTCTGATGTCGATTGCTCCATTGCGGCTGGGCGTAGCTGGGCTGGGACGCGCCTTTTCGCTGATGCTGCCGACCTTCCTGGGCGATGCGCGCATCGTGCTGGCGGCGGCTTGCGACCCTCGGGAGGCCGCGCGCGGGCAGTTCGCGCGCGACTTCGGCGCGCCGGTGCATGGCGACATCGAAGCGCTGGCGGCCGATCCGTCGCTGGACGCGATCTACGTCGCCAGTCCCCATCAGTTCCACGCCCGTCACGCCGAGATCGCCGCGGGGCATGGCAAGCACGTGCTGGTGGAGAAGCCCATGGCGCTAGCGATGGACGAATGCGACCGCATGATCGCGGCTTGCGAGCGCGCCGGCGTGCACCTGATCGTGGGGCACTGCCACAGCTTCGACACGCCCTACCTGAAGACCCGCGAACTGATCGCCAGCGGCGAGTTCGGCAAAGTGCGCATGATCCATGCGCTGAACTACACCGACTACCTGTACCGTCCGCGCCGGCCGGAGGAACTGGTGACCGCAGAGGGCGGCGGCGCCATCTTCAGCCAGGCCGCGCACCAGGTGGACATCGTGCGGCTGCTGGCCGGTTCGCCGCCCACGCGGCTGCGCGCCGCGGTCGGCAACTGGGATCCGCGCCGCGTCACCGAGGGCGCCTATTCGGCCATGCTGTGGTTCGAATCGGGCGCCTACGCCTCGCTGTCCTACAACGGCTACGCGCATTTCGATTCCGACGAATGGACGGGCTGGATAGGCGAGATGGGCAACCGCAAGTCGCCCGACGACTACGGCGCCGCGCGGCGCAAGCTGGCCGCCGTGGCCTCGCCGGAGGAAGAGGCCCGCGCCAAGGCCGCCGGCACCTATGGCGGATCGGCCTACAAACCGCCGGCCGACGACGACGAGCCCCGGTCCTATCAGCACTTCGGCCCCATCATCGTGTCCTGCGACCAGGCCGACCTGCGGCCGCTGCCCGACGGCATCGCCATCCACGCCGACAACGAGAAACGCTGGGTACCGCTGGAGCGCCCGGCCGTGCCGCGCCATGAAGTGATCGACGAACTGGTGGCCGCCGTGCGGCAAGGGCGGGCTCCCCGGCACGATGGCCGCTGGGCCCGGGCCACGCTGGAGATTTGCCTGGCCATGCTGCAGTCGTCGCGGGACGGCCAGGACGTCCCGCTGGCGCATCAACCGTCCTGGTAGTCGCCGGCCGGACGCTCCAGGAAGTCCCCCACATAGACGAGGTGCTCGAACGGCAGTTCATGCCGGCCGGCCACCTCCACCAGCGTATCGAGTGTCGCGCGCAGCACCTGCTGCCGCGCCTCGCGCCCGGCATGGCAGACGATGGCCACGGGCGTGCCGCCGGGATAGCCGGCGCGCAATTCCTCCACCACCCGGACCAGGTCGGTCCGCATCGTGAACAGCACCAGCGCGCTGCGGCTTTGCGCCAGCACCGACAGGCGGTCGCTGCCTGCATAGCCTTCGTTGGCGTTCTTGCCCAGGCTCAGGATCACCGACTGGCTCGTGGCGCCGCCCGTCACGGCGCAGCCCAGGGCGGCGTTGCCCGCGGCGAAGCTGGAGATGCCAGGCACGACCTCGGGAGCCAGATCGCGGAACGCGTCCAGGTAGCCGATCTGCGGACCGTACAGCGTCGGATCGCCCTGCGTGAGGACCGCCACGATGCCGCCCGCCGCGACGCAGGCGCGAATGGCCTGGCGGCGCGGCGCCTCTTCGGCCTCGACCTCGTCCGGCGAGGCGCGGCGTCTCGCCATGGGCGTGAACAGGCCATGGCCGGCTTCCATGAAGCGCTTGTCCGCCAGTTGTCCGGGATAGCGGGCGGGCGCGTCGGCCTGGCCCAGCACCAGGTCGGCCTCGCGCATGATGCGGTCGGCCCGCAGGGTCAGATGGTCGGGGTCTCCCGTGCCCAGGCTGACGAGATAGAGTTTGCCGGGTTGGGACGGCATCGGTTCCTCCTAGCGGCCGGTCCGCCACATGCCGTCGCGCGCCATCCTGTCCACGATCTCGCCGATCAGGCCGGCGATGGCCGATACGGCCTTGCCGGGCCCCTTGGTCTTGGCGAAGACCAGCGCGACGGTGCGCTGGAACGGCGGGTCGACGATGCGGGCGGCCTGCACCTCGCCCTTGGCGACCTCGGTCCACACCGCGTGCAGCGGCAGCACCGTGTACAGCCGCTCGCGCGCGACCAGCGAGGTCTGGAGCGGCAATGAATCGGCCTCGATCACCGGGGCCAGCGTGATGTGCTCCTGGCGCGCCATGGAATCGAGCGCGGTGCGCAGCCCGTTGGGGGCGCTGGGCAGGATGAAGGGCAGCTCGTGCAAGGTGCGGAAGGACACTTCCTCGTGCGCGGTCAGGCGATCGCCCGCGGGACCGATCAGGTAGCTGTCGACGGTGGCCAGGCACTGCTCGTGCTCGGGCAGCGTGCCACCGTAGCGGTACAGGATGCCGATGTCCACGCGCGCATCGGCCAGCCATTCCTCCACCTGGCCGCTGGAGCCTTCCAGTACTTTCAGGCTGACGCCGGGATAGCGGGCCCGCACCTCGGTAAAGAGCTGCCCCACCAGATGGTGGCCGATGGACGGCAGGGTGCCCAGCGTGACGCGGCCGCTGGCGTCGCGCGCCTGCTCGCGGATCTCGTTTTCCAGCTGTTCGGCGTCGGCCAGCAGCGCGCGGACCTGGGGAAAGATGCGCTGCCCCACGTCCGACAGCTCCACGCCCCGTCCGGTGCGCACGAACAGCCGCGTGCCGCACTCGCGCTCGAGCGCGTTCAACTGCCGGCTGAGCAAGGATTGGTTGCTGTTCAGGAACAGGGCCGCGCGCGTCAGGCTGCCCAGCTCGCCGATCGCGAGAAAGGCCCGCCATTTCTGCAGGCTGGCGGTGACGTCCAGTTGGATGCTGGTGGCTTTCGGGTGCTGCATCGCAAGCGGCGCTCGTCCGGGAAAAGAAGACGAGTTTATACCCGCCCGCGCATCGCGGGACGCCCCGCCCCGCGCCAGGCTCCTACCGCCCCTTGAACACCGGCGCCCGCTTCTCGCGGAACGCGGCCTGCGCCTCGGCGGCATCCTCGGTGGTGGCGATGATCGCCGTCATGTCCTGTTCGTAGCGATAGCCGTCGCGCAGGCTCATGTCCTCGATGGTGTTCAGCGTGTGCTTGCCCATGCGCGTGGAGACGGGGCTCTTGGCGGCGATGACGCCGGCCATCTCCATGGCGGCGGGCAGCAGGTCCTCCGGCGCGGTGCAGGCCTCGACGATGCCCAGCCGGTAGAGCTCGGTGGCCGGCACCCGGTACCCCGTCAGCATCATGCGCCGCAGCAGCGAATGGGGAAACAGGCGCATCGCGTGGCGGCATCCGCCCAGCAGGCCCACGTCGACCTCGGGCAGGCCCAGCGTGGCGCGCTCGGAAGCGATCAGCACGTCGGCCGAGGCCACCATGGCCAGCCCCGATCCCAGCGCCGGGCCGTTGATGGCCGCGACCACCGGCTTGGCGCACTCGCGGATGGCATGGAAACACTCGCGGGTGCGGCGCAGGTGCGCGGGCAGGTCGCCCGGCCCCTTGATCACGTCGGCCCGGCCTTTCAAGTCCGCGCCCGCGCAGAACACCTTGCCCGCCCCCGTCAGCACGACCACCCGGACGTCGGGCGTCTCGGATATCCAGTCCAGCGCCGCGGTCAGCTCGTCGTTCAACACACGGGTCAGGGCGTTGACGGGCGGGCTGTCCAGGGTCACCAGGGCGACGTGGCCGTCCACCCGCAGCTGCAATTGCTTGAATTCGTTCATGGAAAAGGTCGTGGTCGTGGGCAGGATACGCAGCGAGTCTAGGCGCGCGCGCCGCCCGCGCAAAGGCGGGCCCGGTCAAGGCTGCTATGCGCCCCGCGCCATAGCGCGCGCGGGCGCCGCGCCCGATAATGCGGCGAAGACGAGAGGAGCCCATGCCCAGAATCGACCTGCCCACGCCCGAAACCATGAGCCCGGAACAACGCCGGGTGCACGACAAAGTCATCGCCGGCAAGCGTGGCCGGCTGCGGGGGCCGCTGCGCGCCGCGCTGTACAACCCCGAGCTGGCCGACCGCTGGTCGGCGATGGGCGAACTGCTGCGCTACGACACCACCCTGCCGCCCCGGCTGTCGGAACTGGCCATTCTGGTCACCGCCCGGGCCTGCAGTTCCCCCTTCGAATGGGCCGCCCACAAGACCGAAGCCGAGAAGGCGGGCGTGGAAGACTGGATCATCGAGGCGCTGCGCGAACAGCGCATCCCCAATGAACTGGCGCCGGACGACGCGCTGGTGGTGCGCTACGCCAGCGAGCTGAACGCCCGCCGGTCGGTGTCCGACGCCACCTATGCCGCCGCGCTGGCCCGCTTCGGCGCGCGCACGGTGGTGGAACTGACCGCGCTGGTCGGCTACTACACCCTGGTGGCGATGACGCTGAACGCGCACGAGATCCCGCTGGAGCCCGGCGTCGTCGCCGCCTTTCCGCTGCCCCAGGACGACCCGGCGGTATGGGGCCAGAGGCAATGAGCGGCGCCAGACAGGCCACGCCCATCACGGGCTGGGATTGCCACAACCACCTGCTCGGCCCCTACGACCGCTTCCCGCTGGCGGCCGAGCGCAGCTATACGCCGCCCGAGGCGCTGGTCGCGGACCACTCGGCCATGCTGGCCAGCCAGGGGCTGTCGCATGCGGTACTGGTGCATCCCAGCGCGTACGGGGAAGACTATTCGCTGCTGTTCCACGCGCTGTCGGAGCACGACCATCTGCGCGGCGTCATCGTGGCCCGCCCCGGTACGCCGCTGGAACTCGGCTCGCTGCGCGAACGCGGCGTGCGCGCGCTGCGCTACAGCCATCGCAGCGGCGCGGCCGGGAATTTCGCCGGCAGCGCCTCGATCGACGACTTGCGGCAGATGGCGCGCGCGGTCGCCGATGCCGGCCTGCACGTCGAACTCTGGACCGACTGCCAGGCGCTGCCCGGCATCGCGCCGCTGCTGGCGAGCCTGCCCTGCCCGGTCGTGATCGATCACATGGGCAGCTTCGACGTCGACGCGGGAACGAACGATGCCGGTTTCCAGCAACTGGTCCGGCTGCTGGGCGAAGGCAGGGCCTGGGTCAAGCTGTCGGCCTACCGCAGCTTGCTGAAGACACCGGACCTGGAACCTGGGCGCCCCTTCCATCGCGCGCTGGTCGAGGCCAATCCCGACCAGCTCGTCTGGGGCAGCGACTGGCCCCACATCCGCATCGACCCGTGGCCCGGCACGCGCCGGCTATTCGACACCTTCCTGGCCTGGACCGGCAGCGAGCCGCTGGCGCGCCGGATCCTGGTCGACAACCCGACCCGGCTCTACGCCTAGGGCGCGCCTATCCTTCCAGCACGGGCTCGGTGCGGCGAAAGGACGGCCGCGCCGCGATCTCTCCGTACCAGGCGGCCAGATGGGGCGCCCGTTCGCGCCACTGCAACGCGCCGAAGCGGAAGTCCAGGTAGCCCAGCGCGCAGCCCAGGCCGACATGGCCGATGCCGAATGGCGCCGCCGCCAGCTCGCGCGCCTCGCCTTCCAGCCTTTGCAGCGACGCCTCGGTCTTGATCCGGAAGGCCTCGATGAGCGCGTCCGAGCGCTGCGCGCCGTCGCGGTCGGCCTCGTTGCGCCAGAGGATCAGCACGTCCAGCAGGCCGTCGGCGAAAGCGTGCCAGCGCAGGGTCCGCCATTTCTCACTGCCCTTGGGCGGAAACAGCCTGCCGCCGGCGAGATCGTCCAGGTATTCGCAGATGACCGCCGAATCGAACAGGGCGGTGCCGTCGTCCAGCACCAGTGTCGGAATCTTGCTGAGCGGGTTGTCCCGCATGATCTGCGGATTGGGTCGCAACATGGCCGCGACCGACCGCACCAGCTCTACCCGGTCCTCCAGGCCAAGCTCATGCAGGCAGACCATGACCTTGCGCACATAGGGCGACTTGGGCGACCAGTGCAGCTTCATGTCCGTCCCCATCAGATGGCGCCCGCGGCGCGCAGCGCCTCGATGCCGGCGGCATCGTAGCCCAGTTCGGCCAGGATCTCGGCGCTGTGCTGGCCCAGCGTGGGCGGCGCCGCGAGCCCCGGCAGCGCGGCGTCGGCGAACCGCATGGGGCTGGCGACCTGGGGGACCCGGCCACCGCTGGGATGCTCCACGTGGCGCAACAGGCCGCGCGCGATCGTCTGCGGTTCCTCGAACACCTCGGCCACGGTGTTGATCGGGCCGCAGGGCACGCCTGCGCCATCGAGCAGCGCGAGCAGGCTCGCGCGGTCGCGGCGGGCAAGATCCTCGCGCAGCATGGCCGACAGTCGTTCGATGTTGCGCACGCGCTGGGCGTTGGTGGCATAGCGTTCGTCCGCCGCCCATTCCGCGTGGCCCAGGGCCTCGCACAGCTTGCGGAACTGGCCGTCGTTGCCGACCACCAGGATGATGTCTCCGTCCGCGCAGCGGTAGACGTCCTGCGGCTGGATGTTGGGATGGGCATTGCCGTTGCGCCGGGGCGGCTTGCCGGACACGAGATAGTTCATGGCCTGGTTGGCCAGGGTGGCCACCTGCACGTCGAACATGCCGATGTCGATGTACTCGCCCCTGCCCGTCTCGTTGCGCCGGGCCAGCGCGGCCAGCACGGCCACCGCCGTGTACATGCCGGTCATCAGGTCGACGATGGGCACGCCCACCTTCTGCGGACCGCCGCCCGGGCGGCCGTCGCGTTCGCCGGTCACGCTCATCAGGCCGCCCATCGCCTGTATCAGGAAATCGTAGGCGGGCTGGTCGCGGCGCGGCCCGGTCTGTCCGAAACCGGTGACCGAGCAATAGATCAGCCGGGGATTCAGCGCCCGCAGCGACGCCTCGTCCAGCCCATAGCGCGCCAGCGTGCCGACCTTGTAGTTCTCCAGCAGGATGTCGGCCCGCATGGCCAGTTCACGCACGATGCGCTGGCCCTCGGGCGTGTCCAGCCCCACCGTGATCGACCGCTTGCCGCGATTGACGGCGAGATAGTAGCCGGCCTCCTCGGTATCCTCGCCCCGGCCGTCCTTCAGGAAAGGCGGCCCCCAGGCGCGGGTGTCGTCGCCGCTGCCCGGGCGCTCCACCTTGATGACGTCGGCGCCCAGGTCGGCCAGGGTCTGGCTGGCCCAGGGGGCGGCCAGGATGCGGCTCAGGTCCAGGACTTTGACGTGCGACAACGGGCCCGTCGATCGATGCATACATTCCTCCGCGTGCGCGCCGATGGCCGGACGCGTCTCGTCCCGTCCGCGCCTGTCGCCGCTGTCCGGACTCTAGGGGCACGGCGGAGGCTTGCCTACTGCCTGCGCCGGCAAGACTGCAATGCGTCCATGCGCATAACGTGCGCTATATCCCGGGCGCGCAGGCAGAAATGCCGCGCGGGTACACCGCGCCGGCGGCGCCAACCGGAATAATGGACTGCATTCCACGGACATTCCCCGGAGACACCACCGATGGACGACGCGCACGGCCGGCCCCCGGCCCCCCCTGGCCGCATGAGGATAGGCGTCGCGGGCGCGGGCGCGATAGGCGGCTTCCTGGCCGCGCGCCTGGCCCTGGCGGGCAACGATGTCGGCGTGCTGGCGCGCGGCGCCACGCTGCGTGCGCTGGACGAACACGGCATACGGCTGGAGAGCGGCGGCACGCGGTCGGTCGCGCGCGTGCGTGCCAGCGACGACCCGCAGCGGCTGGGTCCGCAGGACCTGCTGATCCTGGCGGTCAAGTCGCCGTCGCTGCCCGGGCTGGCCGACCGCCTGGGCCCCATGATCGGACCGGACACCCTGGTATTGCCCGCGTTGAACGGCGTCCCGTGGTGGTTCTTCCAGTCGGGCGGCGGTCCCCTGGCCGGCCACCGACTGCGCGCCGTGGACCCGGACGGCCGGCTCGAACGCGCGATCCCCGCCGACCGCATCCTGGGTTTCGTGGTGTTTCCCTCCAGTTCCTGCCCCGAACCCGGCGTGGTCGTGCACGCCTCGGGATCGCGGCTGGTGGTGGGCGAACCGGGCGGCGGCCCCAGCCCGCGCGCGCAACGCGCGGCCGACTGCCTGGCCGGTGCCGGTTTCGACGCCTCGGCCAGCCCCGACATCCGCCGCGTCGTCTGGGAAAAACTGCTGGGCAACGCCTGCTTCAATCCGGTCAGCCTGCTGACGGGCTCGCACACCGATCTCCTGATCGACGACGAACGGGTCAACCGCCTGTTCCAGGCCATGATGCGCGAGCTCCTGGCCATGGGCGACGCGCTGGGCCTGCCGCTGGCCATCGAGCCCCCGGCGCGGCTGGCGGTCACGCGCAAGCTGGGCCACATCAAGACCTCGATGCTGCAGGACGTGGAAGCGGGCCGCGCGGTGGAACTGGACAGCATCCTGGGCGCGGCCGTCGAGATTGCCCAGGAACTGGGCGTGCCCGCGCCGCTGCTCGACACCGTCTACGCGCTGGCGCGGGTGCGCGCCGAACGGCTGGGCCTGTACGCCCCGCCGTTAACGCCCACGCCATAGCAGCTTTGCGCGGCGGCGCCTATCCGGCGGCGAAGCCGGCCAGATACCATGCCCGGACATCGACAAGACAGGCGGCCACGTCCGCCACGGAGGAGACTGCCATGCACGCCAGACGCCTTGCGGCATGCCTGATCGCGAGCTGCACCCTGGGGATCTTCACGGCACCGGCCATGGCGCAAGGCGCCTCGTGGCCCACGCGGCCGATCCGCTTCATCGTGCCCTTCCCGCCCGGTGGCCCCACCGACAACTATGTGCGCACCATCGCCGGCCCCCTGGGCGAAGCGCTCAAGCAGACCATCGTGGTCGAGAACCGCGCGGGCGCCGGCGGCTCGATCGGCACCGCGGCCGTGGCCAAGGCGGCGCCGGACGGCTACACCATGGGCCTGGGCGCCGGCGGCGCGCTGATGGTGATGCCCCACCTGATGAAGGTGCCCTACTCGGTCACGCAGGACCTGGCCTACGTCTCGAGCCTGGCGCAGGTGCCTGCCGTCATCGCGGTCAACGCCAGGTCCGGCATCACCAACATGGCGCAGTTCCTGGAGCGTGCCCGCAGCCATCCCGGCAAGATGAACTACGGCAGCGCGGGCACCGGCACCATGGTCCACCTGGCCGGCGAACGCTTCAAGCGCGCGGCGGGCATCGACATCGTCCACGTCCCCTACGCGGGCGCTGCCCCCGCCATCACCGATCTGCTGGGCGGGCAGGTCGAGTCCATGGTCTCGGACCTGACGCCCATCCTGCCCCACGTACAGGCGGGCACGGTGCGCGTGCTGGCGGTGACCACCGAGAAGCGGACCCCGCTGCTGCCCGACGCGCCGACCCTGGTCGAGCTGGGCTATCCCAAGGTGGTGCAGGCGACCGAGTACGGCGTCATCATGCCGGCCGGCACGCCGCCCGCCATCGTCAACCGCGTCCAGCGCGAACTGGCCACCATCATGGCCACCCCCGAGGTACGCAAGGCCTACGAGCAGATGGGCTCGCTTGCCGTGTCCAGCTCGCCCGAGCAATATCGCAAGAATGTCCTGGGCAGCTATGAGTTCTGGGGCCAGTTCATCAAGGAAACCGGCATTTCGCTGAATTGATCCAAACCACAGGAAACCTTGTCATGCCGACCTCAAGCGGTCAGACCATCGCCCAGAAGATCCTGGCCCGCGCCGCGGGCCGCGAGACCGTGGCGCCGGGCGAGTACGTCAACTGCGTGCCGGACCACGTGGTCACCCAGGAGATGGTCTGGCCCATGCACAAGCGCAACCTGGAGAAGATAGGCGCGACCGCGTTCGCCCGGCCCGAGAAGGCCATCATCGTCATCGACCATACGCCGGCGGCCGCCACCGGCTCGCCGCACGCCGCCACGCACCACATGCTCAGGCAGCTGACGCGCGACTTCGGCGTCGACAATTTCTACGGCCCCAATACCGGGCTGCGCCACCTGGTGCTGGTCGAACGCGGCTTTGCCCGGCCCGGGTCGCTGGTGTTCTCGGACGAAGGCAACATCGCCTCGATCGGCGCGGTGGGCGCGCTGAACATCCCCATGTCCACCGACGTGCTGGCGCCGCTGCTGAACGACCGGCACTGGGTCTGCGTACCGCGCACGGTGCGTATCGAGCTGGTGGGCAGCCTGCCGTTCGGCGTGACCGGGCGCGACCTGGTCCAGGCCATCATCCGCGACCACGAGGAACAGGGCACCTTCCTGCAATGCTGCGTCGAGTATGGCGGACCGGCGCTGGCGGGCCTCAGCCTGGACGACAGGCAGGCCATCCTCGCCTCGACCTTTCACACGGGATCGGACACCGCCATCATGGACGTCGATGCGCGCGCGCTCGACTACGTGGACGAACGCGCGGACGGCCGGCCCTACCTGGTGATGCGCAGCGACCCGGACGCGGACTACGCGGCGGTGCTGACCTACGACCTGTCGCGGCTGACGCCCATGGTGACCGTGCCGCCCACGCAGAGCGGCGCGGTCGACGTCGCGCAGGTGGCGGGCCGGCGCATCGACCAGGCCGCGGTCGGGTCCTGCGCCAACAACCGGCTGGAAGACATGCGGGCGGCGGCCGCCGTGCTGCGCGGCCGCCGGGTCGCGCGGCACGTCACGATGTACATCTCGCCCGGCAGCCAGAACGTCTATGCCGCGGCCGCGCGCGAAGGTTTGCTGGAGGTGTTCGCCGAGGCCGGCGCCACCGTGCTGTCGCCCGGCTGCAATACCTGTTGGGGCTACCTGGGCGTGCTCAGCGGCGAAGACGTCTCCATCACCACCCACCAGTTCAACTACCAGGGCCGCAACGGCAGCACCCAGGCCGCGGTCCACCTCGCCTCGCCCTACACGGTGGCGGCCTCGGCCGTGGCGGGAGAGATCACGGATCCGCGCCCGCTGCTGGCGGGCAGGCTTTGAGGAGCGGCGCGACATGAACGAGACATCCTCCGTGCGCACCCTGCGGGGCCGGGTCTGGAAATTCGGCGACCAGGTCTGCGGCGACGACGGCATCATCGAATTCGCCGCGGTGCGGGACGGCTTCGGCAAGCCGTTCGACCTGGACGCGCTCCGGCAGATGTGCTTTCGCCAGTTACGGCCGGAGTTCCCGTCGCAAGTCCGGCCGGGCGACATCGTCGTCGGCGGCAAGAACTTCGCGCATCACAACCACGTGGAAGTCAGCGTTGCCATCAAGGCCTCGGGGATCGCGGCGGTCCTGGTGGAGTCCTGCGAATCGGGCTTCATCCGGCGCGCGCTCAGCCAGGGGCTGCCGATACTGCTCGTTCCAGGCATCACGCGGGCCGTGGCCGATGGCGACGTGATCGGCGTCACGCCGGCCACCGGGGCGATCGAACTGGCCGACGGCCGCATCATCCCGTCACCACCGTTCTCGCCGCAGATGGTGCGGATCTGGGAAAGCGGCGGACTGGTCAACGCACTGGCGAGCGAGTTCGCGGCGGCGCGCATCTAGGGCCTGTTCCCGCTAAAAGCAGGCCCGCACAGGCCGGGAATGGGCCCTAGGCTGGATTCTTCAGGCGCGGGTCGAACTGCACGGTCCGGCGCAGCGACTCCCGCTCGGCCATGCGGTCGGCCCAGGCCGACAGGCGCGGCCGCGTGGCGCGCCACCGCAGGTCGGCGAAGCGGAAATCCGCATGGCCGACCCCCACCGCCACGCCCAGGTGGCCGATGTCGAATTCGCGGCGATCCAGCTCGTCCACCGTGGCTTCGAGCGCATCCAGCGTGGCCAGGGTCTTGGCGTGGTACGAGGACAGATGCGCCGGCGACTGGAGCGCCGGGTCGCGGCCGCGTTCGTTGTTCCACAGGATCAGGATGTCGGTCAGTCCGTTGCCCAGCGCGTGCCAGCGCAACGCCTCCAGCCGCTGGTCGAACCCCTGGGGAAACAACCGTCCCTTGCGGCTGTGATGGTCCAGGTATTCGCAGATGACCAGCGAGTCGTACAGGGCCACGCCCTCGTCGGTCACCAGGGTGGGGATCTTGCCCAACGGGTTGTCCCGCTCCACGTCGGCGTTCACGGTGGACAGCGAAACGATGGACAGGCGGGTTTCGATGGACGCGTCCAGTCCGGTCTCGATGGCCGCCGCCATGACCTTGCGCACGTAGGGGGAACGGGTGGACCAATGCAGCTTCATGCGCGCTTTCCGTCGAAACAGTTCGTATGGCGGCCAGTATATCCACCCGGGCATCCGGCCACCCCGCGCAAAGCAGGTGTGACGGCCGGGTGATAGCAGCGGACGGGCGGCGTCGCTATAGTCCGTGGATGCCTAGGAACGCGCGCGCCCGGGCGCGCCACAGGGGAGACAGATGGCCATCAGCTACGACCTCGTGCGATCGGTCAGCGCCCAGCTCTACGAACGCGCGCTGAAGAAAATACCCGAGGACACCAAGGAAGCGCTGCGCGCGGCCGAGCGCGGCGAGCACAACGAGGTGGCGCGCGGCACGCTGCGCATCATGCTGCAAAGCGCCGATGCCGCCGAGGCCCGCCAGCATTTCGTCTGTTCCGACTCCGGCGTGCCGGTGTACTTCGTCGGCATCGGCACCGGCGCCCGGCTGGAAGGCGATATCAAGCGGGCCTTCGCCGACGGCTTCGACGACCTGGTCGCCACCATCCAGCCGCCGCTGCTGGCCCACGTGACCAATCCGCTTACCAACGAGCGTGGCTACAAGGGCAAGGACATGCCCATCGTGACCTTCGACCTGATCGACGGCGCCGACTACGTGGACATCACCTGTTCGCCGAAGGCGCTGGGCTCCGGCCGCTGGGCCGCGCTGGAGATCTTCACCTTCCCCAGCCTGGAGACCATAGAGCGCTACGTGATGGAGGTCATCCTGAAGGCGGGGTCGCAACATTGCCCGCCGGTGGTGATCGGCGTGGGCATAGGCGGCACCTTCGACTATGCCGCCAAGCTGGCCAAGCAGGCGACGCTGCGGCCCATCGGCACGGTCAATCCCGAGCCCGTGCTGGCCGCGATGGAGGACCGCCTGAAGGAAGCCGCCAACGCGACCGGCTTCGGTCCCATGGGCACGGGCGGCGACAGCACGGCGATGGCCGTGCACGTGGACTATGCCTCGGGCCACGGCTTCACGCCGGTGGCGGTGTGCTTCAACTGCTGGATCAACCGCCGCACCCGCGCCCGCATCCATGATTCGGGCCGCGTGGAGATCATCGAATGACCGGCCGCCATGACGAGGACGCGACATCGTGAGCACCGTACACGAGCTTGAATTGCCACTGGGCGAGGAAGCGGTCCGCGCGCTGCGCGTGGGCGACCAGGTCCGCCTGCACGGCGAGGTCGTGCTGTGCGCGGGCATGACCACGCATGAACGGCTGACCGGGCTGCTCGACCGTGGCGAAGCGCCGCCCATCGATCTGCGCGGCGCCGCGCTGCTGCACCTGGGCAGCTACAGCCGGGAAGCCGATGGCCATTTCGAGGTGCTCTACCTGAATCCCACGACGAGCACGCGCTTCAATGGCTTCATGCCGCGGTTGATACGCGGATTGGGTTTGCGGGTGGTGGGCGGCAAGGGCGGACTGGACGCTGGCAGCGTCGAGGCGATGCGCGCGGAGGGTTGCATCTACCTGTCGTTCCTGGGAGGTGGATGCACGCTTCTATCCGAGGCGATACGCGAGGTGGTAGCGGTGCACTGGAACGACCTGGTTCACCACTACCGGCTGGTGAAGCTGCGGGTGGAGGGGCTGGGCCCCGCCACCGTGGGAATCGACGCCCAGGGCAACAGCCTTTACGGCGACCTGGCGGAGACGGCCAGGGAACGGTTGCCTGAAATACTGGCCCGGCTGGATGAGCGGCGGCGTTCCGCCCGGGGTTGAGCGCTAGGGTTTGGGATTGGGCTCGGGTTCCGCGCCAGGCTGGCGCTGAAGCATGGGCCGGTGGAAGATCTCGCCCAGCGCGGCGTAGAAGGGCCCGCCCAGGCGGGCGATGGGGCGCATGGCGGCGCTGGCGACGCGGCGGCCGTCGTAGATGTCGGGAGACAAGTGGAAGGCGACGACCTGGCCGATGTACAGAGTGTTGTAGCCCTCGCCCAGGGCGATGGCCTGGTCCAGGCGGCATTCCATCTGCACGGGGGTCGAGGCGATGCGGGGCGGCTTGACGTGGTGGCTGGGCAGCAAGGGAATGCCCAGGGCCTCGGGTTCGCTGATCTCGGGCGGGTACTCGGCAGCGCTGGCGTGCATGATCTCCAGGTCGGCCTCGGTCGAGACGTTGACGACGAATTCGCCCGTCTGGACGATGTTGCGCGCAGTGTCCTTCAGGTCGCCGTCCAGCGTGGAGATGTTGACCGCCAGCATGGGCGGGCGGGTGGCGACGTAATTGTAGGAGCTGAACGGGGCGGCATTGACGCGGCCGTTCCCGTCCTGCGTGGTGATCCAGGCCACGGGGCGCGGCACCACGCAGCCGACGACGAGGCGGTAGGCGTCGGCCGGGTCCAGACCCTGGCCGTCGACGCGTATGAATTCCTTCATGTTCTCCGGTTCCAGTCGCGACGCGGCGAAGAGGCCGCACCCGCGGGGGTTCATTTCGCCAGCATGTCCAGGGCGCCCAGCAGTTCGGTCATCGCCGTCTTGTCCTTCTGGGCGAAGGCGGTGACTTCGGCCGGCGTCATGTTGTCGATGCTGCCATCCTGCTGCGCCAGGAAGCGCTGGTGTTCCGGCTCGGCGTTGATCGCCGTCAGCGCCGAGCTCAGTTTCTCGATGATAGCCGGGGGCGTGCCGCGCGGCGCCGCCAGCGCATACCAGGTGGAGACTTCGTTCCAGTTCTTGATGCCGGCCTCGGCCATCGTGGGCACGTCGGGCAGCAGCGAAGACCGCTTGGCACCGGTATAGGCGATGGCCTTCAGGCGGCCGTCCTTGACGAAGGGCAGCACGGGCGAGGCGCTCAGCATGCCCAGCTCGACCTGGCCGCCGATCAGGTCCTGCAGGGCCGGGGCGGCGCCCTTGTAGGGAACGTGGGTGATGTCTATGTTGGCGCGCCGGCGCAGCAGTTCGCCGGCCAGGTGGGTCGGGCCGCCGGTGCCGGCCGACGCGAAGTTGAGCTTGCCGGGCTGCTTGCGCGCGCGGTCGAGCAGGTCCTGCATGGTGTTGATGCCGAGCTTGGCGTTGGCCACCAGGACCACGGGCTGGTTGGCGACCAGGCCGACCAGGTCGAAGTCCTTCAGGCCGTCGTAGGTCGCGCGCTCGATCAGCGGACCGACCACCATGCCGGGCGAGGTGCCCATCAGCAGGGTATAGCCGTCGGGCTTGGCGCGCGCCACGTAGCCGGTGCCCACCATGGCCCCGCTGCCGGCCTTGTTCTCGACGACGACGGGCTGGCCCAGGCGGTCCTTGAGCCGGGATGCCAGCTCCCTGGCCAGCGTATCGGCGGGGCCGCCCGGCGCGTAGGGGTTGATCAGGGTGACCGGCCGGGTGGGGTAGTCGGACTGGGCGTGGGCGGCAGGCAGCAGCAGGGCCGTGGCCGCCAGGCCTCCGAGCAGGATGGCGAGTGCGCGTTTCAAGGTCGTCTCCATGGCTTATGGTTGTCCGCCATCCGGCCGCATCCGGCCATGGCGCTGCGACCCACTATAGAAGCGCGCACTTCCCCGTCCCAGGTCCGGGGAAGGCAAAGCTGATATGTACGGCGGCGCAACGGGCGCCGCGCCTACTCCGCCTGGATCCCCGCGTGCCGGATCTGCGCGCCCCATTCCTCGTACTGGGCGCGCACGAAGCGCTGGAAATCGTCTCCGGCCAGGAAGTCGGTCTCCATGCCCATGCCGCGCAGGCGTTCCTTGACCTCCGGCTTGTTCAGCGACAGCTTCAACTGATCCTGCCACCATTGCACCACCTGGGCGGGAAGCCGCGCCGGCCCGGCCACGCCTATCCAGCCTGTCAGGTCCAGCCCGGACAGGCCCAGCTCGGCGGCGGTCGGAACGTCGGGCAGGATGGTGGAACGCTTGTTGGATACCAGCGCGATGGCGTGCAGGTTGTGCGCGCCGATCTGCGGCAGCACGGCGCCCAGGTCGGAGGAAACGAAATCCACCCGGCCGCCCAGCAGGTCGGTCACGGCCGCGGGCTGGCCCTTGTAGGGCACACTCAGCACCTCCATGCCGGCGGCGCGGCTGAAGGCGGCCGAGGCGACCTGGCCGGTGCCCGACCCGTACCCGGTTGCCAGTGATTTCGGCTTGGCGCGGCCGGCCGCGATCAGGCTCCTGGCGTCCGCGTGCCCGCCCGCGGCGCGGGTCACCACCACCACGTCGAAGCGCACCATGCGGGCCACCTGGGTGAAGTCCGCCAACGCGTCGTGCTTCTGGATGGCCTTGGACAGGAAGGGGCCCGAGGAACTGGTGGCGCTGGAACTGGGCATCATGGTGTAGCCGTCGGGCGCGGCGCGCGCCACCGCGTCCACGCCCAGCGCGCCCAGCGCCCCGGCCCGGTTCTCGACGACGATCACGGCGCCCGTGCGGGCGCGTATGTCGTCGGTCACGATGCGCGACACGTTGTCGATGGAGCTGCCGGCCGGGAAGCCGATCACGAAGCGCACGGTCCTGCCCGCCTCGGGATAGCCCTGGGCATGCGCCGGCATTCCGGCATGCAGGGCGGCGCATGCCAGGCCCAGCGCGATCACCTTCCGCATAGAAGTCTCCTCTTTCCTTGTCGTGGTTGTCGTCAGCGCGGCGTGGACCAGGTCCGGCCGCCCAGCACTTCTTCGGTGTGTTCGCCCAGGCCCGGCGCATGCCGGCGCACGTCGCCCGGGGTCGCGCCGAAATGCACGGGGATGCCGGCCTGGCGCAGGCGGCCTTCGGTAGGGTGTTCGCATTCGCGCCAGAAACCCAGCGCGGCCAGGTGCGGGTCGGCCAGCAGGTCGTCGAAGCTGTGCACGGGCGCGAAGGGAATATCGGCGGTCTCCAGCGCCGCCAGCCACTGCGCGGTGGTGCGCGTGCGCAGGGTGTCCTCGACGTAGCGGTACAGCTCGGGAAAATGCCGGCTGCGGTCGCGGGCGGTGCAATAGCGCGGATCGTCCGCCATGCCCGGGTCGCCGGCCAGCGCGAAAAAGCGCCGCCATTGGGCATCGGTATAGGGGACCACGCTCAGGTAGCCGTCACGCGTCGCGAAGGGCCGGCGATAGTCGTTCAGCAGCCGGGCATAGCCGGCCTCGCCCTCGGCCGGCACGAAGCTGCGGCCGGCCAGGTGTTCCGGCGCCAGGAAGGCCACCATGCATTCGAACATGGGCACTTCTATGGACTGCCCGGTGCCGGTGCGTTCACGCGCGTACAGGGCGCAGGCGATGGCGTTGGACACGTACAGCGCGACGGTCTTGTCGGCCACGACCGAGTTGACGTAGCGCGGCGGCTCGGCGCCGCCCGCCCCCTGCAGCCACGCCAGGCCCGATGCCGCCTGGATCGTATCGTCGATGGCCGGCCGGCCCGCGTAGGGGCCGCGCTCGGAATAGCCATAGCAGACGCAATGGATGAGCCTGGGAAAGCGCGGCGCCAGCGTTTCGTGGTCCAGCCCCAGGCGCCGCAGCGCCGGCGCCCGCATGTTGGAGACGAACACGTCGGCCCCGGCGATCAGTTCCAGCAGCGCCTCGAGGCCGCGCGGGGTCTTGGCGTCGAGCACCACGCTGCGCTTGTTGCGGTTCAGGTTCAGGTGGGCATGGCTCATGCCCGCATGGCGTTGCGGCGTGACGTGCCGGAACACATCGCCCGCCGGCGGCTCGACCTTGATCACGTCGGCGCCCATGTCCCCCAGCATCTGGGTCGCCATGGGCCCCATGCCGACGGTGCTCATGTCCAGGATGCGCACCCCGTCCAGCGGACCGGCCATGTTCATTCTCCTCCCAGCAGCCGGCGCGCCAGCCGCAGGTGCGGCCGGTCGATCATCTTGCCGTCCAGGTTCAGCGTGCCCGCGCCGGGATGGGCGTCGAACGCCCGGACCACCGCCCGGGCCCACTGCAACTGGGCTTCGTCGGGTGTCAGCAGCCGGTTGATCGGCTCCACGTGGCGAGGGTGGATGGCCAGCTTGGCGACGAAACCGTCGCGTACCGCCTCGCGCGTTTCATCCGCCAGGATGTCGGGCGCGTCCAGGTCCACGCACACGGTATCCACCGCCCGCACGCCCGCTGCCGCCGCGGCCGCCAGGCACAGGGAACGCGCCAGCCGGAACGGCTCGGTGCAGCGGCCGGCCTCGCGGTTGCCGCGCGCGCCCAGGTCCGCGGCCAGGTCTTCCGCGCCCCAGGACAGCCCCCACAGCCGGGGCGTGGCGCCGGCATAGTCATGCAGGCCGAACAGCGAACGCGCGGTTTCGGTGACGATGGCCAGGACGCGTATGCCGCCCTCGGGCAATCCGGCCATGGCCTCGCAGGCGTCCAGGTAGTGGGCCGCCCGCTCCAGGTCGGCGCGCCGGGCACATTTGGGCAGCACGATGCCGAACGGCCGACCGGGCACGACGGCCGCCAGGTCGGCCAGCGCCTGGCCGCTGTCCAGCGCATTGATGCGCACCCACGCCTGCTTGGCCGCGGGCGCCTGGCCCAGCATGGCGCGCACGGCGTCCCGCGCCGCGACCTTGCGATCGGGCGCGACCGAGTCCTCCAGGTCGAGGATCAGGGCATCGGCGGGACTGGCGGCGGCCTTGTCGAACTTGCGCGGCGCATCGCCCGGAACGAACAGCATCGAGCGGACCATGGTGGTCTCCTCTAGGCCGGAGCCTTGTGCATCAGGGCGGAGCGCTTGCAGCGGGCGACGATGTCGTCGTCCTGGTTCAGCGCGAGGTGCTCGAATTCCACGATGCCGGCGTTCGGGCGCGAACGGCTTTCGCGCACCGACAGCACGCGGGTGCGCACGTGCAGCGTATCGCCGGCGAATACCGGCTTCGGAAAGGCGACCTCGCTCATGCCCAGGTTGGCCACCGTGGTGCCCAGCGTGGTGTCGTTCACCGTCATCCCTATCATCAGCCCCAGCGTGAACAGGCTGTTCACCAGCGGGCGCTTGAATTCCGTCCCGGCCGCGAAGTGCGCATCGATGTGCAGCGGCTGCACGTTCATGGTCAGCGAGCTGAACAGCACGTTGTCCATTTCCGTGACCGTGCGGGTCCAATCGTGGGCGAACTCCTGCCCCGGGGAGAACTGTTCGAAATACAGTCCGGCCATCGTCGTCTCCTGATCATTGTTCTTGTTTATGAAAAAAAGTTTATATACTTGAACATCAATATTCAAGCCTGCCCAGGCGCAGGCGCCGGGAAGTGGCCCCCTCGCATTCATGCCTATAGACTTTTGCCCATGAATACGAACGACGTGAAAAGCGCCAAGCGGGTGCTGACCATCCTGCAATTTTTCGCCCAGACCCGGGCGCCGGCCTCGCTGACGCAGATCTCGGCGGCGCTGGGGTTTCCCAAGTCCAGTTGCCTGGCGCTGCTGGATACCCTGGAAGGGGAAGGCTACGCCCACCAGACGGGCGGCCGCTACTACCTGACGCGCCGCTGGTTCAACGAGGCGCGCGCCATCGCCGAACACGACCAGTTGGCCGCCCGCGTCCGGCCGGTGCTGGAAGAACTGCGCGACAAGCTGCGCGAGACGCTGATCCTGGCCCAGCGCTCGGACAGCCAGGTGCTCTACCTGGACGTGGCCGAACCCGAGCGCATCGTCCGCTTCACCGCCCGCACCGGCGAACTCAAGCCCCTGCACGCCGCCGCCTCGGGGCGCGCGCTGCTGGCCGCGATGGCGCCGGCCGAACGCGAGGCGCTGCTCGCGCGCATGCCGCTGCCGCGCTTCACCGACCAGACGCCAACGACGCGGGACGCGCTACAAAAGATGCTGGAGGAAGGGGACCGGCGGGGCTATCACGTGAACCTGGGCGAGCACCAGGCCGACACGCTGTCGGTGGCCGCCCCGGTGGTGCTGTATGGCACGCCCTATGCACTGACCGTCGGGGCGCCGCTGGAGCGCGCGAAACCGCAGGTGCGGCAGATAGGCGGGATGCTGGTGGAAGCGGCGGCCAGGCTGGCCGCCGAGGTCGGCCGCGCCAACGCGGCGCCGGCCTGACACCGCCTACGCCGCCCCGTTCTCGTCCAGGCGCAGCGAGCGGGCCAGTTCGTTGATCCGGTCCTTGGTCTCTTCGACCAGCGAGCCGATCTCGCTGGCCGACGTGGACGAACGCATGGCGAGCTTGCGCACTTCGTCAGCCACCACCGCGAAACCACGCCCGGCGTCGCCGGCGCGGGCGGCCTCGATGGCCGCGTTCAGCGACAGCAGGTTGGTCTGCGCGGCGATCTCGTTGATGACCGCCACGATCTGGCCGATCTGCTCGCTGGAGGCCAGCACGGAATTCATGGCGCTGTGCGTGGTCTCGCGCTCGGTGTGCTCGGCCTGCACGTTCTTCAGGAAGGCGGTGTAGGCGATCTTGCCCTCGAGCCGTATCTTCGACAGCGACAGGAGGCCCCATACGCGCGTGCCGTCCTTGCGCTCGATGGGCACCTCACGGCTGGTGCCCACGATCTTGTCCTTGCCGGTCTCGCGGTTGGCCTCGACCAGCCGGTCGTGGTCGGCCTGGATGGCATGGGGCACCAGCATCTTGACGTTCCTGCCCAGGACCTCGTCGCGGCCGTAGCCCCACAGACGTTCGGCCGCGGCGTTGAAGAAGGTGACGTTGTTCTGTTCGTCGATGGTGACCACCGCGTCCAGCGCCTGCTCCAGCGTCTGGTTCATCATCTCGCGCGCGTTGTGCTCGCCCGTGATGTCCTTGACGAAGGCCGTGTAGGTGATGCGGTCGCCCACCTTCACGCGCGACAGCGACAGGCTCGCCCACACCTTGGCGCCGTCCTTGCGCTCGAGCCTCACCTCGCGGCTGGTGCCCACGATCTTGTCCACGCCGGTGCTGCGGTTGGCGTTCACGTAGCCATCGTGGGCGGCCTGGATGGCCTGGGGCACCAGCATCTTCACATTGCGCCCGATCACCTCGGACCGCTCGTAGCCCCACAGCCGTTCGGCGGCCGAATTGAAGAACGTGACGTTGTTCTCGGCGTCGATCGAGACCACGGCGTCGATGGCCTGCTCCAGCGTCTGGTTGATGACCTCGCGCACTTCTCGCTCGCGCGAGATGTCCTTGACGAAAGCGGTGTACAGGATACGGTCGCCGACCCGGATCTTGGACAGCGACAGCGCGCCCCAGGCCTGGGTGCCGTCCTTGCGCTCGACCTGCACCTCGCGACTGGTGCCCACGATCTTGTCCTTGCCGGTCTCGCGGTTGGCCTGGACCAGCCGGTCGTGGTCGGCCTGGATGCCGCGCGGCACCAGCATCTTGACGTTGCGCCCGATCACCTCCGCGCGGTCATAGCCCCAGAAGCGCTCGGCGGCGGCATTGAAGAAGGTGACGTTGTTCTTCTCGTCGATGGAGACGACGGCGTCCAGCGCCTGCTCCAGCGTCTGGTTGATGGTCTCGCGCTCCTCGTGCTGCGCGGTGATGTCGCGCACGAAGGCGGTGTAGGTGATGTGCCGGCCGATGTTCACCCGCGACAGGGACAGGCTGACCCAGACCTTGCGGCCGTCCTTGCGCTCGATCTGCACCTTGCGGCTGGTGCCCACGATCTTGTTCTGCCCGGTCTCGCGGTGGGTGTCGACATAGCCATCGTGCGCGGCCTGGATGGCCTGGGGCACCAGCATCTTCACGTTGCGCCCGATCACCTCGGACCGCTCGTAGCCCCATAGCCGCTCGGCCGCGGCGTTGTAGAAGGTCACGTTGTTGTGCTGGTCGATGCTGACCACCGCATCGATGGCCTGCTCCAGTACCTGGGTCGAACGATCCGGACGGAATTCCAATACGCGCGCCAAGCGACTTGCGGTTCCCGACATGCCGACCTCCTGTGAATAACAACAGGATCTCGGCGCGCGCCCTGCGTGAATGGATCGGGGACAACCCTGAGCATGCATAACTTCGGTCATCGCGAGCCTTTCTGAAGCGAAAGCCGCGACGGAGCAATCAATCCAGGCGGATGCCGAATTCGGCGACGATGGCGCCCGCGCGCGCGTAGTCGTCGCGCGTACGGCGCGTGAAGTCTTCCGCGGATCCACCCACCGGCACTTCCCACTGCGCGCGGAATTCCTTCTGCACGTCGGGCTCGGCCAGGATGGCCGCGACCTCGCGATTGAGCCGCGCGACCACCGGGGCGGGCGTGCCCGCGGGCGCCAGCATGCCGTACCAGGTCGTCACGTCCAGCCCCTTCACGCCCTGTTCCTCCAGCGTCGGGACCTGGGGCAACAGCGGGGAACGGGTAGGCTGCACGACGCCCAGGGCCACCATCTTGCCGGCCTGGACATGCGGCCAGAGCGAGCCGGGCACGCCATAGATCAGGTCGATGTGGCCGCCCAGGAGGTCGGTGATGGCGGGCGCCGTGCCCTTGTAGGGCACGTGCGTGATCGACACGCCCGCCGCGCGGTTGAACAGTTCTCCGGCGATGTGCATGGGCGAGCCGCTGCCCGGGCTGCCATAGCTCAGGCCCGGGCGCTTCCTGGCCAGCGCGACCAGTCCGGCCGCGTCGGACACGCCCAGGCCGGGCCGCGCGGCCAGCAGCAGCATGCCTTGCGACAGCTGGATGACCGGCGCGAAGGCGCGCACGACGTCCGGCGTGCTGGCCTTGGGCAGCAGGTGGGCCGCCAGGAACAAGGTGTTCGGGGCCACCAGCAGCGTATAGCCGTCGGGCGCGGCCTTGGCGACGTGGCCGGCGCCGATCATACCGCTGGCACCCGGCAGGTTTTCCACCACGAAAGGCTGCCCCAGCCGCTTGGCCAGGCGCAGGGCAACCAGCCTGGCCACTCCGCGCCCTCGTCCGGCAGGCCGGGAGCGGGCCGCGTCAGGGCGTAGCCATAGGTGGAACAGACGCCGTCGCCCTCGGCGCGCATGCCCTTGGGCCGCTCGCCGGCCTGCACGGCGCGGATGCCCGCGCGCAACTGCCGGCGGAACAAGGCGATGCCGACGTCGGCGGCGGTCAGGTTCTCGTTGGCCTGCACCGCCATCCTGCCCTGCGCGACCCAGGCATCCCAGTCGCCGGGGTTGCGGTGCCGCTCCTCGTAGCTGCGCTCGCCCGTCTGGCCGAAAGTGATCGTGGCCAGGTAGTCGGCACGCGCCTTCTCGCTCCATTTGGGCGACAGATGCAGCCATCCCATGTGCATCGCGTTGAAATCGTCGTTGGGCACGATCCAGGTCGACAGGCCCAGGCCGTGGCTGGAGGGCAGCTGGCGCCGGTAGCGCAGCTCGATGGCCTGCCGCCTGCCCGGCTCGCCGGCCATGTTTTCCGGGATGGCGTCGCCCAGCCTGATGCCGTCGGGCACGCGGGCGATGTTGGGCAGGATCAGCTCGTTGACGCGACAGTAGTACAGGTCGTGCACGCGCCGCACGCTGGTGGTGATCTGCCCGATGGGCGTCTCGCACGCCTGGATGACGGGCAGATCGTAGGCATAGTCGCCGAATTGCTGCACCTGGAACATCGAATGCAGGAAGGTCAGGTGGATGGGATCCTGCGTGTTCTCGCGCAATTGCACCCAGTTGCAGGGGTTATGCCAGCAGAACGGCAGATATTCTTCCTCGTCGTAATGCATGAAATCGTAGTCGGGAAACGGCGGCCGCTGGTCGGGCGGTCCCATGTACGCGAACACCAGGCCGCGGAACTCCCGCACCGGATAGGCGCCGTGATACATGCGGGACGCCAGCGTGCCGGGCACCTTCTCGCCCGGCACGTCCAGCAGCGCGCCGTCCACGCCATAGTGCCAGCCATGGTAGGCGCAGCGCAGCCCGTGGTCCACGATCAGCGCGAACTCCAGCGAGGTGCGCCGATGGCTGCAATACCGCTCCAGCAGGCCGAGCTGGCCGGAGCGGTCGCGGAACACCACCAGTTCTTCGCCCAGGATGGTGATGGGCACGGGCAGGTCCTTGATGTCGGCGGCCAGCGCCACCGGCTGCCAGAAACGGCGCAGGTACTCGCCGGCGGGCGTGCCGCGGCCGACCTCGGCCAGTTCCCGGTCGGGCGTCGTGGATTGCCGGCGGTCGTAGCCGCCATACGGTCGGGTTGCGTTGCGGACATCCTGCGCCATCGCGAGCCTCATCGAAGTGGAATTGATCGCATTGTCCCGACCGGCCCACGGCAGGGGAAGCCGGCCACGGTCAATTCAGCTGTAGGTAAACAGGATGTAATCGAACGTGCAGCACTAGGTATCGCGATAGAGCCATGGCACACTCGGCCTGTTCCGTCCGGCCCGGGATCACGCCATGGACCATTGCAAACAGCTCGAATCCTTCGTTGCCGTGGCGCTGCACGGCAGCTTCTCGGCCGCGGCCCGCAGCGAAGGCGTGGCTCCCAACGTAATGCGCGAACGCATCGACGCGCTGGAGGGGCGCCTGGGCGCCCGGCTGGTGCACCGCAGCCCGCGCGGGCTGTCGCTGACCGAGGCGGGCGCCGGCTTCCTGGATGCCGCGCGCGCCTTGCTCGCCAACCTGGAACAGGCCGAGGCGGCCGTCTCGGCGCGCGCCTCGGGCGCGCACGGCCACCTGCGCGTCACCGCCCCCGCGGGCTTCGGGCGGCGGCACATCGCCCCGCTGATCCCGGCGCTGGTGGCCCGCCATCCTTCGCTCGACATCACGCTGGACCTGCACGACCACTACGCCAGCCTGCCCACCGGCGACTTCGATTGCGCCTTCTTCATCGGCGACCCTCCCGACAGCAGCCAGGTCGCGATCCCGCTGGGCGGGACGCGGCGCGTGGTGGTCGGCAGCCCCGCCTACCTGGACCGCGCGGGCGTACCGGCCCGCCCCGCCGACCTCGCCCGCCACAACTGCCTGTGCTTCCACGGCGAAAGCCAGATGCAGGCCCGCCATTGGCAGTTCCGGGTGGATGGCCGGCTGCTGCAGCAGCCGGTCTCCGGCACGCTGCGCTGCTCGGACGGATCGACGCTGCACCAATGGGCACTGGCCGGCATGGGCCTGGCCTGGCGCGCGCTGTGGGAGGTCGACGACGACCTGCGCCACGGCCGGCTGCGGTCGGTGCTGGACGACTACGCGGTGTCGAACGTGGGCATCTACGCCGTGGTGCCCCAGCGCCGGCACATGCCGTCGCGGGTGCGGGTGTTCATCGATCACCTGCGACAGGCCTACGGCGATCCGGGTTATCCGTCGGCGCCGGCGGCCCGGCTGTAGGCGGTCGTTCGCGCCGTCCCGAAAAAGAAAAACGCCCGCGCAAGGCGGGCGTTCCAGATCCAGGCAGCAGCGCCGCGTACTGGCGCGCCGCAGTCCCGGCGGAGCTCTACCCCAGCTTGGCCAAGACCGCGTTCAGCGTGGCGCTGGGACGCATGGCCTTGCTGGCCAGCTCGGGGCTGGGACGGTAGTAGCCGCCGATGTCGTTCGGCTTGCCTTGCACCGCGCCCAGCTCAGCCACGATCTTGGCTTCGTTGTCGGCCAATTCCTTGGCGACGGGCGCGAACGCGGCCTGCAGTTCCTTGTCCCCGGTCTGGGCGGCCAGGGCCTGGGCCCAGTACAGGGCCAGGTAGAAGTGGCTGCCGCGGTTGTCCAGGCCGCCGACCTTGCGGGCGGGCGACTTGTCCTCGTCCAGGAACTTGCCGGTGGCCTGGTCCAGCGTGGTGGCCAGCACCTTGGCCTTGGCGTTCTTGTACGTGTCGGCCAGGTGTTCGATGGAAGCGGCCAGGGCCAGGAACTCGCCCAGCGAATCCCAGCGCAGGAAGCCTTCTTCCAGGAACTGCTGCACGTGCTTGGGCGCCGAGCCGCCGGCACCGGTCTCGAACAGGCCGCCGCCGGCCATCAGCGGAACGATGGACAGCATCTTGGCGCTGGTGCCCAGTTCCATGATGGGGAACAGGTCGGTCAGGTAGTCGCGCAGCACGTTGCCGGTGACCGAGATGGTGTCCTGGCCCTTGCGGATACGCTCGACCGACAGCCGGGTGGCCTCGACCGGCGACAGGATGCGGATGTCCAGGCCGCTGGTGTCGTGGTCCTTCAGGTACTTCTCGACCTTGGCGATGATCTGGGCATCGTGGGCGCGGTTCTTGTCCAGCCAGAACACGGCCGGGGCGCCGGTGGCGCGGGCGCGGCTGACGGCCAGCTTGACCCAGTCCTGGACCGGCGCGTCCTTGGTCTGGCACATGCGGAAGATGTCGCCGGCTTCGACCGGCTGCTCCAGCAGCACCTTGCCGGCTTCGTCGACCACGCGCACCGTGCCGTCGGCCGGCAGCTGGAAGGTCTTGTCGTGCGAACCGTATTCCTCGGCGGCCTGGGCCATCAGGCCGACGTTGGGCACGGTGCCCATCGTGACCGGGTCGAACGGGCCGTTCTTCTTGCAGTCCTCGATGACGACCTGGTAGACGTCGGCGTAGCAGCGATCGGGAATCACGGCCTTGGCGTCATGCAGCTGGCCGTCCGGGCCCCACATCTTGCCCGACTCGCGGATCATGGCGGGCATCGAGGCGTCGATGATGACGTCGCTGGGCACGTGCAGGTTGGTGATGCCCTTGTCGGAGTTCACCATGGCCAGTTCGGGACGCCTGGCGTATTCGGCCTTGATGTCGGCTTCGATCTCGGCCTGCTTGTCGGCCGGCAGGTCCTTGATCTTGGCGTACAGGTCGCCCAGGCCGTTGTTGGGGTCGAAGCCGACCTGCTTGAGCGCGTCGGCGTGCTTGGCCAGCACATCCTTGAAGAACACGGACACCACCTGGCCGAACAGGATGGGGTCCGAGACCTTCATCATGGTGGCCTTCAGGTGCACCGAGAACAGCACGCCCTGCTTCTTGGCGTCCTCGATCTGGGCTTCGATGAAGCTGGCCAGTTTCTTCTTGCTCATGGTCGAGGCGTCGATGATCTCGCCCGCCTTGACCGCGGTCTTTTCCTTCAGCACCTTGGTCGTGCCGTCCTTGCCCACCAGCTCGATGCGGACGTTGCCGGCGTTCTCGACCACGGCGGACTTCTCGCTGCCGTAGAAGTCGCCGCTTTCCATGTGGGCGACGTGCGACTTCGAGTCGGCGCTCCAGGCGCCCATCTTGTGGGGGTGCTTGCGGGCGTAGTTCTTGACCGACAGCGGCGCGCGGCGATCGGAGTTGCCTTCGCGCAGGACCGGGTTCACGGCGCTGCCCTTGACCTTGTCGTAGCGGGCCTTGACGTCCTTGTCGGTGTCGTTCTTGACCTCGTCCGGATAGTCGGGAAGCTTGTAGCCCTTCTGCTGCAGTTCCTTGATCGCGGCCTTGAGCTGCGGGATCGAGGCGCTGATGTTGGGCAGCTTGATGATGTTGGCTTCCGGCTTGGTCGCCAGCTGGCCGAGGTAGGCCAGGTCGTCCGAGATCTTCTGCGCGTCGGTCAGGTACTCGGGGAACACGGCGATGATGCGGCCGGAAAGGGAGATGTCCCGCGTTTCGACGTCGACGCCGGCGGAACGGGTGAAAGCCTGGACGATGGGCAGCAGCGAGTACGTCGCCAGTGCAGGCGCTTCGTCAGTGAGGGTGTAGATGATCTTCGACGTGGTAGACATTCTTTATTGAATCTCACTCGATTACGGAAGTAGCGGAGATTCTCGGACAACCCCCTGGGACCGGGCATGCACTGGCGGCCATGCAGGGGACGTCGCGCGGGCGCCCTGACACCCGCGCGCCGGCTTCGATTGCCTGAAGAATCGCGTCCTCGCGAATGCCGTGGCGGCCCGGGCCTCCCGGCCCCGGATCCGCGGCTTTCACAATGCGGAGTGAGATTTTATCACTGCCTGCCTGGTCGGCGCCCCGGGCGGCAACGACGGGAAAGCCGTCCCGTCATGCACATCCGAGCACGACGCGGACCGCCAGCGCTCGGCCGCGCCGGACGCGACTCCGGCGACAACCGCGCCTTTCCGGCTCGACCGGGCACGGCACTTGCGCAATCGGGTCGCCCGTGGCGGGCATGCGTGCCCGCCGCCGTCCATCCACCTTCCAATCGGAGATCTTCATGCGCGCCATCCTGCTCTGGCTCCTGGGCGTTCCCATTCCCATCATCATCCTGCTCGCCCTGTTCTGGCACTAGCGCCCGCGCCGCTTCGCGGTCCACGCCTCCTTCCAACCACAAGAAAAGGCCACCTCATGGAAAACGCTACATCCGCAGGTAATTCTTACGTTTCCAGCCCCACCCTGGCACGCGCGAACGAATCCCCCGCGTCCGCGGTCTCCTGGGCCGCCATCATCGCCGGCGCCGTCATCGCCTCGGCGGTCTCCTTCATGCTGCTCGCCGGCGGCGCGGGACTGGGCTTCGTCTCGATGTCCCCGTGGTCCGGCGAAGGGGCCTCGGCCACCGCGCTGGGCATAGGCGCCATCGTCTGGATGATCCTGACCCACATCATCGCGTACGGCCTGGGCGGCTACCTGGCCGGACGGCTGCGCACGAAATGGGTCGGCATCCACACCGACGAGACCTACTTCCGCGACACCGCGCACGGCTTCCTGGTGTGGGCGCTGAGCGCCGTCGTCAGCGCCATCGTGCTCGGTTCAGCGCTGATGTCCGCCGCGGCCGGCACGGCGAAGGCCGGCGCCACCATCGCCGCGGGCACCGGCGCCGCAGCCACGGCCGCCGCCGGGCAGGCGATGCAGACGGACCAGGGCGGCATGCCGACCGGCTACGTGGCCGACCTGCTGCTGCGGAGCGAACAGCCCAACCCGGCCGGGGACCCCGGCGCGGTGCGGGCCGAGGTCGGCCGCATCGTCGCCGCCAGCGTGGCCCGCGGGGAGCTGAGCGCCGAGGACCGCGGCTACCTGGCGCGGGTCGTCTCGGCGCAGACCGGCGCCGACCAGGCCACGGCCGAGAAGCGGGTGGACGACGTCGTCACGCGCGCCCGGCAGGCGGCCCAGCAGGCCGAGCAGACCGCGCGGCAGGCGGCGGACACGGCCCGCAAGGCGGCCGCTGCGTTCGCCCTGTGGGCCTTCGCGGCCATGCTGATCGGCGCCTTCGTGGCAAGCTGGATGGCCACCGTGGGAGGCCGGAGCCGCGACGACATCGTCTAGCGGAACGGGCCGGGCCGGCCGCGGGCGTCGATTTGCGCGACAATTGCGGCATCGACCACACGCGGCGCCCGCCGGCCCGCCCCAGCCCCTTCCCCCCGCAATGACAGCGCCGCGCAGCGACACTCCCTTCAGCCTCAAGCAGATCGCCGTCCCGGCATTCGGTCCATCAGTCCTCTACGGCGTCGGCAACGGCGCCATCCTCCCGATCATCGCGCTCAGCGCCCGCGAGCTCGGCGCCTCGGTGGCCCTGGCCGGATTGATCGTGTCCCTGATGGGCATAGGTTCGCTGGTCAGTAACATCCCGGCCGCCATGATCACGTCCCGCCACGGGGAACGCCGGTCCATGGCGGGCGCGGCCGCGTTCAGCGTGCTGGCGCTGCTGCTGTGCATCTTCGCCACGCATGCCTGGATGCTGGCCGTGGGGGTCTTCCTGGTGGGCATGGCGGCGTCGGTCTTCATGCTGGCCCGCCAGACCTACCTGATCGATGCCGTGCCCTCCTACATGCGGGCGCGGGCACTCTCCACACTGGGCGGCACCAACCGGATAGGCGTCTTCATCGGCCCTTTCGCCGGCGCGGCCATGATTCACTTCGTGGGCATCAACGGTGCCTACTGGGTGGCCGCGGTGGCGATCTCGGGCGCCGGGCTGATCGCTCACCTCGCCCCCGAGACGGGCGGCCAGCTCCATGCCGATTCCGCGCGCGCCAAGCCGCGCGTCCAGGACATCGCGCGCGACCATGCCAAGGTGTTCCTGACCCTGGGCCTGGGCATCCTGCTGGTCAGCGCCCTGCGCTCGTCGCGCCAGGTCGTGATCCCGCTGTGGGCCGACCACCTGGGGCTCGCGCCGACCGCCGCCTCGATCATCTACGGGCTGGTCGCCGCCATCGACATGTCGGTGTTCTATCCGGCCGGCACGATCATGGACCGGCACGGCCGGCTGTGGGTGGCGCTGCCCTCCGTGCTGCTGATGGGCGGCGCGCTGATGGCCACCTCGCTGACGACCGGCGTCGTGTCCTTCCTGATCGTGTCGCTGATCCTGGGCTTCGGCAACGGCATCAGTTCGGGCATCGTCATGACACTGGGGGCCGACTCCTCGCCCGCCCATGGACGCACGGAGTTCCTGGGCATCTGGCGCCTGATCGCCGACGTGGGCAACAGCCTCGGACCGGTCATCCTGTCGGCCATCACGGCCGTGGCGTCGCTGACCATAGGGGTGGCATCGGTAGGCACGCTGGGGCTCGCAGCGGCGGCCGTCCTTTGGCGGTGGCTGCCGAAGAGGGCCCCCCCTACGCGCTGACGCGCGCCCCCCAGGGGGCGATGCGGGTGGACCGGCGGAGCCGGATCCACCGCATCCTGGGTCTAGTACCCGTTTCTTGGGTTGTGGCGCCGGTGCTATCGCTGGCTGCCGGCGACAGCACCGGTGCTTCATCCCAAGACAGTTTCCCCAGACCCAGGAAACCGCGGATCTGGCTTTGCAGTCCGCCGGTTCGCCCCCTCGAGGGGACCCGCGCAAGCGGGTAGGGGGTGGGCTTCCCCGACCGGCGGAGTCGGATCCTGGGTCTGCTCTTCGTTACTCGGGTTTTACGCCGGCTTCGGCGATGACTTCTTCCCAACGCTTCTTTTCGCTGCGGATGAAGTCGCGCGCCTGGGCGTGGGACTTGATCATCGGATAGGTGCCCAGTTCCGCCAGGCGGGCGGCGAAGGGACCCTGGCGCAGTGCCGCGTTGACGTCGGCGCTGGTCCGGTCGATCACGGCCTGGGGCGTGCCCTTGGGGGCGAACATGGCGAACCAGCCGGAAGCGACGGTGCCGGGTACGGCGTCCTTGGCCAGGGGAATGCCTTCCAGGCCGGGCAGCGCTTCGTCGGCCGTGACGGCGATGGCCTGGATGCGGCCGCTGCGCACCAACGGAAGCAGCGGCGCGGTGCCGTCGACGTACAGCGGGATGTCGCCCTTGATCAGCGCCTGGATGGCCTGCGTCGTACCGCTGAAACCGATCTGCCGGAACCGGGCATGGGCGTACTGGCCCATCATCTCGGAGGTCAGGTGGGGAACGGATCCGCGGCGGGGGCTGCCGATGACCACGTCGTCGGGCCTGGCGCGGGCGGCGGCCAGGATCTCGGCCACGCTCTTGTACGGCGCCTGGGCATTGGCGACGAACAGCATCGGCGTATAGGCGATGGTGGCCACCGTCTCGGCATCGCGTTCGATGTCGAAGCGGGCTTCCTTGTACATGACCGGCGTGGTCACGGCCGCCGCGGCATGAAAGAGCCCCAGCGTATAGCCGTCGGGCGCGGCCTGGGCCAGTTCCTGCATGGCGGCGATGCCGTTGCCGGCGGGGCGGTTCTCCACCACCACCTGCTGGCCCCAGGCCGCGGTCAGCCGTTCGGCCACCAGCCGCGCGATGATGTCGGGGGCGCTGCCGGCGATGGACGGCACCACCATCTTCACCATGCGGGCCGGATAGGTCTCGGCGGCAAGCGCCGGCACCGCGGCCAGGATGCCCGCCAGCGCGGCGGCGCAGGCCAGTTTGCGATCCATGTCGTGTCTCCTCCGGTACGCGCGGGCAGGCTGGGCGCCACCCGCTCCTCGACCATATTTGATATGCATTCAATTAATGTACGAATAATTGATTGAGTATCAAATAATGGTTTGTACGGAGGCAGGACGCGCGCCGCGCCATGGCGATCCTATCCCTGGCGCGGGCGCCGGGTAGAGGAAGCGCCCGCGCGCCAGGCGGCGATGCCGTCCAGCGTGATGCGCAGCCCTTCGTCGAAAGCCGTGGCCGAACTCAGGCGAGCGAACGAGCGGCTGATGGCGCGCGCGGCGGGGTAGGGATCCGCCGACTCCAGCCGCGCCCGGATGAAATCCTCGTGGTAGGCCGGCATCTGCCGCGAAGCCTCGGCCATGCTGGCGCCCACCAGGTACTGGGCGATCAGGTGGTAGGCCAGCGCCACCTGGTCGTTCGTGAAGCCGCCCTGCATGATGGCCGAGGCCATATGGTTGAAGAACACCATGCCGTAGTCGGTCTCGTCCGGCTCGACGTCCTGGAACAGGCGGTAGCGGTTGTGCGAGGCCACGTACATGCTGGCACCCGGATTGGCGATGGCCACCGCGAAGCTCAGCCGCGCGATGGTCTCGACGTCCGAGCGCCAGTCGCCAGTCAGCGCGGGCAGCTTCTCGACCCGCTGGCGGTAATAGTCGTTCAGGACGCCCGACACCAGCTTGTCGCGTCCGCCCATGTAGTAGTGGATGAGGCCCGGCGCGACGCCGAAATCGCGCGCCAGCTGCACCATCGAGATCTGGTCCAGCGGCATGCTCTTGGCCAGTTCTATCGCGCGCTGGAGTATGGCCCAGCGGCTCAGCATGGGCTCGGCGGTGATCGGCGATTCGACCTTGGGAGGCCGGCCGCGGCGGCGGGGAACGGGGGCCTGGGCGGCGGCCTTCTTGGGGGCGGGCATGGCGGGCGGGGCGGGTGGAGACGGCTCTATCGTAGAAAATTATTGCCAGGGCGGCAATTTCCGCGTCCGTCGCGCCCGCTATCCGGCCAGCGCCGCCACCCCGGCCTCCTCCATCTCGCGGACCAGTTCCGGATACTGGAGCTTCAGGCGGTCGCGATCGACCCGCCCCGTGCGGGTCATGAAGCGGTAGACGAATTCGTGCGGCGAGTCGATCCGCATCCATTCGCGCACGCGCTCGTACCAGGTGTAGGACGCTTCCGAGGCGCGGATGAGCCGCTGCTTGGCGGGCTTGCGCGACGCCACGTACAGCGCCAGCGCACCGCCGACGTCGTCCGGGCGCTGCCGCAGTGCCTCGGCCAGCGCGACGGCGTCCTCCATCGCGATGCGGGTGCCCGAACCGATGGAGAAATGCGCGCTGGCCAGCGCATCGCCCAGCAGCACGCGGTTGCCCGCATGCCAGGATCGATTGCGCACCACCGGAAACTGGCGCCAGCTGGAATGGTTGGACACCAGCCCATGCCCGCCCAGCTCCGGCGCGAACACCTGTTCGAACAGGGCTTGCCGCCCCTGCGCGTCCATCGCCTCCATGCCGAACTCGACCCAGGTCCGGTCGTCGCACTCGGCCACGAAAGTACTCATGGCCGCCGAGTACGGGTAGTAGTGCGCGACGAAGCAGCCGCCCCGCCATTCGCGGAACACCAGTGCCGGCGTCTCGAAGGCCTTGTCGACGCCATACCAGGCGAAGTGGTTGGTCAGCCGGCCGTGCGTCGTGCCGAAGGCGGCTTCGTCGGCCGCGCGCAGCGTCGAATTCACGCCGTCCGCGCCCACCACCAGGTCGGCGTCCAGCGCATGGACGTCGGCCAGCCGGTGCTCGTGGCGTACGTCCACGTCCAGGCGGCGGGCATGGTCCTGCAGGATGCGCAGCAGGTCGATGCGCGGAATCGCGCCGCCGCCCGCCCCCGGCCGGCGCACGACGATGGGCCGCTCGCGCATGACGATGGTCTGGCGGTCGTTGAAGCGCATGGCGCCCATCAGGTCCTCGACCACCTCGGGCGCGGCCTCGCGCAGCGAGGCCAGGCCGGTGTCGGCCAGCACCACGCCGAAGCCGAAGGTCGCGCCGGCCGGGTTCTGCTCGAGCACCGCGATGCGCGCATGCGGCAGGCGCTGCTTGAGCAGGATGGACAGGAACAGCCCCGACGGGCCTCCACCGACGATGATGACCTTCATGGCGACTCCGGGTCGATGGCGAGGGTGTCCATGTCGAACGCGGCGATGCGGCCCGCCAGGCCGCCCGTCAGCGCGCCGTACCAGACGGCGGGCTTGAAGCCCAGCTCCTTGCGCCGGAACCGCAGGCCGGGCGTGCCATCGATGCGGGCGTAGCCGGCCGCGCCCCGGCCCACCGCATAGCCTCGGGCGCGCGCATCGTCCAGCAGCGGGGCGAACTCGGGCACGTCCAGCACGTACACCGACGCCACGCCGGCCGGCCGGTCCACGTCGTCCAGCGCCGCCGCCTTGCGCCGCCACACGGGCTCGATGCCGTCCAGGCGCTCGCCCTGCCCCGCCTCCAGCGCCATCGCGGCCTCCAGCGTACGGGCGGCATCGTCCGCATCGGCCTGGCCGAAGGGCCGCAACTGGGTGGTGATCTCGATGGGGTAGCCGTTGGGATCGTTGAAGTAGATGGACTCGATCACCTCGTGGCGGATCTGGTAGCGCAGCGGGATGCCCGCGGCTTCCACGCGCGCGCGCCACCGCAGCAGCTCGGCCTCGTCCGGCACCCGCCACGCGGTGTGCGTCGCGCGTTCCTGGTAATGGTCGCTCACGCGCAGCTTGTCCGGACGCTGCGTGCCGATGTAGTAGAAGAACGCGATGGTGCTGCCATTGCCGCTGTCGAAGAAGAAGTGCAGGAAGTCGGCATGGTCGCCCGGCCCCCAGCCGCGCGCGGAGATCGCGTGCACCAGCGGCAGGCCGAGCTGGTCGCGGTAGAAGCGCACCGTCTCGGACAGTTTCCAGGTGGGGCGGGCGGTATGGTGCACGCCGTGCAATCGCAGAGGGGAAAGCGCTTCGGTAGTCATGTCGGAAGTTCCTCGTTGCTGGGCGCGGCCTGCGCCAGGATGGCGGCGATCCGTTCCCGCAGGATCTGCTTGCTGAGCTTGCCGGAGGCCGAGAGCGGGAAATCCGCCAGGACCTCGATGCGTTCGGGCCACTTGAACTTGGCCAGCCCCTCGCCATGCAGGAAGCGGCCCAGTTCCTCGACGTCCGGCGCGTGCGCCGACGGCCGGAGCGTGGCGAACAGGCAGGCCTTTTCGCCGTAGACGGGATCGGGCATGCCGACCAGCGCGCAGTTCAGGATGGCGGGATGGCGGCTGACGACGCCTTCGACTTCCTCGGCGTTGATCTTCTCGCCGCCCCGGTCGATCACGTCCTTGATGCGGCCCTGGAAGAAGTAGTAGCGCCGCCCGTCCTCGATCCGGCTGGACATCAGGTCGCCCGAACGGTAATGGCCGTCCGCCGTGAAGCGGTGCGCATCCTCGGCGGCGGACTTGTAGTAGCCCTGGATGGTGTACGGGCCGCGGAACAGCGCTTCGCCGATCTCGCCGTCGGCCACCGGCTCTTCCGTGCCGGGGCGCACGATCTTCACTTCGTCGTGCTCGGATACCGGCCGGCCCACCGAACCGTCGTTCAGATGGGGCGGATCGTCTTCGCGCGTGAACATGATCACGCCTTCGGTCATGCCGAAGATGTGCCGTGCCGGCGATCCCGTCAGCCGCGCCATGCCGCCCGCGTTCTTCGAGGTGATGAAACGCCGGCGCGCCTTCTCGCGCTCGTCCGCCAGGGCCAGTTCTGGCGCGATGCGCGTCAGGATGGGACCCGGCGCGCCGAACCACGTGGGGCGATGGTCCCGGACCAGCGCACGCAGCGTTTCCTCGCCCAGGTCAGGGGCTACCGTGATCGCGCCGCCGCACAGCAGGAAGGGGCCGAAGCAGCAGCCCATGTTGAGGTTGTGCATGTACGGCGTGGGGAAGAACAGCACGTCGTCGCGGGTGTAGCCGTTGCAGGCGGCGACGGCCCGCATGTTGTACACGTATTCGCTCTGGAAGCGGGGGATGATCTTGGGCACGCCGGTCGTGCCGCCGGACAGCTGGAATACCGCGACCTGCCATGGGTCGTGCTCGATGTCCGCCAGCATCGCCCTGGCGCGCTCCCAGGGCATGGCATCGATCAGTTGGCGCAGCCCGTGCGCGCCGGCGCGCGGCTCGCCCCGCGCCTGCACGATGTGGCGCAGCGTGGGCACGGCTTCCTGCATCTCGCGCGCGAAGGCCACGTCGTCGAACCGGGCGTCGTCGCCCTGGACGAGATGCAGGCGGGCATCGGCCAGCTTCGCCAGGTAGCTCACTTCCAGTTTGCGGAAGGCCTGCAGGGCACAGATGGGAATCAGGCCGGCCTTCAGGCAGGCCAGGAAGGCCACCAGCAATTCGGCGCAATTGCCGCTCTGCAGCAGCACGCGGTCATGCCGGACCAGCCCCAGCGCCAGCATGGCGGCGCCCAGCCGGTCGCTGTCGCGGTCCAGGTCGCGGTAGCTCATCCTTAGCTGCGGCCCGACCAGCGCCAACCGGTCGGCATGCAGTGCGAGCGAGCGCGCGAACGCGCCAGCCAGCGTCTCGCCGCCCAGCAGTCCCAGCCGCGCGTAGCGGCGCAGGCGATCGGCATCGGGATAGCGCACGCCCTCGAGCCGGACCCTTGGTTCCACGTTCATCATGTCTGCGTCCATGTCATGCTTGAGCTGGGGCCTAGGCCATTTTTTCGCGCAGCCATTCGCCGACCGCGCGCCCGGCGATACGCTGGCCGGGCTCCTCGCCCGGGGCCAGCGCCAGGCCATGATGATTGCCGCGCACGCGCACGTGGCGCTTGTCGGCCGCCCCGATCTGCTCGTGGATCTTCCGTATGTCGGCCGGAAAGGTGCACTGGTCGCCGGTGTACTCCACCAGCAGCGTGGGCTGGGTGATGGCGCCCGCGGTCTTCTCCAGCGAAGCGTTGGACGACAGTCCCGACCAGGTGGACAGCCACGACTCGGGCGTGACCACCCGGGCGAATCCCACGCTGCCCCAGTTCGAGACCAGCGGACTCCTGCCCCACAACGATCCGGTCCTGCGGTCCGACGGATCGATGGAAATGTCCCACGAACGCAGGTCCGCGTCGGTGCGCCACACCTGGAAGATGGGCGCGTGCGCCGCGATCCGCTGCTCGGCCATCGACGCCCCGCCCGCCTTGACCTTCGCCCTGGCCTCGGCCTTGCGCCGCAGCATCTGCCGCGCGCGGGCATCGATGCGGGCGACGCGCTCGGCCTGGGCGGCACGGTAGCGCTGGACGAATGCGGGATCGTAGGACGCGGCGCCCGTCTCGGCATCGTAGCCGTTGTCCCGTGAGAAGGGATCCAGCGCGGGATCGGTCTCCAGGGGATCGTCCTCCGACACCACGGAAGGATCGATGCCCGCCATCAGCAGCCTTCCCTGCCCGGGATGCGGGGACAGCAGGATCATGCCGTCGGCGCGCGGCATCTCCAGCTCGGCCAGGGCGGTGGGCCGCCCTCCCGGGGTGCGGGCAATGCGCTGCCCGGCCGGCAGCGACGACTGCTGGTTGTACAGCGTGTACAGGCCGGCGCCGCCCGAGTTGCCCAAGAGCACGATGTTCTCGTAGCCCAGCGAACGCAGGTGCGCCATGCCGGCCGCCACGTCGAACAAGGCCACCTCATGCTCGAGCCGCAGGTCGTTGCCGATGGAACGCGATCCCTGCACCCAGCAGGCGCAGCCGGCGTCCAGCACATGAGGCACCATATAGTGCGTCACCGCCATTTCCCGCGGATGCATCAGCGACACGACCGTCTTGCCCGACTCGGCCGTGGTGAACAGGAAACCCAGTGTGCGCTGGCCGTCGGCCGTGCCCAACGCGTAGGGCACCACCTGGTAAGGCCGGCTCATCAGCCGTGGGTCCCACGACGCGCCTCTCATGCCGGCCGTGACGACCGGCTTGTCGGTAGTGGCCAAGGCAGTCTCCTCGAATTAAATATCACCCTGTCAATTAAATTATGCTTTATTTGATATCATGTCAATTATTTTCATCGTATGGCGATTCACCTTGTTACAGGCCCCATGATGGAGCGTGTATAGACTCGTTGTTCGAGCACCACGAGGTGATGCCTTGAGCTTCTCAGCCATGGACTCGGCCCGACTCCAGGCCGGGGAAAAAGAGCCCGGGACGGGCGAGACGGCAATGGGGGTCGGAAGCGATACGGACATCAGCTTCCGTATGTTCGTCAATGCCATCGAAGACTATGCGATCTTCATGCTGTCCCCCGACGGACGGGTGAGGACCTGGAACGCCGGCGCGGCCAAGATCAAGGGTTATGAAGCCGACGAAATCCTGGGCAAGCATTTTTCGGTCTTCTATAACGCCGAGGCCGTGGCGCGGGGCTGGCCGCGCTACGAGCTGGAAGAAGCCGCCCTGCATGGCCGCTTCGAGGACGAGGGCTGGCGCGTGCGCAAGGACGGCTCGACCTTCTGGGCCAATGTCGTCATTACCGCGCTGCGGGACGAGTCCGGCACCCTCAAGGGCTACGTCAAGATCACCCGGGACCTGAGCGAACGCCGCCGCCAGACCGAGGCGCTGCGGCAGAGCGAGGAACGGTTCAGGCTGCTGCTCGAAGGCGTGGAAGGCTACGCGATCTACATGCTCGACACCGAAGGCATGATCACGAGCTGGAACACCGGCGCCACGCAGATCACCGGCTACCGGCGGGACGAAGTCATCGGCCGGCACTTCTCCATGTTCCATCCCGCCGACGACGCGTCCCCCGAGAGCCCCGACCGGGTGCTGCGCATCGCCCAGGCCGAGGGCCGCTATGAAGAGGAAGGCTGGCGCCAGCGCAAGGACGCCTCGTTGTTCTGGGCGAACGTGACCACCACCGCCGTCTACGACGAGGCCGACCAGTTGCAGGGCTACGCCAAGATCATGCGCGACATGAGCGAGCGCAAGCGCCTGGAGGAACTGGAGCTGGCCAACCGGCGCATGAGCGAGTTCCTGGCCACCCTGGGCCATGAGCTGCGCAACCCGCTCGCCCCGGTGCGCAACGCCATCGGCATCCTGCAGAAGGACCTGGACATCGACCCCACCGTGGCCCGCTGCCGCGACATGATCGATCGCCAGATCACGCACCTGGCCCGGCTGGTCGACGACCTGCTGGACATCGGCCGCATCACCTCCGGCAAGATCGAGCTGCGCCTGGCGCCGGTGGACATGCGCACCATCATCGAACGCAGCATCGAATCGTCGCGTTTCCACACCGATGCCCGCGAACAGCGGATCGACGTGGACCTTCCCGCCGAGCCGCTGATGGTGAAGGGCGACATGACGCGGCTGGTGCAGGTGCTGCACAACCTGCTGCACAACGCCTCCAAGTTCTCGCCCCCGGGCACGGCCATCACCATACGCGCCTCCCGGCAAGGCCGGTCGGCGCTGATCGAGGTGGCCGACCAGGGCCGCGGCATGCCGGAACAGGCCCTGGATGCGGTCTTCCAGTTGTTCGTACAGGAAGACCGCGAGACCAACCCCACCGACAGCGGACTGGGCATAGGGTTGACGCTGTGCCGGTCGCTGGTACGCATGCACGGCGGCGCCATTTCCGCGTCCAGCCCCGGGCCCGGCCTCGGCAGCACGTTCACGGTCCGCCTGCCCCTGGACGAGCCGGCGCCGCCCGCGCGGGCCATGGCCACCAGCTCGCGCCGGACGTCGACCGCCAGGCGCATCCTGGTGCTGGACGACAACCGTGACTCGGCGGACAGCCTGGCCATGCTGCTGGAGATCAACGGCCACCAGGCGCGTCCGCTGTACACGGCGGAAGCCGCGCTGCGCATGGCGCCCAGCTTCCAGCCGCACATCGTCTTCATCGACCTGGCCATGCCCACCATGGACGGCTTCGCGGCGCTGCGGGCCCTGAAGGCCATCCCGCAACTGGCGCACACCGTCTTCATCGCCATGACCGGCTATGGGCAGGAAGAAGACAGGCAGCGCACGGCGCGAGCCGGCTTCGACATGCACCTGGTCAAGCCGCTGGACGTCTCCCAACTCGGACCCATTGTCGACGGGGTCGAGCCTGCCGTACCATCCGACGCTCCACCCAGCGCACCCGACGATGCAGGAACTTGCGATGAACAATGAACTTGTCTTCTACACCCACCCGATGTCCCGCGGCCGCATCGCGCGCTGGATGCTCGAAGAGGTCGGCCAGCCCTACCGTACCGAGGTGCTGGATTTCGCCACGACCATGAAGGGTCCGGAGTACCTGGCCATCAACCCCATGGGCAAGGTGCCCGCCATCCGCCACGGCGACGCCGTGGTCACCGAATCCGCGGCGATCTGCGCCTACCTGGCCGATGCCTTCCCGCAGGCGCAGCTCGCCCCGCCCCCGCACAGTCCGCTGCGCGGCGCCTACTACCGCTGGCTGTTCTTCTGTGCCGGCCCCGTGGAAGCGGCGGTCACCAACCAGGCACTGGGCATCAGCGTGCCGGAAGACCGGCGGCGCATGGTGGGCTACGGCTCGCTGGCCGAGGTGCTGGACGTGCTGGAGACGGCCGTGGCCGGCGAAGGCTACGTGGCGGGCGACGGTTTCACCGCGGCCGACGTCTACGTGGGCTCGCAGCTGGCCTGGGGCATGATGTTCGGCACGATAGAGAAGCGGCCGGCCTACCAGCGCTACGTGCAGCGCCTGACCAGCCGCCCGGCGGCGGTCCGCGCCCAGCGGATCGACGACGAGCTGGGCGCGGCCCTCCAGGCCGGCAAGGCCGGCTGACGGCAGCTAGCGCGCCACGTGCAGGAAATGCCGGTGGCGCTCGTACTGGTCCAGGATGTCGCCGATCACGGCGTCGCGGCTCCACCCCATGATGTCGTAGTCCTGGCCGCCCTCGCGCAGGTGGACCTCGGCCCGGAAGTACTTGCGCCCTTCTTCGTCGCGCACCTCGGCGGCGGTCAGGCCGGGACGCACGAAGGACTCCGGCCGCACGGCGTAGGAAAAATCCAGGGCCTCCTGGTGCACCACCTCCAGCGCCACCTCGCCTTCCTCGCCGTCGCGCACCCGCGCCTCGTAGCCCAGCTTCTGCAACTCCTCGACCACCGCCTCCATGGCCGGCCGCACCACGTCCGACAGGAAACGCAGCACATGGGCGCGGCGCGGCATCATGACCATGTTGCGCAGCCGCGATTCCCACGGCTCGCCGCCACCCGCCGGCCGTGAAAGCGCCAGCGACTGATGGTGGATGCGGCGCTTGGTGGCATCGAGCTTCAAGGCCTTGAACAACCCCCATACCGAGGCCAGCAGCACGATGGAGAACGGCAGCGCGCTGGCGATGGTCGCGGTCTGCAGCGCCTGCAGCCCGTCGGCCAGCAGCAGCGCCACGGCCACCACGCCGGTCAGCACCGACCAGAAGATGCGCTGCCACACCGGCGTGGACTCGGCGCCGCCCGAGGCCAGCAGGTCCACCACCAGGGCCCCCGAATCGGCCGAGGTCACGAAGAACACCACCACCATCGCGATGGCCAGCATGGAGATCGCGTGGCCCCAGGGATAGTGTTCAAGGAAGGCGAAGAGCGCCAGCGAACTGTCCGCCTTGACGGTGTCGGCCAGGCTGTCCAGGTGTTCGAACAGCACGAGATGGATGGCCGAGCCGCCGAACACCGTCATCCACAGGAAGGTGAAGCCGGTGGGCACCAGCAGCACGCCCATCACGAATTCGCGTATGGTCCTGCCGCGCGAGATGCGGGCGATGAACAGGCCCACGAACGGCGACCAGGCGATCCACCAGCCCCAGTAGAACAGCGTCCAGCCGCCTATCCAGTCCGTGGGGCGGTAGGCGTACAGGTTGAAGGTCTTGGCGACGATGTCCGACAGATAGGCGCCGGTGTTCTGCAGGAAGCTCTGGAACAGGAAGATGGTCGGTCCGACGGCCAGCACGAACAGCAGCAGGATCACGGCCAGGTACAGGTTGAGCTCGGACAGGATGCGGATGCCGCGATCCAGCCCGCTGGCCACCGACAGGGTGGCCAGGCCGCATGCGATGGCGATCAGAATGATCTGGGTGGCCGTGCCGATGGGCGTGCCGAACAGATGGTGCAGGCCGCTGTTGATCTGCGCCACCCCCAGCCCGAGCGAGGTCGCGACGCCGAACACGGTGCTGATGATGGCGAAGATGTCCACCGCGTTGCCCAGCGGACCGTGGATGCGGTCGCCGATGAAGGGGTACAGCGCGGACCGCAGCGTAAGCGGCAGGTTGTGGCGGTAGCTGAAATAGGCCAGGACCAGCGCCACCACCGCGTACAGCGACCAGGCATGGAGTCCCCAGTGGAAGAAGGTGATCTTCATGGCCTCGCGGGCCGCCGCCACCGTGCCCGCCTCGCCCACCGGCGGCGCCACCAGGTGCATGACGGGCTCGGCCACGCCGAAGAACATCAGGCCTATGCCCATGCCGGCCGAGAACAGCATCGCGAACCAGGTGAAGTTCCGGTAGTCGGGTTCGCTGTGGTCGGGACCGAGCTTGATGTTGCCGTAGCGGCTCACGGCCATGAACACGACCGACAGCAGGATGATGGCCACCGCCAGGATGTAGAACCAGCTCGCGTTGGTCAGTATCCACCGCTGTATCGTGTCGAAGACGTCCCCGACGATGCGCGGGGCGGAGACGGCGCAGACCACCAGCGCTAGGATGAAAGCGGCCGCGGTGAAGAACACTGGGCGATCTATCGTTGTTTTCATGAGGACTCCCCGTTGAACATGCATGCGCGCGCCAGGAACGCGCGCGGCGGGTATCGCCTGCCCCGCATTTTTTCACCCCTGGCCCCTTCCAGGCAAACGCCGTGCGTTAACCAGTTAACCGACAGCCCCGCGGTCCCCCCGCAGAATGGCGTCATTCAAGGTGGAGACTTGCGATGACTATCCTGCGTACCGCACTGGCCGCGCTGCTGGCCCTGGCCGCGACGCCCCCGGCCGCGGCGGCCGATTTCCCGGCCCACCCCATCAATCTGATCGTTCCTTTCGCCGCGGGCGGCACCACCGACCTGCTGGCCCGCACCGTGGCCGGCGGCATGAGCCGGCAACTGGGCCAGGCGGTGGTCGTCATCAACCGCCCGGGCGCCGGCACGGTGGTGGCCGCGCAATCGGTGGCCAAGGCGCCGGCCGACGGCTACACGCTGCTGGTTGCCAGCAACGCCACCCTGGCGATCAATCCCCTGCTGATGAAGGACGTGGGCTACTCGCCCACCGACTCCTTCGGCCACGTCTCGCTGCTGGGCACCGTGCCCAACGTGGTGGTCGCCCGCCCCGATGCCCCGTGGACCACCCTGGTCCAGGCGCTGGACCAGGCGCGCGAGCGCCCCAAGGGCCTGGCCTATGGCTCCATGGGCGCCGGCACCTCGAACCACATCGGCATGGAGCTGGTGGGCCTGCAACGGTCGGCCACCCTGCTGCACGTGCCCTACAAGGGCAGCGCGCCGGCGCTGGTGGACCTGATGGGCGGCAACGTCGACGTGGTGGTGGACACGCTGGCCGCCACGCTGCCGCAGGTGCGCGCCGGCAAGCTCAAGGCCCTTGCCATCCTGAGCGCCAAACGATCGCCGCTGGCGCCCGAGATCGGCACCGCGCAGGAGCAGGGCGCGGGCGAGGTCGACCTGTATTCGTGGTTCGGCATCGTCGCGCCCGCCGGCACGCCGGCTCCGGTAGTCGAGCGCCTGAACGCCGCCGTGCGCGCGGCGCTGGCCGATCCCGGCGTCGCGGCGACCCTGAAGCAGGCCGCCATCGAGCCCGCGGGCTCGACACCGGCCCGGTTCGCCGAGTTCGCCGCGCGCCAGCGCGAGCTGTATGCCCGTATCATCGAACGCACCCGGATCACGCTCAACTGACGCCCGCCATGCACCCCTACGTCTCGTTCATCAATCCCGACCGCCTGCCCGCCCCGAACGGCTTCACCCACGTCGCCATCGCCCCGGTGGACCGGCTGATCGTCGTCTCGGGCCAGGTGGCCTACGCGCCCGACGGCAGCATCGTCGGCAAGGGCGACCTGGCCGCCCAGACCCGGCAGGTGTTCGAGAACCTGGCGACGGCGCTCGAGGCCGCCGGTTCGGCGCTGGCCTATGCGGTCAAGCTCAACTACTTCGTGCGCGACCTGACCGAGGAAGCGGTGGCGACCATACGGCGCGTGCGCGCACCGTACCTGGACGCGGACCGGCCGCCGGCCAGCACGCTGGTGGGCGTAGCCGCGCTGGCCAAGCCCGACCTGCTGCTGGAGGTCGAGTGCCTGGCGCTGCTGCCGCCTCAGTACCCGTCCGAATAAAGCCGGGCCAGCCTGGCCACGTCGGGCACGCGCAGCCCGCCGCGCCTGCGCAGCACCAGGCCCGCGCGCTCCAGGGCGGCCAGCCGCAGGCTGGCCCAGGTGCGGCTGATGCCTGCCATCTTGGCCAGGTCCGCGCGCGTCACGCCCGCTATCTCGGCGCCATGCCCGTCGTAGCCGGGGTCGGCCAGCGCCAGATCGTGCAGGATGCGCGCCAGTTTCGCCGTGGCCGAATCCAGCACCCTGGGGCCGGCTCGCGCGATGCTGTGGGTCGCCAGCATGGCGGCCACGCGCGCCACGTTGATGGCGAAAACGGGCACGGCTTCCATCAGCGCAAGCAGGTCTGCCCGCTCCATGGCCAGCAACGACGCCGGCTCCAGCGCCTCGCACGAGATCGCGCGGGGCTGGTCCAGCAGCGTGCTCAGCAGCCCCAGGGTCTGCCCGGACGTCCAGACGGCGGTCGTGAACTCCTCGCCCGACGGCGCCAAATGATAGGTGCGCAACCGGCCCGCCCGTATCACCCACAGGCGCGGGCTGGGGTCCCCCTGCGCGAACAGGCCCTGGCCGCGCGCCAGTTCGCGTGCCGTCATGCGGTCGAGCACGGCCCGCGCCTGCGTATCGGACAGGCGCTCGAACAACAGCGAAAAGGCGGTATGGGGCAATGCCATGGCGCATTCTTCTTGCCGCCTGCGGAAAAATCAACCGCACCCGGTTCCCGGGGATTCATTACACTGGCCGCGTAGCAGCACCCTGTCCTGTCGACCCATCGCGGAAACCACGATGCTTCAAACGTACGCGGAACGCTTGCTTGCCAATACCCTGAAAGACCTGGTCCGGCGCGGCACGCTGGATGTCACCCTGCCCGGCGGCCGCCGCCTGGCCTTCGGCGACGGCACCTTGCCGCGCGCCGCCATCCGCTTCACCGACACCCGCGCCGTGCTGGCGCTGCTGATGGACCCCGACCTGCGCCTGGGCGAGCTGTTCATGGACCAGCGGCTGGTGGTCGACGAAGGCAGTATCTACGACGTGCTGGAACTGCTGCTGCGCGATGCCGACGCGGTGCGGCCCGGCGTCATGGTGCGCGTGCTGGACGCGATGCGCATGTCGATACGGCGCTTCCTGCAGAACAACCGCCCGGGCCGCGCGCGCGCCAACGTCGCCCACCACTACGACCTGGACGACCGCCTGTACTCGCTGTTCCTGGACGAGCAGCGACAGTATTCCTGCGCCTATTTCGAGCACCCCGGGCAAGACCTGGAATCGGCCCAGCGGGCCAAGCAGCGCCACATCGCGGCCAAGCTGCTGGTCGAGCCCGGCCACCGCGTGCTCGACATCGGCTGCGGCTGGGGCGGCCTGACGCGCTACCTGGTCGAGGTCGCCGGCGCCGGGCACGCCACCGGCATCACGCTGTCCGAGGAACAACTGAAGGGCGCGCGCGAACTGGCCGCCCGCACCGCCCATCCCCAGGCCTACGACTACCGCCTGGAGGACTACCGCGCGACGCCCGGCCGCTTCGACCGTATCGTGTCGGTGGGCATGTTCGAGCACGTGGGCGTGGGCTATCACGACGCCTTCTTCCGCAAATGCCACGAACTGCTGACGGACGACGGCGTGATGCTGTTGCATTTCATCGGCAACTCCGACGTCCCGGACTTCAACAATCCGTGGATAGAGAAGTACATCTTTCCCGGCGGCCACATCCCGTCGCTGTCGGAATTCACGCCCGCCATCGAACGCTCGGGCCTGGTCGTCACCGACATCGAGGTGCTGCGCCTGCACTACGCCAGCACGCTGCGCATCTGGCGCGAGCGCTTCCTGGCGCGCCGGGCCGAGGCCGTGGCGCTGTACGACGAACGCTTCGCCCGCATGTGGGAGTACTACCTGTCGATGTCGGAGACGGCGTTCCGCTACCAGGACATCGCCATCTTCCAGGTGCAACTGGCCAGGCGCCAGGAAAGCGTGCCGCTGACGCGGGACTACGTGGGCGAGCGGGAAGCCCGGCTGCGGGAAGCCGAGGCGCGCGCGGTCCTGCCGGGCCTCACGCCTTCAGGAACATGAACGCACTCATCGACACGCCCACCAGCACCACGATGGCCCGCATCACGACGGCGGGCACGCGGCGCGCCAACCGTGCGCCCGCGAATCCGCCCACCGTCGCGCCCACGGCCATCACGCCCGCCTCGCGCCATTGCACGAGCCCGCCGGCCACGTAGACCACGACGGCCACCACGGTCAGCACGCCGGACAGCAGGTTCTTGAGCCCATTGAGGGCGCTGAAATCGCCGCGCTTGGACATCCCGAACAGGGCCAGCAGCATGATGCCCACGCCGCCGTTGAAGTAGCCGCCATACAGGCTGACGGCGAAGAGGCCCGCCGCCGCCGCACCGGAAGACAACATCCGCCCGCGCGCCGCCCTCAGCATGATGGGCGCGCACAGGAACAGGGCGGTGGCGAACAGCAGCAGCCAGGGCGCCACGTTCCGGAAGACGGCGCCCGAGGTCCACAGCAACAGCAGTGCCCCCGCGCTCCCGCCCGCCAGCGCGATGCCCGACAGGCCCGCGAGCGAGCCGGATTCCGACCGCGCGATGTCGCGCCGCAGCGCCCAGGCGCCGGTCACATAGCCGGGCAGCAGCGCCAGCGTGCCGGTGGCGTTGGCAACCGCCGCGGGCATGCCCACGGAGACCAGGGCCGGGAGCGTGAGGAAGCTTCCCCCGCCCGCCGCGGCGTTGAGCATGCCCGCGCCGAAGGCGGCCGCCAACAGCAGCAGTTCCGACATGTATCCCCCCGGATCACCTGAGGCGCAGGCTGCGCAGCGGCGCGACGGCGCGCATGTCCACGCGCGGGTCGCGGCCGCTCGCCACGTCGGCGATGATGCGTCCGGTCAGCGCGGCCAGCGTCACGCCCAGATGGCCATGGCCGTAGGCCAGCAGGACGTGGGGCGCGGCCGGGGCCGTCCCCAGGATGGGACGGCTGTCGGGCACGGAAGGGCGCGGCCCCACCCATTTCGATACCGGTTCGGCATCCACCCCCTGGACGAAGCGTTCGAGTCCGTCGAACACTGGCGCCGCGCGCACGTGATCGGCCGGAGCATCGGCGTGCGTGAATTCCGCGACGCTCGCCATCCGGATGCCCGCCGCCATGGGCGTCAGCGCGACCTTGCGTTCCACCATCAGCACCGGCATGCGCAGCGGACTGCTGCCCGGCGCCAGCATGACGTGATAGCCGCGCTCGGCCACCAGCGGAATGTCCACGCCCAGCCCCCGCGCCAGCCGGTAGGACCAGGCGCCGGCGGCCAGCACCACGCGGTCGGCGCGCAGGCGCCCGTCCCGGGTCAGCACGCCACCGGCATCGATGCCGGTGGCCTGGGCGCGCACGATGCGCCCGCCCAGCGCCTCGACCCGGGCGGCCAGGCGCCGGGCCAGCATCAGTGTATCGGTGACGTATCCCATTCCCGGTATCGACATCGCGCCGCCGATGCGATCGGTCAGCGCGGGCTCCATGGCCCGCGCCTCGTCCACGTCGAGCGGCGTGCACGCGACCCCCAGGCTGCGCCGCAGCTCGTAGGCCCCCTGTGCCGCGCGCAGCGCCGCCCGCGACCCGAACACGTGCAGGGCGCCGGACCGGCGCACCAGGTCGTTGCCGCCGATGTCGTCCAGCACGGGCTGCCAGGCCTCCCAGGCCTGCGCCAGCATCGCGGCCGCGGCATGGGTCCCGACGCGCGCGCGCTCGGCGGTGCCCTGGGCGATGAAGCGTGCGAACCACGGGAGATGCCGGGCGGCATAGCCGGGCCGCACGATCAGCGGGCCCCGTGGATCGCGCAGCATCCGGACCGTCTGCCCCAGTATGCCGGGCGTGGCCTGCGGGAAGATGGAAGCGATGGCGATGTGGGCGGCGTTGCCGAAGCTCGCGCCCTCGCCTACGCCGCCGCGATCGATGACCGTCACGTCGTATCCGTCGCGCTGCAGGGCGTGGGCGCAAGCCAGGCCCACCAGCCCCGCGCCCAGCACCACGATCGAACCGCGTGCCGATGCGCTCATGCGCCGCCTCCGGGCGCCGGTTCGTTGCGCAGGCCGGCCAGGCTGTCCGCGCGCAGCGCGCGCCACAGCACGCCCGCGGCCAGCACCGTGGCGCCGCGCAGATGGCCCTGGTCCACCAGCGCCCTCGTATCGGCGGGCGTCAGCAGCAGGCGCAGCGCGCTGTCGGGTTCGTCGAAGCCGGCGATCAGGCGCAGCGCGGGAATGCCCCAGGCGGCGAAGTTCGCGTGGTCGCTATTGGACATGAGCGGCAGATGGACGCCCAGGTCGCCTCCGGCCAGCGACGCCCCCGACCGGGCGAACCCGCCCAGCCGTTCGAAGCCCGACGTCAGCGCGGTCAGGCGCGGCGATCCCGCCAGCGAGTCGAGATTGACGTTGAGCGCCATCGCCGCGCGCCGCGCTTGCGGCAGCGCCGCCAGCCACTCGCGCGAGCCGTTCAGCGCCCATTCCTCGGCGCTGAACAGGCACACGGTCAGGCCCCGGCGCATGACGTGCATCCGCGGCGCGAACGCCCGGGCCAGCGCCATGGCCGCCGCCACGCCGGTCGCATTGTCCAGGGCGCTCTCGGCCAGGGGATGGCCGTCGATGTGGGCGGACAGCACCACGCGCTCGTCCAGGTGAGCGGCCTGCCCGGCCGGCAGGTCGAGCACCAGCGTGTCGGTACGCGCCTGCGGCAGGTCTTCGCCGCCGATGCACAGGCGGACGCGCGCCCCGGGCTGCCGCAGCGCCAGCCCGGCCTCGGCCGAGATGCCCATGGCCGGAATGCCCGGCCCGCCCCCGCGTCCCGAGGATCCCGACACCGGGCCTATTCCGGCCTCGGGCTGCACCACCAGCAGCGCGGCGGCGCCCGCCTGCTGCGCCGCGGCCAGCTTGACCCGGCGATGGACCGTCCGGGTGGAAAAGGGGTATTCGTGCTGCACCATCACCGCGTGCCCGCGCACCGCGTCGCCCGCGGCGGTGATCATGTCGGGCGTTCCGCGTCCCAGGTCCAGCACGGGCAGTTCGATGCCCTCTTCCGGCGTGAACGCCGTCCCCAGCAGCGGCACGGCCTCCAGTTGCCGGCCATCGGGCAGGCGCGTCAGCACCGCATGGTCGCACCGCCACCCGGCGTAAGGCGTGGACTCGCGCGCGACCGTTCCGAAAACGCTCAATTGCTGTTCGCACCAATCCTGCGCGGCGCGTTCGCTGGCGGTGCCCGCCATGCGTCCGCCATGCCGGCACAGGGCCTGGAAATCGGTCCACAACTCCTCGTCCCGCCGAAGGCGCGCGGCGACCTCGTCGAAGGCCGCCTGTTCGGCTGCCTGCGCGCCGATGTCGTCGCGCGTCATGCCAGGTGCTCGCCAAGGAAGTTCAGCGTACGCTGCTGTGCCAGGGCCGCCGATTCCGCGTGGTAGAGGTCGCGCTGATCGCAGTTGAAGCCATGCCCCGTGGCATAGAAATGCACGGCCACCTCGGGCGCGGCCCGGCCCGGCTCCATCATTTTTTCCTTGGACACCAGGTGATCGCGCTCGCCCCAATGCAGCATCATGGGGATGCGCGGCGTCGGCTCGATCACCGTTGGAATGGCGTTGCCGTAGTACGAGACCGCGCACGCGAATCCCGTGCCGCGCCCCGCCGTCACCCATGCCGCGGTGCCGCCCCAGCAGAAGCCGACGATGCCCACCTTGCCCGCCTGGGCCGCGAACGCGCCGGCGGCCTCGATGTCCTTGACCGCATCGTTCCAGTCGATCAGCTTCATCAGGGCCTGCCCCTTGCGGACGTCGTCGTCGCCGTAGCCCAGGTCCAGCCCGGGCTCCACCCGGTCGAAGACACTGGGCGCGATCGCGAGATAACCCCATCCGGCATAGCGGTCGGCCACGCTGCGTATGTGGCTGTTCACGCCGAAGATCTCGGGCAGGATGACGACGCCGGCGCGGGGCGTGCCCGCCGGCCGGGCCACGTAGCCGTCGAATTCGAAACCGTCCGCCGCGGTCAGGCGCATCCGTTCACCACTCATCTTGTATCCTCCTTGTTCTCACGAACACCTGTTGGTGCCGTCCATCAATCCACTTTGATACCGGCCCGCGTGGCCACGTCGCGCCAAGCGGCGAATTCCTTGCTCATCAGGCCGGCGAAGGCCGCCGCGTCGCGCGTCGACGGCGAGATGCCCAGCGCCGCGAAGCGTTCCACGATGGCGGGATCGCGCATGGCCGCCGCCACCGCCTTCGCGATGCGGGCCGAGATGTCGGCGGGCAGCCCCGCCGGCGCGATCAGGCCCCACCAGTTCAGGACGTGCACGCCCTGCACCCCGAGGCGGTCGAAGGTGGGAATCTCGGGAAAATCCTTCAACGGCTCGGGCGAGGCGACGGCCAGCGGCCGCAGGCGGCCGCTCTTGACCAGCGGCATGCCGGAAGCGGTGCTGGTGAAGATGGCATCGACCTGCCCGGCGATCGTCTCGTTCATGGCGGGTCCCGATCCACGATACGGCACGCTCACCAGCGTGGTCTTGGTGCGCAGCTGCAGCAGTTCGGCCGCCAGGTGGCCCAGCGAGCCGGGGCCGGCATTGGCGATGTTCACGGGGCGATCGTGCGCCTGCTTGAGGAACGACGGCAGGTCGGCCGCGCCCGAGGCCGGCACGAACAGCACCAGCGGCGCGGAGCCCACCTGGGCGATGGTGGAGAAATCCTTGGCCACGTCGTAGCCGGGCGACGTCTGGCGCACCGCGGCGTTGAGCACCAGCGCCACGTCGGCCAGCATGATCGTGTAGCCGTCCGGGGCGGATCGCGCCAGCTGCGTGGCGGCGATTGCCGTGTTGGCGCCGGCGCGGTTGATGACGACGACCGATACGCCCAGCTGCTTCTGGAGTTGCGGGGCCAGCGCCCGGACGACGATGTCCGAGGCGCCGCCGGGCGCGTAGGGCACGACGAACTCGATGGGCCTGGAGGGATAGGAATCGGCCAGGGCGGGGGCGGCAGCCACGGCGCCAGCCGCGCCCGCGATGCAAAGACGGAGAATGGAAAGGACGCGCATGTCACGGACGCCTGGAAGAATGAGAGGCGCCACATTAAGTTCCGCTCCAGGGAGGGTCAAACAAAAACTTCGGGACCCTCATTCCGCCATGGAATACCCCAAATCCAGATGCTTCTGTATGCGCATCTGCGTCGCTTCGGCTTCGGGCAGCATCCAGTCCAGGAACCGGTCCCGGGCGGCGCCATGCCCGGCGCCGGTGGGCAGCACGGCGTGATAGGCGTATCGCGTCCGCACGCATTCGCCCAGGGGCCGCACCAGACGGCCGCTTTCGAGCTGGTCCAGTACCAGGAACAGCGGGCATATCGCCACGCCCAGCCCGGCCACCACCGCCGGGATCAGCACCGAGAACCCTTCGAACAGCAGGCCGGTGCCGGCGCGAGGCGTCCAGGCGGGCGCCGCCGCCGCGCTCCATTCCCTCCAGTCATAGCCCCGCTGCGCGCGGTGCAGCGCGGGCAGTGCCTGGACCTGCCGCAGCGTGGCGCGCGTGTCCCCCAGCAGATCGGGGCTGGCCACCAGCGCCATTTCGCGCCCCAGCAGGCGGATCGCCCGGGCATCGGGCCATCGTCCGGCGCCGACCCGGACCTCGACGTCGAAGCGCTCGGTCACCGGCGAGAAATCCGGCAGGCGCGGGCGGACCGCCAGGCGCGTGCCGGGCGCACGCTCGCGGAATCCCGGCAGGCGGGGAATGAGCCAGTACGACGCGAAGGCCGGGGACGCGGATATCTCCACCGCGGTGGCGGGCGCCTTTTCCCCGGCTACCTCCTGCGCGATCGCCCTGCCCTCCTGCAGCATGGCCAGCGCATCGCCGGCGTGCGCAAGATAGGCGTGGCCGGCGGGCGTCAGCGCCAGCAGCTTTCCCGAACGCACGAACAGCCGGCAGCCCAGTTGCTCTTCCAGCGCCTGAACCTGCTTGCTGACGGCGCTCTGGGTCAGGCACAGCGTATCGGCCGCGCGGGTGAAGCTGTTGCAGCGGGCGACTTCGATGAACGCGCGCAGGACCGGTATGGAAGGAATGTTCATGGTGTAGGACGCGAGCCGGAAAGCCGCCCCGGGGCCGTCGAACGCAGCCGCGGCGCCGCATAACATTTGCTTATCGATCGCGCCGAGAATTCGATTATGCCCCCGGACGCGAGACGACTCAGAATGGCTCCAGTCTAATCCAGAGCCATCCGGGAGCCTCCGATGCCCGACATCATCGGCGAGTACGTCGACCGCCTCGTCACGGTCGAGATGCGCAACCGCGCAATGAACCACAACATCATCGGCCCGATCTACGACCGGGCGCGCGCCGAAGGCGGCGGACGGCCGATCAGCGCGCGCGCCGCGCAGGCGCTGTTCGACCGCGTGCGGCCCGGCGACCGCGTCCTGATCGTGACCGGCGCCGGCTACGCGCCCGAGGCGCCCAACGGCGAAAGCGACGGCCCGCCCGGCGCGGCGGCCCTCGCCCATGCACTGTTCTGGGGCTTGCAGGCGGTGCCGGTGTTCGTGACCGAACCCTGCCACGCCCCCCCGGTCGTGGCCAGCAGCCAGGCCGCGGGCATCATGGTGCGCGACTACGCGCTGTGCCGCGACCGCAGGATGGGCGCGGCGCTGTCCACCTCGCCCGAGCGGCAGGACGAAGTACCGGGCTGGGCCGCGGCGCTGCTGGACGACTGCCAGCCCCGGGCCATCGTGTCGATCGAACGCCTGGGGCCCAACGAGCACGGGCTGATCCACTATTCCACGGGCGTGCGGCCGCAGGAGTGCGTCGACCTCTCGCCGCTCTTCACGCAGGCCGCGCGGCGCGGGATCCTGTCCATCGGCATCGGCGACAACGGCAACGAGATCGGCTTTGGCCGGATCTTCGACTTCATGAAGTCCTTCCACCCCTACGGCCGGCGTTGCCAGTACGAAGGGGGGGTGGGCGTGCCCACCACCGTCGCCACCGACATCTTCCTGCCGGCCTCGATCTCCAACTGGGGCGCCTACGGCCTCTGCGCCATGCTGGCCTTCCTGTGCCGCCGGCTCGACGTCCTGCATACGCCGGCCATCGAACGCGACGTCCTGCGCGCCTGCCTGGACGCGGGTGGCTGGGAGATGCGCTATTGCACCTCGCGCTTCATCGTCGACGGCACCGAGGGCGAGAGCTCGATGGCGATCATCCAGCTTCTGCGCGACATGGTGCGCGTCAACATCGCGCCGCCCGACCGCGGGCTGTCCCACGGCACGCTCGACCGCTAGATTTCCCTACTTCGGAGAACCGACATGTCCGCTTCGTTCAGGCGCATCGCCGCCTGCCTTTCCCTCGCGCTGGGCGCGCTCGGCCCCGCCCACGCCCAGTCGCCCGCGGCCTCCTCCGGCCGGCCGCTGCGCATCGTCGTTCCCTACGCCTCGGGCGGCCTGGCCGACATCACGGCGCGGCTGTTGTCCGAGCACCTGGCCGCGCGGCTGCACCAGCCCGTGGTGGTGGAAAACAAGCCGGGCGCCAACGGCGCCATCGGCACCGCCCAGGTCGCCAAGGCCGCGCCCGACGGCAACACGCTGGTGTACGTCGTCAGCTCGCACGTCTTCGGCCGCGCCCTCATCCCCGACCTGCCGTTCGATCCCATCAAGGATTTCGCGCCCGTCACGCTGGCGACGCGCACCGCGATGGTGCTGGTGGCCTCGCCCTCGCTGCCGGTGAACAACGTGCCGGAACTGGTGGCCTACGTGCGCGCCCGGCCGAACCAGCTCGCCTTCGCCTCGGCCGGCAACGGCAGCAACGTCCACGTCTTCGGCCAGTGGTTCGCCGACCTGGCCGGGCTCAAGATGACCCACGTTCCCTACAAGGGCAGCGCGGCGGCGCACATGGACCTCATCGCGGGCCGCACGCAGATCGTGTTCGATACGCTGGGCGCGGTGCAGCCGCACGTGGCCGCGGGCAACCTCAAGATCCTGGCCGCCGGCGCCGAACGGCTCCCGAAGTATCCGGACATCCCCACGGTGGCCGAGGCCGGCTATCCCGGATTCCGCGCGGAGTCCTGGGGCGCCGTGCTGGCGCCCGCCGGCACCCCTGCCGCCCGCATCGACCAGCTCAATCGCGAGATCGTCGCGGCACTGAACCTGCCGGAGGTCCGCAAGCGCCTCGAGGACGCCGGCGCGCAGGTGGTCGGCAGCACGCCCGCCGAACTGGGCCAGACCCTGGTGGCCGAGGAGAAGAAATACGGAGATCTGATCCGCCGCATGGGGATACGGCTCGAATGACCCGGAAACCAGAAGGAGCATGTCCATGAAGGCCGTTTCCCTGTACGCGCCCTATGGCTGGAAGGCGAAGATCGGCCTGATCGTCCCATCCACCAACACCATCAACGAACCCGAGTTCTGGCGCATGGCGCCCGAGGGCGTGGGAGTGTTCACGGCCCGGGCCATGCTGCTGGGCAGCATGACCCAGGAATCCTACGTCGCCATGGCCGAAGCGACCCGGACGGCTGCGGACCAGCTGGCCACGGCCGAGGTCGACATCGTCGCCTACGGCTGCACCTCCGGGTCGTTCATGTGCCCCATGTCCGAGATCGTGGCGGACATACGCCAGCGGGCAGGCGCGCCGGCGCTGGCCGCCTCGGGGGCCGTGGTCGCCGCGCTGCGGGCGCTGGGCGTGCGCAACGTGGCCGTGGCCACGCCCTACGTGGAATTCGTCAACCGGCGCGAGCGGGAATTCCTGGAGGAGTACGGCTTCCGCGTGGCCTCGCTGCACGGCCTGGAACTGGGAGAGACGCAGGAGGAACGCCGCGGCATCGGCCGGGTCCCTCCCGAGGCCCTCTACCGGCTGGCCCGCCTGGCCGACCGCCCCGAGGCGGACGCCGTGTTCATTTCCTGCACCAACCTGGCTTCGCTGGGCGTGGTGGCGGCCCTGGAACGCGACCTGGGCAAGCCCGTCATCACCAGCAACCAGGCCTGCTTCTGGGCATGCCTGCGGCGCCTGGGGCTGAACGATGCGATCGGGGGCCATGGAAGGCTGCTCGAATCGTGCCTCGCGCCTATCGACGATTCGGCCTTCGAAGTATGATCGGCGCGTCCGAGCATCGATAACCGCATCGCCACCTTGGCACGCCCGCTGAACTTCCGCCAGCTCGAAGCATTCCGCGCCGTCATTCTGACCGGCAGCATGACGGCCGCCGGCCACGCGATGTCCATTTCGCAGCCCGCGGTCTCGCGGCTGATCCACGATCTCGAGCACGAGCTCAGGCTGGTGCTGTTCCAGCGCCAGGGCATACAGATCATTGCGACCGAAGCGGCGGTCCGGCTGTACAGCGAGGTGGAACGGCACTTCTCGGGCGCCGACCGGATCCGCGAGGCCGCGCGCGCGATCCGGCTGTCGACGGCCGGCTATCTGCACGTGGGGACGATGCCGAACCTCGCCTCGCATTGCCTGCCCGAGGCCATCGGCCTGCTGCTGCGGCACCACCCCGACGTCGTCGTTTCCGTCCATCCCGACAGCTCGATCAACCTCGTTTCCATGCTGCTCCACGCGCAGCTGGACATCGTGTTCGGCACGCTGCCGCCCGATCCGAGCGGACTGGAACACGACCCCTTTCCCTCGACCCAGGCGGTCTGCGTCATGCCTGCCGCCCATCCTCTCGCGCGCAAGAAACGGGTCACGGTCAACGATCTCGACGGCCAGGACTTCGTCGCGCTGGGCCAGGCGAGCCGCCAGCGCATCCAGCTCAACAATGCGATGCTGGCGGCCGGGGTACGGCCCAACATCCGCGTCGAGACCATGCACTCGTCCTCGGTGATCGGCTATGTGAGCCGCGGGATAGGGATCGCGGTCATCGATCCCATCGCCGTCATCGGCCACCACACGCCCAAGGTCGCCATCCGCCCCTTCACCCCTACGATATCGCTGGACTTCTCGGCCGTTTACCGCCGCAACGTGCCCCGGCCGGATGCCGCCGCCGCGCTTACCCGGGCGCTCGGGCAGGTGGTGCAGGAGAAGCTGGGGCAACTGGGCGCCGGGATCCCTGCGCGCCGCCCGCCGCGTGACGGGCAAGGATTAAAATGACGGCCCCCCTCCCTAGATAGTCCCAGTCCAGATCATGTCCGAAGGCTTCACCACCCGCATCCTGCATAGCGACCGCCGCGGCTCGGTCGAGCATGGCGCCCTGCACAAACCCATGCACACCGCCTCCGCCTTCGGCTATGGCGACGCGCAAACCCTGGTCGACGTGTTCCAGGGCCGCAATCCGGGATACTCGTACGGCCGCCAGGGCAACCCCACCACCGCCGCGCTCGAGGCCAAGATCACCGAGATGGAGGACGGCATCGGCACCGTCTCCTTCTCGACCGGCATGGCCGCCATCGCCGCGGTGCTGACCACTCTGCTGCGCGAAGGCGACCACGTGGTCTCCAGCGGCTTCCTGTTCGGCAATACCAACAGCCTGTTCGCGACGATGAAGGGGCTGGGCGTGGAAATCGACTTCGTCGATGCCACCGACGCCGCCAACGTCGAGCGGGCGCTGCGCCCCAACACCCGCCTGGTGTTCGTCGAGACCATCGCCAATCCCCGCACGCAGGTGGCCGCGCTGGCCGAGATCGGCGTGCTGTGCAAGGCCCGCGGCGTGCTGTACGTGGTCGACAACACCATGACCTCGCCCTACCTGTTCCGTCCCAAGGCGGTCCAGGCCGACCTGAGCATCAACTCGCTCACCAAGTACATCTGCGGCCACGGCAACGCGCTGGGCGGCGCGGTCACGGACACCGGGCTGTTCGACTGGACCGCCTATCCCAACATCAGCCCGTCGTACCGCAACACCAAGCCGGCCATGCAGGGCCTGCAGCAGATCAAGAAGAAGGGCCTGCGCGACATGGGCGCCACCCTGGGTTCGGAGGCCGCCCACCGCATCGCGGCCGGCGCCGAGACCCTCAGCCTGCGCATGGAGCGCGCCTGCTCGACCGCCGCCGCGCTGGCCGCGCAACTGGCCGCCCATCCCAAGGTCAAGCGCGTCTATCACCCCAGCCTGCCCGACCACCCGCAGCACGAGCGCGCGCGCGCCCTGTTCAAGCGCGGCGGCGCCTTGCTGGCCTTCGAGCTGCTGGACGGAATCGATCCGGTGCATTTCCAGAACCAGTTGCGCGTGGTCATCTCGGCCACCCACCTGGGCGACAACCGCACGCTGGCCATCCCGGTGGCACAGACCATCTATTGGGAAATGGGCCCCGAGCGGCGGCGGGAGATGGACATCGCCGATTCGCTGATACGCGTTTCGGTCGGCATCGAGGATCCCGAGGACCTGCTGGGCGACTTCGCCCAGGCCTGCGACGCCGTCTAGGGCCTGGTCCCGCTAAAAGGAGGCTCGCCGGGAACGGGCCGCTGGCCCGCGGCGTCTTCGTTCACGCCGCGTATCGCCGCGATCAGCGTCGCGGCCCGGTAGGGCTTGGTCACGTGGGCCTGGAAACCGCTTGCGAGCGCCCGCCTGCGGTCATCCTCGCGCGCCAGGGCGGTCACCGCCACCGCGCGCAAGGCCGCGCCGTCCAGGCCCATGCCCTTGCGCACCGACTCGATCAACTGATAGCCATCCATGCCCGGCATGCCTATGTCGGCCACCAGCGCGGAATAGAAACCGGCCCCGCGCTCGGCCAGTTCCTCGAGCGCGGCGTAGGCCGAGGTCACGCCCGTGACCTCGGCGCCGTACTCGCGCAGCAGGTGGGTCAGGTACTCCAGCATGTCCGGCTGGTCCTCCACGGCCAGGATGAGCTGGCCCGCCAGGCTGTCGGCATGCAGCAGGTCCCCCTTCTCGCCCTGGATGTCGCCGGTCTCGGAAGCGATGAGCGGCGACCGGTACACGGGCAGGCTGACCGTGAAGCAGGCGCCGCGGTTCATGCCCTCGCTCTCGGCCCACACTTCGCCGCCGTGCATTTCCACCAGCTGCTTGACGATGGACAGGCCCAGCCCCAGGCCGCCGTAGCGCCGCGAGGTCGAACCGTCGGCCTGGCGGAAGCGGTCGAACAGGTGGGGCAGGAAATCGGGCTCGATGCCCACGCCGCTGTCGGCCACCGAGATCTCGAACCGCGTATCGGTACGGCGAGCCGCGATGCTGATCCGGCCGTTGGGCGGCGTGAACTTGATCGCGTTGGACAGCAGGTTCCAAAAGATTTGTTGCAATCGCGCGGGGTCCGCCAGGACCAGGCAAACCTCGAAGCTGTGCTGGAACTCCAGCCGTATCCCCTTGCTCTGCATGGACGGCTCGCTGGACTGCACGACCCGCGCAACCTGCTCGAAGCCATCCAGGGGTTCCAGGTCGAGCTTGATCTTGCCCAGGAAGATCGCGCTCATGTCGAGCATGTCGGAAATCAGCGTGGCCTGGGTGCGGGCGCTTTGCAATATGGTCGAGAGGCCCTTGCGCAATTGCTCGTTGTCGGGCGCCCGCTTGAGCAGCAGCTGGCTCCAGCCGATGATGACCGACAGCGGTGTGCGCAGTTCGTGCGACAGCGTGGCCAGGAATTCGTCCTTCATGCGGGTGGCGGCCTCGGCGTCGTGCCGGGCGGCGCGCTCGGCCTCCAGCAACTGCTCGCGCTGTGCTTCCATGACGTAGCGCTCGGTGATGTCGCTGAACAGCACGGCGACGGTCGCCTCGTCGGGTTCCCCCAGGCGGAACGCATAGACGTCGAACCAGCGCTCCAGCGTTTCGGCATGATGTTCGAAGCGCGCCGGCTGGCCGGTCAGCGCGACGTCGCCATAGATCTGGTACCAGTGTTCCTCGTGGTCGGGAGACAGCTCCCGCATGCGCTTGCCCAGCGCATGGCGCAGGCCGGTGTGGGCCTCGAAGGCGGGATTGATCTCAAGGAAGCGATAATCGACCGGCTTGCCGTTGTCGAAGATCATCTGCAGGACGCAGAATCCCTGGTCGATGGACTCGAACAATTGCCGGTAGCGGTCCTCGCTGCGCCGCAAGGCGTCAGCGGCGGCCTGGTCGTCCAGGCGGCGCTGGCCCCGGAACCTGTAGGACGCGATATCCCACGGCTGCATACGCGTCGTTGCTCCCATCCGCTGGTTGGCGATCGATGGCGAAGTGTACCCGCGCGCGCGTAGCCTCCTCGGGGAGCATGTGTTTCAAGGCATGACCCTTGTGAGTCCGGCGCGGCCCGGCCGCCGGGCCGCGCCGGGGATGCTAGCATCCCGCCCATCGGACCTCGCCCCGCCCTGCTCCATCCGCCGTGAACGCTCCCACCGATACCCATTCCGTCACCCTCGATCCGCAGCAATGGACCTTCGCCGCCGGCGAGGACGAGAGCCTGTTCCAGGCCGCGCGGCGCGCCGGGATACGGCTGCCCACCATCTGCCGCAACGGCACCTGCCGGACCTGTTTTTCCCGCATGGAAAGCGGCAGCGTCCGCTATCTGGTCGAATGGCCGGGCCTGAGCGCGCAGGAAAAGCAGGAAGGCTTCATCCTGCCCTGCGTGGCGGTGGCCACCTCGCCCATCGTCATGGTGAACCCGCACGCCGAGAAGACCGCCGACGCGGCGGGCTGACGCCCACGCCCGTATCCATGAACAGCTCGGCCAGGGTCTGGCGCAGCCAGGCGTGGCCGGGATCGCGGTGGAAGCGCGCGTGCCAGTACTGATTGACCGCATAGCGCTCGATCGGAATGGGGGGCGCGTGCACGCGCAGCCCTTCCTGCCGCGCCACGATCCCGCCCAGGAGGCTCGGCACCGTGGCGACGAAGTCGGTCTGCGCGATGATTGCCGCCAGGCCCAGGTAGCTGGGCAGCCGCAGCACCACCTGCCGCTCCAGCCCGGCACGGCGGATGGCCTGCTCCACGATCAACTGGCTGGTGGTCGAGGGCGAGACGTCGACGTGGCCTTCGCGGGCGAAATCGGCACGCGTGAAGGTGCGGCCGATGCGCGGATGGCGCGGTCCCGCCACGCACACGAAGTCCTGCTCGAACAGCCGCTGGCGGTAGAAGCCGGCATCCAGCTGCGGCATGAAGCCTATGGACAGGTCGGCTTCGCCGCTTTCCATGCGCGCCGGGGTGTCGGGCCCGATACGGAAGATCTCGATGCGCACGGCGGGCGCCACGTCGCGCAGGCGGTTGACGATGCGCGGCAGCAGCACGATGTGGCTGATGTCCGTCATGCACAGGCGGAAGACGCGATCGGAGGCCGCCGGCAGGAAGACGGCAGGCTCGAGCAGCGCCTGCATCGCGGCCAGCGCGGCGGCCACGCGGCCTTCGAGTTCCAGCGCGCGCGCCGTGGGCTCCATGCCCGAGGTGGTGCGCACGAACAGCGGATCGTCGAACAGTTCGCGCAGTTTCGCCAGGAAAAAACTCATCGTCGACTGGCTCATGCCCATGCGCTCGGCAGCGGCCGAGACGCTGCCGGTGCGGCGGATCTCGTCGAACACGCGCAGCAGCTTCGTATCGATATTCTCCAATTTTCTTATTGATCCATATCGATAAATTCGATCCAGCGTATCGATACCGCTCCATGGAGTCAAGCGCACCCGCTTACTAACATGGCGCCAGATTTCACGCGAGGAGACACCATGAGTACCGGAACCCAAGCGACCGCCATCGTGGTGGGCGGCGGCATAGGCGGCCTGGCCGCCGCGCTGGCCCTGGCCAGGGAAGGCGTGTCGGTCGAACTGCTGGAGCAGAGCCCGACCATAGGCGAGATCGGCGCCGGCATCCAGCTCGGCCCCAACGCCTTCGCCGCGCTGGACGCGCTGGGCGTGGGCGAGGCCGCGCGGCGCCGCGCCGTCTTCACCGAGCGCCTGATCATGATGGACGCGGTCGACGCCACCGAGGTCGGCGGCTTCGAGGTGGGCGAGGCGTTCCGTGCGCGCTTCGGCAATCCCTACGCCGTCATCCACCGTGCCGACATCCACCTGTCCATCCTGGAAGCGGTGCAGGTCCATCCGCTGATCCGCTTCAAGACCTCCACCCGCGTGCAGGCCCTGGAACTGGGCGACGGCCAGGCCACGGTGGTGGACGACCAGGGCGGCCGCCATACGGCCGATGCCGTGGTGGGCGCCGACGGCGTGAAGTCGGTGATACGCGACACGCTGATCGGCGACGAGGCCCGGGTGACCGGCCACGTGGTCTACCGCGCCGTGGTGGACGAGGCCGACATGCCCGACGACCTCAAGATCAACGCCCCGGTGGTGTGGGCCGGCCCGAACTGCCACCTGGTGCACTATCCGCTGCGCAACGGACACCAGTACAACCTGGTGGTCACCTTCCACAGCCGCGAGCCCGAGGTCTGGGGCGTGCGCGAGGGCAGCAAGGAGGAAGTGCTGTCCTACTTCGAGGGCATCCATCCCCGTCCGCACCAGATGCTGCACCGTCCCACGTCCTGGAAGCGCTGGGCCACCGCCGACCGCGACCCGCAGCCGCGCTGGGGCCAGGGCCGCGCCACGGTGCTGGGCGACGCCGCCCATCCCATGACCCAGTACCTGGCACAGGGCGCCTGCATGGCACTGGAAGATGCCGCCACGCTGGGCGCGGCGGTGCGCCATGCCCGCGGCGACCTGGAAGCGGCGTTCCGGCTGTACGAGAACTCCCGCATCACCCGCACCGCGCGCGTGGTGCTGTCCACCCGCGCCATGGGCACGCTCTACCACGCCAAGGGCGTCGAGCGCCTGGTGCGCAACTCGCTGTGGGTGGGCCGCACCCAGGATCAGTACTACGACGCGATGCAGTGGCTGTACGGCTGGCGCGTGGAGACCTGCCTGAAACCCTTGGTGTAACCGACCGGCCGCCGATACATCAAATAATACTAATTCGCGTTATCATTCCTGGAATTTCAACATTCCGGGAATCGCGGCCTCTCCACAGGCGCGACCTTAGCCTCATGTTGCGCAAATTCGGAGTCCTGCTGCACCGCTGGTTGGGCCTGGGCGTCGCCGCCTTCCTGTTCATCGCCGGGCTGACCGGCGCCTTCATCTCGTGGGACCACGAGCTCGACGCGTGGCTGAACCCGCAGCTGTTCGAGCCCGCCACGCAGGGCGAGCCGCTGCCGGTCGAGACCCTGATCGCCAGGCTGGAAGCCGAGGATCCGCGCCTGATGGTCACCTTCAGCCCGCTGGAGGTCGAGCCCGGCCACGCCCTGCTGGTCTCCGTCACCGGCCGCATCGACCCGGCCACCGGCAAGGCCTTCCCGCTGGACTTCAACCAGGTCGCGCTGGATCCGGTCACCGGCGACGTCCAGGGCCGGCGCGAATGGGGTGCGATCTCGCTCAGCCGCGAGAACCTGCTGCCTTTCCTGTACAAGCTGCACTACACCATGCACCTGCCCGACGTGAAGGGCGTGGAACTGGGTATGTGGTTCATGGGGCTGGTCAGCATCGCCTGGTTCCTGGACTGCTTCGTCGCGCTCTACCTGTCCTTCCCCTCGTGGCGCGCCTGGCGCAAATCGTTCGCGTTCCGCGTCGGCAAGGGCGGCTACGCGCTCAATTTCGACGTGCATCGCTCCGGCGGCGTCTGGCTGTGGGCGCTGCTGCTCCTGCTGGCGGTGACCTCGATCTCGCTCAACCTGGGCAACGAGGTCGTGCGTCCGGTGGTCAACCAGATCTCGCCGCTGACGCCCACGCCGTTCGAGACCCGCCCCCTGCGCCCGCTGGACCAGCCCATCATGCCGACGCTGACCCGGACGCGGATCGTCGAGCTGGGCAGGGCCGAGGCCGGCCGCCTGGGCATCGCCGAACCGGCCGGCGCCGTGTTCTACGGCGCGCTGCAAGGCATCTATGGCGTAGGTTTCTACGAACCCGGCAACGACCACGGCGACGGCGGGCTCGGCAACAGCTGGCTCTACTTCGACGAAAAGAACGGAGCGCTGCTGGGCAAGCACATCCCGGGCACCGGCAGCGCCGGGGACGTGTTCATGCAGGCCCAGTTCCCGCTGCATTCCGGCCGCATTCTGGGCATTCCCGGACGCATCTTCGTGTCGCTGCTGGGACTGTCGGTGGCCATCCTGAGCGTGACGGGCGTCGTGATCTGGGCGAAGAAACGCAAGGGCCGGATGGCCTCGGCCAGGGCGGCGCAGGCCCGCATGCGGCCCGCCGCGGCTACGAACTTGCCTGGCCTGTCTTGACGGCCACAGGGTAGGGTCGCCGGCGGCGAAGCCCGCCACCGATGGCGGGAAAGGCGATGGACAGGACGGCCGCATCCAGGGTGACGTCCACGCCTATCACCAGCGTCGCGTCCAGCACATCCAGCAGCCGCAGCATGCGCGCCCGTTCCTTGGCGAACGAGGCGCGGACCCGCGTCGGCCCCCAGGGCTGGAGCTCGTCCAGCGAGACCGGCACGGAGGTGTGGCCGCTGGCGCCGTTGCCATGGCCGACCCGCAACTGCACGCGATCCAGGTCCAGCCGCGCGCCGACCACGATGCGCCGGTTAATGCCGGGACGGCTGGCGATGCAGGCGATGGCGGAGTCGATCAGCGCGCAGACATGGTCGGCGGAGCCGGCCACCAGCAGCGGATGGTCGGGTACATCGGCCTCCACGTACCGGACGTTGCCGTCCGGCGAGAGGTCGTAGTCCTCCACGGCTGACTGGATCACGCGCCCCAGGTCGCACAGCGGCCCCGCCGCGCGGCGCTCGGACAGCTCGCCGGTAAGTTCGGTCATGGAAGTGCTCGCAGAGACAAGCTTGGGGCGAGTCTACGGAAGAGCGATCCATCCCACTGCAAACAATGTGCAACACACTGGCCGGCGCAGCCACGCCGGCCAAGGTTTTTACCGCTAGTAGGCGCTAGCCTTCGAAAGCAGGTCCAGCGATTCCGCGTCCAGTGCCAGCGTGGCGGCAGCCTGCAGCGAATCGAGCTGGGCGGCCGAGGTGGCGCTGGCGATGGGCGCCGTGACCGCGGGCTGGTGCAGCAGCCAGGCCAGCGCCACGGCCGCCGGGGTCGAGCCATGCCGCTGGGCCACCTGGTCCAGGGCCTCCAGGATGCGCAGGCCGCGCTCGTTCAGGTACGTGCCCACCCGGCTGCCGCGCGCCTTGCCTTCGAGGTCGGCGGCGGTGCGATACTTGCCGCTCAGGAAACCGCTGGCCAGCGCGTAATAGTTGATGACGGCCACCTGATTGCGCAGCGCCACCGGCGCCAGTTCCGTCTCGAACGCCTGGCGCTCGATCAGGTTGTACTCGGGCTGCAGCGTGGCATAGGCGGCAAAACCGTTGGCACGGCTCACGTCCAGGGCCTCCTGGAAGCGGGCGGCGGTGTAGTTGGACGCACCGATCGCGCGGACCTTGCCGGCCTTCACCAGCCGGTCGAAGGCCGCCAGGCTTTCTTCCAGGGGCGTCGCGGCATCGTCGTCATGGGCCTGGTAGAGATCGATGTAGTCGGTCTGCAGGCGCCGCAGCGAACCTTCCACCGCCTTCTCTATGTACGCGGCCGACAGTCCGCCCGGATTGCCCAGCGCCGGTTTGCCAACCTTGGTGGCCAGGATCACGCGGTCGCGCTTGCCGCTGCGCTTGAACCAGTTGCCGATGATGGTTTCCGATTCGCCGCCCTGGTTGCCGGGCACCCAGCGCGAATAGGCGTCGGCGGTGTCGATGAAGTTCATGCCCCGGTCGGCCAGCGCATCCAGGATGCCGAACGACGCGGCCTCGTCCAGGGTCCAGCCGAATACGTTGCCGCCGAAGGCAATGGGGAATACCTGCAGGCCGGTGGTGCCGAGCGGTCGATAGGTCATGGCTGCCTCGTGCGGAAGGGAAACGGAATCGAAAATAGTAGGAGATTCCGGCCTCCCGACCAAATAGCCGCCACGCATGAGCTAGTTCACGCGCCGCCCGCCTGCGTGGTGCGTTCCTTGATCAGTTGATGCCGCCTTTCCATTTCCTGCCGCAGCTCGCGCCGCAGCAGCGCCGCCTCGCAGCGCTGGCGCTCTTCCTCGTCCTGCGGTTCGAGCGGGGGCACCGGTACCGGCACGCCGTCGTCGCCCACCGCGACCATCGTGAAATAGCAGCTGTTGGCGTGGCGCACGGTCTTGCTGCGGATATCTTCCGTCACCACCTTGATGCCGATCTCCATGGACGTGCGCCCGGTGTAGTTGACCGCCGCGTAGAAGGTGACCAGTTCGCCCACGTGGATGGGCTGGCGGAACACGACCTGATCGACCGACAGCGTGACCACGTAGCGCCCGGCGTAGCGGCTGGCGCAGGCATAGGCGACCTGGTCGAGATACTTGAGGATGGTGCCGCCATGGACGTTGCCCGAGAAATTCGCCATGTCGGGCGTCATCAGGATCGTCATGGAAAGCTTGTGCTGGGAATCGTTCATGGCGAACCTTCTGCGCGAATATGAAGCAGCGCCATTGTAGCCAGCGCGGACGCGGCCCGCGCGGCGGCGTTAACATGGACCTCCGCCATCATCCGCCTCCGGGAGACGTCATCATGCCCAGCCCCACCCTCGCCCTCCTGCATCCCGGCGCCATGGGCGCGGCCATCGGCGCCTGCCTGGTCTCCACCGGCCACCGCGTGCTCTGGTGTTCCGCCGGGCGCAGCGCCGCCACGGCCGCGCGGGCGCGCCAGGCCGGTCTGGAAGACGCAGGCTCCCTGGCCGACGCCCTGCGCGCCGCCGACATCGCCATCTCGGTCTGCCCGCCGGACAACGCGCTCGACCTGGCGCGCGAGGTCGCGCGGCACCGGTACGGCGGCGTCTTCGTCGACGCCAACGCGGTCTCGCCGGCCACCCTCCGGCAGATCGAGGAAGCCGTGCGCGCCGGCGGCGCGCGCTTCGTGGACGGCGGCATCATCGGCCAGCCGCCGCGCGCGGCCGGCAGCACCCGTCTCTACCTGGCCGGCGACGGCGCTTCGGACATCGCTGCGCTGTTCGAAGGCAGCGCGCTCGAAGCCATCGCGCTGGACTCCCCCGCCGGCAGCGCTTCGGCGCTGAAGATCTGCTATGCCGCCTGGAGCAAGGGCGCCACCGCGCTGCTGGCCGGCATACGCGCGCTGGCCCGCCACGAAGGCGTCGAGCCGGCCCTGCTGGCCGAATGGCAGCGGTCCAGCCCGCAGACCCCGGCACGGTCGGAAGAGGTCGCGCAGAAGGCCGAGAAGGCCTGGCGCTGGGTGGGCGAGATGGAGGAAATCGCGTCCACTTTCCATGCCTCCGGGCTGCCTTCGGGCTTTCACCTCGCGGCCGCGGACATCTTCCGGCGGCTGGACGTCTACAAGGATGCGCCCCGGCCGCCCGCCATGGACGAGGCGCTGGACCGGCTGCGGCGCTGACCCGCCGGCTTCAGACCAGGCCGAAGGACTTGGCGCGCAGCGCCGCCTCGGCGCGCGAGGCAATGTTGAGCTTCTCGTAGATGTGCTTGACGTGGTCGCCCACGGTATGGCGCGAGATGCCCAGCGCGGTGGCGATCTCGCCCAGCCGCAGGCCACGCGCCAGCAGCACCAGCACTTCGTTCTCCCGGGCCGACAGCGGGCTGATGACCGTGGACGGCCTCAAGCGGAAATGATCCAGCAGCCGGCGCGCGATGGCGGGCGACAGCGGCGGCTGGCCCTGGGCGATGCCGGTCAGCATGGCCGCGAGCTGGGCCGGCGGATGTTCCTTCAGCACATAGCCCTGCGCGCCGGCCTGCAAGGCGGCGAACAGCTTGCTGTCCTCGCCCGTGATGCTGGACACCACCACGGTGCAGCGCGGATGCCGCAGCGTCAGGGTGGCGATGAGTTCCGTGCCATCGCCGTCGGGCAGTCCCAGGTCCACCAGGGCCAGGTCCGGCACCCGCTCGGCGATGGCCGCGCCCGCCTGCGCCAGGTCCTGGCCGCAGCGCACGCGCGCTTCCGGAAAGGCCAGCGCCACGGCCTCGCTCAGCATGGCCGCCGCTTCCGGCAGGTCTTCGACGATCAGGATGTCGTTCATGCCCGCACCTCCGCCGGCGCCGCCGGCTCCACGGACGCCACGGCTGAATTCCCGGGCCCCAGCGGCAGGCAGATCCTCAGGATACAGCCGTCCTCGCCGCGTTCGAGCCCGACCACCCCCTGGTACTCGGCCAGGCGCCGCCGCATGCCGGCCAGGCCCAGGCCGATGCTGGCCGGCCCCGCAACGGGCGCGCTGCGGCCGGAGCCGCGCATGCCATCGTCCACCATGACGATGTCCAGCCGGCCGTTGCCCGCTCGCACCTCCACCTCGATACGGGTGGGACCGCCATGCTTGAGCGCGTTGGACAGGCCCTCGCGCAGGGCGCGTTCCAGGGTGGCCTTCATCCGGGCCGGCAGGGCCGACTGCATGTCGGGCAGCGGCATGGCCGGCACGAACTCGTTCCAGACGAAATCCACGCCCGCCGCGTCGCAGCGGGTGGCCATCTCGGCGCGCCAATCGGCCAGTGCATCGGCCAGCGGCTGGCTGTGGCCCTCCAGGGCCGACAGCGTGGTGCGCAGGTCGCTCATCGCCGCGCGCGCGACATCGGCCGCCACGCCGTCGCCCGCGCGCGACGCCTGGTGGATCAGCATCAGCAGCCGCGCGCCGATGTCGTCGTGCATGTCCTGCGCGATGCGATGGCGTTCTTCGCGCACGCCCCGCTCGTAGGAATCGCGCCCCTCGCCCGCCTTCTGCACCAGGCTGGACAGCGATGCCGCCAGCTCGACGTCGTGCGGCGCGAACAGCCTGCGGCCGCGATCGGCCAGGCGCAGCACCCGCGCCTCCAGGCCGCCGCAGGACGGCACCCACAGCGCCTGCCCCGACTCCAGCAGGGTGGCCGAACGGGGGTCCTCGGCCTCGGCATGCGCAAGGCGGCGAATGTCCAGCGGATCGAACAACTGCCCGAGCAGCGCGTCCCACCGGCGCTCCTGTTCCCCTCGCGAGGGCGAGAAGGCAATGCGGATCAGCTCGGGGAAAGTGGAGTCGACCCGCGCGCCCCGGGCGCCGGTCAGCCGGCGCCACAGCCACTGTCGGAACGGGAAGTACAGCCAGCCGCACAGCAGCAGCGACACGCCCATCGAGAACGCCGGGTTCCAGCGCAGCCAGACGATCAGCGCCGCGTCCATCAGCACCACCGCCAGCGCCCCGGCCAGCCACAGCAGGATCCGGTAGGCCCAGCGGTCCAGGTCGAACAGCCGGTACCGGCGCAGGCCGAACGCGAGCCCGACGTAGATGATCAGGAAGTAGCCGAAGGCGTAGCCCTGGGAGATGGGCGGAAAGAAGCCCAGCACCTTGGATCCCGTCGTCGAGAAGACGAACAGGCCGCTGCCCACCAGCATGGACAGTGCCAGCCAGCGCAGCGCGGCCCGATCCAGCGGACGGCCCCGGCTCATTCTCCATTGCACGCCGGCCAGCGCGATCGCGCCCAGCATCTCGGACATGATGCCCATGCGGGTCCAGTTCTGGCTGGGCAGCCACTGCATCGTGTCGGCCAGCCACCAGGCCCCGTACACCACGGGCAGCGCCCACAGCGCCCCCACCGGCACCAGCCGCCTCGGATAACACAGGAACACCGCCAGCAGCGCGCACCCGAACATGAAGGCGCCGGCGTGGTTGGCGGCGGACAGCGCGTGGAACAGTTCCCCGCCCAGCGCCAGTTCGCGGCTGCTATAGACCGCCGCGGGCACCGCGAAGGCGGGGAAGGCCAGGCCGGTCAGCGCGAACATGCCCGCGCCCAGGTCCGTCGGCCGCAAGGCCCAGACCCAGCATGCGATCAGGCACCCGGCGAAGCTGACGACGAGCTGGAACCAGAACGTCGCCGGCAGCGATCCCAGCGGCCGGGTCGCGGGCGTCCAGACCTCGGCCGCGCGCGAACCATCGACCCGTGTCCACTCGGCCCGCACGGGCCCGTCCAGCAGCGCGCGGAATTTTGCCTGCCGGTCGAAGAACCTGTTCATGCGCGCGTATTCGTCGAAGAAGTCGGGCTCTTCGATCAGGTCGTCGGGCTCCACGTCCAGGCCGGTGCGCTCTCCGGGACGCGAAAGCGCCAGGCGCGACGCGCCTTCCTCCAGGCCATGGGCGGGGCCGCCGGACAGTCCGCGCGCGCGCACGCTGCCGGCTTCGTCGACAGTGAATGCGATGCCCAGCCAGGGCGTCTGCAACGCCCCCCAGGTGGCCGCCGCGGCGGCGGCCGCGCACAGCGCCAGCACCGCCAGCAGGATGCGGGCAGGCACGGCCAGGAACGAATTGATGGGCATGTCGGGATTCCAGCGGCAATCGGGACGCGAACGGGGGCGGCACGCTGATGATGAAGAAAGACCCCGGCCAGTACAAGCCATTCGTCGCCTGCCGGCAACCCCGTGTTCGCGGGATTGCCCGCCCCGCTCCACATGGGAAGAATCGCCGGACACCACCCGACCGGCCGCGAACGCGGCAGGTCTCATCCACGCCACGAAGGTATTCCATGATGAAGCTACCGTTCTTCCCGCCACGCATTGCGCGCCTTGCCGCGTGCGCCTGTCTCGCACTTGCCCTGGGCGCCTGCGGCGGCGACGGCGGCTCGTCGGGCGGCGCGAGTCCGCCGGCACCGAAGACGGACACGCTGTCGGGCACGGCGGCCACCGGCGCCGCCGTGGCCAACGCCACCGTCACCGTCGTGAACGCGGCGGGCGCCACCGCCACCGGCAAGAGCGGCGCCGATGGCCGCTACAGCATCACCATCGAATCGGCGCCGCCCTACCTGCTCAAGGTCTCGACCGGATCGGGATCGGTGCTGTACTCGTTCGCGGCGGCCGCGGGCACGGCCAACATCACGCCGCTGACCACGCTGGCGCTGCATGATGCCGGCGGCAGGAAACCGCTGGCCGCGCTGTTCGAGGGTTGGAAGACCACTCGCCTCGCAGGCGACGCGATCACAGCCGCTGCCAAGCGTGTGAACGCCAACTTCGCCGCGCTCTACACCGCCAAGGGCGTGGATCCCAAGACCTTCGATTTCTTCAGCCGCGGCTTCGCCGCCGACGGCAAGGGCTTCGATGCGGTGCTGGACGGCGTATCGATTTCGCTCAGTTGCTCCACCACGTCCTGCTCGGAAACGATCAAGGTCGGCGAAAGCGTCACCACCTATGATTTCTCGATCAGCGTGGCCGGCATCTCGTTCAGCGGCGGCGGCACGAGCAGCACCATCCCGGCCGGCTCGAAGTGGGAACTGACCGTGCGGGGCTCGGCCAACGGCGTGCCTTTCGAGCAGACCATCGGCAACATCGAATTCGGCGCCGTGCCGGCCTCGGCCGACGGTGCCCAACAGGTGGTGCAGCAGTACGGCGGCGTCTCGGGCGGCGTGTCCGGCCCCGGGGTCAGCCTGAGCTACAGCTACAGCGACCTGTCGACCAGCTACGAGGGCTGCGGAGGCTGCGGCGTCGGCAGCACCATCGTGCTCAAGAGCAAGGGCTCGGTGTCGGTCTCGGGCACCGCAAACGGCATCACGATCCCGCCCACCACGACCCGGTTCGACTACACCTATACCTACAGGCGCACCAGTTGATCCCGGTCCCGGCGGGAGCCGGGCAGGCCCAGCCCCAGGTGATCCCTGAAGGTCGGGCCTTCGTAGTCCAGGCGGAACAGGCCGCGCCGCTGCAGCACCGGCACGACCAGTTCCGCGAATGCCTCGACGGCCCCTGGCACGTAGGCGGGAAAGATGTTGAAGCCGTCCGCCGCCCGCTGGTCGAACCAGGCCTGGATGAAATCGGCGACCTCCTCGGGGTTGCCCACCACGATGGCGCCCATGGCCCCCGCCGTATCGATCAGGTCGCGATAGGAAATACGCGCCGCACCCGTCAGCGACCGGCGGGTGCGGCGGGCGGTCTCGTCGATCAGCCTGCGCCCCGCCTCGGACGCCTGCCCGTACAGCGCGGGTTCCACCACGGCGCCGGGGTCGTTGCCGCGCACGTCCACGCCCAGGGTCTCGGACAGCGCGCTCAGGTTGCGCCGGCGGCCGCGCCCCAGCCCGCCCTTGCGGACCTCGCCCGCCGCCTCTTCCGGGTCCAGCGGCAGGAAGGCGTTCAACCTGTCGTAGATCGCCACGGCTTCTTCGGTGGTGGGCGCGACTATGGGCGTGAGGCCCGGCAGGATGGCGATTTCGTCTTCGCCGCGTCCGTAGCGGGCGGCGCGCTGCTTGATGTCGGCGTAGTAGGCCTGGGCCGACGGAATGTCGGGCTGGCCGGCGAAGATGACGTCGGCCTCGCGCGCGCCCAGTTCGCGCGACCGGTCCGAGGTGCCCGCGTGCAGGATGACCGCATGGCGCTGCGGCAGCCGCGGCACGTCCAGCGGGCCGGCGATGCGGAAGTGCCGTCCGTCGTGATCCAGCGGGACGCCCGCCGGCGCCTCGACCGACGGTGCGCCGTCCCACAATGCCTTCACCACGTCGACGAACTCGTCGGCCCAGTCATAGCGCTTGCCCGTTTCCCAATGCTCGGTGCGGCTGAAGTTGGCGGCGGCGATGTCGTCGGCGCCGGTCACGATGTTCCAGGACGCCCGGCCCGCACTGACGTGATCCAGCGAGCCCATCAGGCGCGCCACGGAATAGGGATCGTAGTAGGTGGGATTGGCGGTGACGACGATGCCGATGCGCGACGTGGCGGCGGCCAGGCTGGCGGCCGTCGTGAACGGCTCGAGCCGCGACATCTGCGCGGGGTTGGTGCGTTGTAGCCGCGGATCCGTGGCAAGCCGGTCGCCCAGGAACAGGAAGTCGAACCGGGCCCGTTCGGCCACTTGCGTCACGTGCTGCAGGAACTCGATGTCGAACGCCGCGTCCTCTCTGGCGTCCGGCAGGCGCCATCCGGCGGCGTGGGTGCCGGTGGCCCAGAACATCAGGCCCAGGTGCAGGCGGCGGATTGCTTGGCTCATGGCGGTCATCCGTTGACGGGTTGCGCAAGGGAAGCGTGGCGATTGGCGGGACGAGCCAGGCCCAGCCGCCCGCGCAGCGTCGGCGCGAAGCCTGCGGCCGCGGGCCCGATCGGGCCGCACCGGGCCAGCGCCGGCACCACCTGTTCCGCGAAGCGCGGCCACTGGCCGGCTTCGGGCGCGGGCAGCACCGCAAAGCCGTCCGCCAGGCCCCGCGCCACCCAGGCCTGCAAGGTGGCGGCGATCTCGTCCGGCGTGCCGATCGCCGCGACGGCGTCGGGACGGGCGGCCACGCGGGCGCGCAGCCGCCGCGCCTCGTCGGGCGTATCGGCGACCCAGGGCACGATGGGCGCGAGCACCCGCGGCGAGTTCGCTGCGCGCCCCTCGCGCACGGCCAGCGCGCGCAGCGCCTGGCCCGCCTCGCGCACACCGCCCTCGTCCCCGGCCGCCACCACCACGACATCGGCCTCGGCAGCTGCCCACGGCCGCGACGCAGGCGAGCGTTCGACATGGACCAGCGGCAACTGGCCCTGCGGCGGCCGCGCGACGTTCAGCGGTCCCTGGACCTGGAAATGCTCGCCCCGGTGCGCAATGGCGTGGATCTTGGCGCCGTCCACGAAACGGCCGCTAGCCTTGTCGCGCAGGAAAGCGTCGTCCTCCCAGCTGTCCCACAGCGCGCGCACCACGTGCAGGAACTCCCTGGCATGCCGCCCGGGATCCGCCGGCGCGGCGCGATCGCGCACGCCGAAGTTGACCGCCGCCGCGCGCGCGGGATCGTGCACCAGGTTGAGCGCCGCCCGCCCATGGGTGATGTGGTCCAGCGAAGCGGTCAGGCGGGCCAGGTTGAACGGTTCGTAGTAGGCGGCGTCGGCCGTCACGGCCAGGCCCAGGTGGCGGGTGCGCGTCGCGATGAAGGAAGCCGCCGTGAACGGGTCGAGGCGCACGCGCGGCGCGGCGCCTTCGACGCGCGGTTCGTCATCGAGCACCAGCAGGTCGAACCCGGCGCGCTCGACTTCCAGCGCCAGGCTGGTCAGCAGCGAGCCGGCGAACGCCGTCTCGATCGAGGGCTCGGCGCCGCGATGCAGATACGCCAGCAGCGGGCCGCCGGCACGCGGAAGGGATACGGATGTGGAAGACATGTGGAACCCCAGGTGAAGAGTCAGCGCGCCGAGGCCAGCGCGCGCAGCGGAGCCCGGGCCGGCGAGGCGCCTGTGTCGATCGCATGCAGGGCGTCGTAGATCGACGCCTCAAGCTTGAGCAGCGACAGGTCGCCGCGCCGGCGCGGCCGCGGAACGGCCACGCGGAAGGTGTCGTGGATATGGCCCGGCCGGGGCGACAGCAGCACGATGCGGTCGGCCAGGAACACCGCCTCGCCCACGTCGTGCGTGACGAACACCACCGTGCGCCGGTGCGCCTGCCAGATGCGCACCAGGTCTTCCTGCAGCCGGATGCGCGTGATGTGGTCCACCGCGCCGAAGGGCTCGTCCATCAGCAGCACGCTGGGTTCATTAGCCAGCGCGCGGGCGATGCCGGCCCGCTGGCGCATGCCGCCCGACAACTGGTGCGGGTACTTGTCGCCGAATCCCGCCAGCCCCACCAGCTCCAGATAGGCCTCGGCGGTCCGGCGCCGCAGCGCCTTGTCGCGTCCCCGGATCTCCAGGCCCAGCTGGACGTTGCGCGCCACCGTGCGCCAGGGCAGCAGCGAGGCGTCCTGGAACACCACCCCCACCGAGGGGAACGGCCCGGCGATGGGCCGGCCGTCGAACAGGGCCTGCCCGGCGGTGGGGCGCTGCAGGCCGGCCAGGATCTCCAGCAGCGTGCTCTTGCCGCAACCGCTGGGGCCCAGCAGCACCACGAACTCCCCTTCATCGATATCGAGGTCGATATCGGCCAGCGCATGCACGGGCTTCGCGCCCCCATAGACCTGGCTCAGCTTGCGGATCGAGAAAATGGACACCGGGCGACTCCTTGCGATCAGCCTTTCAGCGCCGCCGATCTATCGGGGTACTGGAACGGCTTGACGTATTCCCGCGGCACGAAGCGCAGGTCGATGTACTTCTTCGCGTCATACGGCGCCTTCTGGTTCCGCTGCTCGATCTCGATGCGCTGCGTATCCTGGATGGCGACCGGATCGACGTCGGGATTGTTGTCCCAGACGTCGTCCTCCTGCCTGAGCGCCAGTTCGACCGCGCGGGGGTTGAGCTTGAGCCGCGCCTGCAGCCACGGCAGGTACTCCGGGTAGTTCGCCTTGGCGTAGGTGTAGGACTTGAAATAGGCCCGCAGCCCGCGGCGCAGCAGGTCGGGATCGTTCGCGATCAGCCGGTCGCCCGCGATCAGCACGCCGGTGTGATAAGTGGGCAGGTAGTCCCAGCCCCGGGCCAGCGTGCGGCTGGTCTTCTCCAGCTCGCCCAGCGCGGCAAAGGGCTGGTGGATGATGGTCGCGTCCACCTGGCCGGAGATCAGCGTGCCGTAGGCCTGCTGGGTCGAGCCATTGCCGAACAGCGTCACGTCGCGGCGGGGATCGAGGCCGTTGCGGACCAGGATCGTGCGCAGCACCGTATCCAGGTTCGAACCCGCATGGGCATTGCCCACGGTCTTGCCCTTCAGGCCGGCGATGCTCTGGATGCCGGGCCGGGCGATCAGGAAGTACGGTCCCTTGCTGCGAAAGCCCGACGATACGATCTTGATCGGCGCGCCCAGCGCCGCGGCGCGCAGGTAGACGCTGGTCGGCCCGAACGCGAACGACAGCTCGCCGGTCGCGACGCCGGTCACCGCATCCTGTACGTCCACGAACTCCACCTCCAGGCCCTCTTCGCGGAAGAATCCTTTCTCCACGCCAAAGGCGATGGGCTGCTGGGTGTAGCTGTTGGTGGCCACGAGCTTGAGCTTCTTCGTCGCGGCGCCCTGCGCGGACGACAATCCGGGAACGGAGGCGGAAAGGGCCGCCAGGGCGGCAAGGCGCGACAGCATGTCGCGTCGGTTCTTGTTCATGATGGAATCCACAGGAAAGCGAAGCGGGGAAATGACGAACGGTCAGGCATGCTTCCACCGGAGCAGCACGCGCCTCTCCAGTTGCTCGACCGCGAAGATGATGAGCAGCGCGAACACTGTGATGGTGGCGACCAGCGCGAACACGGCGGCGGTGTCGTAGACACCGGTGGCCCGGTTCAGCAGGTTGCCGATGCCCGCCTTCGAGGCCACGATCTCGGCCAGCAGCGCGGCCACCACGCACATCACCGCCTCCACCCGTACCGCCGCCATGATCGAAGGGATGGCCGACGGCAGCACCACCTTGAAGATGCGCTGCGCCTGCGTCGCGCCCAGCACCCGGGCGACTTTCAGGTGGTTCTCCTGCACCTGCCGGATGCCCGCGATCGTGTTGAACACGAAGATGAAATAGCCGAACAGGAAGACGATGAAGACCTTGTGCGCATAGCCTATGCCCAGGTACAGCGTCAGCAGCGGAATGATCGCGACCTTGGGGACGGCCATCAGCGCGACCAGGAACGGATTGAGAAACCGGTGCACCGCCGGCAGCAGGCCCATCACCACGCCGGTCGAGACGCCGGCCACGAACGCGATGGCGAGTCCCAGCAGCGCCTCGGACAGGGTCACCAGCAGGTGGCGCAGCAGGCCATCCTGCGTCACCAGGCGGGGGAAGGCCTCCAGGACCTGCGTGGGCGATGCCAGGTAGATGGGCTTGACCGCGCCGCTGTCCACCAGGAACTGGATGGACAGCAGGATGGCCGCCAGCAGCAGGACCTGCCCCGCGACGATCAGCAGCGCGGCGGGCACGCGCTTGCGCGGCCGTGGCTCGCGGGCCGCGAGGGGAGGCGCGGGTACGGCATGGAGATGCGACGGAATGCTGGACATGGCGGCAAGGCGGAAAGACGTCGGAGGACTACTCTATGCCGCCGCCGGCCGGCGCCGAAGGAATTTGTCCGCATATGCAATGCCGCAAATCGCATTTCCGCCGCGCCGCGCGCGTTGCTAGATTGCGCGTTCCAGCACTTTTCCGCCTTCGGGACCACGCATGCAATACATCGATCTGGGCACCACCGGCCTGCGCGTCTCGCGGCTGGCATTCGGCGCCTCCAGCTACGGCTCCAGGGACTGGATGCCCTGGGCCCTGTCCGAGGACGACGCCCAGCCCCACTACCGCGCGGCATTCGAGCACGGTTTCAACCTGTTCGACACCGCCGAGTCCTATTCCAGCGGCCTGAGCGAGGAAATCCTGGGCCGTGCCATCAAGCGCTACGGCACGGGCCGCGACAAGGTCGTCATCGCCACCAAGGCCGGCCTGGCCAGGGGCGACGGCGTCAACCACGGTCTGTCGCGCAAGCGCATCCGCCACGCCATCGACGACAGCCTGCAGCGCCTGGGCACCGACTACATCGACCTCTACCAGATCCACCGGCTCGATCCCCACACGCCGCTGGAGGAGGTGATGCTGGCGCTGGACGACGTGGTGCGCGCCGGCAAGGCGCTGTACATCGGCGCCAGCAGCATGCACGCGTGGCAGTTCGCGACCTTGCAGCAATTGGCCGGACGCGACGGGCTGACGCGGTTCTCGACCATGCAGAACAAGTACAACCTGCTGTACCGGGAAGAAGAGCGCGAGACCCTGCCGCTGTGCCTGCACCAGAACGTGGCGGTGCTGCCCTACAGCCCCCTGGCGCGCGGCCTGCTGGCGGGCAGCCGCAGGCAGGACACCGAACGTTCGCGCGTCGTCCGCGACTTCGTCCGCCCGGAGGACGAGAGCATCGTGGACCGCGTCATCCAGGTCGCCGCCGAGCGCGACGTCAAGCCGGCACAGATCGCGTTGGCCTGGCTGCTGCACAATCCGGCGGTCACCGCTCCCATCGTCGGCGCCACGCGCGCCGCCCACCTGGACGATGCCGTGGCCGCGCTGGACATCGTACTCAGCGCCGAGGAACTGGAACGGCTGGAAGCGCCGTACGTGCCGCAGCAGGTGCAACTGGACCGGAACGTGGCACCCGTGCCCGGCCAGACCGCGTCGCCCGATTTGCTGCGACTGTTCCGCCGCTAGCTGTTCCGGCGGCGGCGCGTGGCACGCCACTTGCTGCGGAACGCGCTTTCAGGAGACCTCCCATGAAAGATCGTCCGTCCGACACGACCGCCAAGCCCCCCACTGTCATACGCGAACGGCCGGCCGATCCCAACTGGCTGGGCGTCGGCTCCGAGGAACGGCCGCGCGAGCCGGTCGAGCCGCAGACCGGCTCGGAACCCGCCGACGTCGGCCGGAAGATGCCGGGGGAGGTCCCGTCCGCACTGGGCAAGCCGCCGTCGCGTCGGGGTCGCGATCCCGACCTGGCCTGAAGCCTCGTCAGTCTTCCTCGTCTTTCCCGCTGCGCCGCTCGTTGCCCGCCGCGCCGTCGCTGCGCACCTCCACGTCGGCCCCCTGCTGGCCGCGCTGCGCCGGCGTGAAATCGTCGGATCCGGGCAGCGTCCCGGTCCTGGCCTCTCTACCGGCTTGCGCGGTCCCCTGGTCGAACTCGGTCGTCGCCCCTTCGGGACCGGGCGGATGATCCACGTCCGGACGCGGGGCGTCGTCGGAGGAAACATGTTTCGGGCGCGGCGCGCCGGCATTGGGGTCGGGAGGGGTTTTCATGGTCGGCTCCTGTCGAGTTGCCGTGCCAGGCAGCAGCTTTCGTGCCCGGACGGCAGCGCAGGATCCGCCCCCGCCCGCTCAATCGAGAGAGATCGCATTGCGTGCGATGATTGGCCGCCAGCGGTCCAGTTCCCGCGCGATGTAGTCGCGGAACGCAGCCGGCCCGAGATGGGCCGGTTCCATGCCCTGCGCACGGTAGTAGTCGACAACCTTGGGATCGCGCAGTGCGACAGCTACGGCCGCATGGATGGCCTGCAATACGGCGGGCGGCGTAGTGGCGGGCGCCGCGAGGCCGAACCAGCCTATGGGGTCGAAGTCGACGCCCTGCTCCTTCAGCGTGGCGACCTGCGGCAGCATGGGGGTTCGACGGGGCCCCACGACCGCGACGGCGTCGATCTTGCCAGACTTGATGAAAGGCGCCACGGCGAGCGGCGGCAGCACGGCCATCTGCACGTCGTTGGCGATCAGGGCGGAGACGATCTGCGGCGAGCCGGCATAGGGTGCATGCGGAACATCGCCACCGCTCAGCGCAACCAGGTAGGCCATCGCCAAGTGACCCAGCGTGCCGTTGCCTGGCGACGCATACGCCATCCTGCGCGAAGGGTCGCGCATCGCTGCCAGCAGATCCGCGGCGCGTCCGGCATGCATCGCCGCACTGGCCACCAGCACGGTAGGCGTCTCGGCCACCATCGCCACCGGCGCCAGGTCGCGCAGCGGGTCATAGGGCATCTTCTTGTACAACAGCGCGTTGGTGGCCAGGGGCCCGGCCGGTGCCAGCACGAGCGTGTATCCATCGGGCTCGGCGCGGGCCACTGCACCCGCGCCTATCATGCCTGCCGCTCCGGCCCGGTTCTCGACCACGACCACGTGGCCCGAGACCTTCTGCACGTTCTCGAAGATCAATCTGGCCAGCGTATCCGGCACCGAACCCGGACCGTAGGGCACGATGACGCGGACATTCTTCTGCGGCCACGCCTGCGCCTCCGCGAAGCTGCTGCTCATCGCGCAGAGCGCGGCCACGAGGGCGATTGCAATTTTCATGTTGTCTCCTTCCTGTCGATGGCATGCCGTAGGCGCTCAGGTCTCGGACCGCAGCGATGACCATTCCTGCGCGGTACGGCCAAGGTTGCCAAAGCGGGCAAACGCCCATCGCATGATCTGGCTTTCCCCTTGCCATGGCGGACTGTCGCCCAGATGCAGCCAGAGGCGGTAAAGAAAGCGCCGCTGCGCGGGATCGGGATCGTCCTCGTAGGCAGTCCTGCCATGCACCACGGTGAAGTTGTTCAGCAGTTGGACGTCGCCCGGTTCGAACGCCATGTGTAGCGCCATGTCCGGACGCCTGACTACCGAGTCGAAGCAATCGAGCGCGGCCCGCTCCGCGTCCTCGAGCGGGGTACCGAGCTTGGCCGCCGCGCCTTCTATATAGGACCTGGCATAGCGGCAGCTGACCCGCGCGCCGTGCCGGACGAAGACGGGGATACGCGGCGAGGCAGGCGCCTCTTGCGGCCATTGCTCGCCCTTGCGATCGTAGGGAAACCCTCGCTCCAGCACCTCCATGTGCTCCGGATGATCGGCAAGCAGCGCGTTGTAGACCGCCGGTGTGCTAACGATGGTGCTGGCACCTCCCGACATGGCCTTGTTGACGCACAGCAGCGCGACGACGTCGGTGGGGTCGCAGTGATAGTTCAGGTCGGCGCGGCTCTGGTATCCCCGGGCGTTGCTGCGATGGGCCTCGGCCGAATAGTCGAACCGCACGCCCTTGTCGGTGACGGGGCACAACAGGTCGCCGTCGGCGTTCTGGGTCAATCCGGTACCCAGCAACGCGCCCAGCATCCAGAATGCCAACCCGGCCTTGTCTCCCAGTTCACGCACCGGCACGCCGCGCAGCAGCACGAATCCGCGGGTGCCGAGCTCCCGCTTCACCTCGCGCATCAGCATGGCAAGCGGAACCAGATGACGGGCCGCCCACTCGGGCGTCGCGCGCGCCAGGTCCTGGCCGTCGAATTCCCGAGCCGCTCGCGCCAGGCAGCCGGCCTGCTCGTCGCTCAAGCGATGCAGCCAGGATCGATCGTGCTCGAAATCCGCCGCCTTCCAGACCGCGGGCCCTTCCGCGGGAGCTCGGCAAGCCGCCGCAAGCGTGTCAGTCATGTCGTTTCACCGAAGCATCCAATGGAGCCGCAGTGTCCCATCGCCGCCAGGGCTGAGTAAATTGAATTGATGTCGGTTAGTATTAACCAAAGGTTAATCGGGGAATCCACGTGAATCTGCGCCAGATAGAAGTGTTCCGGGCCATCATGCAAACCGGGTCGGTCAAGGGCGCGGCCGAACTCCTGCACGTTTCTCCACCCGCAGTCAGCAAGTTGTTGGCCACGGCGGAACGCCGCTCGGGATTGCGCCTGTTCGAACGCGCGAAGGGACGACTCATCGCCACACCGGAGGCCACTCAGCTATACGAGCAGGTCGACCGCATGTGGGCAGGCGTCGAGCGCATCCGCGTGATGACCGAGGAACTGCGCAACCCCACGGCGGGATCGCTGCGCCTTGCCATCTCGCCCAGCCTGGGCGCGACAGTGGTGCCCCAAGCCGCCACGCAGGTATCGGAAAGCACTCCACACGCGAGGCTGCACGTCGACCTGCTCATTCCCCACCTGCTAGTGCAGGCGCTGGTGGACGGCGCCGCGGACCTGGGTCTGTCGCTCAGCCCGCAGGATCATCCCAGCCTCCAGATCCTCGGTCGCTACCCCTGCGGGCTGGTCTGCGTCATGCCTGCGGGCCACGCACTGGCGCGCAAGGAAACGGTACATGCCTCGGACCTGCGGGATCATCGCGTCATCTCCTTTCCGCAAGCGCTACTGTATGGCGTCACGCCGCAAGATCTGTACGGGCGCTACGCCGCGCAGATCCAGACCGGCATCGAGGTGCGCTCAGGGCAGACCGCCTGCTGGTTCAGCCTGGCGGGCGGCGGCGTCGCCATCGTCGATGCCACCGCGGTAGCGGGAGCCGCCTTTCCCGGCCTGGTGGTGCGCCCCTACCAATGCCGAGCCCGGCTCGAACTGCGCCTGCTGCGCCATCGGCATCGCCCCCTGTCCAAGCTGGCCGAGGCCTTCTGCGCCACCTTCGACCAGACGTGGAACCGCCTGCTGGGAGGTCGTTCCCGCTCATCTGTAGCAAAATAGCGCCCATGCGGCCGCGTGCCGCGCTTCTCGAATACCCGGATTTCCCCATGCCCGTCATCACCTGCATCGAAGACCTGCGTCAGCTCGCCAGGAAGCGCGTCCCGCGCGCCTTCTACGACTATGCCGACAGCGGCTCGTACACCGAGTGCACCTATCGCGCCAACGCCGACGACCTGGCGGCCATCAAGCTGCGCCAGCGCGTCGCGGTCAACGTCGACAACCGCTCCACCCGCAGCACCCTGCTCGGCCAGGAGGTCAGCATGCCGGTGGCGATCGCGCCGACCGGCCTGGCGGGCATGCAATGGGCCGACGGCGAGATCCTGGGCGCCCAGGCCGCCGAGCAGTTCGGCATCCCCTTCACGCTGTCCACGATGAGCATCTGCTCGATCGAGGACGTGGCCGCGGCCACCACCAAGCCCTTCTGGTTCCAGCTGTACGTGATGCGCGACCGCGAGTTCATCGCCGACCTGATCCAGCGCGCCAAGGCGGCCCGGTGCTCGGCCCTGGTGCTGACCCTGGACCTGCAGATCCTGGGCCAGCGCCACAAGGACCTGAAGAACGGCATGACCGTGCCGCTGCGCCCCACGCTGGCCAACCTGCTGGACCTGGCGAGCAAGCCCGCCTGGGCATTGCGCATGCTGGGCGCCCGGCGCCGGACATTCGGCAACCTGGCCGGCCACGTCAAGGACGCCGACGGCATCAACAGCCTGGCCCGCTGGACCGCCCGCCAGTTCGATCCCACGCTGTCCTGGAAGGACGTGGAGTGGATCAAGCGGCAGTGGGGCGGCAAGCTGATCATGAAGGGCATCCTCGACCCCGAGGATGCCCGCATCGCCGCTTCGTGCGGCGCGGACGCCATCGTGGTCAGCAACCATGGAGGCCGCCAGCTCGACGGCGCGCAGTCCTCCATCGCCGCCCTGCCCGCCATCGTCGAGGCGGTGGGCGACAGGACCGAGGTCCTGTTCGACGGCGGCGTGCGCAGCGGACAGGACGTGCTCAAGGCATTGGCCCTGGGCGCGCGCGGCGCGATGATAGGCCGCGCCTTCCTGTACGGGCTGGGCGCCATGGGCCGGCCCGGCGTCGATGCCGCGCTCGGCATCATCCAGCGCGAACTGGACGTCAGCATGGCCTTGACCGGCACGCGCACCATCGCCGAGATCGGCCCCGACATCCTGATCCGCCCCTGACGAGAACCCAACCCCACCCACCCGTCCTGGAGAATCCCATGAAGGTCCTGTTGCCCGGCCTGGCGGCCGCCCTGCTCCTGGTGTCCGGCTGCGCCACCACCGAGGAAACCAATTCGGCCATACGGGCACGCTGGATCGGCCAGTCCACCGACGCCTTCTTTTCGCAGTACGGCCCGCCGCAGCGTTCGTACAAGCTGGGCGACGGCAGTTCCGTCTACAACTGGCGCGGCGGCGAGAAAAGCATCCAGCACGCCGCGCAGTACCGCGACGTGCCGCGCGACAAGGACTCCAAGAAGACCGACCGCGTGATGGTGTCGCCGGCCCGCACCGAAGAGCTGTTCTGCGAGCTGCAGATCAATGCCAATGCCGCCGGCAGCATCACCGCCATCCAGACCACGCGTGAATCCTCCGGCGCCGGGTTCAGCTTCTCGCGCTGCGCCGAGGTATTCGACAAGCGCTGATCCGGGCGGCGGCCGTCACAGCACGGGCGCGAACAGCCGCGCCACGTGCATGACCACGCGCGGCAGCAGGGGCACGGTCTCCCACTCGCCCGGCCCCACTTCCTTGGCCAACGCGAAGTCGGCCAGCAGCATGGCCTGCGCCTGGGCCGCGAATTCGGGACTGACGGTCAGCACGCTCAGCTCGAAATTGAGCCGGAACGAGCGGTTGTCCAGGTTGGCGCTGCCCACCGCGACCGTGTCGTCGTCGATCAGCATCACCTTCTGGTGCAGGAACCCCGGCTGGTATCGATAGATCCGCACGCCCGCGCGCACCGCTTCGTAGGTGTGGAACAGCGAAGCCTGGTAGACCGTGAAATGGTCGGGCCGGCAGGGCAACAGCACCCGCACGTCCACCCCGCGCAGCACCGCCAGCCGGAGCGCCGACTGCACGGCCGAATCTGGCACGAAATACGGCGAGGTCAGCCAGATGCGCCGCCGCGCCGCCTGGATGGCCTGCGTCATGAACAGCGAACCGGTCTCCTGGTGGTCGGCTGGACCGCTGGCGATGGCCAGGCAGGTCATGTCGCCCGGGGCTTCCTCCGGCATGGCCAGCTCGGGTAGGGTCTGCGTGACCCAATACCAGTCTTCGCTGAACGTGCGCTGGATCTGCGCCACGATGGGACCGGCCAGGCGGATGTGGGTGTCCCGCCACGGCGACAGGCGCGGATTGCCGCCCAGATAGTCCTCGCCCACGTTGTGGCCGCCGACGAAGGCCACCTGCCCGTCGACCACGACGATCTTGCGATGGTTGCGGAAATTCAGCTGGAAGCGGTTGCTGACCCGGCGCACCGAGAACGCATGGATCTGCACGCCGCCCGCGCGCAGGGACTCGACGTAGCGGCGGGCCAGCGCGTGGCTGCCGATGCCGTCGTACAGGAAATGGATCTTGACCCCATCCGCGGCGCGCGCCAGCAGGCGGCGGTGCAGTTCGCGCCCCAGCGGATCGTCGCGCACGATGAAGAACTGCACGAGGACGTAGCGCCGCGCCCGGTCGATGGCCTCGAAAATCGCATCGAAGGTTTCCCGGCCGTTCTCCAGCAGGCCGACCTGGTTGCCGGCCAGGAAGCGGCGGCCCATCAGCCGGTCCAGCGCCAGGAAGCGCCGCAGCGCCGGCTCCGTCGCGGCGTCGCGGCGCGCGGCCACGGTAAGCTGCGACTGGTTGACGTCGGCCTCGGTACGCGCGCGCGCCCGCGCGCTGTTGAACCGGTGTTCGTCCACGTAGCCGGCAAAGCGGCTGCGGCCCAGGAACAGATACGGAATCAGCGTCAGGTAGGGAACGGAGACCAGCGCCACGGCCCAGGCCACCGCGCCCTGCGAGGTGCGGGTGTTCATGATCGCGTGGCACGCTGCGATGATGCCCAGCACATGGAGGGTGGCGACCTCCAGACCGATCGACAGCAGACTTTCCGCCATGTTGGCGACCTCCCGGTATCAGTCGTCGCGGTTCGGATCGAGACCGGGGAACAGCACTTCGGTGAAGCCGAACTTCGAGAAATCCTCGATGCGCGACGGGTACAGGCGTCCGATCAGGTGGTCGCATTCATGCTGCACCACCCGGGCGTGAAAACCGTCTGCCACGCGGTCGATGGGAACCCCGGCGGGGTCGATGCCGGTGTAGCGGATGGAGACGTGGCGCGGCACCGCCCCGCGCAGGCCCGGTACCGACAGGCAGCCTTCCCAGCCCTCTTCCTTCTCGTCGGACAGGGGCGTGATGACGGGATTGATGAGTATGGTGCGCGGCACCGCCGGCGCGTCGGGATAGCGCTCGCTGCTGTCGAAGCCGAAGATCACCACCTGCAGGTCGACGCCGATCTGCGGCGCGGCCAGCCCCACGCCGCCCGCGGCCTCCATCGTATCGAACATGTCCTGGATCAGCGCATCGAGCGCCTGGGTACCGGTTTCCCGAACCGGCTTGGCGACGCGCAGCAGGCGTTCGTCGCCCATCTTCAATATTTCGCGGATCATGGAACTGCCCTGGAACGGTCCTGCCGGGCCCTTTGCCCGGGGGGTGCCTATCCGGATTGTGCCAGATCGGCGCTGCCGCGAGGCCGATGGCGTCCCACGCAGGTGCCGCAGGGATGACTGCGGCACTTGCCCGCGGGTGCCGCTACTTCAATTCCTGTCCAAGCACGCCCTGCGCCGACGGCCGGGTGCTGACGCGCTCGTGCCATTGCGCCAGCAGCGGCGTGGCCGGGCGCTCGATGGGCAGCAGGAACCAGCGGTCGATGGCGCAGCCGACGGCGATGTCGCCGATGGTGAAGCGGTCGCCCGCCAGGTACTGGCGGCCGTCGGCCAGGAACTTCTCCAGCAGCAGGATCAGCTTGTTGCCGCGCGCCACGGACTCGGCGATGGCCTGGTGGTTGCGCTTGTCTTCCGGCGTGCGGATCAGGCCGATGAAGGCCGGCCCCATGGCGGGCCCGAACTCGGTGGCCTGCCAGTCCAGCCAGCGATCGCTCAGGCCGCGCTCGCGCGGGTCGGTCGGCCACAGCGTGCCGGCGCCGTACTGGGCAGCCAGGTAGCGCACGATGGAGTTCGATTCCCACAGGATGTAGCCGTTGTCATCCAGCGTGGGGATCTTGCCGTTGGGATTCAGCGCCAGGTACTCGGGCTTGTCCAGCCCGCCATAGGGGCCGCCCACGTCGATGCGCTCGAACTGCAGGCCCAGCTCGCGCGCGGCCCACACCGCCTTGGCAACATTGATGGAAGTCAGGCGGCCCCAGATGGTCATCATGGTGGAAATCTCCGTGTACGGGTGCAAGGAATGGAATAAAGGGTGCTATGCCGGCGGGTCCGGATCCGCCGCCGGGCGCAAGGCCGCCTCGGCAACGGCGTCCAGCACGCCGGGCAGCTCCGACAACACCGGCAATGACGCGAACCGCACCGCGGGATGCGCCGCGCGCGCTTCGTCCAGAAGACGCGCCAGGTCTCGCGTCACGTGCGCGCCCGCCGCCCAGAATACCGGCAGGACGGCGATCTCGGCCACCCCCTGGCTCGCCAGGACGGCGATGGCCTCGGGCAGGGTGGGCGGCATCAATTCCAGGAACGCGATCTCGACCGGCGTGCCGGGATCGCGCCCGCGCAGCACGCGGGCCAGTTCCGCCATGGGACGCGCCCATTGCGGATCCCGCGACCCGTGCGCGAACAGGACGATGCCTCGGCGCGGCGTCATGCGGACGCCCCCAGGCGCGCCGCGGCATCGAGGATGGCGTCGCGCTGGGCCGCGATCGCGGCCGGCAGCGGTTCGCGCCCCTGCTGAATGGCGCGCACCCAGGCCGCCGTCGAGGCGGCCTCGCGCGCGGGCAGGGCCGGCAGCCCGGCCTCGGCGCGTTCCGCGCCCTCGACCGCGGTGGCCTCGACGCCGTCCAGCCAGCGCGCGATGCGCTGGGGGCGACGGGTGCTGGCGACCGCCTCGCCTTCGGTGGCGCGCATCAGCAGCGCCGCCTCGCGCCGCAGCGCGAAAAGCTCGGCCAGCATGGCGCCGAATTCGGGATGGGTGTAGGCGGACAGCAGCAGGCTGGGGCCTTGCACCGGCCGCAGCAGCTTGGCCAGCGTATGCGCGACGTTGCGCACGCCCAGGATGCGGCGCAGGCCCACGACCCGGGCCAGGCCAGGACTGGCGACGGCCAGCGGCAGATAGGCCAGCCCCCGGTCGCGCAGCGCCCGCGCGGCGGCGTCGGCATCGGACGAGGCCTCGATGCCGAGTTGTTCCAGGATATCGATGGTGGGCACGCGCGCGGCGTTCGAACCCGCGCCCGCCCGGGCCGGATCGGAGGCCTGCCCGTGCAGCAGCACCGGCAGGCCGGCCTGCGCCACGGTCCAGGCCAGCAGCGGCACGAGGTTGGGCGCATGGCGCGAACCGTTGTAGGTGGGCAGGACGACCACGGGGCGTCCGGCGGGCGCTTCGACGCGCGCCATCCTGGCCTCGGCCGCGTCCAGGAAGCCGGCCACCTCGGACACGGACTCGCCCTTCATGCGCAGGGCCAGCAGCACCGCGCCCAGTTCCAGTTCGGACACCCGGCCATCCAGGATGGCGCCCATCAGTTCGCCGGCCTGGCCGCGCGCCAGCGCGCGCGATCCGTCCTTGCCGCGGCCGATCTCGCGGATCAGCGGTGCGCACGCATAGGGTTCGGTCATGGGCGCTCCATTACACGCGCTTCATCAGGTCGTTGATGCGTTCGGCGGCGCGGCACAGCAGCGGCAGCAGTTCGTCCTGCATCTGCCGCGCGGTCACGAGGTGCGCCTGGCCGCTCAGGTTCAAGGCGGCGACCGTGCGGCCGCTGCGGTCGCGGATGGGCGCGGCAATGGCGACCAGCCCGGTCTCGAGTTCGCGGTCCACCAGCGACCAGCCCTGCTCGCGCACTTTCAGGATGGCCGCCTTGAGCTGAGCCGGATCGGTCACCGTCAATGGCGTGTGGGCCCGCAGGTCGGAATTCGCCAGCACCGCATCGATCTCGGCATCGGCCAGGCCGGCCAGCAGCACGCGCCCCATGGCCGAGCAGTAGGCGGGCAGGCGACTGCCTATCCCGAGGTTGATGGACATGATGCGCCCGGTCGGGATGCGCAGCACGTAGACGATGTCCGTACCGTCCAGCACGGTGGCCGAGCAGGACTGGTGGGCCTCGTTGGTCAGTTGCTCCATGATGGGCTCGGCCAGGTCCCAGAACGGCATGGACGTCAGGTAGGCGAAACCCAGTTCGAGTATGCGGGGCGTGAGCCGGAACAGCCTGCCCTCGGTGGCCACGTAGCCCAGCTGCACCAGCGTCAGCAGGATGCGGCGCGCGCCGGCCCGCGTCAGGCCGGCGGCCTCGGCCACCTCGGTCAGGGTCATGGCGGGCCGTTCGGCGCTGAAGGACCGGATGACGGTCAATCCGCGCGCGAAGGACTGCACGTAGGCATCGCTGGGCTTGACCGCGTCGCCCTCGGCGACCGCGGACACGCGGGCAGCCTCCTGGCTGCCCGCGCCGATGCCGGCCGGCTTGCCGCCGGCCGATGGGTGTTGCGTCATGCAGCCCTGGCGATCAGATCAGTTCGAAGGCCATGGCCGTGGCTTCGCCTCCGCCTATGCACAGCGAGGCCACGCCGCGCTTGGCGTTGCGCTGGCGCATGGCCCCCAGCAGGGTGGCGATCAGCCGCGCGCCGCTGGCGCCGATGGGGTGGCCCAGGGCGGTGGCGCCGCCATGCACGTTGACCTTCTCGTGCGGCAGCTTGTGCTCGGCCATCGCGGCCATGGTCACCACGGCAAAGGCTTCGTTGATCTCGTACAGGTCGACGTCGCCCGGCTTCCAGCCGGTCTTGGCGAACAGCGTGGCCAGCGCGCCCACCGGCGCGGTGGTGAACCATTGCGGCTCCTGCGAATGCTGCGCGTGGGCGACCACGCGGGCCAGCGGCGTGACGCCCAGCTTTTCGGCGGTGGAAGCGCGCATCAGGACCAGGGCGGCGGCGCCGTCCGAGATCGACGAGGAGTTGGCGGCGGTAACGGTGCCGTCCTTCTTGAACGCCGGCTTGAGGGTGGGGATCTTCTCGGGCATGGCCTTGTAGGGGGCCTCGTCGCGCGCGATGATCTTCTCGCCCTTGCGGTCGGCCACGGTGACCGGCGCGATTTCCCATTCGAAGCTGCCGTCCTCGCTGGCGGCCTTGGCGCGGCGCAGCGACTCCAGCGAATAGGCGTCCTGCTGCTCGCGGGTGAAGCTGTACTTGGCGGCGCAGTCCTCGGCGAACACGCCCATGGCGCGGCCCTTGTCATAGGCGTCTTCCAGGCCGTCCATCGCCATGTGGTCGTACATGGTGGCGTGGCCGTAGCGATAGCCTTGCCGCGCCTTGGGCAGCAGGTAGGGGGCATTGCTCATGCTTTCCATGCCGCCCGCCAGCGCGACCTGGACGCTGCCGGCCAGCAGCAGGTCGTGCGCCAGCATCGTGGCCTTCATGCCCGACCCGCAGATCTTGTTGATGGTGGAACAACTGGTGCCGAGCGGCAGGCCCGCGCCCAGCGCGGCCTGGCGGGCCGGAGCCTGGCCCTGGCCGGCTTGCAGCACGTTGCCCATCAGCACTTCCTGTATCTGTTCGGGTTTCAGGCCCGAACGCTCGATCGCCGCCTTGATGGCGATTGCGCCCAACTGGTTGGCGGAAAGCCCTGAAAGCTCGCCCAACATGGCGCCCATGGGGGTACGGGCGGCCGATACGATAACAACGGGATCCGACATCTTCGACTCCTGACTCTGAAAAGCGGCGGGCGCCACGGGCAAGGGCGGCGGCTGCGTTCCGGGAATGCATCCGCCGGCACCTAGGTACACTAGCTGTAATTTACCAACAAGTGGCCTGCCCATTTTAGACCTGCCCAAGCAGCGCCGCACGAACCGGCCAGGCCCCCCCGATCCGTCATGAATCCTCTCGAACACGAACTGAAGTACCCGCTGGGCGACACCCTGCCCGCGGCCGGCACGGCCATCGAGGTCGCGCCCGGCATCCGCTGGATCCGCATGCCCCTTCCCTTCGCGCTGGATCACATCAACCTGTGGCTGCTGCGCGATCGCTTCGAGGGACGGGATGGCTGGACCATCGTCGACTGCGGCATCGCCCGCGACGAGGTCAAGGCGCTCTGGGAACAGGTCTTCGCCACCCAGCTCGACGGGCTGCCCGTGGTGCGGGTCATCGTCACCCACATGCACCCCGACCACATCGGCCTGGCCCACTGGCTGACCGAGAAATGGGGCGTTCCGCTGCAGATGAGCGCCACCGACTTCCTGACCGCCCACCTGTTCGTCGAAGGCCAGGCCATCTCGGGCGGCGAACGCATGGCGGCGCACTTCGCCCGCAACGGCATGACCGACCAGGCCTCGCTGGACGGCGTGCGCGCCCGCACCCGCTACTACCCGCAACTGGTGCCGCGGGTCCCCGCCCATTTCAACCGCATCATGGACCGCGACGTGCTGCGCATCGGCGGCCACGAGTGGCATGCCATCGCCGGCTACGGGCACGCGCCCGAGCACATCTCGCTGTATTGCAAGGAACTGAACATCGTCATTTCCGGCGACATGGTGCTGCCGCGCATCTCCACCAACGTCAGCGTCACGGACATCGACCCCGAAAGCAATCCGCTGCAGCTCTACCTGGATTCGCTTGGCGGCTATGCCCACGTGCCGGCGGACGCACTGGTGCTGCCCTCGCACGGCCGGCCCTTCGTCGGCATCCATACCCGCATCGCGCAGCAGCATGCCCACCACGCCGACCACCTGGCACGCGTCAAGGAGGCCTGTACCGGCAAGGCCGCCTCGGCCTACGACATCGTGCCCGTGCTGTTCAAGCGCAAGCTGGACCTGCACCAGATGACCTTCGCGCTGGGCGAGGCCATCGCCCACCTGCACATGCTGTATTACCAGGGCGCGGTCGCCCGCGAGATCGGCGCCGACGACATCGTCCGCTACCGGGTCCCCGCCTGACCTTCCGCGCGGCCCCCGGCGGCGCGCATTCCACTGCTATGCTTGGCGCCCCGGCCGCCGCCGCGCGGGGCGGCTTCCCTGGGCCTGTCGACGCAGGAGTCCGAGATGAAGAACGTCTACAAGTATTTTTTCCGTGGCCTGATCACCATCCTGCCGCTGGCGTTGACGCTGTACCTGCTGTATGTGTGCGTGGCATGGATGGAAGCCCTCGCGCTGGCGGTGCTCCACCCCTTCGTCGGCAGCTTCTACTTTCCCGGCATGGGCCTGATCCTGGGCGTGCTGGGCATCGTCGCGGTCGGGATGCTGGTGTCCAAGCACCGGGTGCGCCGTATGCTTTCCTACGTGGAATGGCCGTTCACCAGCATCCCGGTGGTCAAAAGCATCTATTCCTCGCTCAAGAGCTTCGCCGACTACTTCACCCCCAGCACCAGCCAGGGCGGGCAGCAGGTCGTCATCCTGCGCATGCCGGGCCAGGAGATCGAACTGGTGGGACTGGTCACCCGGCGCAGCACGGCCGGCCTGCCCGAGGGCTTCCTGCCCGGCGAACGGGTGGCCGTGTACCTGCCCATGGGATACATGATCGGCGGCTACACCGTGTTCGTGCCCCTTTCGTGGGTCACGCCCATCGACATGACGGTGGAAGAGGCGATGCGCTCGTCGCTCATCGCCTGGATGGCACGCGCACCGCAGGCGGCGCCCGCCCCCAGGCAGGAGTGACGAAACCGGGGCGGCGGATCCGCCGCCCTTGCCTCAAAGTGCCGTGCAAGCGGGTCGATCATGCATGGGGACGTCGCTGCCCCATCACCGGCTCCACGGCAGCGGCGCCGCGTTCATCCCCCAGTAGTAGCTCTTCTGGTTGGTGTATTCCAGGATGCCCAGCCGGCCCTTTTCCCGTCCCGTGCCGCTCATCTTCACGCCGCCGAACGGCGTGCTAACCGAGAACAGCTTGTAGGTGTTGATCCAGACGGTGCCCGTCTGCAGCGCGGCGCCGATGCGCCAGGCGGTCTTGTAATCGTTCGTCCAGATGCCCGAGGCCAGGCCGAACACGCTGTCGTTGCACTGGGCGATCAGGTCGGCCTCGTCGGTCCACGGCAGCAGCGCCAGCACCGGGCCGAAGATTTCCTCCTGGCACATGCGGGCCTGGTTGGGCAGGCCTTCGATCACGGTGGGCAGGTAGTAGCTGCCGCGGTCGTAGCCGGCGCCCGTGGGCCGCTGGCCGCCGGCCAGCACCTTGCCGCCCTCGTCCACGCCCAGTTGCACGTAGCGCTCCACCGACTCGCGGTGGGCCTGGCTGACCAGCGGTCCCATCTGGGTCCGCTCGCTGGCCGGATCGCCCACGCGCAGCGCCCGCACGCCCGCCAGCAGGCGTTCCTTGAAGGCTTCGTACACGCTGGCATGCACGAAGGCGCGCGAGCCCGCGATGCACGATTCGCCCGACGAACTGAAGATGCCGTACAGCACGCCGGCCACGGCGTGGTCCAGGTCGGCGTCGGCGCAGACGATGGTGGGCGACTTGCCGCCCAGCTCCAGCGACGTCGGCATCAGGCGCTCGGCCGCCAGCCGGGCGATGCCCAGGCCCACGGTGGTGCCGCCGGTGAAGGCGATGCGGCGGATCAGCGGATGGCGCACCAGCGCGTCGCCGACCACCGAACCCTTGCCGGGCACCACGCTCAGGATGCCGTCCGGCACGCCTGCCTGCTGCGCGATGCGGGCCAGTTCGATGGCCATGCGCGGCGTGATTTCGGCCGGCTTGAACACGACCGCGCAGCCGGCCGCCAGGGCGGGCGCCAGCTTCTGCGCCTCGCTGGCGATGGGCGAGTTCCACGGGGTGATGGCGCCCACCACGCCCAGCGGCTCGTGCACGCTCATGCTGACGTAGTCGCCGCGCGACGGGGTAATGGTGTCTTCCATCGTCTCGCAGGCCGCGGCGAAGAACTGGAAGGTGCCCGCCGCGCTGGCCACCAGCGCGCGCGTCTCGTTGATGGGCTTGCCGTTGTCCAGGCGCTGGAGCTGCGCCAGTTCCTCGGCCCGGGCGCGGATGCCGGCGGCGATGCGGGTCAGGATGGCGCCGCGCTCGTGCGGCTTCAGGCCCGCCCAATCGGGGCGCAGGCGCGCGGCCTCGGCGGCGCGCACGGCCTGGTCCACGTCGTCGGCGGTGGCCGCGTGCAGCGTGGCGACCTGGCTGCCGTCGGCGGGGTATTCGGTCACGTACCGGGGGCCCGAGGCATCGCGCCAGGAGCCGGCGATCAGGGTCTGGATATGTTCGGTCATGTCAGTCTTCCATGAAAGGCAAGCGTGGCGGCGGGCTAGAAGGCCTGGGTATAGATCGCGAGCGCGTCGTCGCGGGTCAGGTCGCGGGGGTTGTTCATCAGCAGGCGGTCCACGGTCATCGCCGCTTCGGCCAGGGCCGGCAGGTCGGACTCGCCCACGCCCACCTCGCGCAACCGCTGCGGGATGGGCGATGCCGCCACGTGGGCCTGCATGGCCGCGATGAAGGCAAGCGCCGCCTCGGCATCGGCCGCGTCGCGCAGGCCGGGGTCCAGCGCGCGCGCCAGTTCGGCATACGCGCCTTCGGCCACGGGCAGGTTGAAGCGCAGGATGGGGACCATGACCAGCGAGTTGGCCAGTCCGTGCGGCACGTGGAAGTGGCTGCCCAGCGGATGGGCCAGCGCATGGATGGCGGCCACCGGGGCGTTGGCGAAGGCCATGCCGGCCAGCAGCGAGCCAAGCAGCATGGCTTCCCGGTTGTCCAGGTCGCCGCCCTGCCGGACGGCGCCGTCCAGGTGGCCGTGCAGCAGTTGCAGCGCGCGCACGGCCAGCATGTCCGACATGGGATTCTTCTTGTGCCGGGTCGTGTAGGCCTCGATGGCGTGGACCATGGCGTCGATGCCGGTCATCGCGGTGGGCCCGGGCGGCAGCGCCGCCGTCAGCGCGGCATCCAGCACCGCCACGTCGGGGAACAGCAGGGAGCTGATCACGCCGCGCTTCTGGTGGTCGGGCGTGGACACCACCGACGTGGGCGTGACTTCGGACCCGGTGCCCGCGGTGGTCGGCACCTGGATCAGCGGCAGGCGCGGCCCGCGGGCGCGCTGCGGGCCATAGATGTCGGCCAGCGGCTGCGGGTTGGCGGCCAGCAGGGCCACCAGCTTGGCGGTGTCGAGCGAACTGCCGCCGCCCAGGCCGATCACGCAGTCGGCGCGGTCGTCGCGGGCGGCCTGCGCCGCCTCCAGCACCACGTGCTCGGGCGGGTCCGCCTGGACGCGGTCGTATACGGTCACGTGCACGCCGGCGGCGCGCAGAGCGGCGGCGGGCGCATCGATCAGCCCGGCCGCGACCAGTCCGGGATCGGTGACGAGGAACGCGCGGCGCTGGTCGCCGGCCTGGAGGATCCGGGCCAGCCGGAGGGCGGCCCCGCGCTCGCAGACGATGCGAGGCGTGGTTTCGAAATGGAAGCTGGGCATGGACATCGGCTCCGTCCGGGCCGCGCGGGGCGGCCGGGGTGAGCACGGCCCTCACCCCATGCGCGGTGATGCGGAAAGCAGGAAAAAAGGACGGCCGGCGCGCGGCGCGCCGGCCAGGACGCGGATCAGTACGCCGAGATCTTGGTCTTGGCGATCAGGTCGCCGAAGTTCTTGTACTCGGTGCGCAACGCGTTGCCGAGTTCCTCGGGCGTGGTGGCCACGCTCTCGAAGCCCATGGCCTGGATGCGCTCGACCGAGTCGGGCTTCTTCAGGCTCTTGTTGATCTCGGCGTTCAGGCGCTTGATCACGTCGGCCGGCGTGCCGGCCGGGGCGAACACGCCGTGCCAGCCGCTGACCTTCTCCAGCTCGGGCAGGCCGGCTTCGCGGAAGGTCGGCACGTCGGGCAGGGCCGAGGCGCGCTTGGGTCCGATCACCGCCAGGGCCTTGAGCTTGCCCGACTTGACGTGGACGGCGCTGCCCGAATCGAAGGTGAAGTCCACCTGGCCCGCCAGCAGGTCCTGGATGGAAGGCGCCAGGCCCTTGTAGGGCACGTGGGTCGCGTCGGTGTGGGTTTCCAGGTTCAGCAGCGCGCCGGCCACGTGCGGGAACGAGCCGTTGCCGGTGGATGAATAGTTCAGCTTGCCGGGGTTGGCCTTCATCTTCTCGACCAGGCCCTTGACGTCCGAGACGCCCACCTTGGGATTGACCAGCAGCGCCATGTTCAGGCCCGCCGTCATCGCCACCGGGGCGAAATCCTTGATCGGGTCGAACGGCACGTTCTGCATCACGTACGGGCCCAGCGCCAGCGTGCTCGAGGCCAGCATCAGCAAGGTGTAGCCGTCCGCGGGCGCGCGGCGCACGTAGTCGGCGGCGATGTTGCCATTCGCGCCCGGCCGGTTCTCGACCACGAACTGCTTGCCCATCGATTCGCCCAGGTCCTTGGCGACCATGCGCGCGATCGCGTCGATGGTGCCGCCGGCCGGCACGGACACCACGATGGTCACGGGCTTGGACGGGAAGGTATCGGCCATCGCGGCCACGGGAACCAGGGCCGACACGGCCACGAGGGAAAACAGCTTGCGCATCATCACATCGATCTCGTAAAGGGTGGGACAGCGGCGGCCGGACCGCCCGGTGCGGCGTCTGCGGCTCGTCCATGCGAAAAATTGTAGGCAGCCAGGCTGTGTGACAATGGCATTTCTGGTTAACCAGAGGTTAACGATTCGCCACACGCCCGTTGCCGGGTCCATGCCAGGTTCCGCCATGTCACGCCTGCTGAACAGCCGCCATTTCCAGATCTTCGCCACGCTCATGCGCAGCCGCGGCATGAGCGAAGCCGCCCTGCGGCTGGGTATTTCCAAGGCGGCGGTCAGCAAGACCCTGCGGCTGATGGAGCGGGAAACCGGCGTCGCGCTATTCACGCTGGCGCACGGGCGGCTCGAGCCCACGGCCGCGGCGCGCCGCCTGCTGCCGCGCGCCGAACAGGCGGCCAAGCACCTGGAATGGGCGCTGGACGAGGCCTACGCGCTGGACCAGGGGTCGGTGCGCACCGTCGTCGTCGCGGCCCACGCGCCGCCGCTGATCGCCATCCTGCCCAGCGCCATCCAGCGCTTCAAGGAAAGCCATCCCGACGTCAACGTGCACCTGCGCGTGGAAGGCCCGCCCAAGGTGCTGGAGTCGGTGGCCCACCACGAGGTGGATCTGGGCGTGACCAACCCGCCCGCCCCCAACACGGCCAGCAGCGTCGACCTGTGCGAACGCTACACGATATCCGAGGACCTGCTGGTGGCCGCGCTGCACCGGCGCCATCCGCTGGTGGCCAAGTCCGTGGTCCGCCCGGAAGACCTGATCGGCGCCACCGTCATCGCCCTGCCCGACGAATCGCCCACTTCCATCCTGGTGCGCGCCACCTTGCAGGAAGCGGGCGTCAGCATACCCAAGACCATCTTCGCCAGCACGTCCATGGGCGTGTGCGCGCTGGTGCAGCAGGACGTGGGCATCGGCCTGATCAATCCCATGCTGCTGTCCACCGGCATCTTCCCCGACGTCGTGACCCGGCCGTTCCGACCCCGCATCGAGCTGTGGACCGAAATCTACTATTCGTCCATCCGGCCGCTCAGCCCCGAGGCGCGGGCGCTGGCCACCTATATCGAGGAAGCGGCCTCGGCGCTGCGCGGGCACGCGCCGCTGGGCAAGCCCGCGATATCGTTTACGGATAAACCTGGACCGCCGTCTTCCTGAACCGCCCAGAGTCTTGCCCGGACAAAATCAGGATGTTATATTAAAATATAATTTATGTGACGGAGATACACCATGCATACCACTCATTTGCGCAAGGTCGGCGGCTCCTTCATGCTGGCGGTACCCCCCGCCTTCCTCGATCAATTGCGTCTTCACGTCGGCTCGACAGTCGGCTTGGTCATCGAGCAAGGCCGATTGATGGTCGAGCCGAATCCGCGGCCCCGCTACACCCTGGAAGAACTGCTCGCTTCCTCGGACTACAGCCAGGCCGAAGCCGTTGCCGATCGTGAATGGATCGATGCGCCGGCCGTAGGTGGCGAACTGATATGAATCGTGGCGACATTTTCCTCGTGTCGCTCGACCCGACAACTGGGCACGAACAGAACGGAAGCCGCCCGGTGCTGATCGTCTCGCCCGCAGCCTTCAACAAGGCAACCAAATTGCCCGTGGTCTTGCCGATCACGAATGGCGGCGACTTCGCACGGCGTTTAGGCTTTGCCGTACCCATCAGCGGCATCAAGACAACAGGCATCGTACGCTGCGACCAACCTCGCGTACTCGACATCGCTGCGCGGGGTGGCCGCAAAGTGGATACGCTACCGCCGGAGATCATGGCCGACGTCTTGGCCAGGATCGCCACGCTCTTCGAGTAGCCTGTAGGCAGACCTCTCCCACCCCTCAGCCGCAGCGTATCGCCGTCACGACTTCGCGCCGATTGACCTCGACGTTCACCCGAAACGGGTTGAACTCCATGGTGACGGCCTGCCCCGGGCGCAGCACGCGCGCGCTGCCGGCACCCGAGGCCTTGCGGGCCTCCTCGATCAGCACCGAACTGAGTTGCTGGCCGACCAGGGACTGGGCCGCGTCGGCCTGGCATTGCCCCTGCGGCGCTTGCGCCGCGGGTTGGGAATCGGCGGCGGGCGCGGGGGCGGCGCAGCCGGCGGCAAGGGCCAGCGTGGCAACGGCAAAGGCGCTCCGGATCATGGGTTCTCCTTGTGGGGGATCATCGATAGAACAGCGTGGGCGGCATCCCGAAATGCCGGCGGAACATCGCGGCGAAGGCACTCTGGCTCTGGTAGCCGTGATCGAGCGCGACGTCGACCACTTTATCACCCCGCGCCAGGCGCTCCAGCGCGGCCAGCAGGCGCACCTGCTGGCGCCAGTAGCCGAAGCGCATGCCCGTCTGCTGCTGGAACAGGCGGTGCAGCGTGCGGGCCGACATGCCGGCGCCGGCGGCCCAGGCATCGACCGTGCGGCCGTCGTCCGGCGCCTCGATCAGCCGCTCGCACACCGCGCGCAGGCGCGGGTCGGACGGCAGCGGCAAATGCAGCGGCAGCACCGGCAGCGCCCGCAGTTCGTGCAGCAGCAACTTCCTGAGACAACCTGCACGCGACGCCGGCCCATCGCCCGGCGGCAGGTCGATGGCGGCCAGGATCAGTTCGCGCAGCAGCGGCGGAATGCCCAGCACGCAACTGCCCTGCGGCAACTGCGCACCCGCATCGGCCGCGACGAACACGGTCCGCATCTTCACGTCGCCGCTCATGCGCACCTGGTGCGCGATCCCCGCCTCCAGCCACACGCCGCGCGTGGGCGGCACGACCCAGCGGCCGCCCTGGGCGTCGATGCACATCACGCCTTCGATGGCGTAGAGCAACTGGCCGTGGGCATGGCGGTGCGGGGCGATCACGTGCCCATGGGGGTAGTCCGCGGCAATGGCGGTGACGGGCACGCCGGCCCGGGCCGAATCGCGCAGATGGGCGTCGACATCCATGGAATGTCACTTTTGAGATAACTGACTTCATATTAGCGTGAGACAGCCGACCGGGTAGCGCGGAGCATGAAGCTCCCTCTCTTTCCGGAGCCTTTCCGATGTCCCCCGCCGCGTATCTCTTTCCCTTCCTGGCCATCGTCTTCTGGGCCGGCAACGTGATCGTGTCCAAGATGGCGGCCTCCGCCATCTCGCCCACCGCCATCACGTTCTACCGGCTGGTGCTGGCCATCGCGCTGCTGAGCCCTTTCCTCGCGCGCCCCATCTGGCGCAACCGCGACGCCATCCGGCGCCACTGGTGGCAACTGGCCATAGGCGGCCTGTTGTCCATGGCCCTGTTCCAGGCCCTGTCCTACCGCGCCGCCGAAAGCACCACGGCCACCAACATGGCCATCGTCACGGCGCTGATCCCGCTGCTGACGGCCATCCTGAGCGCCGCGCTGCTGGGCGATGCCGTCACCCTGGGCATGGCCGTGGGCGGCGTGCTGTCGTTCGGCGGCATCCTGTACCTGGTCGGCCACGGCGACATCGGCGCGGTGCTGGCGCAGGGCGCCCACCTGGGCGACGTGCTGATGCTGTTCGCCGCGCTGGCCTACTCGCTGTACGGCGTGCTGCTCAAGCGCTGGCGGATGGCCATTCCGGCCTGGCAGTCGACCTACATGCAGGCAGCCTTCGCGCTGGTGTTCATGTTCCCGCTGTTCCTGGCCCTGCCCGCCGGCACCGCCGCGCTGGACGCGAAAACCGTGCCGCTGATCGCCTACGCCGGCATCTTCTCGTCCATCATCCTGACCTTCTTCTGGATACAGGGCGTGAAGCTGCTGGGCCCCAACCGCTGCGCGATCTTCATCAACCTGCTGCCGGTGCTGACCGCGGGCCTGGCCATCGCCCTGCTGGACGAACCCATGCGCGCCTACCACGTGATCGGCGGCGGCATCAGCCTGGCCGGCGTGCTGATCGCGCAGACCGTGCAGCGGCCGCTGTTCGCGGTGCGGACATCGCTGGCGCGGTGAGACATCGATGGCCGGCCGTGCCAACGGAAATGGAGCCGCGCAGCATCTGGCGGCCCCGATGCCTCTCTTGCGGAGACTACTTCTTTGACTTCTCCGGCATCAAGAAACGGCCCACCGCTATCGACCCAGCCCCGAACTGCACCCTTAACGTGACTTTGTCTCCGGCCTTCGCCGACGCTTTGGGAAAGAACATCATGTCCTTGCCCCGCGGCGTGCCCCTGAACGTCCGGGCTTGTTTGGAATCAAGCACCGTCAACGTGGCCGTGCTACCAGCGGTCTCCATCGCTTCCCCGTGGTCAGACACGTGGATGTGAATGCCGTCGGATCTCTGAACGAGTTCGAAGGAAGTCTCCCCGCCCTCGTTCATGACACCCCCGTGCTTAGGCGGCCAGTCGCCGTGCGGCCATGCTGCGACAGGCGCAGCCAGGAAGCACAGACCGACCACGAGGTCGCTGAATTTCATCCCTCCAGCCTTAGTCGTAGACGCACTCAAGGTCGCCTGCACGGGGGTTGGGGAATTGCGCTCCCGGGCCGGGACCGGTCTCGGGTAGACCGTAGACGGCCTTCATCGCCTTGTTGCCAACCACCTTCACACCATCCTTGCCATACACCCAGGCATCCCAATAGTTGCCCGGATAGACCTGGGGTACTTTCACTGCGGCAAGGAACTGCTTGAGCTTCGGTTGATCATCCTCCAAGTATGCATAGTGCATGCCGTACTCGAGGTTGAACGACTGGCGACCGGCCGCGCGCGCGTTCAGGTGATGAGGCATGAAGGTCCCGACGTCGAACATCGGGACCACCGTACGTGCCTGGTACACCATACGGGACTCGGGCCCCCCCTGCCACACATCCAGGCTCTTGAGACCCGCTTCATTCATTGCGGCGCGCAAGTTCTCGATGGGCGAACCGTAGGCCGTGGTCGTGGTCACGCCATTGACGCTCGTGGTGACCACGCGAGGCGCGGTGAGGTCGGGGCCGCCGGCACCGCTGTCGGACACGAACCAGTTGAGATGCTTGCCCGACTTCGACTTGACGTCGAACAGAAAGCCGAAAGTCTCGGGGCCGCCCGTGCCATTGCTGTATTCGTCGCAACCCACACTGTGCACCCAACGTACGGCACGCACGTACGCGAACTCGGACAGCTTGATGACTTCGCCACCCTTGAGCGCCACACACTGTTCCGGCGGAATGCCGTGCGTGTTGACCAGGGTGGTGCAAATGGCAGGAGGACCGTAGACCACCTTGCCCGTTTGGCGCGCCCACTCAGGGATCTGATTCGAGTGGTCCGGGTGCACGTGTCCCAGAAGAATCACGTCGATGGAACGGCCCGAGCCCTCCGCCGTCAAGGTCTTGAGCGCCTTGGTCACGGTCGCCGCATTGCGGGCGCCGTTGACCACTTCGCCATCGAGCATGACCCCCTTGTCGCCAATCTGGTAATGCCAGTTGGTAATGCCGAACCAGGTCATCAGCACATTCTCCGGAGCCTTCGCCAGCGGGTCCGGCGCGGGCGGGGGGGGAGGCGAGGCTTGACCCGAATCGCCGTCACCGCAGGCGGACAGAGTGCCCAATGCCACACAAATCGCGCCGAGCGCGAGTGCTTTTCTTTTCATATGAATGTCTCCTCATGGATGCAACGGACTTCAACCACATGCCGCCACGCAGGGTATCAAGCACATGCTTTCAGATGACTTTCAGATCGCTTTCAGCGACCCTGCTCGTATTCCCTAGCGTGCACGAGTAGGGGGCCAGCTCCGATGATTGAACACATACGACATGAACCATGTATTCCGGAGACATGTGATGAAGAGCCGACGACTGCGATTTTCAGCAGCCGCGCTGTGCCTTGCCCTGCTTGGATGCTCCGACGCGGATGCAACGAGAGGTGAAGCAACGCCTGAAGGCTTTGACGGAGCTGGTCGCATACAGCCTTCCCAGGCGCCACCTCCGAAAGCCCCCCCGGCCGTTCTCAGCGGAATCGTCGACTACGGAGACACGAAGAACAACCTTGCCGTACTTACCCTGGGGGAGGAGGCGCCTCGACTCGTGAGGCGGGGCGACCGTGTGACAGACGAATGGACGGTCGACTCGGTCGGATCTTCGAAGGTTGTTCTCGTCACGCAGTCAGGGCACTCGCACACCGTTCTGCTGGGCATCGGCGCACGCAAGCGTGAAGTGGCGGCGCCGGCCGTGCCGCCACCGCCATCCGCGCCCCCGCCAGACCAGTTCATGATCGAACGCGCCGCAGCCGAGTTCGACATGCCCGCAAACGATTGACCCAGCCGGCGTCCCCAGGGCGCGATAAGACCTCGGAAATGAAAGCGGAATGAAAGCCCACGGCTGTCATGATCCCCGGCAAATCCAACACCGGGAGACAAACATGAACACCGCCTCGTCGCGCCGCTCGCTGCTGAAACTCGGGCTGGCGCTGCCCATGACCGGCCTGGCCGCGCATGCGGCACGGGCCCAGGACGACGCCTGGCCCGCCCGCTCCGTACGCTTCGTCGTTCCCTTTGCTCCTGGAGGAAGCTCCGAAATCGTGGCCCGCTCCTGCGCCATGGAACTGAGCCGCCTTCTGGGGCAGAACGTCTTCGTCGACAACAAGCCGGGCGCCTCCGGCAACATCGCCATGGCCGAGGTTGCGCGAGCCGAAGATCAGCACACGCTGATCCTCGGACACATCGGCACACTGGCCGTCAACCCTTACATCTACGACAAACTCCCATACGATCCGGTCAAGGACTTCAAGGCCGTGTCCCTGCTCGCCAAGGTTCCCAGCCTTTACGTCGTCAACCCGAACGTCCCGGCCAGAAACCTGCAGGAATTCCTGGCGCTGCTGCGCGCCAATCCCGGCAAGTTCAACTACGGCTCCGCCGGCAACGGCAGCGCGGGCCACCTGGCATTCGAGTACCTGAAGATGGCCAGCAAGACCTTTATCGTCCATGTCCCCTACCGAGGCACCGGCCCCCAGTTGACCGATCTCATGGCGGGGAGGCTGGACGCCGCGGCGGTGGGCGCGCCCGCCATCCTGCAATACATCAAGAGCGGCAAGGTGCGCTGCATCGCCACGGGCACGCCGCAACGCATTCCGCAGCTGCCCGACGTCCCCACCGTCGCGGAGCAGGGCTTCCCCGGCTTCGAAATGACGCAATGGTATGGCTTGCTTGCGCCCGCCAACCTCCAGCCGGCACATCTCGACAAACTGGCCAAGTCCGCCGCCCAGGCCGTGCGCTCGCCGGATGCCCTGGCCCGCCTGAATGCGGACGCCGCCATCGCCGTGGGCGATACGCCCTCGGAGTTCGCCCGGTTCATCGACGTCGAACAGACTCGCTGGAAGGCGGTCGTCAATACGGCAAGGATCAAGCCGGACTGACGACGCTCGCTCAAAGCAGTTGGTACTGCCTGGCCAGCGTCCGATAGGCCTCGACCTGGCGGGTGACATACCGGGTCAGGTCGCGGCCCCCCAGGAAGTACGGCTGCATGCCGTTCTCGTTCATCAGCTCACGATAATCGGCGGACGCGGCCACCTTCTCGAACAGGGATACCCACGCGTCGTAGGCCGCGTCGTCGACCCGAGGGCCGACATAGAACCCCCTCGCCACGGGCCAGACGATGTCGAACCCCTGTTCCCGCGCCGTCGGCACCGAGGCCAGCAGCCCCGGCAGCCGCTCTTCGGAAAACGAGGCCACGACGCGCACCGCCGCGCCTTGCTTCAGATTCATGGTCAGCTCCGATGCATCTCCCGGCATGACATGCACGTAGCCGCGTTCGAGCGCGGCCACCGCATCGCCGCCTCCTTCGAAGGCGACATAGCGCAGCAATTTGAAATCGTATTGAGCCGCCCTCGCGATCTCGGCGGACTTGATCCAGTCCTGGCTGCCGATGGTGCCGCCCGCGCCAAACACGACATCCATGGGACGGGCGCGGACCGCGGCGACCAGATCCTTGAAATTGCGAATGGGTGAATCCCGGTGGACCGCAACCACCCCATAGTCCATGGCCAACGATGCCACCCATCGGACACTGTCCTCCGCGTAGGGACCGAACTTGCGCTGGGCGATGTTCAACAGCGACCCGCCGGAAAACGCGATCAGTTGCTCGGCGCGATCGCTGCTGCGCATGATCGTCTGCTTGTAGACGATGGCCCCGATGCCCCCCGGCACGTAGCGTATCTTCACCGGACTGCCGAACGCCCCGGATCGATCGAGCAAGGACTTCGCCACCTTGCAGGTCAGATCGAAGCCGCCCCCCGCCTTGGCCGGCACGATGCATTCGGCCGTGGACAATTCGGGACGGGACGTGGCCCGCAGCGTTCCGGGCAACTGGGCGCCCAGCGCCACGGCCGCGGCACGGGCAAGGAAGCGACGCCTTGGCGCATCGACATCAGGCGGCAGGATTCTCATTTGCGCGAACCTCCGGATTGGAAATGAAACAAGCGGGCCAGCGCAGGATGGCTGTCAAACCCGTCCGGCTTGGTCCGGACATCAACGATAAGGTGCCGTGGTGCCGATCGGCCACCGCGCGGACGATCGCCAGGCCCAGGCCGGTCCCGTCGCTGCGCCTGCCGCGGATGAAACGTTGGCCGGCGCTCTGCGCGATCTCGGCGGGCATGCCCGGACCCGCGTCGCTGACCGCCATCCAGCAATGGCGGTCGTCCGCGCCGGCGCTCAAGGTCACCGCCGCACCGCCGGGTGTATGGCGTATCGCATTGTCCGCGAGATTGAAGACCGCTTCGCGCAGCAAGGTGTAGTCGCCCAGGACCTCGACCGTGGTTTCCGTGTCTATCCCGAAATCGATGTTCTGCGCGCGCGCCAGGGGTACCAGGCGCAACGCCACCTCTCGCAGCAACTGCAGCGCATCGAAAGACTCCAGGCTCAGCGCCGCGGTATCGCTGCGCGCCAGCGCGAGCAGTTGGCTGGTCGAATGCGTGGCCTGGTCGACCTGCCTGGCCAGCGCATCGAGCGTCTCGCGAACCTGCACGGGATCCTTGGTCAGGCGTGCATAGTCGAGCTGTGTCCGCAGCGTGGCCAGCGGCGTTCGCAGTTGGTGGGAGGCATCGTCCACGAACATGCGCTGCTGCTCCAGTATCCGCTGCGAACGAAGCAGGAGGTGGTTGATGGCGGCAACCAGTACCGACACGTCGGCCGGCAGACGGCACATGTTGAGCGGCGCAAGATTCGATGCCGGACGCGCCTGGATGTGCGCCGCCAGATCGGACACCGGCCGGGTGGCCAGATGCGTGATGAAGACCAGCGCCAGCGCGACCGCCACCAGCACCCCCAGGTCCCGTATCACCGCCCTCATCATCAAATGACGCGTAAAGGCATCGCGCGAGGCCGTATTCTCGGCAACCTGGATGATCACGTAGGGATTGTCGCTGTCCACCACGGGATCGGCCAGCTTGCGCATGTAGGCGCCCAGCCGCAGCGACTGGCCGAAATATGTGGCGTCGTAGAAAACCGGCACATCCGGCTCCAGCACCGTGTCGGGCATGGGCAGATCGGGGCTGCCGATCTCCACCAATCCGTCTCCCGTCGCCACCCTGAAGTACACGTCCCCGCTCGCGGTCAGCTCGAAGAACTCGAACAGCCGGTAGGGCAGCTCGATGGACAAGCCTCCCGATGCCGTCGAGATATTGGCATCCAGCGATCGCAGGGCGCCCACGACGGACCTGTCGTACGCGGCATTGGCTACGTCTACCGACGAGTATCGCGTCGCGAGAAGCTCGATGCCCACGATGACCAGCACGGTCGGCAGCAGCAGGGCAAGCAGTTGAGCCCTCAGGCTCCAGCGTCTAAACCGGCTCCAGTACATAACCCAGTCCGCGCATGGTGACGATGCGAACGCCCGTTCCTTCCAGACGCTTCCGCACGCGGTGCACGACGACCTCGACGATCTCCGGCAAGAGTTCGTCGCCGTCCTGGAATGCCTTGGACAGGATTTCATGCTTGCTGAGCGGCTGTCCGCTCTTGACGATCAACGCCCGCAGCACGGCGTACTCCCTTGGTGGCAGGGCAAGCGGCACGCCATGGACCGAGAAGAGCTTGGTCACGGAATCCAGCAGCAGCGGCCCACAGGCGAACCGCGGGAACTCGATGCCCCGGGAACGCCTGACGAGCGCGGTCAGGCGCGCCGCCAGTTCCTCCAGCGCAAAGGGCTTGATCAGGAAATCGTCGGCGCCTTCGTTGAGCGTCTTGACCTTCTCGCTCAGGGAATCGCGCGCCGTCAGCACCAGGACGGGAATGCGATGATCCGCCGCGCGCAATCGCAGCAGTGTCGCATGGCCATCGATACCGGGCAGCCCCAGGTCCAGGATCAGCGCATCGTAGTCCTCCTGGTCGAGCGCGCGTCCGACCTGGCGACCGTCATCGACCCAGTCGACGTAGTAGGCAAGCTCCCGAAGGGCTTTGGTGATCCACTCCCCAAGCTCGCGGGTGTCCTCGGCAAGCAGGATGCGCATTGGCGGTTCGTCTCCGTTTTCTCCCGGACGGCGGCTGGTGGATCGCCGCGTCCGGACAGGCTCGTGCGGCCCGAGGCTACAGTACGCCGTCCATCCTTTCAAATTGCTTTCATCGCCCTTGCCGTCGCCGCCACACGGTGATCAAGGCCTCGAGCGCGCCGGACTCTATTCCCGGGCCCGCACCAGCCGCAGCAACGTGATTTCCGACGGCACGCCGAAGCGCATGGGAGGCCCCCAGTAGCCCGTGCCGCGGTTCACGTACACCCACATGCCGTCCTGGCGGTGCAGTCCCGTCACGAACGGCTGTTGCAGCGGCACGAAGAAATTCCAGGGCAGGAACTGCCCGCCGTGGGTATGGCCGGACAACTGGAGGTCGAAGCCCGCGGCGGCGGTGGCCGCCGCGCTGCGCGGCTGGTGGGCCAGCACCACGCAGGCGCCGGCATCGGCCGGCGCGCCGTCCATCGCACGTTGCGGATCGCTGCGGTGCGCCGGATCGAACTGGTGGGCGCTGTAATCGGTAATGCCGGCCACCACCAGTTCCTGGCCCGCATGGCGCAGTACCGCGTGCTCGTTCATCAGCACCCGCATGCCCATGTCGCGCAGCGCCTCCACCCAGGCGTGCGCGCCCGAGTAGTACTCGTGGTTGCCGGTCACGAAGAAGGTTCCGTGGCGCGACGCCAGTTCCGTCAAGGGTCGCGCGTGCGGCGCAAGATCGGCCACGCTGCCGTCGACCAGGTCGCCGGTGATCGCCACCATGTCCGGCCGCAGCCCGTTGACCGCGTCGACGATGCGCCGCACATAGGGCGCGCGGATGGTGGGCCCCACATGGATGTCGCTGATCTGCGCGATGGTGAATCCGTCCAACCCGGCGGGCAGCCCCCGCAGCGGGATGTCGACGCGCACCACGCGCGCCACGCGGCGGGCGCCGAAGAAGCCCGCCACCGACATCAGCAGCGAGGCCACGACCACGAACAGGGCTGACGGGAACGCCAGCGCCGCATGTCCGCCTCCGACCCCGAACCACCCCAGCGCGGACGCGCCGGTCAGCACGAGGTCGCGCAGCAGCGTCAGCACGAACAGCGACGAGAACAGGCCCATGCACAGCAGTCCCAGCCAGATCGCGCCCAGCAGCAGGCGGCCGGCCGAGCGCCGCCGCGCGAGCATGCTGGTGGGGATCAGGACGGCGGACGCCGCCAGCACGGCGGCCAGCGCCGGCGCCAGGCCCGGCACCGCGCCCAGGTCGGGCACGAGGCGCAGCCACACGTAGGCATGCACCAGGCCGATCAGCCCGAAGAAGTAAAACCTGTGCAAGGCGCGCCGCTGGCTCATTCCATGTGCATCCGGCCGCGCCTCGGCCTCACTCCGCCTTCGTCCCGTGCCGTGCCGGCGAGGCGAAGCGATACACCGCCAGCGTGCTGCGCCAGCCCGGCAGCCACGATATCTCGTGGGCCTCGGCGAAGGTCGCGCGGGCCAGGATGCGCAGCCCGAGCTTGGCGGCCAGCGCCTCGAAGTCCTTCAGCGTGCACAGGTGGATGTTGGGCGTGTTGTACCACTGGTAGGGCATCTGCCCGGTCACGGGCATGTGTCCGCGCAGGATGGACAGGCCGTGGGTCCAGTGGCCGAAATTGGGGAAGGAGACGATGCCCTCGCTTCCCACGCGCGCCATCTCGAGCAGGATGCGCTCGGTGTTGTGCACGGCTTGCAGCGTCTGCGACAGCACCACCGTATCGAAGCGGCCGTCCTCGAACAGCGCCAGTCCGTCCTCCAGGTTCTGCTGGATGACGTTGACGCCCTTGCGCGCGCATTCGATCACGTGCTGGTCGCTGATCTCGACGCCGACGATGCTGGCCTGTTGCGCATCGCGCAGGTGGACCAGCAGCGTGCCGTCGCCGCAGCCCAGGTCCAGCACGCGCGAGCCATCGGCGATCCAGCCGGCGATGCGGGCCAGGTCGGGACGCAGGGGGGCGGCGTTGCGGTTCATCGCGCGCCTCCCGCCGCACCCAGGCCCAGCTGGCGGGCCACGCGGTCGAAATATCCCCGCACCACCGCGTGGTAGCGGACATCGTCCAGCAGGAAGGCATCGTGGCCGTGCGGCGCCTCGATCTCGGCGTAGGTGACCGGACGGCCGTTGCGCAGCAGCGCCTGCACGATCTCGCGCGAACACGAGGGGGGGAAACGCCAGTCCGTCGTGAACGACGTCAGCAGGAACTCCGCCTGCGCCGGCGCGAGCGACCGCGCCAGGTCGCCGCCGGCCTGCTTGGCCGGATCGAAATAATCCAGCGCCCGCGTGATCAGCAGATAGGTATTGGCATCGAAGTACTTCGAGAACTTCTCGCCCTGGTAGCGCAGGTAGGACTCCACCTCGAATTCCACGTCGTAGCCATAGCGGAACGCGCCGTCGGCCCCGGGCGAACGCTGCGCCCGCCCGAATTTCTCGGCCATGTCGTCGCCCGACAGATAGGTGATGTGGCCGATCATGCGCGCCACCGACAGGCCGTTGCGCGGCACCGTGCCATGGGCATAGAAGTCGCCGCCGTGGAACTCGGGGTCGGTGATGATGGCGCGCCGCGCCACTTCGTTGAACGCGATGTTCTGCGCCGACAGCCGCGGCGTGCTGGCGATGACCACGCAATGCGCCACGCGCTCGGGATAGGTGATGGCCCAGCTGAGCGCCTGCATGCCGCCCAGCGACCCGCCCATGACCGCGGCGAAGCGGGCGATGCCCAGCCTGTCGGCCACGCGCGCCTGCGCATGGACCCAGTCTTCGACCGTGACCACGGGGAACGAGGCGCCGTACGGGCGGCCGGTGCGGGGATCGATGCTGGCGGGCCCGGTGGATCCGAAGCAGGACCCCAGGTTGTTGATCCCGATCACGAAGAAGCGATCGGTGTCCAGCGGCTTGCCCGGCCCCACCATGTTGTCCCACCAGCCGACGTCGGACGGATCGTCCGCCGAGACGCCGGCCACGTGGTGCGAGGCGTTCAGCGCATGACAGACCAGCACCGCGTTGGAGCGGTCGGCGTTCAGGCGGCCGTAGGTCTCGATCATCAGCGAATACGGGCCGAAGGCCGTGCCGCTGGCCAGTTGCAGCGGCTCGTCGAACGTCATGGCCTGCGCCTGGACGACGCCGACGGAATCGGGACCGATGGGAGGAGATGCGGGAGTGTCGAGAAAGGCGGTCAACGCCTCTTCGAGATGCGAATCGGAAGACACGATGGACGGAGCTCTTTAGCTGGATTTATCAGGCGCCCGCAAGCGGACCAGGCAAATCGGCGCCAATGAAAAGTACGGGAATTGTAGCACCGGGCCATGGACGGGCGCCCTCCCGCGGGAACACCCGTCGCTTGCCCGGCGCCGCGCGCCAGGGCGTCACCCCGCCCTGGTCGACCCTTGCGCGGTCTTCAATAGCCCGGCCCACAGCCGCTGCTCGGCCTGCGCGGTGCGCGCCAGGTCGGCGGGCGGCCCGGGACGAGCCGTCAGGCCCACGGCCGCCAGTTCCCCTTTGACGTCGTCGCGGGCAAGCAGGGATTGCAGCAAGGCGTTGTAGCGCTGCACGATCGGCGCCGCCATGCCCTTGGGCCCCCACAGCGCGTACCAGGGATCGACGTCGTAGCCGGCCACGCCCTGCTCGTCCAGCGTGGGCAGGTCCATATAGGGCTGCTGCCGCTGCCGGCGCGTGCCGCCCAACACCTTGATGCGCCCGCTCGCGGCATGGTTCATCGCCACCTGTACCGGCAGGAACATCACCTCCACCTGCCCCGACAGCACGTCGGTGGTCGCGCCCGCCGAACCCTTGTAGGGAATGTGCTGGAGCTGGATGCCCGTCTTCGCCATCAGCAGTTCCATGCACAGGTGATGGTGGGTGCCCAGTCCAGGCGACGCGTAGCGCAGCGCGCCCGGACGGGCCTTGGCGTAGGCCACCAGTTGCGCCACGTCGGCGACCGGCAGCGCCTGGTTCACCACCAGCGCGAAATTGCCGGAACCCACCAGCCCGACGGGCGTGAAATCCGCCAGGACATCGAACGGCAGCTTGTCGTAGAAATAAGGCAGTGTCAGGGTGGTCGACACATTGCTCATCAAGGTATGGCCATCCGGCGGCGCCTTGGCCACCGCCTCCATGCCTATCATGCCCGAGGCGCCCACCCGGTTCTCGACCACGAAGGCGACACCAAGCTCGCGGTTCATGCGCGGAGCCAGGATGCGCGCCACCGAGTCGGGCGTGGTACCCGGCGTCTGCGGCACCAGGATACGCACCAGCCTGTCGTCAAGCTGGCCTGGCTGGCCCGCGCCCGCGCGGCCCAGCCAGGCGGCACCGGCCACGGCCAGCACCCGGCCGAGCGCCGCGCGCCTGCCGGGGCGAACCGGCAGGTCGCCGGCCGCGTCGCATGGGGATTCGATGTTCGTGTCTTTCATGTCTCCTCCTTATGTCCGGGCCTGCGCCCGGTTCGATGCGTGGGTTTGCATTTATCATCTACCGCTGCGGCGAAGCGCTTTCCTGCGCGCCGCCCTCCCGTAACGATTGCCCCGATCCGCCATGCCCGCCGACCCGCCCGCCACCAGCCTGGAAAAAATGCTGTCCATCCTCGACCTGATCGAGGACAGCGACGCCGGACAGAGCTACGACGATCTCTCCGACAAACTGGGGCTCGCGCGCTCGACGCTGTACCGCTACCTAAAGGTGCTGACGGAAGCCGGCCTGCTGACCTCCTTGCCGGACGTGGGCTACACGCTGGGGCCAAGGATTTCCGAACTCGACTACAAGATGCGGATGCGCGACCCGCTGATCATCGCCAGCCGCCCGATCATGATCGAGCTGGTCAAGGCCGTGCCGGGCATCGCCCTGCTATGCCGCAGGTACCGGGACAAGGTCCTGTGCGTGCACCAGGAATCGAATACCGACGCCTTCAACAGCAGCTACGAACGCGGCTACGCGCGGCCCCTGCTGCGCGGATCGGCCTCCCGCATCATCCTTGCCTACACCCCGGCGCGAACCGTCGGCCGGCTTTATGAAGCCGATCCGGCCGCGTTCGCCCAGGCCGGCCTGGGCGACTCGCTCGAAGCCGTCAAGGCCACCCTGGCCGCCATCCGCCAACGCGGCTGGGACTCCACCAGCGGACAGGTCACCCATGGCGTCACCGGCGTTGCCGCGCCCATCCTGGATAGCCGCGGCAGCGTCGTGGGCAGCCTGAGCGTCACCATAGGCAAGGCCCGCCTGGACGAACGGGAAACCGCCGCCGCGGCCGACCGCATCGCGTTCTGCGCCGGCATCGTCAGCAAGACCATCGCCAGCGATACGCCGCGCGCCCGCGACCAGGCCCTGCGCACCGCACACGCGCGGACGCCGCCCGACCCGATGCGCGAGGACGACTGACACCGCCGGCTCACCAGGCCGCGGGTTCGATCGCCCCCAGGTTGGGCAGGTTGGTGGGCTTGGGCCCGTTCCAGATGTCCGTGGTGCGATAGCTCTTGTCCAACTGGCGCGGCTGCCGCGGCCCCGTTTCCGGAAACTCCTCCATTCCCAGCGTGAACTCGACGGTGAAGCCGTCCGGATCCGCGAAATACTGGAAGACGCTGCCCGAGGCCTTGTGCCGGCCAGGCGAAGGCGCCACGATGGCGCCTTCATCCAGCAAGCGGTTGCGCCCCGCCATCAGATCGTCGAGACTGTCCACCGAGTACGCCGAATGGAAGAACGCCGGCGCCTTGCCCTGCTGGATGGCGAACGAGTGGTGGAAAGGATTCGGGAAGCAACGCATGAACGCGAAGTACGGGTCGCCGTCGTCTTCATGACGGAAATCCGATACCCGGAAGTTCATCACTTCGGTATAGAAACGCAGGCTCTGCGCAAAATCGGGCACGCGAATCACCGCGTGGCTCAGGCGCAGCAGCTTCATGGGGTGCGGCGTGAAGGCCTCGGTCCGCTGGCGCATGCCTGCCAGCAGGTCCAGGGTGATGCCATTGGGATCCACCAGCCGGATGCCTTCTTCCACGCGCAGGTCGGCGCACTCGCCGGCGCCCAGGCGCCGATGCCGCACGCCGGCCCGTTCCAGCACCTCGCGCGCCACCGGCACTTGCGCCGCCGACTCCAGCTCGAAGGCGATGCGCTTGAGGCTGGGCTGCGCCGCCGCATGCAGCGACAGGTTGTAGTGGTCGGCATCGCAGGACAGGAATGCGGTATCGGCGGTACGCTCGACCAGGTCCAGGCCGACCATGTCACGGTAAAAGGCCGCCGAACGGTCCAGGTCCGACACGTTCAACGCCAGATGGCTCAGTTTCTTGAATCTCAGCACGATTCACCTCGTCACGTTCACGGTTCCAGGCGCAGGAACGCATGGTCCACGTCCACCTCGCGCACCATGCCTTGCGCCACGGCGGCTTCGCAGAAGACGCGCAGCGCCGGCTCGCTGTGCTTCCAGCCGTACTCGTTCCAGTGCTCGCCCAGCGCGGCGCGGGTACGGTCCTGCTCCAGGTCGCCCAGCGGCAGGAACTGCGCCGCCTCGTGCGCCACTTCCTGCGCGGCGTGATGCAGCGCCCGCGTGTACAACTCGACCAGCGCCCCGGCCAGCCCGGGCCGCTCGCGCAGCAGCGCGGCGCGCACCGCGATCACGTGCGTCACCGGCACCACCCCGGTCTGCCGCGCCAGCGCCAGGGCTTCCCCCGCCGGATCGGGCGACAAGTAGCGCAATCCCGTCATGTCCAGCGGCCGGCGCGCGAAGATGAAGCAATCGGCGTCGCCCGAACGCAGCACGTCGGCCGGCCCGCGGCCCTTGAGCGACCAGTCGATTTGCACGCCCTCGGGATAGGACATGCCTGCCAGTCGGTCATCGGCCAGCGGACACCACACCACCCCGGCCGTATCCACGCCGTGCATGCCCAGGTACCAGCGGTGCCACAGGGCGGCGGTCAGCCAGTACTGCGGCACCGCGACGCGCCTGCCGGCCAGCGACTTGTGGCCGGACAGCTCCGAGCCCTCGCGGCAGAAGGCGTACTGCGACACCAGCTTGCGCGCGAAGACGGGCAGCCCCACCAGCGAGTCGTCCCGCTCGCGGGCCTTGACGAAGGTCGCCAACGACATCTCCGCCACGTCCAGTTCGCCGCGCAGCGCCTTCATCGTGCATTCGTCTATGGTGCGCGTCGCGCTGACGCGGTAAGCCAGGCCCGGCACGTCGATCAGCCCGGACAGCAGCGGCTGGGTATGAAAGGACGGCGTGGCGCCGATATGGACCGCTGCCGGTTGTGCCATGTTCGTCATGGGTATGTCTTCCTCCTGTTGATCGCTTTACGCGCGCGCCGCTTCGACCCGCCCGCGCCAGTATTCCCAGGCGCGGGCGAATCCCTCGCCCGGCAGCCCGTCGCGCAGCCGCGCGCATATCTTGTCGACCTCGCCTTCGGTCAGGAAGGTGATCGGCCCCAGGTGGCTTGCCTGCAACTGCAGATTGGCGTTCACCTCCAGGTAGACGGCGGTATAGACCGCTTCCTTGATCGAGCCGCCCACCACCGTGCAGCCATGCCCGCGCATCAGTGCGCTACGGTTCCGCGCCAGCACGGTGGCCAGGTCCCGGCCCATCTCCATGTCGCTGACCAGCAGCGTGGTGTCGCCGAACCTGTCCTGGGCATCCCAGGTCGGAATGTCGAAACCGATGGTCGCGCAGCTATGCACCACGGGACGCAGGGGCGCGCCGGTCACGGCGAAGGGCACCACGCTGCGGCTGTGGTTGTGCACCACCGACTGCACGTCGGGACGAGCTTCGTAGATCGCGCCGTGTATGAAGCGCTCGAGGTAGGGCTTGCGGCCGCGCGCATCGACGGGCTCGCCCTGGAGGGTGAACTCCATGATGTCGGCCAGCTCGACCCGCTCGGGCGGACGCGCGCGCGACAAGAAGTAGCGGTCCGGATCGTCGGGGTGGCGCACGCTGATGTGCCCGAACGCATCGACCACGCCTTCCGACGCGAGTATGTGGTTGGCCGTGACCAGCTCTTCCAGCAGTGCTTGCGGCATCGCCATTCGGACTTCCTTGCTAGAGAATGAAACTGACGGATCCCAGCGAGCCGAGCTCGTGGGCATCGATCACGATGCGCCGCTGCCTGATCTTCAGGCCGCCGGCGGTGATGCGCAGCTGATAGGTCAGCCCGCCGACGTACTCGCGTATGCGTTCGTGCCGGCGGTAGCGGTGGCAGATGAAGTTGGCGGCCACGGTGGCCAGGTCGCCCTCCTGCCCCAGCACGCGCACGTTGCTGATGCTGCGGCGCAGGCGCGACCTGGGCGCCTCGGCATGGCAATTCGGATCCAGCACGCGTATGACGCGCTGGCGGATGCGCTCGGCATCGTCCGCGATGATGAACAGCGTATTGCGCGGATCGCCGTCCGGCTTGTCGTTGGGCGGAATGAGATAGGTGGCGTCCGGGGTCAACAGTTCCAGCCATTCCTTGAGCCGCCACTCGTCAAGCAACGCCGCCTCGAAGTACAGGAAATCCTCGGCCTCGGCCCGGGTCAGGCGGCCGGCTGCGCTCTGTTGCATCACGCGTTCTCCTGCATCATGCGGTTCCAATGGCGCCAGAAAGTGCGCAGGTGGTGTTCATCGCTGTTGAGCTGCTCCGACTCGGGCTTGCCCATGCCTCGCGACATCTCCGACCATTCATCGCTGCGCCAGTTGGCCATGCCCTGCTGCACCAGCTCCAACGCCTCCACGTCATCGGGCGTGGCGAATCCGCCCGGACCGTAGAACGTCAGGAAAGCGTCCAGGCGGCGGGCCCGGGCCGACTCGTCCTCTTCGACCGGCCCCAGCGCCCAGGCCGTCACCTCCATGCGCTCCGGGCCGTCGGGGAAGAAGGTGCGGATGGTGACCGACGAACCGTCGTTGATGACCAGGTTGGGGAAGATGACCAGGTTGCGATTGGTGTTGGCCACGCGCTCGGCGCGCTCCGGGCCCAGCCGCTCCACCAGTTCCTGGCGGATGGCGTCGATCTCGTCGCGTGCCGCCTCGCCGTACAGCGGTATCCAGTGCGCCACCGGACGGCCGCGGAAATTGACGTTGTCGGTGGTGAAGTGGCCATTGCCCAGGCTGATGGCATAACCCTTGGTCGGCAAGACCTGGCCGGCTTCGCGCGGGGGCCGCTCGATGGTCACGCCCGAATTCGCCATGAAATTCAGCCAGGTCGAGTGCGTGGTCGGCAGGTGGTAGTCGTCCACGCTGTTCTCGACCATCAGCTTCCAGTTGGCCGCCACCGCGTATTCCTGCGTGCCGGAGATCACCTGCATGGTGCCCGACGGCGACTGGTCCACCACCAGGTCGATGTACTCGGTGGCCCGGCCCAGGTAGGCCTGCAGGGCAGGCGCGTCGGGATCCAGGCACATGAACCAGAAATCGCGGTATTGCTCGAAGCGCGGCGGCCGTTTCAGGCCATATTCGTTGCGGTCGAACGAGCCTGTGTAGGCGTCCTCGCCGGGAATGCGCGCCAGGCTGCCATCCAGGCCGTAGCTCCAGCCGTGGTAGACGCAGAAAAACCGCCGGGCGTTGCCCTCGCGCTTGGTGGCCACCACCGCCCCGCGATGCCGGCAGGTATTGAAGAAGCAGCCGATGGCGCCTTCCGCGTCGCGGGCAAAGATGACCGGCCTGCCCGCGACCTTGCGCGTCACGAAGTCGCCCGGCTTGGCGAGTTCGGACCCATGGCCGACATAGATCCAGCACTTGGCGAAGACCTTGTCCATTTCCTCGGCCAGCACGGCCGGCGACACATGCACGGCCCGATGCAGCAAGAAGCGCTGGTTCACGGGATCGTCAATGATGTAGCTCATCTTTATTCCAACCATTAGGGACGATATTTAACTCATCGTTAAATCTATCATCCCATATATTGGGAATAAAAATCCAGCATCTTGTGGATTTCCCTAGGAAAAATCCGTTTACCAAGCGATATTTATGAGAAATCATTAGGATTAGAATCCCGCTATTTGGGCTTATCTGAATAACAAATATCCCATATTAAGGGACTTTTAATCCACGAGGAGACAGTGATGCCTGCAATCGCCCCCCTGCTGCCGAAACGGCAAGCTCTCGCCTGGCTGGCCGCCGCATGCACGGCCGTGGCCGGTTCCGGACCGGCCTCGGCCGGCGAAACGGATGGCGCCTATCCCGAGCGCACCGTCACCCTGGTCGTACCCTTCACGCCCGGCACCAGCGCCGACATCATCGCCCGCGTCATCGGCCCCAGGCTGGCCGAACGCTGGAAGGTCGCGGTAGTCACCGAAAACCGCCCGGGCGCGGGCGGCAATATCGGAGCGGAGCTGGTGGCGCGCGCCGCACCCGATGGCTACACCCTGCTCATGACGGCTACCGCCTTCGGCACCACGCCGGTCATCAACAGGCACACGCCGTTCGACCCCATCAAGTCTTTCCGCCCGATCGGCCTGGCCGCGACCAGCGCCATGGCCCTGGTCGCCCCGGGCAAGCTGCCGGCGCAGTCGGTGCAAGACCTGATCCAGCTCGCGCGCGCCCAGCCCGGCAAACTCAACTACGCCTCCCCCGGCACCGGCACCGCGCAGCACCTGGCCATGGAACTCCTCAAGCAGAGCGCCCAGCTGGACATGGTCCACATCCCCTACAAGGGCACGGCAGGCGCCCTCACGGACATCATGGGCGGGCACGCCCAGGCCATGGTGACGAGCCTGGGCGCGGCCACGCCTTTCCTGCAGAGCGGGCAATTGAAGGCGCTGGCCGTGATGAGCAAGAACCGAGTGCCGGAACTGTCCGGTACCTCCACGGTGGTGGAACAGGGACACCCGGAATTGGTGGTGGACACCTGGTATGGACTACTGGCGCCCGCCAATACGCCAGATGCGATCATCGGCAAGTGGAACAAGGACCTGAACGCGCTGCTGCGCGATCCGGACGTCATTGCCAGCCTCAAGAACCAGGGCCTGGTGGCAACGGGCGGCACCCCGCAGGAACTGGGAGCGCTGATCCAGAGTGAACTCGCGCGCTGGGCCAAGGTCGTGGCCGCGGCAAAGATCGCCGCGGATTGAAGGCGCCCGGCGGAAACGCTCCGGCCTTACAACAGGCCCTGCAGGATGGCCTGGGCCACGGCCGCCTGCTTGTTGTTGACCTGGAGCTTGGCAAAGGCATTGCCCAGATGGAAGTTCACGGTCCGTTCGCTCACGCCCAGGATCTGGGCGGTCTCGCCACCGGTCTTGCCCATCGAGGCCCAATGCAGGCACTCCTGCTCGCGCGCGGAAAGCCGGATGGGAAGCGCGGGCTGATCCTGGTCCGGCAAGCGCAGATACGCATCCACCAGCAACGAAGCGGCGTGATGACACAGGTCGGCCAATTGGGCATGAGTCTCGAGCCGGCTCGCCGCCTCGGGGGAATCGAACAGCAGTGCCAGGCAGGCTACGGTATCGCCGGGATGCAGGCCCTCGGCCACCAGGAACAGCGCGCCGTGCGCATCCAGGCGCCGCAACTCGTCGTGGGCGGATGAAGTTTCGCCGTCGTCCAGCGCGCGCCAGACCATGCGCACCTGACCGGATCGCCAGCCGGACGGCGCGACCAGCGGCGGAAGCTCCGGCCGGAAGCCTTCCCACCAACCCGGCGCATCCTCATACCGCAGCCGCAACACATTGCCGTCGCTGGTGCACTGGACGATGCACAGCGCGTAATGGGCGGCGCCAAGTTCCCAGGAAAACTCGCGGACGACCTTGCCGATGGCGGCGGGACAGGAGGCTTCAATCAACGGGCGCAGTGCCCGCAACGCGCGGGTACTGGGTCTCATGCTCTTCGATGCTGCGTGCTGCGCAATGCCAAAGATGAAGGGACGGGCTTCGTCATTTCACCAGAATGTCATTTTTGTAACATTCTATGACGAACTCACTGGTTTGTGAATAACTTTCTGAATGCGAAAGTGTCCGGAGAGGCGCGTCCTTATTGGTTCAGCAAAGACAGGTCCATTTCCGACGCGCGATTCAGGACCGCGGCGACCTTGGTCCGCAGCGCATTCGAATGGGCATGCAGGATCTCGCGCTTGACGTCCAGCAACTGCTGCGGATGCATCGAGAACTGCGTCAGGCCCAGGCCCAGCAACAGCCGCGTCAACTCGGTATCGCCCGCCATTTCGCCGCACACCGATACCGACTTGCCGGCGCGCGACCCCGCGTTGATGGTGTTGGCCACCAGGCGCAGCACCGCGGGATGCAGCGAGTCGTACAGCCCGGCCACGTCGGGATCCGCCCGGTCGATGGCCAGCGTGTACTGGATCAGGTCATTGGTGCCGATGGACAGGAAGTCGAAGGCCTCGACGAAAGGCTCGATGGCGATCGCCACCGCCGGGATCTCGACCATCGCGCCCACCTGGATGTTCTGGCCATAGGCCTGGCCGCGGACGTCGAGCTCCTGCCTGGCCGCCGCGATGGCGGCATAGGAAGCGCGCGCCTCGCGCAGGTGGGCCACCATGGGGATCAGTATCCGCACCGGGCCATGGGCCGAGGCGCGAAGAATGGCGCGCAGCTGCGTGGCGAACAGTTCGGGATGGGCCAGGCAGTAGCGGATCGCGCGCAGGCCCAGCGCCGGGTTGGTGGCCACGGTGGCCTCGCCGTCCAGCGTCTTGTCGGCGCCGATGTCCAGGGTGCGGATGGTGACGGGGCGCCCCGCCATCGTGCGCACCACCGAGGCATAGGCCTCGTACTGCTCGTCCTCGCCGGGCAGGCCGTCGCGCCCCATGAACAGGAATTCGCTGCGGAACAGGCCGATGCCCTCGGCCCCCGCGTCCAACGCCGCCTGCGCCTCTTCGGGCAGTTCGATGTTGGCCAGCATGGACACGACCACGCCGTCCAGCGTGATGGCCGGCACGTCGCGCAGCGTCGCCAGCGTGGCCCGCTCGCGCGCATAGTCGGCCTGGCGGGCACGGTACTCGGCCACGACGCGCGGCGGCGGGTTGACCAGCAGCACGCCGGCCTCGCCATCGACGATGACCATGTCGCCGTCGCGCAGCAGCGTGCGCGCCACGCCCAGCGCCACCACGGCGGGCACGCCCATGCTGCGGGCGACGATGGCCGTGTGCGAGGTCGCGCCGCCCAGGTCGGTGGTGAAGGCCGCGAAGCGCGCGCCGCGCAGCTTGAGCATGTCGGCGGGGGCGATGTCGTGCGCGACGACGATCAGCGGATCGCCATGGTCGTCGATGGCCGAGCCCTTCAAGCCGCGCGGCCGCCCGTTCGCCTCGGCCAGCGCGTGCAGGATGCGCTCGATCACCTGGCGCACGTCGCCGCCCCGCTCGCGCATGTACTCGTCGTCCATCTGCGCGAACTGCTCGGCCAGCGCCTGGCCCTGGGCGGTCAAGGCCCATTCGGCGTTGTAGTGGCGGGAACGGATGATCTCCAGCGGCTCGAGCGAGATCATCGCGTCGGCCAGGATCATGCTGTGCACCTGGAGGATGGCCCCCAGTTCGCGGGGCACGTCGGGGGGGAGATGGTCGGCCAGCTGGGCCAGCTCGTCGGAAGCGGCGCGGATGGCGGCGGCCAGGCGCGCGCACTCGGCCTCCACTTCCTCTTCATCGATACGATAGTGGGATACCTCTAGAGCGGCCGCGCCGATGACCACGGCGCGGCCGATGGCATAGCCGCGCGACACCCCCAGTCCGTGCAAGGCCAGCATCGAGGTCTCCATAGGCTACTCGGCCTCGCCGAACTTCTGCTCGAACAGCGCCCGGATCTGGTCCAGGGCCTCCTGGGCGTCCTCGCCCTCGGCATCGACGGTCACCTTGGTGCCGATGCCGGCCGCCAGCATCATGACGCCCATGATGCTCTTGGCATTGACGCGGCGCGTGCCGCGCGCGATGTGGATCTCGCTGCGGAACCGGCTGGCGAGCTGCGTGAGCTTGGCGGATGCCCGCGCATGCAGGCCCAGCTTGTTGATAACGGCGATGTCGATGCTCGGCATGGTCAATGGTCTTCAGGTTCGCCGTCGACGCGCAAGACGCCTTGCGTGCCGCCGGCCAGGGCGCGCTGCGCCAGATCATCAAGGGAAAGGTGGCGGTAGGGCAAGGTGCGCAGCAACATCGGTATGTTGACGCCCGCCAGCACGGTGGTGGGCGTTCCCAGCCGCGACGCCTCGCGCGCCGCCCGGTCGGTCTGGTTGGCGGGCGTGGCGCCCACCACGTCGGTCAGCACCAGCACGCCTTCGCCGGCCGCCGCGGATTCGATGCGCTCGAGCACCGCGCGGAACATCTGGTCGGGATCCTCGTCGTTGCCGGCATCGTAGGCCAGCACGCCCGACAACTCGCCGAAGATGTGCGATGCGCAGGAAAGGAGCGACGAAGCCAGCGGTTCGTGCGCGACGATGACGACGCCGGTCATGCCGATCTCGCTTCCGGTTTCGCGGCGACGGCGTCCTCGAGGGCCCGCGCGAACATCGCGCCGACGTCGAAGCCGGTCTGCTCGGTGATTTCACAGAACGTGGTGGGGCTGGTCACGTTGATCTCGGTGACGTAGTCGCCGATCACGTCCAGGCCCACCAGCAGCAGCCCCCGCGCGGCGAGCTTCGGCCCCAGCTCGCGGGCGATGGCCAGGTCGCGCCCGGACAGCGGCTGCGCCACGCCCCGGCCGCCGGCGGCCAGGTTGCCGCGGGTCTCGCCCGCCTGCGGAATGCGCGCCAGGCAATACGGCACGGGCTCGCCGCCGATCAGCAGCACCCGCTTGTCGCCCTGCAGGATCTCGGGAATGTAGCGCTGCGCCATGATGCTGCGCTGGCCGTTGTCGGTCAGCGTCTCGAGGATGGCGTTCAGGTTCGCCTCCCGCGGCGCCAGCCGGAAGATCCCGGTGCCGCCCATGCCGTCCAGCGGCTTGACGATGACGTCGTGGTATTCGTTGTGGAAGGCCCGCAGGCGCGCCATGTCGCGCGTCACCAGCGTCGGCACCGTCAGGTGCGGGAACTCGGCGATCGCCAGCTTCTCGGGGTGGTTGCGGATCGCGGCCCCGGAATTGAACACGCGCGCGCCCTGGGCCTCGGCCCGCTCCAGCAGGTGGGTGGAATACACGTATTCCATGTCGAACGGCGGGTCTTTGCGCATCAACACCGCGTCGAAGGCGGTCAGCGGCTGGTCGCCCTCGGGGCCTTCCTTCCACCAGGCATGCTCGTGCAGGTCGGCGTCCGGAACCAGCTCGACGGGCCGGGAAGCGGTGCGCACCGCGCCGTCGATGACGTAGAGATCGCCCTGCATCGCCACGCTCAGCCGGTGGCCGCGGGCCACGAGGGCCCGCATCATCGCCACGGAGGTGTCCTTGTAGGCCTTTAGCGCGGGAAGCGGGTCAACAATGAAAAGTACGTGCATGATGGCCTTGAATGCCCGCCGGACGCGGGCGCGGAAACGAATACTGATTCTAGCAAGCCGGCGCGGGGGCCGCCGAACCGTCCGCGTACCGGAAAGGCGCCGGCTGGCGCGACCGGTCGTACACGGGCCGCCCCGCCACGTAGGTGGCGCGCACCGCCCGGTCGTCGCCCAGCGTCATCAGCACGAACAACTGCTCCATCAGGTCGGCGCAATAGCGCATCCGGAAATCCATCAGGGGCGTGGATTTCAGGTCCAGCACCACCAAATCGGCCTCGTAGCCCGGCTCGATGGCCCCCAGGCGGTCGTCCAGGTACAGCGCGTGGGCACCGCCCCGGGTCGCCAGGTAGAACGCGTGGGCGGCGGTCAGCCGCGTCTGGTTCAGGGCCGCCACCTTGTAGGCTTCGTTCAAGGTCTGCAATTGCGAGAAGGCCGTGCCCCCGCCTATGTCCGTGCCCAGCCCTACCCGCACCGGCCGGTCGGCCCGCTTGGCGTCGAACACCCGGAACAGGCCGCTGCCCAGGAACAGATTGGAGGTCGGGCAGTGCGCCAGTGCCGCCCCTGCCCGGTGACAGGCGCACAGTTCGTCTTCCGAGACGTGCACCGCGTGCGCGAAGATGGCGCGCGGCCCCGCCAGCCCGGCGCGCCGGTAGACCTCGAAATAATCGCAGCAGTCCGGAAACAGCTCGGCGATCCAGCCCACCTCGCCCAGGTTCTCGCTCAGATGGGTCTGCATGTAGGTGCCGGGATGCTCGCGCCACAGGCGGGCGGCCGACTCCAGCTGCGCCTGGGACGAGGTCGCCGCGAAGCGCGGCGTGATGCAATACAGCTGGCGCCCGTTGCCGTGCCACTTGGCGATCAGGTCCCGGGAATCCTCGTAGCCGCTTTGCACCGTATCCCGCAGCGCCTGCGGCGCGTTGCGGTCCATCAGCACCTTGCCGGCGATCATGCGCGTGTCGAAGCGCTGCGAGGCCTGGAAGAAGGCGTCCACCGACCCGGGATGCACCGTGCAGTACACCGCCGCCGTCGTTGTGCCCGCCCGCAGCAGTTCGCGCAGGAACAGTTCGCTGACCATCACCGCGTGCGCCGGGTCGGCGAACTGCTGCTCGGTCACGAAGGTGTACTTGTTCAGCCACTCCAGCAATTGCTCGCCGAAGGCGCCGATCATCTGGGTCTGCGGATAATGGATGTGGGTGTCGATGAAGCCGGGCAGGATCAGCGCGTCCGGATAGTGCGCCACCGGCATGGAGCCTTCGACCGCGGCGCGCAGACGGCCGTAGGATCCGACCTCGGCGATCCGGCCGTCATCGACCACCACCAGCGCATCGGACAGGTGGGTATACGACGCCTGCGGATCCGACAGGAAGGGGTCGGCATGGAAACTCAGCGTGGCGCCACGCAGGGCATGGCGGCCGGGGCCGAAGCGAGAATCGGGGGCGTCAGGGCCCGGGCGGGAGCGGGTCATAGGCATCCTCGGGTTCGTCGGCGGGCAGGTCCTCGGAGATCGGCGCGGCGGGCCGCTCGCCTATCTGCTGCCGCCACATCGCATAGTAAAGGCCCTTGCCATCCAGCAGGCTGGCGTGGCTGCCCTGCTCCACGATACGCCCTTTCTCCAGCACGAAGATGGTGTCGGCCTGCATCACCGTCGACAGCCGGTGCGCGATCAGGATCGTGATCTGCGTGCGGCGCGCGCAGATGCGCCGCACCGTCTCGTTGATCTGTTCCTCGGTCAGCGAATCCAGCGCCGACGTCGCCTCGTCGAAGATCAACAGCCGGGGCTGGCGGATCAGCGCGCGGGCGATCGACAGGCGCTGCTTCTCGCCGCCCGACAGCTTCATCCCCATCTCGCCTATCGCCGTGTCCAGCCCGTCCGGCGATTTGGTCAGCAGATAGGCGCAGGAGGCCTGCTCCATCGCCGCCACCATTTCCTCGTCGGTGGCGTCGGGCTTGACCAGCCGCAGGTTCTCGCGGATCGTGCCCGCGAACATGTGCGCTTCCTGCGTCACGAATCCGATCTGCCGCCGGACGCGGTTGAAGCGCAGCGCCGTCGTGGGCTGGCCGTTGTACGACACCGTGCCGCTGGCCGGCGGGTACAGCCCCACCAGCAGCTTCACCAGGGTCGACTTGCCCGAGCCCGACGGCCCCACGAACGCGATCGTATCGCCCAGTTCCGCGCCGAACGACACGTCTTCCAGCGCGTAGTCCGGCGCGTCCTTATGGCGAAAGCGGACCTGCTCGAAACGCACGTTGCGCACCGGTCCCACGTCCACCGCGCCGGGCGGCCGCCGTTCCACGGGCTTTTTCATCAGCGCCCCGAAATTCAGCAGCGAGGCATCCACTTCGCGATAGGCCAGGATGATGTTCCCCAGTTCCTGCAACGGCGCGAAGATCGCCACCGAGATGAACTGCATCGCAATCAGCTCGCCCGGGCTCAGCACCTCGCGGAAAATCAGCCACAGCAGCGCGAACAGGATGGACAGCCGCAACAGGCTCAGCGTCATGCCCTGCAGGAAGGACAGCACCCGTATCCGCTTGACCTTCTCCATTTCGAGCGCGAAGATCGCCGCCGTCTGCGCCTGCAGGCGGCGGATTTCAGGATAGGTCAGCCCCAGGCTCTTGATCAGCTCCACGTTGCGCAGGGACTCGGTAATGAAGCCCGAATTGCGGTTGGTCTCGCGCACGATGGAACGCTGCTGGGTCTTGATCTCGCGGCTAAGCAGGCCGGTCAGCCCGCCCAGCAGCAGCACTCCGACCAGGAACACCGGCACCAGCAGCCAGTTCTTCGTGACCGAATACCAGGTCAGGAACCCCACCCCCACCACCGCGGCGAACACCGTATTGATGAAAGTGTTGATGAAACGCTCGCTGTCGGCCCGGACCTTCTGCAGCAGCGACAGCACCTCGCCGCTGCGCAAATCTTCGAACTCCTGGAAGCGCAGGCGCAGCACCTGCCGCAGGCCGTCGTTGAAAAGATGCGTGCCCAGCTTCTGCACCACCAGCCGGGTCGTGTATTCCTGCAAGGCGCGGGCCAGGCGCGACAGGATGGCGATCCCCACCGCCAAGCCTAGCAGTCCCAGCATGCCCGTGACCAGCTCGTGCTCGGTCTTGCCGGCGCGATTGATCGCGTACTCGTCGATGATGCGGCCGAAGATGATGGGGTCGACCAGGGCCAGTACCTGGGAGACGCCCGCCAGCAGCAGCGCGACGAAGGCCAGGGAGCGGTGGGGCTTGAGGTAGGTCCACAGGAGGCGCATGGAGATCCTTGGGACGATGTATCGCCCCAGAGGATACCTCCAGGGTTGCGGGTGGACCAGGCACCCTTGGCCGATAATGATGCGCGAGGCAGCCGGATCGCCTTCGATACAGACCACGAGGCCGCCCACGGCCCGCTCCAGAGAGACACACATGCTGCTTCAGGACAAGACCGCCATCGTCTACGCCGCCGACGTCGCGGCCAAGGCCGGACGCATCGACGTCAGCCTGAACGCTGCCAGCATCCGCGGCGACCTGCAGGGCACTCCACTGCTGGACATGGCCATGGCCGATTTCATGGCGCCCGTGGAGACGGGCGTGCGGGCCAATTTCCTGACGATGCGCGGCGCGGCCCGGCACATGGTGCGGCAGGGGCACGGCGTCATCCTGGCGCTTTCGGCGACGTCCGCCGGCCTGTCCGGCCGGGATCGGGTCTACCACCGGACCGGCGGGTTCGCCGTCGCGTGCACGGCCATCGAGGCAATGGCCCGGACCTTCGCGGGGGAACTGGGGCGGCACGGCGTGCGCGTCGTCTGCCTGCGCTCGGACGCGCTGCCGGAGACCTGGCCGCCGGAAGCCGAGGCCGAGCTGCGCGAGATCCGGGACTACATGAATGCAGGAACGGCGCTGGGGCGCCTGCCGCGGATCGCCGAGGTGGCGGATGCGGCGGCCTTCGCGGCCTCCGACCGCGCGGGCGCGATGACGGGCGCCATCGTCAACCTGACCTGCGGATCCATCATGGACGCGGACTGAGACCGCCGTCAGCCCCGCTCGGCCGCCGCGATGTCCCGCCCGCCACACACGAACAGGTTCTGCCCCGTGACATAGGACGTCTCGTCCCGCAGGAAGAACATGGCCGCATTGGCCACGTCCTCGGGCTGCGCTACCCGTCCCATGGGAATCGAGGCCTCCAGCGCCAGGGCCCGCTCCGAGCCGGCGGGGTGGTAGACCCGTAGCATGGGCGTATCCACCGGCCCGGGGCTGACGACGTTGACATTGATGCCGTGCGGCGCCAGTTCAACCGCCAAGGCCCTGGCCATGCCCAGGATGCCGGACTTCACCGCGCCGTAGAGCGAGCTGCGCACGCGCCCCAGGCTGACCCGGCTGCCCAGCAGCACGATGTGCCCATGTCGCCGGGCTTTCATGGACGGGACCACGAGGCCGATGCATTGCATGGCGGCGCGCAGATGGAGGTGCACGATGCGGTCGAAGCCTTCGGCGTCGAAAGCCTCGACTGGCGCCATGTGCGGTATTCCCGCGCAATGCACGAAGCCGGTCACGCGGTGCTCGCGCAAGATGGCCTCGCACACCTCCCGCGTGGCCACGGCGTCGGTCAGGTCGACGATCCGGTCCATGGCACCGAGCGGCACCGCGGGCGGCCGGTCGGACAGGTTGACCACCCGTCCGCCCTCTGCCAGCACCCGCCGGGCAAGAGCCGCTCCTATCCCGCCACTGGCCCCGGTGATCACCGTCACGCCGTCATTGGGCGGCGCGGCCATCCCGGCCCTCCCGGGTCGAATCCACGGCGGCAGGCCCGGGCAGTCCGAACACCCGCACCGCGTTCTCGCCCAGCGTCTTGCGAAAGCTCGTATCCGACAAGGGAAGTTGCATGTACGCGTCCAGGCAGGCGTCGATCTCCCGCACCGGATATCCTGACCCGTACATCATCTGGTCCTGCAGGAACCCGTTGGCCGCCTGGACCAGCAGGTCTCCCCCAGGCATGAAGAGGTAGGCATCGGCCGATACGTATACGTTCTCGTGGCGATAGGCCACGCCCAGCAGCTCGGCGAAAAAGGGCCAGCAGGCGTGCCCGGCAACGATGGACAGGTTGGGAAAGTCCCGCGCCACCCCCTGGATGTACCGCGGGTGAGTATCCTCGATCTCCGGCCCCGCGAACGGTCCGGACATCAGCACCACCGGCACCTTGCGGTCATCGCACAACTCGTACAGCGGATAAAGGCGCCGGTCGTCCCAGTGCGTGGCGAGCGCGCTGCGCGTGGGCGCGATATGGATGCCGCGCAGGCCCAGGTCGTCGATGGCCCGGCGGGTTTCCTCCAGGGGGTCGCCGAAGTCCCCGCCCACGTCGATGCCCGCGACGCCCGACAGGCGGTCGGGATGGGCATGCACCACTTCGGCGATATGGTCGTTGGATACGTCGCTGCGCGGCGATCCGCCCGCGGCCGGCACCACCCGATGCACGCACAGCATCCGGTCCACGCCGGCGCGATCCGCCTCCTGGAAAAACAGTTCCACCGACGCATTCAGGTAGGACGGCGGGATGGTCTTCATTCCCAGGTGGCCGCCGAAGAACTTCAAGTGATCCGGCGTGAAATAGGTCAGGATCTCCTTGGTAGGCGGGCGGGCTCGCAGGTCCACGACATGGTATCCGTCTCGCATGATTCTCCACTCCCCTCAAGTATCGGTTCGCGCTAGTCGGCCGTGATCGAGGCCGACTGGATCAGGTTGCCCCATTTGTCCGTTTCGCTGGCGATGAACGCGGCCAGCGCCTCGCCCGTCACCGACCTGGGCTCCACCGCCAATTGCCGCATCCGCTCGCGCATGTCGTCGGACTCCATGATCTTTCTGAGCGTCGCGCGCAGCTTGTCCAATACATCGGCTGGCGTGTGCGCCGGCGCCATGATGACGTTCCACGAGCTGGCGGCATACTCGGGAAAGCCCACCTCGGCCAGCGTCGGCACGTCCGGCAGCAGCGGCGAGCGCTTGTCGCCGGCCAGCGCGAGGATCTTCAGCATGCCGGACTTGTGCATCGTCATCGCCGTGGGCAGCACGTCTACGCAGAACTCCGCCTCGCCCGCCGCGATCGCCGCCAACGCGGGGCCCGCGCCCTTATAGGGCACGTGTACCGTGTCGAGCTTGTACGTGCGCACGAACAGCTCCGAGGCCAGGTGGCTGGGCGACCCCACGCCGGACGATGCATAGTTCACTTTGCCCGGATGCTTGCGTAGGTAGTCGACCAGCGCGGGGGCGGAGTCCGGCTCGAACTTGGGCGAACGCAGCAGCACCATCTGGGTGCTCGAGATCTGGATGACGGGAACGAAGTCGCGCTGCACGTCGTAAGGCAGTTTCTTGTACAGCGAGGGATTGATGGCCAGCGCGGCGCTGGACAGCAGCAATGTGTAGCCATCGGGCCTGGCGCGTGCGGCCTGCTCGGTGCCCACGACGCTGCCAGCGCCCCCCTTGTTCTCCACCACCACGGGCTGGCCCAGCTCGGCCGTCAACCGCGGCGCGATGATGCGGGCGAGCACGTCGTTCAGTCCGCCCACCGCGAACGGCACCACCATCTTGATGGGGCGATCGGGATAGCCGGCGGCGCATGCCGTGCCGCCTCCCAACAGCGAGACGAGGATCGTCGCGCAAAGACTCGACTGCCGGTTCATGCTGCCTCCTTGTGATCAGGTGACAAGGGCGTATCCGGAAATTGAAGCGGATTATAGGAATGGGGTCGCGGCGGCCCATTACCGTTTCGTCGCCGCATTTACGATGGCGTCCGATTAATTGCGCAGGCGTTCCACGCCGGCGTCGCCGGCGCAAAAAATGAGATCAATGCGTAAATGGGAGGACAGTGGGATAACTACAAAGAATGAAGCCCCTCCTACACTCGCCGATGCCTTTTTCAACCATCAGGAGTCCCCATGCATCGTCGTCCGCCCCTCGTCCTGAAACAGGCTGCACTCCTCGCCCTGGCCTTCGGAGCCCATGCCCCCCTGCTTGCCGCCGAGGCCTTTCCCACGCGGCCCATCACGCTGATCGTGCCTTATGCGCCAGGCGGCGCGGGCGACATCCTCGGACGCTCGGTCGCCAAGGAACTGGCGGGCATCGCAGGCAAACCCGTGGTGGTCGAAAACAAACCCGGTGCGGGGGGCAACATCGGCGCCGAGCTCGTCGCGCGCGCCCAGGACAAGGACGGCCATACCCTGCTGCTCGGCGCCACGAGCCTGGCCAGCAACCCCAGCCTGATGCGCAGCATGCCCGTGGACCCGCTGAAGGACCTGGTCGCCATCAGCGGCGTGGCTTCGCTGCAGAACGTCATAGCGGTCAATCCGTCTTCCCGGCTGCGCAACGTGAGCGAGCTCGTCGCAGAGGCCAAGAAACATCCTGGCAAGCTGACCTTCGGCACCGCCGGCATCGGTACCTCCAGTCACCTGTCGGTCGAACTGTTCAAGGGCGAAGTCGGCGTGGACCTCCTTCACGTGCCGTACAAGAGCGGAGGACCGGCGATGGCCGACGTGATGGCGGGCAATCTCGACCTGGTGTTCGAATTGATGCCGGCGGTGGTGGGACACGTCCGCAGCGGCAAACTGCGCGGCATCGCCGTCACCGGGTCGGCGCGGTCCGAAGCGCTGCCCGATCTTCCCACCGTGGCGGAATCGGGCTATCCCAAGTATTCATTCGTCTCGTGGTTCGGCATCTTCGGCCCTTCCGGCATGGATTCCAGACGCGTGGCGCAACTCAACGAAATGATGGCCAAGGCCCTGGCGTCCGGCGAATTCAAGTCCCGGCTCGAGCAACTCGGAGCGGAAGGCATGTCGGGCTCTCCCGCCCAGTTCGACAGGTTCTTCCAGGGCGAAGTCGCCAAGTGGAAGCGTGTCGTGGCCGAGCAAGGACTTCCCTTGATGAACTGAAGAAGAAGGCGTGCCGTCCCTGATGGACGGCACGCCTTGGCGCTACTGCCAGGCAATACCCGTGAACTTGAGTTGCGACAACTCCTCGATGGCATAGCGCACGCCTTCCCTACCGGTGCCGCTCAGTTTCATGCCGCCGAAGGGGTACATGTCCAGGCGGAAGCGACTGGCCTCGTTCACCCACAACGCCCCCACCTCGAAAGACTCGGCGAACCGGAACGCCTGGCCCAGACTGCGGGTAAACACCGCCCCCTGGAGACCGAAGGGAGAATCATTGGCCAGTTCCAGTGCATGGTTGACATCGCTGGCCCGGATCAGCACGGCCACAGGCCCGAAGACTTCCTCGTGCCATAGCCGCGCCGACGGTGAAAGCTCCTCGATGATGACCGGAGACAGGACCAGCCCCTCGCGGCGGGGCGCGAGCCGATAGCGTGCGCCCAGCGAGATCGCATCGTCGCACAGGGCCATGATGCGATCGGCCGACGCCTCGGACACCAGCGGGCCGACGTCCGTCCGCTCGTCGTCGGCGGGCCCGACCCGCATCCGTCCGGCAGCGGCGGCGAAACGTTCCGCGAACTCGTCGTAGATCCGCGCCTCGACGATGATCCGCTGCGCCGATATGCACTGTTGCCCGCTGGCCTCGAACGCCGCCGTGGCGATCTTGGCGGCGGCCGACTCCAGGTCCGCGTCGGCCAGTACGACATTGGCGGCGCTCGACCCCAGTTCCGACACGAATCGGCGCACGCCCGTCGCCCTGGCCAGTGCTTCCCCGGCCTGCACCCCGCCCGTGAACGACACGACGCCGACGTCGGGATGGCCCGCCAGGGCCAGCGCCGTCGCCTTGTCGCCCGCCAGCACGTTCATCATGCCCGGAGGCAGGCCCGCCTCGACCGCCGCGGCAGCCAGGTGCAGGGCCGTGCGCAGCGACGCGGGAGCGGGCTTGGCCACGCACGCGTTGCCCGCCGCCAGCGCGGGGGCCAGTTTCTGCACGAGCAGGTTCACCGGCGCATTGAACGGCGTGATCGCGCCCACGACCCCATAGGGGAAGCGGCGGGTGTAGCCGATGCGCCCCACGCCGGCGGGCACGGCATCCAGGGGCAGGACTTCGCCCCCCAGATGTGACAGCTCCGACATGCATGCTTCGACGAATTGCAGGCCCCGCGCCACCTCCCCGCGCGCCACGCGTATCGGCTTGCCGACGTCCTCGCTGATAAGACGCGCCAGGGCCGCGGCTTCGCGGGACAAGGCGTCCCGCAGACATTGCAGATGCCCCAGGCGCACGGTCAACGGCGAAGGCCGCTGCGCCTGGAACGCGCGCCGCGCGCTGGCGACCGCCTGCGCCACGACGCCCTCGTCCGCCTCGGCGATGGCCAGCATGCCGCCGCTGCCAGCCTGGTGCCACGACATGCGCACGGCGCCCGGCGCCACCCGGGCGCCGTCGATGAACGAGGCCTGTACCTCTCCAGCCAGCGCGTCCTTCATCGTCCGCCTCCCTGCTCGGCGCGCAGATGCCGGATGTTCATGTTCGCCAGGAACCCGACCAGCGGATGCAGCCCCATCTCGGCGAACTTGAGCTGGTCCATGTCCAGCAAGGCTCCGCGATGCGCCTCGCTGAGTTCGAAGCGGGCGACGTAGGCCCGCGGATCCGCGACGAAGGCACGCTGGTTGGCCTGATCGTAGGCCAGGCCATGCAGGGCGCGCGTCAGCTCCGCCAACTCGGGAGCGATGCGCGGATAGTGCGGGCGAGGAGCCGGCCGGGGCGGAGAAAAGAATCCCACCGAGGCATAGTTGTGGTGCCAGCTCGGATCCATCTGCACCACGTCGGGAACGCGCTCGCCCAGCGCTCCCGCGGCCACCGCCCAGCAGCGCAGCTCGATGTTGCCGGTATCGTCCAGCTTCGACTCGGCGTATCCGATCAGCGACTTCAGATTGCCCGTTCGCAGGGTGTCCAGTACCCGGTTGTCGAACTCCAGGTCAGGCTGGCTGTAGCGGTCCGTTCCAGGAAAATGCGACATGCCGCCGCTGGCGACGACGACCGTGCGCAAGCCAAGGCGGCGCACGGCGTTGGCCAACGCCATGCCGAAGGCATAGCATCGCTCGGTGGTCGGTTGCGGCGGCAGATAGGCGTTCACGTAGACCGGCAGTACGGGCGCGGATACCCCCAGGTGCGTCAACGGAATGCCGAGCGCATAGTCGATCTCGGCACTGCTGGTGAAGGCGGGATCGAAGCCCGACCGGTACAGGTCCTCGACGATCGCGAAGGAAATGTCGCTGGGCACCTGGTAGCGAAACCCCCGGCCCGCGAACTCGCCCCTGGCCACGCCACCCACGTGCAGCGTGAACGGCGGCGCGCACTGGTGGAAGAATTGCTGCGCATGGTCGTTGGCAATCATGATCCACAGCTCCGGCTCCAGCGCCTGCAGCCGCTCCCCGATCGATGCAGCCACGTCCCGAACGCGCTGGACGGTGTTCTTGTCCTCGGTATCGGGCAAGGTAAAGAACTGCGGGGCATGCGGCAGCATGGCGCCACCGACGATCAGATCCTGGGTCATTCCGTCTCTCCTTTCTTGGCAATGTGTCCTTGGGTGCCAGGGAGTGTAGGAACGCGGGCCTGGGCGGCCATTACGCCTGCGTCTGCCGATTTATGAATTCATCCGATTTTGTCTGGCCAGCCGATGGCGTTCGCCGGGGCCTTGGATATACTGTCCGCACACACGCAACATCGCCGTCTCATCGCCTTCGGGGCGAAGGAAGTGCCACGTGTCCAGAGTCCTAGCCGTTACCCATGGCCATATCGGCCGGGCCTGCCTGCTCGACAAGGTGCGTCCCGCAGGCCCGCATGCGCATCCCGTCCACCATGCCATGATCGAACTGGACGGCCCCTGCCATGAATACCAGGTTGGAGAAACGTCGGCGATGCTGGCCCCCCGCCACGCCGTCCTCGTCAATAGCCACGAACTGCACGCCAACCTCTCCGTCGGCCAGGGCAAGAGCACGATCCTGATGCTGTATTTCTCGCCCCTGTGGATCGAGGAACAGTTTCCCGGCCTGCCCTCTTATGTGCGTTTTTTTCGGCACAGCAGCGTTCAACTGGGAACACGCGCGGTCGAGCTCGCCCAGCGTCTGGCCAGGCACATGCTCGAGGCGGTCGAGCTCAACGCCCCCGAAGTCCAGGCCTTGTTCGGCGAGCTCGCCGAGCATCTTTGCCATCAGCACGGCCCCACCTATCCGAATCGCGAACGGCCTGCCCGCAGCAACGACTATCGCATCCGGCGGGCGATCTCGTTGATGCAGGAACACCTGGAAGAACCGCTGCCCACCCAGGAGATCGCCGCGCGGGTAGGCCTGTCCCGCTCCCGCTTCTTCGAACTGTTCACTGCCTGCACGGGCCTGTCGCCCAAGCACTATGTCAATATGCTGCGGCTGCATGCCGCGGTGGAGTATCTGGCCGACGACGCGGGTCCCATCGCCGAGCTGTCGCAGCGCTGCGGCTTTGGCGCGCAAAGCCATTTCTCGAAGTTCTTCGTCGACCAGCAGGGCTTCACTCCCCGGGACTACCGCCGCGCAGCGGTACCGGCCCTGCCCCGGCAGTGCGAGCACGCCGACGCCCGGCTCTGAGGCAAACGCGCCGGAAGCCGCCAGGGACTTCCGGCTTTCGCCACATCCTAATGCTTGGCCACGCCCAGCAATCCGTCCAGCGTCGCGCCATCCGCCAGCAAGGCCTGCGCGGAGCTAGCGTGCACCACGCTGCCGCGTTCCAACACGATGGCGGAGTCGGTGATGCTGAGCGCCTTGCGGGCGTTCTGCTCGACCAGGATCACCGACATCCCCTCGTCGCGGATGATCCGCTGCAGGGCGCTCATCAGCTCCTGCACGATGATGGGCGCGAGCCCTTCCAGCGGCTCGTCCAGCAGCAGCACGCGCGGGTTCAGCATCAGCGCGCGGCCGATGGCCAGCATCTGCTGCTCGCCGCCCGAGAGCTGGTTGCCCATGTTGGCCTTGCGTTCCTGCAGGCGCGGGAACATCTCGTAGATGCGCTTGAGGTTCCACGGTCCGGGCACGGCCACCGCGGTCAGGTTCTCTTCCACCGTCAGCGACTTGAAGATGTTGCGCTCCTGCGGCACCCAGCCGATGCCCGCCAGCGCGCGCTGGTCGGGGCGCAGCCCGGTGATGTCCCGGCCCGCCAGGTGCAGGCGGCCGGAGAAGCGCCGGGTATGGCCGACGATGGTGTTGATCAGCGTGGTCTTGCCGGTGCCGTTGCGGCCCAGCAAGGCCAGCGCCTGGCCTTCGCCCAGGCTCAGGTCTATGCCCATCAGGACCTTGGCTTCGCCGTAGCCGGCGACGATGCCTTCCAGCTTGAGCAGCTCAGTCATGGTAGCCCTCCACCACTTCTTCGCCCAGGTACACCGCCTTCACGCGCGGGTCGCGGGCGATCTCGGCATTGGTGCCTTCGACGAACAAGCCGCCGTTGACCAGTACCGAGATGCGGTTGGCGAAGGAAAATACCAGGTCCATGTCGTGTTCGATCAGCAGGATGGTCACGTCCTCGGGCAGGGCGCCGACCGTGTTGAGGATCTCGCGGCGCTCGCCGTCGGGCACGCCGGCCACGGGTTCGTCCAGCAGCAGCACGCGCGGCTTGGCGGCCAGCGCCAGCGCGATCTCCAGCAGGCGCTGCTTGCCGTAGGGCAGCACCGCCGTCTTGCGGTCTTTCACGTCGAGCAGGTTGCACTGCTCCATCAGGGCCGCGCACTCGTCCATGATCTCGCCGCGCTTGCCCAGCGGGCGCAGGCAGCGCCAGCCCTTGCCTTCGCGTTCGGAGATGGCCACCGCCAGTGATTCCGCGGGCGTCATTTCGGCGAACAGCTGGTTGATCTGGAAGGTGCGTACCAGGCCGCGGCGTGCGCGCGCGTGCACCGGCAGGCGCGTGACGTCTTCGCCTTCCAGCTCGATACGGCCGGAAGTGGCGGACAACACGCCGGTCAGCAGGTTGATCAGCGTGGTCTTGCCCGCGCCGTTGGGGCCGATCAGCGCCTGGCGAGCGCCGCGCTCGACCTTGATCGACACGTCGTTGGTGGCGACCAGCCCGCCGAAGCGCTTGGTCAGGTTGAAGGTCTGCAGTACGGTGGTCATTGCTTGCCTCCATGGCCACGGCGGAACCAGGTCCAGGGACGCACCAGCTTCTCGTGGCCGACGACCACGATGACGACCAGCAGCAGGCCGATCCAGAATTGCCAGTATTGAGGCGTGATGCCCGACAGCCAGTCCTGCATGAACTTGAAGATGACCGCGCCGATGATGCCGCCGTACAGGTAGCCGGCGCCGCCGATCACCAGCATCAGCATCACGTCGGCCGACCGGTGGAAGGCCAGCACGTCCAGCGAGGCGAAGCCGGTGGTCTGCGCCAGCAGCGCGCCGGCCACGCCCGCATAGGCGGCCGCCAGCGTGTAGACGGCGGCGCGGCGGCGGTTCACGGCCACGCCCATGGCCGCGGCGCGCAGCGGATTCTGGCGCACCACCTGCAGCGACATGCCGAACGGCGAATGCACGATGGCCCGGGCGATGAAGAACAATATCGCCACCACGATGATCGAGTAGGTATAGGCAGTGCGGCCGAACAGGTCGAACTCGAAGGTGCCGAACAGGGGCACCATGGTCACGCCGGTCAGGCCGTCCGCGCCCCCCGTCAGCCAACCCATCTTGTTGGCGATCTCGTACAGGATCAAGGCGACGCCCAGCGTCACCATCAGGCGGGTCAGGTCCGAACCGCGCATCACCAGCACGCTGGTCACCAGTCCCAGCAGCGCGCTCAGGGCGGCCGAGATGGCCAGCCCCAGGAGAGGATCGATGCCGAAGTGCTTGGCCAGCAGCGCCGCGCAATAGGCGCCCAACCCGAAGAAGGCCGCGTGCCCCAGCGAGACGATGCCGGCGTAGCCCAGGATCAGGTCGAGCGAGACCGCGAACAAGGCCAGGATGGCCAGTTCGTTCAGCAGCAGGAATCCCCTGGGCAGCACGAAGGCGGCGCCGATGGCGACCACCCAGAAGACGATTTCGAACCACCGGATGCGGGACCAGCGCGCGCCGACGGCGCGCAGCGAATCAGGGGCCGCCACGGCGGCGGCCCGGGGTGCGATCGTGGCTTTCATTACTTACCCCCCGCCCGGGCGAACAGGCCTTGCGGGCGCCACATCAGCATGATGATCATGACGCAATAGATGATGAATGCCCCCACAGTGGGGATGTAGTATTTGCCGGCCACGTCGGCCACGCCCAGCAGCAGCGAGGCCACCAGCGGCCCCGTCAGGGACGACGTGCCGCCCACGGCCACCACGATCAGGAAATAGATCATGTACTTGACCGGGAAGGTCGGATCCAGGCCGAGCAGGTCGGCGCCCAGCGCGCCCCCCAGGCCGGCCAGGCCGGAACCGAAGGCGAAGGTCGACAGGAACACCAGGTTGATGTTGATGCCCAGCCCGCTGGCCGCGCGCGGATCGTCCACCGAGGCACGCAGGCGGCTGCCGAACCGCGTCTTGCTCAGGATCAGTTGCAGCCCGATCACCAGCGCCACGCAGATCACGATCACGAACAGCCGGTAGTGCCCGATGCCCACGCCGCCGATGACCGAACGGCCGCTCAGCCACTCCGGCAGGTGCAGCAGCTGTTGCTGCGATCCCATGAAGTAGTCGACCATGGCCATGGCCATGAAGGTCAGGCCGATCGAGAACAACACCTGGTTCAGGTGCGATTGCCCGTACACCCGCTTGTACAGCGTGCGCTCCAGGATCGCCCCCATGACCGCCGACACGATGAAGGCCAGCGGCAGACACAAAAGGAAAGGCACGTTCAGGCGCTGCATGGCCAGCACGGTCACATAGCCGCCCACCATCGCGAACGCCCCGTGCGCCAGGTTGATGAAGTTCATCAACCCCAACGTCACGGACAGCCCGCAAGCCAGCACGAACAACAGCATCCCATATGCAATGCCATCGAACAAGATAGTCAACATGAAGCCACCGCAATTCCAAACCGCGCTCAAGACACGGCAACACCCAAGACCCGCATGACGTCACTACAGAACGCCACCCCCGGCCAGCCCGGTAGTACCCCAGGGCACAGCGGGTCCGGCTCCGCCGGTCCGCCAGTGCCGCCCCCCCTGGGGGGGCGCGCGAAGCGCGTAGGGGGGGTTACTTAATCTTTGCTGGATCTTTGACGGCTTCGATCTTGTCGAAAGGCACGTTATAGAGACCGCCGTTCACGCGTTCCACCTTGGTGATGTAGACGTTCTGCACCATCTCGCGCGTCTGCGGATCCAGCATGACCGGACCGCGCGGGCTGTCCCACTTCTGGCCCTTCATGGCGGCCAGCAGCTTGTCGCCGTTGGTGTCGCCCTTGGTGGCTTCCAGGGCCTTGTAGATCAGGTGCATGCCGTCATAGCCGCCCACGCTGTGGAAGTTCGGACGCATGCCCTTGTTGGCCTTGGCGATGCCGGCCACGTAGGCCTTGTTGGCCGGGTTGTCCAGCGCGGCGGAATAGTGCATGGACGTCACCACGCCCAGCGCCACGTTGCCCATGTCGTTCAACAGATCGTCGTCGACCACGTCGCCGGTGCCGATCATCTTGATGCCGGCCTTGTCCAGGCCGCGCTCGGCGAACTGCTTCATGACCACCGAGCCCATGCCCGAGGGCACGAACACGAACACGGCGTCGGGCTTGGCATCGCTCACGCGCTGCAGGAAGGGCGCGAAGTCGGGGTTGTTCACCGGCACGCGCAGTTCTTGCAGCACCTCGCCGCCGTTGGCGGTGAAGACCTTCTTGAACGAGTTCTGGGCATCGATGCCAGGACCGTAGTCGGCGACCAGGGTCACGACCTTCTTGATGCCGTTCTTCGGCGCCCACTGGGCGATGCCCAGCGTGGCCTGCGGCAGCGTGAAGCCGGAACGCACGACATAGGGCGACTGTTCGGTGATCATCGCGGTCGCGGCGGCCATCACCACCATGGGAATCTTGGCCTGGGTCGCGATGGGCGTGGTCGACAGGGCCAGCGGCGTCAGGCCGAAGCCGGCCAGCACGGCGACGCGGTCATTGATCACCAGTTCCTGCGCCAGGCGCTTGGTGGTGTCGGCGACGTTGGCGTCGTCCTTGATGATCAGCTCGATCTTCTTGCCCGCCACGGTGGTGCCGTGTTCGGCCATGTACAGGCGGACGGCCGCTTCGATCTGCCGGCCGGTGGACGCGAACGGACCCGTCATCGGCAGGATCAGGCCGACCTTGACCACGTCCTGCGCGTAGGCGGGCACGGCGGCCGTGCCGGCCAGCATCAGCGCGGCTGCGATCTTGAGCAGATTGCGTTTGTTGTTCATGGTGTCTCCTTGCTAACTCACCAGATGGGACAACGTGGGAAATCAGAAGCCAGGGGCCGCTGAAAAGCGCGGCATAGCGTATCAGCTTGTAAACGGGAAAAGTGACGCTTGCGGGTAATCCGCAAGCGCGAAACGTTATCGCGGTATGCGTCTGCGTATCAGTCGGGCTCCTGGGATCTGCGAGAACATGTCCTGGTTGCGCAGCACCGATTGCATGTTGCGGAAGGCGATGCGCGCGTGTTCGCGCATGATGGCTTCGGCGCGTGCGCCTTCGCGGTTCTCGATGGCGGCCAGCACCATCCAGTGCTGGTCCTGCGCCACGATCAGGCTCAGCCAGGCTTCCTCGTCGTCCGCCTGGGCCTGCAGGAAACCGTTGGGCGAGGCGAACGGCAGGTTCGTCGCGCGCGCGATCTGGCGTTCGAGCACCGAACTGCCCGGCAGGTAGTGCAGCATCTGGTGGAAGCGGCGATTCAGCTCGATGTAGCTGGACAGGTCGGCGACGCCCTTGTCGCGGCCGGTCAGGATGCGGTCGATCTCGGTCAGGCAGTCGCGCATCGCATCCAGGTCGGCGGCCGACACGCCGCGTTCGGCGGCCATGCGCGCGGCCAGCCCTTCCAGGGTGCCGCGCACCTCAATGGAATCGCGGATCTCGGATTCGGTGAAGGCCTTGACCGCATAGCCGCCCGAAGGAATCACTTCCAGCAGGCCTTCGTCTTCCAGCCTGGCCATCGCGGCGCGGATGGGCGTGCGCGAAATGCCCAGGCGCTCGGCCACGCTGGGCTCGGACAGCCGCGCCCCGGGGGTCAGCTCGCCCGACAGGATCAGTTCCCGCAGCCCCAGTTCGGCCGCGGTCGTCTGCGCGCCGCCCGACTTGGCCTTGCCCTCGGCACGGGCAACCGCGCCAGCCTTCTCAGCCATGCGCGCCCCCCATCGGAATGGACGATGGCGGACAGGATGCCCGGACGGGCGAGGCGCCGGCGGCGCCCGGACTACAGCGGGGGTAGGTCATGTCTCCGTTACAGCTCTTTACCGCTTTACTGGATACAGACTGTATACAGAGTTCCCGGCCAATAACAAGAACTTTGTACCCTGCCTAGGGAAAACGCCAAGTCCCGTATACAACCCCGCAAAAAAAGCGGCGCCCGATTCTGGACGCCGCTTCTGTGAACCCACTCCCGAAGTTGCCAGGATGCGGCGGATCCGGCTTTGCCGGTCCGCTCGCATCGCCCCCTGGGAGGCGCGCGTCAGCGCGTAGGGGGAGCTACGAGTGATACGCGCTTTCCCCGTGCGTCGTGATGTCCAGGCCCTCGCGCTCTTCCTCTTCGGTCACGCGCAGCCCCAGCAGCGCGTCGGCGATCTTGTAGGCGATCAGCGCGACGATGGTGGTCCAGACGATGGTGATCACCACAGCCTCGACCTGCACCCACAGCTGGCCCAGGATGGTCATGCCGTCCACGCCCGGGCCGCCCAGCACCTTCGCGTTGAAGATGCCGGTCAGCAGGGCGCCGACGATGCCGCCCACGCCGTGCACGCCGAACACGTCCAGCGAGTCGTCCACCTTCAGCATGCGCTTCAGGCCGGTCACGCCCCAGACGCAGATCACGCCCGCGGCCAGGCCGATCACCAGCGCGCCCACCGGGCCGACCACGCCGGCCGCCGGGGTCACGCCCACCAGGCCCGCCACCGCGCCGGACGCGCCGCCCAGCATCGAGGGATGGCCCCGGACCGCCCATTCCGTGAAGACCCAGGCCAGCACCGCCGCGGCCGTGGCGATCAGCGTGTTCATGAAGGCCAGCGAGGCGATGTTGTTGGCCGCCAGCGCCGAACCCGCGTTGAAGCCGAACCAGCCCACCCACAACAGCGAGGCGCCGATCATCGTCATGGGCAGGTTGTGCGGCGACAGGGCTTCCTTGCCGAAGCCGATACGCTTGCCGATCACGTAGGCGCCGATCAGGCCCGCCACGCCGGCGTTGATGTGCACCACCGTGCCGCCCGCGAAGTCCAGCGCGCCGCGCTCGAACAGGAAGCCCTTGACCTCGCCGCCGAACCACACCATGTGCGCGATGGGGATGTAGGCGAAGGTGAACCACAGCACCATGAACAGCAGGATGGCCGAGAAACGCGCGCGTTCGGCGAAGGCGCCCACGATCAGCGCGCAGGTGATGCCGGCGAACGTCGCCTGGAAGGCCGCGAAGCTGAGTTCCGGCACGGTGCCCGACAGCGGGAAGGTCCCGGTGTCGGCATCGAACAGGCCCTTCAGGAACAGGCGGTCAAGCCCGCCGAAGAAGGCATTGCCCTCGGTGAAGGCCAGCGAATAGCCGTAGATGAACCACAGCACGACGATCAGCGAGAACGTGACCAGCACCTGCATCAGGACCGACAACATGTTCTTGCTGCGCACCAGGCCGCCGTAGAACAGCGCCAGGCCCGGCACCACCATCAGCAGCACCAGGATGGTGGACGTGCTGAGCCAGGCCAGATCGGCCCCGACCAGCGTGGGGGCGGCATCCTCCGCCAGCGCGGGCGCGGCGAACAGTGCCATCGCCAGTGCCAGTCCCGCCCCAAGGGCTTTCATCGATGAAGCATGCGTTGTTTTCATTTTTGAATCGTCCTATCAGAGGGCGTCCTTGCCGGTTTCCCCGGTACGAATCCGAATGACCTGTTCCAGCGGAAACACGAAGATCTTGCCGTCGCCGATCTTGCCGGTGCGGGCCGAGGTCTCGATGGCCTCGATGGCGCGGTCCACCAGATCGTCCGCCAGGGCGATCTCGATCTTGACCTTGGGCAGGAAGTCGACGACATATTCGGCGCCGCGATACAGCTCGGTATGGCCCTTCTGGCGGCCGAATCCCTTGATCTCGGTAACGGTGATGCCCTGGACCCCGATGCCGGAGAGGGCTTCGCGTACCTCGTCAAGCTTGAAGGGCTTGATGATTGCAGTGATGAGTTTCATGACGAACCCCACATGGTGATGAATCGAAATTGACCGGCGCGGCCCGGCGGCCGCCCCGTGATCAGAACGCCTTGCTCAGGCCAAGCACCGCGCCGAAGCGGCCGGCGTTCTTGCCCTTGTTGGTGATGACCCAATCCTTCTTGCTGGTGGTGACCAGCGACAGGCCCAGGATCCAGCCGTTCAGGTCCTTGGTCACGCCCGCCTTGTAGTCGACGTAGTGATCCAGGCCGGTCGCGTCGTTCTTCAGCTTCTGGTAGCCGATGTGGGCGTTCGCGCCCCAGCCGTCGCCCAGGTCGAAGGCGGCGCCCAGGTCCAGGTAGTAGTTGTTCTTGCTGTTCGGCGCGCCGAAGAAATCGGTCATGCCGTGCGAGTACTTCAGCGTGAACGGGCCCCAGCCCACTGCGCCGTACAGCTCGAAGTTGTCGATCGTGCTGCCGTTCAGCTTGGAACCGGGGTAGTAGTAATAGAGGCCGCCCACGTCGAAGGCGAAATCCTCGTACTTGAACTTGTAGCCGCCGTAGAAATCCATCTCCAGGTTGCCGCCGCTGAACAGCTCGCTGGCGACGTTGGAGTTCCAGTTGCCCAGATAGAAGCCCGACTTGTGGGCGAAGTCGAAGCCGCCCTGCATGGCAGGCTTCAGATTGGTCTGGCTGAAGCCGCGGAAACGGTAGTCGCTGAACAGGCCGGCATTGCCGGTGAAGGTAAAGTCGGGCTCCGGATCGGCGGCGAAGGCGGTCGAGGTGGCGCACAAGGCCAGGGCGGTCGCAAGCAGAGGTTTTTTCATGGGTCGTTCCAGGGCGGGTTGTCAGCCAGGCTCCAGTGCGTGGGTGGCGCAACTGGCGTGGTCACGGGGTTTCGCGGTCAGGCGGCCCCCGGTTGGTTGTTACTGAGCATTTCCCGTGCCAGCTTGCTTTCCCCATGAAACGCACCACTGTCGCTCCCGCTGCGACCCAACTTGGTGCACGGCGGGGTGCGCGGGCCGGGGCCCGCACCATGTCGTGGCGCGCGCGCACGGCCGGGCGGGACTAAACTGGAGGCCGGCAGCCGACTCAAAGGACAGACATCATGATCAATCGCACCGACTGGTTCGAAGACCTGCAGAAGAACATCTCCGACCTGATCGCCCGCAGCCCGGCGGCCGACATCGAGCGCAACGTCAAGGGATTCCTGGGCCAGACCTTCACCAGGCTGGACCTGATCACCCGCGAGGAATTCGACATCCAGACCGAATTGCTGGCGCGCACGCGGGCCAAGGTGGATGCGCTGGAAGCGCAGGTGCAGGCGTTGGAGGCGCGGGTGATCGCGCTGGAGGGGAAGGCTCCGCAGGAGTGAGCATCATGCCCGCTCCGGCGGGCATGAGCGAGGCCCGCGGCGAAACGCGGGCCTCTTCTTTTCTTATTTGTCGACGCGCACCGTGCCCGCCGCGAACAGCTTCTTCCACCGGGCATCCTCGCTGCGCAGGTAGCGATCGAAAGCCGCTCCGTCCATGTCGTCGGGCTGCCCGCCCAGCCGCAGCAGGGCCTCGACCGCCTCGTCGCGCTTGATCGCCTGCCGCACCGCGCCGGCCAGCCGTTTCACCACCGGCGCCGGCGTGCCCTTGGGCGCGGCCAGGCCGAACCACGACGTCAGGTCATACTCCGGCACCCCCGCCTCCACCATCGTCGGCACCTCGGGCGCACCCGGCGAGCGCACCGCCGTGGTGACCGCCAGCGCACGCAGCTTGCCCGCCTGGATGTTGGGCAGCGCGCTGATCAGGCTGTCGAACATGAAGGCCAGCGTGCCCGTCTGCATGTCCACCTGCGCCTGCGCCGTGCCCTTGTAGGGCACGTGCGTCACCTTGATTCCCGCCAGCCCGCCGAACAGCTCGCCCGCCAGGTGGCTGGCCGAACCGATGCCCGCCGAACCGTAATTCAGTTGACCCGGCCGCGCGCGCGCGTACGCCACCAGTTCGGGCACCGTCCTGGCCGGCAGCGAGGGGTGCACGACCAGCACGTTGCCCACGCCCGTGATGCGCGTGATGGGCGCGAAGTCACGCACCAGGTTGTAGTTGGCCTCGGCCGGATCGATGATGGGATTGAGCACGTCGGCGAAGGCGCACAGCAACAGCGTATGGCCGTCGGCCGGCGCGCTCTTTACCGCCCGGGTCGCCAGCGCGCCGCCGGCGCCGGGGCGGTTCTCCACCACCACCTGCTGGCCCAGACTGTCGCCCAGCAGGCGCGCGACCAGCCGCGCGCACGTGTCCGCCGGGCCGCCCGCGGCGAAGCCCACCAGAATGCGGACAGGCTTGTCGGGAAAGGCCGCCAGCGCGGGCAGGCCCAGCGTGGCCAGCGAGGCGAGACCGAAGGCGCGGCGCGTGATCATGAAGAGGACTCCTGGCCCAGGAAGTGCGTGTTGACGCGGCGCACGACCATGCGGCGATAGACGCCGGCCTGCGCGTACGGGTCCGCATCGGCCCAGGCCCGGGCCTCGTCCATCGAATCGAAGGCGGCCACCAGCAGGCTGCCGCAGTAGTCGCCCTGGCCGGCGTCCGAGTCCCACAAGGGACCCGATACGACCACGCGGCCCTGGGCGGCCAGTTCACTGCGGCGGCGGATGTGCGCGTCGCGCAGGGGCGCGCGCAGCGCCTCGCTGTGGTCGACGTCCTCGGCGTACATCAGGTAGAGCGCGCGGCCGGTCATGGCAGCCGGGCCGCAAGGCAAGGGATACGGGACATGAGCGGGCACAGTCCGAAAAACGGAACGTTCGTGATGAACCAGGCAGGAATGTTATTCGGACCATGAAAAAATTAATCGCCTTTGGTCCGATATATGGACCAAAGGCGATCGGACAAACCCGCACCCGCCCGTGGGCAGCTCAGTCCGGCGCCATACCCAATACTACGCATGCCGCCCGCGCACAGGCCTCGTCCTGTTCCTCGCTTCCGCCCGACACCCCTATGCCGCCCACCAGTTCGCCTTCGGCGATCAACGGAAAACCGCCGCCGAAGCCCGCGAACCGGGGCCGGGCCGGCAGGCCCTGGCGCACCGCCGGGGAATGCCCCTTCAGGACGTCGTTCCAGGCCCCGGTGGGCAGCCGGAAACCGGCCGCCGTGTAGGCCTTGTCGACCGCGATGTCGGCCGAATGCAGGAACGCCCCCGGCATGCGCAGGAAACCCAGCGGCACGCCACTGGCGTCCACCACGGCCACGTTGATGCGGATGCCTTGTGCCGAGGCTTTCCGCACCGCGGCGTCCAGCGCCGTGCGCACGGCCTCGAGGGTCAGCGCGCGCGTGATGCGCGTCCAGTCTTCCATGCCGGCTCCCGCTTCAGGTGAATACGCTCAGGAATTTCTCGTTCAGCTTGCGGTCGTGATAGAAGATGCCCGTGCCGAGCTGGTCGTCCGTCCACTTGATCACCGGCTTGTCCGGATACCAGGTGTAGCCGCCCGCGAACACCTCGTTGCGGTTGCCGCTGGGGTCGAAGAAGTACACCGTCTCGCCGCGCGTGATGCCGTGCCGCGTCGGCCCGATGTCCAGCGACACGCGGCGCTTGGAGATGATGTCTGCCGCCTTCAGCACCTCGCCCCAGTTGTCCAGCAGGAAGGACACGTGGTGCAGCTTGTTCTTGACCGGCTGCTGGATGAAGGCCACGTCGTGCGCCTTGTTGGCGCAGCTCAGGAAGGCGCCGATCATCTGTTCCCCCGGCCCCGCCACCACGGCCTCGCTCAGCCCGAAGCCCAGCACCTCGGTGAACAGCTTGTAGGTATTGGCCAGGTCGTCGCCATACAGCAGGCAGTGGTCGAAGCGCCGCGCACCCATGCCGTGCATGTCGTCCGGCCACGGATCGGGGTTCAGCGAACCCGTCGCGCAGCCGGTGGCCTTGCGGTAGGCGTACAGCTCCATGATGTGTCCGGTGGGCACGGTGAAGCGGAAGCGCTTGCCGGTCTCGGGGTGTTCGCCGGCCGCGATCCAATGCATGTCGGTGGCGAGCCCGCTGGCCTCCACGTCGGCCGACAATTTCTCCAGCGTCGCTTCCGAGTCCACCTTCCATCCCATGTAGTCCATGCCGGATTCGTCGGCCTCGCGCAACACCACGCTGTGATGGTCCGATTCGTCCCAGCCTTTCAGGAACACGCGCGGGCTGCCGTCGGCGGCCGTATCGCGCATGATCTCGGTCAGGCCGATGGTGTCCACGTAATGCCGTACCGCCGGCTCGAGTTCGAGCACGCGTATGCAGACGTGCCCGGGCCGCAGCACTCCGGTAATTGCCATGTGAGTCTCCTTGGTGTGTGCACAGGGGTGGGTTCAGAACATGTGGCGCATGCCGAGCCGCACCAGGGTCTGGGTCTTGCCGTCCGAGGGGCCGTTCAGGCCGGCGATCCACGCGGTGGCGCCGGGCGCGCCGCCGGCGCGCTGGTAGACCAGGGCCGCGTAGGCATCGGTGCGCTTGGACAGCGCGTAGCCCAGCGTGGCGCTGGCCTGGTGGGCGTGCACCTTGTTCAGCGTGGCGTTGGCCCACTGGTACTGGTAATCCAGCAGCAGCGTAGTGCTGGCCGCCACCGGCAGGGTCGTGCCGACCTGCGCCACCTGTACCGAGCCGCCGCTGAAGGTATTGCGCGTGTTGGTGTACAGCGCGTTCAGCACGGCGGCGCCGAGCTGGTAGCGGCCGCCCAGGCCCCAGGTGCGGATGCCGTCGTTGCCGTTGTTGATGGCCGCGTTGCGGGCGTCGGTGATGGCGGCCGTCAACGCGAAGGGGCCGCGTGCGTAGGACACGCCGGCGCTGTAGGTGCGGCCCTGCCCCAGGCTGCCCGGCTGTTCGCCGAAGCCGTACAGTGCGCCGAAGGTCAGGCCGCCGTAGCTGGCGCTGGTGAACTTGACCGAGTTGTCGACCCGCTTGGCGCCGGCCACGCCGTCGAAGTCCATGGCCCCGCCCGGCATGCCGGGCACGCCCAATCCGCCGAAGGGTCCCAGGCGCAGGTTGTACAGGCCGATCAACGGGAAGGACGGCCCGTAGCGGCCCGGCCCCAGCATGTCGAAGCTGAAGTCGTACTGCTTGCCCAGGGTCAGCGTGCCCCAGGACGTGGAACTCAGGCCCACGTAGGCCTGGCGGCCGAACAGCGGCCCCACGCTGGCGCCGTTGTCGGCCGCGAACTGGCCTTCCAGCGTGAACACCGCCTTCAGGTCGTTGCCCAGCGCCTCGCTGCCGCGCAGGCCGAACAGGTTGGGCGACAACAGCCCCGTGTCCATGGACCAGGTGCCATGGCCGCCCTGGTTGGACAGGTAGTTCACGCCGGCATCGATGATGCCGTACAGCGTGGTCGTGGTCTGCGCCATCGCCGGGGTGGCGCTGGCCAGTGCCAGCGGAAGCAGGAGTCTCGCGGTTTTCATCGTTATGGTCACTCGTCGGAGGTTGAAATGGGACGCCCCTCCTCCAGGGCGTCCCGGGAAACGTGCCGGGTCACGCAGCGGCGCATCCGGTCCAGCGCCTGGAGCTCGACGTCGCCGCGCGGCATGGCGCGGCAGGCCAGCACCACGCCCGCCGCCTCTTCCTCGGCGCTGACGCAGCCGCGGCTCATCTTCAAGGCCAGGTAGGCGCCGCGCACGACGCGGCTCTTGCAGACCCCGCAGCCGCCGCCGCGGCAGCCCACCGGAATGCCCTTGCGGCCCAGGGCCTCCATGCCGGCCAGCAAGGTCTGCGACGGCGCGCAGCGGTAGCGCTCGCCGGTATCCAGGATGTAGACCTCGTGGGTGTCGGCGTCCATGGGTGTCAGATCGCCTTGAACAGCGGACTGCGGCGGCCTTCCTGCGCCTGCGCCGCCGTCAGGAATTTCTCGACGTGGATATCGCGCTCGAACAGCCGGCCCTGCATCAGCGTCGCGATGCAGGCCTCGATCATGGGCGGCGGGCCGCACAGGTAGGCCTTGTGGCCGCGAAAATCCGCGCGCCCGTCCTGGCCCGCGTACAGCCGCGCCAGCACCTCGTGCACGAAGCCCGTCTCGCACCGCCCTTCCTCGTCGTGCGCCTCGGACAGCGCCGGCACGTAGCGGAAATTGGGATGCCGCACGGCCAGTTCCTGGAACCAGTCCGAGCAATACAGCTCGCCCGCATGGCGCGCGCCGTGCACCAGCGTGATGGGCTGCTGGCAACCCTCGGCCAGCAGCTCGGCGATCATGGACTTGGGACTGGACAGCCCGGAGCCGCCGGCCAGGAAGATCATCGGCACCTGCGCCGACTTGCGCACGTAGAAACGCCCGAACGGCGCCGACAGCGGCAGGCACTCGCCCTCGCGCAGGTGCTCGTGAATGTAGCCCGTGGCCGCGCCGCCCTCGACCTTGCGCACGTGCAGCTCCACCACGTTATCGCCCGGCGCGTTGGCCAGCGAAAACGCGCGCCGGCCCTCCACGCCGGGCACCGCAAGGTTGGCGTACTGCCCGGCCTGGAAGCGCACCGGACGGTCGGTGCGCAGCCACACGCCCTTGATGGTGGGCGTCAGGTCGCGCAGCGCCACCACCTCGCCCACGTAGTCCTCCAGCGGCAGGTACTGCGCGTCGGGTTCTTCGTCGATATCGGCCTCGATCATCAGGTCGGCCTCGGGCATGGCGCAGCAGGCCAGGCAATGCCCTTCGTCCCGCTCGAAATCCATCAGCGCGAAACTGCTGGCCGCGCCGTGGTCCACCTCGCCCTCCTGCACGTGCACCTTGCAAGTGCCGCACAAGCCATGGCCGCAGGCGTGCGGCAGCCAGATGCCGCTGCGCAGGCAGGCGTCCAGCACGGTCTGCCCGGGCTCGATGTCGATGGTCTGGCCCAGCGGTTCGATGGTGAGTTGGTAACTCATGTGCTGCTCCTACGATGCTACGAATGGCTGCCGCCTATGCCTTCCAGGCCCGGCGTGCGCAGGCGTATGGCGGACTTGTGCACCAGGCCGTTGTCGGCCAGGCTCTTGGCCCGATCCGGCCGCCACGGCTGGCCGCCGTGCTCCCACTGCGCCGCCGACCAGTCGATGCGGGCGAAATCCGGATGGGCGCCATAGATGCCGGGCAACACCTCGTCCACCAAGGCGGCGAAGGGCATGTCCGGCGGCACCGGGAGGCACACCGGCGAGCAGAACATCATGTGGCCGTCCCAGTTGATGTACAGCAGCCGGCTGCCGCCGAACTTGTCCTCGGTATCCTGGACGGGGCCGGCGTAGCCGGGTTCGAGCGCGATGACAGGCATGTTCGTCTCCTAGAGTTTGCTTACGCGACCTGCTTTTCCGGCGTGTCGCCGCCGGTCCAGCGGTCCCAGTTGCGCCGGTCGGCCGAGGTGTCGAAGTCGCCGTTGTCCTCGCCCGCCTTCAGGTGGTACCACTCCAGCACCTCGGGCACCGTGGCGCCGCCGCAGTTGCCCTGGAAGATCTGGTGCACCGGCAGCCACGCCTGCACGTACTTCTCGGGCTCGCCCTCGAACACGTCCTTGCAGCCGTCCGAGCAGAAGTGGTACTTCATGCCGTGATAGGTGGTCTCGCGCATGCAGATGCGCGTCGGATCGTCCGGCTCGGTAAAGGCCATGGGAATCTGGCAAATCTGGCACAGCATGGGCAGCGCGTTGTTGTAGAAGCGCTTGCCTTCCTGCGCCTGCCGGTCCCAGTACTCCAGGCGCGGGCGATACAGGCGATCGAAGCTGGCCGGGTACTTCTCCGACAGCCAGGCCATCTCGTCCGGCCGCGGGATCCACGTGTGGATGGCCGCCGCATGCGTGTAGTTGTAGAAAATGCCCCAGGCCTGGTGCGAGATGTGATCCTTCTCCTTGCGCGCCTGCTCGTGATACTTGGGCATGCGGATGCCGTAGCGGGCCAGATCCTGGAACAGCGCGCCGCCGTTCTTCTCGAAATAGATCTCCCAGGCCTCCGACCACGACATCACGCGCTTGGGCAGCATGTAGTCCATCATCATCGCCACCAGCGTCAAGAGCCGGTAGCCGCGCCAGAACCACTTGTCTATCCACTTCTGCACGATGGGCAGGTTGTCCGGATCCTGTTCCAGCAGGAACTTCACGATCTCCAGCCCCAGCGTCATGTGGCGCGACTCGTCGCTTTGCGCCGAGAAGCCGAACGTGACCGTGGCCATGTCGCCGTTGAACGCCGCGCCGCTCATGAACGGCATAAACAAAAGATTCGTCAGCACGTACTCGAACGAGAACGAGATCGCCGTCACGAACTCGAACGGCCCCGCCGACATCGCGTCGTCGAAATACGACTTCGGCACCGACAGATACCAGACCCGGTCATGCATGTGCTTGAAGTCGTGCAAGCCGTTGAAATACTTGTTGTAGTGGCTGATCGTGTGGATCTGCGTCTGCGAATGCCGCAGCTCGTCAATCGACTGCATCTGGCACGCGATGCGCGCCCCCACCCCGCGGAAATTGCGCCCCGCCATCGCATAGCCCCGGTGCGCCGCGTACTCCAGCGGGCTCACCCCTTGCAGGAACAGCTTGATGGCGTTGATGTAGCGCGCGTCGGTCACGTTGAACTGGCCGTTGTTCTGCGCGAAGGCATCGATGATGGCGTAGAGCTTGCGCTCCTTCTCGCCCTGGAACTTCCAGTACGCGTCCATCGTCAGGCGGAAGGGGTCCTCCCACTTGTCCCAGTCGTGCACCTTGATGCCCTCGAACTTGTCGTAGGGGAACACCTTGTCCATGGGCTGGTAGCTGGTTTCCCAGCCCAGGTCGCGGGTCAGCAGCGCGTAGCGCTCCTTCAGGCCCAGCTTGCGCGCGGGCGTCGTCGTGGTCATGTGCGTCTCCGTTCTTGCTTGATGGGGAATGGCGCTCGGGCCTTAGCGATGCCAGGCCAGCGTGAACTCGTCATCCGTCTCGTCGATGTTTCCCGACAGCGACACCAGGTTCACGTGCAGCTCCTGCAGATCCCAGTCGCGGCCCAGACGCTCCTCCACCGAGGCGCGCCGCACCACCAGCGAATTCGGCGCGTCGATCTTCACCATCGCGGGGAAGTCCTGCCGCTGCGCGTGCGGGTTGTCATCGAGGATGGCATCGATGATGCTGCGGGTATCGTCATTGGCCTGGAAGGCGATGAATACGTTTTGGGACATGGCGGTTCCTTGATAGAGACTGGGGTCAGACGGCGACCTGGCACTTCGCGGCGCGTTGGCGCAGCACCGATACCGCCTCGTCCAATTGCGCGGCGGCGCGGTCGCCGAAGGCAACGGCCGCCCACGGCGCCAGCGCCTCCTTGCCGCGCGCAAGCCAGTCCTTCACCCAGCCCGACAACAGCGCCGCGTTCGCCGGCGATTCCTCGGCCGCCGTCTTCAGGCAGGCATCCACCCAGCGCAGGTTCTCGCCATGCCAGTCGCGCATGAACTCCACGCTCATCCCGAAACCATTGCCCGTGGCCGCCGACAACTCCCGCTCCAGCGCCTGGAACACCAGCGGATACACCAGCCCGTCCAGCGCGAAGTCCTGCGCCACGAACACCTCGAACCAGTCCTTCGTCACGAACAGGTTCTCCATCTCGCACCGCAGCCCCTGCCACGCCGGCGAGCCCAACCAGTGCTGCTTCGCCCGCGCCAGCGACGCCCCCTGATTGCCGTCCAGCAGCAGCCCGATGCGGCTCAGGTACTGCGCCAGCCCCAGCCGGTCCATGCTCTGGTACTGCGCCGCCTGCGTGATCGCCGCCCCATAGCCATAGGCCGTCACATAACAGTTGTTCATATTCGCGCCCCACTCGTAGTGACGCAGCGGCAGCACCAGTTCCTCGATACGCTGCCGTACCTCCCCCGGCGCATCGCGCAGCAGGCCGCGCTTGTCCACGAACTCCAGCGCACTCTCCTGCGCCTCCTGCTGCCGCGCGCGGGCCTGCGTGTACGTGCCGTAGTAGTAATGACGCGGATCCTTGAACGCGTACCAGTCCCGCATCACCACCGCCGTGCGGCGCGTGTCGTACAGCTCGAACGCCGGCTCCCACAACGGCCGGTAATGGAAATTCACCTCCGGCTGCAAGTCATAGGTCGCCTCCTGATAGCGCGACGCCGGCTTGTCCGCGCCGAAGCGGCGCGCAATGTGGGAAAACGTCTGGCGAATCGGACGGATGTCGGAAGTCTTGATATCGACTTGCATGGCTGGGTCTCGTCGGAAGGGAAAAAAGGGAAGGCGCTACTCGGCCAAGCCGGGCGAGCCATAGCGCCACTTCATGCGCTCCAGGTCCAGGCGGGCCGCTTCCTCCGCGCCCACCATCCGCACGCGGTTGCGGCGGCAGAACTCCTGGAATTGGGGAAACGCCAGCACCAGCTCCACGGCCAGCTCCGGATCGCCTATCGAAAACTCGAACTCGACGTAGCGGCTTTCCAGCAGACCCAGGACGCGGACGTAGCGGGAGGCGTGCGGTGGCGTGCCGGCGGCGGTTGCATCCATGGGCGTGTCTCCATGGGGCGTTATGCCCTCGTTGATTTCATGATCTGGCGCAGCGGGGGCTGCGGTTGTGTCATGAGAAGTGCAACGGGCGTGCCAGCGGGGATAAGTGTTTGATTTGGTGGGGGATTTTTTTGCGCGAGGCCAGGGGTGCGGGGTTTCCTGGATGCGGAAAAGGGGAAATGCTGCGGTGCAGCTTTATGAAATGGTGAAGTTGGCCTCCGCTACCAGGGCACAATAGGACGCTTTCAAAAGCAGTACACGGATCCGTGTACTGCACGGTATATAGGGAATGACACTGCATGGCGACATCCGAGCCGCCCTCTCGCACACCCGCCATCAGCCTAGGCACCGCCGCCCGCGATCTCTACCGCGCCCTCTGGCGCCACGCAGCCGGCGTCCGTCCTCACCTGCTCGGCGCCGCCGGCCTGCTCTCAGCAGCCCAGCTACTCCGGCTGACCATGCCCTGGCTAGCCGCCCAAGCCATCAACGCCCTACAGCAAGGCGACATGGCAACGGCCGGCCGCTGGATCGCCTACCTGGTCGGCGTCTACCTCCTCTCCTGGCTCCTCCACGGCCCCGGCCGCATCCTGGAACGCAATGTAGGCGTCCGAGTCCGCGAACGCCTGGCCGATCAACTCTACGCCCGCATCGCCTCCGCCCCGCTCGCTTGGCGCGACGGCCGGCACTCCGGTGAACTCCAACACCGCATCGTCCAATCCAGCCGCGCCCTGTCCGACTTCGCCCAGAACCAGTTCGGCTACCTGCAAAGCGCCTTCAACTTCGTCGGCCCGCTGGTCGCCCTGGCCCTGCTCTCGCGCACCAGCGGCACCATCGCCATCACCGGCTACGTCATCATCGCGCTGATCATCATGCGCTTCGACCGCGCGCTAATGCAGCTTGCCCGCGCCGAAAACGACGCGGAGCGCCGCTATGCCGCCGCGCTGCTGGACTTCGTCGGCAACGCCGGCACGGTGATCGGCTTGCGCTTGCAATCGGCCTCGCGCAAGGTGCTCGGCCGCCGCATGGAAGCGGTGATGGCGCCGCTGCGCCGCGCGGTCATGGTCACGGAAGGCAAGTGGTTCACCGTGGACATCCTCGGCATGGGGCTCACGTGGATACTGGTGGTGGTCTACGTGCTGCAATCGCGGCAGCCCGGGCAGGCAGTGATGCTGGGTACGGTCTTCATGATCTACCAGTATGCTCAGCAGGCCGCGACGGTGGTGGGCGCGATGGCCTCGAACTTTCAGAGTTTCGCGCGCATGCATACGGACTACGGCAGCGCCGAGCCGATCTGGGAAGCGCCCAGCGATCCCGACGCCGCTGTCCCGGCCGTGGTGCCCGATGCGCCGTGGCGGACGCTGGAACTGCGCAATGCCACGTGGCGCTATGCCGACGACGCGCGCGGCGGATTGCATGGGATCGATCTGGAACTGAAGCGCGGAGCGCGGGTGGCGCTGATCGGCCCGAGCGGGGGTGGCAAGAGTACGCTGCTGCGCATGCTAGCGGGCCTCTATCCACCACAGCAGGGCGAATTGCTGCGTGATGGCGTAGCGGTGGACTGGTCCGAACTACGCACGCTGGCCACGCTGATCCCGCAAGAGGCCGAGGTGTTCGAAGCCACTGTGGAAGAGAACCTGACCTTCGGCGAACCTGCCGACTCGGAGGCGCTGGAGTCCGCCGTGCATGCAGGGGTGTTCGACGAGGTACTGCAACGCCTGCCCGAGGGCTTGGCCAGTCCGCTGAACGAGCGGGGCGGCAATCTCTCCGGTGGTCAGCGGCAGCGGCTGGCCCTGTCCCGTGGTGCACTGGCGGCACAAGGAAGTTCGTTGCTGTTGCTCGATGAGCCAACCAGCGCACTTGACCCGCAGGCCGAAGGCCGGGTGTTCGACCGCATGGTCGCAGCGTTCCCGTCGGCCTGCATCGTGGCCTCGGTACACCGGCCCAGCCTGCTCGAACGGTTCGACACCATCGTGGTGATGGAAGCCGGCAAGGTGGTCGATGCCGGCCCGCGCGATCAGGTGCTGGCAAGAAGGGTTCACTGATCCGGCGTATTGCCTGCCAAGCTCGTTGCCATGCCGCCTAACGTGCTCGATCTCCTTTAATACCTCCGCGCGTCTCTGCAGGCAGGGGTGGAAGTTATTCACCGCATCGACCGTTGCCGCGCAGCCAACGCAGCCCTGCGAAACAGGAGCAACAGGATGGCAAGTCGTTTCATGGATCGGCTCCATGGATGACTGCACTGGCTTCGATCGCGGCGTTTCCGCCCGACAATAGCGAACCTTCTAGGGGCTCAGCCTGCAACAGGCAGCGCTTTGCGCATCAGCGCGTTCTCTAGCATCACCCCTCGGCGGACCGGAAAACGTCGTTCGACGACGTGAAAACCGTGCAGAGCGAAAAAGGGCTCGGCGGTCTTGCTCACATTGGATGTCAACGCCACCAGGCCCAGGGATTTTGCCTCGTCATGAATGCGGGCCATCAGCCGCGTCCCTATTCCTTGACGCGGATGCAAGCCGGACACATAGAATTGGTCGATGTGGCCGTCTGATTGAACGTCCGCATAGCCCACGACTTCGCCATCGATCTCGGCAATAAAGGGCTGGTTTTTCCGCAACCGATCTGCCCAGGCAGCCATGTCGAGGTCCGAAGGCGCCCATGCCTCGATTTGCTCGGACGAGTAATCCTTGGAGGCGACCTCGTGGATGGAGGTGAAGAATACGCGGAACAACGCGGCTTCATCACCGGACTTGAATCTGCGAATTTCCACTGGTTCCTCGACATTGCGGCTGGGACGGCGAGTCTGCCATATCAGGCGCTTGTGCGGCTCAATCGGGCACGTGGACACGCGCCTTGATGTGCTTCAGATTCGCCACGATCGTGAAGGTCATGATGACCAGCAGCGACCAGGAGCTCCATTTACCCAGGTGCACCGTGGACCACGCGCCAAGCTGGTTGGGATAGGCCCAGACGCCAAAGAACGTGCTGATGTTCTCGGCCAGCCAGATGAAGAAGCCGATCAGTACGAAAGCCAGCAACAGCGGCATCCGTCGGTCCCGGTCCAGCGGACGGAAGATCACGGTCGTCCGGGCATAAAGGCCCAGCGCGCATGCCGCGATGTACCAGCGGTAGTCGCCGATGAAATGATGCGTGAAGAAGTTGGCGTAGATCAGCAATGCAACGAGCCAGGCCATCCAGTACGGAGGGTGATGCACCACGCGCAATTCGAACAACCGCCAGGCCTGGATGACGTAGCTTCCCACCGCGGCATACATGAACCCGGCAAAGAGCGGTACGCCCAGGACCTTGGTATAGGCGAAATCCGGATAGGACCAGGACTGGATTCCGCTGGACGTCTTGAACGCCTCCAGCGCAAAGCCGACCAGGTGAAAGACGGTGATCGCCTTAAGTTCGTCCAGGGTTTCGAGCTTGGCCCAGACCATCCAGGCCTGGATCGCCAGCGCGATGGCCAGCAGGGCGTCGTAGCGGGGAATGCCCCACAGGCCGGAACGCGGCACCAGGAACACCGCGCCGAAGAAGAGTCCGACGAACAGACAGGCGCGGGCTTCCTTCAGGCCGAAGTACAGGAATTCCAGCAGGAAACGGGAAATGCCCGACAGCCCGGGCCGGTCGTGGCCGAGCAGCAGATGAGCGTCGAGCGCGCTCAGGCGCAGTGACGAAGGGCGGGCTGGAAGGTTCACGTCTCGGCTGAATCGTACGAATCCCAGCCGGAATTGTGCCTCAACTACAGGACCGGACCGGTAGCCATCATGCCAATGCCCGCCAGGCCAACTCGCGGGCGGACAACCGCCCCGGGTCATATAACCGGCATTCCGCCGGCACATCCGCCGTGCGCAATGCAAGCGGGATCTCCGTGCACGCCATTAAGAAGCCCGTCACACCGGTGCGCCTGCGCATCCGCAGCAACGCGCTGGCGAAGCAGGCCCGCCCCAGCTCGTTGTCGCCCACCTTCACCCCGTCGTAGATACCCCGCATGACCAGATCGAGCTCTTCCTCGTTCGGAGCGGGCCAGATGCGCGCCGGTGTAGGCGCCCTTCTCCACGCCGAACAGTTCGGCCTCGATCAGGTCGGCGGGAATCGCGCCGCAGTTGACGGCGATGAATGGCCCCTTGGCCCGCTCTCCGTTGTCATGCAGCCAGCGGGCGAACACTTCCTTGCCGACGCCGGTCTCGCCCTGCAGCAGGACGGTGATGGGGCTGCCGGCCGCGCTGCGCAGCAGTTCGAATGCCGCCTGGAAGGCGGCGGACGCACCGGCCAGGGGTTGGTTGGCCGGCTTGCGGGTAGACGAGGAACGCAGGTGTTCGAGGCCGATGGAGTATTCGATCAACTGGCCGGCGAAGGGATGGGGCGCGAAGTAGTTGAGGTAGGCCTCGTCCTGCCACGCATCGGCGGGCTGGTCGACGATGCGGCAGTGGGTGTCGCCCTGGGCACGGCACTCGATTTCCTTGTAGACGATGGGCGAGCCCATGAAGGCGCTGGAGTAGCCGGACGCGTAGCCGATCTGGGTCCAGCATGCCGGGTCTTCGCCGTGGCCGTATTCCTGGACGTCGGCTTCGCATTCCCAGGAGTTGCGCCACAGGAATTCGCCGTAGAAGTGGTTCCTGGCGAGGTCGATGCTGAGTTCTATGGGTTCGACCTGGACGACGCCTTCGACGGCGTGCAGCTTGGGGCCAAGCAGGAAGGCTTCGTTGGTCCGCATGCCGGCGCGGCGGCGCTTGACGGCGTAGGCGCCGTCGCGCATACCGGAGGCGTAGCCCATGCGGACCAGGAGGCCCCGGGTGCGCTCCACGCCCAGGGAGTCGAACAGTTCCTTGCGCAGGGCGCCCAGGGCGCGGGCGTGCAAGAGCAGCATGCGCTCTTCGTCCAGCCAGATATGGCCGGACGCGGTGTTGAATTTGAGGGAGGACAGGGGGCTCTGCAAAATCGTCTCCTGCCGGGCTATGCCGTGGTGTTATGCCGTATTCTCGCACCCCGCGCGGGGGCGCGCATCCGGCATTCACGAGCAGGATACGAGGGTTGACCGCAAAGCCCCTTGATCTATGTCATCCCCGGATCCGCCCCCACAGATACGCCACCGCCGCCACCACCGCCACCGACGTGATGGGGTGCTGGCGGATGACGTCCTTGGCGCACAGCAGCGCTTCCTCCAGCGCGTCGCTGCCCTGCTCCAGGGCGTCCGAGGCGGCGTCCTTGGCGCGGTGGGCGGCGCGGGTCACCGTGTCGGCGGTGGCGTGCGCGGCCTTGTCGACGGCTTCGGCGCCGTCTTCCAGGACATCCTTGGCTTTTTCCACGTTGCGATCCGAGGCCATGTCGTGCTCCTGTCGTTGGTTGGATGGGTTCGCCTCCAGTATTCCCAACTATCCTGGAACAAGCCGCAACGGGGTGCAACAGGCGGTGCGCCCGCCACCGATACCTCGCGGGTATCGTCGCGGCAAAGCCGCCATCTCCTCGGCCGTGCCAGGGCCTCCTAAGATCCGACGCGGATAACGACATCAAACGGAGACAGGCAATGACACGACGCAAGCATGCCATTCTTGGCGCCCTTTCGGCCCTGCTGCCCATCCTTGCCGCCTGTGGCGGCGGCGGTGACGGCGGCATCGATGTGGCCGGCGGAACGGTCCTGCAGAACGCGACCGTGGTGAACACGCGCGACGGCGCGCTGGCAGCCGGCATGAACGTCCACGTGGAGGGCGGGAAGATCCGGCGCATCACCTCGCAGCCGCTGCGCGCCACGGGCGGGGCGCAGGCCATCGACGTCTCGGGCAAGTACGTCGTGCCCGGCTACCTGGACATGCACGCGCATGCCGTGGAAAGCGCCGACCGCGATCCGCCCTATTGGCCGTTGATGATTGCCAGCGGCATCACGGGGTTCCGCGAGGAGTCGGATTCGCCGGCCAACGTGGAGCGCGGCAAGGTCCTGAACCAGGACAGCGCCGCGGGGCGGGTGCTGGCGCCGGAGGTCATTTTCCACGGCGGCGAGGCGCACCTGAATCCCGCCATCAGCGCGCGTGACGCGAGCAACGCGGGCGCGCCGTCCTTCGATCACCTGGGCGCGGGCTGGGGCCTGTTGATGGATTGCTCGAGCGAGGAACAGACGCTGCGCGCGGCGGCCCTGGCCGGGTCGCTGAAGCCGCCCTTCCCGCCTACCTTCGTCACCAATCCACGCGCCTACGACGGCGCCCAGAACGCACCGTATTACCAGCGCATCCTGGACACCTACGATGAAGCCAGGTGCGTCGAGCTGAGCAAGGTATTCGCGAAGAACGGCACCTGGCAGACGCTGACGCTGATCCGGCTGCGCACGCAGGTCTACGGCAACGATCCGCAGTATCGCGATGACCCCAACCTGGTCTATGTCGACAAATCCACGCGGGCGATCTGGCAGCAGGTGGGCGATCAGTTCGACAAGCTGCCCGCTAGCGCGGTCACCACGCTGCGGCAGTTCTACGAATTGCAGAAGCGGGTTTCCAAGCTCATGAAGCAGAACGGCGTCAAGATCATGGCGGGTTCGGACTTCAGCGGCAACATGAGCATCTGGCTGGTGCCGGGTATCAGCCTGCACCAGGAGTTCCGCGAGCTGGCGGCGGCGGGTTTCTCGCCGCTGGAAGTCCTGCAGATGGCGACGCGGGATCCGGCGGAGTTCCTGGGGCGCCAGTCCAGCCTGGGCTCGGTGGAGGAAGGCAAGGACGCCGACCTGGTGGTGCTGGACGCCAATCCGTTAGCGGATGTGGCGAACCTGGACAGGATCCGCGCCGTGGTGCTGAAGGGCCGGTATCTTTCCAGTTCGGCGCTGGACAAGATGAAGGCCGATGCCGCCGCGGCGATCGCGCGGCAGTAGGGTTCTCGCACCCGGTTTGCTGGCAGCTAACTTGTAATCGAGCCGATTGGCACCCTTGCCGATCACGGGCCATGCCGATAGCACATCGTAGAGCGGCGTCAGTTGGTAATGCGCCTGAGGCAACAGATGAATGGAGAAATTCTTGGCATGCCCGTCCGTGGCCGCCAGCAGCCAGAACAGCAATTGGGCCTGCAACAGTGTGCGCAAATCCGTGTCGCGGCGGTCGGAGTTGGCCAGGCCAAAAAATCGACAACACCGATAATCCTGAAATATCGATATTGCCGATACTACGTAAAAAAGCCCGGAATGGAAAACCATCCCGGGCTACCAAAGCGCCCTTCGGCGCCACGTGCTAACTACTACTCAAACACCGCGGCGGCCGTCGCAACGGCCTGCCGATTACTTCTTCAGGTCCAGCGCCACGTCGACGATCATGTCTTCCTGGCCGCCCACCATTTTCCGGCGGCCCAGCTCGACCAGGATGTCCACGGTCTTCAGGTCGTACTTGGCGGCGGCGGCTTCGGCGTGGCGCAGGAAGCTGGAGTACACGCCGGCGTAGCCCAGGGCCAGGGTCTCGCGGTCGACGCGGACGGGGCGGTCCTGCAGCGGACGGACGATGTCGTCGGCGGCGTCCATGAGCTTGTACAGGTCGCAGCCGTGGTTCCAGCCCATGCGCTCGGCGGCGGCGATGAACACTTCCAGCGGCGCGTTGCCGGCGCCCGCGCCCATGCCGGCCAGGCTGGCGTCGATGCGGTCGCAGCCTTCTTCCACGGCGACGATGGAGTTGGCCACGCCCAGGCTCAGGTTGTGGTGGGCATGGATGCCGGTTTGCGTTTCGGGCTTGAGCACGTCCTTGAACGCGCGGAAGCGGTCGCGCACGTCGTTCATGTTCAGGGCGCCGCCCGAGTCGACGACGTAGACGCACGAGGCGCCGTAGCTTTCCATCAGCTTGGCCTGCTCGGCCAGCTTCTGGGGCGTGTTCATGTGACTCATCATCAGGAAGCCGACGGCGTCCATGCCCAGGTTGCGGGCGTATTCGATGTGCTGCTTGGAGACGTCGGCCTCGGTGCAGTGGGTGGCCACGCGCACCACGCGGGCGCCGGCGTCATAGGCGTTGCGCAGGTCGTGCACGGTGCCCACGCCGGGGATCAGCAGGGTGGCGACCTTGGCGTGCTTCAGGGTGTCGGCCACGGCCTCGATCCATTCGAGGTCGGTATGCGCGCCGAAGCCGTAGTTGAAGCTGGAGCCCGACAGGCCGTCGCCGTGAGCGACTTCCAGGCTGTCGACCTTGGCTTCGTCCAGCGCCTTGGCGATGTCGCGGACGTTCTTGATGCTGTACTGGTGGCGGATGGCGTGGCTGCCGTCGCGCAGCGTGACGTCGGAGATGTAGAGTTTCTTGTTGCTCATGGTGATGTCCTCAGGCGGCTTCGACCAGGTGGGTCTGCGCGAAGCGCTCGGCGCACGCCAGGGCGGCCGAAGTCATGATGTCCAGGTTGCCGGCGTAGGCGGGCAGGTAATGCGCGGCGCCTTCGACTTCCAGGAACACCGAGGTCTTCAGGCCGGACAGCTTGCCCAGGCCGGGAACGTTCAGCGGCGCGCTGGCGGGGATCTCGTCGAACTGCACGCGCTGCTTCAGGCGGTAGCCGGGCACGTAGCTCTGCACCTTGGCGACCATCTCGGCGATGCTTTCCTCGATGGCCTTGGTGTCGGCCATTTCCGACAGCGTGAACACGGTGTCGCGCATGATGAGCGGCGGCTCGGCCGGGTTCAGGATGATGATGGCCTTGCCGCGGGCGGCGCCGCCGATCACTTCGATGGCCTTGGAGGTGGTCTCGGTGAACTCGTCGATGTTGGCGCGCGTGCCGGGGCCCGCCGACTTGCTGGCGATGGACGCGATGATCTCGCCGTAGTGCACCTTGGCCACGCGCGAGACGGCCTTGACCATCGGAATGGTGGCCTGGCCGCCGCAGGTGACCATGTTGATGTTGGGCGAGTCGAGGTGCTCGTCGATGTTGATCGCGGGGATCACGTAGGGACCGATGGCGGCGGGCGTCAGGTCGATGACCTGCACGCCCTTGGCCTGCAGCAGTTCATTGTGGCGCTTGTGGGCGCCGGCCGAGGTCGCGTCGAAGGCAATGCGGATCTCGTTGAAATTGGGCATGGACAGGAGGCCGTCGATGCCGCCCGCCGTGGTGGGCACGCCCAGGCGCTCGGCGCGCGCCAGGCCGTCGGATTTCGGGTCGATGCCGACCATGGCGCCCATTTGCAGGTGCTTGCCATAGCGCATGATCTTGATCATCAGGTCGGTGCCGATGTTGCCCGAGCCGATGATCGCCACTTTGGATTTGTTGTCGTCTTGCCGCCCCATGAGCCGCTCCTGAGTGTGGTGATGCTGATACGGATTCGACCGATAGTATCTTCCAGCCGGGCGGAAATAGCCTTGCTTTTTTTGGGCATTCCACCGCTCTTGAAAGAAGATTCTTCCTTCCAGAAGTCCTTTCAAGGAAGAAATCCCTAGACGGGCGCACGGGCACCCGAAAAGGCCCCGGAAACCCCATCAGGGCTACACTGGCGGGGACAGACCCTCCCATGTCCCATACCGATACGCTCCTCGCGCTTTCCCACCCTCTCGTGGCGCTGCTGATCGCCGCGCTGCTGGGCGGCGCGTGGCGATTCATGGGGCGTCCCGCGCACCTGCTGTATTTCATCGGCGCCTTCGCCAGCTATGCGACGGCGCTGATCCTGCAGATCACGCTCTGGCCCGCCAACCTGACCGTCAACATCGCCGCGACGGGCGTGCTGTACGGCGCCGGGGCCTTCCTGTTCGCCGGCGGCATCGCGCAACTGGAACGCCAGCGCCTGCCATCCTGGCCGTCGGCGCTGATCCTGGCGGCCATGCTGGCCGTGCGCCTGTGGAGCATCCGCGATCCGGCCTGGTCCGGCCTGCGCATCGGCGCGCTGTACACGGCGGTGACCCTGCTGTTCCTGCTCGCGCTGTGGCGAATCCGGCATCTTGCGCGGGGGACGGCGCTGGAGCGGCTGCTGTTCGGCTTCCTGCTGCTGGGCACCCTGAGCCTGCTGCCCCGCGTCCTGCTGACCATGAACGCCAAGACCCTGGACTATGGCTACGACGGCGGCATGTACTGGGTGCTGACCCAGCTCAGCTTCTATCTTTTCAGCGTCGGCGCGGCGGTGCTGCTGGTGCTGTTGACGGCATTCCGCACCATCGCCCATTTCAGCCTGGTGTCCGAACGCGATGCGCTGACCGGCCTGCGCAACCGGAACAGCCTGCTCGATTTCCTGGCCAGGAGCCGCGGCACGGCGGAGCGCTACGGCCTCGTCATCCTGGACGCGGATCACTTCAAGCAGATCAACGACCACTACGGCCACCCCGTGGGCGACGCAGTGCTGCAGGCCATGGCGGGCGTCCTGGCGCAGCACGTGCGCAAAATGGACGCCCTGGGCCGCATAGGCGGCGAGGAGTTCATGCTGGTCCTGCCGGGGGCGACGCTGGAGGAAACCGAGCAGGCCGCGGTGCGGTTGCAGGCGGCCCTGGCACAGCACGATTTCTCTTCCATCGTGCCCGGGCTGCGCTGCACGGCCAGCTTCGGCATAGGCAGCTTCGAGGGGGACGTGCCTTTCGAAGCATCCTACGCCCACGTCGACCGGCTGCTGGCGCTGGCCAAGCGGCAGGGCCGCAACCGCATCGGCAAGGACGCCACCCAACCCGCCGAGGCGGTCGTCACGCAGGCAATGCCCCCGTTGGCTGCCTTTACAGGAGAAGATTCTTTTTCTACGATGAATCAATGAAAAAGAATGCTCCAACCGAATCCCTGGACCAGACCGACCTGCAGCTGATGCGCCACCTGCAGGAAGACGGCCGCCTGTCCAACGCCAAGCTGGCCCAGCGCGTGGCGCTGAGCGAGACCCCCTGCTGGCACCGGCTGCGCAAGCTGGAATCCGAAGGCTATATCCAGGGCTACCAGGCCATGCTGGACCGGCGCAAGCTGGGGCTGGGCGAACTGGCCTTCATCAGCCTGAATTTTTCGCCGCACACGGCGCAAGCCTTCGAGGCGCTGGAGCAACTGGTGGCGGCGAACGACCAGGTGCTGACCTGCCACCGCGTCACCGGCGAGGCCGACTTCGTGATGATGGTGGTGGCCGAGGACCTGGACTCGGTGCGCGACTTCATCGACAAGGTGCTGCGCACGCTGCCCAACGTGGCCACGGTGCGCACCAGCCTGTCGCTAAGGGAAGTGAAGTTCTCGAGCAAGCTGCCGCTGCCTGCGTGAAACTTCAGCCCCCGCGCAGTCGTGCCGCCGTGGCCTCGTCCGCCGGCTTGGCCAGCAGGCCGCCGCGGTCGTTGAACAACACTTCGTAGCGCGCGCCGTCGAACATGGGCATGAAGGTGGCGCTGCCGTACTCGGCATCGACGTAGGGCAGCCAGCGCGAGAATTCGCGTTTCAGCACCCACAGGTCTGGCAGGCGCCGGTCGTCGTCCAACGCGTACACGGTGCGCAGGACGCTGCGTTCGCGCTCGATGTCGTCATAGCGCCCGCCGATGCGGTCCAGGCGGTACAGCGAAGGCACCCCGGCCAGCGCCGCCGGCAGCCGCCAGCGCAGCACGCGCGCATCGATCTGCCACGCGTCGCCCGACAGCACGAACTGCCGCTCGCCCTGGGGCGCGCCGGCCGGCCCGGGCGGCAGCGCGACAGTGACGCGGTAGCGCTGCGGGCCTTCCTGCTTGAGCTCGATGGTGGCCACCTGCCGGTCTTCGAACAATTGCAGGTAGCGATGGACCGTGAAGGCCAGCAACCCCGAGACCAGGCTCAGGGCAACCAGCGCCAGGCCAAGCAGGCGCCGCAATGGCCGCAGCCCGCGCGACCCGAAGGCCATGCCGAGTCCGGGAACGGCAAGAATGATCGCCGCCACGGCGATCCAGAGAGAAGGGCTCAGCGCATCCACCCGGGGCCTCCATGTGTATTCCGGGCATCATGCTCGCACAAACCGGGGGAATGCGTATGTTACGGGTTACCACCGGAGGCTCCGGGCCGGGAGCGCCTCGACGAAGGCCTGCGTTCAGCGGCCGTGAAACACCGGCTTGCGCTTTTCCACGAAAGCTCGCGCCCCCTCGCGCCGGTCCTCGCTGCCGTAGGGATCCGGGCCGACGGACAGCCGCAGCCCTGCCGAGGTGGGCAGGCCCAGGCTTTTCGAGGCCGTGGCTTTCATCCGCTGGACCGACAGCGGGGCGTTGTCCGCGATCCTGCGCGCCAGGGTCCCGGCTTCTTCCGCCAGCCGGCCGGGATCGCAGATGCGGTTGACCAGCCCGAGCCGCCAGGCCTCGTCCATGCCTATGAGGTCTCCGGTGAACAGCAGTTCGAGCGCCACGCCACGCGGCACGAGCTGGGGCAGGACGACGCTGCCGAAGTTCGCGCCCATGCCTACGCGGGCTTCGGGCAGGCCGATCCGTGCCGTGGAGGCAGCCACACGGATATCGCAGGCCAGTGCCAGCTCGCATCCCCCTCCTGCCGCCACGCCGTTGATCGCGGCAATAGTGGGCTTGGCCATGTCCAGCAACACTTCGTTCAGATTGCGCGCCACGCCCTTCATCGGGTGCTCCATCCCACCCGCCTCGTCCAGTTCCTTGAGGTCGACACCCGCGCAAAAAGCGCGTTCGCCCGCGCCGGTATAGACCACCACCCGGACGGCGGGATCCCTGTCCAATGCCAGCGAGACGTCGACCAGCCTGGCGAACGTGGACCGCGCCAGCGCGTTCAAGCGCTCTGGCCGGTTGATGGTGACCCACGCCACGGCGTCCTCGACGCTGACGATGATTTCGTCGGGCTGCGCCATGTCAATTGCCCGGCTTCATGTTGGCGCGCTTCATCACCTCCAGCCACGTCTTGCGCTCGCTCTCGGCAAAAGCCGCGAACTGCTGCGCCGTCAGGCTGCTGGGCGTCACGCTTACCGCCTCCATCCGCTTGAGGACCTCGGGCCGCGCGGAGGCCTCTCGCATGGCCTTGTTGAAGGCGTCCACGATTTCCTGGCTGGTGTCCTTGGGTGCCCACACGCCGTACCAGGCGGTTACGTCGAAGCCCGGCATGCCGGATTCGGCGATCGTGGGCACGTCGGGCAGCTCGCTCATGCGGTCCTTGGTGGACACGGCCAGGGCGCGCAGCTTGCCGCCGCGGATCTGGGGCATGACGCTGGCAGCCGTCGAGTAGAGCAAGTCGACGTGGCCCCCCAGTACGTTGGTCAGAGCCGGCGCGGTGCCGCTGAACGGTACGTGCGACATGCGGAAATTGCCCTGGACCGTGACGCGTTCGCCGGTCAAATGGGGCAGTGAACCCTGCGCGCCGGATGCGAACGTGATGTCCTTGGTCTTGGCGGCTTCCAGCACATCGCGGAAGGTCTTGTACGGCGACCCTTCACGCGTGACCACGATGATGGGCGCCGATCCCAGCACGCCCACCGGCCGGAAATCCTTCATCGGCTGGAACGGCAGGTTCGCGAACATGCCTTCGTACATGACGTGCTGCGAGGTGTTGGCCAGCAGGGTGTAGCCGTCGCCCTTGGCGTTGGCCACGAGCCGCGCGCCGATGGTGCCGGCGGCTCCCGGCTTCTGTTCGATGACGATGGGTTGCCCCAGAATGGCGGCCACGTCGTCCATGATGAGGCGGGCGAAGGTCTCGGTCGTGCCGCCCGCCTGGTAGGGTGAGATCAGCACGATGGAACGGCTGGGATACTTGTCCTGGGCCTGGGCGCCGGCGCTGGCGGCGGCAAGGACCGCTGCGACGATCATGGTTACGCGTCTATGCATGGTTGTCTCCTGATGCGCGCTATGGGATGGCTGCAGGCGGGCTGGCCCGCTACTCCTGCGGCCGCATGACGACCCTGCCCATGACCTGCCGGCTGGCGATCATGTCGAGGGCAGTTCGGAAGCGCGACAGCGGCAGTACCGCATGCGCGCGCGGGTTGAGTTTTCCTTCCAGCGTCCAGGCGAAGAGCCGGTCGTAGGCCTGCCGAAGCCGGGTATCGTTCGACGGCGGCACGGCATGCCGGCCCCAGCCGAAGTAGTAGCCCCAGTAGACGCCCAGGATGCTGATGTTCTTGACCAGGACGATGTTGGCCGGAATGCTGGGAATGGCGCCGCTGGCAAACCCCATGACGATGATCCGGCCATCCGGCGCAATGCAGCGCAGCGAGGTGTCGAATGTCTCGCCGCCTACCGGGTCATAGATGACATCGGCGCCTCGTCCGCCGGTCAACGCCAGCACTTGCTCGCGCCAGTCGGCGCCGCGATAGTCGATGGCGTGGTCGGCGCCGTGTCGCAGGACCATGTCGCGTTTGGCCTGGGAGCCGGCGGTCGCGATGACGGTGGCGCCCAGGGCCTTGGCCACCTCCACGGCCGCCAGTCCGCTGCCACCGGCGGCGCCGTGCACCAGCACGACCTCGCCGGGCGCGAGGTTCGCGCGCCACTGCAAGGCACCGTAGGCCGTGCCGTAGATCGTGGGAAACTGCGCACCGACGATGAAGTCGATGGCCGGCGGCAAGTGGAAGACGGTCTGCTCGGGCACGACCACTTCCTGTGCGTATCCGCCCGACTGGACGCCGGCGATCACGCGGTCTCCCACGCGAAAGTGCGAGATTCCATCGCCAAGCTCGGTCACCACCCCCGCCACTTCGGTTCCGGGGATCAGCGGCAGGGGCGCGCGGTTCTGGTGCTTGCCTTCCATCACCAGCAGGCTGGCGAAACTGGCGGCGCAGGCCTCCACGCGGATGCGTACCGCGCCCGGGCGGATCCCGGGCGGCGCCACGTCCTCGAGCGCGGCCGTGCCCGGACCTCCGTATTCTCTGCAAACGACTGCCTTCATGCCTCGCACTCCTTGGCCGCACCGGCCGCGAACATGGCATCGACCTCCTCTTGCGCATAGCCGGCTTCCAGCAGGACCTCGCGGCTGTGTTCGCCCAGGCGCGGCGCGGGACGCGTCGGCGCCGGCTGGGTGGCCGACCAGGTGCTGGTCCGGACCATGCTTCGTATCCTGCCTTCGGTAGGGTGATCGGCCATCTCGAAGAAGCCGGTCGCTTGCAAGTGCGCGTGGCCGAGCAACGACTCGATGCTCTCTATGCGCGTGACGGGGATGTCGGCCGCCTCCAGCAGCTCGACCCATTCGTCGGTGCCGCGCGCGGCCAGGATGTCGCCCACGATGGCGTACAGGGCATCGAGATTGCCGGTGCGCGCGGCCATGCGGCTGAAACGCGGGTCGTCCATGACTTCCGCGCGGCCGACCGCCGCGAAGAAGGCACGCCACTGGCGATCGGTCAGCACCATCATGCACAGCGATCCGTCACGCGTGGGAAAGGGCCGCCGGATCGACGCGTAGCGCTCGAACACCGGCGGGCCGATGGGCGGCTCGAAGGTCAGCCCGCCCATATGGTCGGCCAGCACCAGCGAGGCGATCGATTCGAACATGGGGACTTCGATGTGCTGCCCTTCCCCCGTGGTCGCGCGATGGTAGAGCGCGCCCAGCACCGCGTTGGCCGCGAACAGTCCGGAGACGCGGTCCGCGAAGGCGACCGGCGCATAGCGCGGCGGGTCCTGCGGCGCGTGCAGCGAGGCGATTCCCGCCGCCGCCTGGATCAGGTCGTCGTACGCCGGCTTGTCCGAGCACGGACCGTCTCGGCCGTAGCCGACGATGTTCACGTAGATGACGCGCGGATTGACCGCCGCGACGTGGTCGTAGGCCAGGCCCAGGCGCGCCATGGCCTTGGGGCGGGTGTTGCAGACGACGACGTCGGCCTGCGCCGCCAGGCGCAGGAAGGCCTCGCGCCCGGCTTCGGTCTTCAGGTCCAGCACCACGCTGCGCTTGCTGCGGTTGGTATGCAGGAACATGGCGGCCATTCCGCCATGGCGAGACGGCCCCAGGTCGCGAATGCTGTCCCCCTCGGGCGGTTCAATCTTGATGATGTCGGCGCCCATGTCGCCCAGGATCTGGGTGGCCATGGGGCCCGACAGGGCGCCCGTCATGTCCAGCACCCGCACATCCTTCAACGGTCCATTCATGGGCTCGCCACCATTTTTCCCATCGTTCCCGGCTTTTAGATACTGGGTAGTATGAACATGGATATTTGCCTTTTCAAGACGAAAAATCAAGTTTTATTGTCAAAATATTCGCTTAAACCTATCTCGCCAGAAAAAATAATACTTGGTAGTATGTAAAAAATGATACGTCTGGAGAGCAGCATGACAACGATCTGGCGCCCGGCCCTGAGCGACACGGAACGAGACTGGCAGCGGATTGCCAGGGGCCTGACGGCCAGCCATTTCGAGCCCGTTGCGGCCGCCATTGACCGGGATCAGCGCTACCCGGTGGAACATCTGGCTCCCCTGCGCGAATCGGGGGTGTCGGGCCTGTTCATTCCCGAGCAGTACGGGGGCGGCGGCGCCACGCTGACCGCGCTCGTGGCCGTGGTCGAAGCCATCGCGGAAGGCTGCGCCTCGACCGCGGCCATCATGGCTGCGCTGTCGCTGGGCGCCTTTCCCGTGCTGCTGGGCGGCACCGAGGAACAAAAGCAGGAACTGCTGGGCGGCCTGGCCCGGCGGGGCGAGGCCGTGAACTTCGCCTTGAGCGAACGGGGAGCCGGGTCGGACGCCGCGGCCATCCAGACCACGGCCGTGCGCGACGGTGCGGGGTGGCGGATACGAGGCGAAAAAAGCTGGCTGGGCAACGGCGGCCACTCCAGGCACTTCATCGTGTTCGCGTTGACCGGCGAGCCGGGCAGCCGGAACAACATCACCGCATTCTGGGTGCCGCGCGACACCGAAGGAGCCGTGGTGGACTTCCATGAAGACAAGATGGGCATACGCGGCACCACCACGACCAACTTCAAGGTCGACAGCTGGGTCCCCCACGCGAGTATCATCGGCCACGAGGGGCAGGGCCTGAAGCTCGCCCTGTCGACGCTGAACGTGGGCCGGGTCGTGGTGGCGGCCCAGGCGCTGGGCATCGCGCTTTGCAGCTATCACGCCGCCAGCGACTTCGCCGTCACGCGCAGGACTTTCGGGAGGGCGGTCGTGGATCACCAGGGTATCGGCTTCATGCTGGCCAATGCCGCCACGCAGCTCTCGGCCGCGCGCATGATGACGTTCGAGGCGGCCAAGGCCTACGACGCTGGGCAGGACATCAGCACTCTGGGCGCGATGGCCAAGCTCTTCGCCAGCGAAGCCTCGCACGCGATCTGCGACGATGCCATGCAGATCCTGGGCGGACGCGGCTACGTCAAGCCCAGCGTCGTCGAGCGCTGCTACCGCGACCAGCGCATTACCGAAATCTACGAGGGCACCTCGGAAATCCAGCGGCTGGTAATCGCGCGCGCGGTCAAGCGCGAGGCAGAGGAACGGCTGCGCGCCGCGCCTGCTACCGTGCCCCTCCAGGCCTGAAGGAAAAACCATGACACACGACCCGACCGGCGACGCCCGGACGACAGCCTGGCGCGCCGTGGCCGAGCTGTACCACGCCTACTTCACCGGCATCGTCCTGTACGTATCGTCGCGGCACGGCACGGCCAGCGCCACGGAATTCGTCTACGAGGTCTTCTGCCGCCAGCGCCGCGAACGTTTCCTGCCGGGATTGAAGAAGCTCGGGCTGGATGGCCTGCCCCATGCGGTGGCGGCGGCGCAGTATCACTACCTGTCCAATCACATCGGCGGCGTGGCGGTGGAATACATGTACGAGTCCGATCGCAAGGCATGGATACGCTACGCGGCGCCGCGCTGGATCTGGGCGGGCACGGCCTTGTGCGGCATTCCGCCGGAAGTCTCGCGCGCCATGCTGATGGGCTGGCACGCGCAGAACGGCGTGATGCTGGGCAATCCGCGCCTGGGCTTCGTCTGCACCAAGCAGACGGCGGACGGCCAGTCCGGGCTGGAAGGCTACTACTACGAATACGACCACGACCTGCTGCCCCATGAACGGCTGCGGTTCGCCCGCCACGAGGACGCGCCCGACTTCGATCCCGAACAGGCTCCGCGCCTGCCTACCCGCGAATGGCCGGCGGCGCGGCTGGCCAAGGCCCATCGGAACTACGCGATGGAGTACGTGCGCTCGGCCTTTCCCACCGCGCTGCAACTGTGGGGCCCCGACGAGGCCGCGCACCGGCTGCGCATGGCGGGACGCATGGTAGGCATGCAGTTCCACCATCAGACCGCGCGCGACCTGGGCGGCGACTACATGCCGGACGCCGACGGTTTCGCGCGCTTCATCGTCGACCTGGGAACCGCCCATGGCGACGACAGCCGCGTCGAGCGGCGTGCCGACGGCGCGCTCGAAGTCCGCCAGGACGGCTGGACCTTCATGGAAGGGCTGGAAGAATCCCATCCGGCGCTGGGACCGGCCTGGAACGGACTGATGGAAGGATGCATGCAGGCCCACAATCGCCGCCTGGAACTGGATTTCCATGCGGGCAAGAACGAAAACGGCGGCTATTCGCTGGCGTGGACGATACGCTGATCCTCATGACGGACGAGACGATGAAGCAAGTTCCCTCCGGCGCCCTGGCCGGCCTGAAGGTGGTCGATGCGGCCCGCGTGCTGGCGGGCCCCTATGCCGCGCAGATACTGGGCGACCACGGCGCCGACGTCATCAAGATCGAGAGTCCCGACGGCGACGAGTGCCGCGGTTTCGGCCCCCCTTTTGTCGACGGCAGCTCGGCCTATTTCAACGCCGTCAACCGCAACAAACGCAGCTGCGTGCTGGACCTCGGGCAGCCCGACCAGCGTGACAAGCTGTTCGAGCTGCTGGAAACCGCCGACGTCCTGATCGAGAACTTCAAGTTGAGCACGCTGCGCGCCTGGGGGATACCCCAGGCCCAGTGGTTCACGCAACGCTATCCCCGCCTGGTCCATTGCCGCATCACCGGCTTCGGCGACGACGGTCCCTACGGTGGGCTGCCCGGCTACGATGCCGCGGTCCAGGCCATGGCCGGCCTGCTGTCCATCAACGGCGACCTGGGTGGCGAACCCGTGCGCATCGGCGTCCCGGTGGTGGACCTGACGACCGGCATGAACGCGGCCATGGCAGCGCTGCTGGCCTTGCAGGCCCGGCATCGGACCGGGCGCGGCCAGATGGCGGACATCAGCCTGTACGACAGCGCCGTCGCGGTGGCCCACCCCTTCCTGACCAACTACCTGCACTCGGGCAAGGTTCCGGGCCCCTCGGGAAACCGGCACGCCAACATCGTCCCGTACAACGTCTACCGGACACGCACCGCGCCGCTGTTCATCGCGGTGGCCAACGACCGGCTGTTCGCCCGGCTATGCGCGAAGCTGGGCGTTCCCGGCCTGCCGGCCGACCCGCGCTTCGCCACCAACCGGGCGCGGGTGGAACATCGCGAGGCGCTGGAGGCCGAACTGGCCCAGGCGTTCGCCCAGGCGGACGGCGACGAACTCGGGCCCGCCCTGCTGGCCGATGGCGTGCCGGCGGCCCCCATCCTGGACATCGAGACCGTGGCCCGGTCGGAGCACGCGCGCTTTCGCCAGATGGTCGTGCGCACGCCCGACTACACGGGGCCGGGCGTTCCCATCAAGCTGTCCGACACCCCCGCCAGCATCCGCCTGCCCGCGCCGGCATTGGGCAGCACGCCCTGGCCCGCGGCCAACGACGCCGCCTTCGGCTGAACGGACACGCACCGCTCCACCCCGGTATATTCATGGTCTTCGTCCAGCCAGCGGAACCCGCGACTACAGTGACTCTTCCTCCCGAACTTGAAAACTGGGTAGGTATCGACTACGAGGCCCTGCCGCCCATCCAGCTCAAGGTGCTCGACGCCGCAGCCAGGGCGTTCACCGCCTACGGCTTCGCCGCGGCCTCCATCGACGTGATCGCCAACCAGATCGGCGCCACCAAGGGCAGCGTCTACTACTACTATCGCAGCAAGGCCGAGCTGTTCTTCGCCGTCCACAAGCGGGCGATGATCATGAACCTGAAGGCCCAGGCACCCGTGGCCTTCGACGACACGCTGGACCCGGCGCAGAAGCTCTACCGCATGGCCTACCTGCACGCGCACCTGATGATGGAGGCGCTGTACTACCAGCGGGTCACCGTCCAGGGCGTGGAACTGCACCAGTCCGTCAGCACCACCCCCATGGAGCGTGAGGCGCTGGCCGAGGTCATCACCATGCGTGACGCCTACGAACGGCTGTTCAGCCAGACCGTGCGCGCGGGCATCGCCAGCGGGCAGTTCGCCGATATCGACGACTCCATCGCCGCCAAAGGTATCCTGGGCATGCTCAACTGGATCACGGTCTGGTACCGGCCGCGCGAGACGGAAGCGGCGAATTTCAAGGAACGCGTGGCGGGACAACTGGCGACCCAGGCGCTGCAGGGGATCGCCCGGCAACAGGCGTAACCCGGAAGATTTGTTTTCCGCCGAAGGGAATATTGGACGGCCCGCCCCCGTATACCGTTCAAGCACCCTTCATCAACCACCAAGGAGCATCCCATGGTAGCCAGGAAAACATCGCTTCTGTCCTCCCTGCTGCTGGCGACGGCGACCCTGTTCGGCGCGTCGGCCGCGCAGGCGGCCCCCGCCCAGGCGAAGGACGGCGTGCTGGCCGGCAGCAACGGCATGACGCTTTACGTGTTCGACAAGGACGTCGCCGGCAGCGGCAAGAGCGTGTGCAACGGCCCGTGCGCGACCAACTGGCCACCGCTGATGGCCACGGCCTCGGACAAGGCCGAGGGCGACTACACGGTCATCACGCGCGACGACGGCAAGGCCCAGTGGGCGTACAAGGGCAAGCCGCTGTACTTCTGGGTCAAGGACCAGAAGCCGGGCGACAAGACCGGCGACGGCGTCAACAACGTCTGGCACGTCGCCAAGCCCTGACCTGACCGGCCCATGGACAGCCGCGCGGTGACCGCCCTGCTTCCGCGTCTGCGGCGCTATGCCCGCGCGCTGGCGGGCGATCGCGCGGCGGCCGACGATCTCGTGCAGGACACCCTGGAACGCGCGTGGGCGCGCCTGCACACGTGGCACACCGGGCGCGACCTGGGCGCGTGGCTGCTGTCCATCATGCACAACCTGCGCGTGGACCAGTTGCGGGGACAGCGGTTGAACACCGTGCCGTGGAACGAAGCCCTGGACGACATGCCCTCGCGGCCCACGCAGGCGGACGGCATCGAGCTCGAGGACCTGGAGCACGCGCTGGCGCAGTTGCCGGAGGAACAGCGGGCGGTCCTGCTGCTGGTCGCGCTGGAAGGAATGCGCTACGCGGAGGTCGCGGACACCCTGGGCATCCCGCTGGGCACCGTCATGTCCCGGCTGTCCCGGGGCCGGGAGCGGCTGCGCCTGATCCTGGACGGACAGCCGCCCGCGGCCGGAACCCTGCGGATGATCAAGTGAAACCATGATGCCCATCACCGAAGCCGATCTGCATGCCTACGTCGACGGCGAGCTGTCGCCCGCGCGGCGGGCCGACGTGGAGGCCCATCTGGCCGCCCATCCGGACGCCGCCGTGCGCGTGCGGGCCTGGCAGGAACAGAAGCGCGCGCTGCAACGGCTGTTCGAGCCGGTACTGGACGAACCGATCCCGCCCGCGCTGGAAGCCGCGGCGGTCCCGCCAGGCGCCCGGCACAGTCGCCCGCCGTGGCCCGCCCTGCGCGTTGCCGCCGGCCTCATGCTGGCCCTGCTGGGCGGCATGGCGGGCTGGTGGGGACACGGCCGCTACCAGGCCTCGGCCCTGGCCGACGCGCGGCCGTCGTTGCCCCAGCAGGCCGCCATCGCCCACGCGGTCTATAGTCCGGACGTGCGCCGGCCGGTCGAGATCGGCGCGGACCAGGAAGCCCAGCTCGTCACCTGGCTATCGCGGCGGTTGGGCCGGGACGTGCGGGCGCCCAAGCTGGGCGGCCTGGGCTTTGAACTGGTCGGCGGCCGCCTGCTGCCCGGCAGCGAAGGCCCCGTGGCCCAGTTCATGTACCAGGACGCCGGCGGGCAGCGCCTGACCCTGTACGTCAGCACCGAGCGCGACGGCAATCCGGACACGGCCTTCCGCTTCGCGCGCGAGGGCGGCATCAATGTCTTCTACTGGATAGACGGGCCCTTCGGCTATGCGCTGTCGGCGCGGGTTTCCAAGGACGAGCTGGCGCGGGTGGCGTCGGCCGTGTACGACCAGTTGGACAAGCGGTAGGTATCGCGGGCTGTTGCCAGGGCATGCCGATTCAAGCATCCCTACTTTTGATTTGTACGGCAATTTGCCGTATGATCGAAATAGGAGGACAGCACCATGTCTACAGCCGTTTCCACCGCTCGTCTCGAAGCCCGAATCAGTACCGACCTGCATTCGATGCTCAAACGCGCCGCCGAACTCCAGGGCAGGACCATGACTGATTTCATCGTTGCCGCGGTTCAGGATGCCGCTCAGCGGGCTATCGAACAGGCCGAAGTCATTCGTTTGTCGCTGGCCGACCAAGAGTGTTTTGCTCAGGCTTTGATGGAGCCCCCGCCCCCCACCCCGGCCTTGAAGCGCGCAATGGCTCGTCGCCGCAAACTCTTGCGTGCTGAATGAGGAATGCGCCTTTCCTGGTCGGATCCCTCGATGCGACTCATGACCGTACAGCATTCAATTGCGATTCGGAGCCTCTGAATCGCTACCTGCGAGAACAAGTGTCGCAGGATGTCCGCCGCCGAGTGGCGGCCTGTTTCGTGGCCATGGCCGATGGGCAGCGCATCGCGGGCTACTACACATTGGCCTCGGCCAGTCTACTGCTGACGGATCTGCCAGCTAGTGTCGGCAAGAAACTGCCCCGCTATCCGACCGTACCCGCCGTTCGCATGGGACGCCTGGCCGTGGATCAGACATTCAAGGGCCAGGGCCTGGGCGGCGCGCTGCTGGCCGATGCGCTTGACCGGGCCGCCCGTTCGGAAGTCGCCGCCTACGCGCTGATGGTTGACGCCAAAGACGAAGCAGCGGCGGCCTTCTATCGGCACCATGGATTCATCGCTTTGCCGGACTCGCCGCGCACACTCTTTTTGCCGCCGGCTACCGTACGCCCGTCCCGAAGCTGATCCGTCAGTGCCCGCCATTCTCCAGATCGTTCTGGCCACGCGTCGCCCAGGTCGTGGTCCGCTTTTCGATGGCGGCCGCGATGGTGTACATCGCGATGCCCATGACGCTGGTCACGATCAACCCGGCGAATACCAGCGGCACGTCGAAACTGGCGGAAGCCGCCATCATCAAATGGCCGATCCCATGCTCGGAGGACACCGTTTCCGCGGTGATGCTGCCGACGAAGGCCACGGTGATCGCGATCTTGAGCGAGGCGAAGAAATACGGCATGGCACGCGGCAGCCCGACCTTGCGCACGATGTCCAGCGGCCGCGCGCCCAACGCGCGCAACACGTCGCGCTGCTCCGGCTCGATGGTGGCGATGCCGGTTGCGACGTTGACCACGATGGGAAAGAAGCTGATGGCGAACGCGGTAATGATGGCCGGCACGGTATTGACCCCGAACCACAACACCAGCACCGGCACCAACGCAACTTTGGGAATGCTGTTGAACGCCACGAGCAGCGGATAAAGCCCTCGATAGACGAGGGTGGACGCCCCGATCGCAACGCCGGTGACGATGCCGAGCACGACCGCGAAGGCGAAGCCTATGGTGGTCGACAGCAGCGTATGCGCGGCGTCGACCAGCAACGGCTCCCACCACTTGATCATGCCCTGGACGATCGCCGAGGGCGGCGGCAATACGAAGTCCGCGACACTCAGGGCACGAACAGCGGCCTCCCATATCAGAAAAAAGCCCAGGATGACCAGCCATGGCAGGACCCGCTCCAGGCGGCGCCGGCGTTTCAGGGTAGCGGTGCGCGCAGCGGCCCGGCTGCTGCGCGCGATTCGGCGCACCTCGTTGACTGTCAAGGCATTTTCACGCTGCATGCTCGACCCCTTCAGGATTTTCGTGCTGGCCGCGGGCGACTTCGATTGCTTCGCGCAACTCGTGGACCAGGTTATTGAATTCAGGCGAGAACGTATCCTCGCGCCTGCGGGGACGGGGAAAGGGCACGATGTGCTCGGCGATCACCCGTCCGGGACGCGAAGACATGACCACCACGCGATCAGCCAGATAGACGGCTTCGCGCAGATCGTGCGTCACCAGCATGACCGTCGGACGCCGGGCCATCCATACGTTCTGCAAGACCGACCACAGGTCCTCGCGTGTAAAGATATCCAGCGCGGCGAACGGTTCGTCCAGCATCAACAGCGCCGGCTCGTGTATCAGCGCCCGGCATAGCGATGCCCGCTGCTGCATGCCTCCCGACAGCTGATGCGGCAGCTTTGCGCCGAACCCTCCCAGCCCGACCAGTTCAAGCAATTCCTGCGCCTTGGCCATGTACTCGGCCTTGTGGGCGCGCAGGCGGCCGCGATGCTCCGTCGCCACCTCCAGAGGCAGCATGACGTTGTCCAGTATCGTGCGCCACGGCAGCAACGTAGGATTCTGAAAAGCCATGCCGACGATCGACAAGGGTTGGTCCACCTCCTTGCCATCGATGATCACGCCGCCATCGGTAGGCAGCCACAAGCCGCTCATCAACCGCATCAGCGTCGATTTCCCGCACCCCGACGGTCCCACCACGGCAACCAGCTCGCCGCGGTTGACGGTCATGTTCAGATTCTCGAGCGCAAGCGTGCCGTCAAGACCGCCGTAGTGCATGGCGACGTCGTACAGTTCCGCAAAGGGGCGGCCTTCAGGAGACAGGCTGTTCATGGGCGGACGTCCTGGAAAGTTCAAGGGTTTCTTCGCGCTTCTGCAGCCACCATGCATAGTTCCGCGGCAGCAATTCATGCGGCCGCGCCAGGCCCAGTTCCCGCGCCGCGTGCGCGGCCCAGTTCGGGTTCCACATCATCTCGCGCGCCAACGCCACCAGGTCGCAGTCGCCCGCCTGCAAATAGCCTTCCGCCTGGCCCGCCTCGCGGATCAGGCCCACCGCCATGGTGGGCATGCCGACCTCGTCGCGGATGCGCCGCGCGAACGGTACGTGGTAGCCAGGCACGCGCGGCACCACATGCAGCGTCAGCGGACCGTCGATGCCGCCCGACGAGCAGTCGAACATGTCCACGCCGCGCTCTTTCAGGCGGCCCGCCAGCACGACCGTGTCGTCCATGCTCCAGATGCCGCCGCGGCCGTCGACACACGAACCGCGGAAGAACAGCGGCCGGTCGGCCGGCCACGCAGCCCGGACCGCCTCGATCAGCTCCAGGCCGAAGCGCATGCGTCCTTCGATGTCGCCGCCGTAGCCATCGGTGCGATGGTTGGTGATCGGCGACAGGAACTGCTGGATGATGTAGCCGTGCGCACCGTGTATCTCGCAGATGTCGAAGCCCGCGTCCAACGAACGCTTGGCCGCATCGACGTGCGCCTGGATCACCGCCCGGATGTCGTCGCGATCCATTTCCTTGGGCACCATCGCCCCTTCCTTGAACGGAATGGGGCTGGGAGCCAGGCCTGACCAGGGCGGGCGGCCCTGGGCGGCGTCCGCCTCCCCCAGCGGCGAGAAGCCCTCCCACGGCGCCCGCGTCGCCACCTTGCGGCCTGCATGGCCCAGCTGGATGGCGCTGACCGTACCCTGCTCGCGCAGGAAATCGGTAATACGGCGCCAGGCCTTGGCCTGTGCATCGGTGTAGATGCCCGGGCAGTCGTAGGTCTTGCGCGAGCGCTGGGAGACCGAGGTCTCTTCGCAGAAGACGATGCCGGCGCCGCCCAGCGCGAACTTGCCCAGGTGCACCAGGTGCCAGTCGGTGGGGCAGCCATCGACCGACTTGTACTGCGACATCGGCGACACGACGATACGGTTGCGTGCCGTCACGCCCCGCAGCGTCAAGGGTTGGAACAACATCGGAACGTCCGTGTCCGGACCTTGGTCAGGAGAAAGATTCTTTTCAATCATGGTGGTGGGAGTCCTGTAGCGCCTAACGCTTCATCAGGCGGGAAAGAATGTTGTCGAGAACGTGGTCGAGATGCTCGGCCATGGCCTCTCGTGCGCGAGCCTTGTCGCCGGTGGCCACGGCGTCCAGCAGACGGAGATGCTCGGCCACGGTTTGGCGGAAATCGCCGGGAACCGGCGGCGTGGCGAACAGCATGGACCGGCGGCGCAACTGCTCGATCAGTTCGGCCATGGAACGGCTACCGCAGGCATCGCAAATGGCGCGGTGCAGTTCGAGATCGAGCGCGACGCGCTGCCGGTTGTCCCGGACTTCTCCGGCCAGCAACAGCTCCAGGGCCTTGCGCAGGTCGGCGACCGTGTGGGGTTCGATCCGGCCCGCGGCGTCGCCGGCCGCCTCGACCTCCAGCAGGCGCCGGATCTTGAGCAGCTCGAGAAACTCCTCCAGCGTGATGCGGCGCACTTCCAGCACGCCGTTGTTGCGCTGGATGAAACCTTCGCCTTCGAGCCGCCGCAGAGTCTCGCGCAAAGGGGTACGGGAAACCCCCAGCCGTATCGACAACTGCCGCTCGGAGATCGGCACTCCCAACGGGATCTCATGAGTCAGCAGCATCTCGTGCAACTGCGCATGGAGCCGGTCGACCAGGCCTTTGCCGCCCTCCAGCAGCGGCTCGGTGCCGTCGGCGCCGTCTTCCTCCACGGGACGCACGCCGGCGCCGGAAGAAATGATTGCCATGAAGCGATGCTCCGCTTTATTGCACTGCCGACTTGCCGCCCGGCGCGAACTGCGGGTCGTACACCAGCGACACCGGCGGCGCGGCCGGCAACTCGAAGCTCTCGGTGATGGTGGCGATGTTTTTCTTCATCCGGTCGGCATCGACATAGCCGATCCCGTACTTCTGGACATTCGGCGTCTTGACCTTGTGGTCGATCAGGAACTGCAGGCGCTCGGTTTCGAGCACGGGGTCGATCAGCCGGTTGCGAGCGGCCACCGCCTTCGTCGCCGCCGCCGGGTCGGCTATGGCATCCCGCCATCCTTTCAGCGCGGCGACGATGAACTTGCGGACCGCCTCGGGCTTGTCGCGCAGCAGCGCCTGGCTGGCGATGATGGAGTTGCTGTAGACATCCAGACCGAAATCCGCATATTCCAGGATGTCGACGTTCTCGCGCTTGGCGCCGCGTCCTTTCAGGTTGAACCAGGACGTGTAGTCATTGCCGATCACCGCGTCGACCTGTCCGGTCAACAGCATGGAATCGCGCAACTGCGGCGAGATCTGCTTGTAGGTGATCTTGGACGGATCGACGCCGGCGATGCGCATCAGCGCCGGGAACAGGCGCGCCGGCCCGTCGGCGTTGCCACCGCCCACGGTCTTGCCCGCCAGATCGGCCGGCTTCTTGATGCCTGCGCTGGACAGGCTGATGATCGCCTGCGGCGCGCGCTCGTACATCACGAAAACAACCTTGGGCGTTACCGCGGGCTGGCGGCTGGCGAATTCGACAAGCGTGGAGAAATCGGCCGAGGCCATCTGATAAGTCCCCGACGCCACGCGGGTTACCGCATCGCCCGATCCCGAAGAAGGATCGATGGTGACATCGAGGCCTTGCTCTTTGAAGTAGCCGCGCTCGAGCGCCAGCAGATACGGTCCGGCACTCCCATCGAGCGTGAAGTTGAAGGCGAACTTGATGCGGGTCGGCTCGGCCGCTTGTGCAGAACCCGCGAGCAAAGCGCCCACGGCGAGAAGCTTCAAACCTGACAGCAGTTTCATCGGAATCCTTTCTGGCTTGGATGACACGGAAAGGGGCATGCCGATATGGTGCATACATGTGGCATACCACCTTGATGCCACGGTTATGCAAGTCACATGCCAGCATGGAAACCCGTGTTCGAGATGACCTGCATTGCCAGGAAAACCGGGCTTGCAGGGGAAAAGCGACCGCAGGACGAAACAAGGCAAGCCGCCGCTGGAGAAGCCACGCGGCGCACCAGCAAGGGGCTCGCGCTAGCCTATGTTGGTGCCGGGAGGGCAGCGGGTCGTCTCGCTCGATCGCGGGTTAACCCTAGATAGTGAGTCCGCTTCAACTGGTCTACTATCCGTACCAGCAGACCAGTACCCGATCCCATCCGCAAGGACCACCCCGCTCATGAGCCCCCGTCTTCCCCGCATTCCGCGCCGCCGGTCGCTGGCCGCGCTGGCCGCCGGCCTGCTGCTGGCCACGGCCGGCACCGCCGCCGCCCAGGACTATCCGCGCCAGCCCATCAAGGTGCTGGTGCCGTCGGTGCCCGGCAGCGCGCCCGACGCCTTCGCCCGTATCCTGGCGGAACCCCTGTCCAGCGGGCTGGGACAGAAGGTCGTGGTCGAGAACAAGCCTGGGGCGGGCGGGTTGATCGCGATGGAAACGCTGGCCAAGGCGGAGCCGAACGGCTACACGCTGGCGATCGCGCACGACGGCAACATGGCGATCAACACCATCGTCTACAAGCAATTGCCCTACCGGCCCTTGCAGGATTTCACGCCGGTCTCGCTGCTGGGTTTCAACGAGTTCGTGCTGGCGGCCAACCCCGCCCTGAAGATCAAGACCTTCGCCGAATTCGTGGCCTACGCGCGCGGCAAGCAGGGCAAGGCCACGTACGGGTCGGCGGGCGTGGGTTCGCCCAACCACCTGTTCATGGAACAGCTGATGCAGGCCGCCGGTATCCCGCTTTCGCACGTGCCCTACAAGGGCGGGCCGGCCGCGATGCAGGATCTGCTGGGCGGCCAGATCGACGTGATGCTGGTCGGGCTTTCGCCCGCGCTGCCGCACATCCAGGGCGGCAAGCTGGTGGCCGTGGCGGTGCCGCAGTCCACGCGCTCGAAGATGCTGCCCGGCACGCCCACGGTGGCCGAATCCATCCCGGGTTTCGCGACGCGCACGTGGTTCGGGCTGTACGGTCCGGCGGGCCTGCCGGCGGCGGTGGTCGAGCGCCTGAACCGGGAGCTGCGCCGCGTGCTGGCCGATCCTTCGGTGAAGGACCGCATCGCCGCGCAGGGCATGGTGGCCGAGGCCGGTTCTCCGGCCACGCTGGCGGCCATGACGGAAGAAGACATCCGCCGCTACCGCCAACTGGCCGACGCGATCAAATTAGAAGCGAATTGAACCCACCCCTACGCGCTTCGCGCGCCCCTCAAGGGGCGGCACTGGCGGACCGGCAAAGCCGGATCCGCTGTGCCCTGGATCGGACCGCGCACTTCCGCGCGGCGTCATAGAGCATCGAAATGTCTACCCTGCGGCCTAATTTTCTGATCTTCGTGACCGACCAGCAGCGCGCGGACCACCTCGGCTGCTATGGCAACACACAGGTGCGCACCCCGCACATCGACGGCATCGCCGCGCGTGGCACGGTGTTCGAGCGGTGCTACGTGGCCTCGCCGGCGTGCATGCCCAACCGCGCCGCCATCATGACCGGGCGCATGCCTGGCGCGGCCGGGGCGCGCATGAATGGCGTGCCGCTGCCGCTGGACAGCCGCACCTTCGCCGACGCGCTGCGCGAGGCGGGCTGGCGCACGGCGCTGATCGGCAAGAGCCATTTGCAGAACATGACGGACGTCGAGCCGTCCTGGCGCAAGGGCGAGGCCGCCGACCGGCCGCAGGCACGGCGCGAGGACCGCGATTGCGCCGCCTACGAGCAGGAGTCGGTGGTGCGCTGGCGAGACCCGGACCATGCGGTGCGGCTGCCCTACTATGGTTTCGATCACGCCGAACTGTGCCTGGAGCACGGCGACGAAGTCGGCGGCGCCTACGACCGCTGGTTGCATGCCCGCTGCCCCGAGGCCGACACGCTGCGCGGCCCGGACCACGCCCTGCCCGGCGGCAAGACGGCGGCGCCGCAGGCCTGGCGCACCGCGCTGCCCGAGGACCTGTATCCCAGCGCCTTCGTCCGGGACCGCGCCATCGACTGGCTGGAAGACCATGCGGCACGGGGCGGCCAGCCCTTCCTGCTGGCCTGTTCCTTTCCCGACCCGCACCACCCCTTCACCCCGCCCGGCCGCTACTGGGACATGTACCGGCCCAAGGACATCGAACTACCCGCGACCTGCGGGCCGGCCACGCCGGCCGACACGCCGCTCAAGCGCGCGCTGCACGAGGAACTGGCTGCCGGGCGCCGTTCCACGGCCGGCAGCCGGGTCATCGCCGTGACGCAGGACGAGGCCCGCGCGGCCATCGCGCTGAACTACGGCGCCATCACCTGCATCGACGACATGGTCGGCGCCATCCTGGCCAGGCTGCAAGCCCTGGACCTGGCGCGCGACACCGTGGTGCTGTTCCTGAGCGACCACGGCGATTTCATGGGCGACCACGGCCTGCTGTTCAAGGGGCCGCTGCACTACCGCAGCGTGATCCGCATGCCGCTGATCTGGGCCGACCCCCAGGCCGGCGCGGGCGGCCGGCGCGCCGATCTCGCCAGCGCGATCGACATCGGCCCGACCATCCTGGCGCGCGCGGGCCTGGCCGCGCCGCATGGCACGCAGGGACGCGACCTCGCCCCCGCCGCCGCGCCCGCCACGCCGCGCGCCTCGGTCCTGGTCGAGGAAGAAGGCCACCGCCCCATGCCCGGCAGCGGCCTGCCCAAGGTGCGCACGCTGGTCACGCCCGATTGGCGGCTGTCGGTCCATGCCTTCGAGGATTGGGGAGAACTCTACGATCTGCGCGAGGATCCCGACGAACGCGTCAATCGCTGGGACGATCCCGGCTGCGCCGCCGTGCGCGCCGAACTGACGCTGGAACTGGTGCGCGCCATGGCGCGGCATGCGGACGAATGCCCGCTGCCGACGCGGATGGCCTAGGCCGGCACCCTGACAGGTATGCTTACCGAACCAGTGACCACAGTGACAGGGATCACACGCATGCAGCTCATTCCCCGCATCCCCGGCGACACCCCGAACATCACGCGCCGGACCATTCGCGACCAGATCAGCGACAAGCTGGCCTACATGATCCACTCGGGCCTGCTGCGCCCGGGCGACGAGTTGCCGTCCGAGCGCGAACTGGCGATCACGCTGGGCGTCTCGCGCGAGACGGTCCGCGCCGCCATCGGCATGCTGCAGGCCTGGCGCATGCTGGAAGTCAGCCAGGGCGCCCGTACGCGCGTGCTGGGTCCGGGCACGGTGGCGGTGCAGGACTCGGTCAGCACGCTGCGCGACCTGGGCGACCGCTCGCTGGAGGAAGTGGCCGAGGCACGCGCCGCGGTGGAGGTGCAGGTGATCCGCCTGGCGACCCGCCGCATCACCCCTGCCCAGTTGAGCCGGCTGGACCGCCTGGTGGCGGACCAGGAAACCATGATGGACGATCCCGTCCGCTTCCAGATCTCGGACCAGGAGTTCCACGAGGTGCTGTACCGCGCCTGCGGCAACGGCCTGCTGGCCGATGTCGTGTTCGACTTCTACGGCTACGCGCTGGAACACCGGCGCCGCGCCTTGCAGCGGCCGGGCGCCATCGCGCACAGCGTGACCGACCACCGGACCATCGTGGCCGCGCTCAAGAGCGGCGATCCGGAAACCGCGGTGGCCGCCATGCAGCGACACCTGGACCAGGTTCATCGCACCACGCAACAGGAAATCGATCACTCATGAATGTCCCCACTCTTCTCGACCCGCGGGCCGAGGGCCTGTTCGGGCCGGACAGCCGGCTCGAGCGCCTGTACACCGGCGCCACCTGGAGCGAAGGCCCGGTGTGGCTGGCCGCGCAGCGCATGGTGCTGTGGAGCGACATTCCCAACAACCGCATCCTGGCCTGGGACGAGCGCGAGGGCGGACGGGTCTGGCGCGACGAGGTCGACTTCACCAATGGCCACACCGCCTCGGCCGACGGCTCGCTGCTGCACTGCTCGCACGGCATGCGCGCCATCCTGCGCACGCGCTTCGACAGCGACGGCCGGCCCGGCGCGCCCGAGGTGCTGGTCGACCGCTACCAGGGCCGCCGCCTGAATTCGCCCAACGACCTGGTCGAGAAGCGCGACGGCAGCATCTGGTTCACCGACCCTCCCTACGGCATCCTGTCCGACCGCGAAGGCCACCAGGCGCCGTCCGAGCTGCGCGCCAACTACGTGTTCCGCTACGACCCGGCCACCGGCGCGCTGGACGTCGCCAGCGACTTTCCCGAGGAACCCAACGGCCTGGCGTTCTCGCCCGACGAAAGCGTGCTGTACGTGACCGACACGTCGGCCGCGCTGCGCACGGACGGCAGCGGCAATCACCACATCCTGGCCTTCGACGTGATCGGCGGCCGCACGCTGGCCCGCCCCCGCGTGTTCGCGGTGGTCGAGCCCGGACTGGCCGACGGCATACGGGTAGACGAACGCGGCCGGGTCTACACCAGCAGCGAGGACAGCGTCCAGGTCTATCACCCCGACGGCACGCGCCTGGCCCGCATCCCCGTCCCCGAGAAGGTCGGCAACCTGACCTTCGGCGGCGCCGCGCGCGACGAACTCTACATCTGCGCGTCGACGTCGCTGTATCGCATCCGCCTGAACACGCACGGCCATTCCTGAGACCCCGCCATGAGCCAAGACACCCTTTTGCTGGTAGAAAAATGTTCGCACTGCATCAGCTGGTACGACCCCGAGTCGGGCGAGCGGCTGCGCAGCCTGCCCCTGCCCGACTTCCCGCATGAATTCGCGATCGACTCGGCCCAGCGCTACGTCTACGTGGGGCACTATGGCGTCGAGACCTCCGGCCACGTCGGCCCGGGGGGATCCGCGATCCTGCAGATCGATATTCGTTCGGCCCAACTGGTAAGGTCTATAGACCTGTTCCCGTTCAACCGCATCCACGGCATGCAGATGGACCAGCACGACCGGCTCTACGCGCTGAGCGAGGAAAAGGCCATGCTGCTGGTGCTGGACCAGCCCGACACCGACACCGCGCCCAAGCGCGCCATGCCCTCGGGCGGCGTGAAAAGCCATCTGTTCGTGCTGACGCGCGACGGCCAGACCGCCTTCAGCATGAACCTGCTCAGCCACACGGTGACCAAGCTGCGCCCCTGGGAACCGCTGTCCCAGCCCGTGGCCTGCCATCCCGGCCTCAAGCCCGAAGGCTGCTGCCTGAGCGAGGACGAACGCACGCTGTTCGTCAGCAACCGCTGGAGCAACACGCTGTCGGCCATCGACACCCAGACCATGGAAGTGCGCCTGACGGTGCCCTCGCGCGAGGACGCGACCCGCATCTACCGCACCGGCAACCGCCTGCTGGTGACGAACTACGGCGACCGCAGCGTCTCGGTGGTCGACCCCGTCACCTTGCAGGAAACGGGCTACGTGAAGATGGACGCGCGCGCCATCGCGCTGTCGCTCCATCCCACGCGGCCATTGGCCTACATCTCGCAGGACGACGACCGCGTCGGCGTGCTGGACCTGCAATCGCTGCGCTTCACCCGCTTCATCGCCACGCAGCGCGAACCCGACGTCTCCCGGATCGTCCGGATCTGAGCCCCTTCCCCTTCTTGATGGCTGACATTCCATGACTACCCCTCTTCGTCCCGTCGTCGCGCTTACCCTGGGCGATCCCGCGGGCATCGGTCCCGAACTCGTCGCCCGGCTGCTGTCGCGGCCGGACGTCCCGCGCCAGGCCAACATCGTGCTGGTCGGCGATCCCTGGCTGTGGGAACAAGGCCAGCGTGTGGCCGGCGTACGGGTCGGGACCCGTCCGGTCGAGGACTTCGCCGAAGTCCGCGCGCGTCCGGATGCCGACGTGCCCGCCTTCCTGCCCATGAACACCGTCGACCCGGTGGACGTGATCGTGGGCAAGGCGCGGGCGGCGGGCGGCAAGTCGGTGCTGCAAGTGCTGGACCGCTGCATGACCGCGGCCATGGACGGCCAGATCGACGCCATCTGCTTCGCGCCGCTGAACAAGCACGCGATGAAGCTGGGCGGCCTGCGCCACGAGGACGAGCTGCATCACTTCGCCGAGTACCTGGGCGTGACCACCTATTTCTGCGAGTTCAACACCATGGGTTCACTGTGGACCTCGCGCATCTCGTCGCACATTCCCATCAAGGACGTGCCGCGCTACATCGACAAGGACCGCATCAAGGACGCCACGCGCCTGATCCACCGCTCGCTGCTGGCCAACGGCGTCCAGGCCCCGCGCGTGGCGGTGGCCGCGCTCAATCCGCACGGCGGGGACGGCGGCACCTGCGGCCGCGAAGAGGTCGAGATCATCGAACCGGCCGTGCGCGAACTGGTGGCCGAGGGCCTGCCCATCGAAGGCCCGTACCCGGCCGACACCATCTTCCTGAAGGCCCGCGACGGGCTGGTCGATGCCGTCGTCACCATGTACCACGACCAGGGCCAGATCGCCATCAAGCTCCTGGGATTCTCCAAGGGCGTGACCGTGCAGGGCGGACTGCCCATTCCCATCACCACGCCCGCCCACGGCACCGCCTACGACATCGCCGGCCAGGGCCGCGCCGACGACAACGCCATCGCCAACGCCTACGCCATCGCCTGCCGCATGGGCCTGGCCCAGCGCCAGGCCGCCACCCGATAACTTTCCTTTCGCGAACCATCATGAAAATCCAATCTGTCCGCGCCCGCGTCTTCGAATGGAAGGGCAAGACCGTTCCGCCCCAGGCCAATTTCTGCTCCAACGCCATGGACGCCCTGTACGACCGCGGCGACTCCATGCAGACCTTCCGCTTCCACGGCTGGACCGTGGTCGAGATCGAGACCGACGACGGCATCGTCGGCCTGGGCAACGTCGCGCTGGCGCCCCACATCGCCAAGGCCATCATCGACCAGTACCTGGCCCCGCTGGTCGTCGGCCAGGACCCCTGGGACTATGAATATCTATGGCAGCGCATGTACCGCTCCACGCTGGCCTGGGGCCGCAAGGGCGTGGCCATGGCGGCCATCTCGGCGGTGGACCTGGCGATCTGGGACATCCTGGGCAAGTCGGTGAACAAGCCGGTGTTCAAGCTGCTGGGCGGCCGCACCAAGGAACGCATCCCCTGCTACTACTCCAAGCTGTACCGGGGCGACCTGAAGGCCATGCAGGAAGAGGCGCAGACCTTCCTGGACCAGGGCTTCACCGCCTTCAAGATGCGCTTCGGCTACGGCCCCAACCACGGCACGCGCGGCGTGGCCGAGAACCTGAAGTCGGTGCAGGCCGTGCGCGAGGTCATCGGCTACGAGTCGGACCTGATGCTGGAGTGCTACATGGGCTGGGACCTGGACTACGCGCGCCGCATGCTGCCCAAGCTGGAGAAGTTCGAGCCGCGCTGGCTGGAGGAACCCGTCATCGCCGACGACGTGGACGGCTATGCCGAACTGTCGCGGCTGAGCGCCATTCCCATCTCGGGCGGCGAACACGAATTCACGCTGCATGGCTTCCGCCAGTTGCTGGACAAGAAGGCGGTGTCGGTCGTGCAGTACGACACCAACCGCGTCGGCGGCATTACCGCTGCCCACAAGATCAACGCGCTGTGCGAGGCGCATGCCATACCCGTGATCCCGCACGCCGGCCAGATGCACAACTACCACCTGACCATGAGCACGCTGGCCTCGCCCATGAGCGAGTACTTCCCGCAGTTCGACGTGGAAGTGGGCAACGAACTCTTCTACTACATCTTCAAGGGCGAACCCGTCGCCAAGGACGGCTTCCTGCAGCTGGACGACACGGTGCCGGGCCTGGGCCTGACCCTGAACACCGAGTATCTCGATCAATTCCAGATCAGCGAGTGAACATCATGCGCGTCATCCAATTCATCGAGGACGGTCAGCTTTGCGTGGGCGTCGTGGCCGGCGACGACGAGATCGAAGTCAGCGGCGCCCGCGAGGGCGTGTACGGACTGGCCTTGCAGGCGGCCCGCGAGGGCGTGGCGCTGGAAGCGCTGGTCCGGCGCCTGGACTCGGGCCGCCGCGTGCGCTACCAGTCGCTGGTGGACGAGCGGCGCCTGCTGCCGCCGGTCACCCATCCCGACGCCGCCCGCATGCTGATCTCGGGCACCGGCCTGACCCACCTGGGCAGCGCCGCCTCGCGCGATGCCATGCACGCCAAGCTGCAGGAAGACACCAACCTGACCGACTCCATGAAGATGTTCAAGCTGGGTGTCGAGGGCGGCAAGCCGGCGGCAGGCCAGGCGGGCGCGCAGCCCGAGTGGTTCTACAAGGGCGACGGCAGCCTGCTGGTGGCGCCGGAGTGCGACTTCCCCGTGCCCGGCTTCGCGCTGGACGCGGGCGAGGAGCCCGAGCTGGTGGGCGTGTACGTGATCGACGACCAGGGCGCGCCGCGCCGCATCGGCTTCGCCGTGGGCAACGAATTCTCGGACCACCTGACCGAGCGCTTCAACTATCTGTGGCTGGCGCATTCCAAGCTGCGGCCCTGCGCGTTCGGGCCCGAGCTGCTGCTGGGCGAACCGCCCGCCGACCTGCGGGGCGCCAGCCGCATCGTGCGCGGCGGCGAGGTCCTGTGGGAAAAACCCTTCGTCACCGGCGAGGCCAACATGAGCCACACCCTGGCCAACCTGGAACACCACCACTTCAAGTACCCGCAGTTCCGCCGCCCCGGCGACCTGCACGTGCACTACTTCGGCACGGCCACGCTGAGCTTCTCCGACCAGATCCGCACCGTGGACGGCGACCGCTTCGAGATTTCGCTGGACGGCTTCGGCCGCCCCCTGCGCAACGCCGTCCGCTTCGCACCCCTCCAGGCCGTGATCGGCGTCACGGAACTGTAGAACCGACATGAACACACCGGAATACCATCTTTACATTGCCGGCGAGTGGGTGCCGGGCGTATCCGCCCGCCCTAACGTCAACCCCTCGGACACGAGCGACGTGATCGGCCTGTACGCCCAGGCCGACGCCGAACTGGCCCGCCGCGCCATCGCCGCGGCGGCACGGGCCCGGCCGGCCTGGGCCGCCTCCACGCCCCAGCAGCGTTTCGACGTGCTGGACGCGGTCGGCAACGAGCTGCTGGCGCGCAAGGAAGAGATCGGCCGCATGCTGTCGCGCGAGGAAGGCAAGACCCTGCCCGAGGGCATGGGTGAGGTCGCGCGCGCCGCGATGATCTTCAAGTTCTTCGCCGGCGAGGCCCTGCGCACGCCCGGCGACTTGCTGCCGTCGGTCCGCCCCAACGTCGGCGTCGAAGTGTTCCGCCAGCCCGTGGGCACGGTCGGCCTGATCACGCCGTGGAACTTCCCCATTGCCATCCCGGCATGGAAGATCGCGCCGGCGCTGGCCTACGGCAACACCGTGGTTTTCAAGCCCGCCGAACTGGTGCCGGGTTCGGCCTGGCTGCTGGCCGAGATCCTGTCGCGCACCGCGCTGCCCAAGGGCGCGTTCAACCTCGTCATGGGCGCCGGCTCGGCCGTGGGCCAGGCATTCGTCGATTCCCCCGAGGTCCAGGCCATCAGCTTCACCGGATCGGTGGCCACCGGCCGCCGCATCATCGCCGGGGCCGCCGCGCGCGGCGCCAAGGTGCAATGCGAGATGGGCGGCAAGAACCCGCTGGTGGTGCTGGACGACGCCAACCTGGAGCAGGCCGTGGAAACCGCGGTGCAGGGTTCGTACTTTTCCACCGGCCAGCGCTGCACGGCGTCGAGCAAGCTGATCGTGACCGAGAACATCCATGACCGCTTCGTGAAGGCGATGCAGGCACGCATGGCCACGCTGAACGTCGGCCACGCGTTGCGGGCCGGCGTGGACATCGGCCCGGTCGTGGACGAGCGCCAGCTCGCGCAGAACCTGTCCTACCTGGACATCGCCCGGCGCGAGGGAGCGCAGGCCATCACCGGCGGCGAAACGCTGGAGCGCGACACCACGGGCTATTTCCAAGCGCCCGCGCTGGTAACAGGCACCGAGCCCGGCATGCGCATCAACCGCGAGGAAGTCTTCGGCCCCGTCGCCAGCGTGCTGCGCGCCCGCGATTACGACGAGGCCCTGCACCTGGCCAACGACACCGAGTTCGGCCTGGCGTCCGGCATCTGCACGACCTCGTTGAAGTACGCCGCGCATTTCCGGCAGCACGCCCAGGCGGGCATGGTGATGGTGAACCTGCCCACGGCCGGCGTCGACTATCACGTGCCCTTCGGGGGGACCAAGGCTTCATCCTACGGCCCGCGCGAGCAGGGCCGCCATGCGGCCGAGTTCTACACCACGGTCAAGACCGCCTACATCGCAAGCTGAAAACCATCCAGGAGACGAACATGCACTTCCCCACCCGCCACAGGCTGGCCCTGGCCGCCGCCTGCACGCTGCTTGCCCCGCCCGCCGCGCAGGCCCAGGGCAACTTTCCCAGCCAGCCGGTCAGGATCATCGTCGGCTCGGAAGCCGGCAGCGCGCCGGACGTACTGGCCCGTGTGCTGGGCAAGGAACTGTCCGCGGGGCTGGGGCAGGCCGTCATCGTCGAGAACCGCGCCGGCGCCACCGGCACCATAGGCGCCAACGCGGTGGCCTCGGCCGCGCCCGACGGCTACACCCTGCTGATGGGCACGGTGTCCAACATCGCGCTGGCCCCGTCCTTCTACCCCATCAAGTACAAGCCCACCGAGAGCTTCACTCCCATCAGCATGGTCGCCTCGGTGCCGCTGGTGCTGGTGGCATCCCCGGCCACCGGCATCGCCAGCGTCGAGCAACTGCGCGCCAAGCTGAAACAGGCGGCCAAGGGCTCGTACAGCTATTCCTCGCCCGGCGTAGGCGGTCCCCAGCACCTGGCCGGCGTGCTGCTGGGCAAGCAGATGGGCACGGAACTGCTGCACGTTCCGTACAAGAGCGGCGGCGCGGCGCTGACCGCGGTGGCGGGCGGCGAGACCCAGATCGGCTTCGCCGGCATCGCCGCTGCAATCGGCCTGGTGCAAGCCAGGCGCGTGACGCCCCTGTTCGTGACCGCCGACAAGCGCTTCCCGCAGTTCCCCGACGTGCCGTCCGCGCCGGAGGCCGGACTGCCCGAGCTGGACGTGGACAACTGGCACGCGCTGTTCGCGCCGGCCGGCCTGCCCGCTCCCGTGCGCGCCACGCTGGAAGCGGCGGTGAACAAGGCCCTACAGTCTCCCGAAGTGAAGAAGCAGTTCGAAGCGCTGGGCGCCGCGCCCACGGGCAGCACCGGCAAGGAACTGGCCGAAAAAGTCACCGCGGAAACCGCGCGCTGGACGAAAATCGTCGACGACAACGGCATCAAGGCACAGTAGATGAAACCCTCCAACCTGCTGATCATCATGGACGACGAGCACAACAAGAAAGTGCTCGGCTACAACGGCCATCCCATGGTCCGCACCCCCAACCTGGACCGGCTGGCGGCGCGCAGCACCTCGTTCGAGGCCGCCTATTCCAGCTCGCCCATCTGCGTGCCGGCACGGGCGGCCTTCGCCACCGGCCGCCACGTGCACGAGACGGGCTACTGGGACAACGCCATCGCCTACGACGGACGCGTCCCCAGCTGGGCCCACGCGCTGCGCGACGCCGGGCGGCTGGCGGTGTCCATCGGCAAGCTGCACTACACCGGCGACGACATCGACGGCGGCTTCACCGAGCAGATCATCCCCATGCACATCGAGGCCGGGGTCGGCGACCTGTACGGCCTGATACGCGACCCGCTGCCCATCCGCCACCAGTCGGCCGACCTGGCCAAGAGCATCGGCCCCGGCGAAAGCAGCTACACCCGCTACGACCGCGACATCACCGACAAGACGGTCGAGTGGCTGCATGCCCGCGGCCGCCAGCGCCAGGACCAGCCGTGGGCGCTGTTCACCTCCTACATCGCCCCCCATTCGCCGCTGATCGCTCCACCCGAGTTCTACGCGATGTACGACCCCAAGGCCATCCCCCTGCCCAAGCGGGCATCGGGCCCGCTACATCCGTGGATACAGGCCTGGAACGACTGCTACCGTTTCGACTCGCACTTCGAAAGCGACGAGCAGCGGCGCATCGCCATCGCCTCGTACTTCGGACTGTGCTCGTTCCTGGACCACAACGTCGGACGCGTCCTGCATGCGCTGGAGACCAGCGGGCTGGCGCAGGACACCCGCGTCATCTTCCTGTCCGACCACGGCGACAACCTGGGCTCGCGCTCGCTGTGGGGCAAGTCGACCATGTACGAGGAATCCGCCGGCATCCCCATGCTGGCCAGCGGCCCCGGCTTCGCGGCCGGCCGCAAGGTGCGCACGCCGGTCTCGCACGTGGACATGTATCCCACCGTCATGCAGGCGGCCGGCCTGGAGTGCCCCACGGGGCTGCCCGGCAAGTCGCTGCTGGAGATCGCCGCCGGGCCGGACGACGGCCAGCGCACCATCCTGAGCGAGTACCACGCGGCCGGATCGGTCAGCGCCGCCTACATGCTACGCCGCGGCCATCACAAATATATTCACTACACCGGCTACGCGCCCGAGCTGTTCGACCTGCAGCAGGACCCCGAGGAATTGCACGACCTGGCGGGCAAGCCCGAGAGCACGCCGCTGCTGGCCGGATTCGAGGCGCACCTGCGCGGCCTGCTGGATCCCGAGGCGGTGGACCGGCAGGCCAAGCGGGACCAGGCCGCGCTGATCGCCCAGCATGGCGGCGCCGAGCGCATCCTCAAGCGGGGCGGCAGCAGCTACACCCCCATCCCGGGCGAAGAGGTCAAGCTGCTCAATGAACAATGACCCGCTCGGACGCGGCCCGCTGCTGCCCGGCCCCGGCGTGCTGGCCGGCGCCGGCGCGGCGATTCTGGTGGCGCTGGCCGTGCTGGCCTGGGTAGCCGGCGCCGACGCGCTGGCATGGCTGCAACAGTCGATGGTGGACGGCCGGCCGCACCGCATCGACATGGCCCAGGCCTGGCATGCGCGCGCGATGGTGCTGGCCTGGGCGGTCATGATCCCGCTGGGCATCCTCGCGGCGCGTTTCTTCAAGGTCATGCCACGGCAGGCGTGGCCGGCGGCGCTGGACAACAAGTGTTGGTGGCACGCGCACCTCGCGCTCCAGATCGGGGGGGTGCTGGCGACCACGGGGGCGGTGGCGCTGGTCTGGCAAACGTCGGGGTCGGACACGGGGCTGGCCCGCGTGCATCGCGCCTCGGCCTGGGCGACCTGTGCGCTGGCCGCGTTGCAGGTGCTGGGCGGCATGCTGCGCGGTTCGAAGGGAAATCCGGACGAACCGGGCGACCATTACGACATGACCGGCCGGCGCGTCGTGTTCGAGGCTGCGCACAAGCTGGCGGGCTATCTGGCGCTGGCCGTGGCGGCCGTGGCGATCGTTACCGGACTGCTGTACGTCAACGCGCCGCGCTGGATGCCGGTGCTGATCGGCGCCTGGAGCCTGGCATGGGCCGGCGCGTTCGCGTGGCTGCAATGCCGCGGCTGGTGCATCGATACCTACCAGGCGATCTGGGGCGCCGACCCGCGCCACCCCGGCAATCGCCGGCCGCCCATCGGGCCGGGCATCCGGCAACTGCGCGCTTCCGGCGTGCGCTCGAGCCAGGTCGGAACACCACCCGCCGCCTAGGCCGCGCTCAACGCATCTTCCAGCCTGGCCAGGTCGGCCTCGCCGGCCTGGGCGAACTCCACCAGGAAGCCATCGGGATCGACGGCCGTCAGGCTGCGCGCCGCTGGCGCGCCCGTCAGGCATCCCAGCGACCGCAGCCGCCCGGCGGCCGCGTCCAGGTCCGTGGCGCCAGCTACGTCGAAGCTGTAGTGGTGCATGCCGGCCACGTCGCCCTGGATGATCGCCAACTGATAGGCGGTCGGGTGCCCCGAGGCGCGCAGCAGGATGACGCGTTCGGATCGCGCCACCATCTCCAGCCCCGCCACTTCGGTATAGAACGCCTCCATGGGCGCCAGCGACGTCGTCGTCAGCACGACGTGCGACAGCCGCAAGGGTTGCATGACCGCGCCGGGCACGGGCCGGCGATCTGGCTCGGCGCTCCAGCGCCGGTCGGTCGCGGGCGCCTCGCTGCCCGGCTTCCAGGTCGATGTGATCAATTCGACGTCGCCGTGCAGAACGGCGCGCCAGTCCTTGATGGTGTCGGCGTAGAACTCGTTGGTGTTGCCGTCGGGGTCCTTCAGGTAGACGCTGTGGGCGATCTGGTGGTCGAGCGTGCGCGGCACCGCGATGCCGGCGGCGCGCGCGCGCTCGTAGGCGCGCACCAGCTCGGCTTCGGTGTCCATCTCCCAGGCGATGTGGTTCAGGTTGATCGCCCGCGCCGTGCCCTTGGCGATCTGCGTGTGGCCGTCGCGGCCCTGGCGGGCCTCGCTCGTGCGCTCCATCATGCCGACGTCGTGAGGCGTATGGCCGGTGCCCATGAAGGCGGCGCGCAGCCCGCTTTCGGTGAACTCCAGGTTCAGGCCGCAGACGTCGCGATAGAAGTCGATGGACCGCTGCAGATCGGCCACGACGAGGTTCACGTGCCCCAGGCGGCGGGGTTGGAAGATGGCTCCCTGGTTCATTGTGGTTTTCCTGTGGTGAGGGTCGAAAGTAGAAGGCCGGCCGCGCGCGACCATTCGCCGGCCGGGTCGGCGCAGGCTTCGTGCGAGGTGAAGTGGTCGCCAGGCAGCACCTGCCAGCTCACGCGGGCGCCGGGCTGCGCGGCCAGCGCGCGCGCGAACGCCTGGTTCTGTTCGCGGGTGCGCGCAAAATCGTGTTCGCCCCAGGCCAGGTGGAAGGGCACCGCGTTGCCCGCCACATGCCGCGCGGGGCTCCAGGCGTCCAGGCCGCCGCCCAGCGCTTCCCGCATCCTGCGATCGGCCTCGGCCGCGGGCCGTTGCAGGAAATCCAGGTCCAGCGGCGCGCTGGAAGGCAGGCAGGCCTTGACCACGTCGCCGGGCAGCCCGGCGGCGCGGCACAGGTCCGGACGCAAGGCCAGCACCGCCGCAAGATGGCCGCCGGCCGAATGCCCGCCTACCGCGATCCGGCCCGGGTCGCCGCCCAGCGCGGCGCAGTGCTGGTGGACCCAGCGCAGCGCGGCCACGCAGTCGTCCACGATCTCGCTCATGCCCACGGACGGGGCCAGCCGGTACGAAGCGGAGACGAACACGGCCGGCATGGCCAGCACCGGCGGCGCCAGGTAGCCCATCCATTCCTTGTAGCCGTTCATCCAGGCGCCGCCATGGAAATACAGCAGCACCGGCAGCGGACCCGGCGGCGCATCGGGTAGGTAGACGTCGACCTTCTGCCAGTAGTCGCCGCCATAGGGCTGGTCGGCCAGGACGCGATGCCGGCCCATGACTTCGGCGGTCGCCGCCAGCGCGCGGCAGGCATAGCCGGCCGCGCCGGCGTGCAGCATGGGAGGTAATGCCGGAAGATCGTCGAATGCCATGGATGCTCCGCAGACAGGCCGGGCGATGCCGGCCGCGATGGGGACAAGGTAGCTCACGCAGCTTATATATGCAACTACATTTATATTGAGAATTACTTCTACACCAAGTCTACTTGGTGTTTATCCTAATCATGAAATCATTTAAATGTAATTGCATATATAAAACAAAGGGTCTAACTTAGCCGTCATGGCGAGAACCGCTCGCCCCCAGGAGTCAGCAGATGGCAAGGCGTCACGCAGAAATCTCCGGAGCCGGCTTCGCCGGCCTGACCGCGGCGGCCGCGCTGGCGCAGCGCGGCTGGTCGGTGCGCGTGCATGAGCGGGCGGGCAGCCTGCGCACCGCGGGCGCCGGCATCTTCATCTTCGAGAACGGCCTGAAGGTGCTGCGCGCCATCGGCGCCTACGACGAAGCCGTGGCGGGCGGGCACCAGGCGCCGGCGCGCGAGACCCGCGACGCCCGGGGCAGGCTGCTGGCGCGTCTGAACACCAGCCAGGACGGCAGGGTCTACACCGTGGTTCGGCAGCAGTTGCTGGAAGCGGTGGCCCAGGCGGCGCGGCGCGCCGGCGCCGAGATCGTCATGAATTCCGAGGTGGTGTCGGCCACGCCGCGCGGCGAACTGACGCTGGCCAGCGGCGAGCGCGCCACCGCCGACCTCGTCGTGGCGGCCGATGGCGTGAATTCGCGCATCCGCGATGCGCTGGGCCTGCTCAAGTCGCGCGTCACCATAGGCGACGGCGCGATCCGCGTGCTGATGCCCCGGCGCGGCGACGCCGTCGATTCCGCCGACGAGATCGTCGAGCACTGGTCCGGCAAGCGCCGGCTGCTGTACGTGCCCTGCGGCAAGCCATGGCTGTACCTGGCGTTGACGACGCTGCTGGACGACACCGCCGGCCAAGCCCTGCCGCTGGATGCGCGCACCTGGGGCGCCTCGTTCCCCCACCTGCGGCCCTTGCTCGAACGCATCGGCACGCTGGGACGCTGGGATCCGTTCGAGACCATCCACCTGCGCACGTGGTCGTCGGGCCGGGTGGCGGTGGTGGGCGACGCCGCCCATGCGCAGGCCCCCAACCTGGGCCAGGGCGGCGGCTGCGCCATGATGAACGCGCTGGGCCTGGCCGTGGCGGTGGACCAGGACCCCGACCTGGGCAGCGCGCTGCGGCGCTGGGAGGCGCGCGAACGGCCGCTGACCGAACACACGCAGCGCGTCTCGCGCCTCTACGGCGCGGTGGGCAGGTGGCCGGAACGGCTGCGGTCGTTCACGTTCAACCTGGCCGGCCACTCGCACTGGCTGCTGGAGCAGCGCATGCGCACCGCCCACCACTCCCCCACCGGAACCTGAGACCCGGCCCCGCGCCGCCTGCCTTCCTGCCATTCACGATCAACCCGACGGGGGATACTCATGGGTGTTTCCGATCTTTCCCTGGGCGCCGAGGCCGACGGCCGGCGCGCGCCGCTCCTGACCAGCGGCACCATCATCGCGCGCATCGAACGCCTGACCGCGAGCGGCATGCAGATACGCGCCCGGCTGCTGGTGGGCATGGCCACCTTCTTCGACGGCTTCGACGCCATCGCGATCGCCACCACGCTGCCGCTGCTGATCAGGCAATGGGGCCTGAGTTCCACGCAGATCGGCCTGCTGATCGCGGCGGCGGCGGTCGGCCAACTGATCGGCACCTTCCTCTTTCCCCTGTACGCACAGCGCCACGGCCGGGTGCGCGCCATCGCCTACAGCTCGGGCATCATCGGCATCACCAGCATCGCCTGCGGCTTCGCGCCCTCGTTCGAGATCTTCCTGCTGCTGCGGGTGATACAAGGCATAGGCCTGGGCGGCGAACTGCCGGTGGCCGCCACCTACATCAACGAGATCACGCGCGCCGGCAACCGCGGCCGCTTCGTCTTGCTGTACGAGATCATCTACCCCATCGGCCTGCTGGCCTCGGCCGCCCTGGGCGCTTGGCTGGTGCCGCGCCACGGCTGGGAGATCATGTACTACCTCGGCGGCGTGCCTGTCGTCCTGATGTTCCTGCTGCCGCGCGTGATTCCCGAGTCGCCCCGCTGGCTGGCCGAGAAGGGCCGGCTGGCCGATGCCGATACCGCGCTGGCGCGCTTCGAGTCCAGCGCGCGCGTGGCGTTGGCCGAGCCGCAGGACGCGCACCGCTACGACGCCATGCTCGCGTCGCATCCCCGCCGCACGGTGCGCGACCTGTTCAGCCGGGCCTACCTGAGCCGCAACGTCGTCGTGGCGCTGCTATGGTCCTCGTGCGGCTTCATCCAGTATGGCCTGTCGACCTGGCTGCCCACCATCTACCAGACGGTGTACAAGGTGCCGCTGCAACAGGCGTTGAACCTGTCGCTGGGCGCATCCGCACTGGGCGTGGCGGGCTCTTTGGTGGCGGCGCTGACCGTGGACAGGTTCGGCCGCAAGCCCGTCATCGTCGCCGCCTTCCTGCTGTGCGCCATCACGCTGGGCCTGGCCGGCGCGCTGTCCGGGCAGAGCATCTATGTCGTGGCGACGCTGTGCTCGCTGGCCTGGGGCTTCCTGGCCTGCGGCTTCATCATTTCCTACGTCTACACGCCCGAGATGTATCCCACCAGCATCCGCGCGCTGGGATGCGGACTGGGCGGGACCTGGGTGAAGCTCTCGGCCATGATCGCGCCCATGATCGTGGCCGCGCTGATGGCCAAGGGCAGCATGGACCTGGCGTTCTACGTGCTGGGCGCGGTGCCGCTGCTGACGGCGCTGGCGGTGGCCTGGCTGGGTATCGAGACGCGCGGCAAGGTGCTCGAGCAGTTGCACGCCTGACGGCGGTCAGGCCTGCTCGCCGTCGTCCTGCTCCAGCTTCTGCACCTGCTCGAACAACCGGCCCAGCAAGCCATGCAGCTGCCGCTGCTCGGCCGGGTCCAGCACCGAGGTCGTGGCTTCGACGATCTTGCGCGCCTGCGGATCGAGCGCGTCATACACCGCCACGCCCACCGCCGTCAGCTTGACCTCGACCACCCGGCCGCTGGCGGCGCTGCGGCTGCGCGAGGCGAAGCCGCGCTGCTGGAGCTGGTCGACGATGCGGCTGACCACCGATTGCTCGATGACGGTGCCCTTGCAGATCTCGCTGATCGAGGCCACGTCCACCCAGCGCAGGAACTGCATCACGCGGAATTGCTGGATGGTCAGGTCGGTGGGCCGCAGGGCCTTCATCAGGCGCGCGTTCAGCCCGTTCATGAGCCGGCTCAGGGCGTGCGGCAGGTAGCCTTCGGCCTGGGCCGGCATGGCGAGCGGCGAACGGGACGAAGGGGAGGACTGGTTCATGGTGGCTCGGGCCCGGAAGCGGCTGATTATATAAGCGCCCCCCGCGCCACGGAACCCTGGGGTCAGGTGCCGCGCCCGATCATCTCCAGCGTCGCGCGCGTAAGCGGGCTGTCCGCCTTCGCCAGCTCGCACAACAGGTTGAAGTGGTTGCAGTGGGCCGCCTCCACCCGCGTGACCTCCACCCCGGCTTCGCGGCACGCGTCCTCGTAGGCGGCGGTCTGGTGCTTGAAGCCGTCGGTCTCCAGCCCGCCCACCGCGGTGACCACCGGCAGCCCGCGGCGCGGCAGCGAGAACATCGGGCTCAGGCGCTCGGCCTGGTCGGGATACAGCCGCAGCCATTCATTGACGTTGATGTCGCACAGCGGCCGCAGGTCGAACAGGCCGCTCAGCGCCAGCACGCCCTTGATCACGTCGTCGGGCACGCGGTATTTGTCCTGCCAGCCGGTGGCGGCCAGCATGCCGGCCAGGTGCCCGCCCGCCGAGCTGCCGCCCACGTAAATGCGATCGCGGTCCAGTCCGTAGCGGTCGGCATGATGGTAGATCCAGGCCACGGCCGAACGCACCTCGCGCACCGTCTCGGCCAGCGTGCCCTCGGGCAGCAGCGTGTATTCGACCGGCACCACGGCCACGCCGGCAGCGTTGAACACGGGCGCCATGATGGGTGCGTCTTCCTTGGTCTGCGAACGCCAGTAGCCGCCATGGATGAACACGAACACGGGCGCCGGCCGGTGCGCCGCAGCCGGCAGGAAGATGTCCAGGCGTTCGGCCGCGCCCATGCCGTAGTGCAGGTCGCATACCGCGGCGCAGCGGTCGCGTGCCGCCTCGGCCAGCTCGGCGTACTCGCGCACGCAGGCGTCGAAGTCGGGCACCGAGGCGCGGGCGTTGTACTGCACGGCGCGCTGCGCCAGGTCGGCGAACAGCAGGTCAGGCTTCCTGGGAGTCATGCGAGGCGATGTCCTTGAAGGGAGTGAAGCGTTCGATCAGCGCCACCGTCTTGCGGTAGTGCTCGGCCAGCAGCGCGACGGCGCGCTTGCTGTCGCGCGCCAGCGCGGCATCCATCAGGTCCTGGTGCTCGCGGCCGACGTCGCGGCCCACGTCGCCCCATCCGGAGCGGCCGCGCAGCGTGGGGCGCCGGTAGCGTTCGGTTTGCGTGTACATCTGCAGCGACAGCTCCATCAACCAGCGCGAGCCACAGGCCGCGATCAGCGCGCGGTGGAAATCCAGGTGGCGCTGTTCCAGCATCTCGCTGGCCTCGTCGTCGGGCGCCGGCATGTCGTGGACCCGCCGGGCAGCCAGATTGAGCGCGTGGTAGGCCGCCACCAGGCGGGTTTCCCAGACATCGTCGCCGTTCTTGAGCGACCGGCGCATGGCCTCGCAGTCGATCAGGATGCGGGTCTCGGCTGCGTCCCACATTTCCTCGCGCGAGAACGGGGCGACCCGGAAGCCGCGCGAGGCGGTCGATACGACCATGCGTTCGCTCTGCAGGCGGTTCAGCGCCTCGCGGATGGGCGAGAAGCTGATGCCGTAGCGCTGTTTCAGGAACTCCAGGCGCAGGGATTGCCCAGGCTCGATGTCCCCCGAGATGAGATCGCGCCGCAGCGAGCGGTAGACCTGCTCGGCCAGGGTGATCTCCTCGACCTCGCCGTCCGGCGCATCGTAAGGCACGCCGGACTCCTGTCGGGCTGCCTTCACTCGTGGTTTCAACTCGCTTCTCCTGGGCAAGGCCCGCCCCGCGCGGGGGCGGCGGATTCAGAACTTCCCAGATAATAATTCGCCGCAGCCGGGCACGCTCGTGGACAGTCCCAGTTTGCGCATCATCTGCCACGAAGTGGCCACCGCCGCCGAGACCGTGGGGATGCCCGATTCGTCCTGCACCTTCTGGATCGAGGGCAGCGATTGCATCTGCACGCAGGCCGACAGCACCAGGGCGTCGATGTTGCCCCGGTCCAGGCGCTTGTAGATCTCGACCAGGCGCGCCGGGTCCTGGGCCGCCACCTGCAGGTTGTCCGGGATCTCCAGCGCGACGTAGTCCTTGACCTCGATGCCCTCGCTTTCGATGTATTCCACGACCAGCTTCGTGAGCGGCTTCATGTAGGGGCAGACCACCGATACGCGTTTCGCGCCCATGGCGTGCAGGCCGTCGACCAGCGCGCCGGCGCTGGTCACCACCGGCGCCGGCGCGCCGTTCTCTTCGGTGCGGCGGGTCAGGCGCTCCTCGGACACGCGGTGGTACCCCTTGCCCATGCTCATGATGGCCACCAGGCAGGCGTAGCCCAGCACGTCCACGCGCGCGTCCGACAGCTCGATCGCGCAGCGGTCGCTGTCGTGGTCCATGGCCTCCAGCTCTTCCTTGGTCACCTTCTTCATGCGCATGCGGCTGGAATGGAAGGTGAAGCGTTCGGGCGCCACGGCTTCGCGGGCGCGGAACATGGCGGGAATCTCGGTTTCCATCGTGGTGTTGGACGACGGAACGATCTGGCCGATCTTGATGGGCGCGCCGGCGGCGCGGGTCGGAATGGCGGTCATTGGGTCAGGCCTCGGGGGAAGTCGGGGATGGCGGCGCGGCGTCGACGGACTGGTCCGGCAGCGGATCGGGATCGTCCAGGAACTGCGCGGGCTGCTGGGTGCGCCGGTTCACGCGCAGGTCGAACACGTCGAAACGGTTGTAGTGGCCGATGATGTCGTGCATCTGGCGCGGCTGGATGCAGCGCGACAGGTCCACGTCGGCGTAGACGATGCCTTCGCGGTCGATCAGCGGTTCGCCGATGACGCGGCCGTCCGGGCCCAGGATGCCGGAGAACGCGCTGTTCGAGCGGCGCAGGAGGTCGCGCGTGTGCGGATGGGAGGCCGCCATGGCCTCGACGATCTCTTCCGAGATGGTGGAGCACGACACCACCGTGTAGACCTTGCCTTCGAAGCTGTGGGCGGCCGCGCGCACGCGTATGGCCTCGGCCATGTCGTAGTCGGCCGGCGCCACCGGCAGCGAGATGTAGCTGGCCACGTGCACCAGTTCGCCTTGCGCCAGCAGCGAGAAACGCGCCAGCGTGTTGGTGTTCTCGCCGCAGGCCAGCGCGCCCAGCCGGCCGATGGCCGTGTCGTGCACGCGCAGGGAGGAGCCGTCGCCATTGGCCCAGGTCAGCTTCTCGGCCCAGGTCGGCACCAGCTTGCGGTGGCGGCCCAGCAGCTTGCCGTCGGGGCCGATGGTGACCAGCGTGTTGTAGATCGTGCCCAGGCCGTGCGCGGCCCGCTCGTTCACGCCCACCACCACGTGCACCTTGCATGCCTGCGCGGCGGCGGCGATGCGCCGGATCTCGGGACCGGGGATCTCGATGGCGCTGCGGCACAGCTTCTCGAACCACGGGCTGCCCTCGATGGGCGTCATGATCCAGTTCCAGTATGGATAGCCTGCCACGAACACCTCGGGAAAGGCCACCAGCGAGGCGCCGTTGCCGGCGGCCTCCTCGATCAGCGCGCACACCTTTTCCACGGTGGCGTCGGTGTCCAGGAAGACCGGAGCGGCCTGCACGGCCGCGGCCTTGAAACGGGGGAGATTCAACATGATGTTCCTTGCGTCCTCGATCAGAGTCCCAGATAGCGCTGGGCCAGTTCAGGCTGGCCCGACAGTTCGTCCGGCGTGCCAGCCCATACCACCCGCCCCTTCTCGACGATATGGTGGCGGTCGACCAGCGTGCGCATCTCGGCCAGGTTCTTGTCTATCACCACGATGGTCAGCCCTTCGCGCTTGAGCACGTCCAGGCAGCGCCAGATCTCCTGGCGAATGATGGGCGCCAGCCCCTCGGTGGCCTCGTCCAGCACCAGCAGCAGCGGGTTGGTCATCAGCGCGCGGCCGATGGCCAGCATCTGCTGCTCGCCGCCCGACAGCGTGCGCGACGACTGGCGGCGCCGCTCGCCCAGCCGGGGAAAGAGCTGGTAGATGCGAGGCAGGTCCCAGCCCGAGGCGCCGCGGCCGGCGCGGCGCGTGGCCACCAGGTTTTCCTCCACCGTGAGCGAGCCGAACACCCGCCGCCCCTCGGGCACCAGGCCCACGCCCAGCCGCGCCACCGTGTGCGGCGCCTGGTTGGCGAGGTCCCGGCCCTGTATGGCGACGCGGCCGGCACGCGCGGGCAGCATGCCCATCAGCGTGCGCACGGTGGTGGTCTTGCCCATGCCGTTGCGGCCGATCAGGGACACGACCTCGCCCTGCCTGGCCTCGAACGACAGGCCGAACAGCACCTCGCTCGATCCGTATCCCGCCCGGATGCCGTCCACGCTCAGCATGCCGCGTCTCCCAGATAGGCGCTGCGCACCTCGGGATGCTGGCGCACCTCGTCGCAGTTGCCGGTGAATATGAGCTTGCCGTAGACCAGCACGCTGATGCGGTCGGCCAGGGCGAACACCGCGTCCATGTCGTGCTCCACCAGCAGGATGCCATAACGCTCGCGCATGCCGGCCAGCAGCCGCGTCATCCGCGCCGATTCCTCGGGCCCCATGCCGGCCATGGGCTCGTCCAGCAGCAGCAGGCGCGGCTCGCGCGCCAGCGCCACCGCCAGTTCCAGCTGGCGCCGCTCGCCATGGGCCATGTCGGCCGCCGGCACGTCGGCACGGTCGGCCAGCCCCACCCGCTCCAGCCACGATTGCGCGCGCTCGGCCAGCCTGGCATCGCGCCGGGGATCGGACCAGATCGAAAAGATCGTGCGCGGCCCCACGGTCAGCGACAGCATGACGTTCTCGATGGCCGTGTACTCCAGGCACAGCTGGGTGATCTGGAACGACCGCCCCAGGCCGCGCCGTGCCCGCTCGTAGGCCGGCATCGCCGTCACGTCGCGCCCGGCAAGGTGGATTCGGCCCGCATCGGGCCGGATCTCGCCGCAGATCTGCGTGATCAGCGTGGACTTGCCCGCGCCGTTGGGACCGATCAGCGCGTGGATCTCGCCCGCGCGCACGGTCAGGTCCACGTTCTGCGTGGCCGCCACCGCGCCGAAGGACTTGCGCAGGCCGCGCACGTCCAGCAGGACTTCTTCCATGACCGCGCTATCCATGGCGCTTCCCTAGCCAGTGGCCGAAGAGCCCATGCTTGCCGGCCAGCACCACCAGCACCAGGATGGGTCCCATGATGAACATCCAGTGCTCGGTCCAGGCGGACAGCGCCTGCTCCAGGCCCAGGAACACGCCGGCGCCCGCGATAGGCCCCAGCAGCGTGCCCACGCCGCCCAGGATGACGATGGCCATCAATTCGCCCGACTTGGTCCACGCCGCCATGTCGGGCGTGACCAGCTCGGCGTAGTTGGCCCACAGGATGCCGGCCATACCGGTGCCCACGGCCGAGATCACGAAGGCGCTGAGCCGGTACGGCATGGGCGCCACGCCCAGGTTGACCGCGCGCCGCTCGCTCTGGCGCAGCGCCTGCAGCACCATGCCGTAGCGCGAGTTGACCAGCTTCACGCAGAAGACGGTCCACAGCGCCAGCACGGCCAGGCTGAAGTAATAGAAGCTGACCGGGTCCGCCAGGTCGATGCCCGGCAGCCGGCTGCGCTGCGACATCATCAGGCCGTCGTCGCCGCCGTACACCTGCAGCGACACCAGGATGAAATACACCATCTGCCCGAAGGCCAGCGTGATCATGATGAACTGCACCCCGCTGGTCCGCAGCGCCAGGTAGCCCACCACCCAGCCCAGCAGCGCGCAGCATGCCAGCGCGATGGGCCAGACGACCAGCGCCTGCGTGCTGCCGGCCCAGCCGAACAGCGGCCCAGCCTCTACCGCATGGAAGGTGATGATGGCCACCACGTAGCCGCCCAGGCCGAAGAACATGGCGTGGCCGAAACTGATCAGCGCGCCGTAGCCCAGCACCAGGTCCAGGCTGACCGCCGCCAGCCCGTAGATGACGAAACGCGTCATCGCGTTGATCAGATAGGGCGTATCGGTGGCGTGCGAAGCCACCGGCACGAGGGCCAGCAGCAACAGGCCCACCCAGCCGAACACGGCCCGGCGATTCCATTGCGTGAACAGGCCCGCCGTGCCGCGCCCGGGTACCGCGATTCCACTCATCCGGATCATCCCAGGAGTCCCTTCGGTCGGAAGATAAGCACCAGCGCCATCAGCACGTAGACACTGGCCGACACCAGCCCGGCCGCCAGCATGTCGGCCACCTCGGGCGACAGCATCGCGCCCAGCAGTTGCGGGAAATAGGCGCGGCCCAGGCTGTCCACCATGCCGACCAGCAGCGCACCGGCCATCGCCCCGCGCACCGATCCCACGCCACCGATCACGATGACCACGAAGGTGGTGATCAGCACGCGCTCGCCCATGCCGATTTCCACCGCCAGCAGCGGCGCCGCCATCACCCCAGCCAGGCCGCACAACAGCGCACCCAGCCCGAATACCACGCTGTAGAGCTTCTGGATGTCGATGCCCAGCGCGTCCACCATCTCGCGGTCGTCGGCTCCGGCGCGCACCAGCATGCCCACGCGCGTCCGGTTGATCAGGAACCACAGCCCCAGCGCCACCAGCGCGCCCACCACGATGAAGGCCAGGCGCATCAGCGGGTAGCGGAAGCCCGGCGCCAGCGGCACCGTGCCGTCCAGGAAGGCGGGGATCTCGACCATGGGCGGCTGGCGCCCGAAGATCATGCTGACCGCCTCGTTGGTGAACAGGATCAGCCCGAAGGTCGCCAGCACCTGGTACAGGTGGTCGCGTTTGTACAGGCGCCGGATCACCGCGAACTCCACCAGCAGCCCGTACAGCGCGGCGCCGGCCAGGGCGGCCACCACGCCGGCGGCGAACGAGTTGGTGTGCCCGAGCGCGAACGCGCCGCAATAGGCTCCGACCATGTAGAACGACCCGTGGGTCAGGTTGATGACCCCCATGATGCCGAAGATCAGGGTCAGGCCCGACGCCAGCATGAAGAGCATGGCGCCGAACTGCAGGCCGTTCAACAGTTGTTCGAAGAGCAGGGCCATGGTCAGAGCTTGCACTGGCCGGCGTAGGCGTCCTGGTCGTCGCTGACTACCTTGCGCACGACCTTCGGCACGAACTCGTTGCCGCTGCGTTCGATCCGCATCAAGTAGTAGTCCTGGATGGGATGCTGGTTGTGGTTGAAGCGGAACTTGCCCCGCAGCGACTGGAAGTCCGCCTTGAGCAGCGCGGCGCGGAAGGCATCGCCCTTGGACAGGTCGCCATTGACCGCCTTGAGCGCCGAGCCGATCAGCAGCGCCGTGTCATAGGCCTGCATGCCGTAGTCGGTGGGCTTGCGGCCGTAGGTCTCGGTAAAGGCTTTCACGAAGGCGCGGCTTTGCGGATTGTCCATCTCGGTCGACCACATCCCCACGGTATAGAAGCCTTCGGCCGAGGCGCCCGAGGCCGCCAGCATGCGGCCATCCATCGAGAAGGCCGGCATCAGCATCGGCACGGTCTTGTTCAGGCCCGAGTTGGCGTATTGCTTGGCGAAATTGATGCCCGCGCCGCCCGGGTGGAACTGGTAGACCGCATCCGGCGCCAGCGACCGCACGCGCGCCATTTCCACCGAGAAGTCCGACTGGTCGAGCTTGGTATAGATCTCGGCCACCACTTCGCCCTTGTAGGTGCGCTTGAAACCGGCCAGCGCGTCGCGGCCCGCCTGGTAGTTGGGCGCCAGCAGCACCACGCGCTTGTAGCCCAGCTCGTTCGCGGCATGGCCACCCGCCGAGTGATAGGCATCGTTCTGGTACGAGGCGACAAAATAGTTCTTGTCGCACTTCTCGCCGGCAAAGGATGAGCGTGTTTACCTGAGTCGCGCGGGCGCGTATCCTCGCCCTCCTGACTGTATCTGGCGCCTGCCCCGCGAGACGATCATGAACCTGGATTCCGCCCCCGTCGCCGCGCCGTCCGCGCGCCCGCATGACTGCCGGGACCAGGCGGGCGGCGCCCGGCCGACGCCGCGTCCGGCCTGAACATGCAGCTCCACCAACTCCGGGCCTTCGTGGCGGTGGCCGAGGCAGGCGGCATCAGCGCCGCGGCCAAGCTGCTGGACGTGACGCAGCCCGCCATCACGCGGGCGCTGCAACAACTGGAACTGTCGGTGGGCGCCACGCTGCTGACGCGGTCGGCGCACGGCATCGAACTGACCCCCTACGGGCAGGCCCTGCTGGAACATGCCCGACTCATCGTGCGCGCGGCGGCCGACGCGCACACCCACATCCGGCAACTGGCCGGCGACTTGTCGGGCAAGCTGTCCATCGCTTCTTCAGCGGCGCCATTCGCGCTGGTGGTGCCACGGGCGATCGAGACCATGCGGCTGCGCTTCCCCGACGTCTACATCCATCTCCAGGAAGCCACCTACCCCACGGTCATGGACCTGTTCCGCGAGAAGGGCCTGGACTTCGCCATCGGTCCGCTGCCCGCGGGCGGCCCCGGCGAAGGCTATCGGCACGATCCGCTGTTCACGCTGGACCTGGTGGTGGCGGTGCGGCAGGGCCACCCCAAGGCGCGGGCGAAGTCGCTGCGGGCGCTGGCCGACGTGCCCTGGCTGGTCACCGGTCCCGCCGACGGACCGGGCATGGTCATCCAGCGGTCGTTCGTCGACACCGGCCTGCCGCCGCCCCAGTGCGTCATGCATTGCGAATCCGTGGGCGGCGCCATCCAGATCATCGAGCACGGCAACATCGCCAGCTTCGTTCCGCGCTACCTGGCCGAGGAAGCCCGGGCCGCGGGCCGGCTGGCCATCGTGCCGGTGGCCGAGACGCTGCCCTCGCTGACCATCTCCGCGTTCATGCCGGCGCAGAAGATCCTGAGCCCGGCGGGGCAGGCGCTGTATTCGGCCATCCACGGCATCAGCCGCAACTTGCGGCCCCAGGACGCCTGACTCCCGGTTGTTTCCGTTCAGGAAATAACAAGTTTGCGCCCGGCGGGATGTCCAAACCGGCCGCCGATGCCTACCATTTCGCCATCGATCAGCCAGACAGGACTCAAGATGACGGATATCGTCCCCACCGGAAAGATACTCGGGGCCACGGTGCGCGGCCTGGACCTTGCCCGGCCGCTTTCGGAGCAGGATTTCGCCGCGCTGCTGGCGGCGCTGGGCGCGCACGGCGTCCTGCGCTTCCCGGCGCAATCGATCTCGCCGGCGCAGCTGCGGGATTTCTCGGCCCGCTTCGGCGGCCTGCAGCGGACCGTATCGGACGCCAACGAACCCGGCATTCCCGAGGTCAGCATTCTTTCCAATATCGTGGAGAACGGCCGGCTGATCGGCATCGCCGACGCCGGCCAGGACTGGCACACCGACATGTCCTACAACCCGACGGTAGGTTTCGTGAACGTGCTGCATGCCCTGAAGGTGCCGCGCCGCGACGGCCGCGCGCTGGGATCGACCAGCTTCGCCAACATGCATGCCGCCTACGAGGACCTGCCCGCCGACGTCAAACGCGAGCTTGAACACGCCACCGCCCTCCACGACTTCAACAAGTTCTGGGAGAACATGCGGGCGCGGCCCGGCAGCGAACGGCCGCCGCTCACGCCCGAGCAGCGCGCCAAGCGGCCCCCGTCGACGCATCCGGTGTTCCTGACACACCCCATCACCGGCCGCAAGGTGCTGTACTGCAATCCCGGCTATGCCATCCGGATCAACGAACTCGATGCGCGCCGCAGCGACGAGATGCTGGAATTCCTGTTCGCGCACCAGCTCCAGCCCAAGTACCAGTACACCCACGAATGGACCGAGGGCGACGTGCTGATGTGGGACCACATCGGCACGCTGCACAACGCCTGGCCCGACTACCTGCCCCACGAGCACCGGCTGATCAAGCGCTGCCAGGTCATGGCCGACCGCATTTTCGATCCGTCCTTCCTGCCGGCCGCGATCCGCCCCGCGCGCGCCGCGGCCGCGCACTGAGCGCGCCATGGGTCTGTTCGATCGCGGCATCGGCCGCGCCCAGTCCATCGATGACCTGCGGGCGGCGGCGCGTCGCCGCCTGCCCAGGCTGGTGTTCGACTTCTTCGACGGCGGCGCCGAGAGCGAGGCCACGCTGGCCGACAACCGCCAGGCCTTCGAGCGCGTGCGCCTGTTGCCGCGCGCCCTGGTGGACGTCTCCCAGGTTTCCACCCGCTGCACCGTGCTGGGCGCGCCGGCCGACTACCCGCTGGCCATCGCGCCCACAGGCGGAGTCGGCTACGGCCGCCACGGCGGCGACCTGGCCATCGCCAAGGCCGCCGCGCGGCACGGCATCCCCTATACGCTGTCGACCAGCGCCACGGCGTCGATCGAGGAAGTCGCGCGCGAGGCGCCCGGCCGCCTGTGGTTCCAGGCCTACGTGCTGAAGAACCAGGACTTCTTCCACGGCCTGATCGAACGCGCGCGGGCGGCCGACTACGAAGCCCTGGTCATCACCGTCGACCTGCCGGTGGGCGGCAAGCGCGAGCGCGACGTGCGCAACGGTTTCCGCACCCCCTTCCGGCTCACGTATCGCAGCTTCGGCGACGTGGCGGCGCATCCCCGCTGGGCGCTGGCGCTGCTGCGCCACGGCATGCCGGTGAACAAGAACCTGATCGGCCTGCAGCGCGACGTGACCTCCGTGGCGGGACTGGCCTCGGCGGTGGGACGCAACTACGATCCCTCGTTCGACTGGGACCGCCTGGCCCGGGTGCGCGACCGTTGGCCGCGCAAGCTGATCGTCAAGGGCGTCCTGCGGCCGGACGACGCCGAGCGGCTGGTCCGGCTGGGCGCCGACGCCGTGGTGGTGTCCAATCATGGCGGACGCCAGCTCGACGGCGCCTGCGCGACGCTGGACGCGCTGCCCGGCGTGGTGGACGCGGTGGCCGGCCGCATCCCGGTCTGGCTGGACGGCGGCGTGCGGCGCGGCGTGGATATCCTGAAGGCCCGCGCGCTGGGCGCCGAAGGCGTGCTGGTCGGGCGCGCGACGCTGTACGGCGCGGTGGCGGGCGGCGAGCCCGGCGCGCACCGGGCACTACAGATACTGACCGAGGAACTGGTGCGCGCGATGAAACTGTGCGGCGCGCCCGGCATCGGGGACATCGACGAAACCCTCCTGGCGCGGCCACCGCGCCGGGCAACCCACGAAGGACGGACATGCGCTGGCTGAGATACACGGATTCGACGGGCACCCACTATGGACTGATCGAGGGCGAACGCATACGCCGGGTCGAGGGCTCGCCCTTCGACGGCCATGTGCCGACGGACGACTGGACCAGCCTGGACCAGGTGCGCCTGGAGGTGCCGGTGATCCCGCGCACCTTCTATTGCGCCGGCCTGAACTACGCCGAGCACGCCATCGAGGCGGCGCGCAAGCGCGGCCAGGAGCCGCAGTTGCCCACGCAGGCCGACATCGGCTATCGGGCCAACAACGCCCTGGTGCCGCACGGCCACGACGTGGTGATGCCGCCCGACGCCCGCACCATCCACTACGAGGGCGAATTGGTGGTGGTCATCGGCAAGCAGGCGCGCCACCTGACGCCCGACAACGCACTGGACTGCGTGCTGGGCTACACCATCGGCAACGACGTCAGCGAACGCAACTGGCAGCGGTCGGACCGTACTTTCTGGCGCGCCAAGAACTCGGACACCTTCAAGCCCATGGGTCCTTGGATAGACACCGAATTCGATCCGTCCCGGGCCCGCACCCAGGTGCGCGTGAACGGCCGGACCACCATCGACTTCGCCACCGCGGCGATGATCTTCGACGTGCCCACCTTCCTGTGCGCCATGACGAAATACCTGACCCTGCATCCCGGCGACGTGGTGTGGATGGGCACCGACGGCCAGTCGCCCGACCTGCATGCCGGCGACGTGGTGGAGATCGAGATCACCGGGCTGGGCACGCTGCGCAACACGTTCGTGCGGGGATGAGGCCATGACCGACCTGGAACGCTGGGCCGCCGTGACCGGCTGCCAACAGGCCATCCATGGCTTCTACCTGGCGCTGGATGGCGGCGACTTCGACGCGGTCGCCGGCTGCATGGCCGGACAAGGCGTCTGGCATCGCCAGGGCCGAATGCTGCAAGGCCCGGCCGAGGTGCGAGCGGCGCTGGCCGACCGGCCCGCCGGACGCACCACGGCCCACCTGGTGCAGAACCTCGTGATCGACCTGGATGGTCCGGACCGGGCCACGGCGCGGTACATGACGCTGGTCTATCGCGTCGATGCGACGGCCCCGCATGCCGGACCGGTTCCGCTGCCGCCGCCCCTGTCCATTTCCCTGCACCGCGAGCGTCTGTCCCGCGCACCGGACGGGCGCTGGCTGGTGGAAGAGAAGCAGGGCCAGCGCCGATTCGGGGGCTGATTACTGCAGCGTGTTCTTGGCCTGTTGCAGCAGGGATTTGTACTGGGTGGTGTCGCGCACCAGCAGGTCGCGCAGCTCGGCCGGCGTAGTGGTCTTCACCTCCATGCCCTGCGCCGCCAGCGTCTCGACGATCTTCGGCGACTTGCCGGCCTTGGCCAGCGCGGCATTCAGCCGGTCGACCACCGGCGCGGGCGTGCCGGCCGGCGCCAGCACGGCCTGCCAGGTCTCGGCCTGGAAGCCCTTGACGCCGCTTTCGTCGACCGTGGGCACGTCCGGCGTGGCGGGCGAGCGCTTGATGCCGGTGGTCGCGATCAGTACCAGCCGGCCGTCGGCCACGTGCTCCATGTTGCCCACCAGCGAGCTGAACATCACGTCCACTCGCCCGGACAGCAGGTCCGCCATGGCCGGCCCCGTTCCCTTGTAGGGAACGTGCACCATCTTGACGCCGGCCGCCTTGGCGAAGGCCTCGCCCGCCAGGTGTTGCGCCGAACCGTTGCCCGACGAGGCGAAGTTCACCTTGCCCGGGTTGGCCTTGGCGTAGGCGATGAAATCCTTGACCGTGCGGATCTTCAGCCCGGGCGTCACCAGGATGCCCAGCGACTGCACGGTGGCCTGGCCGATGGGCTGGAAATCGGCCACGGGATCGTAGGTCTTGGCGTCGTGCAGCAGCGGCGTGATCACGAAGGCGTTGGTACCGAACAGCAGCGTATAGCCATCGGCCGGCGAACGCCTGACGGACTCGGTCCCCACCAGGGTGCCCCCGCCCGCGCGGTTCTCCAGCACCACGGTCTGCCCCAGGCTTTCGGACATCTCCTGGGCGAACATCCGTCCGACGATGTCCGTCGCGCCGCCCGGCGCGTAGGCCACGACCAGGCGCAGCGGATGCGACGGGAAGCCCTGCGCGCCGGCCGGCGCGGCGGCCCAGGAACCGGCGGCGGCGAGCACGAGCGCCAGCGCGGTCAGCCGGCGGCGGGCGGGGGACGATGAGGATCGAGTCATGGGAAGTCTCCGGATTTTCGTATCGAATGCGAAACAATGGATGAGGGCATTATTCGTTCGCCCCGCCAGCTCAACAAGGCGGCGGTGCTAAATTTGAAATTTCCTAAGAAGAAACCGGCAAGGACAAGCACGTGGACCAGCTCAGTTGCCTGCGCATGTTCCTGGAGGTGGCCCGGCGCAACAGCTTCGCCGGCGCCGCGCAACACTTCGGCGTATCGCGCGCCACCTGCACCAAGCAGGTGGCCTGGCTGGAGCGTTCCCTGGGCGTCAAGCTGCTGAACCGCACGACCAAGCAACTGGGGCTGACGCCGGCCGGCCTGCAGGTGCTGGAGAACGGTACCGAGCTGCTGCAGCGCTACGACGACCTGCGCGAATCCGTGCACGACCTGTCGCGCGACGTGGCCGGCGTGGTGCGGGTGGGCGTGCCGCCCGCCTTCGGCACGCAGCGCCTCTTGCCGGTGATCGGCGAATTCCACGAGCGCTATCCCGACGTCCAGATCGCGCTCAGCCTGCTGACGGTGCGCAAACAGGAAACCTTCGTCGAGCAAGGCCTGGACGTCGGCATCATCATCGTTCCCGTGCTCAAGGACGCGAGCTTCATCGCCATCCCGCTGGCAGAAGCGCGCCAGGCGCTGGTCGCCTCGCCGGCCTACCTGGCCAAGGTCCCGCCCGTCACCCATCCCCGCGATCTCCAGCACTGCAAGTGCCTGGTCAACTGGAACAAGTCGCCCACCGCCACGTGGAACTTCACCGGTCCCGAGGGGCCGGTGTCCGTCCGCGTCCAGGGGCCGCTGCGCTCGGACTTCGGCGATGCCCTGAAGGAAGCCGCGCTGGCCGGCATGGGCATCTCCATGCACCCTTATTACATGATCGCCGACGAGATCGAGCGCGGCGAACTGCAGGTCGTGCTGCCGGACTACGTGCCCTCGGGGCTGGACGTCTACGCCATCTATTCGTCGCGCAAAAACCTGCCGATGCGGGTCCAGGTCTTCCTGGAATTCCTGAAGGAGTGGGCCAGGACGCCCAAGTCCTGGAGCAAGGGCATGGAATAACAGGCCCTTGACATTCCGGCCACATGCGCGCCTAATACATAGCTAGCTATGTATTAACGGAGACAGGCATGAACACCTCCCCGCCCCGCGTGGTGGCACTGGGCGGCACCACGCGCCCCGACTCGTCCACCGAGCGTGCGTTGCGACACGCGCTGGACGCCGTGGCCGCCACCGGCGCGCAGGTCGTCCTGTTGGCCGGCGACGACCTGGTCCTGCCCATGTACGCTCCCCACGAACCGGGACGAACCCCGGCGGCGCTGCGCCTGGTGGCCGAGCTGCGCCGGGCCGACGGCGTCATCATCGCCTCGCCCGGCTACCACGGCAGCCTGTCGGGCCTGGTCAAGAACGCGCTGGACTACACCGAGGACCTGCGCACCGACGCCCGGCCCTACCTGAGCGGCCGGGCGGTGGGCTGCATCGCCAACGCCGCCGGCTGGCAGGCCGCGGTGACCACGCTGGGGGCGCTGCGCGACATCGTGCATGCGCTGCGCGGCTGGCCCACGCCCCTGGGCGTGTGCATAGGCGGCACCGAGCCGGCGTTCGCGCCCGACGGCCGCTGCATCGACGCGCGCGTGGACGAACAACTGCGCACGCTGGGCCGCGAGGTGTCCGACTTCGCCCACCGCATGCGCGAACCCCAGGCCGGCGCCGCCATGCGCGCCGCCGCCTGATGCGGCGCCCCTTTTCCACCTAGGAGACATCATGACCGCCATGGATGCGTCCACCCTGCGCATACGCGATACCGCGCTGAGCGTCGCGCGCGCCGGCCAAGGCCAGCCGCTCTTGTTCCTGCACGGCCCCGGCGGGCTGGCCGAATCGCAGGCCTGGCTGCCGGCGCTGGCCGAACATTACGACTGCCACGCCCCCGAGCACCCCGGCTACGGGGGCAGCGCCGTACCCGCCTGGCTGGACAACGTCCGCGACCTGGCCAATTTCTACCTGGACTACCTGGACCAGCAGAAGCTGCGCGGCGTGCACCTGGTGGGCTACGACCTGGGCGGCTGGATCGCGGCCGAGCTGGCGGTGCGTAACAGCCACGCGCTGGCCTCGCTCACCCTGATCTCGGCCCAGGGCATCCACGTACCCGACGTGCCCACCACCGACGTCTTCCTGCGCACCGACGATGATCTCGTGCGCGACACCTACCACGACCCCGCCCGGGCCGCGCGCGTGCTGGAACGCGCGCTTACCGAGGAAGAGCTGGACGTGGCCGTGCGCAACAAGGAAGTCACCGCGCGCCTGACCTGGCAGCCGCGCGGCCACGATCCCGACCTGGCCAAGTGGCTGCACCGCATCGCCGTGCCCACGCTGGTGGTGTGGGGCGCCAACGACCGCATCCTGCCCGCCGAGTATGGCCGCGCGTGGCGCGACCGCATCGCCCGCGCCACGCTGGCCGAGATGGGTGACTGCGGCCACGCGCCCCACCTGGAGCGCACGGCCGAGACCGTGGCCGCGCTGACACGATTCACCGCCTCGACCGGGAGCCCCGCATGAAGTTCTTCAATTTCCACCTGATGCCCTATCGCCATGCGGACCTGGAAGCGATCCAGAAGAACGGTTCGGCGTGGGTGACCTTCTCCAATCGCCACTACGATCCCCGGCTGGGCGCCGAGCTGTACCACGAATACCTGGACCAGATGGAGTACGCCGACCAGCTGGGCTTCGACGGCGTCTGCCTGAACGAGCACCACCAGACGGCCTACGGCCTGATGCCCATTCCCGGCGTGCTGGCCGGCGCCCTGGCGCGCAGCGTCAAGCGCGCGCGCATCGCCGTGCTGGGCCGCGCGCTGCCGCTCCTGAACAACCCGCTGATGGTGGCCGAAGAATTCGCCATGCTGGACAACCTGACGCGCGGCCGCTTCATCGCCGGCTTCGTGCGCGGCATCGGCGCCGAATACCACGCCATGGGCATCAATCCGGCCGAATCGCAGGCGCGCTTCGCCGAGGCCCACGACCTGATCGTCCGCGCGTGGACCCAGCCCGGCCCCTTCTCGTACACCGGCAAGCACTACCAGTTCCAGTACGTGAATCCCTGGCCCCGCCCCTACCAGGACCCGCACCCGCCCATCTGGGTGCCTTCGCAGGGCTCCAGCAGCACCATCCGCTGGGCGGCGGGGCTGCGCTACACCTACTGCCAGACCCTGAGCCCCATCGCCACGGTGAAGAAATTCTTCGACATGTACCGCGAGGAAGCGCGCAAGGCCGGCTACGAAGCGGGCCGCGACCAGCTTGCCTGGTCCAACTGCATCTACGTGGCCGAGACCGACGAGCGCGCCATGGCCGAGGCCAGGCCGCACCTGGAGGCCCTGATGACCCGCCTCTTGAAGATGCCCATGGAGATGCTGCTGCCGCCGGGCTACACCAACATCGAGGCGATGAAGCGCATCAAATCCACGCGCGCGGTCGGCGCCAAGCCTCAGTCGGTGGAAGACCTGGTGAAATCCGGGCTGGTCATCATCGGCAGCCCCGCCACCGTGCGCGAGAAACTGGCCGAGTACGAAGAGCTGGCGGGCTTCGGCACCACGCTGACCAAGACCCAGTTCGGCACCATGCCCGATAGCATGGTCCGCGCCAACATGCAGGCCATCGCGCAGGAAATCATCCCGCACTTCAAAGACGCCGCCTGAGCGGCCAACAAGGAGGAGACAGATACATGGCTTACACGCTATCGCGCACCCTCGCGCCCTGGCTTGCCCTGGCGGGCATCCTGCTCGCCCCCGCCGCCGTGGCCGACACCGCGGCCGGCTACCCCGAGCGGCCGGTCAAGCTGGCGCTGCCCTTCCCGCCCGGCGGCTCGGCCGACACCATCACGCGCAGCATGGCCGAACGGCTCCAGGCCCAGTTGCACCAGCCCTTCCTGATCGAGAACCGGCCCGGCGCGGCCGGCAACGTCGCCACCCGCTACATCGCCAAGGCGCCGGCGGACGGCTACAACCTGCTGGTGGGCGTGACCGGCGCCATGGCCATCAATCCCAATCTCTACACGCTGGACTACGATCCCGCCAAGGACTTCGTGGCCGTCTCGATGGTGGCGCGCGCGCCGGTCGTCGTCGTGGCCGATCCGCAGGCCGGCATCGGCAGCATCAAACAACTGATCGAACAGGCCAAGGCCAGGCCCGGCATGCTGACCTACGCCACCAACGGCGTGGGCACCAGCCACCACCTGGCGGCCGAACTGTTCCGCCAGGCCGCCGGCCTGGACATGCGCAACGTGCCGTACAAGGGCACGCCCGAGGCCCTGCAGGACATCATCGGCGGGCGCGTGCCGCTGGGCTTCATGGACCTGACCGCCTCCATCCCGCTGATCGCCTCGGGCAAGCTGAAGGCACTGGCCACCACCGGCACCAGGCGCTCGCCCGCGCTGCCGGATGTCCCCACAGTGGCCGAGGCCGGCGTGCCCGGCTTCGCGGCCGACACCTGGGTAGGCATCTTCGCGCCCAAGGGCACGCCCCAGGCCATCGTGGAAAAACTCAGCGCGGAGATGAAGACCGCGCTGGCGCTGCCCGAGCTGCGTGCCCGCGCGCAGACGCAGGGCCTGGAAGTGGCAGGCAGCACGCCGGCGGAACTGCAGCGCTTCCTGCAGGAAGAATCGGCGAAGTGGAAACGGGTGGTGAGCGAGGCGGGAATCAAGCTGCAATAACGCGCTGCGCTTGCGAGGGGCGGCGCCGGCCGCCCTACTTTTCCTCTTCCAGGTTCTCGATCATCTTCGCGCCTATCCGCAGGAACTCCGCCACCTCGTCCGGCGTCAGGTCCTCGCACGCATCCTTGTAGACCTCCATCGCCGAGTCGGTCATCAGGGTCAGCATTTCCTTGCCCCGCTCCGTCAACGACACCAGCCGGCGGCGCGCGTCCTGCTCGTCCGATACGCGCGCGATCAGGCCGTTCTTCTCCATGCGGGTCAGCGTGGCAGCCATGGAGGGCTGCTCGACGCCGACCATGCGCGCCAGTTCCATCTGCGTCGAGACCTGCACGTCGCGCAGGCAGCGCAGCACCGGGAACTGCCCGGGCATCACCCCGTGCGGGCCGGTCAATTGCGCCAGGCGCCAGACGATGCGCCGGTTCAGCGTGCCGACGACGAAACCGAGGCTTTGCGTGCGTATGTTCATAAGCGGGGAAAGGGGCGGCGGAGCGGGAAAGTTAGCACAAGTCCGCGCCCTTCCTTCCCCTAGCGGGCGCCGCCCGCCTCCTCCTCCAGCAACTGCCTGACCACCCGCCTGGCCCGCACCGCCGCCGTGTCGATGGGCAGCAGGATGGGCTTCAGGCTCATCAGGTCGGCCGTGCCCATGGCCTGCTGGACCGCCTCCAGCATGGGCTTGTCCTGCTCGCCGAAGCCCACCTGCTGCCAGTGCGCGATGGCCTGGTCCATCTCTTCGTCGGCCACGCGGAAGTTGCGACTGTGGGCAAAGAAGTAGTGCGTGGACGTTGCCGTCTCCGGCGTCACGATGTGGGCGGTGAAGCTCTGCCCTCCTTCGTCCCTGGGCCGCCCGGCGGGCGTGACGCCCGTGTCCAGGCGCAGCAGGCAGGGCGGGTCCCAGCGCATGTCCAGCCATTGGTCCACCGGCGAGCGGCCATCGTAGCCGGGCAGGCGCTTGGCGAACATGGGCGAGGCCTCGCCGTCGGGGCACCACAGGTTGCTGTGCACGGTGCGCCCGTCCTGCCGGACCTCGTGCCGGCCCTTCAGAATGGCCTCGCTGGAATGGAAGTTGGCATGCACGAACTGGGTGTGGCTCAGGTCGAGCAGGTTGTCGGTCTCCAGGAGGTAGTTGGCCTGCACGTGCAGGTAGCCGTCCACCCGGCGCCGCGCCGGATCGTCCAGGAAGGAGAAGTCCGGAATGATGGACGGGTCGGCCAGCGACGGCTCGCCCAGCCACACCCATAGCAGCGTGTATTTCTCGACGGCGGGAAAGGCCCGCACCTCGGCCGCCTGGGGAATCCTGCCGTCGCCGTGCGGATTGCCCACGCATTTGCCGCCACCGTCGAACCGCAGTCCGTGATAGCCGCATTCGACGACGTCGCCGTCCACACGGCCCCGGCTCAATGGCGCGAAGCGATGGGGGCACCGGTCATGCAGGGCGGCCGGGCGGCCGTCCTGCCTTCGATAGAACACCAGCGGCGTATCGGCGATGCGCCGGGCCAGCATGCGGCCCTCGATCTCGCTCGACCATCCCGCCATGTACCAGGTATTGCGCAAGAACATGCACGGCTCCGTGTCAATCGACCTTGATGCCCAATTGCCTGACGATCGTCCCGTATTCCTCGTACTGCGAGGTGAAGAAGCGCAGGAAGGCCGTCCGGTCCAGCCCGCCGGGCTCGACCCCCAGCTGGGCGATGCGCCGCCGGGTGTCGGGATCGGCCAGCGTGGCCTGGGCCGCGGCGGCCAGCTTGTCCACCGCCGGCCCGGGCGTGGCGGCCGGCGCGAACAGGCCGAACCATTGCGTCATCTGCACCGGCGCGTAGCCCGCTTCGATGGTGGTGGGCAGCTCGGCCAGGAAGTCCGTCCGCTTCTTCGCCGTCACAGCCAGTGCCTTGAGCTTGCCCGAGCGGATATAGGTAATGGTCGACGCGATGGGCAAGATCGAGAAATCGAGACGGCCGGCGACCAGGTCGTTGACGATGGCGGGCTCGCTCTTGTAGGCGATCTCGGTTACCGGCAGCGAGGCCGCGTGCCCGAAGAGCTGCGACACGATGTTGGTCGTCGCCCCCGTTCCCAGCGACCCGAAGTTGATCGGCCGCCCGGCCTTCGCGGCCGACGCGGTGAAGTCGCGCAGGTTGCCGGCCGGGGTCTCGGCCGACACCAGGAAGACGCTGGGCGACGATGCCACGTAGGCCACGGCCGCGAAATCCTTCCTGGCATCGTAGGGCACGCTGGCGTACACGTGCGGGTTGATGGCCATCACGCCCGAGCTGCCCAGCATGACCGTATAGCCGTCGGCCGCCGCCTGCGCCGTGGCGCGGGCGGCGATGAAGCCGCTGGCGCCCACGCGGTTCTCGACGATGACGCTTTGCCCCAGGCGCGTGGCCATGCCCTGCGCCAGGATCCGGCCCAGCAGGTCGGCCTGGCTGCCTGGCGCATTGGCCACGTAAATCGATACCGGCCGCGACGGAAATTCATCGGCGCGCGCCGGTCCGGCCAGCGCGCCCGAACAGGCGGCCGCGCACGCCGCATACACCATGCTTCGTCTCCACATGTCTCCAACCCCTCTTGTCTGCTTCTGTCGGGTGAGGAAACATGCTATTGGTACGGGCATAATTGCTCAAACAAATTTTCATCATGTCCACTATTGATGATGTAGATGTGCTGGCGGGCCGGCTGGACTTGAACCTATTGCGGGTGTTCATGGCCGTGATGCAGGAGCGCAGCATCACGCAGGCCGGATCGCGGCTGGGCCTGACCCAGTCCGCCACCAGCGCGGCCGTCAATCGCCTGCGCCAGCAGTTGAACGACCAGTTGTTCGTGCGCACGCGCCAGGGCATGGAGCCGACCAGCCTGGCCATCGCGCTGGCCACGCCGGTGGGCAACGCGATGGGGTTGATCCGCGATGCGCTGGAGGAATCGCGCGGCTTCGACGCGCGGACGACGGCGCGGGAGTTCCGGCTGTTGATGACGGACGTCGGCGAACTGATGTTCCTGCCGCGGTTGACGGCCTGGGTGCACGAACATGCGCCCGGCGTGCGCCTGAGCTGTCGGCAGGTGCCGCGCGACCAGTACGGCGCCGAGCTGGAGACCGGCGGCGCGGACCTGGCCCTGGGCATGCTGCCGCTGGGCGAGCGGGACTTCGTGCAGCAGCGGCTCAAGGACGAGACCCTGGTCTGCCTGGCCTGCGCCGGCAACCCGGTCGCGCGCAAGCGGCTGACGCTGGAGGCCTTCCTGTCGCTGCCGCACGTGGTGATCCGCGCGCCGGCGATGGGCGACCGGTTCGTCGTCAAGGCCCTGGGCGAGCATGCCGGCCGGCGCAAGGTCGTGGCCGAGGTCCAGCACTATCTGTCGGTGCCCATGATCCTGCGCGACAGCCCTTTCCTGGCGGTGGTGTCGACCTCGGTGGCGGCGGAACTGGCCGGGCCCAACCGGCTGGCGGCCCTGCCGCTGCCCTTCAAGCTGGAGCCGCTGGCGATCCGGCAGTTCTGGCACAAGCGCTGGAACAACGACCCGGGCCACCGCTGGCTGAGGAACGGCATCGTATCCCTGTTCGGCAGGGCGACGCGACGCTAGCCCGTGCCTTTCCGGCCGCGCTTGCCTTCCTTGTTTCCAAACAGTTCGACCAGGCTCTCGCGCAGCCAGGTCAGCGCGGGATCCGCGTGATAGCGGTGGTGCCAGTACATGTTCAGGTCGAACACCGGAAACTTCACCGGGGATTCGCAGATTTCGAGGTTGGATTCCCGCACGGCCAGCCGGCCGAAGTTGCTGGGCACGGGCGCGATCAGGTTGGTGTCGGCCACGATGGGAAGCACCGACAGGAAGCTGCGCACGCGCAGCGCGATCTCGGCGCGCACCGCGCGGCTGAGCAGCACGCCCTCGACCGCCGCCAGGTGATGCGTCGCCGGCGGAGCGGCAAGGATGTGGCGCAAGTTGCGCAGCTGGCCCAGCGTCAGGGGCTTTCCCTGCGTGGCGCGGTCTTTGCGCCGCACGTAGACGAAGTGCTCGGGAAACAGCGTCTGCTGGTGTATCTGCTTGCCCAGGCCGGGAATGAAACCCATGGCCATGTCGATGTCGCCCGAGGCCAGGCCCTCGCCCAGTTCCCGCAAGTCCGCCGAGAGGCTTTCCACCGTGATGCCGGGCGCGTGCTCGCCCAGGTAGGCCAGCAGCTTGGGCAGGAAGTAGCGCTCGCCGGCATCGCTCATGGCGATGCGGAACGAGCGGTGGGCATCCTGGGGCTTGAACTCCGTTCGTTCTATGGTGGTCCGCACGGTTTGCAATGCGGACGCGACGGGTATCGCCAGCTGTTCGGCAAAGGGCGTCGGCACGACGCCCCGCTGCATGCGCACGAACAGCGGGTCGCCGTAGGTCTCGCGCAGCTTGGCCAGCCCGTAGCTGACCGCCGGCTGCGACAGGCCCAGACGTTGCCCGCAGGCGGTCAGGTTGCGCGTCTGGTAGATGGTATCGAACAGCTCAAGCAGGTTGAGGTCGATCTGCCTGGTCAGGGGCCGGGCCGTCGGGCGCATGTTCAGTCATCAGCGGATTCGATATCACAAATCTTATCTTTTAATTTCTCAAATGAGTACCCGTCCCCTAGAGTAGCAGCGCCAAGGGAGGCAATACCATGAACCTGCACATACGACTGGCCGTCCTAGCCGGCATTCTTTCCATGGCCGCCACGGCGGCGAACGCGCAGTCCTTTCCCACGAAGCCCGTCCGCATCCTCACCCCCTCTTCCGTGGGCAGCGGCCCCGACGTCGCGCTGCGAGCCATCGCCGAGCAGCTCGGCAAGAAATGGGGACAACCCGTGCTCGTCGACAACCGCCCGGGCGGCAACGGCTTCGTCGCCACCGGCCTGTTCAAGCAGGCCAAGCCCGACGGCTACGAACTGATCGCGCCGGACAGCAGCCACATCGCGACGCATCCGCACACCTTCCGCAAGCTGCCCTACGACCCGCGAAAGGACTTCGAACCGATACGGCCGATCCTGAATACCGCGTTCTTCGTCGTGGTCGGCGCGAACAGCCCCTACAAGACGCTGGGGGACATCATCCGGGCCGCCAGGGAGCAACCCGGCCGGGTGACCTATGGATCGTGGTTCGTGGGCAGTCCCGGACACCTGGGCGGACTGCGGCTGCAATCGCTGAAAGGCATCGAGATGCTGCACGTGCCGTTCAAGGACATGGGCCAGTTGATGGCCGCCGTCGCCGCCGGGGAAGTCGGGTGGACGCTGGGCAGCGACGCCAGCGCTGGACCGTTGGAGAAGGCGGGCAAGCTGCGCTATCTCGCGATCGCCGCGCCCACGCGCTCGCCCATCCATCCGCAGGTGCCTTCGGTGGACGAAAGCCCGGACACGAAGGGGTACGACGTGCAGGCCTGGGTCGGCCTGTTCGCGCCGCCCGGCACGCCCGAGGCGATCAAGCAGCGCATCAGCGACGACGTCGCCGCCGTCCTGAAGTCGCCGCAGATCGTCGAACGCTACCGGCTGCTGGGCTACGAGAACCCGGACCTCGATCCCGGGCAGTTCGCCGCCCGCATCCAGCGCGACACGGACGCCTGGGGCGCCGTCATCAAGCAGGCCGGCCTGCGGCTGGACGACTGACCGCCACGCGCAACCAGAAGAGGAAGCTTTTCATGCAATCGAAGCCAAGGCCGGGAACGATGGATCGATACCGGGTGCAAGGCCAGCTTGCCGTCGTGACCGGCGGCGCCCACGGCATCGGCCTCGCATGCGCCGGACTGCTGCGCGAAGCGGGAGCCCGAGTGGTGATCGTCGACCGCGACGGCCCCGCCGCCCGGGCCGCCGCGCAGGCGCTGGGCGACGGCGACGCCCGGGAACTGGATGTCCAGGATGCGGGCGGTATCGGCCCCGTGTTCGCTTCCATCCGCGCGCATCACGGCCCCATCGGCATCCTGATCAACAACGCCGGCATCTCGATCCGCAAGGGCGCCCTGGAACTGGAGCTGGAGATGTGGAGGCAGGTCCTGGACGTCAACGTGACCGGCGCCTTCCTGTGCGCGCGGGAAGCGGTGCGCAACATGGGCGCGGCGGGTGGCTGCATCGTCAACACCGCATCCATCATGGGGCTGTCCGGCGGAAGCCTGTATCCCAACGCGGCCTACCATACCGCCAAGGGCGCGGTGGTCAACATGACGCGGTCGCTGGCGATCGAGTGGGCGCCGCGCCGGATTCGGGTCAACGCCGTGGCGCCGACCTGGACCCGCACCTCGTTCATCGGCGAACTCTCGGCCGACGTCCGTACGCGCATCGATGCCCTGACTCCGCTGGGAAGGCTGGCCGAACCCGAGGACGTGGCCGAGGCCATGCTGTTCCTGGCCAGCCCCGCCGCCTCGATGATCACGGGGCACATCCTTCCGGTGGACGGCGGCTACCTCGCCCAGTAGATTCCGTCCATGCCTCCCGTTGCCATTGCCTGCGCCATCCTCGCCCCGCTGATCTGGGGCGCCCAACTCGTCGTCATCAAGATCGGCCTCGCGGCGTTCCCGCCGCTGTTCTTCGTGTCGCTGCGCTTCGCCATCCTCTCGGCCATCCTGCTTCCCTTCGTGCCCCGGCCACGGCGCGACCAGGTGTGGCCTGTCATCCTGATCTCCATCTTCATGGGCGGCCTGAACTTCTCGCTGATCTTCATGGGACTGGGGCAAGGTCAGGCCAGCCTGGCCGGCGTGGCCATCCAGCTGGCGACGCCGTTCACGGTGCTGCTGGCCTGGCCGCTGCTGGGCGAACGTCCGCCGCTGCGCGTCCTGCTGGGCGTGGCCATCGCGTTCGGGGGCGTGGCCCTGGCCACCGTCGATCCCGGCGCGCAGGTCGCGCTGCTGCCCACGCTCATGTTCGTCGGCGCGGCCTTCGGCCTGGCCATGGGCGGCGTGCTGACGAAGCGCTACGGCCCCTTCGATCCGTTCATGCTGGTCGCCTGGATGTCCACCCTCGCACTGCCGCAGATTTTCGTCATGTCGCTGGCGATGGAAACCGGCCAGATCGACGCGCTGCGATCCGCCCCCGGCTCGGCCTGGCTGGCGCTGGCCTACACCGTGCTCCTGGGAGGCATCGCCGGCTTCGGACTCTGGTTCTGGCTGATCGGCCGCTATTCGATGGCGCGGGTCGCGCCGTATGGCCTGCTGCAGACGGCATTCGCCGTCATCACCGCCACCCTCTTCCTGGACGAACCGCTGACCGTCACGCTGGTGGGCGGCATGTTCCTCTGCATCGCGGGGGTGGCCATCACGCAGCGCCGCACCTGACCGCTCAGCCAGCCAGGTGCGCCATCACCAGCGAACGCAGCACCGGCAGCCGCCCCGAGAAGAAATGGTCGGCGCCCGGCACCACGACCACCGGCTGCATGCGAGGCCGCGCCCAGTCGAATACCAGCGGCAAAGGAACACGGTCGTCCAGTTCGCCGTGGACCACCATCGCATCCGGAACGTCCGCGGGCGGATCGTAGCGGCGCCTTCCCGGGATGTCGCCAGCCGGCATCCCGGCCAGGCACACGCGCCAGGCCGGATCGCCGCGATCGGCCAAGGCCCGCGCCACCCGGGCCTGCACGAACGCGCCGAAGGAAAACCCGACCAGCGCCAGCCGCGTGCCGGGACGAGCGTCGCGCAGCGCGTGGCATAGCGCCAGCACGTCGTCGGTCTCGCCCTCGCCTTCGCCATGCGGACCGGTACTGTGTCCCACGCCACGGAAATTGGGCCGGGCGACCAGCCAGCCCGCGTCGCACAGCGCCCGCGCCAGGAACTGGGGAATCTTGTGCCGGGCGTTCCCGCCCTGCAGCGGATGAGGATGAGTGACAACCGCGAGACCGGTCACGGCGCCGCCGGGCAGGTCGAACACGACCTCCAGGTCTCCCGCCGGACCGTCCAGCAACGCGCTGCCGCTCTGGGTCAGATCGAGTGGTTTCATGGTGGGAATCATACGCGGTCATGGCGGGTGGCTTCGCTGGGACACCTTTGTCCCGCCCGGCCGCCGGGCGCGCCGCGTTTGGACGGATACTGCGGCTTTCCTTTCCCCCTGCCGCCATGACTCTTGCCGTCCTTGCCAGCTGCGCCCTGACCGGCATCGACGCGCCGCCGGTGCGCGTCGAGGTCCACCTGGCGCCGGGCCTGCCTTCCTTCACCATGGTCGGCCTGGCCGATACCGAGGTGCGCGAAAGCCGCGAGCGCGTGCGTGCCGCGCTGCTCAGTTCCGGCTTCGACTTCCCGGCGGGCCGGCTGACCGTCAACCTGGCGCCCGCCGACCTGCCCAAGGAATCCGGGCGCTTCGACCTGCCCATCGCGGTGGGCGTGCTGCTGGCATCCGGGCAGATCGCCATGCCCTCGCTGGCCGGCCGCGTTCGCGCGCGGGACGCCGTCCCGCCGCTGGCCCGGCTGGTGCTGGCCGGCGAACTGTCGCTGACCGGCGCGCTGGTGCCCGTCGCGGGTGCCCTGGCCATTGCCCTGTCGTTGTCGCGGCGCCAGCCGGGCGCCGAACTGCTGCTGCCCGCCGGCAGCGCCGGACAGGCGGCGCGGGTGCCGGGACTGCGGGTCTACGGCGCCGCCACGCTGCGCGATGTCGTGGCGCACCTGGAGGAAAAACAGGTGCTGACCGCCACGGCCGGCCACGCCGATGCCGCCGCCGGCCTGCCGCCCTGCCTGTCCGACGTCAAGGGCCAGTACGGCGCACGCCGGGCCCTGGAGGTCGCGGCGGCCGGCGGCCACAACCTGCTGATGCTGGGGCCGCCGGGTTCGGGCAAGAGCATGCTCGCGCAGCGCCTGCCCGGCCTGCTCCCTCCGCTGCGGCATGACGACGCGCTGGAAGCCGCCGCCATCGCCAGTCTTGCGCCCGGCCCCGCGCCCCCCTTCGGCCTGCGGCCGTTCCGCGCGCCGCACCATTCGGTATCGGGTGCCGCGCTGGTGGGCGGAGGCACTCGGCCCCGGCCCGGGGAAATCACCTTCGCCCACCTGGGCGTGCTGTTCCTGGACGAACTGCCCGAGTTCGGCCGGCACGTGCTCGATACCCTGCGCGAACCGCTGGAAACCGGCCGCGTCTCCATCGCACGCGCCCAGCACCGCACCGACTATCCGGCGCGCTTCCAGCTGGTGGCCGCGATGAACCCCTGCCGGTGCGGCTGGCACGGCAGCAACGTGAAGGCCTGCGCCTGCACGCCCGACCAGGTGGCCGCCTACCGGGCACGGCTGTCCGGCCCGCTGCTCGATCGCATCGATCTCCAGGTCGAGGTCCCCGCCGCCGGCGACGACTGGGCCGACCTGCCTCCCGGCGAACCCACCGCCGCCGTGCGCCAGCGAGTCGAGACCGCCCTGGACCTGCAGCATCGCCGGCAGGGCTGCGCCAACGCGGCCCTCGCACCGGGGCAGGTCGACGCCTACTGCCGTCCCGATGCCGCCGCCCGAGCCTTGTGGAAACAGGCCATGAAGCAGTTCGCGTGGTCGGCGCGCACGGCGCACCGGGTATTGAAGGTGGCGCGGACGGTGGCAGACCTGGCGGGCGCGGCCGAGATCGGCAGCCCGCACATGGCCGAGGCGGTGCAGTTCCGACGGCCATTGAGGGAACGATAGGCACGGCCACGCCGGGTCCATCAACAATCGACCATTCCGTATCGACCATCCTCCTCGATGGCCCCTACAATCACGGTCGCTCAAACATGCGCCCGGGTTGCTCATCCCCCTATGACCGCCTGTCCTTCTGCCCGACGAGATCCGATACGCCCCACCCCGACCGGTGCGGCATGAGCGTTGAATTCGTCATCGGGGTGCTGAATACCTCCATGTCGGCGATCTTCGGCGCAAGCTTGCTGGCCCTTTGGTACTACCAGCGCGAACTGGGCTATATCGCCATCCTCGTAGGCTCGTACGCGGTAAGAATCCTGTCCTTCGGCAGCCTGTATGCCGCCTTCGCGCTGGACATGCTGGCACTGCGCATGGCGGCCAATACGCTGATCCTGATAGCAACGATGCTGCTGTCCATCGCGATTTCCAAGCGGCTGCGGATCCGGCCGCACTACGGCAGCCTGACGGCCATGACGGCGATATCGCTGGTGGGCGGAGGCTTCTTTCTGCTGGTACAGGACAACCTGCCGATGCGGGCCGCCATCATCAACCTGGGGCTGGCCTCGATCTGCTTCGTGATGCTGGCCGACCTGGCCACGCGCCGCCAGCGGACACCGGTCGAACAACTGCTGTTCGCCCAGATCGTCATCGCGCTCCTGAGCTTCGCCGTACGGCCCCTGACCTTCCTGATTTCCTGGATCGGCCCCGCGCAGTCCGAAGCCGTCTACTGGATCGTGGTGTCGATCTCCGACACGCTGATCTGCTCGACACTGGCGGCAGCCATTTTCGCGGTCATCGCCGTCGACGTGATGGACCGGTTCAAGGCCGAAGCCCAGATCGACATGCTGTCCGGCCTGTTCAACCGCCGCGGCTTCGAATCGCGCGCCATGCCCCTGCTGGCTCGACAGACCGGCAGCGCGCCCGCCGCCCTCATCCTGACCGACCTGGATCACTTCAAGGCCATCAACGACCGCTTCGGGCACCTGGACGGCGACAAGGTCATCCGGGCCTTTTCCGACATCCTGAAGGACAAGGCGCCGCGCGACGCCGTCGTGGGACGCATAGGCGGCGAGGAATTCGCGGTCCTGCTGCCGCCGGGACTGGCCGCTGCGGCCCACGCCATGGCCGATACCGCCCGGTCCGCGTTCAAGGCCGCGGCACCTGGCATCTTCGCGCACGCCTGCCACCCCACCGCGAGCTTCGGGATCGCCGTCGCTCGTGCGGGCGACAACCTCCTGGCCCTGATGGAGCGTGCCGACCGCTCCCTGTACCAGGCGAAGAACGACGGGCGGGACTGCATTCGATAGGCGCGGCGCCTTCGCTATGCAAGCGTCGCTCGTTCGCCCCGAAGAGTTCCGGACGCGGCTATTGACCTGACGGCAGTCCGGGTTCGATTACGCCCCGCGCTCTTGGCTTCGTAAAGCAGCTTGTCGGCCCGTTCATAGAGCTTCACGAAGCCTTCATCGTCCAAGGCCCTCGCCACGCCCATGCTGGCGGTAACGGGTCGTCCGAGCCCCGGAACCCTATCGGCAACGATTGCGGGGATCGCCTGTCGCCGCCGCTCGGCCTCGATACCGGCATCCTCGCCACGCAGGAAAAGCACGAACTCTTCGCCGCCAAGGCGATAGGCCACAACGTCCGGACCGGCCTCGATGGCGCTGGCCACGGCCTTGAGCACCGCGTCTCCGACCGCATGCCCGTTCAAGTCATTGATCGCCTTGAAATGATCGAGATCGATGACGGCCAGCGTGTCGAAGCCTTCGACTCGAAGCCGCGCGAACTGTCTTTCGATCGCCCGCCGGTTGAACAATCCCGTCAAGGGGTCGGTTTCGGAAAGCCGTTCAAGCAGATAGGCTTCGGTGCGCGCACGATCCCGCTCTCGCTTCATCGTCATGAAGCGGTCCGCCACGCCAAGCGTCGTGAAGAGGACTTCACACAGGCAACCCGCGTAGAACATGAGCATGGCGTCAGCGCTGTGGAACCAGGGCGTCACCCCCGTCACCAGGCGGGTCAGCCCGACGAACACCATGGGCGTGTATCCGACTGTCTGGAACTTCGCGGCACGGCTTCCACGGCGCAGCGCGTCGATCATCGACAGGATGAAAACGATAAGGATCGGCGCGAACGCCGCCGTGTAGGCACTCGATTGCACGGGCCGCGCAACGAACGGGAACGCCGCGTGCAATGCACTCAGGAATATTGCCCACACCGCGCAATACGGCAGCATGCGCCGAAGAACGGGATGCATCAGTCCGGACTCGATGAAGCTGTAGGTGAACATCGTGCCGGAAGCGACGGTTGCTCCGAAGATCACCGTCGTCATCCAGCTCAGCGTCATCGCGGGCGGATCGAACAGCACGACCGAGATGTTCGACGAGACCAGCAGGGTCATCAGCAGCGACAGCGTGAGCGCCGAATGCCAGAGCACGAACGGTTTGCGCAGTACCTGATAGAACGCCGCATTGAAGATCAGCGGCATGACGAGCATGCCCGCAAGCGCGGAAACGATGACCAGGAGCCGCGAGGCACCGGCGCCGTCGCCCGCGGCATCCTCGGACGCCAGATAGGCTTTCTCCAGCGTCATCCGGTGGCTGGGCAGGTCAATGGCGACGACGATCTGCTTCGTCACGCGCGTTACCTCGGGCAGGGAAGCCTTGAAGTACCCGCCGACCATCGAACTGGACAGGGCGGCGGCGGGAATGGTGCTTTGCCGGACCGTGCCGTCCTGGTCGATCGCAAGCAGATGCACCGCCTCGAGTGCGCTGCGCCGCGAGAGAAAATACCGGGGAAGGGGGCCGTCCGGGCCAAGATCGAAACGAAGCAGCGCCCGCTCCGCATCGATGGAAAATTCTCGATCGGCACAGGACCATCGCTCGTCCGACCTGGCCATCGCGACGAGGTCATCCGACAATCCGCCGGATGCCCAGCAAGCGCTGCGAATGTCGGCGAAATCGGCCGCGATGGCCGGCACTGCGCCAAGGTACGCCAGTATCGCCATGAGCAGCGACACCGCCAAGACACACTTTCGAAAGCGACCCCACGCCATAACGCCTCGACAGCGCAACAAGATTTCGATGCAGTCAAGCGCGTCCGATATCAGCTTGGCAGAGCAGTCGCCCGATAGGCCGGAAGCAGGGCGGCAGGGCGCTGGGCTGCTAAACGCGGCAGTTTAGCAAACTGCCCGCGCCAGAATGGGCCCGAATCGCCAGGGGAAATAGGGCTAGTTCGCGGTTTCACCTTGATATCCTGCCGTCAGTCAGGAACGTCAAGGAACTCGCGACATGCTCACGACAGAAACGGCCACCATGCTGGCGAACTACGGCAACTGGGCGGACCAGGTACTTTTCAAAGCGATGCGGGCACTGCCCGAAGGCGCGGTCACGCAACGCCGCCAGACGCTGTTCGGATCGATGATCGGGACGTTGAACCACAACTACCAGGTGGACCTGATCTGGCGCGCCCACCTGCTGGGGGAAAAACACGGCTTCTCGACCCGCCGCGATCTGCTGCATCCCGACCTGGACACCCTCGTGGTGGAGCAGTTGAAGGTCAACCAGTGGTACATCGACTGGGCCGCCAGCCAGACCCCGGACAGCCTGGGCGAGCGGTTGAAGTTCAATTTCGTATCGGGACAGGCGGCCGAGATGGCCCGGGGCGGAATGTTCCTGCACATCGTCAACCACAAGACGTACCACCGCGGCTGGGTCTGTGAGATGTTCTTCGATGCCGGCGTCAATCCTCCGGAAACCGATCTGTCGGTCTACCTGACCGAAGGGTGAGCAAACCGGTAGTACCATGCACGCTTGCCGGCCGCCCGCCGCGTCCGGTCCTCAATCCGTGCAGGGAAGATCCACAGCGCATGCGTTCCATAGGCCGCACACGAAGTCTGTCCGAAGAACTCGTGCAGCTCATGTCCGAGAAAATCCACGGCAAGATGTGGAAGCCCGGCGACAAGCTGCCGACGGAAGCCGAGATCATGCAGGAGTACGGCGTCAGCCGCACGGTGGTGCGCGAGGCCATCTCGCGCCTGCAGGCGGCGCGCATGGTCGAGACCCGGCACGGCATCGGCACCTTCCTGCTGGAACCGCCGGTGGCGCCGCTGCGGCTCGATACCAAGGATGCGGTCACGGTGCTGGACGTGATGGCGGTGCTTGAACTGCGCATCACGGTCGAGACCGAGGCCGCCCGCCTGGCCGCGCAGCGGCGCACTGAACAGGACCTGGCGGAGCTGCGGCGCACGCTGGCGGCGTTCGAGGCGCAGATCGAGCCGGGCGGCGACACCGTCACGGCGGACCTGGCCTTCCACCAGCAGGTGGCCATCGCCACCGGCAACCGCTACTTCCACGAGATCCTGGCGCAGATGGGCGCCACCATCATTCCCCGGACGCGCGTCGATACCGCCGAACTGGCGCGCGACGACCGGCGGGCCTACCTGACGCGCGTGCATCGCGAACACCTGGCGATCTACGAAGCCATCGCCCGCCAGGACGGGGACGCCGCGCACGCCGCGATGCGCGCCCATCTGGCCCGGAGCCGGGAAAAGCTGCGGCAGGCCTATGCCGCCGGCCAGGGCGACGAGGCGGCGGCCACCATCTAACGTCCCACGCGGGCGGCAAACCGCGTCGCCGCATCATTGCCTTCTCCCAATTTAAGTTGTACGATGACTGACGACATATCACTTGTCCCCCTTTCACTACCGGATTCCGTCATGACCCCTCAAGAGCTGAAGGCCACGATTTCCCAGGGATTGCTCTCTTTTCCCGTCACCGATTTCGACCGGAACGGCGATTTCGCGCCCAAGGGCTACGCCGCCCGGCTGGAATGGCTGGCCCCCTACGGGGCCAGCGCGCTGTTCGCGGCGGGCGGCACGGGCGAGTTCTTTTCGCTGACGCCGGCCGACTATTCGGCCGTGGTGAAGACGGCGGTGGACGTGTGCGAGAAGCGCGTTCCCATCCTGGCGGGCGCCGGCGGCCCCACCCGCACGGCCATCGCCTATGCGCAAGAGGCGCAGCGCCTGGGCGCCAAGGGCGTCCTCCTGATGCCCCACTACCTGACCGAGGCCAGCGAAGCCGGCATCGAGGCTCACGTGGAGCAGGTCTGCAAGTCGCTGGACATAGGCGTGATCTTCTACAACCGTGCCAACTCGCGGCTCGGGCCGGCCGCGCTGTCGCGTCTGGCGGACCGCTGCCCCAACCTGATCGGCTTCAAGGACGGCATGGGCGACATCGAAGCCATGGTGCGCGTGCGCCGCGGCCTGGGCGACCGCTTCGCCTACCTGGGCGGGCTGCCGACCGCGGAAGTCTACGCGGCGGCCTACAAAGCGCTGGGCGTGCCCGTGTATTCGTCGGCCGTCTTCAACTTCATTCCCAAGACCGCGATGGCGTTCTACCACGCCGTAGCGAAGGACGACGCGCAGACCATCGGCCGGCTGCTGGACGATTTCTTCCTGCCCTACCTCGAGATCCGCAACCGCCGCGCCGGCTACGCGGTCAGCATCGTCAAGGCCGGCGCCCGTCTGGTCGGCCGCGACGCGGGCCCGGTGCGCGCGCCGCTGACGGATCTGGACCAGGACGAGATGCAGCGGCTGGCGGCGCTGATCGAGAAGGTGGGCGGGCAGTAGGCGGTCAGCCCCGCTTGTGTTTGACTATGCCATCCGCCTTCATCGAGTAGCCGCTGATCGCCACTTCTGAGCCGCTGCGCTGGACGCGCATCTGGCCGGTCACCCACACGGGATCCATGGAATAGAGACCCCGTGCCGGCGTGGCCAGCCGGACGTGCACGATCTGGTTGGCCGGCGGCGGCGGGGTATGGACACAGGCGCCGAAGTACGGGACCAGCAGAAACTCCTCCAGGCCGTCCTGGGTCATCTCGAGCGTGACGATGTATCCGGGTAGTTTCACCCAGGCCCCGTTCAAGGACGCGATCGTCGGCGCGTCGTCCCAGAGCTTGCGCATGCGTTCGTACATTCGCTGGACCTGCGGGTCGGAATCGGGCAGGCCGGCCAAGTGGCGGACATCTCCCAGGTCGGCACGCGGATCCCAGTCCTTGGGCATGAGATCGATCCAGGCGAGTTCGCGATGGCTGCGTGCCTTCGCGCCCCGCCAGGCTACGCTTCCCGCAGCGGCAGCCATGGCCAGACACCAACGGCGCCGGCCAGGAGCAAGGATTTCATCCCGTTCGCTTTTCATGATCAAGTCCTCTGTGCCAAACCATCGGTCAATGCAATCCGATACGCGCGCCAGGCCGGCAGCAGGCTAGCCACCACGCCCAACGCGGCCAGCGCCGCCAGCCAATACGCCTGACCGGCGCTGAACCGCCAAGGCTGCAGATCCACTCCCGTCCGGGCCTGGACCCAGCCGCGCAGCAACACCATGCTCATGAGATAGGCGATGGCGCCGATCGCCATGCCGCAGCCGACCAGCGTCGCGCCCTCCATCAAGAGCAGCGAGACGATGCGGCGCGGCCCGGCGCCGACGGAACGCAACATGGCCAGTTCGCGTCGCCGCTCGTTCAAGCCCGCAAGGATGACGGAAACCAATCCGGCAACGCTGGTAACCGCCACCAGCAGCGACAGGCCGAACACGACGGCCTCGCCGATCCCGACGACGGCCCACAGTTCGTCCAGCGCCGCCCCAGGCAACACGCCCATCAGGGGCTCGTCACGCAACCGGGCTATTCTCCCCTGCACGGAGAACACTGCGGATCGCAGCTTCAATCCCAGCAAAGCGGCAGTCACCGTGGCCGGGGAAGCGGCGTCATTATCATGGGCATGTTCATGGGCTGCCGCGTGGCCCGGAAGACCCGGCAGCACTTCCGCATGCAGTGCGCCCATGGCTTGCAGCGGCACATAAATGGATCGATCCACGGGCGTGCCCGTTCGCTTCAGAACGCCCACCACCCGGAATGGCTCGTCATCGTGATCATGGCCGCCGAAATCGTCTCCGGCGCCATGGGTGAGCGCGATGGCGCGGCCCGGCGCATAGCTGTGGCGTTCGGCTACCTCCGCCCCCAGCACGGCCTCAAAGGTCGTGTCGAACACCCGCCCCGACGCGAACGCCAGGGTCTCGCCGCGGCCATGGCGGAAATGCTCGAAGAACTGTTCCGAAGTCGCGACCACGGGAAAGCCCCGATGAGAATCCCCCATAGCAAGAGGCACCACCCAGGCCACGCCTTCCATCTTCCGCAAGGTATCGATGCTGGCATATCGCATGGGATTGGGCGGGCTGCCGATGTGAAACACGGAATACAGTAATAGCTGCACCGTACCGGTTCTGGTGCCCACGATCAGATCCGTACCCGAGATCGTCGAGATGAAACTGCTGCGCAGGTCGTTGCGTGCCCGCTCGACGCTGAGCAGCATGAACGTGGACAGCGCGATGGCGAGCATCACGGGCAGCAGCGAGGCGCGCCGGTTCCATGCCGACCTGATCGCGAGCGTCCATAGCGGGCCGGTCATGTCATCCCTCTTCCGGCACGCGGGCGCGATTCAAGTCGGGCAGCGCGACGTGGCGCCGGAAGCGGCCCGCCAGGCTCTCATCGTGGCTGACCAGGAGCAGGCCGCTTCCTGCCTGTTCGCATTCCGACAACAGCAGATCGAGGAAAACGTCCTTCGATGCCCGATCGAGCGCCGATGTCGGTTCATCGGCCACCACGAGGTCCGGACTGCCGATCAAGGCACGCGCCGAGGCCACACGCTGTTGCTGCCCCACGGAAAGACGCGCCGCGGACTGTCTCCACAGCGCCGGCGCAAGCCGCATGCGCCGCAACAATCCCTCACCCGCGGCGCGCACGCTTCCGGCCTGCTGCCGCGCCCGCGCGGCCCGGGCAGGCGAGAACCAGCACGGCAGCAGCACATTGTCGAGCGCACTGAGGTAAGGCAATAAATTGAAAGTCTGGAACAGATAGCCCACCCGTTCCGCCCGCAGGCGGTCGCGATCGGCCGGCCGCAGTGCCGACCATGACAGGCCGTCCAAGGCGATCGTGCCGTGCTGACAAATCTGCACGCCGGTCAGCAGAGAAAGAAACGTCGACTTGCCGCAGCCGCTGGGGCCGAACAGGAACACGCCATCGCCGCGCGTCATCGCGAAATGCGGCACCTCCAGGCAGGCCGCTTCCGACCCTGGCCAACGGAATCGCATCCGCTCGACAGTAATCAGTTCCATCCCTGTTTCTCCGCCTGCTCGCGGCTGCGCGCATCAGCGCAGGTTGTAGAAAGCCTCGCGGCCGGGGTAGTGGGCGACGTCGCCCAGGTCTTCCTCGATCCGCAGCAGCTGGTTGTACTTGGCCATGCGGTCCGAGCGCGACATCGAGCCCGTCTTGATCTGCAGCGCGTTGGTGGCGACGGCGATGTCGGCGATGGTCGTGTCCTCGGTCTCGCCCGAGCGGTGCGACACCACGGCCGTGTAGCCGGCGCGCTTGGCCATCTCGATCGCCGCGAAGGTTTCCGTCAGCGTGCCGATCTGGTTGATCTTGATCAGGATCGAGTTGGCGATGTTCTGCTCGATGCCGCGCTTCAGGATGCTGGTATTGGTGACGAACAGGTCGTCGCCCACCAGCTGCACCTTCTTGCCCAGTTGCTCGGTCAGGTATTTCCAGCCGTCCCAATCGTTCTCGGCCATGCCGTCCTCGATCGAGATGATCGGGTACTTGTCGCACCAGGCGGCCAGCATGTGGGTCAGCTCCTGGGCGCTCAGGGTCACGCCCTCGCCTTCCAGGCGGTACTTGCCGTCGCGGAAGAACTCCGAGCTGGCGCAGTCCAGGCCCAGCGCGATCTGGCTGCCGGGCTCGTAGCCGGCCTTCTCGATGGCCTGCAGCACGAGCTGGATGGCCGCCTCGTGGTTCTCGACGTTGGGGGCGAAGCCACCCTCGTCGCCCACGGCGGTGGACATGCCCTTGTCATGGATGAGTTTCTTCAGCGCGTGGAACACCTCGGCGCCCATCCGCAGCGATTCGCGGAAGCTGCTGGCGCCCACCGGCAGGATCATGAATTCCTGCATGTCGAGGTTGTTGTTGGCGTGCGCGCCGCCGTTGATGACGTTCATCATCGGGACGGGCATGCTCATCGCGCCGCTGCCGCCGAAGTAGCGGTACAGGGGCAGGCTGCATTCCTCGGCGGCGGCCTTGGCCACGGCCATGCTGACGGCCAGCATGGCGTTGGCGCCCAGGCGCTCCTTGTTCTCGGTGCCGTCCAGTTCGATCAGCGTGCGGTCCAGGAACGCCTGCTCCTGCGCATCCAGGCCCATCAGCGCTTCGGCGATCTCGGTGTTGACGTTCTCGACGGCCTTGAGCACGCCCTTGCCCAGGTAGCGCGACTTGTCGCCGTCGCGCAGCTCGATGGCTTCGCGCGCGCCGGTGGACGCGCCCGACGGCACGGCGGCGCGGCCCATCGCGCCCGATTCCAGCAGCACGTCGCACTCCACGGTGGGATTGCCGCGGGAGTCGATGATCTCGCGCCCGATGATGTCTACGATTGCGCTCATAGGAGTCCAGTCTCTAGAAAAGTTATTGGAAATCGTTTTCGAGGAACCCGTGACGCTTGGTCACGCGGTCGAGTTCTATCAGCGATGCCAGCAGGTCGCCCATGCGCGCCAGCGGCACGGCGTTGGGCCCGTCGGACTTGGCATGCGCCGGATCCGGGTGCGTTTCCATGAACAGGCCCGACACGCCCACGGCCACCGCCGCCCGCGCCAGCACCGGCACGAATTCGCGCTGCCCGCCGGACGTCGTGCCCTGCCCGCCGGGCAGTTGCACCGAATGCGTGGCGTCGAACACGACGGGGCAATCCGTCTCGCGCATGATAGCGAGCGAGCGCATGTCCGACACGAGATTGTTGTAGCCAAACGATGCACCGCGTTCGCAGACCAGGATGTTGCCGCCGTCGCCGCCGGCCTCGATGGCGGCTTCGCGGGCCTTGGCCACGACATTGACCATGTCGTGCGGCGCCAGGAACTGGCCCTTCTTGATGTTGACGGGCTTGAGCGTGGCGGCGCAGGCGCGGATGAAATCGGTCTGCCGGCACAGGAAGGCCGGCGTCTGCAGCATGTCCACCACGTCGGCCACGGGACGGGCCTGTTCGGTTTCATGCACGTCGGTCAGCACCGGCACACCCACCTGGGCCTTCACCTCGGACAGCACCTTCAGCCCGAAATCCATGCCCATGCCGCGGAACGACTTGCTCGAGCTGCGGTTGGCCTTGTCGAACGAACTCTTGTAGATGAAGGGGATGCCGAGCTTGCCGGCCAGCTCCTTCAGGACGCCGGCCGTGTCGATCGCCATTTGCTGCGATTCGATCACGCAGGGTCCGGCGATCAGGAAGAACGGCCTGGCGAGGCCGATCTCGAAGCCGCAGATCGGGTAGCTGCGGGTCGAGGCGTGCGGGTCTTGGCTCATGGTGACCTCCAGGCGCTCAGCCCTGCTCCGCCGCCACGCGCTGCAGCTTGTGCTTGCGCGCCGCGCGGATGTAGGCCGAGAACAACGGATGGCCGTCGCGCGGCGTGGACGTGAATTCGGGGTGGAACTGCACGCCCATGAACCACGGATGGTTGGGCAATTCCATCATTTCCGGCAGGCTCTCGGTGGGCGTGCGCGCGCTGATGACCATGCCGGCCTCTTCCAGCTTGGGCACGTACACGTTGTTCACCTCGTAGCGGTGGCGGTGGCGCTCGTTCACCTCGTCGCCGTAGATGTCGTGCGCCATGGTGCCGGCCTTGACCGGGCAGCGCTGCGCGCCCTTGCGCATGGTGCCGCCCAGGTCGGACGTATTGGAACGGCGCTCGACGCGGCCCTCGCGGTCCATCCACTCGGTGATCAGCGCGACCACGGGATGCAGGGTGTCCGGATCGAATTCCGTGCTGTTGGCGCCGACCAGGCCGGCCACGTGGCGGGCGAACTCGATGACCGCAAGCTGCATGCCCAGGCAGATGCCCAGGTAGGGCACGCCGTTCTCGCGGGCATAGCGGATCGCCTGGATCTTGCCCTCGGTCCCGCGCTTGCCGAAGCCGCCGGGCACCAGGATCGCATCGAACTTGCTCAGCTTGCCCACGCCTTCGCTCTCGATCTCCTCGGAGTCGATGTAGTCGACCACCACCTTGCAGCGGGTATGGATGCCGGCGTGCACCAGCGCTTCGGTCAGCGACTTGTACGACTCGGTCAGGTCGACGTACTTGCCGACCATCGCGATGTGGACCTCGCCCTCGGGGTTCTCGCGGGCATGGACCAGTTGATCCCACATGGACAGGTCGGCCGGCTCGGGCTGCAACCCCAGCGTTTCGCAGACCAGCTCATCCAGCCCCTGCTTGTGCAGCATGGCGGGGATCTTGTAGATGGAGTCGACGTCCCAGACCGAGATAACCGCGTCCAGCGGCACGTTCGAGAACATCGAGATCTTGGCGCGCTCGTCGTCCGGGATGGGGCGGTCAGCACGACACAGCAGCGCATGCGGGTAGATGCCGATCTCGCGCAGCTTCTGCACCGAGTGCTGCGTGGGCTTGGTCTTGAGTTCGCCGGCCGAGGCGATGAAGGGCACCAGCGTCAGGTGCACGAAGGCCGCGCCGCCGCGCCCCAGGCGCAGGCTCATCTGGCGGGCGGCTTCCAGGAAGGGCAGCGACTCGATGTCGCCCACCGTGCCGCCGATCTCGACGATAGCGACGTCGGTCTCGCCGTCCCAGGCCGCCGACGCGCCGCGCGCGATGAAATCCTGGATCTCGTTGGTGATGTGGGGAATGACCTGCACGGTCTTGCCCAGGTAGTCGCCCCGGCGTTCCTTGCGCAGCACCGATTCGTAGATCTGGCCGGTGGTGAAGTTGTTCACCTTGCGCATGCGCGCCGAGATGAAGCGCTCGTAGTGGCCCAGGTCCAGGTCGGTCTCGGCGCCGTCTTCCGTGACGAAGACCTCGCCGTGCTGGAACGGGCTCATCGTGCCGGGATCGACGTTGATGTAGGGATCGAGCTTGAGGAGGGTGACTTTGAGGCCGCGCGATTCGAGGATAGCGGCCAGAGACGCGGCGGCAATGCCTTTCCCCAGGGAAGACACCACGCCACCGGTAACGAATACGTACTTGGTCATTGCCAATGGCGCCCGGTTTTTGCCGAGCGCTTGCGGGAAATTGGAATTATAGCGGGAGTTGCGAAAGCCCGCGATCCGGACACGGGTAACCTTTGGCGACAAAAAGACATAGAGCCCCCCCTACGCGCTTACGCGCGCCCCCCAGGGGGCGGCGCTGGCGGACCGGCGGAGCCGGATCCGCGGCGCCCTGGGTCTACCCCTAATACAACACGAGCGTATCCAGGGCGGGGCGGTCGCCTTCGAGGGTGCCGGTCTGGGAGGTTTCGGCGAAGAAGACCTGGCCGTCGTAGCGGCCGACGGCGTCGCGGGTGGTGCCGGTTTCGTAGTCCACGCGCGACTCTTCGGCGCGGCCGGTGCGGGCGAACAGGGTCAGTTGGCGCAGCGATTGCAGCCACCAGCGGCGCGCGGCGCGGTCGTAGGACAGGGTCAGTTCGGCCGAGGTGGATATCTCTTCCGCCTTGGAGACGCTGCGGTCCGTAACGACGACGCGCTGCTGGCGTATGGCCAGCTCCAGGTTGCGGTCGGCGGGCAGGTCCACGCCGCAGGTGGCGCACGGCAGGACGAAGCCCCAGCCCGTGGCCTGGAAACCCTGGGGGCTTCTAGCCCCGATCAGCAGCGCCCGCCGCCCTTCGGCGTTGCGGTAGACCTGCGCGACGCCCTGCCCGTCCAGGCCGAGGTCCCCTTGCACTTCGCGCTCGAGCGTGAATCCGTCCGGAACGAAGGCCTCGGGCCGCGAGGCGACGGCGGGAATGGCCAGCGCCGCCGGGATGTAAGGCCCGCCGGCCTCGGCGTGCGCGGAAGCGGCCAGGGCCGACAACACCACGCTCAGGACGGCCCGCCGGGCCGTCCCGCCCCACTCAGACCGACGCGGCAACGGCGGAGGTATCCAGCTTGGCCGCGGTCTTCTCGACCACTTCCTGCACCGTGACGCCGGGCGCCAGTTCGACCAGCCTGAGCCCCTGCGGCGTGACGTCCAGCACCGCCAGGTCGGTGATGATGCGGTCCACCACGCCCACGCCGGTCAGCGGCAGCGTGCAGGCCGGCAGGATCTTCAGGTCCACCGTGCCGTCCTTCTTGCGGGCCACGTGCTCCATCAGGATCACCACCCGCCCGACGCCGGCCACGAGGTCCATGGCGCCGCCCATGCCCTTGATCATCTTGCCCGGGATCATCCAGTTGGCCAGGTCGCCCTGCTCGGACACCTGCATCGCCCCCAGGATGGCCAGGTTGATCTTGCCGCCGCGGATCATGCCGAACGAGTCCGACGACGAGAAGATGGACGAACCCGGCAATGTGGTCACCGTTTGCTTGCCGGCGTTGATCAGGTCGGGATCGACCTCGTCCTCGGTGGGAAACGGCCCGATGCCCAGCAGCCCGTTCTCGGACTGCAGCCAGACCTCCAGCCCCTCGGGCACGTGATTGGCCACCAGCGTCGGCAGCCCGATGCCCAGGTTCACGTAGAAACCATCCTGCAACTCACGCGCCGCCCGCGCGGCCATCTCATCGCGAGTCCATGCCATGTCATCTCTCCTTGATATCCGTCGACCCAGAGCGCCGTGGATCCGGCTACCTTACCGTCCGTTGTTCTATGCGCTTTTCCGGGGTCGCGTTCAGGACCAGGCGGTGCACATAGATACCGGGCAGGTGGATGTGGTCCGGATCCAGCTCGCCGTTCTCGACGATGCGCTCGACCTCGGCCACCGTGACCTTGCCGGCCATCGCGGCGTTGGGGTTGAAGTTGCGGGCGGTCTTGTTGAAGATCAGGTTGCCGCTCTTGTCGGCCACCAGGGCCTTGACCAGCGCCACGTCGGGCACCAGCGAGCGTTCCATGACGTATTTCTTGCCGTCGAACTCGCGGATTTCCTTGCCTTCGGCCACCTGGGTGCCCACGCCCGTGGCGGTGAAGAAGGCCGGGATGCCGGCGCCGCCGGCGCGCAGCTTCTCGGCCAGCGTGCCCTGCGGCGTGAACTCCACTTCCAGCTCGCCCGCCAGGTACTGGCGCTCGAACTCCTTGTTTTCGCCGACGTACGAGGAAATCATCTTGCGGATCTGCCGCGTTTCCAGCAGCAGGCCGAGTCCGGCGCCATCGATGCCCGCGTTGTTGCTGATGCAGGTCAGGTTCTTGACACCGGTGTCGCGCAGCGCCGCGATCAGGGCTTCGGGTATGCCGCACAGGCCGAAACCGCCGACCGCCAGGGTCTGCCCGTCCCGCACGATGTCCGCTAGCGCCTCCCGGGCGCTGGCATAGACCTTGTTCATCGTCTTCCTCGCTAACGTGGTGGCCAACGGCCGTGATCGCTTGAAATACAATCGGGGATGATACTTCCAACTATCTTAGCTTAGCGGCGACACCGCCGGTTCCGCACCCCCACCCCACCCGGAGGAACCCTGTACATGCAAGGCAACGAACGCGAGTCGATGGAATACGACGTGGTCATCGTCGGGGGCGGGCCGGCCGGCCTGGCCACCGCGATCCGCCTCAAGCAGCTTGCTGCCGAGAAAGGCCGCGAAATCGGAGTCTGCATACTGGAGAAAGGCAGCGAGATCGGCGCCCACATCCTGTCCGGGGCCGTCATGGACCCGCGCGCGCTGACCGAGCTGATCCCCGACTGGAAGGCCAAGGGCGCGCCGCTGAACACCCCGGTCAGCGAAGACCGCTTCCTGTTCCTGTCCGAGACCGGCGCCCGCGCCACGCCGGGCTGGCTGCTGCCTGCCTGTTTCCACAACGAAGGCAACTACGTGGTCAGCCTGGGCAAGGTGGCCCGCTGGCTGGGCGAGCAGGCCGAGGCCCTGGGCGTGGACCTCTTCCCCGGCTTTGCCGCCGCCGAGATCCTCTACAACGAGGACGGCTCGGTCAAGGGCGTGGCCACGGGCGACATGGGCGTGGGCCGGGACGGCCAGCCCACCGACCAGTACCAGCCGGGCATGGAGCTGCATGCCCGCTACACGGTCTTCGCCGAAGGCTCGCGCGGCCACCTGGGCCGCCAACTGAACGAGAAGCTCAAGCTCGATGCCGGCAAGGACCCGCAAAGCTACGGCATCGGCATCAAGGAACTCTGGGAGATCGACCCCGCCAGGCACCAGCCCGGGCTGGTCATCCATACCGCCGGCTGGCCGCTGGACGCCGATACCTACGGCGGCTCGTTCCTGTACCACCTCGAGGACAACAAGGTCGCCATCGGCCTGATCGTGGGCCTGGACTACAGCAACCCGTGGCTGTCGCCCTTCGAGGAGTTCCAGCGCTTCAAGACCCATCCCGCCATCCGCGGCTTCCTGGAAGGCGGCAAGCGCATCGCCTACGGCGCGCGCTCCATCACCGCCGGCGGCCTGCTGTCCCTGCCCCGCCTGGCCTTCCCGGGCGGCGCGCTGGTCGGCTGCGAGGCCGGTTTCCTGAACGCCTCGCGCATCAAGGGCAGCCACGCGGCCATCAAGAGCGGCATGCTGGCGGCCGAGGCCGCGTTCGAGGCCATCGAGGCGGGCCGCAGCCACGACGAGCTGGCCAGCTATCCGGCCGCCTTCGAGGCCTCCTGGCTGCACGAGGAACTGAACAAGTCTCGCAACTTCAAGCAGTGGTTCAAGAAGGGCCGCACGGTCGGCACGCTGATGACCGGCATCGAACAGTGGCTGCTGCGCGGCAACTTTCCCTGGACGCTGCATCGCGACAAGCCCGACCACGTCTACCTGAAGCCCGCCGCGGAATGCCCGCGCATCGAATATCCCAAGCCCGATGGCAAGCTGACCTTCGACCGGCTGGGTTCGGTGTTCATCTCGAACACCAACCATGAGGAAAACGAGCCCATCCACCTGACGCTCAAGGACCCCTCGGTTCCGGTCGACGTCAACCTCGCGCGCTATGCCGGCCCGGAAAGCCGCTACTGCCCGGCCGGCGTCTACGAATTCGTGAAGGACGACGCCGGCATCGAACGCCTGCAGATCAACGCCCAGAACTGCGTCCACTGCAAGACCTGCGACATCAAGGACCCCACGCAGAACATCGTGTGGGTGACGCCGCAGGGGGGCGAAGGGCCGGTCTACAACGAGATGTGATGGCGGCGGCCTCAGGCCGCGCCGTGCAGCGGCCGGGTCGCCACCAGGAAGTCCTCGTCCGCCAGCCAGTGCGCCGCGTCGACGGCGAAGCACCGGCGCACGAAGTCGCGCGTCAGCACCGCGCGCGGCTCGCCGTCGGCCAGCACCCGCCCTTCCCACAGCGCCACGATGCGGTCGGCATACTGCGCCGCCAGGTTCATGTCGTGCATGGTCACGATCACCGCCGCGCCGGTGCGATGCGCGAAATCGCGGATCGCCGTGCACACCGAGTGCTGGTGATGCGGATCCAGGCTGGCGCACGGCTCGTCCAGCAGCAATAGCCTTCCGGTGCCCGAGCCGGTTTCGCCGGGCCAGATCTGCGCCAGGACCCGGGCCAGGTGCACGCGCGCCTGCTCTCCGCCCGACAGCGCCGGCATGGGCCGCTGGGCCAGGTGGGTCACCCCGGCCGCCTCCAGCGCCGCGCGGACGATGCCTTCGAGCCGCCTGCGCGGCTCGGTGCGCGCCAGACATCCCAGGTGCACGACCTCGTCGACCGTAAACGGCAGGCTCAGCCCGGCCCGCTGGGGCAGCACCGCCCGCTGCCGGGCCAGCTCGCCGGCCGCCCACTGCCGCAGCGGCCGTCCCTTGAACAACACCTCGCCCGCTGCCGGCCCCAGGTCGCCCGCCATGGTCGACAGCAGCGTGGACTTCCCTGCCCCGTTCGGGCCGATCAGCATCACGATCTCGCCTTCGCCCACGGCGCAATCGATGCCGTCGAGCACCACGCGCGGATGCGGCTGGCCGGCCTGGCGACGCGCGACCGTCAATGAACGCACTTCCAGCATGTTCGTCATCCTTCGAACATCCTGCCCTTGGCCCGCAGCAGCAGGAACAGGAAGAACGGCGCCCCGATCAGCGCGGTCAGCACGCCGATGGGCAGTTCGGCCGGCGCGATGATCAGGCGGGCGACCAGGTCGGCGGCCACCGTCAACGCGGCGCCCAGCAGCGCGGCGCCGGGCAGCACGACGCGCGCGTCCGGGCCCGCCATCAGGCGTATGCAGTGGGGCGCGACCAGGCCCAGGAAGCCGATGATGCCGCAGAAGGCCACCGCCATGCCCACCGCCAGCGCGCTGAACACCACCGCCAGCGCCTTCAGGCTTTCCACGGCCACGCCCAGGTGGCGGGCCTCGGCCTCGCCCAGCGCCATCGCGTTGAGTCCGAGGCGCAGCCGCCACATGCCCGCCAGCGCCACGGCGCCGACCAGCGACACCACGCCCACGATGGGCCAGGTGGCGGGCGCCAGGCTGCCCAGGTTCCAGAAGGTCAGGTTGCGCAGTTGCTCGTCGGTCGCCATGTAGCTGGCCAGCCCGATGAGCGCCATGGCGATGGCGTTCATGGCGATCCCCGCCAGCAGCATGGCGGCCACGGATACGCCCAGCGACGTACGGCCGATCCGGTAGACCAGCAAGGTGGTCAGCACGCCCCCGGCGAAGGCGGCGACCGGCAACAGCGCCAGTCCCATCGCCTGGGCCAGCGCGGGCCACCACAGGTTGCCGAACACGATGGCCAGCGCGACCGCCAGCGCCGCGCCGCTGGATACCCCGATCAGGCCCGGGTCGGCCAGCGGATTGCGGAACAGGCCTTGCAGCGTCGCCCCCGCCATGCCCAGCAGCGCGCCCACCGCCACGCCCAGCATCACGCGCGGCAGGCGTATGGTCCACAGCACGCCCATCTGCTGGGGCTCGAACCCGCCCTGGGCCAGGCCCGCCTTGTGCAGCAGGATGGCCAGCACGTTGGACGCCGAGATGGGATAGGCGCCGCGGCCGGCGGCCACCACCACCAGCGCCACCAGCAGCGCGGCCAGGACCGGGAACAGCCAGGCGGCCGGCATGCGGCCCGCACGCGCGCGGGCCCAGCCCGACGGCGGCGCGGCGGTCTCCACGCGGGAAACAGTCATTGCCGCACCGCCCTCATGCGCGCAGCGCGCCATACAGGTCCTCGACCGCCTGCGGCAGGCGCGGACCGAATCCCAGCAGCAGCACGATATCGATCAGGACCGCGCGCTGGTTCCTGCCGGCGGGCGTCACCGCCAGGCCCGGCGTGGCCAGCAGCCGCGCCCGGGCATCCGGCTCCTGGGTGCCGTCGAAGGTGCCGACGATGGCATCGGGCGCCGCGCCGGCCAGCGACTCGGCCGACAGCGGCTTGTAGTTGGCGAAGTCGCCGCCGAACACGTTGACCGCGCCCACCAGCCTGAGCATCGCGTCGGCGCCCGTGTCCCGGCCGGCCGCCATGGTATTGGCGCCATGCCGCATCAGGCACGCCACGCGCAGCGGCCGGCCGCCCGGCCCGCGCAGCGGGGCGGCCGCGATGCGCGCCTGCAATGCCTGCCAGCGCAGCGCCAGCCTGTCGGCCAGCGCCTTGCCCTCGGCCTGCCGGCCCAGCGCGGCCGCCACGGTACCGATGCGTCCCAGCACGCCTTCGAAGGTGTAGTCGCCGTCGACGTGCACCACCCTGACCCCCGCCGACTCGATCTGCCTGAGCACGGCAGGCGGCCCCGCTTCCTGCCCGGCCAGCAGCACCTGCGGCCCCAGTGACAACACGCCCTCGGCCGACAGCGTGCGCTGGTAGCCGACCTTGGGCAGCGCCAGGGCCTGGGGCGGATAGAGGCTGCTGGTATCGACCGCCAACAATTGGGGTTGGCCGCCCAGCGCGTAGACGATCTCGGTCACGCCGGCTCCCACCGACACCACGCGCGGCCCCTGGGCCCGCGGCTGGGCGGCGCGCGCCGGAGCCAGGGCTCCCAGCAGGAGACCGGCCGGCAGCGCCGCCAGCAAAGACCGGCGGCGCTGCGTCATTGTGGACATCGACATCATTCCCTCACGCGAGCGACGGCTCGCCCTTCAGATCATAGCTGCGCGCCAGCAGCACCGCGAAGCGCTCGAAGGCCGCGCTGGCTCCGGCCACCACCCGGTCCTGCTCGCCCGCGGACAGGCCGCTGCCGTCCAGCGCCTGGACGAAGCGCTTCCACGCCGCCCCGCGTCCGTCGGCCGGCGCCGCGAGGTTGCGGGCGCCGAAGTTCTCGTCCAGCCCCAGCCGCTGGCCCGCCTCCTTGAGCAGGAAGGCCGCGCCCAGCTTGGAGCCCTCGGACACGTACAGCCAGCCCAGGCCCTCGGGCAATGCCATGCCCTGGCCTTGCGGCGCCTCGGCGGCCTCGGGCACGGCCTGGCCCAGGTCCCGCAGATCGGCCTGGGCCGCCGCGAGCCGCGGCCGCGTCGCCAGGTCCGGGATCAGCGCCGCGTAGGCGCGGTCGTCGTACAGCGGCTCGATGTCGCGCTGGAAAAGATACTGGGCGGCGACGAAGCGGCCGTAGTTCTCCCGGTTGTCGAATGGCTTGAGCGACATCACGAGCTTGTCGAGTTTCTCGTGCAAGGGAGCGGTTTCGGTTTTCAGGCGAAGGGCCAGCGACGACGGAGAGGCGCTTTGGAGCGACATGGATGGATACCTCGGACGGAAATGCAAAGGAGAATCGATCTCAATTACATCGAATTATGCCTGCTCGGCCGGCGTCTGTCTCGTCCCGCGCGTCCCCTTCCCCGCATTCCCTCTTCCCACGCAAAGCAATTGTGACTCCGGCGCACGGTATTCGGGGCCCTGCGCCCGGCTCCTACGTTTATCATCGATACATCCATTGGCGCGGCCCGCGGGGCCGCCAGCACCATCAGGCATAGCCAGGAGAATCTCCATGACGGAACGCACCCATCGCCACGGCCTGCAAGTGGCGAACGAACTCGATCGCTTCATCGAACAGGAAGCCCTGCCCGGCACGGGCCTCGACGGCGATCGCTTCTGGCAAGGCTTCTCGCAGATCGTGCACGATCTCGCGCCCCGGAACCGCGCGCTGCTGGCCGAGCGCGACCGCCTGCAGGCCGAGATCGACAACTGGCACCGCGCCCACCCCGGCCCCGTCACCGACCAGGCTGCCTATCGCGCCTTCCTGGAACGCATCGGCTACCTGCAGCCCCAGCCCGACAAAGTGCGCGTCACCACCGACAACGTCGATACCGAGATCGCCGAACAGGCCGGCCCGCAACTCGTGGTGCCGGTCTCCAACCAGCGCTATGCCCTGAACGCGGCCAACGCGCGCTGGGGCAGCCTGTACGATGCCCTCTACGGCACCGACGCCCTGCCCGAGACCGGCGGCGCCGAACGCGGCTCCGGCTACAACCCGGCGCGCGGCCAGGCCGTTATCGCCCGCGCCCGCGCCTTCCTCGACCAGGCCGCGCCGCTGGCCCAGGGCTCGCATGCCGAGGCCACCGGCTACTCGGTGCGCGACGGCAGGCTCGTGGTCGCGCTCAAGCAGGGCGAGACCGGCCTGCGCCGGCCGGAACAATTCATCGGCCACCAGGGCCAGGCCCAGGCCCCCTCGGCCGTCCTGCTCAAGAACAACGGCCTGCACTTCGAGATCCAGGTCGACCGCAGCAGCCAGATCGGCGCCACCGACGCCGCCGGCGTCAAGGACGTCGTGCTGGAAGCGGCCATCACCACCATCATGGACTGCGAAGACTCCGTCGCCGCGGTCGACACCGAGGACAAGGTCAAGATCTACCGCAACTGGCTGGGCCTGAACAGGGGCGACCTGACCGAGGAAGTCACCAAGAACGGCAAGACCTTCACCCGCCGCCTGAACCCCGACCGCCAATACACCGCCGCCGATGGCTCGACGCTGACCCTGCACGGGCGCTCGCTGATGTTCGTGCGCCACGTCGGCCACCTGATGACCAACCCCGCCGTGCTCGACAAGGACGGCAACGAGATCCCGGAAGGCATCCTGGACGCCGTCGTGGCCACGCTGGCCTCGCTGCCCGACCTGAAGATCCGCCGCAACTCGCGCAAGGGCTCGTTCTACGTGGTCAAGCCCAAGATGCACGGCCCCGCCGAAGTCGCCTTCGCCAGCGAACTGTTCGACCGCGTCGAAGACCTGCTGGGCCTGCCGCGCCACGCGATGAAGATGGGCATCATGGACGAGGAACGCCGCACCAGCGTCAACCTCAAGGCCTGCATCGCGGCCGCCAGCCCCCGCGTGGCCTTCATCAACACCGGCTTCCTGGACCGCACCGGCGACGAAATCCACACCGCCATGGAAGCCGGTCCCATGCTGCGCAAGGGCGACATGAAGGCCTCGGCCTGGATCGCCGCCTACGAGCGCAGCAATGTGCTGATCGGCCTGGACGCCGGCCTGCGCGGCCGCGCCCAGATCGGCAAGGGCATGTGGGCCATGCCGGACCTGATGGCCGCCATGCTGGAACAGAAGATCGCCCATCCCAAGGCGGGCGCCAACACCGCCTGGGTCCCTTCGCCCACCGCCGCCACCCTGCACGCCATGCACTACCACCAGGTGGACGTGCAGGCCGTCCAGCAGGAACTGGAAAAGACCCGGCTCGGAACGGTCAGCCAGGAACTCCTGCAAGGCCTCCTGACCGTCCCCGTCGGCGACCCCGCCGCCTGGTCGCCCGCCGACATCCAGCAGGAACTCGAGAACAACGCGCAAGGCATCCTGGGCTACGTGGTCCGCTGGATCGACCAGGGCGTGGGCTGCTCCAAGGTGCCCGACATCCACAACGTCGGCCTGATGGAAGACCGCGCCACCCTGCGCATCTCCAGCCAGCACATCGCCAACTGGCTGCGCCACGGCATCACCAACGAAGCCCAGGTCCGCGATGTGCTCAAGCGCATGGCCAAGGTGGTCGACCAGCAGAACGCCGGCGATCCGCTGTACGAACCCATGTCCGGCAACGAAGAAACCTCCCTGGCCTTCCAGGCCGCCTCCGCCCTGGTCTTCGAAGGCCGCAGCCAGCCCAACGGCTACACCGAACCGCTGCTGCACGCCTACCGCGCGAAGAAGAAGGCGCAGGCCCGCTAGCCGCTCATCATGCCCACCCCGCGCGGCTCATGTCCGGCCCGCGCGGGGGCAGCCGCCCGGAGCCGGATGCGCCCGCCTCAAGCCCCCTTCCTGGAGGCATCTCTCGCATACTGGTCCACGGCCCCCGCCATCTCCCTAAGCACCTGCTCCATGGACTTCACCCCGTAGGGATAGAAAGCCTTCTTCTCGCCCCGCTTCCACCGCTCCCGCACCTGCGGGTCCCGCAAGTCCCAATCCGGCCGTATCTCCCGCGTCAGCGCCCGCAACTCGCCATGCAGCTCGGCCACCGACGGGCGGCCCCAGTAGTAATAGCCGTTCCAGACCTTGCGTATCTCCAGTCCGGGCGCCAGCAGCAAGGTGTGCGGAATCATCGGTTCATGCTGCGTGTCCGTGTACTCCAGGATGTCCAGCTCATCCCGCACCCGCTTCTGCTCGTCGTACAGAAAGGGATAGTGCGCCCCCAGTTGCTGGCGCAGATTGTTGGTCGTGTGCCAGTCGTCCGTGGTCACCACCACCAACCGGCAGTTGCCCACCACCAGTTGCGGATGGAACCGGGTCAAGGCCTTCAACTGCTCGCGGTCCTTGGGGCAGAAGAACCCGCGGATCAGCACCAGCAGCATGGGGTCGTCCCCCTGCAGCGCCGACAGCGCGCGGGCCGTCTTCGTATGGTCGGGCAGGACATAGTCGGGCAGCACCTGCCCCGCTTCGAGCTTCACCGTCATGATGCACCTCCTATCAAGCCAGGATGGCGCGCGGCAAGTGCCGTGCCCACGCTGTTTTGACGCGCTGCGGGACGGGCACTATTCTTAGCGGGCAACAAGAAACCCATGAGGAGACCCACCATGCCCCACCGCCTCCGCGCCCCCTGCGCGCGCCGCGCCTTCCTCGCACAATGTGCGGCCGCCGCAACGCTCGCCGGCGTCGCGCTCCAGCCCATGGCCCACGCCGCCGACGCCTACCCCTCCAAACCGGTCACCCTGGTCACCTCCTTCTCGGTAGGCAGCGGCCCCGACACCGTGCTGCGCCTGGTGGCCGACCGCCTGGGCAAGGCCTGGGGCCAGCGCGTCGTGGTCGAGAACCGGCCGGGCGGCGCGGGCTTCATCGCCATCGATTCCTTCAAGCGCTCGGCGCCCGACGGCTACTCGCTGCTGCAGCTCGACAGCGAACAGCTCGCCGCCCTGCCCCATCTGTACAAAAGCCGCCAGTACGATCCCGACAAGGTCTTCGACCCGGTCGCCACGCTGTTCATCACGCCCTTCCTGGTTTCCGTCTCGGCCCAGTCGCCCTGGAAATCGGTCTCCGACCTCGTCGCGGCCGCCAAGGCCAAGCCCGGCCAGGTCACCTATGGATCCTGGGGCATAGGCAGCCCCGGCCACCTGGGCGGCATCGCCCTGGAAAACGAAGCGAACGTCAGCATGCAGCACGTGCCCTACAAGGAAGTCGGGCAACTGTACGCGGCCGTCAGCACCCAGGAAGTGAACTGGAGCATGGCCACCATTGCCTCCAGCCAGGGCCCCTACCAGGCCGGCAAGCTGCGCTACATCGCCGTCGCGGCCCCCAAGCGCATCCCGCAGATGCCCGACGTACCCACGGTGGCCGAAAGCGGGGGCCCCGCCAGCCTGGACGTCAATTCCTTCGTCGTGCTGCTGGCGCCCAAGGGCCTGCCGGCGGCCATCCGCGACAAGATCAACGCCGACGTCGCCAAGGTCGTGGCCGACCCCGAGATCAAGAAGCGCCTGGATACCTTCGCCTTCCAGACCATCAGTTGGTCGCCCGACGAAATCCACCGCCAGGTCGCGGCCAAGTCCAAGACCTACCAAGGGCTGATCCAGAAGGCCAACGTCACGCTGGAATGACCCGGGGAACGAGCATGAAGGTCTGCATCGTGGGCGCCGGCGCCATCGGCCGCTTCATCGGCGCCCGCCTGGCGGCCACCGGCGCCTGCTCGGTCAGCGCCCTGGCCCGCGGCGCCACGCTCGAGGCGCTGCAATCGCACGGCTGGCGGCTGCGGCAGGAAGGCGGACTCGTCCAGGTCCCGGCCACGGCCAGCGACCGCACCGAGGCCCTCGGTCCGCAGGACCTGGTCGTCGTCGCGGTCAAGGGCCCCGCCCTGGCCGCCGTGGCGGACGGCCTCGCGCCGCTGCTGGGCCCGGACACCGCCGTGCTGCCGGCCATGAACGGCGTGCCCTGGTGGTTCGCGCAAGGCCTCCTGCCGCCGGAACAGGCCCGCCTGTCGACCATCGACCCCGATGGCCGGATCGCGCGCGGCATTCCCCTGGCGCGCGTGATCGGGTGCGTGGTCCACGCCAGCACCTCGACGCCGGAGCCGGGCGTCGTCCAGCATCACATGGGCGGCGGGCTGGTCATCGGCGAACCGGACGGCTCGTCCTCGGAACGGGTCGAGCGCATCGTCGCGCTGCTTGCCCAGGCGGGCTTCGACGCCACCGCCTCGCGGGCCATCCGCCAGGACATCTGGTACAAGCTGTGGGGCAACATGACCATGAATCCGGTCTCGGCCATCACCGGCGCCACGGTCGACCGCATCCTGGACGACCCGCTGGTACGCCGGTTCTGTTCCGACGCCATGGACGAGGCGGCCCGCATCGGCCTCGAACTGGGCTGCGCCATCGACCAGAGCGCCGAGGACCGCCACGCCGTCACGCGCAAGCTCGGCGCCTTCAAGAGTTCCATGCTGCAGGATGCGGAGGCGGGGCGTCCGCTGGAGCTGGACGCCATCGTGGCCGTGGTGCGCGAGCTTGGCCGGAAAGTGGGCGTACCCACGCCCAGCATCGACGCCCTGTTCGGCCTGGCCCGCCTGTACGGCCGGGCGCACGGCCTCTATCCGGACGTTAGCGCGTAGAAGAGGATACGAAGAATGCGCCGATCACCGTCTTGACGTCGGTGACTTCCCCCTGGCGGATCCAGGCAATCAGGTCCTCCAGCGGGGCCGTGAACACTTCCAGGAACTCGTGCTCGTCCAGGCGCTGCTCGCCCCGCTCCAGGCCCTCGGCCAGGAACAGCACGATGCGCTCGTTGGCATAGGCGATGGCGTTATGGATGGTGGTGAGCTCGGTCCACTTGTTGGCCCGATAGCCCGTTTCCTCCAGCAGCTCCCGCTGCGCGGTCGCGAGCGGGGCCTCGCCGGGGTCGATCTTGCCCGCGGGGAATTCGATGAAGGCCCGGTGCATGGGATAGCGGTACTGCCGCACCAGCACCACCTGCCCATCCGGCAGCATGGGCACGATCATGGAGGCGCCCGGATGCATGATGTACTCGCGCGTGGCCGTGGCCCCTCCCGGCAGCCGGACGGTGTCCCGGCGCACGTCCAGCAGCTTGCCGCGGAACACCGCCTCGCTGGTGAGGGGCTCCTCGCGCAGCCGCTCCGAACTGCGCGCCAGTTCTTCCAGTGCTCGATCGTCGCTCATCGGGCGGTCCGTTTGAAAAGATAGCGGTACACGAAGCCGGGATAGGCCAGCACGAGATACAGCGTCAGGGTGATGGCATAGAACTGCCATCCCTGGGGAAACACGTTGCCCAGGCTGGCCTCGAATCCCAGGCCGATGCCGCCGACCACCAGGTACAGCACCAGCACTTCGACCAGCCTCAGCCAGAACGGCTTGCGGGCGGGCGCGCCGTCCCGGCGGAAGGCCACCGCGCCGAACACGCGTTCCGTCAGGAACGGCAGGTTGGCGGTCACCAGGGCCAGCAGGATCAGGACGTAGATGGCGAGGGTCTGTTTCAAGGCGGGGTTCCTGTCACGACAAACCCGGTCGGGAACGGCGGCGGCGCAATCGCGCCGCCGCCGGAAAAGAAGCTCAGAGCGCGAGCGAGCTGGAGATGGCCTGGGCGCACAGGGCGACCAGCGGCGCGGGGAACACGCCCAGGACCAACAGCAGCACGCCGTTGACCGACAGCACGGTGCGGAAACCGGCCGAACCCTGCAGCGGGGCCTGGTCGACCGGATCGTCGAAGTACACGACCTTCACCACCCGCAGGTAGTAGAAGGCGCCGATCAGCGAGAACAGCACGGCCACCACGGCCAGCACGACGTGGTTGGTCTGGATCAGCGACTGCAACACCGCCAGCTTGGCGTAGAAGCCGACCGTGGGCGGAATGCCGGTGAGCGAGAACATCTGCACCAGCATCACGCCGGCGAACCACGGGTTGCGGCGGTTCAGGCCCTTCAGGTCGTCGACGTTCTCGCACTCGAAGCCCGAGCGCGACAGCAGCATCAGCACGCCGAACGAGCTGAGCGTGGTCAGCACATAGACGACCACGTAGAACATGGCCGACGTATAGGCGTTCTGGGCGTTGAAGGCGCTGCCCTCGATCACGCCGGACATCAGGCCCAGCAGCACGAAACCCATGTGCGAGATGGTCGAATAGGCCAGCATGCGCTTGATGTTGGACTGCATGATGGCGGCGAGGTTGCCGATGGCCAGCGACAGCACGGCCATGATCGCCAGCATGGGCTGCCAGTCGGCCGCCAGGCCGAACAGGCCGTCGACCAGCAGGCGCAGCACGATGGCGAACGCGGCCAGCTTGGGCGCGCCGCCCAGCAGCAGCGTCACGGCCGTGGGCGCGCCCTGGTAGACGTCGGGCACCCACATGTGGAACGGCACGACGCCGAGCTTGAACGCCAGGCCCGCGACCAGGAACACCAGGCCGAAGACCAGGATCATGTGGTTGTCGGTCGCGCCGGAGGTGGCGCGGGCGATGCCGGCCAGGTTCAGCGTGCCGGTGGCGCCGTAGATCATGGACATGCCGTACAGCAGCAGGCCCGAGGCCAGCGCGCCCAGCACGAAGTACTTCATGGCGGCCTCGGTGGACACGGTGTGCTCGCGGCGCAGCGCGACCAGCGCGTAGAACGACAGCGACATCAGCTCCAGGCCGAGGTAGATCGTCAGCATGTTGCCGGCCGAGATCATGACCATCTGGCCCAGCAGCGCCAGCAGCGACAGCACGTACAGCTCGCCGCCGCGCAGCATGCCGCGGTCCTTGGCGTAAGCCTTGCCGTAGATCAGCGTCACGCCTACCGCGATATACGAGAACACCTTGAGCACGTGGCCCAGGCTGTCCGCCACGTACATGCCGTCGAAGGCCGTGCCCTGCACGCCCGAGGCCAGGTCCGACAGGCTCATCCAGGTCAGCGCCACCAGTGCGGCCAGGGACAGGATGTGCGTCACCGCGCGGCCTTCATCCTTGACGAACAGGTCGATCAGCAGGATGGCGGACGTCAGCACCAGCAGTGTGATCTCCGGCGCGACGAGAGACAGGTTCAGATTGGCGAATTCCATTGCGTAACGTCCGGCGTCTTACAGTTTCGAAATGGCGACATGCTTGAGCAGCGCGTCGACCGAGACGTGCATCACGTCGGTGAAGGGCGCGGGATGGACGCCCATGTACAGCACGGCGATGGCCATCACGCCCAGGATGAAGAACTCGCGGGCGTTGACGTCGGCCAGCTCGCGCACGTGCTGGTGGGTGATGTCGCCGAACACGACGCGCTTGACCATCCACAGCGAGTACGCGGCGCCCAGGATCAGGGCCGTGGCGGCCAGCAGGCCGATCCAGAAGTTGTACTCGACCGAGCCCATGATGACGAAGAATTCGCCCACGAAGCCGCTGGTGGCCGGCAGGCCGCTGTTGGCCATCGAGAACAGCACGAAGAACGTGGCGAACTTCGGCATGGTGTTGACCACGCCGCCGTAGTCGGCGATGCGGCGCGAGTGCACGCGGTCGTACAGCACGCCTATGCACAGGAACATCGCGCCCGACACGAAGCCGTGCGAGACCATCTGCACGATGGCGCCCTCGACGCCGGCGGTGTTGAAGATGAAGAAGCCCAGGGTCACGAAGCCCATGTGCGCCACGGACGAATACGCGACCAGCTTCTTCATGTCGTCCTGAACCAGCGCCACCAGGCCGATGTAGATGACGGCGATCAGCGACAGCGCGATCATCAGGCCCGACAGGCTATGCGCGGCGTCGGGCACGATGGGCAGCGACAGCCGCAGGAAGCCGTAGGCGCCCAGCTTCAGCATGATGGCGGCCAGCACCACCGAGCCGCCCGTGGGCGCCTCGACGTGGGCGTCGGGAAGCCAGGTGTGGACCGGCCACATCGGCACCTTCACCGCGAAAGCCATCAGGAAGGCCAGGAAGATCAGGATCTGCTCGGTCTGGCCCAGCGGCAGCTTGTGCCAGGCCAGGATGTCGAACGTGCCGCCGGCCGAATGCCACAGGTAGATGAACGCGACCAGCGTCAGCAGCGAACCCAGCAGCGTGTACAGGAAGAACTTGAACGCCGCGTAGACCCGGTTGGGGCCGCCCCACACGCCGATGATGATGTACATCGGGATCAGCGTGGCCTCGAAGAACACGTAGAACAGGAGGCCGTCCAGTGCCGCGAACACGCCTATCATCAGGCCCGACAGGATCAGAAAGGCGCCCATGTACTGGGCGACGCGGCTGGTGATGACTTCCCACCCGGCCAGCACCACGATGATGGTGATGAAGGCCGTCAGCAGGACGAACCACAGCGAGATGCCGTCCACGCCCAGGTAATAGGACACGCCGTACTCGGCGATCCAGGCGGCCTTCTCGACGAACTGCATCTGCGCCGTCGAGGCGTCGAAGCCGGTGTAAAGCGGCAGGGTGACCAGGAAGCCGGCGATCGCGCCGATCAGCGCCAGCACGCGGGCGACGGTGGGGTTGCTGTCTCGGCCCACCGCCAGCACCAGGATGCCGAAGACGATCGGGGTGAAGATCGCAAGCGAGAGCCACGGAAAAGAAGTTTGAGCCATATCGCTTGCCATCAATTGTTCAGCAGGACGAAGAAGGTCACCAGGGCCATGATGCCGATGATCATGGCGAAGGCGTAGTGATAGATGTAGCCCGATTGCAGGTGGCGGACCACCCCGGCGAACCAGCCCACCAGACGGGCGCTGCCGTTGACCAGGAGGCCGTCGATCAGGGACTTGTCGCCCACCTTCCAGAAGCCGCCGCCCAGCGCGCGGGCACCGCGCGCGAACACGGCTTCGTTGATCTTGTCCATGTAGTACTTGTTGTCGAGCAGGTTGTACAACCAGCCTGCGCGAGCCTTGATGGCGGCGGGAATGGCCGGCTTGACCATGTAGAAGAACCACGCCAGGACCACGCCGGCCAGCATCAGCCAGAACGGCACGGTACTGAACGCATGCAGCCCGTAGGCCACCCAGCCGTGGAAGTCCTCGGCCAGGTGCTCCATGACGGGGCGATCGGGCGAATTGAAGATCACGCCCTTGAAGAAGTCGCCGAACAGCATGGGGCCGATCGCGATCGCGCCGATCACCACCGACGGGATGGCCAGCAGCACCAGCGGCACCGTCACCACGGCGGGCGACTCGTGCGGCACGCCGCCGTGATGGTGGTCGTCGTGGCCGTGGTCGTCATGGCCATCGTGCGCGTGGTCGTCGTGTCCATGCCCGTGCGCGCCCGAGGTGTCGAAGCGCTCCTTGCCGTGGAAGACCAGGAAGTACAGGCGGAACGAGTAGAACGCCGTCACGAAAACGCCGGCCAGCACCGCGAAGTAGGCGAAGCCCGACCCCCAGACGTGGGACAGCTTGGCCGCCTCGATGATGTTTTCCTTCGAGTAGAAGCCGGCGAAGAACGGCGTGCCGATCAGCGCCAGCGAACCCAGCAGGAAGGTGATCCAGGTGATGGGCATGTACTTGCGCAGGCCGCCCATGTTGCGGATGTCCTGGTCGTGGTGCATGCCGATGATGACCGAGCCCGCCGCCAGGAACAGCAGCGCCTTGAAGAAGGCGTGGGTCATCAGGTGGAAGATCGCCACCGAGTAGGCCGAGGCGCCCAGCGCGACGGTCATGTAGCCCAGCTGCGACAGCGTGGAATAGGCCACCACGCGCTTGATGTCGTTCTGGATGATGCCCAGGAAGCCCATGAACAGCGCGGTGATCGCGCCGATGATGATGATGAACGACAGCGCGGTGGGCGACAGCTCGAACAGCGGCGAGAAACGCGCCACCATGAAGATGCCCGCCGTCACCATGGTGGCGGCGTGGATCAGCGCGGAGATCGGGGTCGGGCCTTCCATCGAATCGGGCAGCCAGACGTGCAGCGGGAACTGCGCCGACTTGCCCATGGCGCCCACGAACAGCGCGATGCAGGCCACGCTCAGCAGCATCCAGTCGGTGCCCGGGAAGGTCAGGCCGGCCAGTTTGTCGGACTGCGAGAACACTTCGGTGTAGTTCATCGAGCCGGCGTAGGCGAACAACAGGCCGATGCCCAGCACGAAGCCGAAGTCCCCTACCCGGTTGACCAGGAAGGCCTTCATGTTGGCGAAGATCGCGGTGGGACGGGTGTACCAGAAGCCGATCAGCAGGTAGGACACCAGGCCCACGGCTTCCCAGCCGAAGAAGAGCTGGAGCATGTTGTTGGACATGACCAGCATCAGCATCGAGAAGGTGAACAGCGAGATGTAGGCGAAGAAGCGCTGGTAGCCGGGATCGTCCTTCATGTAGCCGATGGTGTAGATGTGCACCATCAGCGACACCGAGGTGACCACCACCATCATCATGGCCGACAGCGTGTCGATCATGAAGCCGATTTCCAGCTTGATGCCGCCGATCGCGCTCCAGGTGTAGAGCGTGCCGTTGAAGGTGTTGCCCGCCAGGACGTCCTGCAGCACGAAGGCCGAGCCGATGGCCGAGACCAGCACGCCCAGGATCGTGACCCAGTGCGCGCCGGCGCGGCCGACCCAGCGTCCGAGGAAGCCGGTGCCGAACAGGCCGGCGATGGCGGACCCGACCAGCGGGGCGAAAGCGATGAGGAGATAGAGCTTAGGTACCGACATGTCTTGATTTTCTCGTAGCCCGGACCGTCAGCCCTTCAGCCGGTCAAGTTCATCAACATTGATCGTGTTCAGGTTGCGGAACAATACAACCAGGATCGCCAGGCCGATGGCGGACTCGGCGGCCGCCACGGTCAGGATGAAGAACACGAACACCTGCCCGCTCAGATCGCCCATCCAGCTGGAGAAAGCGACGAAATTCATGTTCACCGCCAGCAGCATCAGTTCGATCGCCATCAGCAGCACGATGATGTTCTTGCGGTTGAGGAAGATGCCGACGATGCTGATCGCGAACAGGATCGCGCCCAGCACGAGGAAGTGGCCTAGGGTCAGGGTCATGGTTGGCTTCCCTTGGGTTCGGTGGCGGCAGGCGCCTGGGCGCCCTCGCCTTCCCGGGAATTTTCGGTTTGCGACGGAATCGATACCAGGCGGACGCGGTCCTGGCGACGCACGCGGATCTGCTCGGACGGCCGGGTCACCTTGACGTCGGAGCGGCGGCGCAGCGTGAGCGCGATGGCGGCGACCATGCCCACCAGCAGGATCACGGCGGCGATCTCGACGGCGTAGATGTACTCGGTGTACATCGCCACGCCGATGGCGCGCGTGTTGTTGAAGTCGGCCGGCGCCTGCGGCACGCTGGGGTCCCAATAGGCATTGGCCAGCACGAAGGCCATTTCCCCGACCATGATGGCGCCCACCACGATGCCCAGCGGCAGGTAGGTCTTGAAGCCCTGGCGCAGCTTGGCGCTGTCGATGTCCAGCATCATCACGACGAACAGGAACAGCACCATCACCGCGCCCACGTACACGAGCACCAGCAGGATGGCGAGGAACTCCGCCTTCAGCAGCATCCAGATCATGGAGGCGGTGAAGAACGACAGCACCAGGTGCATGACGGCGGTGACGGGGCTGCGCGCGACGATGACCCGGCAGGCGGCCACGACGAGGATCGCGGCGAATATATAGAACAGTATGGCGGTCATGGTGTGGGTTTCGTTTACCGGTATTTCGCGTCCTGCGCACGGTTCTGCGCGATCTCGGCTTCATAGCGGTCGCCGACCGCCAGCAGCATTTCCTTGGTGAAATACAGGTCGCCCCGCTGTTCGCCGTGATATTCGTGGATGTGCGTCTCGACGATGGAATCCACCGGGCAGCTTTCTTCGCAGAAGCCGCAGAAGATGCACTTGGTCAGGTCGATGTCGTAGCGGTTGGTACGGCGCGTGCCGTCGTCGCGCACCTCGGATTCGATCGTGATCGCCACCGCCGGACAGACCGCCTCGCACAGCTTGCAGGCGATGCAGCGCTCTTCCCCGTTGGGGTAGCGGCGCAAGGCATGCAGGCCCCGGAAGCGCGGGGACATCGGGGTCTTTTCCTCGGGATACTGCACCGTGATCTTGCGGGCGAACATGTACCGCCCCGTCAGGCGCAATCCCTTGAGGAGTTCGGTCAGCATCAGGCTGCCGAAGAATTCCTTGATCGCTTGCATGATTCAGTCCTGCCTATTCTTGGGCTCGCACAGGGCGGGCATTACTTCCAGATGTTCCAGGGCGTCTGCATCCAGACCGCCACCACGAGCAGCCAGACCAGCGTCAGCGGGATGAAGACCTTCCAGCCCAGGCGCATGATCTGGTCGTAGCGGTAGCGCGGGAAAGACGCACGGAACCAGATGAACAACGAGACCACGAAGAACGTCTTGACCGCCAGCCAGATCCAGCCCGGCACCCAGGTCAGCGGCGCCACATCGACCGGAGGCAGCCAGCCGCCCAGGAACATGATCGAGGCCAGCGCGGACAACAGGATCATGTTGGCGTATTCGCCCAGGAAGAACAGGGCGAAGGTCATGCCCGAATATTCCACCATGTGGCCGGCGACGATTTCCGACTCGCCCTCGACCACGTCGAACGGGTGGCGGTTGGTTTCCGCCACGGCGGAAATGACGTAGATCACGAACAGCGGCAGCAGCGGCAGCCAGTTCCACGACAGGAAGGTCAGCCCCATGCCGGCGAAGCGTCCGTCGGCCTGCTTGAGCACGATCTCGCTCATGTTCAGGCTGCCGGACACCAGCAGCACCGTCACCAGCACGAAACCGATGGCCAGCTCATAGGACACCATCTGCGCCGAGGCGCGCAGCGCGCCCAGGAAGGCGTACTTCGAGTTCGAGGCCCAGCCGGCGATGATCACGCCGTAGACCCCCAGCGAGGTGATCGCCATGATGTAGAGCAGGCCGGCATTGACGTTGGCCAGCACGACCTCGGGACCGAACGGCACCACCGCCCAGGCGGCCAGCGCCGGCATCAGCACCACCGCGGGCGCCACGATGTAGAGCACCTTGTTGGCGTTGCTGGGAACGATCACTTCCTTGGTCAGCAGCTTCAGCACGTCGGCGAACGGCTGCAGCAGCCCCTTCGGGCCCACGCGGTTGGGGCCGAGGCGGATGTGCATCCAGCCGATCATCTTGCGTTCCCAGTACGTGAGATAGGCCACGCACAGGATGATGGGCACCGCGATGCAGACGATCTTGACGATGTTCCACACCACCGACCAGGCTGCCGGGCCGATCAGCTCCGTTCCATGAGCCTGAATGACGTCGATCCACTGCATCAGGCACGCTCCACGCTGAGTTGTTCGAATGCGCCGCCGAGCGCGAAGGTCGAGGCATGGGCGGCGGCGATGCGCACGGCGCCGGCGGGCACTGCGTCATCCACGGAAAGAAAGAGTTCGACCGAGCCGGTCGCCGACTTCACGCGCACGCGGTCGCCGTCGGCCAGGCCCAGACCGGCCACGGTGGCCGCGTTGGCGCGGGCTTCGGGCACGTCGGCGGCCGGGGTGGCCTGAAGCGCTCCGGCGCGGCGCACGATGGCGTCGCTGAAGAACACCGGCACGTCGGCCACGCGCTGCAGGCCCTGGACCGACTCGCCCACGCCAGGCTTGGCGCCGATGGCGTTCGACAGGCGCGGCGCGATCTCGCCGGCCAGCACCGCGTCGCGCACGGATTCGGAAGTCTCGTCGTCGAAGCCCGGCAGTTCCAGCGCATTGCCCAGCACGCGCAGCACCTTCCAGCCCGGGCGCGTCTGGCCCAGCGGGCGGACCGTGCCCTTGAAGCTCTGCGCCCTGCCCTCGGCATTGACGAAGGTGCCCGAGGTTTCGGTGAACGGCGCGATGGGCAGCATCACATGGGCCCAGTCCTCGGCCGCGGAACGGAACGAGGTCAGCGCGACGTTGAATTGCGCGGCGCGCAGCGCACGCAGCGCGGCCACGCCGTCGGCCGCGTCCAGCGCCGGCTCGGCATGCACGACGATATGGGCCTTGAGCGGCTCGGCGAACATCTGCGCCGCGGTCTTGCCGCCGCGCACCGGCACGGCTTCGGCCAGGTAGCCGCCCACCGTGTTGCCGCCCTCGGTGGTGAAGCCCAGGCGGGCGCCGGTGGCCTGCGCGATCAGTTGCGCGTTGGCCGCCAGCGTCGAGGCCTGCGGATGCTGTACCGCCAGGTTGCCCAGCAGCACGGCGGTGTTTTCGCCGGAAGCCAGCAGCTCGGCGATGCGGCGAGCCGCTTCGCCCGGCTGCACGCCGGCCAGTTCGGGCGCGACGGCCGCTTCCTTGGCCTGGGCCAGCGCCACGGCGATCTCCGCCAGCACCGACGGCAGCGCCGCCGGCGCGACCGTGACGCGCCCGGCCACGGGCATCAGCGGATCGTCGGCCGCCACGTCGACCAGGATGACCTGCGTGCCGGCCTTGGCGGCCTGGCGCAAGCGCTGGGCCAGCAGCGGGTGGTCCTTGCGCAGGAACGAGCCGACCACCAGCACGCGGTCCAGCGTGGCGATGTCGGCCAGGGCCATGCCCAGCCACGGGGCGCCGCTGCGCGCGGCGTCGAAACCCGCGTCGGTCTGGCGCAGGCGGAAATCGATGTTGTCGGAACCCAGGGCACGCACCAGGCGCGCCAGCAGGGCGAATTCCTCGGTCGTGGCGTATTGCGCCGCCAGCGCGCCGATCTGGCCGGCGCCGTAGCTGTTCTTGACCGATTGCAATCCGGCCGCCACGGCGTCCAGCGCCTCGGCCCACTCGACCTCCTTCCACAGTCCGTCGGTGCCGCGCACCATCGGGACGGACAGGCGGTCCTCGCTGTTCAGGCCTTCGTACGAGAAGCGGTCGCGGTCGCTGATCCAGCACTCGTTGACGGCTTCGTTCTCGAACGGCACGACGCGCATGACGCGGTCGTTCTTGACCTGGACGATCAGGTTGGCGCCGATGCTGTCATGCGGACTGACCGACTTGCGGCGGGCCAGCTCCCAGGTCCGGGCGCTGTAGCGGAACGGCTTGGACGTAAGCGCGCCGACCGGGCAGATGTCGATCATGTTGCCCGACAGTTCGGACTCGACCGCGCGGCCCACGAAGGTGGTGATCTCGGAATGCTCGCCACGGTTGATCATGCCGAGCTCCATGACGCCGGCGATCTCCTGGCCGAAGCGCACGCAGCGGGTGCACTGGATGCAGCGGGCCATTTCCTCGGCCGACACCAGCGGGCCCAGGTTCTTGTGGAACACGACGCGCTTTTCCTCGCTGTAGCGCGAGGAAGAGCCGCCGTAGCCCACGGCCAGGTCCTGCAGTTGGCACTCGCCGCCCTGGTCGCAGATCGGGCAATCCAGCGGGTGGTTGATCAGCAGGAACTCCATCACGCCCTTCTGGGCGTTGATGGCCTTCTCGGAAGCGGTATGGACCACCATGCCGTTGCTGACCGGCGTGGCACAGGCGGGCAGCGGCTTGGGGGCCTTCTCGACGTCGACCAGACACATGCGGCAGTTCGCCGCGATCGACAGCTTCTTGTGATAGCAGAAATGCGGCACGTAAAGGCCGACCTTCTGGGCGGCATGCATGATCATGCTGCCCTCGGCCACCTCCACTGTCTTGCCGTCGATCGTAATTTCAACCATCTTATTTCCGTTTGCCCCGTCATCGGGCGGGGCGTGTGCGTTTCGGTAAATACTTGCTTTGCGCGCGGACCGGCGGCTACAGGTACTCGGGCACCAGGCAGTGCTTGTGCTCGATGTGGTACATGAACTCGTCGCGGTAGTGCTTCAGGAAGCCCCGTACCGGCATGGCCGCGGCATCGCCCAGCGCGCAGATCGTGCGGCCCATGATGTTGCCGGCCACCGAATCGAGCAGGTCCAGGTCCTCCGGGCGGCCCTTGCCGCTCTCGATGCGATGGACCACGCGGTACAGCCAGCCCGTACCTTCGCGGCACGGCGTGCACTGGCCGCAGCTTTCCTCGAAATAGAAGTACGACAGGCGCAGCAGCGACTTCACCATGCAGCGCGTCTCGTCCATCACGATGACCGCGCCCGAGCCCAGCATCGACCCGGCCTTGGCGATCGAGTCGTAGTCCATCGTGCAGTCCATCATGATGTCGGCGGGCACCACCGGAGCGCTGGAGCCGCCGGGAATCACCGCCTTGAGCTTGCGGCCCCCCCGCACGCCGCCGGCCAGTTCCAGCAGCTTGGAGAACGGCGTGCCCATCGGCACCTCGAAGTTGCCCGGGTACTCGACGTCGCCCGAGACCGAGAACAGCTTGGTGCCGCCATTGTTGGGCTTGCCCACCTGCAGGTAGGCGTCGCCGCCGTTGCGGATGATCCAGGGCACCGCGGCGAAGGTCTCGGTGTTGTTGATCGTGGTCGGCTTGCCATACAGGCCGAAGCTGGCCGGGAACGGCGGCTTGAAGCGCGGCTGGCCCTTCTTGCCTTCCAGCGATTCGAGCAGCGCGGTTTCCTCGCCGCAGATGTAGGCGCCGTAGCCGTGGTGGGCATGCAGCTGGAAGCTGAAGCTCGAGCCGAGGATGTTGTTGCCCAGGAATCCGGCGGCGCGCGCCTCTTCCAGCGCTTCCTCGAAACGCTCGTACACCTCGAAGATCTCGCCGTGGATGTAGTTGTAGCCCACGGTGATGCCCATCGCGTAGGCGGCGATGGCCATGCCCTCGATCACGATGTGCGGGTTGTAGCGCAGGATGTCGCGATCCTTGAACGTGCCCGGCTCGCCTTCGTCGGAATTGCAGACCAGGTACTTCTGGCCCGGGAAGGTGCGCGGCATGAAGCTCCACTTCAGGCCGGTCGGAAAGCCCGCGCCGCCACGGCCGCGCAATCCCGAGGACTTGACCTCGGCGATGACCTGCTCGGGCGTCATGCCGGTGGACAGGATCTTGCGCAGGGCCTCGTAGCCGCCGCGCGCGACGTAGTCGTTCAGGCGCCAGTTGCCGCCGTCCAGCCCCGCCATGATCTGCGGGTCGATGTGGCGGTTGTGGAACGCCGTGCTGATGACCGGTTCGGCCACGCTCATTTTGCACCTCCGGCATTCGCCTCGGCCTTCAACTCATCGACGAGCGCGTCGAGCTTGGCCTCGGACATCTGAATGCACATACGCTTGTTGTTCACCAGCAGCACGGGCGCGTCGCCGCAGGCTCCCATGCATTCGCCCTCGATCAGCGTGAACACGCCGTCCGGGGTCGTTTCCCGATAATCGATACCCAGCTTCTGCTTCAGGTGATGCCCGGCCTTCTCTCCGTCGCGCAGGGCACAGGGCAGGTTGGTGCAGACCGAGATCTTGTACCGGCCCATGGGCTTGAGGTTGTACATGTTGTAGAAGGTCGCGACCTCCTGCACGGCGATGGGCGGCATGCCCAGGACGTTCGCGACTTCTTCCATCACCTCTTGCGACAGCCAGCCCTTCTCGTCCTGCGCGATGGCCAGCGCCGCCATCACGGCGGACTGTTTCTGTTCGGCCGGGTACTTGGAGACTTCGCGGTCGATCTTCTTGAGGGCCTGTTCGGAAAGCTGCATGGTGGTATCCGGTTGGGACGCGGTCATGGGTTCAGCGGTCGATCTCGCCGAACACGATGTCCTGCGTGCCGATAATCGTGACGGCGTCGGCGATCATATGGCCGCGCGCCATCTCGTCCAGCGATTGCAAGTGGGCAAAGCCCGGGGCGCGGATCTTCAGGCGGTACGGCTTGTTCGCGCCGTCGGACACCAGGTAGATGCCGAACTCGCCCTTGGGGTGCTCGACCGCGGCATAGGCCTCGCCCGGGGGCACGTGGAAACCTTCGGTGAAGAGCTTGAAATGGTGGATCAGCTCTTCCATGCTGGTCTTCATCTCGGCACGGCTGGGCGGAGCGACCTTGTGGTTGCTCGTCATGACCGGGCCGGGATTGTTGCGCAGCCATTCCACGCACTGCTTGATGATGCGGTTGCTCTGGCGCATTTCCTCGATGCGGACGAGGTAGCGGTCGTAGCAGTCGCCGTTCACGCCCACCGGCACGTCGAAGTCGACCAGGTCGTAGACCTCGTAGGGCTGCATCTTGCGCAGGTCCCACTCGATGCCCGAGCCGCGCAGCATGGGGCCGGTGAAGCCCAGCGCCTTGGCGCGCTCGGGGCTGACGATGCCGACGTCGACCAGGCGCTGTTTCCAGATCCGGTTGTCGGTCAGCAGGGTCTCGTATTCGTCGACGTAGGCCGGGAAGCGATTGGTGAAGGACTCGATGAAGTCGAGCAACGAACCCGAACGGTCCTCGTTCAGGGCCTTCATTTCCTTTTCGCTGCGCAGCTTGCTGGGGCGGTACTGCGGCATGCGCTCGGGCAGGTCGCGATAGACGCCGCCCGGGCGGTAGTAGGCCGCGTGCATGCGGGCCCCCGAGACCGCTTCATAGCAGTCCATCAGGTCCTCGCGCTCGCGGAAGGCGTACAGGAACACCGCCATCGCGCCCACGTCCAGGGCGTGCGAACCCAGGGACATCAGGTGATTCAGGATACGGGTGATCTCGTCGAACATCACCCGGATGTATTGCGCCCGCAGCGGCACTTCCACGCCCAGCATCTTCTCGATCGCCATGACGTAGGCGTGCTCGTTACACATCATGGACACGTAGTCGAGACGGTCCATGTAGGGCAAGGCCTGCAGGAAGGTCTTGTGCTCGGCCAGCTTTTCCGTGGCCCGGTGCAGCAGCCCGATATGGGGGTCGGCGCGCTGGATGACTTCGCCGTCCAGTTCCAGCACCAGCCGCAGCACGCCGTGCGCGGCCGGGTGCTGGGGACCGAAGTTGAGGGTGTAGTTCTTGATCTCTGCCATGATTAGCGCCCTGCTCCGTAACCGTCTTCGCGGATGACCCGAGGCGTGACCTCGCGCGGCTCGATGGTGACGGGCTGGTAGATGACCCGTTTCTGCTCGGGGTCGAAACGCATCTCGACGTTGCCCGACAGCGGGAAGTCCTTGCGGAAGGGATGGCCGATGAAGCCGTAGTCGGTCAGGATGCGGCGCAGGTCGGGATGCCCCTCGAACAGCACGCCGAAGAAATCGAAGGCCTCGCGCTCGTACCAGTTGACGCCGGGCCAGACGTCCACCAGGGAAGGCACGACCGGCATGTCGTCGTCGGCCGCGCAGGTGCGCACGCGCAGGCGCCAGTTGTGCGTGATCGACAACAGGTGCAGCACCACGGCGAAGCGTCCGGTCTCGCGGACCTCGTTGCCGTAGGTGGAATAGTCCATGCCGCACAGGTCGATGCAGCTCTCGAAGCGCAGCCCGGCATCGTCGCGCAGCGTCCGGCACACTTCCACGTACCGGTCCACCGGCACTTCGAGCGTCAGCTCGCCCAGGGCGAGTGTCAGGCGGATATCTTCGCCCAAGGCGCTGAGCAGATTCTGGCGCAGGGTTTCAAGCTTGGTCATGAGCGCTCGGATCAAAAGACGGCGCCGGACGGGCCTGGGCCGGTCCGGTCGGGAAAATGGAAGTGGAGAGTGCGCACACCGGCATCGAGGTCAACGCGCGATGGTATTGGTGCGGCGGATCTTGTTCTGCAGTTGCAGCAAGCCGTACACCAGCGCTTCGGCGGTAGGGGGGCAGCCCGGGACGTAGACGTCGACCGGCACGATGCGATCGCAGCCGCGCACCACCGAATAGGAATAGTGGTAGTACCCGCCGCCGTTGGCGCACGAGCCCATGGAGACCACCCAGCGCGGCTCGGGCATCTGGTCGTAGACCTTGCGCAAGGCCGGCGCCATCTTGTTGCACAGCGTACCGGCCACGATCATCAGGTCGGACTGGCGCGGGCTGGGCCGGAAGATGATGCCGAAGCGGTCGAGGTCGTAGCGCGCCGCGCCCGCGTGCATCATTTCGACCGCGCAACAGGCCAGGCCGAAGGTCATGGGCCACAGCGACCCCGTCTTCGCCCAGTTGATGACCTTGTCGGCGGTCGTGGTGATGAAGCCTTCGTTGAGAATTCCGTCGATAGCCATGAATGAAACCCGGTGTGTCCTTCGGCGTGCTGCTGGGATCACTCCCAGTCGAGCGCGCCCTTTTTCCATTCGTAGATGAAGCCGATCACGAGAACGGCCAGAAATACCGCCACGGTCCCGAAACCCAGCAGGCCTACCTGCTCGTTGGCCATGGCCCACGGAAACAGAAACGCGATCTCGAGGTCGAACAGGATGAACAGGATGGCGACGAGGTAGTAGCGCACGTCGAACTTCATGCGCGCGTCCTCGAAGGCCTCGAAGCCGCATTCGTACGGAGAGAGCTTTTCGCTGTCCGGCCGGTTCGGGCCGATCACAGAGCCAAGGAACATCAGCGCGAAACCGATGACGCTGCCCACGATGATGAACAGCAGGACAGGAAGGTAACTCTCGATATTCATCAGGTAACCTGTTCGAGTCACGCCACGGGCCTGAGGATGCCCGAGGCGTCATTTGCAAAATCGGCAGGATGCGGACCAGACTTCCTTGCGGCGGGCATGCCGAATGCCGCCTGTTGCCGCCCCGTCCGGAGCCGGCGCCATTCTAGACCACCTGCGTGTGCTTACATGCAAGGATGTATGTTTTTGCGCGGACCGCTGCGTTGTGAAGCCAGCGCGCATGGCGCAAAACCAAAACTGTCTTACCGGCTACTGCGGTAACTGTCGGACACGCATGTTTCATACCCACGCTCGTCCGACCGAAAGTATAGCGCAAACCCTGAGTCAACCGAAACGCCGCCCTACCCCTGCGCCCCAGGAAAAACCGCGTGCGGCAAGGCTTACGACACCCTGAACGCATTGACGGTTGCGTCGACCGTGCGAACGGTTTCCCGCAGGCTGGCTACCTGTGCCGCCATGGCGCCCGCCGCCTGCCGGTAATGGCCGGCCATGCCGGCCACGTCGCCCACGCGGCTCGCGACCCCGTCATTCAGCGACGACTGCTCGCGCAGCGCCTGCCCGATGGCGGCGACCACCCGTGCCGCCCGTTCCGAGCCCGAGTGCAGTTCGCCCATGAAACGGCCCGCCTCCTCGGCGCTGGCCTGTCCCACCGCCACAGCCTCCACCACTTCCCGCATCAATTCGGCGGCAGCCATCGTTTCATCGGCGATACGTTCCACGGTCTGGCCGATCTGCAGGCTGGAGGCCGCGCTTTTCTCGGCCAGCGTCCTGACCTGCTCGGCCACGACCGCGAAACCCCGGCCGTCCTCGCCCGCCCGCGCCGCCTCGATCGCCGCGTTCAGGGACAGCAGCTTGGTCTGCCCCGCGATGTCGGAGATCAGGCGAGCCACGTGGCGGATCGACTCGCCATGACGGCCCAGCGCATCCAGGGCTCGCGACGCCGCCGCCATCCGGCCTGCGATCGCGTCCATCCGGCCGCCCGCCGTCCCGATCAGCTCGCCGCCGCGCTGCGCCAGGCCACAGGCATCGCGGGACAGGCCGATCGCCTCCTCGACCGACGCCGCGACTTGCGCCATGCTGGCGGCCACCGCCTGCATGGATCCGGCCATGCGTTCCGCGGCGTCGTTCTGGCGGGCGGCCCCCGCGGCCACGTCGGCCGCGCCGGCGGACACCTCGTCCCCGGCCGCGTTCATGGTGGCCGACAAACCCTGCATCGCCGCCAGCGACGTACGCATGCGCGCCACCAGCCGGTCCAGCGCGCGCGCCATGTCCGCCACCTCGTCATTGCCGCGCACATCCGCGCGGGGGCGGAAATCCAGGTCGTCGGCGATCGATGCCAGGCGCGCGCGCATGCCGTCGATCGCGCCTACGATGGCGCGCCCCGCGCGCCAGGCGCCGGCCAGCATCAACAGGATGGCCGCGAGTCCCACGCCTGCGATCAGGCTTGCCAGGCCCCGGCTGGCCTGCCGCAGTTGCGCCGCCCTCTCGGCGGCCGCCTGCGCGCCGGCCTCCGCCAGGGCCTGCATGGCCTGCTGCGCCTGCACGTAGTAAGACTCCTGCGCCGAGTAGGCGGCCAGGTATTTCAGGAGCAGGAAGCGCTGTCGCTCCTCGCTGTCCACCTCCACCAGTTGCTTGAGCAGATCGGTAAGCGGTTTTTCCTTTTCTGCCCAAGCATGGAACGCCGCATCGAAGGTGCGCAGCGACTCGGCCTCGGCATCGGTGGCGGGCGCTTCGGACAGGGCGGCCCGCGCGGCTTCCATCGCTGCCCAGGTGCGGCCCTTCGACTGCAGCATGCGCTCCCATTCGTTGCGCGCCTCGATGGAATACTCGTCTGCCCACTGCAGCGGCTCCAGGCTGTGGCGGGCGATCTGCACCTGCCCTTCCCTCAGCGCGCCCAGCGCCACCAGCGCCGGCACCCGCCGCTGCGCGTAGTCGTCCACCGCCGCGCTCAGGCGCAACAGCCCCACCACCGAGCAACCGGCCACGACCGCGATCGCCACGATGCCGGCGGCCCCCAAGGCGAACAATTTGCTGCGTATCTTCATGACGTCCTGATGAAAATCCTAGGCCACAAACGGCAACGGCGGGGTTCCGGAGAACCCCGCCGTTGCGCGTCATTCCGTTTATCGGCCCGGACCGGACGGCGCTTTAGCAGCGTTACATCAATGACGGTTCGGTGACAGCGCCGCCTTCACTCGTAGCGCCGCACCAGCCCCGCCACATCGCCCATGAAGACCTCCGGCTCGTGCTCCCGAACCTGTTCGTACAGCCCCGAGCAGAACGCCGAGACCGGCGTCCGCACATCGAACTCGGCCGCCATGCGCTGCGAAATACCGATGTCCTTGGCCATCAGCTCGACCGCCGTGCGCGTGGGCTGGAAACGGCCGGCGGCCATCGCCGGCCCGAAGATCTGCAAGGGCTGCGAATCCGCGAAACCGCCCGCCAGCGCCGGCGCCAGGCGCTCGACGTCCACGCCGGCGCGCTGCGCGAGGCCGTAGGTCTCGGCGATCGTGAGCACGTTCACCGCGACGATCATCTGGTTGCATATCTTGGTGGTCTGGCCCGCACCGGCCGGTCCCATATGGGTCACGCGCGAAGTCAGCGGCGCCAGGAACGGCCCCGCCTTCTCGAGATCCGTGGCCTCGCCGCCGACGAAGCAGATCAGCGTGCCGCCCTCGGCGCCCGGCACGCCGCCCGACACGGGCGCATCCAGCCAGGACGCGCCCGTCCGGTCGCGCAGGCGGCGGCCGAAATCGCGCGCCTGCCCGGGCTCTATGGTCGAGAAATCGATCACCACCTTCCCCGCGCCCTGCCGGCCGGCACTGGCCAGGCCATCCGGGCCGAACGCCACCGACTCGACCGCCGCCCCATCCTTGACGCAAATCCCCACCACGTCCGCCGCCTGCAGCACCTGCGCGGGCGTGCCTGCCAGATTCGCGCCGGCCGCGACCAGCTCGGCCGCCCTGCCGGCATTGCGGTTCCACACGGTGAGCGCATGGCCCGCCGCAAGCAGGCGCCGCGCCATGGGCAGCCCCATGTTGCCGAGTCCGAGGAAGCCGAAATGACGGGATGTACTCATGAAACGCTGCTCCAGTCCGAGGGGCGGCCCGCGCCGCATGCGAGGGATGATAGCCGTCCGCCGGCGGGCACGCTTCCTGCGCAAGCACAGCGACGAGCAAGCAAGGAGCGTCCCCATGAAATATCGCCTGAAAAAACTGTCGGACCAGGTCGTCGTCATTACCGGCGCCAGCAGCGGGATAGGCCTGGCCACGGCCCGCGAGGCCGCGCGGCGCGGCGCCCGCCTGGTACTGGCCTGCCGCGACCAGGAGCGCCTGAACACGCTGGTCGAGGAACTTCGTGCTGACGGCGGCCAGGCCATTGCCGTGCAGATGGACGTCGGCAAGCGTGAAGACCACGAACGGTTGCTGCAGGCGGCGCTGGAAGCCCATGGCACCGTGGATACCTGGATCAACAACGCCGGCGTTTCGATCTTCGGCAGGATCGAGGACGTGCCGGTCGAAGACCAGCGCAAACTCTTCGACACGAATTACTGGGGCGTGGTCTACGGCTCCATCGTGGCCGTGGGACATCTGCGCGAACATGGCGGCGCCCTGATCAACGTGGGCAGCGAAGTGTCGGACCGCGCCGTGCCGCTGCAAGGCGCGTATTCCGCCTCCAAGCACGCGGTCAAGGGCTTCACCGATGCGCTGCGCATGGAGCTGGAAAACGAAGGCGCGCCCGTCTCGGTCACGCTGATCAAGCCGGCATCCATCGCGACGGGCTTCACCGCCCATGCCCGCAATTACATGGACGTCGAACCGCGCCTGCCGCCCCCGGTCTACGCTCCCGAGGTAGCGGCCCGCGCCATCCTGTACGCCGCAGAGCATCCGCGCCGCGACCTTTACGTAGGCAGCGCCGCCAAGGCGATCGGACAATTCGGGCAGCGCATGCCCGGCCTGGCCGACCGCATGGGGAGTTGGCTGATCAAGCACCAGCGCACCGGCATCCCATCCCGCTCGCGAGACGATGGGCTGGAATCCCCGGGCCGGGACGATACTCCCGCCTATCCCCAACGCGGGCGGCGCCATAGCGCCTATACGCACATGGCGACCCGTGGCCGCGCGCCCATGCTGGCCGCCTGCGCGGTGGTACTGGTGGGTGCCGTGCTGGGAGTTGCCCACGCCCGGCGGTCCTGAACCCTGCCTACGCCGGAGGCTTCGGCTACGCCCGTGCGCGCGCCAGCCGGCCCGCCTGCCTGAGCGCGGAGACGATGGTGTCGTAGGCCTGCTTGCGAGCGCTCTCATCGGGCGCACGCAACGCATACGAAGGATGGTAGGTGGGCACGATCAACCGCCCTTCCCATTCCAGCACGTCGCCCAGCTTGTCGCGCAGGCCCGAGCGATAGTCATGCAACACCGACTTGAGCGCCGTCGCGCCCAGCGCCACCACGACGCGCGGATCCACGGCCTCGTACTCCTTCTCCAGCCAATAGCGGCAAGCCTCGATTTCGCGCTGTCCGGGGGTCTTGTGCATGCGCCGCTTGCCGCGCTGCGCCCACTTGAAATGCTTGACCGCGTTGGTCACGAATACCTCGTCCCGGTCCACCCCCGCCTCGGCCAGGGCCGCATCCAGCAACGCACCGGCGGGCCCCACGAAGGGCCGGCCCGCCAGGTCTTCCTTGTCGCCCGGCTGCTCGCCCACCATCATGATGGGCGCATGGCGCGGGCCTTCGCCGCCGACCCCTTGCGTGGCGTCGTGCCACAGCCGGCAACGCCGGCAGGCTTCCAGCGTGGCCGGATGCTGGTCCGGCACCACCAGCACCTCGGACAAATCGGCTTCGGCATGCGTGCTCATCGTCTGCTCCCGGGTCGTCAGCTCGACCGGCGCAAGTCCCATGCCCAGCACGGCAAGGATGGGTTGTTGACGAATTCATAGCCAAGTGGTTATTCTTTATTCATAACCACATGGTTATTTATTAACCCATGACCACCTCTCAAGACCTGCTCTTCAGGACCCTTGCCGATCCCACCCGGCGCGCCCTTTTCGAACACCTGTGCCACCACGGCGAACAGACCGTTGCGGCGTTGACCGCCCAGGCCGGCGTCTCGCAGCCGGCCGTATCGAAGCACCTGCGTCTGCTGAAACAGGCCGGCCTCGTACTCGATCGCCATGAGGGACGCCAGACGCACTACAGCGCCCGGCGCCGCGCGCTCGTTCCGCTGCTCGACTGGACCAGCCAGATGGCCGGGTTCTGGGAACAGCGATTCGATGATCTTGAAAACCTACTCAACAGGATGGACCAATGAGCGATACTCCGACCGAAACCCGCTCCGTCGTCGTCGAGCGCGAATTCCCCCACCCGCCGGACCGGCTCTGGCGCGCGTTGACCCAGCCGCACCTGATCGAGGAATGGCTGATGAAGAATGACTTCCACCCCGCCGTGGGCCACCGCTTCAAGCTCCAGGGCGAATGGGGCGGCACGCTGGATTGCGAGGTACTGGTCGTCGAGCCGGACAAGGCGCTGTCCTATACCTGGAACTTCACGCACGCCGATCCAGCCTTCGATTTGCGCAGCGTCGTTACCTTCACGCTCACGCCCACCGGCACGGGTACCCGCCTACGCATGGAACAGGCCGGCTTCCGCCCCGACCAGAAGCAGGCATACGGCGGCGCCAGGGCCGGATGGCCGCAGCTCTTCGAGAAACTGCAACAGGTATTGGAGAAATCGGCTTGAAGCCAAGGGCGCGGTCAAATGGAACTCGCACGATGGCCAGTTCAGCCAGGCCCAGTTAGCCGACCGGGTGGCACAGGCCAGCCAGCTGCCGGGGAGCGGCTGTAGGCGAACATCCCGTGACGGCAAGAAAGGCCCCCACGCTTGCCGCTACGCGGCGGCGCTGCCCCCCGAGGGGGCGCTTTTTTGCCTTGGGGCGGCCCGGCGGCAAAAAAACCCGCACATCTCATAAGGAATGTGCGGGTTTTTGATATGCCAGGGATGTCCTGGAAAAATCCTGGTGCCGTCGGCGAGACTCGAACTCGCACAGCTTTCGCCACTACCCCCTCAAGATAGCGTGTCTACCAATTTCACCACGACGGCTTGCGTGAGCCCGCTAGTATATAACATTTGCGGGCTCCTCAGAGAAACTGCCTTAGTTTTTCTGCGCGGGTGCCTCGGGCTGCGCGGGCGCGGCCGGCGGGGTAGCGGGCACGGACGGGACCGACGCGTCGGGCGCGGCCGGAGCCGGTGCGGGCGTACTGCCGGGAACGGCGGGCACCGACAGGTCGCTGGGATGGTTCTCCATCACACCGCCCTGCGAGGCGGCGGGGGCCGGACGACCCAGGTAGGCCAGCGCGGCGGTGGAAATGAAGAAGACGACCGCCGCCCACTTGGTGGTGCGCGACAGGAAGTTGGCCGCGCCGGCGGCACCGAACAGGCTGCCGGCGGAGCCGCCGCCGAAGGCGGAGCCCATGTCGGCGCCCTTGCCCTGTTGCAGCAGGACCAGGACGATGATCGTCAGGGCGGAAATGACCTGCACGATCAGCAGGACGGTAAGCATTACGGACATTCAAGCACTCCGGGTTGTCGCGCCCGCCTCGGCGATGCGCAGGAAGTCTTCGGCCACCAGCGAGGCGCCGCCTATCAGGCCGCCATCGATGTCGGGCATGGCGAACAGCTCGGCCGCGTTGGCCGCCTTGACGCTGCCGCCGTACAGCACGCGCACGCCGGCGCAGTCGACGCCCCGCAGCGCGGCCCGGATGGCGGCATGCACTTCCTGGGCCTGTTCGGGGCTGGCGGTCTTGCCGGTGCCGATCGCCCAAACGGGCTCGTAGGCGATGACCATGGCGGCCACGGCTTCGCAGCCCAGGGCCAGCACGGGCTCGAGCTGTTCGTCGATGAGGGCCAGGGTGCGGCCGGCTTCGCGCTCGGCCAGGGTCTCGCCCACGCACACGACAGGAGTCAGGCCGGCGGCCAGCGCGGCCTTGGCCTTGTCCGCCACCAGCCGGCTGGTTTCGCCATGCAGGCTGCGCCGCTCGGAATGGCCCGCCAGCACGTAGCGGCAACCGAATTCGGACAGCATGGCGCCGGAAACCTCGCCGGTATAGGCACCCTGCTGGTGGACGCTGATGTCCTGGGCGCCCCAGGCGATATCGGAGTCGGTCAGCGCGGATTCGGCCTGGGCCAGGTAGGGAAACGGCACGCAGACGCCGACGTCGCAGGCGGCGGCGCCGGAGGACTGGTTCCAGCCGCTGCGTATGGCCGAGAGCAGCTGGCCGTTGGCGGCCAGGCTGCCGTGCATCTTCCAGTTGCCGAGCACCAGGCGGCGGATATTCTGTTTAGTTGCCATCGACAAGAATCGAAAAATGCCCGCGTGGACAAAAATATGCGGGCAAAACCTCGATTGTATCGGCTCCAGCGCACCGCTGCAGCCAATGTCGTAAAAAATGCCGGGCGCGCGAAGCGCTTAGGGGCTAAACCGTCAGCACGATCTTGCCGACATGCTCGCCCGACTCCATCATGGCATGGGCCTTGTCCGCCTCGCGCAGCGGGAAGGTGGCATAGACTACGGGCTTCAGCCGCCCGGACTCGAACAGCGGCCAGACGTTCTGGCGCAGCGCGGCGGCGACCTCGCCCTTGAACTGGGCCGAGCGCGGGCGCAGCGTGGAGCCGGTGATGGTCAGGCGCCGGCTCAGCACGCGGGCAAAGTCGATCTCGCCCTTCGCGCCGCCCAGCAGCGCGATCAGCACGATGCGGCCGTCCTCGGCCAGGCAATGGATGTCACGGGCGACGTAGTCGCCGGCCACCATGTCCAGGATCACGTCCACGCCCCGGCCATCGGTCAGGCGCTTGATTTCCTGCACGAAATCCTGGGTGCGGTAGTTGATCCCGGCGGTCGCGCCGAGTTTCTCGACGGCGGCGACGCGCTCGTCGCTGCCCACCGTGGCATACACCGGATGGCCCAGGGCCTTGGCCAGTTGCACGGCCGTGGTGCCGATACCGCTCGCGCCGCCGTGCACCAGCAGCGATTCCTGCCCCGACAGCCGGCCGCGCATGAAGACGTTGCTCCATACGGTGAAGTAGGTCTCGGGCAGGCCGGCGGCCTCGACCATGCTCAGCCCCTTGGGCACGGGCAGGCACTGGGTGGCCGGCACGGTGCAGTATTCGGCGTAGCCACCGCCATTGACCAGCGCGCAGACCGCGTCGCCCACGGCGAAACCGGAGGCGCCCTCGCCCAGCGCGGCCACGGTGCCGGCCACTTCCAGCCCGGGCAGGTCGGAGGCGCCCGGAGGCGGCGGGTAGGTGCCGCGGCGCTGCGCCACGTCGGGCCGGTTGACGCCGGCGGCGGCAACCTGGATCAGGATTTCGCCGGCGCCGGGCACTGGCGTGGGGCGCTCGGCGGCTTGCAGGACTTCGGGCCCGCCGGGGCGGGAGATTTCGATGGCGATCATGGCGCGGCTTCCCGTTTTTCTGGTCTGAAGGCGGTCATCATATACGGCTATGCCACCCCTACTCCTATCAGGGTCTTGGGGCCCGCGAAGCGGCATGCGTCCTCCGTGGAGTCACCATAGCCAAGTCGAATACCGGCGACGGATAAATTCATTCTCTTTTCGGTAAAGGATTGCCTAGACTTGCACCGGTCAGTATTCCGCCCGCATCCCCTCCGGGCGCATCCCCACAAGAGAGTAGACATGAGCACACAAGCCAAAGTCGTCGAAGGCAAGGCCACTCCCCGCGGCAAGTATCCCCACATCAAGCGCGCCGGCGATTTCCTGTTCGTCTCGGGCACCAGTTCGCGCCGTTCCGACAACTCGCTGGCCGGCGTGGAAGTGGACGCCATGGGCACGACCAAGTTCGACATCCGCGCCCAGACCCGCGCGGTGCTGGAAAACATCCGCGACATCCTGGGCACCGCCGGGGCCTCGCTGTCCGACGTCGTCGAGATCGGCACCTTCCTGGTCGACATGAGCGACTTCGGTGGCTACAACGAGGTCTACGGCGAATTCTTCGACTACGACGGCCCGGCCCGCACCACGGTGGCCGTGCACCAGCTGCCCCACCCGCACCTGCGCATCGAGATCAAGGCGGTCGCCTACAAGCCGCTCTGATCCCGCCACGACAACACCAGACATCAAGCCCATCATGAAAATCGACATGCACGCCCACCACTTCCCGCGCATCACGCGGGAAGAAGCCGCCGCCCTGAGCGTCGAGCGCGCGCCCTGGCTGCAGGTGGCGCCGGACGGCAAGACCGGCGACATCATGCGAGCCGACAAACCCTTCCGCCCCGTCTACGACGCGCTGTGGGACCCGCAGGCACGCCTGGCCGAGATGGACGCCCAGGGCGTGGACATCCAGATCACCTGCGCCACGCCCATCATGTTCGGCTACGAGTTCACGCCCGAGAAGGTCCTGCCCTGGGCCCAGCGCATGAACGACCTGGCGCTGGAATTCTGTGCCGCCGCGCCCAAGCGCCTGGTCGCGCTGGCGCAGGTGCCGCTGCAGGACATCGACGCCGCCTGCCGCGAAGCCTCGCGTGCCAAGGCCACGGGCCACCACGGCGTGCAGATCGGCAACCACCTGGGCGACCGCGACCTCGATGACGAGGGTCTGGTCACGTTCCTGCAGCACTGCGCGAACGAAGGCATCCCGCTGCTGGTGCATCCGTGGGACATGATGGGCGGCAACCGCATGAAGCAATGGATGCTGCCCTGGCTCGTGGCCATGCCCGCCGAAACGCAGCTGGGCATCCTGTCGCTGATCCTGTCGGGCGCCTTCGAGCGCATCCCCGAATCGCTGAAGATCTGCTTCGCCCACGGCGGCGGCTCGTTCGCCTTCATGCTGGGCCGCGTGGACAACGCCTGGAAGCATCGCGACATCATCCGCAAGGACTGCCCGCGCCTGCCCTCGGAATACGTCAAGCGCTTCTACGTCGACTCGGCCGTGTTCGATCCGGGCGCGCTGCGCCTGCTGGCCGACGTGATGGGCACCGACCGCATCATGCTGGGCTCGGACTATCCCTTCCCGCTGGGCGAACAGTCCATCGGCAAGCTGGTGGCCGAACAGCCCGGCTTCAGCGACGCCGACAAGCGCGCGATCTACGCCGACAACGCGGTCGAATTCTTCGGCCTGCAAGCCCTGGTACGCTGACCTCTTCCCACCCCCACAAGGAAATGCCATGAGTTTCGTCACTGCGTTGCGGCGCACATCGGTCGCTATGGCCGCCGGCCTGGCCCTGGCCGGCGCGAGTATGCATAGCGCCCATGCCGAATACCCCGAGCGGCCGATCCGCCTGATCGTCCCCTCGCCCCCGGGCGACGGATCGGACGTCCTTGCCCGCAACGTAGGCAAGGCCATGGGCGAAGTGTTGGGTCAGAGCCTGGTGATCGAAAACAAGCCAGGCGCGGGCGGCAGCATCGCCTCGGACACCACCGCCAAGGCGGCCGCCGACGGTTATACGGTGCTGCTGGGCAACGCCAGTACCCACGCCGTCACGCCGGGGCTCTATAGCAAGCTGCCCTATGATTCCGAGAAGGCCTTCAGCACCGTCTCGTTGCTGGCCAGCGCGCCCAATGTGCTGGTCGTCAACCCCGCGCTGCCGGTCAAGAACATCGGCGAGTTCATTGCCTACGCCAAGGCCAACCCCGGCAAGCTCAACGTCGGGTCGGGCGGCAATGGTAGCCTGTCGCACCTCTCGGCCATTCTCTTCAACTCCATGGCCGGCATAGATATCCCGCACGTACCCTACAAAGGCGCGGCGCCTGCCGTCACCGCCGTCATGGGCGGGGAAATCTCGGCGCTGATGATCAACATCCCGACCGTGTCGCAGCAAATCCAGGCCGGCAAGCTGCGGGCGCTGGCGGTCAGCAGCCTGGAGCGCTCACCGGCGTTGCCCGACGTGCCGACGCTGAACGAGTCGGGGCTCAAGGGCTACAACACCGAAGCCTGGTTCGGCCTGTTCGTGCCGGCCGGAACCCCGGCCCCGGCCATCGCCAAACTGCAATCGGCCGCCGCCGCGGCGCTCAAGAACGAAGCGGTGCTGACCAACATCCGCAACATGGGCGCGGTGCCCAAGGACCTGAAAGGTCAAGCCTTCGCCGATTTCGTCAAGGCCGAAGCCACCAAATACCGGGCCATCATCAAGCAGGCCGACGTACGGATTGACTAGCCGGAGGAGGGCTTCGTCATCCATCCAGGCCGCGGCTGCTGAGCCGCGGCCTGCGGCCCTCCGCCACGCCGGTGGCGTAAGACATCATGGACACGCGTCGCGCCGTCGGCTCAACGCACCGTCTCGCCAAGTCCCCTCCCATATGACGCGAAGGTCCGCTGCAAGGTTTCGATACCCTGCGCGAGGTCTGGCTCATCGGCACTTAGCCACAGGCGAATCTCGCCCGAATACAGGAAAAAGAACACTTTTGCGACCTGCTCCGGACTTTCGGTGGTCCGGATCCTTCCCCGCCTGATCGCCTCCTTCGCCAAGTCCTCCAGACCGGCCATAATGCGCTGCCGGTTCGCCAAATACTGAGCAGCCTGCCTGCCCTCTGAAAAGAACACCAATTCACGCAGCAGGATCTTGGCGAGCGCGGCGCGGGAATGAAAGACCTGATAGAAATGTGCGAACACCGCCGCCGCCTGCGCGCTCAATGTCTTGCGCCGGTCGACCCGGGCAAACGCTTCATCGACCATCACGTCCAGCGCATCGTTGAAAATCAGGAACAGCAGATCCCGCTTGTCCACCGCATACATGAACAGGGTGCCGATTCCTACGTCCGCCCGCTCGGCAATCTCCCGAGTCGTCGTCGCATCGAAGCCTTGCTGTTCGAATAATTCTTGCGCCGCGCGTCGAATGCGGTCGAGCTTTTCGAGCTTGTTGCGCTCGCGCAGTCCCAGCTTGGGGCTCACGCCTGCAGTGTGCTTGTCCATAGGTTCTAAATAGCGGCCGCGCCCAGGATACCAGACCCTCTGCGCGGCTCTCCCGGGCCATCTTCCTTGATTAGGTGGAAATACCAATCTTCTCAAAAACCGACTGTGCTCATAATTGTAGTCACTACAAATTTCAGTAGGGAAATGGAGATGGTGATGGAGAAAACCCTGGGTGACGTGTGCTATGCAGCAGTGCTACTGCCATTTACGGAAGACCTCAAGGTGGACGAGTCGGCGTACCGGAAATTCCTGCAGAATTTCCTGAAGAACGACCGCTTTCGCGCACGGGGTGGACTCTGCATCAATCCCGAGGCGGGCGAGATTTTCACGTTGACCCGCGAGGAAAAAAGACGCGTGCTCGAAATTGCGGTCGAAGAAAACAATGGCGCGGTACCCTTGATCGCGGGCACGTGGGCGCTGACAACTGCAGAAGTCGTCGAGACCGCCCGAGACGCCAAGGCGCTGGGCGTGGACGGCATTTTCGTCACCCCCCCTGGGGGAGCTCAAGACATCACCTCGTGCTGGGACGCGGACAAGTATCCCGAGGTCTGGGCCGATCAGATCAAGGCGCAGGACCGGGCGGTCGACCTGCCCATCATCACTCATCCTGTTTCCGGGTCGGCGGCCCCCTTCACGCCGGGCCTGCCGGTCGAGGCAACGCTGGCCATCTGTCGAGAAATACCGAATATCGTGGGCTGGAAAATGACCTATGGCTACGAGGGCTACCGCATCGTAGGCAAAGCCTTGCGAACCCTGCCTCGGCGCGTATCGGTCATGGCGGCCCTGGCTTCACGTTTCCATGAATACCGGGCGACGGATCTCTTCGACGGCACGCTCAGCGGTTTCTGGAATTACGGAATGGAAAACATGTTGGATCACCTGGACGCCTGGGACCAGCGGGATCTTGAACGCGCGTGCCGGATCTGGCAGGGAGGCCTCTCGCAACTTCACGAATACGTAGCCGACATGGGGCGGCTGCACGTGCGCTACAAGGTCGCGACGTGGCTGCGGGGGCTGATCCCCAATCCTTTCATGCGGCCACCGATGCCCGCACCCAAGAAAGCGGAGATAGAGACCATCTACAAGCTGCTGCAGGAAGCCGGCTTCTCGGTAATCGACAGGAAGGATGCCATGCGCCTGGCCTGATCGGACAAAACGAACGACAACACCAATAGGAGACAAGCATGAGACCCAAGTTTGCCCGGCTTGGCCTGTCCGCCGCGTTGGGGATTGCCGCTACGGCACTCACGGTTCACGCCGCCCCTCAGCCCTACCCGACCAAGCCTATCAACATCGTCACGCCGCTTCCCGCCGGGTCGACCGTAGACGTTTTGGCGAGAGCGTTCGCGCAACAGCTGAGCCAACGCCTCAAGACGCCCGTGGTGGTGGAGACCAAAGCGGGTGCGGGTCTCATGCTGGCCATGCAAAATGTAGCAAACGCGCCTGCCGACGGTTATACCCTGGCCTTCACGCCGGCGACGCCGCTGTCGATACAGACCCATCGTCACAAGAATGCTGGCTACACACTCGAATCGTTCGTACCGCTATGCCAGACGTTCGAGAACATTTTCTATCTCGCCGCGTCGCCTGGCTCGGACATTAAAGATATCCGGGCACTGGTCGACAGGCTGAAGAAGGATCCCGGCCGATTCAGCTACGGACATTCGGGCATAGGTTCAGCTCCGCACTTGATGACGGAGGAATTCCTGCGGGACCTCAACGTCCGAGCAACCGAAATTTCCTATCGTGGCGAGACGGCCTTGCTCCCGGATCTCACCTCGGGACAGATCGACGGAGGGCTCGTCACCACCTCAGTGCTGCTCCAGCACAACTACCGACCGCTCGTCGTGTTCAGTACGGCGCGGACCAAGGAGTTCCCCGACGTGCCGACGACCGCCGAATTGGGCTCCAAGGTCCACTCATCCACCTATGGCGGCATCTTTATACGCAAGGACGTGCCGCAAGACGTACTCGTCACGCTCGAAGGAGCATGCCGCGACATCGTCAGCAGCCCCTCCTATCAACAAATGGCGGACCAGTTGCAGCAGACTGCCACGTATCTGGATAGGCCGGCGTTCAGCCGGCGGGTGGCGGCCGATCATGCTTCAAAGGGGCGCCTGCTGGACGAGTTGAAGCTGAAAGACTAGCCGTGCCCGTCCAGACGTCCGCATCGACCAAGACGCATTCCGCGCACCGGTCAGAACCGGTGCGCGATCCCCATCGCGATCTGCCTGCGCCAGGCATCGCCCGCCGTCGCTCCCGCCGCGGAGAAAAACCGGAACTCGGTCCGGTTGGCGTACACGTACAGCCAGGTCCGCCTGGACAGGTCGTAGACATAGGCCAGGCCGTAGTTCTCGATCTTCGAACCGGTCGTCCGCTGGTATCCCAGCAGCACCCTCCCCGCTCCCACCGGCACCTTCACGCCAACCTGATAGGCATGGTCGCGATCGTGCGTGGCCGCGAAATGGGTCGCCCCGTTGGCCCCCGGATCCACCGTCGGATCGTTCAGCCGGCCGTATCCGCCGTAGAGCGTGAACGCGCCGAAGTCATGATTCACGCCCACCTGCAGGTTGCTGGGCTTGCCCCGCGCACCGGCGGTGCTGGCGGGCATGACGTACTGGTAGCTGACCGCCGCCTTGAAGCGGCCGCCGTCGTATCGCAGCCCCAGGTCCGCCATCCGGTTGTTGCGGCTGCCGCCACCGATTTCGGCATCTGCCGTCTGCACGCTGTAGCCCAGGCCGGCCTGCATGCCCGCCCAGCGGGGCGAAAAATAGTAGACGGCGTTGTTGACCCGCGCGGTGGTGCCGAAATCGCCGGTGTTGTAGGCGGCGGTCGTGGTCACCGCGGCCTGCTGGAAACTGGGCCCGAACGGGCTCATCATGCCGGCGGTGAACAGCAGCCCGAGATTGGCCATCCGCCCAAGCTGGATCTCGCCGAGTTGCCGGTTCGACAGCCCCACATGGCTGGCCCGGCCGAACAGTCGCCCGAAAGCCTGCTGCCCGTTGTCGCCCGTGAAGCCGTTCTCCAGCACGAAGTTGGCCTTCCAGCCGTTGCCCAGGTCCTCAGTGCCGCGCAGCCCCCAGCGCGAGGCCACGCTGAGCGAGGGATTGATCGCATTGATCGTACCCTTGCCCTGAGTCTTGTCGGACAGGTAGCCATTATCGAAAATCCCGTACATCGTCACGCTGCCCTGGCCCAACGCGGCGGCGCAGGGGACGACGGCCAGCGCGACGCCGGCAAGAGACCGCATCGTGGTCATCGATTTCTCCAATAGAGGAATGGGCGGCGCGGGCAAGCCGCGCCGGAACGCGGCTATTGCGCCTGAAGTCCAGCGATCTCGACCAGGCGGCGGACCTTGGCCTTGTCGGCGGCGATGAAGGTGCGGTATTCCTCGGGCGAACCCTTGTAGAGCTGGGTGCCGTACTCGGCCAGCCGGGCCTTCAGCTCGGCCGAGGCGACGACCTTCTGCAAGGCGCGGCTCAAGGTTTCCTGGATGGCCGCCGGCGTGCCCGCCGCCACATACAGCGCGGTCCAGTTGCCCGCCTTCAGGTCAGGCACGCCCAGCTGCGCGGTCGTCGGCACGCCCGGTACGGAAGCCAGCGGCTGGTCGGACATGACTGCCAGCGCGCGCAACTTGCCGGCGGCCACTTGCGGGCCGACCACCTGGCTGCTGTCCATCAGCACGTCGATCTGGCCGCCGGCGACGGCCGTGACCGATTCGCCGCTTCCCTTGTACGGGACCTTGACGATGTCCAGGCCATAGCTCGCCTTCAGCGTCTCCATGCCCAGGTGCAGGGTTCCCGCCGCGCCATAGTTCAACACCCCGGGCCGGGCCCGCGCATAGGCGACCAGTTCATCCAGGCTCCGCACCGGCAGGCTGGCCCGCACGACCAGCACCGAAGGCGTGTTCGTGGCCAGGCCCACCGGCGCGAGCTGCTTGTCCGGATCGTAGGGCAGGCTCTTGTACAGCAGGGGATTGACGATCTGCGTACCGACGGTACCCAGCAGCAGCGTGTAGCCGTCGGCCGGATAGCCCAGCATTTCCTTGACCCCCAGTACGCCGCCGGCGCCCCCGCGATTCTCCACGACCACCGTCTGGCCCAGCGCCTCGCCCAGGTTCTTGCCGATCTGCCGGGCGGCGAAATCCGAATTGCCGCCCGCCCCGAAAGGCACGATCAGGCGCAAGGGCCGGTCCGGATATGCCTGGGCCAGCGATGCGCCGGCACAGGAGAACAATACGACCATCCACAACAATCTCGACAAGCGCACGGGAATCTCCTTGGCTGACCACGATCACGTGTCTCCTCCCCCGCCTCTAATCCGCCATGGCGCGCTCCGGGGCAGTGGGATTGATGCGGGCGTAATTGGCCTTCTTGAACTCGCCCCAGACGAAAGGCTTGTCCCGCGGCATGGAGGTATGGAAATCCTCGGGCGCCACATTGGACGGGTCGGGGTTGCGGATCTTGGGCGCGATCACTTCGTCGTAAGTGGGGAACATGAAGAATGGCACCGAATAGCGCTCCTTCCCATAGCGGTTGATGACCCGGTGCGGCGTGGACGAGAAGACCCCGTCGGTCCAGACCTTCATGACCTCGCCGATGTTCAGCACATAGGTGCCGGGAATCGGCGGCACGCCTATCCATTCCCCATCCCGGTTGCGGATCTCCAGGCCGCCGGTCGCGTCCTGGTAGACGAAGGTGAACGCGTCCGTGTCGGTATGGGCGCGGGTCCCCAGGTGGGCGCCGGATTCATCCACCTGCTGCGGCGGGTAGTGGATGATGCGCAGCGCGTTCATGTCCTTGCGAAAATGCTGGCGAATGGCGTCCCTGGGCAGGTCCAGGCCAAGCTCGAACAGCTCGATCATGCTTTCGCCGAACCGGCACATGCGGGCGTGATAGGCCAGCAGCACCTCCTTGAGCGCCGGCAGTTCACGGGGCCAGGGAATGGTTCCGGCCAGGCGCGCGCCGGTCAGCAGGTCCGGGTCGTCGGGATCGAGCGGCCGGCGGAACTGGAAGGCCTCCTGCTTGTTGGCGGTGATCACCCCGCCGCGCTCGGCGTTGCCCTCCCCCTTCGTCAGCATGGGCAGATAACCCTGGAAATGATGGTTCCTGGCCATCGACACCGCGTCCTTGGCCGCCTGCGGCAACGCGAAGAACGCCTTGGCGGCCTCGAAGACGCCGTCGATCTGCGCCTGCGGGATCGGATGATTCTTCAGGTACAGAAAACCGACGGTGGCGCAGGCCTCGGCCAGTTCGTCGGCCAGGCGCTTCCGGGACTGGGGCGTCGCGAATCTTTCGGGCGACATGTCGATGACGGGCACTTCGGAAAAATCCAGCTTGCGGGTGGCGGGCAGCATGTTCGTCTCCACGGATGGCGCCCTGGTGGCGCCTGGTTCGATGTCCATGCGAAGAACTTTAAGTTCGTGGAGATATATTTAAAAATTAAAAAATAAGTTCATCCCATAGGTTATCTTCTATGAAACATCCGCCGAGGCTGCCACGATGTACAAGACCACGACGTTCCGCCAGCTCACCGCCATCGACGCCGTCGCGCGCCTGGGCGGCGTCTCGCGCGCAGCCCAGGCGCTGCACCTGACCCAGCCCACGGTATCGCTGCAATTGCGCCTGCTCGAGGAAGCCGCCGGCGCCGCGCTGGTCCAGCGCTCCGGGCGCGGCCTGCTGCTCACGCCCGCCGGCGAAGTCGTGGCCGGCTACGCCAGCCAGATCCTCGAGCTCTGGCGCCACGCCTCGGACGAAGTCGCCAGCCTGAAGGGCCAGTTGGCCGGCACGCTGCGCGTGGGGGCGCTGATCACCGCCGAGTACCTGTTGCCCCCGCTGCTCGTGGCCTTCAACACCGGCCGGCCCGGCGTGAAGGTCAAGCTCAGCGTGGGTAACCGCGAAGAAGTGGTACGCATGCTGACCCGCCATGAAATCGACATCGCCATCATGGGCAAGCCTCCGGGCGACGTGCGCACGGAATCGCGGGCTTTCGCCAAGCATCCGATGGCCTTCATCGCCTCGCCCCATCATCCGCTGATGGCCAGGCGGGACCTGGCACTGCGCGACCTCTCGGGCGAGAACATCCTCGTGCGCGAACACGGTTCGGGCGCCCACAACACGGCGGAGCGGCTGTTCAAGGAAGCGGGGCTGCGGTTCTCGCCCGGATCGGAGCTGTCCAGCAACGAAGCCATCAAGCAGATGGTGGCGGCGGGCCTGGGCATAGGCTTCCTGTCCCTGCATGCCTGCGCCCTGGAATTCCAGGCGGGCCTGATCGGCCTCTTGCCGCTGCCCGGCAACCCGGTCGAACACGATTGGTACGTGCTGCACCTGTCCACCGCCCGCCTCCCGCCCGTTGCATCGGCCTTCCAGGACTTCCTGGCCGACCACGGCCAGGCGGAGATACGCCGGCAGCTGCGGGCCTTCGACGCGGTGGTGGACCGGCTGCGCGCGAAAGGAGCGCGCCGGCCCCGCGCAAATGCGCGCCCGGCCAAGTGATGGGATCACCAGGATGGTCTAAGCTAGAGGCTTTGCACCCGCACTGGCCGCGGCCCTCTTGCCGGCATGACACCACACGCAACGCCCCAGCTTCCTTTTTCCCCTGTTTCCACGCGGGCGCCCGCCCCGCGCCTGCCGGCATGACCCGGCCCGGCATCCGCCTCGTCGTCGGCGCCTGGGACGACCTGAGACACGACGCCTCGTCCATCCGCCAGGCCGTCTTCGTCCACGAGCAATCGGTCCCGCTGGAACTCGAATACGATGCTGCCGACGCGATCTCGCTGCATGCGGTCGCCTACGACGCCGACGGCACGCCCCTGGGCACGGGCCGGCTGCTGCCGGACGGACACATCGGCCGCATGGCCGTCCACCGCCACGGACGCGGGCTGGGCGTGGGCGGCGCCATCCTGGATGCCCTGATCGACGAGGCCCGGCGGCGCGGGCACGGCCGCCTGCTGCTGCACGCGCAGACGCGGGCCCAGGCGTTCTACGAAACGCGCGGCTTCCAGGCCGAAGGAGACGAATTCCTGGAGGCCGGCATCGTGCACGTGCTGATGAGCCTGCGCCTGGACGATCGCGCGCCGGACCTGTCGGCCGAACCGCCGGCGGGAGCGGCTTGAAGGCCGGCGCGAGGTCAGGCCTGGCGGCCCGCGAAGTCCTCGGGGCCAAGGCGCGTGACCGATCCGTGCGGCCCGCCCGGCACTCCCGCGGCGACGTCGTGGATCTCGGCCTGTCCCGCCAGGTAGGCGGTCAGCAGATGATCGACGCGGTCGTCTGGCGCCCCGAAGCAGGTGCGCAGGACCTGTGCATCGACCTCGTAGACCTGGGGCCCGCGAGTCTCGTGGAAAAGCGTGAAACGCACGCCGTCCCGGGTGGCCAGCGGCGTCGTTCCCGCAGCGAGTCGATGTGGCATGGCGCGTCTCCCTTCATCCGCCCTGGGCGTATCCGATCCTTCCAGCATGTTTTATACGCCAGCGCATCGTCCGACACCAAGTCATGAGCTCAGCACCCCACCCAGCCTTGTCCCGCGCCGTCACGCCCGCCATGGCCCTCCTGGGCATCCTGCTGGTGGCGGCGACGCTGCGCGCGCCGCTGACCGGCGTCGGTCCCCTGCTCGGCCATATCCGCGCCTCCACCGGCCTGGACGCGGGCAGCGCGGGGCTGCTCAATACGCTGCCGCTGCTGGCGTTCGGCCTGTTCTCCGTGGTCGCGCCCGCCGTGGGCCGCCAGCTGGGGCTCGAGCGCGCGCTGTTCGCCGCCATGGTCGCACTGTGCGTCGGCATCGCCGTGCGCTCGATGCCCGGCATCGCGCCTCTGTTCATCGGTACGGCGATAGGCGGCATCGCCATCGCCGTCGGCAACGTGATGCTGCCGGCGCTGGTCAAGCGCGAGTTCCCGCAACGCATCGGCCCGCTCACCGGCCTGTACTCGGTCGTGATGACCCTCGTATCCGGCACCGCGGCGGGCGTGGCGGTACCGCTGGCGGACAACCTGCCCGGCGGCTGGCGTACGTCCCTGGCCTGCGTGCTGGTCATCACGATTCCCGCGGCCCTGGTCTGGCTGGCGCGTTCGCGCAACCATGCCGCGGCGCCCGCCGCGGCCAGCGCCCACACCCCGAAAACCGCGAATGTCTGGCGTTCGTGGCTGGCGTGGCAGGTCACCCTGTTCACGGGCATCCAGGCCTTCAATTTCTACATACTCGTGGCCTGGCTGCCCTCGATGCTGCACGAGACCGGCATGAGTCCCGGCCAGGCCGGATGGATGGTGTCGCTGATGCAGTTGGCCGCCCTGCTGGGCAATATCGCGACATCCTGGGTGTCGGGCCGGGTCCGCGACCAGAAAGTCCTCGGGCTGGCCATCTCGCTGCTGTGCGTGGCGGGCTTCGCGGGTATGGCGCTGCTGCCGGCCTGGACCATCGTCTGGATATGCGTGGCCGGCGCGGGTCTGGGCAGCAGCCTGATGCTGTCGCTCGCCTATATCAGCCTGCGTGCCGCCTCCACGCAGCAGGCGGCCTCGCTGTCGGGCATGGCGCAAAGCCTGGGCTACCTGATAGGCGCGACCGGTCCGGTCGTGTGCGGCGTGCTGCGCGATTGGACCGGCAGCTGGCTGCCGGCGCTGGGCCTGATGGTGGCGATGGCCGGCGCGCAGGCATGGGTGGCCTACGGCGCGGGCCGCGCGCGGACCGTCTAGGTATCCGCCGGCAACCGGCGGGCCGCGGCGATCACCGACAACAGCCTGTCGATATCCACCGGCTTGGTCAGGTAGTCATCGAAACCGTGCGCGATGGCCTCTTCCTGCCCGAAGGCCGCGCTGCGGCCGGTCACCGCGATCAGCGTGACGGGCTTCAGGTGCGAGATGTCCCGGATCATGGTGGCCACCTCCAATCCGTTCGGCGGCGGCATGTCAATGTCCAGGACCATGACGTCTGGCCGCCAGTCCAGTGCCACCTCCATCGCCGCCGAACCGCCGTCGGCGTACCTGACTTCATGAAACCGGCCGCAGGCTTCGGCCAGCGCTTCGGCGGCGCTGACGTAGTTGTCCACGACCAGCACCCGGCAAGGCATAATCTGTCCCACTCCGTCCTCCTGACGTACTTGCGGACGGGCGCGCCGGCCTCTTACTCGGCCGCGCTGCCAGCCGGCGGATAATTGCCGGGCTCCTCGTTCTCCAACAGCAGGCACGGCAAATTGGCCTCGCCCTCCTGGATCGGCGTGGCCGGAGCCGCGCCGAAGAACCGGTGCAGCGACGCATAGGCCAGTTTGGCCGCCACGTCTTGCAAGAGCTTTTCCGAGGTCAGGAACCCCTCGGCCCGCAGATCGTCCACTTCCAGCCGATAGCCCAGCACGCCGTCCCGCTCGGACACGGCGCCCAGGCGAACCGCCTTGCCGGCGCCGTCCCGCGCATACAAGCCGTCTCCTGCCGCGTAGAGCCGATAGGCATGATGCGGGGCCGAACCGTCGTGGGGAGCGGTAGTCATGCGGTATCTCCTGTCCGGATGCCTCGCTCAGCAAGCCGCATACCCGGCGCGATCCCGGGGCAAGCCGCCGCGCCGGCGCTAGCCAGTCCCGCCGAAAGCGTCTATAACGCAGGGAGCATAGCGCATCGTGTCCAGGCGGTCCGCGGAACCGCAACCATCCCCATTCATGAAAAACATTCTTCAATACATGCGCCAGCTCAGGCAGCGCCGCCTTGCCGTATTCGAACTGTCGCTGAACGACGCGGCGGACGGCGATCCCTACGACGGCGAACTGCGCCAGCTGCCGCTGAACTACCACGCCACCGAGGTGGACGCCCGAGCGCTGCGGCGCCGGCTGTCCGAACTCGAGTACGACGACGAGGTCTGACAGACTCCGCCCCTCGTTCCGCGCGCCTTCGCGTTTGAATACAATCGATGCATTCCCCGCGATGCGGGCCACGCCCCAGGGGCCTCAAACGGAACAGAACATCATGAACAAGAACCCCGCCGCCCTGCTCTGCGTGCTGGCGCTGACCGCGTGTGCCTCCAGCCCCACTTCCTGGTACCGCGAGACCTCCTCGGCCGACCAGGCCGAGCGCGACCGCATCCAGTGCGAACGCCAGGCTCGCATCAATTCGCCGGGCTCGAGCACCCCCTCGTACCGCGGCATCAATGCCGGCGGCGGATCCGGCGTGAGCGACGGCCTGGCCAACGCCGAACGCCAGTCGGGCATGGCCAACGACTGCATGCGCGCCAAGGGCTACACCCTGCGCTGACGGCCCACCGGCCGGGCTACGCCGGCCGCCTCGAAATATGGCATGATGCGCGCACGCCCCGCCAGGGGAACTGGAATCTTGCCCGGAGGTACGCCATGCTGTCTCTTCTCGGAAGTCTTCTGGTAGGCTTGGTCGTCGGCCTGCTTGCACGTGCGATCAAGCCAGGCGACGACAGCATGGGGTGGATCATGACCATCGTGCTCGGCATCGCCGGTTCGCTCATCGCCGGATATGCCGGCCGCGCGATGGGCTGGTACCAGCCGGGCGAGCCGGCCGGATGGATCGCCTCGGTGGTCGGCGCCATCGTGCTGCTGCTGATCTACGGCATGATCAGGAAAAAGTCCGCCTGAGTTCCGCGCCGGCATCGCCGGCGCCCTCCCTTCCGCCCCCGCCCTTCACGTAACAAAACGTATCCGCATGTGACGAATGCGGCTATGCTTGCGCCTCCATGAAAGACATTCTCAAGAATGGGGGCATACATGCATATCCACGGCCGCTCGGCATGGCGATACGGCGCCGCCGTCCTATTGACCGGTCTGGCTTCCTGCGGCGGCGGAGGTGATGCCCCCGCGCCGGACGACCCGCTGGCCGCCTACAAATCCCAGGCGGTGGCATGGGCCCCCTGCGATCCGAACGTCCTGGGTCCGAACAGCGCCCTCATCCAGCAACTGGGAGACAAAGTGTCGTGCGCGACCATACGCGCGCCGCTGGACTACGCCAGGACGGACCGGGGCGACATCCGCCTCGCGTTGCTGAAGGTCGCCACCGCCGAGCCCAAGGTCCGCAAGGGCTCCATCGTCTTCAATCCCGGCGGCCCCGGCGGCGACGGACTCGAGATCGCGGCCAACTTCGGCGCGCTGTTCTCCCAGCCTCCCAGCGACTCGCCCACGCGTGCGGCGCTGCAGGACCTGGCGTGGCACTATGACATGGTGGGTTTCTCGCCGCGCGGCACCGGTGCCGGCACCACCATCACCTGCACGGCCAACGAACCCTCGCGCGAGGTGAACTTCCCGTCCGACGACCGCAGCCCGGCCAACATCGAGGCCATGCTGTACAACCTGCGGCTGGCGACCAAGGCCTGCAAGAACAACCCCCTGACGCCCTACATCAACACCGAACAGACGGCCTGGGACCTGGACCTGATCCGCCATCTGATCGGCGACGCCAAGCTCAACTACATCGGCTATTCGTACGGCACCTGGCTGGGCGCCTGGTATGCCGCCCGCTTCCCCGGACAGGCCGGCCACCTGGTGCTGGACAGCGCCGTCGACTTCACCGCCGGCTTCGACGAAGCCATGATCGGCCAGTCCATCGGCAAGCAGCGCGTGCTGGACGAGGTCATGAGCCCCTATTTCGCCCGCCACCCGGACCTCTACCGGCTGGGCGCGGACGAAAGCCGGATCCGCGCGCTGTTCGGCACGCTGCCCTCGCCCCTGAAGGCGGCCGTGGGCGCGACGCTGGCGTTCAACAGCAGCCGCGGCCTGGTGTCGTCGGGGTTCGTCATGCTGGCGGCGGGCATCGCCAGGGACCGGTTGGCCATCGATCCCGACATCAGCGATGCCGACCTGCGCATCGCGGTGGACACCGCGATCCGCGACCGGGCTCCGTTCGACGTCGAAGCGGCCCTGCGCGCGGCGACACGCCTGCTCGACCAGTTCGCCGCGATCCGCTTCCCCGAGCCGCGGTCCCTGCTGATGCCGCCCGAAGAGGCCACCTACGTCGCCGTCGTCTGCAACGACGTGGCGAGCCGGACCGATCCCCAGTACTGGATCAGCCTGGGCAACGAGATGGCGATCAGCCATCCGGTGACCGGCGGCTCGATGACCGAGGCGCCCTGCCTGTACTGGGGCGGCCCGACCACCGCCAAGCCCGCCGTGCAGGACACCGCCAAGGCGGGACCGCTGATGGTCGTGCAAAGCCAGTTCGACGCGCTGACCCTGACCGAGAACGCGCTGCGCTTCGTCGATGCCCTGCCCACGGCCCGGCTGCTGTATGTGAAGGGGGAGTACTCGCATGGCGTGTTCCCCTACATGAGCCCGTGCGTGGACCACCGGGTGACGGCCTTCTTCCTTGACGACGCGCTTCCGGCCCGCCGCACCGACTGCGACCAGGTGCCGTTCTACGGCGACGTGGCGGCCCTGGGCAGCCTGAAGCGGATGGCGGCGCCCGACCAGGCGCGCACCGATGCCTTGCTGGATCGGATCCAGGAGATCCTGGCCGGCGCGGGCAAGCAGGGGCTTTGATCCGAAAGCATGCATCGTTCCTAAAAAGGAACGATGCATGCCATTTTTGCCTACTAAAAGTCTTTTGGCATCGTGGATATGCTCTTTCCCACGGCACAAGCAATCCGCTGCCCGCCGACCACCAAGGAGAGAGCATCATGAGCACCCCCGCCAATTTCCAGGGCCAACGTCCCGTCATCGACCCCGCAGACGCCGTCATGCTGCTGATCGATCACCAAAGCGGCCTGTTCCAGACCGTGGGCGACATGCCCATGCCCGAGCTGCGCACCCGCGCCGCGGCGCTGGCCAAAATGGCCACCCTGAGCAAGCTGCCCGTCATCACCACCGCCTCGGTGCCCCAGGGTCCCAACGGCCCGCTCATCCCGGAAATCCACGCCAACGCACCGCATGCCCAATATGTGGCGCGCAAGGGCGAAATCAACGCCTGGGACAACCCGGACTTCGTAGCCGCCGTCAAGGCCACCGGACGCAAGACCCTCATCATCGCCGGCACCATCACCAGCGTGTGCATGGCCTTCCCCGCCATCAGCGCGGTCGCCGACGGCTACAAGGTGTTCGCGGTGGTCGACGCCTCCGGCACCTACAGCAAGATGGCGCAGGAGATCACGCTGGCGCGCGTGGTGCAGGCGGGCGTGGTGCCCATGGACACGGCGGCGGTAGCCTCCGAGCTGCAAAAGACCTGGCATCGCGACGACGCCCTGCAGTGGGCCGAGGTCTACACCAAGATCTTCCCCGCCTACCAGTTGCTGATCGAAAGCTACACGAAGGCTCAGGAGGTGGTGAAGAATAACGAGACGCTGGACTCGCAGCGCGCGTAATCGCCGCCCCTGGCGGCCTTCTCAGGCCGCCAGGAAATCCAGCACCATGCGGTTGAACTTCTGCGCGTGCTCCCACTGGGCCCAATGGCCGCAGCGGCTGAACACGTGCAGCTCGGCGTCCTGCAGGCCGGCCAGCAGGCGCAGTCCGGTGTCCATCGGCACGAAGCGGTCGTCCCGGCCCCAGATGATGAGGGTCCGGGCCGCGACCTCGCCCAGCCGCGCGCCCACGTCGGGGAACTGCCGGGGATGGGCCTGGCTGCTCTTGACGAAGTTCTCCAGGTGATCGCGGCGCGACAACATGTTGTCCAGCCGAGCCTGGAACAATTCCTCGGTCAGGCTGGCGGCGTCATAGACGAACACGTTCATCATCCGCTTCAGGTTCTCGATGGTCGGATCGCGGTACAGCGCGCCGATCAGCTTGATGCCTTCGGTGGGCATGGGAACGACGGGGCTGACCCCGCCCGTCCCGCCGCCCATCAGGACCAGCCGGCCCACGCGCGCCGGATGCGCCAGGGCAAAGGCGACGGCGCTGTGGGCGCCCATGGAGTTGCCGACCAGGTGCGCCCGCTCCAGTCCGATCGCATCCATCAGGCCGGCCAGCGCGCGCGCGTTCAGGTCCGAGCGCGAACCGGCGCAGACGATGGCGTCGCTCTTGCTCCAGCCCGGGAAGTCCAGCAGGATGACCCGGTAGCCGGCATCGGCGAACGGCTGGACGTTACGGTGGAAATTGGCCCAGCCGCTGGCGCCAGGGCCCGAGCCGTGCAGCATGATCACGGCCTCGCCGCCCACGCCCGTGTCGTTGTAGTGCAGGCGCAGCGGCTGGCCGTTCTCGGTGATTTGCACGTAGCGGCTGGTGGCGGCTTCGGTCAGCGGGGAGATCGTTTGCGTCATGGTCATTTCTCGTTCGTAGGCAATGCAGTGAAAGGTCCCGTCCGCGTGCGCGGCGGGCATGGGTTAGTTCATCAAGCCCTGCTGCGTCATCAGCATCAGGCCGAAACCGGCGATGTATTCGGGAATGGCCCGGTAGTACCGGAAGACCGGCGCCCCGATGCGCCCGGTCAGCGCCGCGCGCGCAATCAGCCACGTCTTCGATTCGTGCGCCGATGCGCCCGCCTCGCGAGCGATGGCGTCCTCCGGCCACGCGCACAATTCATCCAGGGCGGCTGCCGGACCTGCCAGCGCATCCATCCAGCGGCGGTCCCAGTCCGGCGCCAGCGGCTTGACCGTCCCGGCGCCCGCGGCCAAGGCCTGTCCCGCGGCCATCACGCGCCGGGTCTTGGCCTCGCGCTCGCCGGGCGTGGCCGCGCGCGGCACGGTGATCCGTTCGCGCACCTCGGGATCGGGATGATCCAGCGTCGGGACCGGCGGCTCGTGCGACAGTCCGCCCGAGCCGATCAGCAGCGCGCGCCGCGGCACGCCGTCCAGGAAATCGCCGATGGCCCGGCCCAGATCCCGGCACCGGAACAGGCGCGGAATGCCGGGCGGCGCGACGGCATTGACGAACACCGGCACCACGGGCGGCGTATTCAGCCCTCCCCAAAGCAATTGCAGCGGCTGGGCAAAACCGTGGTCCACCTCCATGCGCCGCGAGACGGCCGCGTCGAACCCCCGGTCCATCAGGGCATCGGCCATCTCCAGCGCCAGCGAAGCATCAACCTGCAAGCGGCCCTCGGGAGACAGGTAGTCGCCCACCGCCCGGGCCTGCGTGCCTATGCAGAATGGCGGCATCAACCGGTTGAAGAAGCCGTTGTAGTGGTCGGGCGCTATCAGCACGACCAGGTCCGGCGCATAGGCCAGGACCTGATCGCGCACTCGCGCGATGGCCGCCTGCAACTCGGCCCCGGCCTGTGCCGGCACGGGGTTCAGCCCCATCAACGGGGAATGCGACATGCCCAGGAAGGCCCGCTCGCCCATGGCATCCGTCCTCGTCACCGCACGCGGTCCAGCAGCTTCGCCAGGGCCGCCTCGAGAACGACACCCGCTCCCGCCGCGTCCAGCCCTTCGCCGCTGTGCCGGCGCCACGCCACGATACCGTCCGGGCGCACCAGCAGCGCCCCGGACTCCTCGATCTCGCGCAGCGCGTGCCACGTGCAGTAGGAATCGAGCGCGCCCGGCTCGCCGATCACGACGGTCCTCAGGAAAGGCAGGTCCATCGCGGCGGCCGCCTCTTTCCACGCCTGCCCCGCCAGGCCGGTAAGCAGGGTGAACTTGCCCCGGCCCACGACATCCAGCGTCGACACCCTGCGTCCGTCGCTCCCCACCAGCCAGGCATGGGGCAGCTTGGCGCCGGGGCGCGTGCTGGCCTGCGCATGCAGTTGCGGATCGCGCCTCCAGGTTTCCTCCCCCGCGTCCGGTTCGGCAATGATCGCCGCCGACGCATAGCGCTGGTTCAGCTCCACGCCCTGCGCGTTGAACTCGTAGTTCTTGAGCCTGAGCGCCTCGGCCAGGGCCGCGCGCCGCGCCACGCCTTCGGCATCGGGCGCAGCCAGCCGCGCCAGGCCAGCCGCGACCGGATCCTCGGCGCCGGCTTCCCGGAAGCACTCGTTCAGCGGACCGTAGTCCAGCCTGGACTGGTTCGCCCGGGCAACGATCTGCGCCCCCACCGGCGCGCGTTCCAGCGAATAGGAATCCAGCAGGCCCGTCCCGGCGTGGCCGCGCAGCACGAATGCGAGTTTCCAGGCGAGATTGAAGGCGTCCTGCATGCAGGTGTTGGATCCCAGTCCACTGGAGGGCGGATGGCGATGCACCGCATCCCCGCCGCAGAAGACCCTTCCCTTCGAATAGACCGGCGCGTGCGCCTGATTCACGTACCAGACCGAGGCATTGTCGATCTCGATCTCCAGGTCCGGGTCGCCCACCAGGATACGGACCTTCTTCAGGATTTCCCCGGGAGAGAAATCGGGCTCCCCCTTCTCCATGTCGAAGCCCCAGCCCGCTATCCATTGGTCCCATGGTTCGATCGCGCGCAGCAGGCCCAGGCCGATCTCGCCGAACGCCGCATTGGAGGTCGCGATCCAATACAGGATGCTGGGCCGGTGGGCCGCATACCGGGACAGGTCCGCCCGGAACAGCACGTAGGCGGTGGCCGCCCGCGCCAGTTGTCCCCGCAGCTCCAGCCCCGCGTCGTCCATGACCTTGGAGCGCGCGCCGTCCGCACCTACCAGGTACCGCGAGCGAACGGCATATTCCCGGCCCGACGGCACATCCCGCAGGCTGACCGTCACGCCGTCCGCGTCCTGCTCGTGGCCCAGGTACTCGGTATTGAACGAAAAGACCGCGCCGCGCGCGGCGGCATGCGTGACCAGCATGGGCTCCATCTTGTTCTGCGGCAGGTCCAGCATCGGGCAAGGACTGGCCTGCAGATAGTCGCCGATGCGTTCGTCGCCGGTTCCCCAGGTGCGCAGCCGTGCGATCTCGGGTCCGGCCAGGCTGGTGGTGAACAAGGTGTCGCCCATCCATTCCCAGGGCGTGGCCCGGCGGCGCGCTTCATCCTCCAGGCCCAGGTCGCGCAAGACTTCCATCGCGCGCTGGTTGGTGATGTGCGCGCGGGGCGTGTTCGCGGTCCAGTTGTATCGGTTCACCACCTGGACACGCACGCCGTAGGTCGCCAGCGCCAGCGCCGTGGTGGCGCCCATGGGACCGGAGCCGACCACCAGCACGTCGGTCTGAAATGCATCCTTCTTCACTGTCGTTTCCCTTCGTGGGCTATTTGAGGGTGGCCTGCAGCACGTCGCCGTAGGCCTTGATGTCGTGGCGCAGACGGGCCGAGAGTTCGGCCGGTTCGGCCGGATAGGGATCGCCGGTCAGCGCGAACTTCTCCTTCATTGCCGGCTGGCGCAGCGCCGCGTTGAACTCGCGGGTCAGCCGGTCGACCACCGGCTGCGGCGTGCCCGCCGGCACGACGAACATGAAGTAATTGGTGATCTCCAGGCCGGGATAGCCGCTCTCGGCCAGCGTGGGCACGTCAGGCAGCAGCGGATGGCGCTTGCCGCCCAGCGTCGCCAGCGGTACGAGCTTGCCCGTCTTGATATAGGGCTGGGCGAAGTGGACGGGCATCAGCATCGTCTGGATCTGCCCTGCCAGGAGATCCGTGTTCGCCGGCGCGAGCCCCTTGTAGGGCACGTCCACGAAATCCGCCCCGGTCAGCTTGCGCAGCTGGTGCAGGTGCACGAACCAGGGACTGCCCGGCCCCATGGTGCCGAAATCAACGCCCTTGCCCGTGGTCGAGAGCCGCACCAGTTCCTTCACCGAACGCGCCGGCACCTTGGGGTTGACCACCAGCACCAGGGGTACCAGGGCCACGCCCGACACCGGCATGAAATCCTTGACCGCGTCGTAGGGCACTTTCGCGCCCAGCACCTCGTTGGCATGCGGCAGGTGGGCCATGGCCTCGTTGATGGCATGCGAATCGGTGACCAGGCCGATGGTATAGCCGTCGGCCGGCGCTCGAGCGACCGCGTCCGTCCCGATGATCGTCGAGGCCCCGGGGCGGTTGTCGACGATGACCGTCTGCCTGAGGCTGGCCGACACCACCTCGGCCAGCGCCCGCGCCGCCGAATCGGCGTTGCCGCCCGCCGGATACGGCACCACGATGCGGATCGGCCTGGCCGGCCATTCCTGCGCGAACGCGGGCGTGAGGGTCGCGGCGGCCAACGCCGCCATCGTGCAGAACGCACGTCGAATGGCATTCATGTCGTCTCCTTGGTTCTCGCCGGCGATGCCGCCGTGTCGAATGCGGGAGGAAGTCTGATGCCACCCCATACCCCTGTATAGTAGGTGCACTGAGTGCACCACCCAACGGAGAAGCATGTATCTGCTTACGGGAAAACCCGAGGACTCGGCATACAAGGAGGTCCGCGGACTGAGCCGGGGGCTGGCGGTATTGCGGGCGCTGAACGGCATGCCGGGGGGAATGGGCGGCGTGGTCGAACTGGCCCGCCTGACCGCCCTGCATCGCACGACGGTCAAGCGCCTGCTGGAGACCCTCAGGCAGGAAGGCCTGGTCCACCACAAGGACGACGGCGCGCTGTACGTGCTCAGTTTCGAGGTGCGGCGACTGGCCGAAGGCTACGTCGGCGCGGACTGGATCGACCGGGTCGCCTCGCCCGCCATGAGCGCGCACCTCAGCGCCCTGTCCTGGCCCAGCGATCTCGCCACGCCCGACGGCGGCTTCATGATCGTGCGGGAATCGACGCATCGCTCCAGCCTGCTGTCCCAGCACCGGGCCACCATCGGTACACGCATCGCGATGCTGACCTCGGCCATAGGCCGTGCCTGGCTGGCCTATTGTTCGGACGAGGAACGGGAAGCCACCCTGACCCTGCTGCGGGAACGCGGCGATGCCATCGGCGCCGTTGCCCGCGACAAGGCATATGTCGGCCGCGTGCTGCGCGAGACCCGGCGCCGCGGTTATGCCGTCAACAAGGGAGAACTGGTGAACGAAGAAAGCGTCGCCGCCATCGCCTTCCCTGTACGTCTGCGCGGCCACGCCATAGGTGCCATCAATCTCGTCCTGCAGCGCAACGTCGTTCCGGACCGCGAGATCTCGAACCGCTACGTACCGCTGCTGCGCCTCCTGGCCGAAGAGATATCAGTCGGCGCGACGCGGCTGTCCCAGCGCGGCGATCCGTCTTAGCGCGAACGACGCCATGGGCTGCAGCAGGCTGCGGAAGGCCTCTTCGGACAGCGGATGCGCCAACAGGAAGCCCTGCGCCTCGTCGCACCCCAGCTCGGTCAGGAAACGCATCTGCGCCTCGTTCTCCACGCCCTCGGCCACTACCTCCATGTGGAGCGCGTGTGACAGCGTCACGATGGCCGACAGCAGCGCCCTGGCCTCGGCTTCATTGCGGTCCAGTTCCGACGTGAACAGCCGGTCGACCTTGATCTGCTTGACCTTGAACCGGTGCAGATAGGCCAGGCTCGAATAGCCGGCGCCGAAGTCGTCGATCGCGATGTCGAAGCCGCGGGCGCGGAAGCGGTTCACGATCTCGGCCGTACGGCCCGCGTTCAGCATGGCCACGGTCTCGGTGATCTCGAACATCACCAGGCGGGGCGGCACGTCCATCTCGTCCAGGATGTCCTCGACGCGCCCGATCAGGTCGGGCACGTTGAACTGGATGGGCGACAGGTTGATCGAGATCTGGGCCGGCTCCAGCCCGCGCCGCCGCCAGTCGCTCACGCAGCGGCAGACTTCCCGTATCACCCAGTCGCCGATCTGGACGATCTGGCCCGAGCGCTCGGCGATGGTGATGAACTCCATGGGCGCCACGCTGCCGAAGGTCGGGTGATGCCACCGTATCAGCGCCTCCGCGCCGCAGATCGCGCGGGTGGCCACGCTGAACTTGGGCTGGAACACCAGGCTGAACTGCCCTGCGTCGAGCGCGGCCTGCAGGTCCTGCTGCAGCATCAGCGTGCGGGCGGCGTTGGCGTGCATGCCCGGCTCGAAGAAACAATAGGTGTTCCGGCCCGCCTGCTTGGCGCTGTACATGGCGGCATCGGCACAGTCCAGCAATGCCTCGCCGTCCCGGGCGTCTCCCGGATACATGGCTATCCCCACGCTTGCGCTGATCCGCAGGCGCGCCTGGCAACCGATCATGTCGTTCCGCAACACCCGCAGCAGCTTCTTGGCGACGGACGCCGCATCCCCGGGTGCCGATATGCCCCGCAACAGCATGACGAACTCGTCGCCGCCTATGCGCGCGACCAGGTCGTCCTTGCGCACGTGCGAAGACAGCAGTTGGGCGCAGCCCTTGAGCAGGTCGTCGCCCACCGCATGCCCGAGCGAATCGTTCACCGTCTTGAACCCGTCCAGGTCCAGGAAGAAGACCGCGAATGCCGTCTTGTCGCGAACCGCGTCCTGGATCGCCAGGTTCATCTGCTCGACCAGCATCAACCGGTTCGGCAGGCCGGTCAGCGCATCGTGCATGCTCAGGTATTGCAGTTGCCGGTTGGCCCGCCGCAGCGAGTCGGCCAGGCTGTTGGCGCGCCAGCCCAGCACCAGCAGGGTCCCCAGCAGCACGGCCAGCGACGAGCCGGACACCATCATCGCCAGCCAGTTGGGATCCAGCTGGCTGGCCGACAGGCAGACGCTGCCGGGGGCGAATTGCGCCGCGCTCATGCCGGTGTAGTGCATGCCGGTGATGGCGCCCCCCATCACCAGCGCCGCGCCCAGGCGCTTGAAGGCGATATAGGGTTCGTCCGAACCTCGCAGCGCGACGCCCAGCCACAGCGCCACGACAGAGGCCGCGATGGCCAGGCCGATGGAGGCCAGCACGATCCAGGGCACGTAGCTCACCGCGGGCGCCATGTCCAGAGCGGCCATCCCCGTGTAGTGCATGCCCGCGATGCCCGCTCCCATGGCCGCCCCGCCCGCCAGGCAGCAACGGAGCCGGACACGGCCGCTGGCCGATACCGCCAGCGCGAAACCGGACACCAGGATGGCGATCAGCAGGGACAGCGCCGTGGGCCCGAACGCGTACCCCAGGGGAATGGGCAGGGAAAAAGCCATCATCCCGATGAAGTGCATCGACCAGATGCCCACCCCCATGGCGACCGCGCCGCCCATCAGCCACGGCAGCCGACGCTTCCATCCCGGCAGCGACGCGATGCGGCCGGTCAGCTCCAGCGCCGTGTAGGCGGCCAGCGATGCGACCACCAGGGAAAGAAATACCAGCAAGGGGTTATAGACACCGTGCACGACCGTATTCCCGGATGCGTATCTATCTTGTTGCCAGGAAGGCGAAGAGACCCGTCCTCCTTATAGCAAAACATCCCTCGGCCAGTCACGCCTTTGCCGCGGGAATTCAAGCCCCCGAGCTGCGCCTTACCGCCCAGCCGGGCTCCTTCCCCACCACGCGGTTCCTGCCCAGGCGCTTGGCCCGGGCCAACCGTTCGTCCACCGTCGCATAGGCCAGTTCGAACGAGACGCCATGCTCGAAGCTGCCCACGCCCAGGCTCACGGTGCATTGCAATCCCGGCGCGATGTCCGAGAAATCCTGGGCGGCCGCCGCGACACGCAGCCGCTCGGCCACCCGCCTCGCCTCGTCGTCCGAGGCTTCGGGAAGCACCACCATGAACTCCTCGCCCCCGAACCTGCCCACCGCGTCGTCCGCCCGTATGCCCTGCTCCATGATCGCCGCCAGCAGCTTCAGCACCGCATCCCCCGCCGGATGGCCGTAGCGGTCGTTGATCCCCTTGAAATGATCCACGTCCACCATGATCAGGCCATAGCGCGCGCACCGCGGCAGGCGCGCCGCCAGGAACTCGCCCAGCCCCGAGCGGTTGTTCATTCCCGTCAGCGGATCCCGGCGGCTGGCCTGGCTCAGGCTGGAGATGGTCCGCACCGACGTCAGGCCCAGCATCAGGAACGCCACGCCTATGCCGAAGAAATAGAAGCTGGTCTGCATGACCTCCCAATAAAGCGAGTGGTCGTAGCCGTACCGGTCCGCCGGCCGCGTGGCCAGCATGGCCCGTGGGAGCAGGCTGGCCGTGCAGGCCGCGACACACCAGAACAGCAGCCGCTCCAGGGCGGTTCCCCGCGCCATATGGCGGACCTGCCACAGCGCCAGCAGGAACACCAGGGCGGCGGCAACGTGCGTCGTGGCCACGCGCAGCCGGAACAGCGACTCGTCGTGCGCGCTGGCCATGCGTATGGCCAGCATGACCGCCAGCACGAGCGCGGCCGGCAGCCCGGGCAGCCGCCTGTCCTCCAGCGCCGTCAGGCCCCGCGCGAAGCAGAAGATCGCGCACGCGTAGGCCACTCCCGTCAAGGCGATGTTGGCCAGGAGCCAAGGCGGCCACAGCAGGATCTGCATGGAGATGCCGCCCGCGTAGCAGGCGAAGCCCATCGCGAAGAACAGGAATTGCGCCTGGCGATGCGCGTAGCGCCAGGCGCCGTAGAACACGGCCGCCAGCAGAAGCGCGATCAGGGGATGGGCGAGGGCAAGCAAGGTGTCGTTGTTGTTCATGATGCCGCACTCGGTATGGGACGGCTGCCGACCGGCCCACGCCGGTCTCCCGGGAGCATGGCCGGGTCGGTGCCCATGGCCGACGACCTGCCTCCAGGAAGACAATGATAGCGATACCAGGCGGTCGCGGTTCAGCCAGTACCCCCGGCGCAACACCGGGGAAACTCCGACTGGAACACGGCGCGCGCGCCGCGGCTACGCGGCGGCGTTCGCCTTCGGAATCAGCTCCGCGCGGGCGGCGTGCCAGCGACGCATCGCCGCTTCATGGCAACGCAAGCCTTGGGGGTCGAAATCGGCGACGGGCGCCGGGTCCAGGTCGAAGTTACCGTGGCGATCCACGCCGCGCACCAGGCTGGCCGACAGGCGCTGGCGGCTGTCGCACCGGCAGTGGGTGGGTATGTAGCTGATGCCCAGGCCGATGCGCCGGTCCGCGGAGCGATTGGGCATGGAGTTGTGGAAAAGATGGGTGTGGTGCAGCGAGAACTGACCGGGCTCCAGCTGCATCAGGTCGATGCAGGCATCGTCGGGCACGTCTATCCGCTGGCCCGTATTCAGCATGTTGGCGGCATCCCCGCCCGCCGAGTGCCGCTGCTGTCCCCGCGCGTGGCTGCCCGGCACCACCTGCACGCAGCCGCTTTCCTCATTGCTGGGGGACAACGCCACCCATGCAGTCACATGCTGGGCGGGCTCCAGGCCGAAGTAGGTCGAATCCTGGTGCCAGCTGACGAACGCGCCGGTACGTGGTTCCTTGATCCAGCAGGTCAGGTGGAAGACCAGGATGTCCGGGCCGATCAGGTCCTGGACGGCGTCGAGCACGCGCGGATGGCGGACGATCTCGTCCGCCCACTTCAGGTAGAGATGCATCTTGCGGCGCCGGTCCGCGGACAGCCCTCCGCCTGCCTGCTCGGCGGACTCCAGCAGGTCGCGGTAGACACGCGCCTGCCGCGGGGAAAAGGCCTCCACCGGGCTGACGTATCCCTGGCGCGCGTACGCGTCGACCTGTTCGGCGCTCAGCATCCTGCCCATCTGTGCTCCTTGCGTTCCCGGCATCCGCCCGGAATCAATCGTGGGCCGTCGCCCCCGTCATGGTCACCGCTTCGGTCCAGAACGCGCGCTCGCGCTTCAAGCGTGCCTCGCCCGCGGCCGGATCCATCGGTTCGACGATGCTGGCCGCCTTGTCCAACGCGGCGATGTAGTCCGGCGAGGCGGTCACGCGGGCCATGGCCTTGCTCAGCCGCGCGAACACCTCGGGCTTGACCCCCGAGGGCGCCACGATCGAAAACCAGCTCGGCGCGTTGAGCTCCGGAAAGCCCGACTCGACCAGCGTGGGCACGTCCGCCAGCGCGCGGATCCGTTCGCTCGTCGTGACCGCCAGGGCCTTCACGCTGCCCTCCTTCACCATCTGCGCCGCCAGCGCCGATCCCGTGAAGCAGAACCCCAGGCGCCCCGCCACCAGGTCCACCATCAGCGGCGCGCTGCCCTTGTACGGAACATGCAGAAACTTCATGCCCCCCGCCTTGGCGAGCATCTCGGTCGTCAGGTGCGACAGCGAGCCGACGCCGTTCGAGCCGTAGCTGACGTCGCCCGGATGGACCTTCACATAGGCGACGAACTCCTTGATCCCGGCCACCGGCACCGTCTTGGGATTGATGACCAGCACGTTCGGCATGGACGCGATCATGGACACGAAGCGGAACTGCTTTTCCGCGTCGTACGGCAGCTTGCGGTAGAGCGGCTTGTTGATGGCCAGGATGGCCTGCCCCGCCACCAGCAGGGTGTAGCCATCGGCCGGCGCCCGCGCGACATAGTCCGCGGCGATGTTGCCGCCCGCCCCGGCCTTGTTCTCGACCACCACCGACTGCCCCAGTTCGGCTGCCAGGGCGTGCGCCGCCAGGCGGCTGACCGTGTCGGCCGACCCGCCCGCGGGGAACGGACAGACCAGCGTCAACTGGCGCGTCGGATAGTCCGCCCCGGCCGCGGCGGCGCGCGCGCCGCCCGAAAAGGCCGAAGCGGCAAGGGGCGCCGCTGCCAGCAGCAGGCGCCGGCGCGTATTGACGTGAGACGGATCGGAAGCGGTACCCATGGACGGCCTTGAGGAAAAGTGAATTTTCCGGTCCAGGATAAATCTTGACTCACAAAACTATCAACACTTTATCCAATAACTAGATATTTACCCCTATAAAATCGCCAAAAACGTCAATCAACGGGACGAAATATCCGACAATCAAGAAAAAGTGTCGACATTAACCGAAGCTCGGAGCAACCCATGGACTCTTCCCACCTCCCGCTGTCCGGTCGGGTCGCGATCGTGACCGGCGCCGCGGGCGACCTGGGCGCGGCGATCGCCGGCCGCTTCCTGCTGGCCGGCGCCAGCGTGGCATGGCTGGATCGGAACCAGGCCGAGGCGGAGGCGCGCATCGGCCGGGGACCCTGCCCGGAACGCAGCCTGGCACTGGGCTGCGACGTGGCCGACGCCGGGTCTTCGCGCCAGGCGGTCGAAGCCGCGGTTGCCCATTTCGGCGCGCTGCACGTCCTGGTCAACAACGCGGCCATCGTGTCACCACGGCTGCCGCTGGCCGAACTGGGGGTGGACGACTGGCAACAGGCGCTGGACGTGAACGTGACCGGCGCCTTCCTGATGGCCAAGTGGGCCATTCCGCACCTGCTGGGCGCGCCGGGCGCGGTCGTCCTGAACGTCGCGTCCCAGCTCGGCCACGTGACCAATCCCGGCGCGGGCGCCTACAGCACCAGCAAGGCGGCCCTGCTGGGCCTGACCCGCTCGATCGCCGTGGACTATGCGCAGCAGGGTATCCGCGCCGTCAGCCTGTCGCCGGGATCGGTGATGACCAGCCGGCTCACTCGCCGGTACGGCAGCGAAGCGGCCGCGAGCGCCCAACTGGCGCCCCGCCATCCCATGGGCCGCATCGCCACCCCTGCCGAGATCGCCGAAGCGGCGCTGTTCCTGGCCAGCGACGCGGCGGCCTTCGTCACGGGCACGGACCTGCTGGCCGATGGCGGGTATACGGCGGTGTAGCGCCGACCCCTTATGCGCCGCGCCATGGCGGTTCCTCCTGTCCGTGCGTGCCGGCGTTTCAGGCGTCCGGCATGTAGGTCAACGCGCCGTCCCGGATCCGAGCTGCCGACGTATACGGATGAACCTCGCTCTTCCCGGGCCCCAGGATGTGCCTGACGCAGACGCCCCTCGCCTTCAGGTAATCGGCGATCAGCGACCGGTGGCATCGCCACCACACGGCTTCCGCGCACATGACGGCGGTCCGCCGGCGGCGAGCCAATGCCAGCAGCCGATCGACGCCCAGGCGAAAGTCTTCGGTCTCCATGTAGTCCGCATACCCGCGGAACGATGGGTTGCGCCATACGGTGTTATGGGAATCCGCAAGGGGGGGACGCCGGCCGCCGAGTTCCGGCAGCGGCACATACTCCACCCCGGCCTGCGCCAGCGCGCGGCCCAGCGCATCCGGATTGAAGTGAGGATACTTGCGTGAACCCGCGTGCCGCCGCACGTCGGCGATCGCCTCGATGTCATGGGCGGCCAGCATCGCCAGGAACGCTTCCAGGGAATGCGTGGAATGTCCCACCGTCCACACTTCCAGCCCTGCCCTTTCCATCGCCATGCTCCTCGTCCTTTCGCGTGTCTGCGCTATAAGCTCGCTCGCCGCAAGGTGTTGCGCCCCTCGGCCTTCGCCTGGTAGAGCGCGGCATCCACACGGTCGAAGACCTCGGCCGTGCGGCGTTCGCCCCGGAAGATGCCGAACCCCATCGACGCCGTCACGACGCCATGCGGCGGATTGCCCCGATGAGCAATCCCCATGCCCGCGATGGCCGTGCGCATCCCGTCGCAGAAACACTCGCCCTCGGCGTCCTCTCTCAGGCGGCAGGCCACCAGGAACTCTTCGCCGCCTATCCGGAAGACCCGGTCGTCGGACCGGCCCAGCATGCCGCGCAACAGGCCGCCCACGCGCTTGAGCACCCGGTCGCCCGCGGCATGGCCATAGCGGTCGTTGTAGGCCTTGAAGTTGTCGACGTCGAGGATCGCCACGCACTTCAACAACCCGTCGTCGGCCGCTTCGACGAAGGGGGGAAACTCCAGCGTGTAGGCGCGGCGGTTGGGAACGCCCGACAAGGGATCCAGCAGCGAGGACCTGGCGTCGGTGATGTCGGTGAAGATCCAGATCCGCGCGCGGAAGGATCCATCCGCAGCGAAGGGCACGCTGCGGCGGGCGAAGACGCGTCCATCCTTGAAGTGCAGTTCGTCGCGGTAGGCCTCATCCGTGGGGTGAAGGGCCTCGACGTGTTCCAGGAAGCGGTCGGGATCGGCAAGCTGGCCGCTGGCGTAGGCCAGCATCCGGCTTTCGCTCCAGCCTTCCCACGCTTCCTCGGGAAACCGCCATTGCTCCATGAAGGCCTTGTTCGCATAGACCACCCGCCTGTCGGCATCCACCAGCAGGACGCCGTCGGGCAGCGCATCCAGCGCAAACCTGAAGACCCCCGCCGGCACGGGCGGCCTGGGCAGTTCCCCGGCCATGGCGGGTTTTCTTGTTATCAGGCTCATACGCGGCACGCCGTCGACGGACAGGGACCTAAGATAGCGCACTCGCGGCAGCCGCGCATGCCGGCCCCGCGGTCACTGGATCCGGATGTTCCGCCTGCGCACGATGTCTCCCAGCTCCGCCTGGCTGCGCAGGAAGAACGCCCGGAACTGCTCGGGCGTGCCGGGATCCGGAATGAAGCCGCGCTCGCGCAGTTCCTTGTCCACCTCGGGCTGTTGCAGCGTCTCGCGTATCGCGGCGGCCAGGGTCTTCAGTACCCGCGGCGGGATACCCTTGGGGGCCAGCACGCCTTGCCAGCTGTACATGTCGAACCCGGGATAGCCGCTTTCGTGCACGGTGGGCACGTCGGGAAGATACGGCAGGCGCTCGCGGGTGGATACCAGCAAGACTTTCAGCTTGCCCGTGCGCAGGTGGGGCAGCGCCGTGGCGGGATCGGAAAAATAGAGGTCGATCTGGCCGCCCAGGAGATCGCGCATGGCCGGCGCCGCCCCCGGAAACGGCACGTGGGTCGGATGCACGCCCACTCGCGCGGCCAGGGCCTCCATGGTCAAGTGGTTCATCCCGCCCTGCCCCCAGCTTCCATAAGTGAGCCGGTCGCCGCGTTCCTTCATGTAGGCGAAGAGCCCCGCGGCGTCCGAGACGGGCAGATCCCGTCGCGCCAGCAGGAGCAAGGGCGTGCGCACCAGGAGCGCCACGAAATCGAGGTCACGCTGCGCGGAATACTTCAGGCCGGGATACAGCGCGGCATTGACGGCGATCTGCTCGGCGGTGTTCATCACGGTGTAGCCGTCACGCGCGGCGGACAGCAGCGCCTGCGTGCCGATGATGGTGTTGCCGCCCGGCCGGTTGTCCACCACGATCGGCTGCCCGAGCGTGCGCGACAGCCGCTGCGTGACGACACGCGCCACGTTGTCGGCGCCGCCCCCCCGGCGGATAGGGAACCAGCCACCGGATGGGATGCGCCGGATAGTCCCGGGCCATGGCGCCGGCGGCGACCAGGCACGACAACAACGCGAATACCGCCGTGATGTACCGCATGGCGCCTCCGTTCTAAAACGATCGTTTTATTTCTATTAATGTATCCCAAATATTGGGATACGTATTTATTTTTTATACGATCGTTTCAGAAAGGGATGCCATGCGAGGACTCGCCGTCAGCCAGACAGCACCCGGACCTCGGTCAGTCCGCGGGCAGCCAGGCGGGTTGGGGACGGGGGTACCGTCCTTTTCCATGCCGGCGCTACGCGGCCCCTAAGACATCTTCAACGGCACACCCGTCTTGGCCTGGATCTCCTCGGCGCTGACGCCTTCGGCCAGCTCCACCAGCACCAGTCCGTCCGCGGTCACATCGATCACGCCCAGGTCGGTAATGATGCGATCCACGACGCCCACGCCCGTCAGCGGCAGCGTGCACTCGGGCAGTATCTTCAGCTCGTAGCCGCCATCCTTCTTCCTGGCCACGTGCTCCATCAGGATCACCACCCGCTCGACGCCGGCCACGAGGTCCATCGCTCCCCCCATGCCCTTGACCATCTTGCCGGGGATCATCCAGTTGGCCAGGTCGCCCTTCCCGCTGACCTGCATGGCGCCCAGGATGGACAGGTTGATCTTGCCGCCGCGGATCATCGCGAAGCTCTGGTCGCTGCCGAAGATCGACGATCCCGGCAGCGTGGTCACGGTCTGCTTGCCCGCGTTGATGAGGTCCGCATCCACCTGGTCCTCGGTCGGGAACGGGCCGATGCCCAGCATGCCGTTCTCGGACTGCAGCCAGACCTCGATATCGCCCGGCACGTGGTTGGCCACCAGGGTCGGGATGCCGATCCCCAGATTCACGTAGAAACCGTCGCGCAGTTCCCGGGCGGCCCGCGCCGCCATCTGGTCCTTGCTCCATGCCATGATCAATTCTCCGCCTTGGTCGTCGTGCGCTGTTCGATCCGTTTTTCAGGATGGCTGTTCTGCACGATGCGATGGATGTAGATGCCCGGCAGATGGATGTCGTCGGGCGCCAGATCGCCGACCTCGACGATCTCCTCGACCTCGGCAATGGTGATCCTTCCCGCCGTGGCGGCCGCCGGATTGAAGTTGCGAGCCGTGTAGCGGAAGCGCAGGTTGCCGGCACGGTCGGCCACATGCGCCTTGACCAGGGCCACGTCGGGCACCAGGGACCGTTCCATCACATAGGTTTCCCCGTCGAACTCCCGGAGCTCCTTGCCTTCGGCGACCAGGGTCCCCACGCCCGTCTTGGTGAAAAAGGCCGGGATGCCCGCCCCGCCGGCGCGCAGCTTTTCGGCCAGCGTGCCCTGCGGCGTGAACTCCAGCTCCAGCTCGCCGCTCAGGTACTGGCGTTCGAACTCCTTGTTCTCGCCCACGTAGGACGAGATCATCTTCCGGATCTGCCGCGTCTCCAGCAGCTTGCCCAGCCCGAAGCCGTCCACGCCGGCGTTGTTCGAGATCACGGTCAGGCCCTTGACGCCCGAGGCGCGCAGCGCCTCGATCAGCGCCTCCGGGATACCGCACAGGCCGAAGCCGCCCACCGCGATCATCTGCTCGTCTTTCACGACGCCCGCGAGCGCATCGGGGGCGGATGGATAAATCTTGTTCACGACACCTCCTCCAAGGACTGGAACCACCGCATCGCCTTCGCGGCCAGGGGCTGGCGCAAGGCGAGCGTTTGGAAGATACTACGTAGCTATCTACGTAGTTTTGCTTAGGAGCGCCGGTGTCCACCGACTCGGACTATCGCCTGGCCTTCGAGATGGCGCCCATCGGCCTCGTCCTCTCGAAGAACCGGATCATCGTCGACTGCAACAGCTATGTCTGCGACGTCTTCCACGCGTCCCGGGAAATCCTGCTGGGCGCGTCGTTCCGCGAGATGTATCCCACGACCGAGGAATTCGAGCGCCTGGGCAGGCGCATCGCCCCCATCCTGAACAAGCATGGGCGCTATGCCGATACGCGTATCATGAAGCGCGCCACCGGCCAGCACTTCTGGTGCCGCGTGACCGGCCGGGCCTTCAACCGCGAGCGCCCGCACGAGGCAGGGATCTGGACCTTCGAGGATGTCAGCGCCGAGCGGCCGCACACGTCGGAGGCCCTGACGCCTCGCGAACGGGAAGTCGCGTCGCGGCTCCTGGACGGCAAGACCTCGAAAGTGATCGCCCGGGAACTCGGCATCAGTCCGCGCACGGTGGAGGTGTTTCGCGCGAGTCTGATGAAGAAATTTTCAGCGACGAATACGGCGGACCTGATTCATCGGATGCTGTCGGCTTGAACGAGGATATGGCAATACATGAAAGGACTTCAGATGAAAACAACCCTGGTATTCGGCTTTGCCCTCGCGGCGGCGGGATGCGCGGACATGCCCGATAAGGCCAAGGCCGCCCGGATCGCAAACCCCGCCTCCGAGTACTGCATCGAACAAGGCGGCAGGGTCGAGCTTCGCCAGGAAGCGAATGGAACGGTGGGCTATTGCCACCTTCCGGACGGACGTGTGGTCGAGGAATGGACGCTGTTTCGAAGCAAGACGGGCGGCAACCGGCAGTAATCCGCCTCCCCTTCCCGCCGTCCTATGGCGGGGTTTCGTCAAGGGCGGGTGCCTCCGGCATGGGGACGAAGCCGGGCAATGCTTCGACACGTTCCAGCCAGGCTCTGATAGCCGGGTACGCCTCCAGGGACAGCCCACCCTCAGGCGCATGCGCGATATAGGTATACGCCGCGACATCCGCCAGCGAGGGATGTTCCCCGATGGCGAACATCCGCCCCGACAGCATCGACTCCAGCACAGGAAAGAGCTTCATGCTGATCTCCACCGCATGGCCCATGGGGACCAGTTCCTCGCCATAGACCCGCAATCGCCGCGCCGCGCACGGACCGAACGCGATCGGTCCGGCCGCCAGCGAGAACCATTGCTGCACGAGCGCACTTCCTTCGGCGTCCTCAGGCAGCCAGGCAGGCCCGCCGTACTTCTTCGCCAGGTACACCAGGATGGCGTTCGAATCGTGAAGAATCGTGTCGCCGTCGACGATGACGGGGACCTGCCCGAAAGGATTCATCGCCAGGAACTCGGGCGTCCTCAGGACGCCGCCGTGCGGATCGACATCGATCTTCTCGTAGGGCAGTCCGAGCAGGGACAGCAACAACTGCACGCGATGGCCGTGTCCCGAGTACGTCATCGAATACAGGCGGATGGGCATGGCGGCGGCTCCGGTCAAGGCCGCGTCACGCCGCTTCCCCAGATCTGGGCAAAGCGCAGCAGGCCAGTCCCTGAATGGCAGTTCACATACTCAAAGGAAGGCGTGCTGCCGATCACGAAGACTTCATGCCAGGTGACGACGCTGCGTTCGGCCCCGTACTGCCGGCGCTTGGCCAGCGCGTGCCTGAAGATGTCGAGGTGGCTCTTGTGGCTGGCGGCCCATCGTTCAAGCGGAGCCAGGGAAAGAAAGTAGCCGTGCTTGGACGTTTCCCTCAGTTCGTTGCCTTCGCCGTCCAGCGCCACCAGCGAACGCAGGGACAGGCACCCTGTCGTGCCGGCATGGTCCTTGAGATACGCCATGCCCGTGTCCAGCTTGGGCTGCAGATTGGCGTAATAGTCGTCCAGCTGCTCGCCTTCGGCCCGCGCCCAATACTGGCCCGAGCGGATGTTCACCACGTTGGGCGGTACATCTATCCTGATCCGCCTGCCGGCGCCGGCATCGAACCCGCCTTCGGGAGCCTCGTCCCCATGGGGGGAGTCCAGCGGATCAACGGCCGAAATGGGAAGCCGGTCGCGCATGGCGCCGAAATAGCCGGCGACATACATGGGCTCCAGTTCGCAGCCGTTCGTGCGCGCGATGCCCGCACGGTAGTAAGGTTCGGAGAAAATCGTCTCGACCCGGTCGTAGGGCACGACCAGGGTTTCGCGCCAATGGCCCACCGCTTCCTTTTCCCGGTCCGGCGATGCGAACCAGCCGTTGAATGCGTCGCGGTGCTTCCAGGCCGCGTACCGCGTCAGGTCGACCCAGTATGCGATGACGATGGAATTGGCGAAGCCGGCCTCGTCCGTGCACCGGACCTCGTCGAAGCAGTCCGGCCCCCACGGGCTGGCGAATGCCGCCCGGGCCCTGTCGAAGAAGGCCCGTTCCGCGCCCAGGTCCGAGGGCTGGCGCTGCACGGCGATGTAGTCCGCCACGACCGTCGTGACGGGTGCGCTCCACCGGACCTGGAACTTCGGTGCCGCCGGGGCGAAGTCCCCCGGCCGCCGGGCCGGTATCGTACGCGGGTATTCGATATGAAAACTCATGCTGGGCTCACTGATGCAGATGCTCAGGCTCGGCCAGGGGCGCCGTGCAGCCCCGGCGACTCTTCTTCGACGGGCTGCTCGCGCAGGAACAGGCCGCCTATCACTACCGACAAGGCCGCGAAGATCACCGGATACCAGAGGCCGAAGTAGATGTCGCCGGTAAAGGCGACCATCGCGAACGCCACGGCGGGAAAAAAGCCCCCGAAGATCCCGTTCCCCACATGGTAGGGGAAAGACAGCGCGGTATATCGGACACGGGCGGGGAACATCTCGACCAGCGCGGCGGCAAGAGGAGCATAGACCATCGCGAAAAAGACGCACAGGATGACCAGCAGCAGTATCACCATCCCGTGGTTGACCCGCGCGGGATCCGCCTGGCTGGAGTAGCCGGCCTGCTCGAGCGTGGACTTCAGCGCCGCGGCGTCGAAGCCGGTCAGCGTGGTGCCCCCGATCTGCGTGACGGGGCTGACGGCGGCCGGATCCGCGACGTTGTCGTAGGGCACGCCCGACTTGGCCAGCAACGCCTTGACGTTGTCGCATTCCGTCACGGGCGGATTCTTGCCCAGCAGGTCGATCTGCACGTTGCAGGTGCCGGGCGCGGCGCGCACCGTGACCGGGCTGGACGTCGAGGCCGCCTGCAGGCCGGGATTGGCGTATTGCGTCAGCGCCTTGAAGACCGGGAAGATCGTCAGCGCAGCAAGCAGGCAGCCCGTCAGGATCACCTTCTTGCGGCCGATCTTGTCCGAGATGGCCGCGGCGCACCACATCATGGGCAGGCAGATCGCCAGGGAAATGGCGTTCAGGAAGCTGGCCGTGCCTATGTCCAGCCTGAGCGTCTGGGTAAGAAAGAAGAACGAATAGGTCTGCGCCGTGTAGAGCACCGTCGTCACGCCCATGACCAGGCCGAACAGGGCGATCAGCATGGCCTTGATGTTGGCCCAGCTGCCGAAGGTTTCCTTGATCGGCTGCCTGGACGTCTTGCCCTCGGCCTTCATCTTCATGTAGACGGGAGATTCATGCAGCACCGTGCGGATATAGACCGAGATCGCCAGCATGACCGCGGAAAGCAGGAACGGAATGCGCCAGGCCCATTCCTCGAAAGCCTCGCCGAAGCTCGTGCGGCAGACATAGACCACGAGCAGCGCCAGGATGGAGCCGCCGGCGCCGGTCATCTGGATCCAGCTGGTATTGCGCCCTTTCCTGCCCGGGCTGGCATGCTCGGCCACGTAGATCGCGGCCCCCCCGTATTCGCCGCCCAGGCCCAGGCCCTGCAGCACCCGCAGCAAGAGCAGGAGAATCGGCGCCAGAATGCCGACCTGCGCATACGTCGGAATCAGGCCCACGCAGAATGTGGCGCCGCCCATCAGCACGATGGTGATGAGGAAGGTGTACTTGCGCCCGATCATGTCGCCCAGGCGGCCGAACAGCAGCGCCCCCAGCGGACGCACGGCAAAGCCGACGCCGAAGGCGATCAGCGCGAACAGATACGCGCTGGACGGCGACAACGGCGCGAAGAACAGCTTCGAGAACACCGACGCCACCGCGCCAAACAGGAAAAAGTCGTACCACTCGAACAGCGTGCCCAGCGTGGACCCGACGATGACGAGACGTTCGTGTTTCTTGGAATGCTTGATCGTTGATGTTTGTGCCGACATGATTTCTCCCAATTCCCCAACCACTATCGACGCGCTCAGTCGGCCACGAAAGTGACTGGCTGCATGGGCGTGGTGTTCACGGTCAGACTGAAAATGTCCGGGCGGGAATAATGGCCGCAGACGTCGAAATCCACGTTGCTGGCCCTGCCTATCCCGGTATCGATGTCCGCGTACAGGATCGTCTCGGTATCGAACACCGGCCCCGCCAGGACCTCGCCCAGGGGACTCACGATCATGCTGCCGCCACGCATGAGATAGTCTTCGTCCGCCGCCTGCATGCCGAAATCCTCGCGATAGAACGGCGGATACTCGCCCAGCCTGATGGCCTGGCACGCGCTCAGCACGTGCACCCGCCCTTCCAGGGCGACGTGGATCATCGTGGGCGCCCAGCTGGCACGGTCATCGGCGGTCGGGGCGCAGTAGATTTCCGTCCCCTGCGCGTACATCGCCTGCCGGAATGCCGGCATGTAGTTCTCCCAGCAGATGACCGAACCGATGCGGCCCAGCGGGGAATCCACCGGAGCGATCGTCGAGCCGTCGCCAAAACCCCAGATGATGCGTTCCTGGCCGGTCGGCATCAGCTTGCGGTGAAAGCCGGCCAGGCCGGCTCCAGGGGCAAGCGTGACGCTGGTGCAGTACAGCGTGCGCCCCATCCGCTCGATCACCCCCATCACGACGTGGACACCCGTCTCGGCACAGACCTCGCCCAGCAACGCCAGCTCTGGACCATCCAGGGTAACGGCACCCTCCATGTAGCGCCGGAAATGCGCCCGTCCGATATCCGTGCGGCGGCCGACCACGGTCCCGAACGCGGAACCCTTGGGATATCCCCCAAGAAAGGCTTCCGGAAAAACGATCAGCGACGCCCCTTCCCCCGCGGCGGTACGGATCAGGCCGGCAGCCTTCTCCGCCGTCTTCTGCGGCTCGAAGGGGACCGACGATGCTTGGACGACAGCAGCCTTGAACATCCACATACTCCCGAGGCGACATTTTCAGTGGGCCTCCATTCTCGTGACAGCCTGGTGTCCCGTCCATCCGAACGTATCGAACATCATGTTCTAATAAACTGCACACCAGGACACAAGACTCCCATGCAGATCCCCGCCTACCGCTACTTCCTCGCCGTCGCCGAAACCGGGTCGATCCGGCGTGCCGCCGAGCTGATGCATCTGAGCCCGTCGGCCATCAGCCGCCAGGTCCAACTGCTCGAACATGCGTTTCGCTCCCCCCTGTTCGAGCGGAACCAGACCGGCATGGTATTGACCGAAGAAGGCCGCATCGTGGCCGCGCAGATGCGCAACAGCCTGCGCGACATGGAGCTTGCGCGGGCGCGCATCGATGAACTACACGGGCTGGTGCGGGGCAACGTCGGCCTCGCCTCGATCGAAGGCGTCATGACCGGCTGGCTGCTGCCCGCCATCTCCCGGTTCCGCGCCTCGCACCCGGGCATCACCTTCGATGCCCGGGTCGCCGGCTCGGAACAGGTCCTGCGCCTGGTCCACGACGGCACGGTGGACCTCGGCATTGCGCTGGCGCCGGACGAACACGACCCCGACCTGGAGATCGTCCACCGCTTCGTCACACGCTACGTCGTGGCCGTTGCGCCGGACCATGCGCTGGCCCGGCGCCGCCGCGTCGACCTGAAGACGCTGCTCGCGCAGCCGCTGGCCCTGCTCGATGCGAACTTCGAGACCCGGCGCTGGCTCAACCAGGCCGCGACGCGCCGGCAACTGCCGCTCACGGCCGTCCTCAACCTGGACCACATCGAGAGCATCAAGCGCGCCGTGCGTGGCGGGGAACTCGCCACGGTGCTGCCGGACTATGCCGTGACCACCGACGCGGCGGCCGGGGAGCTTGTGATGATCGAACTGGAAGGCGCCTCGGCGGCGCGGACGGCCACCGTGCTGTGCTGCCGGAGGGGCCGGGTGCAAACACGCGCGGCGCGGGCGGTCATCGACCTGCTGGCCGGCTGCGCGCCGGCCTGAGCCGGATACCGCGCGTCAGCCCCGCCGCGCGGCCACGATCGCGGCGACGTCGATTTTCTTCATCTCCATCATCGCCGCGAACGCGCGCTTGGCTTCCCCGCCGCCGGCAGCCAGGGCCTCGGTCAGCACGCGCGGCGTGATCTGCCAGGAAATACCCCATTTATCCTTGCACCAGCCGCATGCGCTTTCCTGGCCGCCGTTGCCGACGATGGCGTTCCAGTAGCGATCGGTTTCTTCCTGGTCATCGGTGGCGATCTGGAACGAGAACGCCTCGTTGTGCCTGAAGGCCGGCCCGCCGTTCAAGCCCAGGCAGGGAATGCCGGCCACCGTGAACTGGACCGTCAGCACGTCGCCGGTCTTGCCGGATGGATAGTCGCCGGGAGCACGGTGGACGGCGTGCACCGCGCTGTCGGGAAAGGTCTTGGCGTAGAAGCGGGCCGCCTCCTCGGCGTCCTTGTCGTACCACAGGCAGATCGTGTTCTTGGCGATGGTCATGGCGGGTTCTCCTGCATCGGGAAGACGTCTGGGAAGATTACGCCAGTCGGGGATGGCGGGCGGGTCCGCGAACATTTTGAAGCCATTTTGCCCTGGGGCGTTTCTTGCCTTGGGGCGGCCCGGCGGCAAGAAAAACCCCTTGATCCTCAACTGAATCAAGGGGCTTTCACGTTCTCTGGCGGAAGCGGTGAGATTCGAACTCACGAACGGTTGCCCGTTGCCGGTTTTCAAGACCGGTGCAATCGACCACTCTGCCACGCTTCCCTATGCGGCGCCAGGAGCGGAATGATAATCCATTTTAGCCCTCCCGCCCCTGCCGGCCCGCCTAGAAGCTGGCCCCATCCACCCGCTTGATCTGCAAGGCGTCCAGGTCGATGGACGGCACGCAGCGCAGGTTCACCGCCCGCATGGGCGTGCCGTCGGGCATGGCGCCGCGGGCGAAGGATTGCGTGCCGCAGGTGGCGCAGAACATGTGCTCGATCTTGTGGGCGTGGAAGAAATAGGACCGCAACTGGTCCTGGCCCTGCTTCAGCCTGAACTGGCCTTCGGGCACGAAGCTCAGCAGGAAACCCTTGCGGCGGCAATGAGAGCAGTTGCAGCTCATGGCCTGGGCGGGCACGGGGGCGTCGACCTCGAACGCGACGGCCCCGCAATGGCAACTTCCTTCGTACGACATACTTGGTCTCCTTGTTCGTTCAGGCCGCCTCGACGTCGAAGCGCGGCACGGCGTCCAGCAGCTGCCGGGTATAGGCGTGGTCCGGCCGGGTCAGGACGCGCTCGGCCGGGCCGGTCTCGACGATGCGGCCGCCCTGCATGACGGCGATGTCGTCGGCCAGGTATTCGACCACGCCGAAGTTGTGGGTGATGAACAGGTAGGCAATGCCCATGTCCCGCTGCAAGGCGTGCAGCAGGTTGAGGATCTGTGCCTGCACCGAGACGTCCAGCGCCGAGGTCGGTTCATCGCACACCATGAGCTTGGGCTCGACCGCCAGGGCGCGGGCGATGGCGATGCGCTGGCGCTGGCCACCCGAGAATTCATGCGGGTAGCGGTCACGGGCATCGGCGCGCAGCCCGACCTGGTCCAGCAGGCGCAGCATGGCGGCCTGGCGGCTGGCGGCGTCCAGGTCGGGACGCAGCGAGGCCAGGCCCTCGTCCAGGATCTCGCCCACGCGCATGCGGGGGTTCAGCGAGGCGTAGGGGTCCTGGAAGATGATCTGGATGTCGCGCCGCAGGCGCTTGAGCGAGCGGCCGCCGGCCCGCAGCAGGTCGTGCCCCTGGAGACTGGCCTGGCCGGAGATCGTGGCCACGCCGTCCAGCAGGCGCAGCAGGGCCTTGCCGGTGGTGGTCTTGCCGCAGCCGGATTCGCCGACCAGGGCGAGCGTCCTGCCGGTGTCCAGCGACAGGCTCACGCCGTCCACGGCCTTGACCCAGCCGGCCGTGCGGCGCAGCACGCCCTTGCGGATGGGGAAATGGACCTTGAGGTCGGTCACGCTCAAGAGACCGGATCCGGGCGCGGAGGCGGCGCAAGCCGGCGCGGGCGCCGCCACGGCGGCCTCGGACGGCGCCACGACGTGCACCTCGGGCAGCGGCTCGGCCTTGCCGGCCGCGCGGGCGGCGTCGATCTCGGCCAGCCGGACGCAGCGCACGGCGTGTCCGGGCGTCTCCTGGACCAGGGGCGGCGGCGCGGCGTCGCATTCGGCCGCGTTGGCCGGGCAACGCTGGGCGAAGCGGCAGCCGCCGAAAGCCTGGTTCAGGGCGGGCACGGTGCCGGGAATGGCGGCCAGGTGCTCGCCGCGGCGGCCCATGCTGGGCAGCGCGCCGAACAGCAGCCGCGCATAAGGATGGCGGGGATGGCGGAAGAACTTGTCGGCCGGCGCGGACTCGACGATCTGGCCGGCATACATCAGCGCGACGTGGTGGGCCATGCTGCGCACGATGCCCAGGTCGTGGGTGATGAGCATCATCGCCATGCCGAGCTGGGCCTGCAGGGTACGCAGCAGTTCCAGGATCTGCGCCTGGATGGTCACGTCCAGCGCCGTGGTGGGCTCGTCGGCGATCAGCAGTTCCGGTTCGGCCGCCAGCGCGATGGCGATCATGACGCGCTGTTTCTGGCCGCCGGACAACTGGAAGGGGTAGTCGTCCACGCGCCGTTCGGGCTCGGGTATGCCGACCCGCCGCAGCCACTCGACGGCCTTGGCGCGCGCGGCCGCCCCGCGCAGCGAGGTATGGGTGGCGATGGTCTCGACGATCTGGTCGCCCACCCGCATCACCGGGTTCAGGCTGGTGGCGGGTTCCTGGAAGATGATGCTGATCTTGCGGCCCCGCACGGTGCGCATGTCGCGCTCGGGCAGGCGGTTCAGGTCCACGCCTTCGAGCAAGGTCTGGCCGCGCTCGATCCGCCCGGCGTCGGGCAGGAGCCGCAGCAGCGCCAGCGCGGTCATGCTCTTGCCGCAGCCGGATTCGCCCACCAGCGCGAAGGTCTGGCCGCGCGCGATGGCCAGGTCGAGCGCATCCACGGCATGGACGACGCCGTGGTCGCTGTCGAGCCGGACGTCCAGGCGGCGCACGTCCAGCATGGCGGTTTCCGCGGGGACGTTCATCAGCGGTCCTCCAGCATCTTGGCCGAACGGGCCCTGGCCCACGCCGGCCGGTAGGCCCGGGCGCGCGGGTCGAAGGCCTCGCGCACGGCGTCGGCGAACAGGTTGGCGGACAGCACCAGGGCCAGCATGAAGGCGAAGGCCGACAGCAGGCTCCACCAGATCATGGGGTCGCGCGACATCTCCAGCCGCGCCAGGTTGATCATGGATCCGAACGAGTTCATGGACGGATCGACGCCCACGCCCAGGTAGGACAGCACGGCCTCGTACAGCACCAGGGTCGAGAAATCCAGCACCACGGTGATCAGCACGATGTGCATGACGTTGGGCAGCAGGTGGCGGGTCATGATGCGCACGGGAGAGGCGCCGAAGGCGCGCGCGGCCAGCACGTAGTCCAGCTCGCGCAGCTTGAGCGTCTCGGCCCGCAGCAGGCGGCACAGCCCCGCCCAGCCGGTCACGCCCAGGATGATGCATAGCAGGAACAGGCGCAGGTCGGCGCGTTCGGCGCCGGTCTCGAACAGGTCGGGGTTGTTGTCGATGAAGACCTGCACCATGAGCACGCAGGCGGCGATCAGCAGCACGCCCGGGATGGAGGTCAGCGTGGTGTAGACGTACTGGATGATGTCGTCGACCCAGCCCTTGAAGTAGCCCGCCATGATGCCCAGCGCCAGGGCCAGCGGCAGGGTCGCCAGCGTGGTCAGGCTACCGATGACCAGGGCCGTGCGGAAGCTCTTGACCGTCTGTACCAGGACGTCATTGCCGGTGCTGTCGGTACCCATGACGTGATAGCCGGTGGACAGCGACACGGCCGCCCCCGCCAGGATGGCGATGATGCCGAAGGTCAGCAGCATGGGCGCCAGCGGCACGGCGGTGCGCCGCTGGACGATGTCGCGCCACGCCACGGGAAAAGTCTGCCCGCCGCGCTGCGCCAGGGCGCCCGCCACCAGCAGGGCCACGACGCCGGCCAGCAGGCCGCCGGCCACGACGCCTACCGCGGTCCGCCGCAACACGTCTCCCAGCCACTGGCTGTCGGGGTCGGCCAGGTGCGCGCCGCCGTGGCGCAGGCGTGGATAGTCCCGCACCGGCTTGCCGTCGACCAGCATGGATTCCTTGGTGAACTGGCGCACGGCCAGCGGGGCCGAGTAGGTCTTCTCACGCCCGGCCATGGGTTTTTCCAGCAAGGCGTCGAGCACCGAGCGGGTGACCGGGGAGTAGGCGCGCGCGCCCTTCCCCCCATTGACCTCCACGGATTCCAGCAGGGGCCGGTAGTGCATGGAATCGAGCAAGCCGATCGTCACGAATACGCCCAGCACCACCACGGCGCACATGGCCGGCGTATCCCGCGCCACCCTGGCCCAGGTGGCCCGTAGATTGGGCGTGCGGCGGGCGTGCCAGGCATAGCAGGCCACTCCCAGCACCAGCAGGAACAGCGCGACGTCGGTCCACAGAAAGACGATCTTGGGCATGTTCTTACTCGAAACGCACGCGCGGATCCGCGATCGTGTAGGAGATGTCGGCCAGGATCAGGCCGATGATGTAGAGCACCGAGCCGATGAACACCATGGCGCGCACGATGGCGAAATCCTGGGCGTTGATGGCGTCCATGGTGTAGCTGCCCAGGCCGGGGATGCCGAAGAAGGATTCGGCGATCAGGCTGCCCATGAACAGCAGCGGGATGGCCGAGATGGTGCTGGTCAGGATGGGCAGCATGGCGTTGCGCAGCACGTGGCGGAACAGGACCAGGCGCTCGGACAGGCCCTTGGAGCGGGCGGTGCGGACGTAGTCCTTGCCGATCTCCTCCAGGAACAGCGCGCGATAGAACCGCGCCTCGGGCCCCAGCTTGGCGATGATGGCCACCAGCACGGGCAGCACCAGGAAACGTACGGCATCCAGTCCGCCGGCGAAGCCGGACAAGGGGACGAGCCGCAGGGTCTTGGAGAAGAGATATTGTCCGGCAATGATGTAGAACAGCGCCGAGATGGATAGCATGGCCACGCACAGCACCACGCCCCAGAAGTCCAGGTAGGTTCCCCGGAAGAACACCAGGAGCAGCGCGAACGCCACGCTGGCGAACAGGCCCAGCAGGAAGGTCGGCACCGCCAGCGCCAGGCTGGGCCCCACCCGCTGCCGGATCTCGTAGCCGATGTCCCGGCCGGCGTCCGAGGCGCCGAAGTCGAACACGAACAGCCGGGCGGAACGGTCGAAGAAGATGGTATCGGTATAGCGCCGCGCGCCCTCGGCCTGGGTATTGATCAGCAGCGGCTTGTCGTAGCCGCGCTCGACCTTCCATTTCTCGATGGCGTCGGCGGTGACCCGGCGCCCGCCTATGGACAGGCGCGCCATGTCATCGGGCGTGTTGACCGCGAAGAACAGCATGAAGGTGAACAGGTTGACGCCGATCAGGATCAGGACCCCGTACAGGATCCGGCGCACGATGTAGGCGGTCATGCCGCATCTCCCGTGGGACGGTCGGTATGGACGGCCACGGCGCGGTCGCGGCGCCGGACCATGCGCCATGCGGGCACGGCCAGAAGGACCAGCAGCACCACCGCCAGCGCCACCGGCCACCAGACCGGCTGGTTCCATTCGGCGATCTTGCGGGCCCGCAGGGCGGAATCGATCTTCATGAACTGGAGGTTGTTGCGTATCATCTGGGTCGGCTTGCCGTTGCCCACCCATTGCTGGTAGGCGCCGCCCGACTTGGGGAAGTAGCCGAACATCCACGCGGCATCGGTCTGCACGATGGCGACCATGCGGGCGATCAGGGCTTCCTTCTCGGGCCCGTCGTCCAGGTATTTCATCCGCTCGAACAGCTTGTCGAACTCGGGATTGACGTAGTTCGAGGCGTTCTCGCCCCCCTCCTTCGCCTTGCCGTTCGGGCCGTAGAGCAGGAACAGGAAGTTCTCGGCATCGGGATAGTCGGCGTTCCAGCCCCACAGGAAGATCTGCGCCACGCCGCGCCGCATCTTGTCCTGGAAGCGGTTGTAGTCGGTGGAGCGGATCTCGAGCTGGATGCCCAGCTTGCCGAACTGGCGCTGCAGCCAGTCGAACTGCGAGCGGGCGCCGGGCGAGACGCCGCCCATCGCGTCGTAGTTCAGGACCAGGGGCTGGCCGGTCTGCGCGTTGCGGCCATCGGGGTAGCCCGCTTCGGCCAGCAGCCTCTTGGCCTCGGCCAGCGGCTTGCGGGTGACCTTGTCGCCGTCTATGTCGTAGACCACCGGATTGGCGCCGGCGGGCGGATCGCGATAGCCCAGGAGGCCCGGCGGCAGCGGCCCATGTGCGACCTGCGCCTGGCTGTTCTCGAAGATGGTGACGTATTCCTCCCAGTCCACCGCGATGCTGATGGCCTGGCGCAGCTTGCGGTTACGCTCCTCCTGGGCGGGGTTGTCGCCCTTGCCGACGACCGGATCCAGCCAGTTGAAACCCATGTACCAATTCTGGGTCTCGACCGTGGTCGGCAGCTTGAGCCCGCGCTCGGCGTACAAGGCCGCCTTCTCCTTGGAATCACCGGCCGCCACCAGGTAGGCGACGCCGTATTCGCCCCGCTCGGCCTGCGGCACGTCGTAGTAGCCCTGCAGGAACTTGCCCTGCAGCGGCACGCTTTCCTTCTCGATGTTGAAGACGATGCGGTCGATGAAGGGGGTGGGCTTGCCGCAGTCCTCCAGCAGGCCGGCGGCGCGGTCTTCGTCCGTGCCTTCGCAGGGATAGGGTTCGCCGCGGAAATTGGGATTGCGCGACAGCACGTGGCGGCGGTTCTCGCGGTACTCCGTCAGCATGTACGGCCCGGTCCCCACCGGCCAGTAGTTCAGGGTCAGGTTGCGCTCGGCCATGCCGGCCTGGCTGTAGAACTGGTCGGCCTCCCAGGGGATGGGCGAGAAGAAGGTCATGGCCAGCCAGTACTTGAACTGGGGGTACTTGCCCTTGATCCGTATGCGCAGCGTATGGGGATCCAGCGCCTCCACGCCCTCGAAGGCGTACTTGCGGAAGTCCAGCCACGGCAGGTCGCGCGTGGTCGGGGCCAGGCCCTTGCGCAATTCGGCGTCGGCGGCGCGGATGCGGTCGCCGTACTCCTTGAAGCCGACGATGTAGTCGGTCATGTGCGCGTAGATGGGCGACACCACGCGGGTGGTGGCCAGGCGGCGGATGCCGTAGACGTAGTCGTCGGCGGTCAGCTCGCGCGAACCGGTGCGGGGAAAGTCCGGGATGGCGTACTTGCCTTCCAGGTCGGCCGGCGCCAGGTGCCGGTACAGGTCCCTGCCCGCCTCGTCCACCGCGAAGGCGGGGTGCGGCTGGAACCGGATGCCGGGCTTGATGGGGATGTCGTAGACGCTTTGCACCACCTGTTCGCCCGGCACGTCGTCCGGCAGGCGGTTGCCCTGCGCGTCCAGGTAGACCGGGTCGACCACCCGCCCGGCGGCGCGGGGCACGAGCTGGTAGGGCCGCTTCAGGTAGTCGTAGCCGTACAGCGGTTCGTAGATCTGGTAGGTGTAGGGGGTCTCGTCGACCGAATAGGAACTGGCCGGGTCGAGGTACTTGGGCGAGCGCTGCGTGAACGCCGTGTACATCACGTTCTCGCGCTCGGCGCCGGCCGCGTAGGGGCTGTTCAGCGGCGTGCCGCCGTCGGGGCCGCCGGGCGAGCACCCGGCCGCGACGACCGCCGCCATCGCCAGGAGGAGTCTTCTGGCCCATCCGCACGCGCCCTGTGCGCCCTGTCTCGAACCCTCAGCGCGCGTCAGGCGCATCGACCACCTCCCCGGAGTAGCGTTCTGATGAGAATAGCAAAAACCGTACCGTTGACCACACCGGTTTCGTTAAGGAATACCCCGAAACGGCCAGGCGCCCCTCAGAAACGGTAGGTGACGGCCAGCATCGCCACGATGGGGTTGATCTTCAGCTCGGACTGGCTCTCGACCGTGCCGGCCGGTCCGCCGTAGGTCCGCAGGTGGGCACGGGTCTTGAGCGGCAGGTACGACACCGAGACCAATGCCCCCCAGTTCCTGTCGATCTGGTAGGCGGCGCCGATATTGAGCAGGGGCACCCACTTGCTGTCGACCTCGGCCTCGGTCTTGAGGTTGGGATTGGTGTTGCGGGTGGCGGTCATCGACACCGCCCGCTGGAAACCGTCGGTCAGGCGCACGTCCGAATACCAGATGTAGCTCAGCCCGGCGCCGACGAAGGGGCGGAAGGCGCTGTCGGCGCCCCCGAAGAAATACTTGAACACCAGCCCGGGGCTCCACTGGCGCGCCGACCCCAGTTGTCCCACGGGCGCCAGCGCCTGCGCGCCGTTCAGCCGGAACCGGGGCGGCACGCCCAGGACCAGTTCGGCCGCGACATGGTCGGTCAGGAAACGCGTATAGGTCAGCCCCAGGGTGTCCGCGCTTTCCAGCGACGACCCCGTATTGGGCACCGGCCCCGCCATCGCGCCCGGCGCGACGATGGTGAGCGGCTTGCTCGAATCCTGGGGCATGACATGCACCCAGCCCGCGCCGATGACGTTGGATCCGGCGCTCTGCGCGTGGACCGCCGTGGCGCACAGGGTCCCGAGCGCGGCCAGCAGGACGCGCGGCTTCATGATGTTGTCTCCTGGGGTATGGATATCGCGAGGGGCAATGCACATTTGACCGGGCGATGGTCGCACATCGGCAATGCGTTAGCAAAATCTACATTTGCGTCGGTTTGTGTTCGGATGCTGACGCTGCGTATCCTGGCGCCCAGAATGGAGGCGTGCCGTCCCATGGAGGTGCCTCCGCCATGCCCCTGGGTTCTTACCTGGACCGCCTGCGCCGCGTGCTCATCGTCGCGTTGCTGTGGGATACCGCGCGCCGGTGGTCGGACCATCGCGCCGCCAGCAAGGGCGCGGCGCTGGCCCTGTACATGGTGTTCTCGCTCGCGCCCATCCTGCTCCTGGTCATCGCCATCGCGGGCGCCTTCTTCGGCGAGGATGCCGTCCGCCACCAGCTCGTCAGCCAGATCGGCTCGCTGACGGGACGCCAGGGAGCCGAGGCCATCCAGACCGTCCTGGCCAGCGCCCAGCAATCGGACAAGGGCTGGGCGGCCGCGCTGATCTCGACGGTGCTGCTGATGTTCAGCGCGACCACCGCCTTCTCCGAACTGAAGGAAAGCCTGGACGAGCTGTGGGACGTGCCTTCCTCGAGGACGTCCGGCATCTGGGCCCTGGTCCGCAGCCGCCTGCTGTCGTTCGGCCTGGTGCTGGTACTGGCCCTGTTCCTGCTGATCTCGCTGGCCATCAACGCCGCGCTGGCCGCGCTGCAGGAATACTGGCATGCCTTCTGGGCCGAATCGGTGTTCTCGACGGCGGCGCTGCTGGCCTCCAACCTGTTTTCGTTCGCCGTGGTCACGGCCCTGTTCGCGGTGGTATTCAAGCTGCTGCCCAGTACCCACATCCCCTGGCGAGAGGTCGTGCCGGGCGCGCTGATGACGGCCGTGCTGTTCCTGATCGGCAAGGGCGTCATCGGCCTGTACCTCGGACACGGCAGCGTGGCGTCTTCCTATGGCGTGGCCGGCTCGGTCATCGCGCTGATCCTGTGGATCTATTATTCGGCCCAGATATTCTTCTTCGGCGCCGCCTTCACGCGGCAATACGCCGACACTTTCGGCAAGGGCAAGGGCAAGCGCCGCCTCGCGCAGGCATTGGACGAAGTCCCGCGTTGAAGTAGGATAGTCCCACCCGGTACGCGGGGGAGACGACGATGGCTGCGCTGCATCCCTACATCAGGTTCCTGGGCAGTCTGCCGCAGTTCGAGATCGACCATCATGCGGGCACCGCCGTCGAGCTGCGCAGCGGCGTGGTGGTGGCCAAGTACGAAGGCGAAAAACCGCATCACCGGCATTGCCTGGCGTTGACCTGGCCCGGCCAGGCGGCCGACCGGCCGGTGCTGGTGTCGGCCACCAAATACGTGCCGCTGCAGGTGGGCGAAGCCATCAAGCTGGGCGCGCCCCGCGCCGAGCTGTTGGAAGCCAGCCGGCACATCTTCGTCGAGGCCGGCGAATGGCACTGAACCGCGCGCCCGCCTTCTAGGGCACCAGCGGCGGATCGATCCAGACGAAGGTTTCGCCGCGCTGGATCATTTCCGCCACGTCCTCGGGCGGCACCTCGTAGTCGGTGCCCATCAGGCTGGCCGCGCCCGTGTCGTGGATGTGGATGATCGACGGCGGATCGGTGTCGATGAAATACCAGTAGTACCCGGGCTTGAGGCTGTGGGGGGTCTCTTTCACGATGGCTCTCCGTATGTGCGAACGTCCATGCATGAGATGATACCCATCCCCTCCACGCGACGCGACCCGGATACGGTCAGTCCGGAATGACCGCCGTCACCTCGATCTCGACCTGAGCCTCGTCCTCGACCAGGCCGGCCACCTGCACCGCCGTCATCGCGGGAAAATGGCGGCCGACGATCTCGCGATAGGCCTTGCCGATGTCCTCGTAGGACGCGACGTAGACCCGCTTGTCCAGCACGTACCAGGTCATGCGCACGATGTGCTCGGGCCCCGCGCCGGCCTCGGCCAGCACCTCGACGATGTTGGCCAGCGCCTGCCGGACCTGGCCGGCGAAGTCCTTGGCCCGGAACACGCCGTCGGGCTCCCAGCCTATCATCCCGCTGATGAAGACCTGCTTGCCGCGAGCGGCCATTCCATTGCTGTAGCCGCGGGGGCGGGGCCATCCCGCCGGCTGCAGGATCTCGATGTTCGATGCCATGGGTTCTCCTTTCTTCGTTCTTCAGGCCGCGCCCGCCGCGCGCAGCAGTTCGCGGGCGATGATCAGTTGCTGGACCTCGGTGGCGCCTTCGTAGATGCGCAGCGCGCGGATCTCGCGATACAGCCGTTCGACCGTCTCGCCGCTGACCACGCCCTGCCCGCCGAACATCTGCACCGCCGCGTCGATCACGCGCTGCGCGGTCTCGGTGGCGGTCATCTTGGCCATGGCCGCTTCCTTGGTGATGCGCGCCCCGCCGTCTCGCATCCAGGCCGCCCGGTAGGTCAGGAGCGCCGCGGCATCGACGCCGGTGGCCATTTCGGCCAGCTTGGCCTGTGTCAGCTGGAAATCGGCCAGCGTCTGGCCGAACATGCGGCGCGAGGTCGCGCGCGCCAGCGCCTCGTCCAGGGCACGGCGGGCGAAGCCCAGCGCCGCCGCGGCCACCGAGGTGCGGAAGACGTCCAGCGTGGCCATCGCGACCTTGAAGCCCTGCCCCGGCTCGCCCAGCCGCTGGGACACCGGCACGCGGCAGCCGTCGAAACGCAGCCGCGCCAGCGGGTGCGGCGCGATCACGTCGATGCGCTCGGCGATCTCCAGCCCGGGGGTATCGGCATCGACCACCAGGGCGGTGATGCCGCGCGCGCCCGGCGCCTCGCCGGTCCGCACGAACACCACGTAGAAGTCGGCGATGCCGCCGTTCGAGATCCAGGTCTTGCTGCCGTTCAGCACGTAATGCGAACCGTCCTGCGTGGCCGCGCAGGCCATCGCGGCCACGTCCGAGCCCGCCTCGGGTTCGGACAGCGCGAAGGCGGCGATGGCCTGGCCGGCGGCCACGCGCAGCAGATAGCGCGCGCGCTGCTCACCGGTGCCGAACAGGCTGATCGCGCCCGACCCCAGGCCCTGCATGGCGAAGGAAAAATCCGCCAGGCCGTCGTGATAGGCCAGCGTCTCGCGGATCAGGCAGACGGCACGGGTGTCGATGGTGTCGGTCAACCCGCCGTGCTCCAGCCCGGCCACGGCATAGCGCAGCCAGCCGTCCTCGCCCAGCGCGCGCACCAGCCCGCGGCAGGTGGCATCGGTATCCCAGCCATGGGCATGCGCCACCCGCCGCGCCGCCCAGGGGTCCAGCTCCGCCACCAGTTCCTGGTGCCGCAGTTCGAAGAACGGCCAGGCCAGGTGCTGCGCCCTGCTCGAATTCGATGTCTCACTCATCTCAACTCCACTGAATTACTTTCCAGGGCGCCGCGGATCTGGCTTTGCCAGTCCGCCAGCGCCGCCCCCTGGGGGGCGCGCGTCAGCGCGTTGGGGGGACCTCCCCTTCAATCCCCTTCGAAGACGGGCCGTTGTTTCGCCACGAACGCGTGATAGGCGCGGTGGAAATCGTTGGTGGCCATGCAGATGGCCTGGGCCTGCGCCTCGGACTCGATGGCCTGCTCGATGCCCATGTTCCATTCCTGGTGCAGCATGCGCTTGGTCATCGCGTGGGCGAACATCGGCCCCTGCGCCAGGCTGGACGCCAGTTCGTAGGCCTGGTCGGACAAGGTTTCCGGTTCGCACAGGCGGTTGAAGAAACCCCAGCGCTCGCCCTCGTCGCCCCCCATCGAGCGACCGGTGTACAGCAGTTCGGACGCCCTGCCCTGCCCGATCACGCGCGGCAGCAGCGCGCACGCGCCCATGTCGCAGCCGGCCAGGCCGACGCGGGTGAACAGGAAGGCGGTCTTGCTGCGCGCGGTGCCCAGGCGCATATCCGACGCCATCGCCAGGATGGCCCCCGCGCCCGCGCACACGCCGTCCACCGCCGCCACGATGGGTTGCGGGCAGGCGCGCATGGCCTTCACCAGGTCGCCCGTCATCCGCGTGAAGGCCAGCAGCGACGGCATGTCCAGGCGGGTAAGCGGACCGATGATGTCGTGCACGTCGCCGCCGGAACAGAAATTGCCGCCGGCGCCCTGCACCACCACCGTGCGGATGTCGTCGGCATACGCCAGCGCGCGGAAGAAATCGCGCAGCTCGGCATACGAGTCGAAGGTAAGCGGATTCTTGCGCTCGGGCCGGTCCAGCGTGACGATGGCGACCGCGTCGCGCACCTGCAGCGAGAAATGCCGGGCCGCGTAGTCGGCCATGGCGGTACGGCCGCCGTGCAGCATCTGTTTTTCCCCATGAACATAGCGCATGGTCGTCATCCCCTGTTCTATTTGCGTTCGGTGGTGGGCAACCGGTCGGTCAGCCCCTGTTTCAATTGCGACAGCAGTTCGATCAGCGTGTCCTTGGAAGCCGCGGGCAGGGTCGAGAACAGCTCGACGATCCATTGCTCGTGCACGGCCGCCATCTTGGCGAAGGCCTTGCGTCCGGAGGGCGTGAGCTTGACCACGAAGGCGCGCCGGTCTTCGGGCGAGGGCTCGCGCACCACCAGTTTTTCTTGCTCGAGCTGGTCGGTGATGCCGGTGACGTTGCCGCCGGTCACCATCATGCGCTGCGACAGCTCGCCCATGCGCAATCCCTCGGGATGCCGCTCGAGCTGGGCCATGAGATCGAAGCGCGGCAGGGTGATGTCGAATTCGGCACGCAGCCTGGACCGGATCTCGGTCTCGATGCGCACCGTGCAGGACAGCATGCGCAGCCACAGCACCAGCGACTGGTGGTGGTCCTCGGTCAGCCTGGCTTCCAGGTCGAGCACCGGCGCGGGTTCGCGCCCCGCGCCGGTTGCGGTCTCGTCGACGGGCTTGCGAGCCATCTTTACTCCTTCAAGTGACTTCGCCGCCCGCGACCGCGATGGCCTGGCCGTTCATCGCGGCCGAGGCGGGCAGGCACAGCCAGACGGCGGCATTGGCCACTTCGTCGGGCTGCACCAGCCGCTTCTGCGGGTTGAACGCGGCCAGCGCCGCCGTGGCCTCGGCCTGGCTGCGACCGGTGCGGGCGGATATGTTGGCGATGGCCTCGCGGCCCAGGTCGGTTTCGGTGAAGCCGGGACACACGGCGTTGACCGTGACCCCCTTGGTGGCGACCTCCAGCGCCATCGCGCGCGTCAATCCGACGACGCCATGCTTGGAGGCGCAATAGGCCGCCGTGTAGGTATAGCCGATCAGGCCGGCGGTGCTGGCCACGTTGACGATGCGCCCCCAGCCGGCTTCCAGCATGCCGGGCAGGACCGCGCGCGAACAATAGAAGCTTCCGCTCAGATTGACCGCCAGCATGCGCGCCCACAGGGCATCGTCGGTCTTGCCCACGGACGCCGATTCCGCCTGGCCTGCGTTGTTGACCAGGATGTCGATGCGTCCGGCCGCGCGCACGGCCTCGGCCATGCCCTGCTGGACCGAGGCCGAGTCGGCCACGTCCATCCGCACCCGATGCGCGGCGCCCAGCGGCGCCAGCGCCGCCACCGCGCCATCCAGCGCAGCCAGGTCGCGGCCCGTCAGCGTGACCGCGGCCCCCTGGCGCAACAGCTCGCGGGCGATGGCGAGGCCTATGCCCCGCGCGCCGCCGGTCACCAGCGCATGCTTTCCGTTCAATTGATCCATGAGCTATGTCACCACTCCATCGTATGACTCATGCCCAGACCCAGGGCACCGCGGATCCGGCTTTGCCGGTCCGCCAGTGCCGCCCCCTTGAGGGGGCGCCCGAAGGGCGTAGGGGGTGGTCCCTTCCTTACTCCAACAGGCGCGCGGCGATTTCGCGCGGCGACATGCCCTGGGTCGCGGCGGCCATCTGGCGTTCGCGTTCCAGGTTGCGTTCCAGTTGCAGGCGGCCCGCATAGTATTGCTTGGGCCACGTCACGTCCCATCCCATCTTCGCCGATTCCAGCAGCGTCCACGCCGGATTGGCGAGGTGCGGCCGGGCCAGCGCGCACAGGTCGGCGCGCCCGGCCGCGATGATGCCGTTGACATGGTCGGCCTCGAAAATGGCGCCCACCGCGATGGTCGGGATCCCGGCCTCGTTGCGGACGCGGTCGGCGAACGGCGTCTGGAACATGCGCCCGTACACCGGCTGCTCGCGCTTGCTGACCTGGCCCGACGAACAATCGATCATGTCCGCGCCCGCGGCCTTGAACAGGCGGGCGATCGCTACCGCGTCGTCCGGCGTGATCCCCCCCTCGACCCAATCGTGCGCCGAGATGCGCACGCTCATGGGCTTGTGCGCGGGCCAGACCTCGCGCATCGCGGCGAAGACCTCGAGCGGATAGCGGCAGCGGTTCTCCAGGCTGCCGCCATACTCGTCCGTGCGGCGGTTGGTCAGCGGGGAAATGAAGGTGGACAGCAGGTAGCCGTGGGCGCAGTGCAGCTCCAGCCAGTCGAAGCCGGCCTTCTCGGCCTCGAGGGTGGCCCGCACGAAATCGCCCAGGATGCGCCGCATGTCGTCATGCGTGGCCGCGCGAGCCACCTGCGACACGCCCGGCAGATACTGTTCCTCGGACGCGGCGATGAGCGGCCAGTTGCCGGACTCCAGCGGCATGTCCGTGCCTTCCCAGGCCAGCTTGGTCGACCCCTTGGGGCCGGCGTGCCCGATCTGCACGGCGATCCGGGCATCGGTATGCTCGTGCACGAAATCGACGATGCGCTTCCAGGCCTCGGTATGCTCGGGGCGGTAGAGCCCGGGACACCCCGGCGTGATGCGCGCGTCGGCCGACACGCAGGTCATCTCGGCGACGACCATGGCGGCCCCGCCCATCGCGCGGCTGCCCAGGTGCACCATGTGGAAATCGCCCACCGTGCCGCCCACCGCCGAATACTGGGCCATGGGCGACATGACGATGCGGTTCTTCAGGACCAGGTCGCGCACGCGCAACGGCGTCAGCATGGGGGGAATGGGCTTGCCGCGCGGCTCGGGGGGCTCGGCCAGGCCGGTCGCCGCGAACGCCTTGCGCGCGAACCAGCGCTCGTAGCCTTCCACATAGGACGCGTCGCGCAGCCGCAGGTTCTCGTGCGACAGGCGCTGGCTGCGCGTCAGCATGGAATAGGCGAACTGCTCGGGTTCGAGGTCGACGTAGCGGTCGACGTTCTCGAACCACTCCATGGAATTGCGCGCCGAGCTCTGGATCTTCAGCACCTCGATGGCCCGCACCGCCTCGTAGCCGGCCATGACGCCCTCGAGATCCTGTCCCTGGTAGGTATCGAAGCAGCGCGCCAGCTCGATCGCGTCCTCGAGCGCCAGCTTGGTGCCGGAACCGATGGAGAAATGCGCGGAGTGGGCCGCGTCGCCCATCAGCACGACCGGCACGCGCTTGCCGTCGATGTCGTTCCAGTGGACCCAGCTGCCGCAGACGATGCGCGGGAAACGGATCCAGTTCGCCGACCCGCGCAGGTGGGGCGAATTGCTCAGCAGCGGCTGGCCGTCCAGGTACTTGGCGAAGAGTTTTTCGCAGAAGGCGATGGCCTCGGGCTGGCTCATCTTGTCGATGCCGGCGCGCTGCCAGACCTCGTCGGGCGTCTCGATGATGAAGGTCGAGGTATCGCCGTCATACTGGTAGGCATGCGCCTGGAACCAGCCGTGCTCGGTTTCCTCGAACGCGAAGGTGAAGGCCGGGAACAGCTTCTTGGTGCCCAGCCAGACGAAACGGCAGGCGCGGGTCTCGATGTCGGGCTTGAAGACGTCCTCGTAACGCTTGCGGACCTTGCTGTTCAGCCCGTCGCAGGCGATGACCAGGTCGGCCCCGTAGCGGCGGGCGACTTCCTGGTCGTCGTCCACTTCGGTCTCGAACACCAGCTCGACGCCCAGCTCCTGGCAGCGGTCCTGCAGGATGTTCAGCAGGCGCTTGCGGCCGATGCCGCAGAAGCCATGGCCGCCCGACGTGATGGTACGTCCCTTGAAATGGACGTCGATGTCGTCCCAATGGTTGAAGGACTGGAGGATGCGGCGCGCGGTGGGCTCGTCGGCCTGCACCAGGTTGCCCAGCGTCTGGTCCGAGAACACCACGCCCCAGCCGAAGGTATCGTAAGGACGGTTGCGCTCGATGACGACGATGCGCGATGATGGATCACGCTTCTTCATCAAGAGCGCGAAATACAGCCCGGCGGGCCCTCCTCCGATGCACGCGATATTCATGAGTCCTCCGCTGGCCGGCTCGACGGCTGGAAAAATGGCGGCGGAACACGCGTATCCGCCTGTCTGGTGGCTATTATTTCATACTTAAAATATTTTTGTGTCAAGCATTTGGCGCCTAGCGCCAGGCGTTGCGCATGCGGCTGGCGATGTCGATCCGGACCGCCGGCTGGGCCGCCGGCGCGGCTGCCGGCATGCCCTGCCTGGCCTTGGGGAGGATCTCGAACAGCGGCAGCATGCGCTCCGGGATGAAGCGGCTGCGCGTGCCATAGACGTGGCGGTCGCCCATTCCGCTCTGCTGGTGCACGTAGAAGCGCTGGGGTACGACCAGTTGCAGGTCTTCCTTGGCGCGGGTCATGGCCACGTACAGCAGCCGCCGCTCTTCTTCGATCTCGTCGGCATCGCCGGTGCTCATGTCCGACGGTATGCAGCCATCGACCACGTTCAGCACGTAGACGGCCTTCCATTCCTGCCCCTTGGCCGAATGGATGGTGGACAGGATGAGATAGTCCTCGTCCAGCAGCGGCTGCCCCGACTGCGCGCTGGTGGCGTCGGGCGGATCCAGCGTCAGTTCGGTCAGGAACTGTTCGCGCGATCCGTAGGTGCCGGCGATGCGTGCCAGCTGCTCCAGGTCGGCCTGGCGCACGACAGCGTCGTCGTACAGCCGCTGCAGATGCGGGCCGTACCACCGCAGCGCGAGGTCCAGGTGCGCGGGCCAGGCCAGGCCGGGGTCGCTGAGCGCCACGAAGGTCTCGGCGAAGGATTTCCAGTCTTCCGCGGCGGCGGCGGGCGGCGAAAAAGCAGCCAGCGCCTGCACCGCCTGCGCGGATCCGGCCATGGTATCGAGCAGGCGCGCGGCGGTGGCCGGACCGATGCCGGGCATGAGTTGCGCCACGCGGAACCCGGACAGGCGGCCGAGCGGGTTGGCCGCCCAGCGCAGCAGCGCCAGCACGTCCTTGACGTGCGCGGCCTCGAGGAACTTCAGGCCGCCGAACTTCACGAAGGGGATGTTGCGGCGGGTGAGCTCCAGTTCCAGCCCGGCGCTGTGGCTGGCCGAGCGGAACAGCACCGCCTGCGACATCAGCCGCACGCCGGTCTCGCGCCGCGCCAGGATCTGGTCCGCCACCCATCGCGCCTGCCCCGGCTCGTCGCTGACGTAGACCAGTTGCGGCCGCTGCGACGAGGCGCGGTCGGTCCAGAGCTGCTTGGCGTGGCGCTCGGGCGCCTCGGCGATGACCGCGTTGGAGGCATCCAGGATGGGCTGGGTCGAACGGTAGTTGCGGTCCAGCGTGACGACGTGCGCGGGGCGCGAGAACTGCGAGGGGAAATCCAGGATGTTGCGCACGGTGGCGGCGCGGAACGAATAGATGGACTGGGCGTCGTCCCCCACCACCGTCAGGCCGCGGCCGTCCGGCTTCATGGCCAGCAGGATCTCCGCCTGCAGGCGGTTGGTGTCCTGGTATTCGTCGACCAGCACGTGGTCGAAGGTCGCGCCCAGCTCGGCGGCGATGGCGGGCTCCTTCGTCATCTCGGCCCAATAAAGCAGCAGGTCGTCGTAGTCCAGCACGTGCTGGTCCTGCTTGGCCTGCACGTAGGCGCCGAACAGCGTCTTCAACTGCTCTTCCCACTGCGCGCACCAGGGGAAATGCCGGGCCAGCACGCCTGCCAGCGGCGCCTGACTGTTGACCGCGCGCGAATAGATGGCCAGACAGGTGCCCTTCAGGGGAAAGCGGGACTTGGTACCCGAGAACCCCAGCTCGTGCCGCGCGAAGCCCATCAGGTCCTCGGCGTCGCCGCGGTCGTGGATGGTGAAGGCGTCGGACAGGCCGATGCGCGAGGCGTAGTCGCGCAGCAGCCGCGCGCCCACGGCGTGGAAGGTGCCGGCCCAGGGCAGCGACGGCGGCTGCCCGCCCATGCCCAGCACGGCCTGCATCACGCGGCCCGCGCGGCGCTCCATTTCGATGGCGGCGCGGCGCGAGAACGTCAGCAGCAGGATCCGGTGCGGATCGGCCCCCTTCAGGACCAGGTTGGCCACCCGGTGGGCCAGCGTGCTGGTCTTGCCCGAGCCCGCGCCGGCGATGACCAGCAGCGGTCCGCAACGGTCGGCGTCGGCGCCCGTGCCGTACTCGACGGCCTCGCGCTGGCGGGGGTTCAGGTCGGCCCAGGGATCGTGGGCCGGCGTGTCGGGGACATGTGACATGGGACGCAGGAAAACTGTATATTCATCCAGTATAAACGCCCCTCCCCTCCTTCGGATTTCCCGCCATGGCCGTGCGTGTCGGCACTTCGTCCTGGACCGATCCCACCCTGCTGGCCTGCGGCCGCTTCTATCCCGCCTCCGCCCGCACGGCCGAGGACCGGCTGCGCTTCTATGCCTCGCGCTTCCCGCTGGTCGAGGTGGACAGCAGCTACTACCGCCTGCCCGCCGCGCGCACGGCGTATCTGTGGACCCGGCGCACGCCGCCGGACTTCGTCTTCCACCTGAAGGCCTTCCGGCTGTTCACCGGACACCTGACCCCGGTCGCGGCGCTGCCGGCCGACATCGCCGCCGAACTCCCGTCCGGCGCCCGCGTCGTCGACCATGCCACCCTGCCGGGCGAACTGCGCGACGAATTGTGGAGCCGCTTCCTGCAAGGCCTGGAGCCGCTGCGCCAGAGCGGCCAGCTGGCGGCGGTCCATTTCCAGTACGCGCCCCGGGTGCGCAACAACGCCGCCGGCCGCGCCCTGGTCCGCGATGGCGCGCGCCGCATGGAGGACCAGGTGCACGCGGTGGAATTCCGCCATCGCGGCTGGCTGGACCCGGCGGGCCGGCCCGGCACGCTGGCATTGCTGCGCGAACTGGGCGCGGCCCACACCGTGGTCGACAGCCCGGACCAGTACGTGAACAGCGTACCCGCCGTCTGGGCCGCCACGCGCCCCGACCTGGCGGTGGTGCGCCTGCACGGGCGCAACAGCCAGGCCTGGAACCGCCGGGGCCTTGCCGCCTCGTCGGGCCGCTTCGTCTACGAATACACGCCCGAGGAACTGGAGCGCATCGCCGAGCTGGTGCGCCGGCTCACCCAGGCCGCGGCCAATGTCCACGTGCTGTTCAACACCAACTTCGAGGACCAGGGCGTGCGCAACGCGGCGGCATTCGACGATACCCTGCGGCGGCGGCCGCGTCAGACCGCGTAGCTGCTGCGGCGCACCTGCGCCACCATTTCCACCAGCCTGGGCGCCAGCCCTTCCTCCACGCTTTGCCGCGAGGCGCGAAAGCGCGGAATGACCGCGTTGAACACGATCAGCTCGCCGTCGCGCAGCCGGCCCATGGGCACGCCCACCGCATAGTGGTCGGGGTGCTGCTCGCCGTAGACGCTGCAAAACCCCTTCTTGGCGAAGGCCTCGACCGAGCGCGCCGCATGATCCTGGTGCTCGGCCCACATGCGCGGCGTCTTGACCCGGATCTCGTTCAGCAGCTTCTGCCGTTCGACCGGCTCGCACCCCGAGATGAAGGCATGGCCGATAGCGGTCGAGACGATGGGAAAGCGCAGGCCGATGTCCGAGAGCTGCGGCGCGAAAGAACTCGTGATGCGACTCGTCTCCACATAGACGATGCTGAGTCGGTCGCGTATGCCCATCGACACCGAGCAGTTCATCGACTCGGCCAGCACGTTCATCAGCGGGCGGGCCAACTGGCGCAAGGTGATCGAGGCCAGCAGCGGGTAGCCCAGCGACACCACGCCCGGCGCCAGGCGGTACTTGCCCGACAGCGTGTCGGGCCGCAGGTAGCCCAGCTTCACCAGGGTGTAGGTGAAGCGCGAGATGGTCGGCGGCGACAGGCCGGTGCGCCGCGCCAGCTCCTTGTTGCCCAGCGCCGGCTCGAGCGGCGTGAAGCAGCGCAGGATCTGCATCCCCCTGGCCAGGGTGGAGGCGAACAGCCGGTCGCCCTCGTGCGCCTCGTAGGCGTCGAACTCGATGTCGCTGGGCTCCTCGTCGATCTGGTAGGGATTGCGCGGCATGGCGTTCCAGGGCGTATTCGGCATTGCAGAATGCTATTCAAAATATCCGAACTTCCCTACCAGCGATTTCCCGCACGGCACGACACTTCCTGCACGAACACCAAGGAGACGGCCACATCATGCTGAGCGCGGAAGACAACGAACTGATCACCCGTTCCGGTCCCGGCACCCCCGCCGGCCGCCTGTTGCGCCAGTTCTGGGTGCCGGTCCTACTGTCCGAGGAACTGCCGGAGCCGGACTGTCCGCCCAAGCGCATCAAGGTATTGGGCGAGGACTTGCTGGCCTTTCGCGACAGCAGCGGACGCGTCGGCGTGGTCGATCCGGTCTGTCCGCACCGCGGCGCCAATCTCTACTACGGCCGCAACGAACACGCGGGGCTGCGCTGCGTGTTCCATGGCTGGAAGTTCGACGTGGACGGACGCTGCCTGGACATGCCCACCATGCCGGCCGATTCGCCCTACCGCGATCGCATCCGCCTGAAGGCCTATCCCGCGCGGGAGTGGGGCGAATGCGTCTGGGCCTACATGGGGCCGGCCGCCGAACCGCCCCCGCTGCCGAAGCTGGCCTTCGCGCTGGTGCCGCCCTCGCACCGCTACGTCAGCAAGAAGTGGCAGGACTGCAACTGGCTGCAATGCGTCGAGGGCGCGCTGGACACGACCCATTTCTCGTTCCTGCACATGCTGTTGGGTACGGAAGAAGCCGGGACGGCCGAAGCGGTGATGGAACGGATCAAGCACGCCGCGCTGGGCGCGCAGGCCGTGCGCAACGACCGCTTCAAATGGGTGCGCGACGATCCCATGCCGGCCTTCTCGGTGGACGAGTTCCCCGCCGGCCTGGTGGTGGGCGGGGCGCGCAAGGCCGACGGCGACGATCTGTACTGGCGCATCGCCCACTACCTGGTCCCCAACCATGCGCTGGCGCCCAGCGCGTTTCCCGGCGAGAACTACCATGGGCAGACCTTCGTGCCCGTGAACGACACCTCGTGCTGGATCTACACCTACACCTGGAACCCGGACCGGCCGCTGACCGAGGAAGAGCGGGAGGCGGCGCGTCAGGGACACACCATCCACGCCCAGGTGGACGAGCACTACGTGCCCTACCGGAACCTGCGCAACGACTACCTGATCGATCGCGAGGACCAGAAGCACAACAGCTTCACCGGCATCCAGGGCGTGTCCGAGCAGGACGCCGCCATCCAGGACAGCCAAGGACCGATCGCCGACCGCACGCGGGAACACCTCGGTCCCACCGACCTGGGCATCGTGCGCATGCGCCGCCTGCTGCTGGGCCTGATCCGCGACGAGATGGCGGGCAGGACGCCCCAGGCGCTGTCCCACCCGGACGAGTACGCCGTGTTGTCCGGCGGCTGGGTCGCGCACAAATCCAAGGCGCTGGGCGAAGTCATGACCGAGCGCTTCGGCAACCCCCACGGCTACGTCGGGCAGGAGCGATGACCCGCTGATTTCCCTCAAGCTTGAAGCGGCGCGGACACAGCGCCGCCATACCGGAGACGATGATGAGACTACTCAAGCTGCTCGCGGCAACGAGCGCAGTGCTGTCCTGCGCTCTGGCGACACCGGGCGCGCACGCCCAGAACTACCCGGTCAAACCCATCAAGCTGGTGGTGCCCTACCCGCCCAGCGGCATCGGCGATACCGCCGCGCGCGACATCGCGCTGAATCTCGCGCAGCGCCTGGGGCAGCCGGTCATCGTCGAGAACAAGCCAGGCGCCAGCCAGATGATAGGCGCGGAGTTCGTGGCCAAGTCGTCGCCCGACGGCTACACGCTGTTCCTGGGCAGCCTGTCCAGCCTCGTGCTGAACATCGCGGCCCAGAAGAACCTGCCCTACGATCCCTTCAAGGATTTCGCGCCGGTATCGCTGGCTTTCACCACCCCGCTGTACCTGGTGGTCAATCCTTCCCTGCCGGTGAAGTCGGTGGCCGACCTCATCGCCTATGCCCGCGGCAATCCCGGCAAGCTGAGCTTCGGTTCGATAGGCGCGGGCAGCTCGCTGCACCTGACCGCGGAAATGTTCAAGTCCATGACCGGCACGGACATGGTCCACATTCCGTACAAGGGCAGCATGCCGGCGCTGAGCGACCTCGTCGGCGGCCAGATCCAGCTGGTGTTCGACGTCGGCACCTCGGCCCTGCCCCTGGTGCACGGCGGACGGCTGCGGGTGCTGGGCGTCACCAGCAAGACGCGCGCCAGCGGCACGCCCGACATCCCGCCCATCGCCGACACCGTGCCCGGCTTCGACGCCTCGTTCTGGTTCGGCATCGTCGCGCCGGCCGGCGTCCCCCAACCCATCGTCGACAAACTGTCGACCGAGCTGCGCGCCATCCTGCGCCAACCCGCGCTGCGCGAGAAATTCCGCAGCAGCGGCGTCGAGCTGACCGGCAGCACCCCTGCCGAGATGATGGCGCAAATGAAGGCCGACCTGCCGATCTGGCAGGAGGTCCAACGCAAGGCAGGCATTTCACCGGAGTAAGACATGACTTCATCCCCCGTGCAAAACCGCTTCAAGCGCCTGATCCAGTCCGGGCACCCCCAGTATGGACTGTTCTGTGTCTCCAACGCCTTGCAGACCGTGGAGGCGCTGGCGGACAGCGGTTTCGACTTCATCATGTTCGACCTGGAGCATTCGCCCCAGAGCATGCCCCACCTGCATGCCCAGTTCGCGGCGCTGGCGGCTGGCCACACGGCGGCCACGGTACGCGTCCCCATCCTGGAGCCCGCCTCGTTCAAGCAATACCTGGACCTGGGCGCGCAGGCGCTGATGGTGCCCAACATCTCGAACGCCGACGAAGCCCGCGCGGCCGTGCGCTACACCCGCTACCCGCCGGCGGGCGGCGTACGCGGCCTGGGCGGCACCATGCGCGCCACGCGCTATGGCCGGGACAAGGAATACTACGCGCGCGCCGCGCAGGAGACCTGCCTGCTGGCGCAGATCGAGACGCGCGAGGCCATGGCCAACCTGGACGCGATCTGCCGCGTGGAAGGCGTGGACATGGTGTTCTTCGGGCCGACCGACCTGTCGGCCGACATGGGGCACATGGGGCAGCCCAACCATCCCGAGGTGGTCGAAGCCATCGAGCAAGGGATACGGCGCGCGGTGGCCCTGGGCATGCCGGCCGGCGTGCTGGCGGGTTCCCCGGAATGCGAACGCTACGTCGCGGCAGGCGCCACGGTGGTCATCGTCGGCTCTGACCTGTCGCTGCTGGTGCGCACGGCCGACGCCCTGGCCGCCAAGCACGTGCAGGCCGCCCGATGAGCCTCCAGGCGACATCCGGCGACGGGCCGTTCGCGCGCGAACTCGCGTCCCTGGACACCATGCTGCGCATCCGCCTGCTCGAGGAAAAGATCACCGAGCTGCGCAAGGCGCAATCCATCCAGGGCTCGGTCCACCTGTGCATCGGCCAGGAAGCCATCTACGCGGGCTCGTGCCAGGCGCTGCGGGCGGACGACCCGGTGTTCTCCACCTATCGCGGCCACGGGTGGGCGCTGGCGCGCGGCGTGCCGGCGCAAGGGATACTGGCCGAGCTGCTGGGCCGCGAAACCGGCGTATGCCGGGGGCGCGGCGGATCGGCCATGTTCAGCGCCGCCGACCACGGCTTCTACGGCGAGAACTCCATCGTCGGCGCCGGTGCCCCGATCGCCTGCGGCGCCGCGCTGGCCTCGGCGCTGCGCGGCGAGGAACGCGTGGCACTGACCGCGTTCGGCGACGGCGCCATGAATCAGGGCGCCATCCACGAGGCGATGAACTTCGCCGCCTACCGCAACCTGCCGGTGCTGTTCATCTGCGAGAACAACACCTATGCGGAACTGACGCCGGTGGCCGAGACCGTGCGCGATGCCGAACTGCACAAGCGGGCCGCCGCCTACGGCATGCCCGGGGAACGGGTGGACGGCAACGACGTGGCCGCGGTGCGCGACTGCGTGGCCCATCACGCGGCGCGCGCCCGCGCGGGGCAAGGCCCGGCGCTGATCGAGATGATGACCCAGCGGCTGGTCGGCCACTACTACGGCGACCTGCAGGGCTACCGGCCGCGCGGCGAACTGGCCGAGGCCCGGCAGCGCGAACCCATCGCGCGCCTGCGGCAGCGCCTTGCGGCGGACGGCGTGGCGGCCGATGCCCTGGCCGCGCTGGAAGCGGCCGCCGCGGCCGACATCGCACGCGCGGCCGACGCGGCGCTGGCCGCGCCCCTGGCCGATCCCGCCACCGTCATGGAGCACCTGTATGCCTGAAGCTTCTTGTTCCACGGGAGTCGCCCAGCTCAGTTTCGGCAAGGCGGTGAACGCCGCGCTGGCCCGCGCGCTGGAGGAGATGCCCGAGGTGGTCGTGTATGGCGAGGACGTCGGCAAGCCCGGCGGCGTCTTCGGCGTGACCAAGGACCTGCAGCGACAGGCCGGCGCCGCGCGCGTGTTCGATACCCCCATCAGCGAGACCGCCATGCTGGGCGTGGCGGTGGGCGCGGCCATGAGCGGCCTGCGGCCCGTGGTCGAGATCATGTGGATAGATTTCAGCCTGGTCGCCATGGACCAGCTCGTGAACCAGGCCGCCAACGTGCGCTACGTCTCGGCCGGCCGGCTGGCCGCGCCGCTGACCGTGCGCACCCAGCAGGGCGCCACGCCCGGTTCGTGCGCCCAGCACTCGCAGAACCTGGAAGCGCTGTACGCCCACATACCGGGGCTGCGCGTGGGCATTCCGGCCACCGCGCAGGATGCCTACGACATGCTGCTGGCCGCCATCCGCTGCGACGACCCGACCCTGGTCATAGAGAGCCGCGCCATATACCACGGCGACCCGCAGCCCGTCAGCCTGGGAGGGCCCATCGAGGATGCCCGGGGAGCCCGCGTGGCACGGCCCGGCCGCGACCTCACCCTGGTGGCCTGGGGCGCCATACTGTTCCCGGCGCTGGAGGCTGCCGCGCAATTGGCGCGCGAAGGCATCGAGGCCGAAGTGATCAACGCACGCTGGATCGCCCCTTTCGACTGGCCCGCCCTGCTGGCCAGCGCCGGCCGTACCGGCCGCCTGCTGGTCGTGCACGAGGCCAACGTGACCGGCGGCTTCGGCGCCGAGATCGCGGCCCGCGTGCAGGACGAGCTGTTCGGCTGCCTGCACGCGCCCGTGCGGCGCCTGGGCGTGGCCGACTGCCGCATCCCCGCGGCGCCGCACCTGCAGGCCGCGCTCATCCCCGACGCCGGCCGCATCGCCCAGGCCGCGCGCGAACTCGTGGGCGGACAGCGGAACAGGAGGACCCGGCCATGAGCACGCTGCGCTACATCGACCACGGCAAAGGCGGACCGCCCGGCGTCCTGCGCATGGCCGAAGGCACCGTGCCCGCCCCCGGTCCGGGCGAGGTACTGATCGAAGTGGCCTTCGCCGGCGTCAACCGGCCCGATTGCGCCCAGCGCGTCGGCCGCTATCCGCCGCCTCCGGGCGCCTCGCCCATCCTGGGCCTGGAAGTCTCGGGCCGCGTCGCCGCCGTCGGCCCCGGCGTCGAACGGTGGCGCGCGGGCGACATGGTCTGCGCCTTGACGCCGGGCGGCGGCTACGCCAGCCATTGCCTCGCCCCGGCCGAACACTGCCTGCCGGTGCCGGCCGGCTTCTCGCTGGAACAGGCCGCGGCCCTGCCCGAAACCTGCTTCACCGTCTGGGACAACCTGTTTTCGCGGGCACGCCTGCAGCCCGGCGAGAACCTGCTGGTCCACGGCGGTTCGAGCGGCATAGGCGTTACCGCGATCCAGATGGCCAAGGCCCTCGGCGCCCGTGTGCTGGCCACCGTGGGCACGCCGGAGAAGGCCGCCTTCTGCCGGATGCTGGGCGCCGACCTGGCGATCGACTACCGGAACGAGGACTTCGTACGGCAGGCGCTGGCCTTCACCCAGGAACGCGGCGTCGACGTCGTGCTGGACATGGTGGGCGGCCCCTATGTCGCCCGCGACCTCGAGGCCCTGGCGCTGGACGGCCGCATCGCGCTGATCGCCTTCATGGGCGGTCCCGAGGCGATGCTGCCCATCCCCGCCCTGCTGCGCAAGCGCGCCACGCTGACCGGCTCCACGCTGCGGCCCCGCTCGGTCGCCCTGAAGGCCGCCATCGCCCGCGAACTGGAACGCCATTGGTGGCCCCGGCTGGCGGCCGGACAAGGCACGCCCGCCATCGACAGCGTCATTCCATGGACCGACGCGGCACGTGCGCACGAACGCATGGAAAGCAGCGCCCACACCGGCAAGATCGTGCTCGCGGTGAACTGATGCCCACCCAACCTTCCAAGGACCCGACCGCCATGGCGACCTCCGAACTCGAGACCGCGTGGGCGTGCAGCCGCGTGGTGCACGACTTCTTCCACCACTACGACCACTGGCGCTATGGGCGCATGCTGGACCTGTATACGCCCGATGGCGTCTGGCACCGCGCCGGCGCCGCGCTGCGCGGCCATGCCCGCATCCTGGAGGAACTGGAACGCCGCCCGCGCAACCAGCGGGTCGCCCACGTCGTGACCAACCTGCGCGTGGAGCCGGCCACGGCCTCGACGGCCAGTGCGACCTACTACCTGACGGTGTATCGCCACGCGGGCGAGATCGCGGACGACGCGGCGGCGCCCATGGCCGGCCCCGCCATGCTGCTGGCCGGCACGGCCGGACTCGTGCACACCGCGCAAGGATGGAAATTCGACAGCCAGACGCTCACGCGCCGGTTCGAGGCCGGCCCGGCGCGCTGAACGCCGGACCGGGCCCTAGCGCACGGCCTCGCGCACCCGGCGCACCTCAGGCAGACTGACGGCGCTGGCCTGGTTGCCCCAGCTCTGCCGGATGAACGACACCACGGCCGCCACGTCCTGGTCGCCCAGCAACTGGCCGAACGGCGGCATGCCGTGCGGCTGCGGATTGCCCGCCGTGGCCGGCGCGAAACCGCCCGACAGCACCATGTGCGCCGCATTGTCCGACGACGCGGCCACCACCGAGATATTGCCCGCCAGCGGCGGCCAGGCGGGCGGGCGCCCCTTGCCATCGGCGCCGTGGCACTGGGCACAGTGCTGTTCGTACAGCTTGCCGCCGATCTCCATCAACGCCGGCGCCGCGGCCGCGGACACCGAGGCCGTATCGGTGCCGACCGCCGGCAGCGACTTCAGATAGACCGCCATCGCATCCAGGTCGGCGTCGTTCGCGTACTGGAACCCTTGATGGACCGCCTCGGCCATCGGCCCCGCCGCGTGCGAACGTGGCGAAATGCCCGTCTTGAGCAGATCGACGACGTCCTGCCGGGTCCAGTCTCCCAGGCCGGTCACGCGGTCGCCCGTCAGCGGCGGCGCATACCAGGATTGCCCGCCGATCAGCGAACCGGCCAGCCCGGCATCCAGCGCCATCGCGCCCAGGCGATTGCGCGGCGTGTGGCACTCCGCGCAATGGGCCAGGCCCTGGACCAGATAGCGTCCGCGCAGCCAGGCCTCGGACGGCTCCGCCGGTGCCGGCTCGTCCGACGTCGGCCGGAAATAGAAGGCCCGCCACACCGCCACCAGCCAGCGCTGGTCATAGGGGAACTCTAGCTCGTGCGGCCGGTTCACCCGCGCCGCCGGCGGCAGCGAACGCAGATAGGCGAACAACGCGTCCGCGTCCGTGCGCGAGACGTGGCGATAGCTGGGATACGGAAAGGCCGGATACAGCAGGCTGCCATCCGGCGCCTTGCCCTGGTGCAACGCGCGCCAGAAATCATCGGCGCTCCACCTGCCCAGTCCGTGCTCCGGATCGGGCGTCAGGTTCGGGCCATAGAACGTGCCGAACGGCGTCGCCAGCGCACGGCCGCCGGCGAAGGCCTCGCCGCCGGGCGCGGTGTGGCACCCCACGCAATTGCCCAGGCGAGCCAGATAACGCCCGCGCTCGATCTGCTGCCCGCCATCCTCCGCGGCCATGGTCCGCGCAGGCGTGTCGTACTCCCGATGCCCCATCCAGAACACCGTCCCCACCGCCACGACGGCCACCGCCAGCACACCCAGCAGGAATCCGCGCTTGTTCATGGCCGGCTCCCCACATGCACCTGGCTGCCGCACTCCATCGGCATCGGCTCAGGCAGGCTGGCGGCCGGCACCACTTCGCGCACCGGTTGCGAAGACAGCCATCCCGCCACCGCGCTGACGTCCTCGGGCGTCAGGCGACGCGCGATGTCTGCCATGCAATCGGGCGCGATCGCCTTGCGCAGGCCGTTGGTCCACGCGCCGAACTGCGAGCTCAGGTAGTCATGCGGCAGGCCCAGCAGCGCCGGCACCGCCGGCAACACACCGGACAGCGCCTGCCCATGGCAGGACACGCATGCGGGCACCCCGCGCGCACGATCGCCTTCCATCACGAGCTGCCGGCCATGCTCCAGCGTGGCGGCGGGCAGGCGCGATGGCTTGGGATCGGGATAAGGAGGATGCTGGTCCGAAAACCACACCGCGATCTGCTTCAGGTACTCGTCCGACATGTTCTCGAGCAGATGCTGCATGGGCCGGTACTGACGCTGGCCGGCGCGGAAATAGACGAGCTGGTTGTACAGGTAGTCGGCCGGCTTGCCGGCGATGCGGGGGTAGTAGCCGTCTGGCCCGGCGCGGCCCTGCTCGCCATGACAGGCCGTACAGGCCGCCATGCGTCCCGCCATGGTGCCCGGCTCGAGCTTCTCGGGCTGCTGGGCCGACAACGGCGCCGACAGGGCCATCGCGGCAAGTCCCCCCAGGATTTTGTATTTGTAGTTGACGAATGGCATGGGTCAGTGGGGCAACGGCGTGAAACCGCGCCCCTGGGCAGCGTTTCGACACAGCCAGTGTACCCGGGGTTGGTGGAGAAACGCGGGGGGTGGGACGCGACCGATCGTCGCATGGGGGGCTTGCTCGGCATGGCGGCGGTCACGTGAAACATGGACCAAGATGTCCTTTGCCACGTTGTCGGCCATGTTCATCGTGGTTAATGATGCGCCGTCAGCTCGGCGGGTGACCTCGTCAAGCGCACTTGGACAGATCACGCATAAAACTTATAATTAACTTATAATACTAATGAATTCGATCGTCTGGACCCTGAAGGCCGCCAAGCAATTGCGCAAGATCAATCGGCCTCATCAGGCATCGATTCGTGATGGCATTTCCGCGCTGTCGGCAATGCCGGATTGTCAGAACATCAAGTCCCTGGTCAACCAACAGTATGGTTACCGCCTTCGAGTCGGGAACTACCGGATCTTCTTCGATTGGGACGGGGAGATCAGAATCATCGAAATCCAGGAGATAAAAAAGCGCGATGAACGCACGTATTAATATCCAGGTCATCAACGGCGCGGACGGCAAACCCGCCTTCGTGGTGATCCCTTACGGCGAATACATGGCGCAGCGCAACGTCGGCAAGGATTTGATTCCTCACGACGTAATCAGCCGAACCGTGGACGGCGCCACCCCCGTTCGCGCGTGGCGCGAGCATCTCGGCTTTACGCAAGCTGAAGTGGCCGAGCGTCTGGGCATCAGCCAGTCCGCCTACGCTCAACAGGAAAGCAGCGACCGTCTGCGCAAATCGACTCGGGAAAAAATTGCGGCAGCGCTGGGCATCAGCCCGGAACAGCTCAATTTCTAGCTATATATCGCACCCCCTACTTCGCCTGCTCCAACCCTCGATAGCTGTTGATGGTCGTCAAGGCCTGCGTGCGCGCCAGATTTTCGGTTTCGACCAGATCCTGCCATCTCGTCCAGCTGTGCGGATCAAGGATGTCGTTGTTTCCGAAATAGTCGTGGACTGCGACATGGGCCTCGTCCCAGACTCGCATCGCATCTTGAACGTCGTTGATAGTCAGCATGTCGGCCTCCTGGAAGGAGGAGACGGGGCAGCAACTGTCGTTCCTGGAAGAAAGCCAGGCCAGTTGGCCTCAACGAAAGAACCACCCCTCGGGATGGCTTTGCTGTCTGGGCGCAACTCGGCCCGGATGCGCACCCACTGATGTCAGCCGATACCGCACGCACGCCTGCGCGAGATTGATGCCATCCAAGCAGGCGGCGCCCCCAAATCTCCCAGGCAAAGAAAAACGGCTTGAGGGTCGTGGACCTCAAGCCGTTTAAATCCCTGATTTAACAGGGTAATTCTGGCGCGCCCGGCAGGATTCGAACCCACGACCCCTTGGTTCGTAGCCAAGTACTCTATCCAACTGAGCTACGGGCGCTGCAAAGAAATGAAATTATAGCGACACTTTTTTCGGCTTGCAAATCGAGGGCTGCAAAACCTGCAAACCCCGCATCAACCCCGGCCAGACGCCCGGCTTCGCCCCGCTCTGCCAGCCTGCTGCGCCCTGCCCCGTGACGTCTGCGAGACGTCGAAATCCGCGCCCGGCAGGCGCTGCACCAGCATGTCCAGGAAGGACCGGGCCGCGGTGGTCAGGGTCCTGCCCCCCGGATAGACGGCAAAGATGTTGACCGGCGGTGGCAGCCAGTCCTCCAGGACTCGCACCAGCCGGCCCCGGCGCAGTTCCTCCGCGCACAGGTCCAGGGGCAGCGCCGCGATGCCCAGGCCCTGGCGCGCCGCCTGCAACAGCGCCGACAGGTGGTAGGTGCTGAAGCGCGGTTCGAAGCGCACGACGCTGGTTTCGCGGCCGCGCCGAAGCCGCCATAGCCACTCGGTGGTCTTGCGCCCGAAGCCCAGGCAGGGCATGGCGGCCAGGCCGGACGGGTCCGCCAAGGTGTCCAGGCCGGGCAGGTCCGGGCTGGCCATCAGGGCGAAGGGGCTGGTGATCAGTTTGCGCGCGACGATGTCGGCGTCGGGCAGCGCTTCGAACGCGGGATAGATGACGAGGTCGGCCGAAACGAAGCGCGGATCGAAAATGAGCGCGCTGGCCTCGAAATGGAGCCGTACGTGGGGGTGAGCCAGCGCGAATTCGGTGGCCAGTCCTTCGACCGCGATCTCGCTCAGGTAGGGCGGCGCGATGACGTGCAGGGATCCGGTGGGCACGGCTTGCAGGCGTTCGGCCAGTGCCAGCAGCCTGTCGGCCTCGGCTGCCACCCGTGCGCATTGCCGGTAGCACTCCTGTCCGAAGCTGGTCAGCACGAACTGCCTGGGGCCACGGTGGAAGAGCGGCGCGCCCAGGCGGCGCTCCAGGTCGGCCAGCCTGCGCGCCAGCGTGGACTTGGCCACGCCCATCTGCCGTCCGGCGGGCGACAGGCCGCCATGGTCGACCACCATCTTGAACACGTACATGTCGTCCAGGCCGCGCATGGATTCGTTCCTTTTCCAGTACGTTGACGTTCCAATAACAGAACGAACTCGAGCAGTTTGCGATGCTACGCTTCCTTCACCACAAAAGGGAGCCATGCCATGAACCCGAACGATCCAAGCGTCGTGGACATGCCCTACGGTCGCCTGCTGGGCGCCCGCGAGGGCAAGGTGGTCCGTTTCCTGGGCGTGCCCTACGCCCTGCCCCCCACCGGCGGCCACCGCTTCGCGCCGCCCCGGCCACTGGCCGAAGGCGATGGCCGGTTCGACGCGACGGCGCCCGCGGCCATCCCGCCGCAGTTGCCGTCGAGGCTGGCCAAGGTCATGGGCGACTATCCCGCCCGGCAGGACGAGGACTGCCTGCACCTGGACATCTGGGTACCTATCGACCGCCCATCCCGCGCGCCGGTGTTCGTGTTCCTGCACGGCGGCGCCTTCATGACGGGCGGCGGTTCGCTGCCCTGCTACGACGGCGCCGTGCTGGCCGAGCGCACCGGCATGATCGTGGTCAACGTGACCTATCGCCTGGGCGTGCTGGGCTTCTTGCCCATTCCCGGGATCGCACCCGCCAACCTGGGGCTGCGCGACCAGATGGCCGCGCTGTCGTGGATACGGCGCGCCATCGGCGCGTTCGGCGGCGATCCTGCCAACGTCACGGTGGCGGGACAGTCGGCGGGCGCGTACTCGATCGCTGCGCTGCAGACCCGCGCGGACGGCCCCGAGTGGTTCGACCGCGCCATCATGATGAGCACGCCGCTGGGCGTGGCCTTGCAGGCGCCGGCGCAGAAGCGCGAAGTGGCGGACATGTTCACCCGCGCCGCGGGAATCGAGACCGCAACGCCGGACAACCTGTCGCGGCTGCCGGTGGACGCCATCCTGAAAGCCCAGTTGCAGGTACTGCGGCAGACCGTCCCGGCCAGCCCCGGGGAGGTCACGCCGCCATTCATGCCGACTGTCGACGGCGATGTCATCGCCGCTCCACCGCTGGCAGCCGCCGGGGCCGGCGCCTGGTGCGACACCATCATCGGCTACACGCGCGAAGAAAATGCCGCGTTCTATGTGGGCGACGCCGTCATGGGCGGCCTGCCGGCGGACACGGTGCGCGAGGTATATCACGCCCACTACGGGCAGGCAGGTGGCGAGCGGTATGAGCAGGCGCGCGCCAGCCGGGCGCCGGGCACGCCTCTCGCGGCGCTGACGGACCTGCGGTCACGCCTGGATTTCATCGAGCCTACGCTGGCGTATGCCCGCGCGTTGGCCGCCAAGGGCCGCGCGCCTTTCGTCTATCAGTTCGACTGGCAGTCGCCTACACCGGGCATCGGCGCGTGCCATTGCATCGATCTGCCCTTCCTGTTCGGCAACCTGGCCACCTGGCGGGACGCGCCCATGGTGGCTGGTGCCGACTCCGCCGAGCTTGCCGACCTCAGCCACGGTTTCCAGGACATCTGCGCCGCGTTTGCCCGCACCGGCGATCCCAATCGCGCGACGTTGCCGCCGTGGCCCAGCCATGGACAGGATGGCGCCGTTCTGCATATCGACCGCCTCATCCAGGCCCGGCACGCGCCGCGTTGAATCCCTTCTTCGCAAGGACCACCATGGACACTTCCTCCGCATCGGCCGCCACGTCCGGCGACGCTCCGCGTTCGCGCCTTGCCCGCATCGGTATCGTGGCGATCTGTTTCCTGGTCGTGCTGCTGGACGGCCTGGACACCACATCCATCGCCTTCGTCGCGCCGGCATTGGCGCGTGAATGGGGCCTGCCGCCCGCGGCGTTCACGCCGGCCTTCGTCGCCACCAGCGTGGGCGCCGTCGTGGGCTATGTGGCATGCGGTCCACTGGCCGGCCGCTGGGGACAACGCACGGTGGGCGGCCTGAGTGTCGCGATATTCGGCCTGGGCACGCTGCTGTCCGCCTGGTCGCCGGATGTTCCCGTGCTGGCGGCCCTGCGCTTCGTCGCGGCCGTGGGTCTGGGTGGCGCGCTGCCCGTGGCGGTGTCGGCTGCCGCCGGCGCGACGCCGGCCCGCTACAAGGAAACGGCGGCGATGCTGGTGGCGGCGGGACTGTCGGCGGGAGCCGTCATCGGCGGCATGGCCGGCGTGCCCTTGATGCGGCAGTACGGTTGGCACTCGGTGTTCTTGATAGGCGGCATCCTTCCGCTGGTGCTGCTGCCCTTATTCCTGAAGGTCCTTCCCGGCCGCGGCCCGGCAACCCGTGCCTCCCGGCCGGCCCAGGGCGGCAGCGTGGCGGCGCTGTTCGACCGCCGGTGGCGGCTGCGCACCTGGCTGCTCTGGCTGTTCGCCTTCCTGATCTTCCTGGACGCCTATGCTCTGACCTTCTGGATACCCACGCTGCTGGCCGAGTTCGGCTTCGGTCGCGCGCAGGCGCCGGCCGCGACGGCCGCCTTCGGCATGGGCGGCCTGCTGGGCAGCCTGGCGATGATGGCGCTGGTGGCGAAGCTGGGCGTCAAGCGGCTCCTGGCGATCACGACCTTGATCGCGATCGCTTCGATACTGGTCGTGAACCAGGTCGCGCTGGCGCCTGGGCAGGTGCTGGCCGTGATCGGCGGCATGGGCGCCGGCCTGATCACCGGGTGCGTGGGACAAAGCGCCCTGGCAGTGTCCTACTATCCGCCGGAACTCCGTACCACCGGCGTGGGCTGGGCCGCGGCCTCGGGCCGCATAGGTTCCATCGTCGGACCGGCGCTGGGTGGCCTGATGCTGGCGCTGAACTGGAGCCCCCGGGACATCGTGCTGACCGCGGTCGCGCCAGCGGCGGCCGCGCTGGCGGTGCTGGCCGTGCTGGCCTGGGTGGACCGGCGCCCGGATGCCGGCCATGCTCCGGCCCGTGCCACGTCCACCACCTGAGCCCTGACCGCTGGCCGGCTACCCACCAGCGGTCAAGGCTCGCGCAACGAGTCCGGCTCCCTCAGCGCCTCGATCAGCGCCTTCCGAAACGCGGCGATGGGCCGCGCCAGCCGCCCCGCGGGCGCGCGGTGCAACAGCCAGGCACGCACGCAGGGACGGAAATCGGGCGACGCGATGACCTGGACCTCGTCGCGCCACGCGCCGCCCGCGAATGCGGCGGGCGTCACGATGCCGATGCCGAAGCCGCGTGCCACCAGCGACATCCTCAGGTCCACGCTCAGCGCTTCGACCGCTACCTGGAAAGGCAGCCGCTCCGCCTCGAAGCGATGGCGGATGAAGGCCCGGAAGCCGCAACCGTTCTCGTTCATGACCCAGGGGAATCGGGACAGTTGTTCCAGATCCGGACGGCGCGGCACCTTCAGCGAACGCGCGGCAACCAGCAGCACCCGCTGGGCGCCCAGGTCGTCGCACACCAGGGTCTCGGGCGGCGGCACGCCGTCGGCCAGGCACACCGCGGCGGCATCCAGCTCGCTGCGCGCGACCTGCTCCACCAGGCGCGGCGACCAGCCCGAGGTCACGCGCAGGGTCAGCGCCGGGAAATCGGTGCGCAGCCGATCGAAGGGCTGCATCAGCGCGGCTTCGGACAAATAGGGCATGATGCCGAGCCGGAATTCGCCCTGCACTTCCCCGTGGGGCGACACCCCGGCCTTCAGGTCATCCAGCGAGCGCAGCACCCGCCGTCCGTGCTCGTAGGCCTCGCGGCCCGCCGCCGTCGGCTTCAGGGGCTTGGACTGCCTGTCCAGCAGGGTCGCGCCCAGGCGCTCCTCCAGATTCTGCACGCGGCGGGTGACGCCCGGCTGCGTCAGGTGCAGGCGGGCCGATGCGCCGACGATGGAACCGGTCTCCACCACCGCCACGAAAGCTTCCAGGTCATGGATATTCATGACATCTGCGCATAATGATGATGCGAAGGATTGAATTGCTTGATCATGCGATAGAAAAATAAAGTTTCCGTTCGATATGCAATTAATTTATCAAACGGAGCATTGCATGGCCACCTGCGGCAAATCCGGGGCCCTGGCCCCTCGCGCGTCTCTATCGACCCGGCCCCCGGTGCTGCTGTTCGGCACCGCCACCGGCGTCCTCGTCACCAATCTCTTCGCGCCGCAGACACTGGTGGGCGTCATGGGCGCCTCGCTGGGCCTGGCACCGATGGCGTCGGGCCTGATGGCCATGACCACGCTGCTGGGTTATGCGGCCGGACTATTCCTGCTCGTGCCCTTGGCGGACGTGGCGCCGCACCGCCGCCTGGTGCTCGCGATGCTGGCGGTCGCCGCAGTGGCCGCGGCGACCGCCGCGTGCAGCCCCTTCGCCGCGCTGCTGCTGGCGGCCTTGTTCGTCCTGGGCGCGGCCAGTTCCGTCATCCAGGTGCTGGTGCCCATCGCCGCCGCCATGGTGGGCCCCGAAATCAGGGGGCGGGTGATCGGCGACATCATGGGCGGCCTGATGGTCGGCATCCTGCTTTCCCGTCCGCTGGCCAGCCTGCTGGCCGACACGCTGGGCTGGCGCGCGTTCTATGCCGCCAGCGCCATGGCCTCGCTGGCGCTCGGCCGGGCGCTGGTGCGCGGCATTCCCGACCGGCTGCCGCCGCCCGGTCCGCGCTACCTCGATCTGATCGTGTCGCTGGGATCGCTGCTGCGCCGCGAACCGGCCCTGCGCCGGCGCGCGGCCAGCGCTGCCCTCAGCATGGCGGCCTTCAGCCTGTTCTGGACCGCGGTCGCGCTGCGCCTCGCGCAGCCGCCCTACTCGGTGGGACAACGCGGCATCGCCGTGTTCGCGCTGGTGGGCGCGGCCGCCGCCTTCATCACGCCCTGGGTGGGCCGGGCCGGCGACCGGGGCTGGACGCGGCCGGTAACGGCGATCTCCCATCTCGGCATGATCGGCGCCTTTGCCCTGGCGGCCTGGGCCGGAAACACCGGGCACGGCAGCCATGCGTCCTGGATCGCGATGGGCCTGGCGGCGATCGTCCTGGATGCCGGCGTCACCGGCGACCAGACACTGGGACGGCGCGCCGTCAACCTGCTCGACCCCGCGGCGCGCAGCCGCATCAACGCGCTGTTCGTCGGCCTGTTCTTTCTTGGCGGCGCGGCCGGATCCGCACTGGCCGGCCTGGCATGGAGCCTGGGCCAGTGGCAGGCGATATGCGCGACCGGCGCGGCGCTGGGGCTGGCAGCCTTGCTGGTTCCTGGCGCTCCGAAATGAAAACCGGGGCCTGGGGCCCCGGTTCCGGCACTGCGCGGCGATCGAGGCTCAGCGGCCGCGCCGGCCGTCCTGGCTCGTCACGCTGTTGGCGCTGTCGAGCTTGGTCTGCTGCTCTTCCAGCATGCGGATCTGGCGCTGGAGGGTGTTGAGCTGTTCGCGCGCGGCCTGCCGCTCGTTGGCCAGCGCGGCGGCTTCCTGGCGGGCCTGCTCCTGGCGGGCCGCCACCTGCTGCTCCTGCTGGCGCTGCATGGTCAGGTCGTTCTGCAGCGCGTTCAGGCGCGTCTCGTTGGCACTGATCAGCTTTTCGGTCACCGCGCGCTCGGCGTCGAGCTTGATGCGGCGGATATCCACGTCGGCCAGTTGCACCGTCTGCTCGACAAAGGCCTTGTAGGTCTGCTCGGCCTGCGCCTCGGACGTGGTCTTGACCACGCGCCAGAAGTTCTTCTGCTGGAACATCGCCACGTAATAGGTCAGGTCATCCGCCTTGAATAGCAGGCTGGCCCCGTAGTTGCCGTTGTAGGTGGTGCGCAGTTCGTTCAGCGTACGGTTCTGTATGAGCTGCTGCAGTTCCGCCATCGTGCTGTTGTTGGAAGCCGACTGGGCCGCGTCGACGGGCCGGACCGGCGCGGCCTGGGCCGCGGCCTGCGTCCCTGGCTTGGCGGTCGTGTTCTGGACCACCTGGGCGGAAACGCCCAGGGATGCCATGGAAAGCGACAGTACGATCCCCACTTGTCGGAACATTCTGCATGTCCTCATTTTCATTCCAGCTTCCTTGGTCATATCGAGTTCGTCGGCCTGGCCGTAACAAAGCGTGTCCGATTTTAATGAAAGTACGGCGCCGTGGGCTCTTTATTGAGTCTTTTTTGGCGCCAAGCCGCTTCAGTCAGTCCAGTTCGCCCGCCACTTCCGCATCCTGGCCGACGATCTGGTACTTGCGCATCTTCTCCCACAGCACCTTGCGGCTGATTCCCAGGAAATTGGCGGTATCCTGGCGCCGCCAGCCATGGGCATCCAGCGCGCCGATGATCCGGTTGCGCTCGGCCAGCTCCTGCGGGCTGCGCTCGTTGGCCGGGATGACGCCTTCGGACAGCGACGCGAAGATGCGGCCGATGCGTTCCCGGTCCCAGGCCCGGAACTGCCTGACCATCACGCCCACCCGCTCTGCCACGTTGCGCAATTCCCGCACGTTTCCCGGGAAGCGCGTGCGCGTGACGAGCGCCGCCAGCCAGTCGGGCACCTCGTCCTCCTGCTCGGGCAGGATCTGTCCCAGCAGGGCCTTGAAGATGGCGATCTTGTCCACCGCGCCACGCTCTTCCAGGTTCGGCACCTGCAATTCGATCACCGCCAGCCGGTAGTACAGGTCGGCCCGGAACAGCTCCTGGCGCACCAGTTCGCGCAGGTCGCGGTTGGTCGCGGCCACAAGACGGAAATCCACCGGAATCTCGGCAGTCGAACCCAGGCGGGTCACGCAGCTCTGCTCCAGGACGCGCAGCAGCTTGACCTGCTGATACAGCGGCAGATCGCCGATCTCGTCCAGGAACAACGTGCCTTCATGGGCCTGCTCGAAATATCCCTTGTGCGCGAAGGTCGCCCCGGTGAAAGCCCCCTTGGCGTGGCCGAAGAAGTGCGATTCGAACAGGCCGTCGGGAATCGCGCCGCAGTTGACCGCCACGAACGGGCCCTTCCCGTAGCGGCGATGCCCCTCGTGCAACAGCCTCGCCACGCGCTCCTTGCCCACGCCGGTCTCGCCCCGGATCAGCACCGTCGAATCACAATCGGCGAAAGCCTCGACCTCCGACAGAAAGACCCGCATGCAGGCGGAGGTGGCGATGAGCGGCTCGGCCGCCTTGGCGCGGGCGCCCTGCTCCCGCACCACGCCAGCCACCTTGAAGACCAGCGTGCGCAGTTCGGCGGCGGTGAAATCCGCCGTCAGGACATTGGAGTACTCGGGCGGATAGACGCGCGGGTCGGAGTTCCGGGCCTCGGCCGCCACCCACACCACCGGCATGCCATGCCCGGCCTGCCAGTCGCTGACGCTGAAACTCGGACGGTCGATGACCGTGACCGAAATGATCGCGACCGACATGCGCACACTCGTCACGTCGCGCGATACGGCGATGTTGTCCGCCCGTATCACATCCACGTCGAAGTTGGCCAGCGCCCGTGCGACACGGTCGGCAATATCCGATTTGCCTTCCCAGACGTAAACGTCGAGATCATCTTGTGAAGGTCGTGTCTTCATGGCGGTACGCCCGTTCCCTCCATCGTTGTCGTTCGCGCTCAATAGACGAGTCGAACGTTGTCGCATTCCAATGACATGAGATGCACGTCGGTCTGTCCGATCTTGATGCCGACCAGCCCGTCGAGCAGGTTGGCCAGCAGCTTGCCCACTTCGTTCAGCAAGGGTTTGAGCAAGCCGACCAGCGGACTCAGGATGGCCTGCAGCAGGTTCTGCGATTGGCCGCTGCCTCCACCGCCCAGCAGACTGCCCAACAGATCGCCCACGGCATTGAGCAGCCCGCCCAGCAAGCCGTTGCTGGCGGTCGTCTGCAAGGCCTTGATCAGTTCGGTCCGCATGCAGGCCTGGTTGCAGGACCCCAGCAGCGGCGTGACGGTCTGGCGCCAGAGCGTCGGCATGGCGCAGGTCCCCAGGCCCAGGAGGCCGCACGGACGGGGCCAGGTGATGCCGTCCCCGAGCAGCTTCTGTTCGATCACGCTGGGCGTGTAGCCGTATTGGTTCAGGTACTTGTCCGCCACCTGCGTGGCCGTGTCGGCGGGGAAGGCTTCGAGCTGGGCGCCCTGGCCCGCGGACGACTGCGCCAGCAACAGCGCCAGCAACTGGTTGACCAGGTCCTGCACCGTGTCGCCCAGCGGCAGCTCGTTCCGGCCCACCGTCTTGGTCTGGTCCACTTCCAGGGTGGTGTAGACCGGATCCTGCGCCAGGATGTCGGGCTTGACCTGCCCGTGCAGCAGGTTGATGCCCAGCAGCTTGACGAAGGTCTCGTCCTGCAGGCCGGTCGCGCAGACGTCGTGGGTCGACCACAGCGTGGATTCGTTGATCTTGCCCATGCACAGCTTGGCGATGGACGAATCGACCTTGATCGTGGCCTTGGCCGGCGCCGTGCAGCTCATGCCGGTAAGCGTGCCTTGCGAACTGACCACGTCCAGCACGATGGGCAGCTTGACCTGCGTGCCGAGCAGCCCCAGCAGGCCGCCGACCAGCCCGCCGTCGGTCGCGATGTCGACGAAGGTGCGGACCTGGGCCGTGTAGGCCTTGGTACCCAGGCCGCCTATGCCGACCGAGGGCGGTTCGATGATGCTGGCGCGCACGTTGGTCTTGAGTCCGACGGCGGAACTCACGGCGGCCGGCAGTCCCAGATTGACGGTTACCGCATGATTGGACACGCCGACGCCGACCGCGGCGGTCAACAACCCCAGCGCGTCCAGGTCCACGTTCAGCGCCGAACCGGCGCTGGGCGCCTGGATCAGCGCGAACAGTCCGCTCGTGACGCTGTTCGAACCCAGCTGGACCAGCAGCGTATCGATGCCCAGCTTGGCGGTCAACGCGTTCAGCAGCGAAGCGTTCAGGCCCAGCAGGCTGTTCTGGTTCGCCAGGCTGACGATGGCGTTCAGCAACTGCCCGAGTTCGACCTTGCGGGCGGCCAGCAGGCTGTTCAACTCGCCTACGCTCAGGTCCGCGCCCACCGGGATGCCCAGTTGCTTGAGCAAGCCGCTGGGCGTGATCTTCACGCCGGCCAGGCCGGCATAGGTTCCGATGCTGAGGTCTTCGCAAAGGTTCGCGCCCACGACCCGGAGCAGCACGCACAAGGGGGCGGTCTGGGAATTCGTGGTCGCGAGTTTCGAGCCGACCCAGAAGGATGCGATCGGTGCTTCCTGGACGGCGATGGCCTCGGCGTAGAGCGACCGATTGCCCAGGAACGGCAACACCAGGGGGACCTGCTGGGAAATGGCCACCTTCACCGCATTGAAGCCGACCGAGGATTTGGGCGTGCCGAAATACTTCTTGCCGCCGGTCCCGCTATAGGATTCGGAGGGAGGCTCCATGGCCTGCACGGTGTTCTTGGCCGCATCCGGATTCGGATCCCAGCGCCCGCATACCGGATCGGGCGAGGTTCCCATCGACAGCCCGAATCGTTGCAGGTTCAGGTTGGCATTGCCGCGCGCGGCCGCGCTCGCGGCGACGCAACTGTCCCGCTCCAGTTGCTGGGCACCGGCCAAAGCCGCCAGGTCGGCGGTCTTCTGGAGCTCCCGCTTCATGTAGAAGAGATAGCCCAGGTCCGCCGAAGCCAGCAGCGTGACCGATACCAGCATCGCCGCCGCAGCCGCGATCAGCACCGATCCCCGCTGGCGCGCCGGCGGTGCCCGGAAAACGGACGAGGGGATACGACGATGCGGTGTCATGAAAACCTGCCTATTGCTTCGGCTGCGAGGTCGTCTCGTAGAACTGGGGGATGGGATGCGAGAAGCTGTCGATGTAGCGCTTCCAGCTGGGCGACGCGGTCGCGCCCAGCATGGGCAGCGCCTGGCCTGCCTGGCGTCCTTCGGCCTGCATGCGCACCACCTCGCTCGTCACATCGCCGTTGGGCCGGCTCCTGCCCTGCGGCGCGGCGGATGCCGTGGCCACGGCTGCTTCCGATCGCGGTACGGCAGCGGGCGCAGCAGCAGCGGGCGCGGCGACAGCTGCCACAGGCTGGGCGGGCGCCGCCGCTTGCGGAGTGACCACCGTCGTTACGCGCTGCTCGGAAGACTGCACGGCCTGGGGGCGCGCCGTGGTCGCTGGTTGGGCGGAGGCGGCCGGCGCCTGGCCCGGCCCCGGCACCTGCCGCACGACCGAGGAAGCGGGCCGGGACGCGGCCGGCGTCGACGCCGCCCCCTGCTGCGGGGCCGCGCGCAGTTGCGCCTCGCGTTGTGCCTGCGCGGCTTGTTGTTGCGCGGCCGCCGCGCGCCGGGCCTGCTCTTCCGCCTGGGCCTGGCGCGCTGCCTGCTCCATGCGCGCCCGCTGCTCCGGCGTCTCCTGCAGCATGGAACCGGTCACCGGCGCGTTGCTCTGCGCATGCGCCAGGGGGGCCGCCAGCAGCGCGGCCAGCACCAGATAACGGCTGACATGCCGGGAAGCGGACTGTCCGTGCGGGCATTGGCTGGTAGATTTCATGATCGCCTTGATTCCACTTGTATTCGTCATCGTTGAAGAAGATCCGGTCGCCTCGGCATGCCGGCATCAGGGGGTGGTCGAGTTGAACCGGTCCAGCATGGACTGCATGGGAGCGCGCACCGGCTGCAGGATGGGCGCGGAAACCGGCCGCACCGGGGGCTCGCGCACGGGCTCCATGGATGCGGACTCCTGCGCTGCGGCCCTGACCACGGCCGCTCCGCGTGCCGCCGGCGCCTGCTCGGGCGGAGGAGCCATGGGTACGCGGGACATTTCGGGTGCCAGGGACGAGACCGGGAACGGACTGGCCACCGGCGCCGCGGCCGGGACGGGATCCGCCTTCACGACCGCGGCCGGACGGGATGTCCGGGAAGCGCCGCGCGCGATATCGTCGGCCAGCTTGCGCACCGCCACGCGCGCATCGGGCGACAGGCCCGCCTTGTCCATGACGGTCCCTGCCCGCCCGGCGTCACCCGATACCAGCAGCAGCAAGGCCAGGTTGGCGAGAATCCTGGAGTTTTCCGGCGCGAGTTCGGCGGCCTGTGCCAGGGGCAGTCTGGCAGCGGACGTTTCGCCATTGCGCAGCAAGGCGTAGCCAAGGTCGCTGACGATCAGCGCATTGGTGGGATCGAGGCGCGCCGCCTCGCGCAGCGACACCACCGCGGCCGGATAATCGCCGCGCGCGCCCGCCAGCAGCCCCAGCCCCTGTGCGGCCGCCGCGCCGACTTCCGTCTTGAGCAGGCGGCGATAGACCACGGCGCTTTCCTCGGACTGCCCGGCCTCACGCAGCGCATGGGCACGCAGCAGTTCCACGTCGGGTGCCGCGCCATGACGCTGCTCGAACGCATCGATGTGGGCCAGCGACGCGAAATAGAGCCCCTTGCCTTGCATCTCCCGGATCAGCGAGAGATACATGCCGCGACTGTCCGCCGTCGGCTCGTCGTTCGCGACCTGCTGGCGCATCATGGCCTCGTCGTTGAACTTGGGCGCCGATACGCCGTAGCCCGAGGGCGCGGTGGAGCTGCACCCCGCCGCCAGCAGCAAGACCCCGAACAACCCGGCCATGCGCGCCGGGCAATGAATCGACCCGGTCATCTCAGCCTCCCATCCTCGCCAGGCCGCGGAAGACAGCCAGGAATCCCGCACCGCCCGTGACGATGATGAGCGCGGGCAACAAGGTCAGCACCATGACGCCCGTCATCTTGACCGTCAGCTTGCCGACGCGCTCCTTCAACTCCATCCGCCGCTGTTCGCGCACGCGTTCGGAAAACTGCTTGAGGGGTTCCTGGACCGCTCCGCCATGCCGGTCGACCTGCACGATCAGGCGCGCCACCGCCGCCAGGTCTTCGTTGCCGAAACCGGTGGCCAGCCGTTGCAGCGACTGTTCGCGCGACAGCCCGCGGGCATGCTGGTTGACGGCGATCTCCAGTTCCGCGGCCAGCACGGGCAGCACCGTGCGGAACTCGGTCACGATCACATGCAAGCTCTGGTCGATGGACAGGCCCACGCCTTGCAGCAGGCGCAGCAGGTCGATCAACAGCGGCAGTTCTTCCTTGGCCTTGCGGGTACGCGAGGCCGCCACCTGGCGCAGCGCCCACTTCGGCACCATGTAGCCCAGGGCGAACCCCAGGAACAGGGACAGCATCGTTCCGAGCGCGCCGCCACCGCCGAACATCCAGGCCAGGAGCGGCACGACGACAGCCAGCACGACCCGCGCGAAGATGAACAGGGAACGCGCGCGCGCCGGATCGCCAAAGCCGCATCGGTCGATCAGTTGCCGATCCTCGGCCTCGAGCAGATAGTTGCCCAGCTTGCCTCGTTCCCACTTCTCGCCCAGTTGCGCGGCGCCATCGAACATCGCGCTCACGCGTCCGCGCCGGACTGGCGACGCCACGCTGGCAAGGGCGTCGTCCAGCACGGGATTGGTCCGCGCAGTGATGGCGCTGTCCACCACCTGCCGGCTTCGGGTCTGCCGCGAGCCGCGGACCAGGATCGCCACACCCACTAGCAGCGCGGCGGCGGCGAACAGGACCAGGGAGACGGCGGTCAACAATTGTGTAGACATAGCTTCAAACCGATTTGGCCATGCGGTACAGCCAGAAAGAGCCGACCAGTTGCAAAGCGAAGGCGCCCACCAGCATCTTCTGGCCGACCGGGTCGGTCCACATGCCCACGAACATGGCGTTGTTGAAGATGACGATGAACCCCGCGACGAATACCGGCAGCAGCGCCAGGATCCATGCCGACAGCCTGACTTCGGCCGACAGCGCATGCAGTTCCTCGCGCGCCTGCTGCAGGTCGCGCATGAAGGCCGCCATGCGTTCGAGCACCACGTCGCTGCGACCGCCGAAACGCAATGCGACGCCGATGACCGCCGCGACCAGCTCCAGTTCATAGAAGCGATAGAGCCGCGCGGCATGCACCAGCGAAGCATCCAGCTCCATGCCTGCCCGGTTCAATTGGTTGGCGCGTTCCAGCACTTCGAACAATGGCGCATCGACCGACGAAACCGCCGTCTGGAAAGCCGATCCCAGGCTGTTGCCGATGGTGATGAGCCGCACCAGCGCGTCGATGAATCCCGGCAATTGACGCACCATCTTCCGCCGGCGCTTGTCGGCCTGCCACCACAGCTGGAACAGGACGGCCAGCACCACCAGGGCCAACGTCACCACGGCGGCAAGACCGCCGCCGAACAACAGCGCCACGATGGGCAATGCCACCAGCGCCACGAGCCACGGGCCGTAGAAAGCCGGACCGGGCTCGATGCCGGCGCGCAGCAACATGTTCTGGAACCGCCCGCGCACGCCCCGGGGGCGCACCGGCGGATACAGTTGCTGGGCCGTGGCGACGACCGCGCGCGTAGGGTCGAAGGAGCGATTGAGCTGTTCCTCGACGAAGGCGCTGGTCGCCTGCCGGCGACCCCGCTCGCTCGCGCTCTGCCACAGCCACAACCCTGCCGCCACCAGCAGCAGCGCGATGCACAACACCGAAAGAAGCTGGGCGGACATCATCGTCCCCTGGACCAGAAACCGCCCCCGCCCCCCTGGGGCGGTTCGGGCGCCATGGTCACCCGCAACTGGTCGCGGTACTTGGCCAGCTTGGGCGTGTGCGGATGGATGCCGAGCGACACCCAGCGATCCTTCTCTTCGCCGTCGGGACCGACGAAACTCTCGTGGCGGTAGAGTTCCTGCGTGGAAATCACGTTATCGCCCATGCCCGTGACTTCCGAGATCGACACGATGCGCCGTCGTCCGTTGGACAGGCGGGCGATCTGCACGATGAAGTCCAGCGCGCTGGCGATCTGCCGGCGCAGGCTGTCCTCGCTGCCCTGGAAACCCGCGAATCCCGCCAGCATCTCCATCCGGTACAGGCATTCGCGCGGGGAGTTCGCGTGTATGGTCGCCATCGACCCTTCGTGGCCGGTATTCATGGCCTGCAGCATGTCCATGACCTCGGGCCCCCGGACTTCGCCGACGACCACGCGGTCCGGCCGCATCCGCAGGCTGTTGCGTATCAGGTCGCGGATGGTGATCTGGCCCGCGCCGTCGAAGCCGCCCTGGCGGGCTTCCAGCCTGACCACGTGGGGATGGTTCAGCGACAGCTCCGCGGTATCCTCGACCGTGACCACGCGCTCGGTCTCGGGCACGAAGAACGCCAGCGCATTGAGCAGCGAGGTCTTGCCTGAGCTGGTCCCGCCCGAGACCAGGATGTTGCAGCGTTCCCGCACCGCCAGGCTCAGCAGGCGGTGGATCTCTTCGTTGAAGGTACCCAGCGCCAGCAGGTCGGCGGGCTTGAGCGGATCCTGGCGGAACTTCCGGATGGACACCATGGGGCCATCCACCGCCAGCGGCTCGATGACCACGTTCAGGCGGCCCCCATCCGGCAGGCGCGCATCCACCATGGGGCTGGATTCGTCCAGCCGCCGGCCCAGCGGCGCGAGGATGCGGCGCACGATGCGCAGCAGGTGCGAGTTGTCGCTGAAACGCAGGACTTCCCGCTGCAACACGCCACGGCGCGACACGAACACGTTGTCGTAGCCGTTGATCAGGATGTCCTCGACCGCCGGATCCGCCAGCAGGTCTTCCAGCGGGCCGAGCCCGGCCAGTTCTTTCGTCAACGAGGCCGCCACCTGCCGGAGCTCGGATTCGTTGATGGGGACCCGCCGCAGCCGTACGAAACTGTCGACCTCCAGGTCGACGAACTGCTGGATCGCGGTCCGGGACCAGCGGCCGAACTCCGCGCCCAGTTCCTCGATACGCGACAGCAGATGCTCGTGCGCCGCGGCCTTGACGTCCTGGAAGCGCTGGGTGTTGGCAAACGCCGGACTATCGTCGGCAAACTCGATCGATGCCGTCATGATCACACTCTCCGCCGCGTATACGCGCGCTTCAAACCGGAATCTTTCTTCATCGCGTCACCAAGTGCTTGTGCAGGTTGGGCAGCCACCGCGACAGCCATTTGGTGCCCGGCGGCAAGGCCTGGTCATAGGCCCCGAGCGAATCCACCAGGCCCTGCACGGCCCGCACGTAGGGATCGCGATCCGCCACCTCGTGCAGCAGCCGGCCCTGGTTGGTGCTGTTCATCAACGCCAGCGCGCGGTCGGGCAGCGTGCCCAGCAGCTGTACGTCGAACCGCTGGGCGATCTGCTTGGCGGTCATGCCGTAGCGCTCGTCGTAGCGGTTCACCACCAGCCGCATCCTGGCGCGATCCACGTCGCGTCCGTCCAGGTCGCGCAGGACGTCGGCCAGCGACACCAGGGCTCCCACCGACTGGTCCGTCACGATCCAGGCCTGGTCGGCGGCTCGCACCATGCCGGCCACGAAATCCGGGTTGGAAAATCCGCCCACGTCAGCCACCAGCAGGCCGAAGTGCTGACGCAGCCGGTCCAGGAGTCCCAGCGAATCCGCGTGCGACACGGTGCGCATCTCTGCCAGGTCGCGCGGCAGCGAGATCACGGCCACGCCGCTGGCGCTGCGCGTGAGTGCGGTGTTGACCAGGGTTTCGTCGAAGCGGCGCAGGTTGCGTACCGCCTCGGCGAAATGAAAGCTGCCTGAAACGTTCAGGTAGAGCTGGCCGTCGGCGACGGGCAGGCCCAGGTCCAGCAGTGCCGCGGGCCCACGCAAGCTGCTGGCCGGCCGCCCTTCCGCGGCCTGCCCGGCTTCGCCGTGCAGTTGCGCCATCGTGGTCAGGTGCGCCGCCAGCGTGGTCGTGCCCAGCCCGGCGCGCACACCCAGCAGCACGACCATCTGGCCACGACCGGGCACGCTGCTGCCCGCATGAGACTGGAGCACGCGCCGGACGACGTCGCGCACCTCGGCCTCGTCGGCCGGGTCGATGAAATCGCGCACGCCCGCCCGCAGGGCAGCCACGGCCCCCTGCGGCCGCATCATGCTGCCGACCGCAACGACCGGCAGCGCGGGCGCCACGCGCGCCAGCGTCCGCGCCAGGTCGCTGGCGTGCAGCAGCTTGCCCGGTTCGCTGTCGTCGGCGCCGAAATCCAGCAACACCATCTGCGGCCCGAGTTCGGCCAGGCGCGCCGACAGCCTATCGGGAACCACGTCCTCCTGAACGACCACGCCATCGTGCCTCAGCACCGCGGCCAGCCGCTGTGCCGACAAGCTGTCGCCGGTGAAGAACAGGAAACGGCGAGTGTCCAGCAAGCTCGCCAACTCCTTGCTCGGGGCGTTCATATACGACTCCTACAGATACCTGGCACCAAGCGACTACTTCGAGAAACCAGGCAACTCATCATTGCTCGCGACACCCAGCAGAAAATGGCCCCAGGCATTGGCCGCCGAGTCACGCTTCTCGTTCGCGCCGGGCATGGGCGGCTTGACGCCCTTGGCCAGGGGCTTGACCAGATGCGGCGTCACGACGATCAGCAGTTCCTTTTCCTTCTGCGAATACTTCATGTTCCGGAAGAAAGTGCCGATGATGGGCAGGTCGCCCAGGAACGGCAGCTTGTCCAGGTTCGAGGTGGTGGAACGCGACACCAGTCCGCCGATCACGAAGCTTTCGCCGTCGCCGAGCTCGACCGTGGTGTCGGCCCGGCGGGTGATGATGGCCGGGATCTGGATGTTGTTCAGGGTGATGCCGTTGGTCCAGTCCAGATCGCTGGCCTCGGGCGCCACCTTCAGCGCGATCCGATCCTTGGCCAGCACCGTGGGGGTGAGCGTCAGGCCGATACCGAACGGCTTGTACATGACCGTGGTGGTGCCCAGGCCCCCGGCCTGCGGCACGGGCAGTTCGCCTCCCGCCAGGAACTTGGCGCTCTGGCCGGACAGCGCGACCAGCGTGGGTTCGGCCAGCACGCGCGCCAGGCCGTTGGTTTCCAGCAGCCGCAGATTGGTGTCGAGCAGGAAATTGCCTCGAGTCAGCCCCAGGGTCAGGTCGAAAGCCTTGCCGGTGGGCGCCAGGTCGCTGGCCAGGCCGAAACTGAAGCTGCCGCGCCGGTTGGAGGCGGAAAAGTTGAAGCCGGCCTCTTTCAATACCTGCTTGCTGAATTCCACGACCTTCACTTCCACCTGGACCACGCCACCGGTCTCGATGGTGGAAGCATCGAATACGTTTTCACCGCCCACGGCATCGTTGGCCGCCGCAACGGTGCGGCGATGCGACAGCATCGACGGCGACTGTCCGCTCAGCACGGCAGCATCTCCGTAGACCTGGGCCTTGGCACCGTCGCCTTCGCCCAGCAGCGTGGCGAGATCGCCCGTCACGCGGACGAGATAGGCCTGGGGCGCCGCCGAGCCGCGCTGCCAGACCGACACCATGGTGGTGCCGGGCTTCTTGCCCACGACCAGTACCCCGCCCTTGCGGCCGCCGCTGCCCTTCTGGATCACGACGTCGGCCACGTCGGGATCGACCACCGACACCCGCTCCAGGTTGCCGGGAATGCTCAGTTGATATTGATCGCGCACCGCCACCGAGATCTGGCGCGGACCGCTCTCGTCGGCAGCGCCCGCCGGCACGGCGAAGGACAGCGTCAATGCCATGGCCAGGGGCGCCAGACGCCGCACGAAAGCCTGTTTGCTGATTTTCATTGAGGTTCTACCCGTTAAAACCCGACGACTTCACGCTTGGTGCCGCGCACCACTTCCACCGTATTGCTCTCGACCTTGGGCGCGGGGGCGGGTGGCCGCGGGCGGTATTGCACAACCGGCGCCGGCCGCTTCGTCGCCCCACCCGACAGGCCCGTCAGTTCCAGGCCGGCATACGCCTGGTTGTCGGCCAGCTCGAGCGCCTCGCGCTGCTCCTTGGTCAGGCCGCTCTTGCCGGCCAGCACCGGAGGCGGCTCGGGAAACAGGCTCGCGTCGGGCGCGGTGGCATCGGTGGGATTGCGCAGCACCAGTTGCAGCTTGCCGTTCTGCGTTGCCAGCAGCAGGCGGTTCACATCGGCGGTGGGCACCGCAAGCACCGCGGTGCGTGCCGGTGGAGGCGGATTGTTCGCGCGCACCATCGTCGCGCCGTCGTCCGATGGCGCATCGCCCGCGGCCGACGCGCTGCCATAGGTCAGCACCCGCAAGCGCGACAACAGCAGCCTGGCCTGGGTCCGCGAGACATCCTGCCCCTGGCGGAGCGTGAAGAACACGTCCACGAAATCGCCCGGCGAAACACGGTTGCCCGTGCCGACGACCTCGTCGACCGGCACCGCCACCGCGCGTTCGCCGTCGTTCAGCAGCAGCGTCAGGCCCTTGACCAGGATGCTGTCGGTCACGGGCGTGCCGGGACCGATGTCGAACTTGGGAATCTTGCCCGACAGATCGCTGGTCGCGCGGTAGGCGCCGGCCGGATCGATAGGCAACTCCACGACCTTGAGCGCGCCCGTGTCGATGGGCACCCCGCCCGGCAGCAGCTTGTCCGCCACGACCACCGGAATCCGCTTTTCGGACAGCGGCGTGGGGGCAGCAGCCGGCTTGGCTACCGGTGCCGGCTTGGTGGCCAACACGAAGGCATAGCCCCCCAGCAGCACGGCCAACAACACCAGCATGGCCGCGACGATCTTGGTTACGTTGTTCATCTGCTTGTCGCCTCGATACTCGAAAAAAACCTCACGCGTCGGCCCCGGTCACGAGCCCGACGTATTCCTTCCCAATTGCACGGTTGCCGCGGCCGACAGATGCTGCGGGATCCAGGCCGTGTTCTCGCCGAACAGCGACTGCAGCCAATTGCCCAGCGGCAGCAGTTCCGGTATGAGCGGATATTTCCGGTAGTCGACATAGGTCACGACCAGCGACGCGCAGCGCAGCCCCGCGGCGTAGGTACATGCCTGCGAGGGCTTGAGCTCGCAGGACACGGGCGCCAGCCCCATCGCCGCGCGGCGCCGCGTCAGCCAATCGACCGACTGCGCCACGGCCCCGCAGGCCTCGGCCTGCAGCGACGCCCCTTCCGGCAATCCCGCCAGCCTCGACTGCAGGGCCACGCGCGCCCCTTCTTCGGCCGCGCGCGACAGCGATTGCTGGGCGACGAAGATGCAGCCATAGCTGATGATCCCGAACAGGACCACCAGGAACAGCACGCATACCAGCGAAAACTCCAGCGCGGCGATGCCTCGCTGCGACCGGGTCGTCCGGACGGATTCGAACAGGGCGCATTTCATGCACCACCTCCGGACGAACCCAGTTGCAAGGCGCCGGGATCCAGCGCCACCCTGGCCGTTGCGCTCAGTACCTCGGGAATGACGAGAAAGGTGCCCGGCAGCGACGGCACGAGGGGGTTCGCGCTATAGGCATAGCTCACGTTCAGCGTCGCGAAGCACATTTCTTCCTGCCTGTAGCCGCAGGCCACCGATGATCCGGCGGCGGGCGTCCCCAGCGTCGCGGAGCACGACGATGCCGTGTCGATGGTGCCGTCCGCCTTCAGGCAAGGCCCCTTGATCGAGGCGGTGCACGTCGGCGTGACCGCCCCGCCCCCAATCTCGCCCAGCCATGCCGCGCGCAGCTTCGCCACTTCGCAGCCATGCTCCAGACGCCCCTGCATCTGCGCCATGAAACCGGCGCCCGCCGTGGCAGGCATGTAGTACCGCAGGCTGGCGCGCGCGCCCTCCTCGACCGCCAGCGTCAGCGACTGCTGGGTCGTGAAGATCAGGCCGAAGCTCAGCACGCCGTAGAAGACCAGGAAGAAAATGGGGAAGATCAAGGCGAATTCGGTCGCATAGGCACCCCGCTGCGAGGCGGCGCCATGCCGTCGAACCTTCTTCGCCACCGTGCTCATGTCAGCGCGTTCCACCATTGCTTCGATTTCCGCCCAGTTTCTATGCCGCATGAACGGCCCATATCGCGCCCAGCGCGAGATACGCTGCATAGGGAATGCCAACGCGTCCAGCCCGGACACCCGACACCCACGACGCCATCCGCTGCACCGCGACAGGACTGCATATCCTTTCCTGCACGCCGGCCAACTGCAGGACCGCCCAGTTGCCCAGCGGATGATTCCGGTGAACCACCGAAACCAGGGCATGGATGCCCGCCATTCCGCTGCCCAGCAACCAGGCAACGAGCAAAGGCGTCGGCTCCAGCCAGAAACCCAGTACCGCAAAGAACTTCACATCCCCGGCGCCCATGGCCTTGAACACATAGAGCGGCACGAGAAAGACCAGCGCCAGCAGCACGCCCATGCCGGCATTCGCCCACTGGGCGGTAAAACCCTCCGGCGCCGTTGCGCCCAGGGCCAGCCACCCCAGTTTGGCCAGCAATCCCGCCAGGACCAGCCAGTTGAAAACCCGGCGGAAAAGCAGGTCGCTGCCGATTACCAAGGCACAAAAAAAGAAAAACGCGAGAATCTGGCTGCTATTAACCATGATTACTAGCCCGGACCGGATCGGTCCGGGCAATTTCTCAGTCCTTCGGTATCACTCCGGCGTTTCCGGCGTGGTCGGCAGCTTCGCGACCACTTTTCCAAACATTTCCTTGAGTCCGGTGCCCAGCTGGGTCAGGACGCCGATGATCACGACGGCAATCAATCCCGCGATCAGGCCATATTCAATGGCGGTCGCGCCATCGTCTTCCTTCAGGAACTTCATCACTTGATTCATTCTAATCTCCATCTCTGAAAAAAAAGGAAACATTTACATCGGCATTAACAGCCGATTCATTCATGACTGCATTCCTATATTTTCGATGACACCTCCCCTGAGAAAATGCCAGAAAAGCGAATATCTCCATGGCCGGTTATTTGCGATTTTCCGGGCGTTGGCGCGAGTAAATGACGTGGTCGACCCGGTGCGCGGCATTGGACCGCACCTCTTCGGAACTGCGGTGCAACTCGATGCGCATGACGACCAGCGTCACGACGGAAATCAGGAATACCGCATAGGGCAGCACGCTGCCGTCCAGCTGCCAGCCGGCGAAGGTGCGCGGGGTGGAACAGATGATGGTGCCGGCGGCCACGCCCGTGTAATGCATGCCGCAGACCGCCATGGCCATGACCACCGCGGCGATGACGCGCTGCAGCTCGCTGGTCAGGTTGAAGGCCAGCCAGATGGCCGCGGTCGCGGCGGCCATGGCGATCGCCACGGAGAGCAGCACCAAGCCGATGTTCCAGTCGAAGAAGGCGTCCATGCGCATGGAGCCCATGCCGATGTAATGCATGCCGGCCACGCCGAATCCCGCCAGCATGCCGGCCGTCAGGCAGCGGTCCAGAGAAAACCACGCGCTGCCCACGTACCAGAGCGCGGCGCCGGCAAACACCACGGCGACGAGCAGGCTGAGCAGGTTGAGCCAGAGTCCGTACGCCACGCCCAGCGGAATAACCTGGGCGAGCATGCCGATGAAATGCATGCTCCATATACCCACTCCGCCGAGGGCTATGCCGGCCACGATGACATACCCTACGTGCACGCCGCCATCCAGCGTTCGGATACGGCTGGCAGCCAATAACGCCACGTACGCGCCCAATGCCGAAATCACAAAGGACAGCGCGACCAAGCTAGCGTCAAAACGTAGAGAGAGAATATCCCCAGGCTGCATAGATTCTCTTTATGTAACGCTCGGTTACGCACACCCTACAGGCATCGTTCCGAGCTTGTCAATATCTGCTTTCCCAAGAATCCCTATTAATCGGATGAAGGCAAGCGCCAGGAAATCGCTAATCTTTCCCGGCATCTTCGTTAATGGCCAGATAATCGCAAGCTTGCGATTATTTATTCCGATCGAAAGACGTCCGATTAAAAGAGTTTTAGTATCTGCCGGTAACGTCCTACAAACGTCCCACTATGAAAAACACCGTCCTACCCTTGTTGAACGCACCCTAAGGGGGTATTCATATGGCACACTTCGCGCGATGACGATCGTTTACGCATATTTGCTTCATATTCCCCAATGACCTCGTTTTCATCGGGAAAACCCGAACTCCGCACACTTAATCTGGCCTTGCTGGCCGCGGTTGCCATATATCCGTTAGCGGCACCGGCGGCCGATAGCCCCCTTCGGGGAAACCCGGCGGAATCGCTGCCTCCGGTGTCGGTCCCGGCTCCGGCGCCGGCCCCGTCGGTATCCGTTCCGGCGCCCGCGCAGAACGAGGCCATCCAGGCCTTGCTGGCGCACAGGCTGGTGCCCAGGCAGTTCGACGTATCCGGCGTCACCGCGGTCGACTTCCAGAAGGTGGTCGACCTGCTGGAGCCGCTGGCGGGCAAGGAGATCACCGTCGCCGAGCTGATCCAGCGTACCGATGCCATCACCCAGCTCTATCGCGACGCCGGGTACGCGCTGTCCTTCGCCTTGATCCAGTCGCAGGACTTCCGCGACGGGCTGGTCAAGGTGACCGTGGTCGAAGGCTATGTGGGCAGCACCCGCATCGAGGGCGACGCCGGCAACGCCGCGGCCAAGATCCGCGACTACGCCGCGCGCATCGAGGCCGAGCGGCCCCTGACGCGAGCGACGCTCGAGCGCTACCTGAACCTGATGACCACGGTGGCCGGCGCCACGGTCAAGCCGGAACTCTCGCTTCCCAAGCGCGCCGACGGCTCCACGGAACTGGTCGTGAACGTCGGCTACAAGGCGTTCCGGCTGGACACCGGCATCGGCAACCTGGGTACCGGCGTCCACGCCATGCTGACCGCGACGGCCAACAGCCTGACGCCGCTGGCCGAACAGATCCAGGTCACCACGGCGGTGCCGCGCGGCAGCGATCACCTGGAGTACTACGCGGCCAATGTCGCCGTGCCGGTGGGCAGCGACGGCATGACCGTACGCGCGGAGGCCTACAGCTACGCAGCCAACCCCGAGAACGACAGCCTGAACGCGCAGAACATCGACCGCCGGGTCCGCAACCAGCGGGCCGGGCTCAGCGTGAGCTATCCCTTCCTGCTGGCCAATCGGGAATCGCTGACAGGAACGGCGGGCTTCTACGCCTCGCGCAACAACGACACGTACAGCAGCCGCATCACCGGCAACCAGGTCACGCTCAGCAACCACCTGCGCGTGCTGCGCGCCGAGCTGGCCTACGCCCAGGCCAGCGATACGCAATCGCGGCGCATCACGGCCGGGATCTACAAAGGCGTGGACGGACTGGGCGCCGAGCAAAGCGCCAACAGCAGCTATGACCTGGGCTTCACTCGCTATACGCTGGCGGCCAACCAGAACTTCACGCTGCCTCATCAGTTCGGACTCTCGCTGGCCGCGCTGGGCCAGTACAGTTCCGACTCGCTGCCCACGTCCGAACAGCTCACGTTCGGCGGACAGCGCTTCGGGCGCGGCTATCCCGCGGGCGAACTGGGCGGGGACAAGGGCTACGGCGCCTCGATCGAGCTGAACCGGCGCTTCGCGGTGGGCCTGCCCTACCTGCAGAGCGTCACGCCCTACGTGCTGGCCGACTATGCCCACGTCAGCCTGAACAACAAGAACTTCACGCTGGCCACGGACACGCTGACGTCGCTGGCCCTGGGCCTGCGGGTCACCGACCAGCGCCACTACGCGTTCGACGTGAACCTGGCCAAGCCCGTCGGCGACAAGCCGGTCAACAGCGGCAACCGGCCGCTGCGACTGAACGCCAACTACTCGCTGCGGTTCGACTGACCCGCGCTCGTCTTCGTTACGTAACAGGGGGTTCCCTGCTACGTAACGAACCCCCGCCTCCCCCGTCTTTTCGCCCCGCTTCCCAGGGAATTTCGGCCCATCGTCTCAGCCGCACGAATTCCCTGAGTTTTCGATTTATCCCCTGTTTGCAAGGTTTTCCGGGTGTTCCGAGGCGATCGCCCCGCTTCTCCGTCCGCTTGCGGTTGCACATTGGCACAGCTTTTGCTCGATAGGCGCAGCAGGCAGTGTCGCCGCTTCAGCGATAAAGGGGAATAACCATGCATAAAGAACAAACGAAGCCGGGCCCTCGCGTCCTGGTAGCCGCCTTGGTACTCGCACTCTCGACATTGGCCGGTTGCTCCGGATCCGGTGCGATCACCTCCGGATTGGGAGGAGGTTCCGACCCCACCAATCCCAACAACCCCAACAATCCGGGTGATCCGAACAACCCCAACAATCCGAACAACCCCGGCAACCCCGGTGACCCGGGTAATCCGGGCAATCCGGGCAACCCCGGCAATCCTGGCAACCCGGGTGATCCCGGCAACCCCGGAGATCCTGGCAATCCTGGCGGCACGCCCGTCACGGGCGTCCTGGCGCCCACGCTGGGCAATGTCGGCCAGGCGGTCGACAACGTGGTCGACACCGGACTGGCCGGCACGCTGCACAACGTCGGCACCAAGCTCGACGGCGTAGTCGCCCCCGTAGGCAACACGGTGACGGGCCTGACTCAACAAGTGGGAGCCGCGACCGGCCTGGGCGCCCCCGTGGACAACTTGCTGACCTCGGTAGGCGGCTCGGTGAAGGACTTGGGCCAATCGCTGGACGACACCGGCCTGCCCGTCAAGCTGGGCCTGGGCGGCGTGGTCGCGGGCCTGGGCGACACGGTCGCCAGCGCCGGTGGCCTGGTGAACGCGACCGAAGGCAATCCCAACCCCCTGGGCAATGTGCTCAACAACCTGAGCGGCACGGTCTCCACCCTGACCGGCACGCTGGCCTCCGACGATGGCCTGCTGAGCCCGGTCTCGCAATTGCTCAACGGCCTGGGCGAAGGTGGCACCGTTCAGAACCCCGTGCTGCAGCCGGCCCTGACCAACACGGGCAGCGCCGTGGACAACCTGGTGGACCTGAAGCTGGGCCAGACGCTGGGCCAAGTAGGCGCCGGCCTGGATCCGGCGGTCAGCCCCATCGTCGGCACCGCCACGCAGCTCACGCAACAGGTCGGCGACAAGACCGGCCTGGGCGCGCCGGTGAATGATCTTCTCGTCTCCGTGGGCGGCGCCGTCTCCAACCTGGGTGAGAGCCTGGGTGGCAAGCTTCCGGTTGCCGGCACCGGCGTGAGCGGCCTGGTATCCGGGCTGGGAGCGACGGTCGCCAGCGCCGGCGGCGTGGTGCATGCTTCCGATGCCAACAGGAACCCCGTCGGCAACGTGCTGGCCAACCTGACCGGATCGGTGGACAGCCTGACCGCCGGCCTGGGCCTGAGCATCGAAGGCGGACTGGTCGACAAGGCCGGCAGCGCCACGTCGCCCTCGGCCGCCGGCGCCGACGGCGGCCTGCTCTCGCCCGTCACCGGCCTGCTCGGCGGCGTCGCGGGCGGCGAAGGCGGTGTGCTGGCTCCTGTCACCAACCTGCTGAACGGCGCCACCGGCGGCGAAGGTGGCGTGCTGGCTCCGGTCACCGGTCTGCTCGGCGGCGTCACCGGCGGCGAAGGCGGCGTGCTGGCCCCGGTCACCAACCTGCTGAACGGCGCCACCGGCGGCGAAGGCGGCGTGCTGGCTCCGGTCACCAACCTGCTTGGCGGCGTCACCGGCGGCGAAGGCGGCATACTGGCTCCCGTCACCAACCTGCTGAACGGCGCCACCGGCGGCGAAGGCGGCGTGCTCGCTCCCGTCACCGGCCTGCTTGGCGGCCTGACCGGCGGCACGGGCGGCGAAGGCGGCGGACTGCTGCAACCCATCCTGTCCGGCAATCTCGAAGGCCTGCTGGGCGGCAGCAACGGACTCCTCGCCCCGATCACCAGCGGCCTGCTGGGCGGCATCGGCAGCGACGCCAAGCCGATCCTCCATCCCTCGCTGGCCAATACGGGAAGCGCGGTCGACAACCTCGTTCCGCTCAACGCCAAGGAAACCCTGGGCAATGTCGGCACGGCTCTCGACCCGGTCGTCACTCCGGTCGCGAACCTGGTGTCCGGCACGACGCAGACGGTGGGCGCGGCCACCGGCCTGGGCGAACCGGTCAACGGCCTCCTGACCTCGCTGGGCAGCAGCCTGAGCGGCGTCGGCACCAACCTCGGCGGCAACGTGCCTGCCGTCGGCACCGGCCTGGGCGGCCTGGTGAACGGCCTGGGACAGACCGTCTCCAGCGTGGGAGGCCTGGTGCATGCCACGCCCGAGAACACCAACCCCGTGGGCAACGTCCTGACCAACCTGACCGGCGCCGTCAACAGCCTGACCGCGGGTGTCGGACAAGGCACCGGCCTGGGTGGCGGCACGGGAGGTGGCGAAGGCAACGGTGGCCTGCTGAACCCGGTCACCGGATTGCTGGGCGGGCTGCTGGGCGGCTTGGGCAAGCATTGAAAGGAGAGGCCATGCTTCACTGGGAGAACGTAATGAGTTCCTCGAGCCATTCGGTCCACGGATCGATACCCCGGGAACCCGAGGAAACGGACGGCGACAGCCAGGAGATGCTCAACAGCATCGTCACGATGCTCGGCCGCCGCCTGACGGTCTACACCTCGCTATACCAGACAGCATTGGCCGAACGACTGGGGCTGGGCATGGTCGACGTGAAGGCGCTCGAACTCGTCATCGAGTTCGAGCCCATCACGACCGGCCAGCTGGCCTGCCTGGCAGGCATCAGCTCGGGCGGGACGACGGCGGTGATCGACCGACTGGAAGCCACCGGCTTCGTGGTCCGCGACAAGCATCCGTTGGACCGGCGCATCGTCGTCATTCGGCCGGTGCGCGAGAAGTGCGCGGAGATCGAACGCCATATGCGCGCGGTGGCCGAGGACGTCGCGCACATCGGCGCCCGCTACGAGCGCGATCAGTTGTCCGCCGTCCATGGCTTTCTGGCGCAATGCGTGCATGCGCTCAAGACCGAGGCCCTGGGCATGCTGGGAGAAGGCGGCAACGCCCCGAACCTGGAAGGACGCCGCCATCCCGGGGACGACAAGCGGCGCAACTGATTTGCCCTCCTGACCGACATCTCCATCTGCCCGCGCAAGCGGGCATTTTTTTGCCGCCGGGCCGCCCCAAGGCAAAAAAGCGCCCCCTCGGGGGGCAGCGCCGCCGCATAGCGGCAAGCGTGGGGGCATTTTCTACCGCGAGGCTCAGCCGGCCTTGCGCCCGCGGACGAACCATCCCAGCGACGCCATCTGCAATACCCCCAGTGCGGCGAACGCCACCGCGAACGCCGCGCCCCGCCCCAGGCCGGCCTGCGTCAATCCGTCGACGACCACGCCTATGCCCCACTGGATCACGAAGGCGCCGACGAATACGAACATGTTGTAGAGCGTCACCAGCCGCCCCGCCGCCTCGCGGGGAAACTGCGTGGACAGATAGGGCTGCATCAGCATGATGGGCGCAACGCCCGCCGCCATCACCAGCCAGAGCAGCCAGGCCAGCGGCCCGCCGGCGAAGGCCAGCAGGAAGATCACGACGAAACAGCACAGATAGCCCGCCAGCGCGATGTTCAGCAGACCGAAGCGCCGCTGCAGCGGCGGACTGGCGAAACCCATGACGACGTAGCCCAGCGTCATCACCAGCATCATGACCAGCAGCATCGAGGCGCTGCCGGCGGGGCTCATGCCCAGGACGTCCGTCATCCATGGTCCGGCCCACAGCGTCTGCAGGGCGATGATGCCGCCCTGCCCGATGGCCGACAGCGGCATCACGCGCAGGATCTCGGGGTGCCTGAGCAGCCCCCACAGCGAGACCTGCGCCGCGCCCGGACGACCGGTCCCCAGCACGCTCACGTCATGATCAGGCACCACGCGCCACAGCAGGACCGCGACCACCGCCAGCGACAGGCCTGACAACAGATGAACGCTGCGCCAGCCGAAATGCCCGGCCAGCGCGGCCGCGGGCGACGTGAAGAACACCGCGCCGCCGGTGCCGGCGACCAGCAGCCACAAGCCCAGTTGCGCCTGCCGCTCCACCGGATAGCAGCGCCGGAAATACGAGAACGGCGCCATCAGGCTGGCCGCCACGCCGGCGCCGATGAGAATGCGGCCCGCCGAGGTGACCGCGAAGCTGCCTGCCCAGACCATGACGAAGGAACCCAGGGCGGCGATGGCCAGCAGGCAGGCCTCGACCCGCCGAGCACCGTAGCGGTCCAGCCAGACGCCCAGCGGCGCCTGCATGGCCGCCAGGGAAACGAAGAACGCCGACGACAGCCAGCCGAGCTGCGATTTGCTGAGCGACAGGTCCTGCGTGATGAACGGCGCCAGCGCGGCATTGACCGAGCGCAGGCCGTAGGAAAAGAAATAGGCGGCGGCGAAACAGGCAAAGATCAACAGGGACTGCCGTCCGCCGATCTGGGGCGGCCGCATATCGTTATCGTTGGGCATGGGCAAAGACAGGTCTCCTCGAACGGCAAGAATACCCGAGGCGCCGTGAGGGCGTTCGCCAAGGCCCGGCGGCACATCTGCTACGATAGCCCTGCCGCCTGTCTGGGCGGTGCGTCTTCAGGGCGGGGTGGAAATCCCCACCGGCGGTAGGGTGTCCTCGCACACCGAGCCCGCGAGCGCTTGCCGGCCCTCCGGCAAGGTCAGCAGATCCGGTCCCATGCCGGAGCCGACGGTCATAGTCCGGATGAAAGAAGACGGGAACACGCGCCGCGTCCCGGCCTGCGTCCGCGCAGCCATGGGCGGCGCGCCTCCTACGGCGCCCACCAGCGCCATGCCCTGAACGCTTCCTGTTTCCTACGGAGCGTTTTCATGCAGTCCCTGCAACAGTACTTCGAAGCCACCACCGCCGAACAACGGCTGCTCGCGGCCCTGGCCGCGCTGAAACTCGGCCAGCCTGTCGTGCTGCTGGACGACGAGGATCGCGAGAACGAGGCGGACCTCATCATCGCCGCCGAATCCATCACCGAACCCATCATGGCGCGCATGATCCGCGATTGCAGCGGCATCGTCTGCCTGTGCCTGACGCCCGAGAGCGTGGATGCGCTCGGGCTGCCGCAGATGACCTCCCGCAACCGCAGCCGCAACGGCACCGCGTTCACGGTCAGCATCGAGGCCCGCGAGGGCGTCAGCACGGGCGTCTCCGCGGCGGACCGGATCACCACGGTGCGCGCCGCGCTGACCGGCGATCCGGCGGCCCTGGTCAGCCCCGGCCACATGTTCCCGCTGCGCGCCGATCCGCGCGGCGTGCTGGGCCGCCGCGGCCACACCGAGGGATCGGTGGACCTGGCTGCGCTGGCCGGCCTCGCCCCCGCCGCGCTGCTGTGCGAACTGATGCACGAGGACGGCAGCATGATGCGCGGCGACGCGGCGCTGGCCTATGCCCGCGAACACGGCTGGCCGCTGCTGACGATCGAGGACATCGTGACGTGGCGTTCGCGCGCCGACCTGCCGGCCGAGGAAGCCATCGCGGCCTGAGGGGGACACGGCCCCATGCCATTCCCCATCCGCCAGCCTGATATCGAACAGGCCGCCCGGCTCATCGACGAGGCCGACTGCCTCGTCATCGCCGCCGGCGCGGGCATGGGCATCGACTCGGGCCTGCCCGACTTCCGCGGCCAGCACGGCTTCTGGCGGGCCTACCCGGCCCTGGGGCGCCACGGCCTCGATTTCACCAGCATCGCCTCGCCGCGGGCCTTCAGGCGGGATCCGCGGCTTGCCTGGGGTTTCTATGGCCACAGGCTGGCGCTGTACCGCACCACCGCGCCGCACGCGGGCTTCGCGCTGCTGCGCGACTGGGCCCGCGAACTGCCCCGGGGCTGCGTGGTCTTCACCAGCAACGTCGACGGCCAGTTCCAGCGCGCCGGATTCGACGACGGCGACATCACCGAATGCCACGGCTCGCTGCATTTCCTGCAATGCCTGGCCCCCTGCTGCGAAGCCATCTGGCCGGCCACCGACTTCATCCCGGACGTCGACGAGGAACATTGTCTGCTGCGCGGCGAACCCCCCGCCTGTCCGCGCTGCGGCGGCTGCGCCCGCCCTAACGTGCTGATGTTCGGCGACGCGGACTGGATCGATGACCGTGCCCAGTCCCAGGCCCGCCGCCTGGAGGCGCGGCTGCGGCTGTCGTCGCGGCCGGTGGTGGTGGAGATAGGCGCCGGGCAGGCCGTCCCCACCGTGCGCCACTTCAGCCAGCAACTGGCCTTCGACAGGCGGGCGCCGGTCATCCGCATCAATCCCCGCGAACCGGAAGTCCCCGGGCTGCCCCAGGCCATCGGCCTGCCGCTGAATGCGCTGGAAGCGCTGCGCGCCATCGACGCGGCCCGCGAGGGCCGTGCCGATGGCTAGGCCCTAACCCTGCTGGCCCGACAACGCGGCCGTCCGCTCGTAGTGCCGGGCCAGCAACTCCTTGGCCGCTTCCAGGTTCCCCGCCATCACGGCCTCGAAGATGGCCCGGTGCTCGTCCAGTTCGTTGCGCCGCTTGTAGGCCTTGCGCGCCGCCAATTGCCGATAGCGGTAGGCGCGGTCGTAGAGCTGCTCGCAGAATCCCATCAGCGTGGGCGACCCGCACGCGGACAACAGGGCGAAGTGGAACGCGCGATGCTGCCGTTCCCACACCGGGTTTTCTTCATAGCTGTCCTCGTCCACCGAGCGCGGCGTGCGCGACAGGCGGTGGAAGGCGAGCAGCAGCGCTTCCTCCCATTGCGGACTGCGCCGGGCCAGCCCCTGCTCGAGCGCCAGCGACTCCAGCGCCACACGGTTGCGCAGGATGTCCTCCAGTTCGTCGGCCGATACCGACGCGGCCGCGAATCCACGCTGGTCGTTGTGCACGGCCAGGCCCTCGGCGACGAGGCGGCTGAGCGCCTCGCGCAGCGGGCTCGCGCCTATGGCGTAATGCTGCCGCAGTCGATGCATTAGCAGCTTCTGCCCGGGGGGCCACAGACCGTCGAGCAGATCGGCGCGCAGGCGTTCGTAGATCTGCACGGTCATGCTGGGAGCAATATCGGCATCTAACATGCGGGGGTTTTCCTCAGGTTACCGACATTATTTTAGCTCGATAGAATTTTGTCGATATTTTTCTCCATACGGAGTTTTATCGACAATGGCTCATCCTTTCGTTTCCTTCACACTCCCAAGCCAGGACACCGTCCGCATCGGCGTGGTCGCGGACGGCAGCGTCGCCGAAATCGCCGATTCCGGCCATCCGTTCAAGCCCGGAGGCGCGCTGGCGGCGCTGGCCTCGCAAGGCCCGCAAGCCATGCGGGCAGCCGCCGACTGCGCCCTGGCGGGCGCCAAACGCGTCCCGCTGGCCGAGGTCCGCCTGCTGCCCCCCGTACCCCAGCCCGGCAAGATCATCTGCCTGGGCCTGAACTACGCGGACCACGCCGCCGAAGGCGGCAACGCCAAGCCCTCGTATCCGAGCTTCTTCATGCGCGGCGCCACCTCGCTCATCGCCCACGGCGCGCCGCTGCTGCGCCCACGGGTATCGGACAAGCTGGACTTCGAGGCGGAACTGGCGGTGGTGATCGGCAAGCGGGCGCGGCACCTGACGCCGGACGACGCCCTGTCGGCCGTCGCCGGATACGCATGCTTCAACGATGCGACCCTGCGCGACTACCAGCGCCGTACCGCGCAATGGACCATAGGCAAGAACTTCGACGGCACGGGCGCCTTCGGACCGTGGCTGGTCCCGGCCGACGCCCTGCCCCCCGGCGCATCGGGCCTGAAGATCGAATCGCGCCTGAACGGCCGCGTCATGCAAAGCGACAACACCTCGAACATGCTGTTCCCGGTGGCCGAGACCCTGTGCCTGCTGACCGAGGCGCTGACGCTGGAGCCCGGCGACGTCATCGCGATGGGCACGCCCGCCGGCGTAGGGTATGCGCGCAAGCCGCCGGTATGGATGCAACCCGGCGACCGCATCGAGATCGAGATCGAAGGCCTGGGCACCCTGGCCAATACCGTGAAGGACGAAGCATGACCGACATCGCAGCAAGCGCAGCCACCCCGCGCATTACCCGACTGCCCGACGATTTCCGCTGGCCGGGCGGCAAGCGCATCGCCGTGATCTTCAACATCGCGTTCGAGGCCTGGTCGGATGGCCAGGCGCCGGGCATCGGCCCCATGGGCAACGTGCTCAAGCCGGGCTACTTCGACACCAATGCGCACTCGTGGGCATCGTTCGGCGTCAACCGCGGCATCCACCGCCTGATCGGCATCGCCGAAAAGCACGGCATCAAGACCAGCGTGATGGTCAACGGCGTCATCTGCGAACGCGACCCCGACACCGTGCGCCGCATCGCCGAGCTCGGCCACGAGATCGTCAATCACTCGTGGGGCATGGACGTGATTCCGGTCTACCTGGACGAGGCCGCCGAACGCGCGAACCTGCGCCGCAACCACGACCTGCTGGCCGGCACCTCCGGCACGGCCCCCACCGGCTGGATCAGCCCGCGCGGCACGGGCAGCCTCATCAGTTCGCGGCTGCTGGCCGAGGCCGGCTATCTGCACCACGGCGACATGAACGACGACGACCGGCCCTACGTCATGGACTTCGGGCAGCACCGCATCGTCGCCATCCCACTCACCATGGACGTCAATGACCTGCCCACCTGCATCCGCTACGGCCAGGGGCCGCGGCACATGCTCGAGACCTTCGAGGACTGCTTTGCCGCCTTCCGGGAACGCGAGACCGCGCCCCTGATGCTGGACGTCACGGCCCACACGCACGTCATGGGCCGTCCCTCGGGAGCCTGGGTCTACGACGAGATCATGGGCCGCGTGGCCAAGGCCGATGACGTCTGGATCGGCACGCGACAGGAGATGGCCCGGTACGTCCTCGACACGATCTGAACAGCGCACCGCGCACGGAGGAGACAACATGAAATCCCTGAGCATGGCCGCGGCGGCGCTGGCCGCCTGCGGCCTCGCATCCCCTGCCCTGGCACTGGCCGAACCGGCCTGGCCCGCCAAGCCTGTCCGCTTCGTCGTCGCGTTCGCGCCCGCCGGCCCGGCCGACATCATCGCCCGTCTGCTCGGACATCGCCTGGGCGAAGCCCTGGGCCAGAGCATCGTGGTGGAGAACCGGCCGGGAGCCGGCGGCTCGGTGGCTTCGGCCGCCGTGGCGCGCGCCGATCCCGACGGCTACACCCTGCTCATCAACACCAGTTCCTATGCCGTCAATCCGGCCATGCAGCGCAACCTGGGCTTCGATGCCGAGAAGGACCTGACGCTGGCGGCGCTGGTGGCCTCGAGCCCCAACCTGATCGTGACCGCGCCCAACCTGAAGGCCAGGACGCTGCAGGAGGTCATCGCCGCGGCGAAGTCCGGCGACTACAACTACGGCACGGCCGGCGCCGGCACCACGCCGCACCTGACCGCCGAATACCTGTTCAAGGTACTGGCCCGCACGCCCGTCACCCACATTCCCTACCAGGGCGCCGGCCCCGCGCTGACGGCGGCCGCGGCCGGGCAGACGCAGCTCGCCAGCGTGGCCCTGCCCGCAGCGGTGGAACTGGTCAAGGCCGGCAAGGTGCGCGGCCTGGTCGTGACCGGCAGCAAGCGCTCGGCGGCGCTGCCCGAGGTGCCCACCGTGGCCGAGTCGGGCTTCCCCGGTTTCGAGGACGTGACCTGGGTGGGCGTATTCGCGCCGGCCAGGACGCCCGATGCGGTGCTCCAGCGCCTGAACGACGAGGTCGCGCGCATCCAGCGCGACCCCGAGTTCCAGGCCAGGCTGGCCGCCACCGGCTTCGAGCCGCTGGGCGGCACGCTGCCGCAGGCCAGGAAGTACCTGCACGACGAACTGGCCAAGTGGGCCAAGGTCGTGAAGGAAACCGGCGCCCAGGCGAACTGACCGACAAACGAACCGGCAGCGCCCCCGCCGCCGATCCCAGGAGAAGACCCTCATGCCTCATCGCAGACAAGCCCTCGCCCTGCTGGGCGCGCTGCCACTGGCGGCTGCGCTGCCGGCCCGCGCCCAGGGCGATTTTCCCTCGCGTCCCATCAGGCTCCTGGTGGCCTTCGCGGCCGGCGGCAGCCCCGACCTGCTGGCGCGCCTGATCGGCAACCAGGTCGGCAAGCAGACGGGCCAGAGCGTGGTGATCGAGAACCGCGCCGGCGCCAACGGCATCATCGCCGCCGAGGCAGCCGCCCATGCCGCCCCGGACGGCTACACGCTGCTGCTGACCACCGGTTCGCAGGCGATCAACCCCAGCATCTACAGCAAGCTTCCATACGACACGGTGCAGGACTTCACGCCGGTGAGCCTGCTGACGGTGGCCCCGGCGTTGACGCTGGTGGTCAATCCCAAGTTCCCCGGCAAGACCTTCGCCGAGTTCCTCGACATGGCGCGCAAGCCCGAAAGCCGCATCACCTTCGGCTCGCCAGGCACCGGCAACACGCTGCACCTGGTGGGCGAGCTGCTGAACGCGACGGCCGGCACGCACATGCTGCACGTGCCCTACAAAGGAGGCGCGCCCGCGCTGAACGCCGTGATCGCCGGCGACGTCAGCGCATGCTTCCTGAGCACGGCCGCGGCCATCATCGCGGTCAAGGCCGGGCAGGTCCGCCCGCTGGCGGTCACCAGCCGCCAGCGCATCGCCGCGTTTCCCGACGTCCCGACCATGGCGGAAAGCGGTGTGCCCGACATGGACTACAACGGCGGCTGGGTCGGCATCTTCGCGCCCGGAAAAACGCCGCCCCCCATCGTGCAGCGCCTGTACGCCGAGATCGACGAGGCCATGCGCGTGCCCGAGGTGAAGGAAAAGATGGAAGCCTGGGACAGTCCGCCCGCGCAATCGTCGCCGCAGGAATTCACCCGCTTCTTCCAGGCCGAGATGGACAAGTTCGCGCGCATCGTCAAGCTTGCCCACGTACCCATGCAATGAAGAGATTCCCCGCACCATGATCCCGACCCGCACCACCACCGAGAACGGCATGATCTTCGAACGCGACGTCGCGCTGGCGATGTCCGACGGCACCGTGCTGCGCGCCAATGTCTTCCGGCCCGAGGCCGCCGGCCGCCACCCGGTGGTCATGGCCATGGGCGCCTACGGCAAGGACGTCCATTTCGCGGATGCCTACCAGCCCCAATGGCAGGTCCTGAAGAAAATCTACCCGGGTCTGGACACCGAGGGCACGACCGGACGCTACCTGCGCTGGGAAGTCGTCGACCCCGAGCGCTGGGTGCCCGACGGCTTCGTCGTGATCCAGGTCGATTCGCGCGGCACGGGCCGCTCCGAGGGCTACCTCGATCCATTCGGGCCCATCGAGACGCGCGATCTCTATGAATGGATAGAGTGGGCGGGCGGCCAGCCATGGTCCAATGGCAAGGTAGGCCTGATCGGCGTGTCCTATCTCGCGATCAAGCAGTGGCAGGTGGCCGCCTTGCGGCCCCCGCACCTTGCCGCCATCGTGCCTTGGGAAGGATCCAGCGACCTGTACCGCGACGGCAGCTATCACGGCGGCATCCTGAGCAACAGCTTCACCGAGGCCTGGTGGCCGCGCCAGGTGCTGGCCAATCAGTACGGCAGCGGCGCCAGCACCCACCGCGACCGCCTGACCGGCGAACGCACCACCGGCCCCGACCTGCCCGAAGCCATCCTGCGGGGCAGCCGCGCGGACCACCCGCGCGACCGCCTGGAGCATCCACTGGACGACGCCTGGAACCAGGCCCGCGAAGCCGACTTGTCCGCGATCCAGGTACCCATCCTGTCGGCCGCGAACTGGGGCGGACCGGGCATGCACCTGCGCGGCAACTTCGAAGGTTTCCTGCGTGCCGGATCGCGGGACAAATGGCTGTTCGCCCACATCGGCACCCACTACGAGAGCTTCTACCTGCCCCGCTACGTCGCCCTGCAAAAACGTTTCTTCGACCACTATCTGCGCGGCGCGGACAACGGCTGGGACCGCGAGCCTCGTGTCCAGCTGGCCATCCGCCATCCCGACGGCACCGCCGAGCTGCGCCAGGAACACGAATGGCCGCTGGCCCGGACACGATGGACGCGCTTGCATCTGGACGCGGACGCGCTGATGCTGGCGCCGCAGGCGCCCGGGGCAGGCGGCCGGGCGGTGTTCGACGCGATGGGCGAAGGCTTGCACTTCTCGACCGCGCCGTTCGAAGAGGACGTCGAATTCACCGGCCCCGCGAGCCTGCGCCTGTGGGCGTCGTCATCGACCGCCGACATGGACATCTTCGCCGTGCTGCGCGTGTTCGACCCGGAGGGCAAGGAAGCCAGCTTCATCGGCGCGCACGAACGGGTACCCATGGCGCTGGGCTGGCTGCGCGCCTCGCGCAGGAAGACGGATCCCGCCCGCAGCCTGCCCTACCGGCCCTGGCATACGCACGATGAAATCCAGGAACTCGAGCCGGGCCAGGCCTATCCGCTGGATATCGAGATCTGGCCCACCAGCATGGTCTTCCCGCGTGGCTGGCGCCTGGTGCTGACGCTGCAGGGCCATGACTTCATCGTCGACCCGCCGGGGCGCTTGCGCCACGACCATCCGCAGGACCGGCCGGCCGGGATCTTCGACGGCCGGACCACCGTCCACACCGGTGGCGAACGGGACAGCTACCTGCTGATGCCCCTGATCCCGGCCCGCGGTTGAAGGAAGGGTTATGCTCGCGCAGTACCGATCCAGGAGACGAGCATGACCCGATCCAACCGTACCGCGCTTGGCGGCAGCTACAACGAAGCCTTGTTCGAACAGGGCCTGGCCACCCGCCGCGAGGTGCTCGGCCGCGAATACGTGGACGCCTCGCTGGCCAAGGCCGCCGAGGACCCGCTGCGCATGGAACTACAGCAGCTGGTCACGCAGCATTGCTGGGGCGACGTCTGGAACCGGCCCGGGCTCGACCGGCGCACTCGCAGCTTCCTGAACCTGGCCATGATCACGGCACTGAACCGTCCGCACGAGCTGCGGCTGCACGTGCGCGGCGCGATCAACAACGGCCTGACCAAGGAAGAGATCAACGAGGTCTTCCTGCAGGCCGCCATCTATTGCGGCGTGCCCGCGGCGCTGGACGGGCAGCGGGTGATGCTGGAGGTGTTCGCGGAAATGGGGATCTGAGGAAAAACCATGGCCGGCGCGGCGGGGCGGGCGCGAAGGCCGCCTCGCCGGCTCGTGCACGGTTTACGCCGGATCGGCTACGGGCAGCGTGCACGTGAAGCTGGCGGCGTCGTCTATCGACCCGGTTCCCTTGTAGCGCGGGTACGCGGGATACGGGCAAAGCGGACGCGTCCGGCTGGCCGGAATCGCGGGCGTCACCGCGGCGAGATCGGCGTTGCCCGGTGTTGCCTGCGCAACGATGACATCCGGTGCCTTGCCGCGCTCGACCCAATCCATGATGGGTGCCAGCCGGTCGAAGGAGTCGGTGCTGGGACCTCCCCTGCAATGGCCCATGCCCGGCACAAGGAAAAGCCTGGCGAACCGGCCCGTTTGCTCGCGGCTCGAATTGAGTGCCACGACGGATTCGTAGTAGTCGATGGTGTCGACGGCGTTCGGTCCGCTGTCCCCCGTGCCGTGATAGAAGATCATCTTGCCTCCCCGGTCGCGATAGCGCCCCAGATCCGGGTCCGACATCAGCCACGGCGCATTGACGGTCATCGAATTGCCCCAGGTATCCCAATCGACATCATCCAGGGGCCGGAATCCCGGCTGGGGCGGGGTCATGAACAGGATCGGCGTCGGGTCGATATTCAGTTTCCACTGGATATCCAGAATCGGCCCCTGCCCCGTGATGCGCGCAGCCTGACCGGAAGACGTCATCCAGGCGGCGTCGATGCGATAGCCGCGGACCGGGACCTCGCCTGGGGCTCGATAGCCCGGCACCTTGAACGCGGCGCCACCGGAGTCGACCGGCCCGTCCAGGACGGCTTCCCAGATACCCACCTGTTCGGCCGACAGGCATTCCGGGGTCTTCTCTCCGGTGCAAAGCAGCGCTTTCGGGCGGAACGTGCAGGCGGCCACATTGCTGATCATGCCGTCGACCGCGCCATCCTGCGCGTCGCAGGCAGCCAGCAGCTCGCGCTGGAACAACTGGCGATCGGCCTGCGGCATCGCCTCGTGGAAGCGCGGCATGCCATTGATATCCCGGGACACCACCGCGGCGGCCTTCTGCCAACCCCAGATCCGGGCCGCCACGACCCGGCCGAAGTCGAATACCGGAGCGCCCGCGACGATGCCATCGAACTCGTCCGGAAAACGCTGCGCAAAAGCCATGCCCTGCCGCCCCCCGGTGGAGCATCCATCGAAATACGAGCGCTCGATCGCGTCGCCATAGTAGTCCGCGATCAGGCTTTTGGCGGCCTTGGACGTCTTGATGATGGCCCCGTAGCCGAAATCCACCCTCGCCTGGGGATCGAAGCCGAAGGCCTCGGGCGCCGGCAGGTCGGCATTGTCGTGGCCGCCGTTCTGGGAAACCACCGCGAAACCCTGCTCCAGGGCCGTCTTCGCTCCGCCCGTCGGTCCATACGCGGGACCCAGCGTGCCCTCGAGCCCGCTGCCGCCTTGAAAGAAGAAGCGCCGATTCCACTCGAGCGGCAGACGAAGTTCGAACTTCGTCGCGTAGCGCTTTCCGTCCACGCCTGTCCGGGGTTCCAGGGAACCCTGGACCACACAGTGGGCCGGCAGGAAGGTTGCCGCGGTCGGAGCGGACTTCTCCGTGGCGGCCGGTACCCAGGTGGCGCTGGTGATGACACCCTTGTGCTCTGCGCTGCTGAAATCCTTGACTGCCGCGCAGGCTGCCTCTCCGGTCAGCGCCTGAGGCTCAGGCACCGCGCCCGACCCACCGCAGCCGGCAACCGCCAGAACCGCCGCCAAACCTCCGGCGCCCCACCCAACAGCCAGATATCCACCCGATGCATGCATAGTGCGGTCCCCCTTATTGGCGCCGATGGCGGCGATATTTATAAAGTATCTTGATATAAAAATACCTTACATAAAACTGAGACTTACGCGAATAGGGTTAGTCCTGAATGGCGCAGGTAACGTGCCGCGGCGGCGCAACTGCCGCGATCGGCCACGCCATGCGGAGAAGCAGACGACAACAAAAAACCCCTTGATTTCTCAAGGGGTTTCTTGGCACATCTGATCTGGCGGAAGCGGTGGGATTCGAACCCACGATGCAGTTTTAGCCGCATACTCCCTTAGCAGGGGAGCCCCTTCGGCCACTCGGGCACGCTTCCGAAAGAGCCGGCAGTGTACCACGGTCCGAGGGGGGATCCAGCCGCTGGCGGCCGAAAAATTTGCAGTTTCCCCTCGCGGCCGGGTGCCCCGCGGCCCCGCTTTTACTGCGCGGCGCCCTGGTCCAGGCCGAACGCCTTGTGCAGCGCGCGCACGGCCAGTTCCATGTACTTGTCCTCGATGACCACCGAGGTCTTGATCTCGCTGGTGCTGATCATCTGGATGTTGATGCCCTCTTCCGACAGGGTCCGGAACATCAGGCTGGCGATGCCGGCGTGCGAACGCATGCCGATGCCGACGATGGAAACCTTGCAGACCTTGTCGTCGGACACGACTTCGCGCGCGCCGATGGCCTGGACCACCTTGCCGTTCAAGACGTCCAGCGCCTTCTTGAACTCGCCGCGGTTGACGGTGAAGGAGAAGTCGGTGGTGCCGGCGACGGACTGGTTCTGGACGATCATGTCGACGTCGATGTTGGCGTCGGCGATCGGGCCCAGGATGGAGAAGGCGATGCCGGGCTTGTCCGGCACGGCCACGACCGTGATCTTGGCTTCGTCCCGGCTGAATGCGATGCCGGATACAACGGCGGCTTCCATTTTCTCGTCTTCCTCAAAAGTAATCAGGGTGCCCGACTTCATTTCTTCGTCGAGCGAAATCATCGGATCGGTCAGCGACGACAGCACGCGGGTGGGCACGCGGTACTTGCCCGCGAACTCGACCGAGCGGATCTGCAGGACCTTGGAGCCCAGCGAGGCCATCTCCAGCATTTCCTCGAACGACACGACGTTCAGGCGCCGGGCCTCGGGCACGACGCGCGGGTCGGTGGTGTAGACGCCGTCGACGTCGGTGTAGATCAGGCATTCCGCGGCCTGGAGCGCGGCCGCGACGGCCACGGCCGACGTGTCCGAGCCGCCCCGGCCCAGGGTGGTGATGTTGCCGGCGTCGTCCACGCCCTGGAAACCGGTGACGATGACCACGCGGCCGGCATCGAGGTCGGCGCGGATGCGGGCATCGTCGATCGACGAGATGCGCGCCTTGGTATAGGCCGAGTCGGTGCGCACGGGCACCTGCCAGCCGGCGTAGCTGCGGGCGTCCACGCCCTGCGCCTTCAGCGCCATGGCCAGGAGACCCACGCTGACCTGCTCGCCGGTCGAGGCGATCATGTCGAGCTCGCGCGGATCGGGCTGTTCCTGGATTTCCTTGGCCAGGCCGATGAGCCGGTTGGTCTCGCCCGACATGGCCGAGGGGACCACCACGATCTGGTGCCCGGCCGCGTGCCATTTGGCCACGCGCCGAGCCACGTTCTTGATGCGCTCGACCGAGCCCATCGACGTACCGCCATACTTGTGAACGATTAGTGCCATTGTCTTGTGTCGCTTAACGCATGCTTGTGCCTGGGCTGCCGCGGAATGGCCTGCCAAGCCGGTTTGGCCAGGAAAAAGGCTAACCATAAATGGTAGCCCAGCTGCGCCAATTCCGCAAAACGGCGGGATGTTGCCACCCCGTCCCCCGGGGCGCGCGGACCTCGGCCGCCGTCAGGACGTCACGGTGGCGCCGGGATGGTCGGGCACCCATTCCAGGCGGATGCCCGGCGAAGCCTGCGGCAGCCGCGCGTCGGCGCCCAGCCCCGCGGCGTAGGCCATGATCTCGCCGCGGTACAAGAGCGGCAGTCGCTCGCGTTCCCAGGTGGGAATGCCCCGCTCCTGGTAGAGATTCTTCAGGCTGCGGCTGGGGCTTTGCGCCGTCACCTTCAGCCGTTCGCGGCCCCGGCGCCAGCGCATGGTCAAGGCCGTGTTGCGCAGCCAGTCCGGGGCGATGCCCGACTCCTCGACCGCGAACACCAGCGTGCCGCCCATGGCCTCGAGCCGGATGGCGGGTTCGCCGGCCCATCTGAATTCCACACTGGCCGCCTGTACCGCCAGCGGCGCGCGCTCCCTGCTCTCCACGATGACATGATCCCGATAACGGCGCACCTGCCTGTCGCCATGGCGCAGCAACAACTGCCTGTCGTGCGCCGCGTCCTGCAATTGCCTGGCCATTTCCCGCAAGCGGGCTTCCGGCGGCGCGGCCACATCGTGGCCGGCCAGCCAAAGCCGCAGCACCATCGCCCTGCGCGCGGGCCCCAGCCGGTTCAGTCCCGACAGGCGCAGCGCGCTGCCGTAGGGAGGACGCTGTTCCTGGATCGCGTCCAGGTCGGACTGCGCCACTTCCCTCAGCAAGGCCGCCGTCTCGGCGGACCGGCGCGCGTGGCGGTCCAGGGTATTGCGATACCCCGGCCAGTGGCGCTCGATGGCGGGCAGGATTTCCGCGCGCAGGATGCCCCGGGCGTAGCGGGCATCGAGGTTGCTGGGGTCCCGGACAGCCTCGAAACCGGTGCGCGCCGAATAGGCGTGCATGAACGCAAGTATCCGACTTCTGGGCACCGCAAGCCAGGGACGAAGGTAACGAATCCCATCCTTGCGGGTTTCCCCCGCCATCGCTCCCATGCCGTCGGTGCCCGCGCCCCGCAGCAGGCGCAGCAGCACGGTCTCGGCCTGGTCGTCCAGGTGATGGGCAAGCAGGATGGTGTCGATGCCGGTTTCGGCCGCCATGGCGGCCAGGGCGCGGTAGCGGGCCTCGCGCGCCGCGGCCTCGGTGCCGGCGGGATCGGCGGGATCCACCCGCACCCGGCGCACGTCCAGCGGCAGGCCCAGGCGAGCCGCCAGATCGGCCGCCAGTCCGGCCCAGGCATCCGCGTCGGGATGCAGGCCGTGGTGGACGTGGAACAGCCGCATTGCCAGGCCCCGCCGCGCGGCCCATTCGGCGGCCTTCACGGCCAGCGCGGCCGAATCGGGGCCGGCGCTCAAGGCCACGGCGAACCGCCCTTCCAACGGCGGCATGGCATCCAGCGCCCGGCCCAGCAGCTCGGACGCATGCAGGGCCGCTACGTCCGCGCCGGCGTCAGGACTGGACGGTTTCCTTGAAGCGGCCATAGGCCATGACCCGCTCGAGACGCGTGGTGACCAGGTCGCCGGCCTTGACGCCCTGGAACTGGCGCAGCGCGTCGGACAGGGCGCGCCGCAGCAGTTGGGCCATGTGCTTGGGATCGCGATGGGCGCCGCCGACGGGTTCGCTGACGATCTTGTCGACCAGGCCCAGCGCCTTCAGGCGATGCGCCGTGATGCCCAGCACTTCGGCGGCTTCGGAGGCCTTCTCCTGGCTGCGCCACAGGATGGACGCGCAGCCTTCGGGCGAGATGACCGAGTAGGTGGCGTATTGCAGCATCAGCACGCAATCGGCCACCGCGATGGCCAGCGCCCCGCCGGAACCGCCTTCGCCGATGATGGTCGTGATGATGGGAACCTGCAGTTCGGCCATCGCATACAGGTTGTGGCCGATGGCCTCGGACTGTCCGCGGGCCTCGGCGTCGATGCCGGGATAGGCCCCCGGGGTGTCGACGAAGGTGAAGACCGGCAGGCCGAACTTCTCGGCCAGGCGCATCAGCCTCAGGGCCTTGCGATAGCCCTCGGGCCGCGGCATGCCGAAGTTGCGTGCCGCGCGCTCCTTCGTGTCCCGCCCCTTCTGGTGGCCGATGACCATGCACGGCATGCCGTTGAACCGCGCCATGCCGCCCACGATGGAACGGTCGTCGGCGAACATGCGGTCGCCATGCAATTCATGGAAATCGGTGAAGATGTCCCGCACGTAGTCCAGCGTGTAGGGGCGCTGCGGATGACGCGCCACCAGGGCGGTCTGCCACGGCGTCAGCTTGGAATAGATATCCTTGGCCAGCGCCTGGCTTTTCTGCTGCAGCCGGCTGATCTCCTCGGAGATATCGACGGCGGAATCGGCCTGCACGAAGCGCAGTTCCTCGATCTTGCCCTCGAGCTCGGCCAGCGGTTGTTCGAATTCAAGAAATGCGTTGCGCATCAGGCCCTCCCAAGGGGCAGCGGACGCCCAGGCGTCCAACTTCGTTCATCACCAACTCAATCACTCCACCCCCCCCACCCACCCGGTGTGCAGACCCAGGATGCGGTGGATCCGGCTCCGCCGGTCCACCCGCATCGCCCCCCGGGGGGCGCGCGTCAGCGCGTAGGGGGGGCTATAAACTTTTCCACAAATACCACGTCGCCACCGTGCACCACGGCTTCCAGGCCTGGGCCACTTCCCTGGCCTCGAAGCGCGACACGGGCTCGCCGCTGAAATAGTGCAGCGAAATGGCGCGCAGCAGCCCCGGGTCGTCCAGCGGCAGAATATCCGGCCGCCGCAGATTAAAAATCAGGAACATGTCCGCTGTCCAGCGACCGATGCCACGAATCGCGGTCAATTCGGCGATCACGGCCTCGTCGTCCATCTCCGTCCACTGGTCGGGATGCACCAGGCGCTGCTGGAAATGGGCGGCCAGGTCCAGCAGGTATTCGGCCTTGCGCTGCGACAGGCCGGCCTCGCGCAGGCCGGCCAGGCCCAGCTTGCCGACCACCCCGGCGGTGACGCGGCGGCCGCAGGCGGCCAGGCAGCGCTCCCAGGCGGCATCGGCGGCCTTGGTCGAGATCTGCTGGCCGATGATGGCGCGCGCCAGCGTCACGAAAGGCTCGCCCTGCGTCGCGAGGTGGACCTCGGGATGCAGGGGGATCAGTTTCTTGAGGATACGGTCGCGCTTGAGCAGGTGCGCGACCGCGGCGTCCCAGTACGGGGGCTTGTCGGTGCCGGCGAAAGAGACGGCGGGCACGGACCCTCCCGGCTCGGCCGTGGCATGGAGCTTCATGTTCAACATCTGGTGTTCAGCGATTCGCGGCACTCAGGCTCGACGCCAGACGGTCACGCCACCCGGCTTGTCCTCGAGGACGATGCCGTCGGCCAGCAGTTCGGCGCGGATGCGGTCGGCCGCCGCGAAGTCCTTGTCCTTCTTGGCCTGCGCCCGTTGGGCGATGCGAGCCTCGATGTCCGCCGCGCCGCCGTCCTCGTCGGCCGCCTTGCCCTGCAGGAAGGCGCGCGGCTCCTGCTGCAGCAATCCCAGCAGGCCGCCCAGGGCCTTGAGCTGGCCCGCGGCGCGGGGTGAGGCCGTCTTGTTGACCTCGGCTGCGAGGTCGAACAGCACGGCGATGGCTTCCGGGGTATTGAAATCGTCGTCCATGGCGGCCCGGAAGGCTTGCCCGGAGGGGTCGTCCCAGTCGGCGCCCAGCGCGTCGGGCTCGGCATTGCCCAGCGCGGTGTAGAGCCGCGTCAGCGCGGCCCGGGCATCGGCCAGGTTGTCCGCGGCATAGTTCTGCGGACTGCGGTAGTGGCTGCGGACGACGAAATAGCGGACCACCTCGGCGTCGTAGTGCTTGAGCGTGTCGCGCACGGTGAAGAAGTTGCCCAGCGACTTGGACATCTTCTCGGCATCGACCATGAGCGGACCGCAGTGCATCCAGGCGTTGGCCAGCGTGCCGCCGTAGGCGCCTTCGCTCTGCGCGATCTCGTTCTCGTGGTGGGGAAACTTCAGGTCGGGCCCGCCGCCATGGATGTCGAGCGGCATGCCCAGCAATTCACGGCTCATGGCCGAGCATTCGATGTGCCAACCCGGGCGTCCCGGCCCGTAGTCCGACTCCCAGCGGGACTCGGGCGGTTCGGAGGGCTTGGCGGCCTTCCACAGGACGAAATCCAGCGGATCGCGCTTGGACGCGTCCACCTGCACCCGTTCGCCGGCCCGCAGGTCGTCCAGCGACTTGCCGGACAGCTTGCCGTAGCCGGGAAACTGGCGCACGGCATAGTTGACGTCGCCGTCGTCGGCCCGGTAGGCCAGGCCCTTGTCCTCGAGCAGGCGCACGATCTCCAGCATCTTGCCCACGTGCTCGGTCGCGCGCGGCTCGAAGTCCGGCGGCTGCACGCCCAGCGCCTTCTCGTCCTCGTGCATGGCATCGATGAAGAAGCCGGTAACCTCGGAAATGCGCTTGCCGGTCTCGACCGCCTTGCGGATGATCTTGTCGTCGATGTCGGTAATATTGCGGACGTAGGTGACCCGGTAGCCGCTGGCGCGCAGCCAGCGCTGCACCACGTCGAAGCTGATCAGCATGCGCGCATGGCCGAGGTGGCAATAGTCATATACCGTCATGCCGCAGACATACATGCGCACGCACCCCGGTTCCACCGGTTGGAAAGGTTGCTTGGCACGAGCGAGCGTATTGTAGATATGGAGCATGGGTAGGACCACCCCCTACGCGCTTCGCGCGCCCCCTCGAGGGGGCGGCACTGGCGGACCGGCAAAGCCGGATCCGCTGTGCCCTGGGCCGAGCAGAGGGTATCGGGGCGCGCGTTGCGCTTTGGGCTATTAGAATGGCGATTATATCAACTGGACGGAGCGGCCCTGGCCGCTCCTCATCTGCGGGCAGAATCGTTTGACCACGAACCACGTACCTATCTTCCGCCTGCGCGGGGGTGCGGGCCGCGCGGCGGCCCTGGCGGGCGTCCTGGCGCTGGGCATCGCGCTGGCGCCCGCCCCGCTTCCCGCCCAGACCACCACGGCCACGCCGCCGGTGCTGGCGCCGTCCTCCGATGGCGATCAGGCCATCCCCTGGCTCAGCAACCTGCTCGAGGCCCTCAAGCCCGGCGTCGACACCCGCCTGCCCGAATCGAGCCGCGCCCTGGCGCAGCGGCTGGAGCGCCAGCTGGACGAAGGCAAGGCCGCCCAGACCCTGGCCGAGATCGACCAGCACCTGGCCGCCGACACGCAGAAGTCGCCCGACGCCACCAACGCGCAGTTGCTCTTCCTGAAGGGCCGCGCGCTGAACCTGCTGGGCCGCCGCGACGAGGCCAAGGCCATCTATCGCGACATGACCGAACGCTTCCCCGAGCTGCCCGAGCCCTGGAACAACCTGGCCGCGCTGGAGGTGGCCGACGGCCGGCTGGACCAGGCCAAGGTGGCCCTGGAGATGGCCATCCGCACCGACCCGAACTACGCCGTCGCGCGCGAGAACCTGGGCGATTTGTATATCATGCTGGCGGCGCGCTCATACGGCACGGCCACCAAGCTGAATCCGCGCGACGCCGGCGCGAGCCAGAAGGAAACCGAGACCCGGAAACTCCTGGAGCCGCCGGCGTCCTCCGAACCTCCCCCCAGGACACCCCGATGAAACTGCTTTTCTCCAGCCTGGCGCTGGCTGCCGCGCTGGCTTCGCCGGCCGCGCTTGCCGCGCCGCAGGTCGCGTTGCAGACCTCCATGGGCCGCATCGTGCTCGAACTGGACGAGGCGCGCGCGCCCGCCACCGTCGCCAATTTCCTGCAGTACGTGCGCGAGGGCCACTACGACGGCACGATCTTCCACCGCGTCATCAACGGCTTCATGATCCAGGGCGGCGGCATGACCGCCGACATGAAGGAAAAGCCCACGCGCCCCGGCATACGTAACGAAGCCTCAAATGGCTTGAAAAACACGGCCTATACCGTGAGCATGGCCCGTACGCCCGACCCGCACTCGGCCTCGGCGCAGTTCTTCATCAACGTTGCCGACAACGACTTCCTGAACTATCGCGAGCCCACGACCCGAGGCTGGGGCTACGCGGTATTCGGCAAGGTGGTACAGGGCAAGGAAGTGGTCGACAAGATCAAGGCCGTACCCACCGCCACGCGGGGCCAGAACGAAGGCGTCCCGCTACAACCCATCGTGATCCAAAAAGCTGAGGTCCTGAACAAATGACTACCCGCGTCAACCTGCACACCAACCACGGCCTGATCGGCCTGGAACTGGACGGCGAGAAAGCCCCCAAGACCGTCGAGAACTTCGTCTCCTACGTCAAGAGCGGCCACTACGACAACACGATCTTCCACCGTGTCATCAACGGCTTCATGATCCAGGGCGGCGGCTTCGAGCCCGGCATGTCGCAGAAGCCCACCCAGGCCCCGATCGAGAACGAGGCCGCCAACGGCCTGAAGAACGACCGCTATACCGTCGCGATGGCGCGCACCAACGCCCCGCACTCGGCTTCGGCGCAGTTCTTCATCAACGTCGCCAACAACGACTTCCTGAACTTCAGTTCGCCCACGCCGCAGGGCTGGGGCTACGCCGTGTTCGGCAAGGTCGTCGAGGGCGCCGACGTGGTCGACAAGATCAAGGGCGTGAAGACCGGCAGCCGCGCCGGCCACCAGGACGTGCCCGTCGAGGACGTGGTCGTCACCAAGGCAGAAGTCGTCCAATAACGCCACGGGCCGGGGCCGGCGGCGAAGCGCCCGCTTCCCGAACCGGCCGGCAGCCGGCCCGGCCCCATCGAGAGTTTCCGTGACCGGCTCCCCTCTTCCCGGGACATCCGCTTCCCATTCCGTCCTGACTTTCTCCGGCCCCGTCTGGCTGGCATCCGACATGCACCTGGGCCCCGACGGGCCCGCCACGCGCGAAGCCTTCCTGGCCTTCCTGCAGGCCGCGGCCGACGGCGCCTGTGCCCTGCTGCTGCCGGGCGACATCTTCGACGCCTGGGTGGGCGATGACGAGATCGACGCCCCCGCGCCGTGGCTGCAGTCCGTCCTGGACGGACTGCGGGCCGCGTCCGCGCAGATTCCGGTCCATCTCGGACCTGGCAACCGCGATTTCCTGATGGGCAAGCGCCTGGCCGAGGCCACCGGCACCCGCCTGCTGCCCGAACCGGTCGTGCTGCGCACCGACGGCGGCGAGTTCCTGCTGTCGCACGGCGATGCCCTTTGTACCGACGACGTGGAATACCAGCAGTTCCGCGCCATGGTGCGCAATCCGCAATGGCAGGCGCAGTTCCTGGCCCAGCCGCTGGCGGCCCGCCAGGCCATCGCCCGGCAGATGCGCGAGCGCAGCATGGCCGAGAAGAGCCGCAAGGCGGCCGACATCATGGACGTGAACCAGCAGGCCGTGGAAGGCGCGCTGCGCGCCCACGGCGTCACCCGCATGATCCATGGCCACACGCACCGGCCCGGCCGGCAGGTGTTCGAGCTGAACGGCCGGCGGTGCGAGCGCTGGGTGCTGCAGGACTGGGACCTGGACGATGCGGCCGATCCGCGCGGCGGCTGGCTGGCGATCGACCAGGACGGCCCCGTCTACCACGACATCGCGCTGGACGACTGAACCGGCGCGCGCTCCCCCGGGCCTCAGAACAGGCGGCCCGGGCCGGCGGGCACGTGCACCCAGCCGCTCATCAGGCAGCGCGCCGTACGGGACACCGTGGCGCGTTCCAGCCCCCACCCGTTCCCGTTGCTGACCACGGTCGCCCAGGCGGCCTGTACCCCGCTGGCGTGGCCGATCCGGGTCGCCACGCCGGGCAGCGTGCGCGCCACCTGCGATACCACCGATCCGGGCACCGCGGCGGCCACCGCCAGCGAAATCGCGCCGCGGGTGCCGAAGCCGCGCTGCATGCGCCCTTCCGCCATGCTCCGCGCGAGCACGTCGATACTGTCGCGCGAGACGTCGCCGCCCCCCGCCGCCTTGTACGACATGGGCGGCGCCACCCAGACCAGCCTGGGCAGCGCGGCGCCGGGTTTTTCGGCTCGCGCGCGGGACATCAGCCCCATGGCCACCGCCCCCGCTATCCGCACCGACTCCAGCCGGGCGAGCGTCTTGGCGTCGCGATTGAAGGTATCGGGCTTCTCGCGGCCATGGAGCCCGAGGTCCGAGGCGCGCGCGAAGATCGTTGCCTCGTCGGTCCGGACCAGGCTGACCGGCAAGGGGGCCATGCCCTCGACCTCCAGCACGTCCTGCACGCGCCCCGTGGGAAGCAGGCTGGCCGCGCCATCGTCGATGAAATCCAGCCGCACCTCGGCGGCGGGAAAGGGCACGCCGTCCTCGGTGAAGACGCCGTCTTCCAGCACTTCCCCGCCGCGGACCTCGACGTGGGCCGCCAGCCATCGTCCGGGATGCGGCTGCCAGATGCGTACCACCGTCGTACCCTCGCGGGCCGGGACCAGTCCCTGCTGGATGGCGTACGGCCCCACGGCCACGGCCAGGCTGCCGCCGTTGGTGGACCAGTCGATGACCGGACGGTCGATGGCGACCTGCCCGCAGCGGTATTCCACGTCGCAATCGTCGCGGCTGGAAGCGTCCACCACCACCACCTTGCTGGTGGACGGGCTGGCCCCGCCCATGCCGTCGGTCTGGCGGGAATACGGATCGGGGCTGCCCAGCACCCGCAGCAGCACGCGGTCGCGCTGCTCGGGGTCGCGGGGCAGGTCCCGGGCATTGAAGAACACGCCCTTGCTGGTTCCCCCGCGCATGTAGACGGCGGGAATCTTAAGAACTGCCATGGGGAATCTTTCGGGATTGCGCGATCATTGCGGTACATACGCCCCGCAACAGGTCCGTTTCCTCGCGGCTCAGGCCGGAACGGGCGAAAAGGTGGCGCATGCGCGGCATCAGCTTCTTGGGATGCCGGGGATCCAGGTAGCCGACCGCGATCAGGGCCTGCTCCCAATGGGCCAGCAGCGCTTCCACCGCTTCGCCCGAGGCCGGCTCGGCGCGCGGGCCGGCCACCGCCAGCGCCTCGGCCCCCAGCAGCGCGTAGCGCAGCTCGTAGGCGGCCAGTTGCAAGGCCTGCGCGACATTGAGCGACGAATATTCAGGGTTGGCGGGAATGTGGCAGATCCGGTGGCACATTCCCACCTGTTCGTTGGTCAGGCCCGAACGCTCGGTACCCAGCACGATCGCCGCCTGGACCCCGTCCTGCCCGTCCGCGCAGCCGGCCAGGTGCTCGCGCACCAGTTCGGCGGCCTGCCGCATGTCGCAGGCCGGCGGGCCGAGGTCGCGGTGGCGGGCGGTCATCGCGAACGCCATGGTCACGGGCGCCAGGGCTTCTTCCAGGGTGTCGCAGACGCGCGCGGCCGCCAGCACGTCGGTGGCGCCGCTGGCCAGCGCGATCGCCTCCGGATGGGCCGGCGTATCGGGAATTCGCGGGTTGACCAGCACCAGGCGGGCGAACCCCATGGTCTTGATCGCCCGTGCCGCGGACCCCACATTTCCGGGGTGGCTGGGTTCGACCATGACGAAACTGACTCGGGAAAGCATGTGTCCTTTAAACTAGAGGGGTTTCACCAATTCCCAGCCCTATCGGCTCTCTTATGCATCCCATGCTCAACACCGCCGTCAAGGCGGCCAGGCGCGCCGGCGCCATCATCAATCGCGCCAGCCTGGACCTCGATCTGGTCAAGGTGTCTCAGAAGGGACCGGGCGATTTCGTCACCGAAGTCGACAAAGCTGCGGAAGCGGCCATTGTTGAGATTTTGAAGACGGCCTACCCCGACCACGGAATTCTAGCCGAAGAGTCCGGCGAGGCCCCGGGCGCCGCCGACGCCAACGGCCAGCAGGAAAACCTCTGGATCATCGATCCGCTGGACGGCACGACCAACTTCATCCACGGCATGCCGGTCTACGCGGTCTCGATCGCGCTGATGCAGCGCGGCCAGGTCACCCAGGCCTGCGTCTTCGATCCGTCGCGCAACGAGCTGTTCACCGCCACCCGCGGCGCCGGCGCCTTCCTGAACGACCGGCGCATCCGCGTCTCGCGCCGCACCCGCATGCCCGAGACCCTGATCGGCACCAGCTTCGCGCCGGACCCCAGCGGCAAGCGGCTGGCGCTGTGGACCAAGACCTTCGGCCAGATCTCGGCCACCACCTCCGGCGTGCGCCGCCAGGGGTCTTCGGTACTGGACCTGGCCAACGTCGCGGCGGGCCGGCTCGACGGCTACTACGGCTGCGGCCTGAAGCCCTGGGACCTGGCCGCGGGCAGCCTGCTGATCCTCGAGGCCGGCGGCCTGATCGGCGACTTCGATGGCGAACAGGGCTGGATGCAGAACGGCGAAGTCGTCGCCGCCACCCCCAAGGTCTTCCCCCAGCTCCTGTCCCTGCTGGAACCGCTCAAGGAAGCAAGGGGCTGAAACACCCTCCTCCAGGCCTGCCCGCCGCCGGTTCTACAATGGCACCGGCCTCGCGGGTGCCTTGCCGGACCGGCTCCGGGCTCTCCAGCCGCCACCCGCGCCCATCCATCTCGTCCGCCCGCGGACGCCGACACTCATGACCGAAAACACGCTTTACCTGATCAAAGCCTTCTTCCTCGGCATCATCGAGGGCCTGACCGAATTCCTGCCCGTTTCCAGCACCGGACACCTGATCCTGGTGGGGGACTGGATCCACTTCTTCTCCGGGGATGCCAAGGTATTCGAAGTCGTCATCCAGTTCGGCGCCATCCTGGCGGTCATCTGGATCTTCCGCGAGAAGGTCGCCCACATCCTGGCTGGCATCCTGACCGGCGACAGGTTCTCGCTGAAGTTCGCGCGCAACATCATCATCGCCTTCCTGCCCGCGGCCATCGTCGGCGTGACCTTCCTGAAAGAAATCAAGACGGTGCTGTTCACCCCCGGGGTGGTCGCGACGACCCTGATCATCGGCGGCATCATCATCCTGTTCGTCGAGCGCAAGCCCCAGGGCGAGGTCAAGACCCAGAACATCAGCGAGATCACCGGTTTCCAGGCGCTGATGGTGGGACTGGCCCAGTGCCTGGCCATGATCCCCGGCACCTCGCGCTCGGGCGCCACCATCATCGGCGGCATGGCCGCCGGCCTCAAGCGCACCACCGCCACCGAATTCTCGTTCTTCCTGGCCATGCCCACGATGCTGGCAGCCTCGGTCTACGACGCCTGGAAGAACCATGAATCGCTGACCAGCAATGACGTCACCGCCATCGGCATCGGCTTCCTGGCGGCCTTCGTCGCCGCGCTGGTGGTGGTCCGGGCGCTGATGCGCTTCGTCGCCAACCATTCGTACCGGGTGTTCGGCTGGTATCGTATTGCCCTTGGAGCGGTCATCATCCTCTGGATGATGATCTAAGGGAGGACCACCCCCTACGCGCTTCGCGCGCCCCCTCAAGGGGGCGGCACGGGCGGACCGGCGGAGCCGGATCCGCCGTGCCCTGGAAAATCCGGGACGCGTGCGGGGTGGCCTCAACAGGAATTAGCATGGTGACCATCAAGAACCGGGTTGTCGTTCCCCTTGAAGAGGGGGGGATTCCGCCGGAATTCATCACTTTCAACGGGTTCACGGAGGAGCACGTGGCCATCGTGTTCCCGCAGCTCAAGCCGGGCGGCACGCCGCCGCTGGTGCGCGTGCATTCGGAGTGCCTGACGGGCGATGTGTTCGGATCGCAGTTGTGCGATTGCGGCCCGCAGTTGCATGAGGCGCTGTCGTGCTTCTCGCGCGAGGGCGGGATCCTGTTGTACCTGCGCCAGGAAGGACGCGGCATCGGGCTGTACGCCAAGCTCTCGGCGTACGCCCTGCAAAAGAAGGGCCTGGACACCTTCGAGGCCAACCGGCACCTGAACCTGCCCGAGGATGCCCGCAGCTTCGAGCCCGCGGCGCAGATGCTCCAGGCGCTGGGCGTGGCGCGCATCCGGCTGCTGACCAACAATCCCGACAAGGCCAGCCAGCTCGAGGAACACGGCATCGACATCGAAAGCATCATCCCCACCGGGGTCTACCTGAACCCCAACAACCGCCGCTACCTCGAAGCCAAGGTGCGCCACAAGCAGCACACCATTCCCCTGTAGGTCGGCACATGGCCCAAGCCGACCTGCACCACCACCTGATCAATGCATGGTCCGTCGGCTGGGCGCTCTACATCGCCAGCGTCACGGTATGGATCGTGCTCCAGAGGCGCCCGCCCCTGTCGACGGTACTGTGGATATTGGTGCTGGCCCAACTGCCCTACATCGGCTATGCCGTCTACTATTTCTTCGGCCCCCAGCGCCTGAAGCGGCGGCGCCTGAAAAGGCTGCGCAGCCGCCTGCTGATCGCCAGCCAGACCGAACGCGCCCTGCTGCGCGAGCACGACCACGATACCCCGCCGCCGGTGGCGCGCATGGCGGCCCTGGCCCGCACCACCAGCGACATCCCACTGTCCTCGGCCACCGACGTGCGCCTGCTGGTGGGAGGCGAACAGACCTACGATGCGTTCATGGAGGCCATCGCCGGCGCACGCCACCACGTCCATCTGGAGTTCTACATCTTCAAGCCCGACCGCATCGGCACCGCGATCCGCGACCTGCTGATCGAGAAGGCACGCCAGGGAATCACGGTGCGGCTGCTGGTGGACGCCCTGGGCTCCGACCGCCTGGGCCGGCGCTTCCTGGCACCGCTGCGCGAGGCCGGGGCGCAGGTGGGCTTTTTCCATAACGTGCGCATCGGCCGCCGCTGGCGCCCCGTGACCAACTACCGCAATCACCGCAAGATCCTGATCTGCGACGGCAGGATAGGCTTCACGGGCGGGCTGAACGTCACCGACGACGAGGACGAGCGCGTGCGTCCCGACGCCTATCACGACGTGCACCTGCGCGTGGAAGGCGGGGCCGTGCGCTGGCTGCAGATGGTGTTCCTGGAGGACTGGGCCTACACCACCGGGCAGCGCACCGACGATTGCGAACTCGACACGCTGCTGCCCGAGGTGCCGGGTGGCCCGCACCAGTTGCAGATCCTGGTCTCCGGCCCCGACGATCCGCGCCAGTCCATCCACCGTACCCAGGTGGCGGCCATCCATGCGGCGACCGAGCGCGTGTGGCTGACGACAGCCTATTTCGTGCCCAGCGAAGCGGCATTGATGAGCCTGACCAGCGCCGCCCTGAAAGGCGTGGACGTGCGCCTGCTGGTGCCCCGGCGCAGCGACTCGCTGGTGGTGACCGCGGCCTCGCGCTCGTACTTCGACGAACTGCTGGAGGCGGGCGTCAAGATCTGGGAGTACCGGGACCGCATGCTGCACTCCAAGACGCTGCTGGTGGACGACACCTATTCGTTCATCGGCACGGCCAACTTCGACAACCGCAGCTTCGACCTGAACTTCGAGGTCACGGCCCTGGTCTACGGCGAGGACATGGCCCGCCAGCTGGGCCGGCAGTTCGAGCTCGACCTGCGCCATGCGGCCCGCGTCCCCAAGGACAGGCAATCGCCCTTCGTGCGCCGCCTGTTCGACGCCTCGGCGCGGCTGTTTTCGCCGATGCTGTAGGGCCTGCCGCCGTCAGTGCTTGCTGACCAGCGGCCCGGACAGCCAGTTCTCGGCCAGGTCCACGTCGCGCAGCAGCACGGCGAACACGTCGTCGTCGATCAGGCGCGCATCGCGCAGCCGGTACAGCTCGGTGCGCTGGGCGTAGATCGCGGCCATGCGCAGGTCGCGTTCGAAATTGCGGTGCTGGTTGGCCCGTTGGGCGATCTCGGCCGTGTCGCTTTCGGCATCGATGCGGTTGCGGTAGATCTGGGCCAGCGTGGCGGCGATGTCGGCCAGCATGGCCTTCGCGTCGTCATCGGCCAGCTCCCTTTCCATGCGGGCCTGCGCCTGCTCCAGGCCGGCCTGCGCGGCCAGCGCCAGGCGCAGCCGCGCTTCGCGCTCTTCCTTTTCCTTCATGGTCTCGACCGGCGTCGGCACCTTGGGCAGCACCAGCGGCAGCAATGAGCTGCCCAGCAGCAGCGAGCACAGGATCACCCCCGTCGCCAGGAAGATCAGCAGGTCGCGGCCGGGAAACGGCACCCCGGCGGAGATCTCCAGCGGCACCGTCAGCACGCCCGCCATCGTGATCGAGCCGCGCACCCCGGACAGCGACGTGGTCAGGATCACCCAGGTGTTGACCTTGCGCACGGGAGAGCCCTGCAACAGCATGCGAAAGCTCTTCAGGTGGTAGGTGACCCAGACCCACAGGAAACGCAGCGCGATCAGCGCCACCGTGATCGCCACCACATAGGCGAACAGGTGCCAGACCGGCACGTTGCCCGCCTCCCTCGCGTCGGCATGCGCCAGCCCGATGACGCTGGGCAGTTGCAGGCCCAACAGGATGAAGGTCATGCCATTGAACACGAATTCCAGCATGGACCAGACGCTGTTGCTCTGCAGCCGCATGGCCGACGACCCCTGCCCCGATTCGGTATAGGTCATGGCGATGCCCGCCGCCACGGCGGACAGGATGCCGGACACGCCGAAATGCTCGGCCACCAGGTAGGCCGCGAACGGCGTCAGCATCAGCAGCACGACTTGTATGGCCGGCTCGTCGTCGGTCCAGCGCGCCACCATCCTGCGGCCCAGGCTCAGCAGCCATGCCAGGGCGCCGCCCACGGCCAGGCCGCCCAGGGCGATGACGAGGAAGCTCAGGCTGGCCTGCCACAGCGAGAACGACCCGGTCAGGACCGCCGCGATCGCGAACTTGAAGGCCACCAGGCCCGAGGCGTCGTTCATCAGGCTCTCTCCTTCCAGCACGTGCTGCAGCTTGGGAGGAAGCCGGTTCTTGCCGACGATGGCCGATACCGCCACGGCGTCGGTGGGGGACAGCACCGCGCCCAGCGCGAAGGCGACGGGCAGCGAGATGGCGGGTATCAGCCAGTGGATGAAGTAGCCCACGCCGACCACGGTGAAGATCACCAGGCCCAGCGCCAGGGCGAGAATCGGGCCGCGCAGCTGGTACAGCTGGCGCTTGGGAATGCGCCAGCCATCGACGAACAGCAGCGGCGGAATGAACAGCAGCAGGAACAGCTCGGGATCGAATCTCACCTTCAGGCCGAAGGCCGGTGCCGCCAACAGCGCGCCGATGGCGATCTGGAACAGGGGTAGCGGCAACCGTATCGGGGACAGCCTGGACACCACTCCCGACATCGCCACTGCCAGCAGCAGCATCAGCACGGTGAAGACGATTTGCATGGAAACACGGCCTGGCGAGGAAAACCGTCGTCAAGCCTACCACCAAACCGGACCGGGCCCGGACCTTCCCCGGCTACTTGCCCAGCAGGCCGGCCTGGTACGCCGCCACGAACTGGCCGAAATCGCCCGTCTGCACGCGCTCCAGTTCGCGCTGTTCGGCCAGGGACTGTTCGGCCAGGGCACGAAAGCCCGCCAGTTGCTCGCCGGTGCAGGGCTGGGCGCGGAAGTGCTCCGCATGCTGCCGGCTGGTTTCCAGCATGAAGGCCTGGAACGTCATCCCGCTGGCGCGCAGGGCTTCGAGCACGCGGGCCGACGGCGTCAGCTCGGGCGCTTCGACCTTGGCGCGCTGCGCGGCCACCGAGGCCGCGTAACCGGTCTCGCCGTGGACCCGGTCGAGCAGGTCGGCACAGGCGGCGATGCGATCCAGCAATTCTTCGGCCCACGCGCGCAGGCCGATCTCGCTGCCCTCGCGGTTCAGGACCAGGCCGGGCTGGCGGCCCCGCTTGACCACGGTCAGGAAGTTGTTGGCGCTGAGCCGGCAATGTCCGCCGTCGCCGAACAGCGGGCTTTCCTGCAGCGTGCAATACAGCAGGAAGGCATCCAGGAAGCGGCTGGTGGTCTCGTCCATGCCCACGGGCAGGAAGGGATCGATATCCATGCAGCGCACTTCCACGTACTGCACGCCGCGTTCGGCCAGCGCGCGCAAGGGCCGCTCGCCGCTTCGGGCGACGCGCTTGGGCCGGATGCTCGAATAGTATTCGTTCTCGATCTGCAGGATGTTGGTGTTGAGCTGCACCCACTCCCCATCGCGCACCGTGCCTATCTTCTCGTACTCGGGCCAGGGCGTGCTGACCGCTTCGTACAGGCGCGCGACGTAGGTCGACAGATCGTTGTAGCAGGGCTTCAGGCCGGCCTGGGCCTTGTTCTGGTAGCCCAGGTCGCTCATGCGCAGGCTGGTGGCATGAGGCAGGTACAGCGTCTGGTCGTCCAGCCGCTCGAGCTGGTGCGGGCGGCCCTGCAGGAAATCGACCGACAGCGCCGGCGAGGCGCCGAACAGGTACATCAGCAGCCAGCTGTAGCGGTTGAAGTTGCGTATCAACCCGACGTAGCGGGCCGACTGGCGATCCTTGTCCGAGATCCCGGCGGGCTCGCCGGCGTCGGCCAGCAGCGGCCAGAGATCTTCCGAGAACGAGAAGTTGTAATGGATGCCGGCGATGCACTGCATGGCCTTGCCGTAGCGATAGGCCAGGCCGCGCCGGTACACGTGCTTGAGCATGCCGATGTTGGAAGTCCCGAACCACGCGATGGGAATGTCCTTCTCGGGCGGCAGGCCGCACGGCATGGACTGGTTCCACAACAGCTCGCCGCCCAGTTCGCCATGGACGAAGCGATGGATGTCGCGCAGCTCGGCCAGCAGCGACTCGTGGCCGACGTGGGTGCCGGTGATCAGTTCGATCAGGGCTTCCGAATAGTCCGTGGTGATGCTCGGGTGCGTCAGCGCAGCGCCCAGCGCGGCCGGGTGCGGGGTCATCGCCAGGTGACCCCGGGGGTCGACGCGCAGGCTTTCTCGTTCGATGCCATGAAGCCTGCGGGCCAGCACGGCGCGATGCGCGGGCTGGTCCAGCAACGCCAGGCGGCGGTCTAGCAGATCACTCACGGATGTCCTTGAATTCGTACGGCCTCGCATGGCCGCGGCCGGCATGGGCGTGTTTATATCCCAATTGCCGCCCACGCGCCTACGGGCAGGGCGGCACATTATAGGTGTGGGGCCGGATGCTCCTGGAATTCCCTTACAAGGCTGCGTTCTTTTCGTGGCTGCCGTAGCCAAGCATACCCCGGCCGGCCTTTCCCCCGCCGAGCCGGGGGAAATACCCCACGCGCCCGCGGTCTGGGCCACAATCACGCTTTCCACAGCCCACGGAATGCGTCGATGCCGCTCTCGTTCAGCCCCAACCCCATACGCGGCAGCCGCGCCATGGCCGTCGCTCCGCACGCACTGGCCTCGCAAAGCGCGCTGGCCGTCATGCGCGAAGGCGGCAATGCCGTCGAGGCGATGATCGCGGCGGCGGCCACCATAGCGGTCGTCTATCCCCACATGAACAGCATCGGCGGGGATGGCTTCTGGCTGATCAGCCGCCCGGACCAGCCGCCCGTGGCGCTGGAAGCCTGCGGCGCGGCGGCGGCCGCCGCCGACATCGCCTCGTACCGGGAGCGCGGCCTGGACGCGATCCCGTTCCGGGGCGGCCTGGCCGCCAACACGGTGGCCGGCACGGTATCGGGCTGGAATGCCGCCCACGAATGGTCCCGGCGCGAACTTGGCGGCCGCCTGCCGCTGTCCCGCCTGCTGGCGGACGCCGTCGACTACGCCCGCCGCGGCATGCCGGTCACCGCCAGCCAGGCCGCCTGCACCCAGGCCAAGCGCGAGGAACTCTCGGGCGTTCCGGGATTCGCCGACACCTTTCTTCCCGGCGGGGCGCCTCCCGCGGCCGGCGCCCTGTTCCGCCAGCCGCGGCTGGCCGATACCCTGGAACATCTGGCGCGCGCCGGCCTGGACGACTTCTACCGGGGCGAACTGGCCCAAGCCATGGCTCGCGATCTTGCCGACGCCGGCAGCCCGCTCGTGGCGGCCGACCTGGCCGCCCACCAGCCGGTCTGGAAGACGGCGCTGGTGCTGGAACACAGCCGCGGCAAGGTCTACAACGTCCCTCCTCCCACCCAGGGCCTGGTGTCGCTGCTTATCCTGGGCCAGCTGGACCGCCGCCTGCCCCGCGAACTGGATCCCGCCGGCGCGGACTACGTCCATCTTTGCGTCGAGGCGACCAAGCTGGCCTTCGGCGTGCGCGACGCCCACATCACCGACCCGGCGCACATGGATGTCGACCCCCAGTCCCTGCTGGCCCCGCGGGAATTGGACGCCATGGCCGCCAGGATCTCCGCGGACCGGGCCGCCCCGTGGGGCCAGGGCAAGGGGCCGGCCGATACGATATGGATGGGCGCGGTGGACGCCCAGGGCGTCGCGGTGAGCTTCATCCAGAGCATCTATCACGAGTTCGGCAGCGGCGTCGTGCTGCCCGGGTCGGGGGTCAACTGGCAGAACCGGGGATGCAGCTTCTCGCTCGACCCGCGATCGCGCAATCCGCTGATGCCCCGCCGCAAGCCCTTCCACACCCTGAATCCCGCCATGGCCCACCTGGCCGACGGGCGCACGCTGGTCTACGGCAACATGGGCGGCGACGGCCAGCCCCAGTCGCAAAGCGCCGTCTTCACCCGCATCGTGCACTTCGGCATGAATCCCCAGGCGGCGGTGGACGCACCCCGCTGGCTGCTCGGCCGTACGTGGGGGCAATCTTCGGACACCCTGAAACTGGAGTCGCGCTTCGACCAGGCCACGGCCGACGCGCTGCGGGCACGCGGACACGAGGTCGAGATGCTGCGCCCCTATGACGAGACCATGGGCCACGCCGGTGCGATCCTGCGCCAGGCCGACGGTACGCTCGAGGGCGGCGCGGACCCGCGCAGCGACGGCTCCGTGGCCGCATGGTAGAGGTGGCGCCGATTACCAACGGACAAGATTCCACGTAAAACCTTACACAGCGTGGCCGCGAAGCCGTCTAGATTGAAAAGCGTGGTGTTTTCGATCTACGAGGAGCACGCGATGAAGCATACCGACTACGCGGCGCGGCCCCCCCATGGGGGCGGCTTTTCTTCCCTGGGCCGTACCGGGATGAAACACTTCGCCCTGGCCATCGGCCTTGCCGGCTGCTGCGCCGTGGCATACGCCCAGCAGGCGCCGACGCGGGACCAGGCCACCCAGGCCCTGCAGAACGCCATGCAAAGGGAAATCCAGTCCATGAACAACCAGCAGGGCTTCGATAGCCCGTCGGCGACCAGCATGACCCGCTCGCTGGAGGTCAAGGCGCTGAACAACTGCAGCGCCTCGGGCTCCCAGAGCGTGACCTGCGACGTCACGACCAGCGCGGACGTCAAGGGCAACCGCCGCGAGGGTACCCACCGCTACGAGTTCTACCAGCAGGGAGGCCGCTGGGAGGCCAGGCTGCCGGCCTCCTGAGGTCGAGCCCGGCAGGACGCCGGCGCGGCCGTCATGCCTTGCGCATGCCGGCCGCGCTTGCGTTCAGCGCTTGCCGGCCCCTGCCAGCAAGGCGTTGAGCAGGATGGCGCCGAAGGTGGCGGTACCGATTCCGCCCAGCGCGAAGCCGCCGAAATGCAGGGTGAAATCGCCCGTGCCCAGTACCAGCGTGACCGCGGCCACGATGAGGTTGCGGTTGTCGGAGAAATCGACCCGGTTCTCGACCCAGATCCGCGCGCCGGCCACGGCGATCAGCCCGAACACCACGATGGAGACGCCGCCCAGCACCGGCCCCGGGATAGTCAGGATGACCGCGCCGAACTTGGGCGAGAATCCGAGCAGGACGGCGATCAGCGCGGCGATCACGAACACCAGCGTCGAATAGATGCGGGTGACGGCCATGACGCCGATGTTCTCGGCATAGGTGGTCAGGCCCGTGCCGCCCACGCTGCCCGACAGCATGGTGGCGACGCCGTCGCCGACGAAGGCGCGGCCCACGTAGCGGTCCATGTTGTAGCCGGTCATGGCGCTCACCGCCTTCAGGTGCCCCAGGTTCTCGGCCACCAGGATCACCGCCACCGGCGCGATCAGGATCATCGCATCCAGCTTGAACACCGGGGCGGTGAAGCGGGGCAGCCCGAACCACGCGGCCTGCGCGACCGGCGCGAAATCGATGGGCTTGCCCAGTCCCATGCCGTTGGTCAGCAACGCGTAGAGCACATAGGCGAGCAGCAGTCCGGCCAGGATCAGCAGGCGCTGCAGCATGCCGCGCGTGAAGACCGCGACGACGCCCACGCACAGCACGGTCGCCAGCGCCATCCAGGCGTCGAAGGAATTGGCGGTGACGCCCTTGACCGCGATGGGCGCCAGGTTCAGGCCGATGACGGCCACCACCGCGCCCGTGACCACGGGAGGCATGAAACGCTCGATCCAGCCCGCGCCGGAAGCCATCACCACCAGCCCGATCAGCGCGTAGACGACGCCGCAGGCGATGATGCCGCCCAATGCCACGGCGATGTTGCCGTTCAGCCCCGACCCGCCGTATCCCGTGACCGCGATCACCAGCCCGATGAAGGCGAAGCTGGACCCCAGGTAGCTGGGCACCCTGCCGCCGACCACCAGGAAGAACAGCAGCGTGCCGATGCCCGACATGAAGATCGCCAGATTGGGATCGAAGCCCATCAGGAGCGGCGCGAGCACCGTCGAGCCGAACATCGCGACCACGTGCTGCACCCCCATGGCCAGCATCTGCGGCCACGGCAGACGCTCGTCGGGCGCGATGACGCGCCCCCCCTCCAGGCTGCCCGGCTGTTCGCGCCAGGCCGGAAAGTATGAACCCGCCATAGATACACTCCCTCGCTTTGTTTTGATTTTTGCCCACATGGAGCAGCGCAAGTGTAGAGGTTCCACCGGCCCGGCGGGTGGTCGGGAGCCAACGCGGGATCAGGCGTGCATCAGGGCGACCGGAAAGGCGGCCAGGGCGTCGGCCACGCGCACCGTCCCGCCGGCCACGGCGCAGGAGCGGCCGTCCAGGACGTTGCGCAGTGCGCCGTCCCTGACGAGGCCCGACAGGTCGATGGACGTGTCGCCCCAGGCCCCGGGGGGCACGTGCGGAACCGGCGATGGGCCGGAGGCCAGCACCAGCGCCGAAGCGTGCAGCGGCACGATCGCCACGGCGAACCGGTCCTCGTGGCGGCGGGCGAAGGCCAGCACCGCATCCCGGGCGTCGCCATGCGCCGCAAGCGGCAGATAGTCGCCGCGGCGGAACAGGTCCGGATCGCGCTGCCGCAAGGCCAGGGCGCGCCGGATCAGCTCGAACTTGATGTGCCCGTCGCGCCAGTTCGCCACCAGCGAGGCGCAATCGGCATCGGACGCCAACGCGGCGCGGCGCCGGCCGTAGTCCACCGGCCGGCGGTTGTCCGGATCGACCAGGCTGAAATCCCAGAACTCGGTACCCTGGTAGAGATCGGGCACGCCCGGCGTGGACAGCCGCAACAAGGTCTGGGCCAGGCCGTTCAGGGCGCCCGCCGCGCCGGCGCGCGCCACGAAGGCCGACAGTTCCAGCAGGCTGCGGCCGTTGCGGCGGGGATCGAGCACGGCGCGCAGGAAGGCGTCGCAGGCCTGCTCGTATTCGTCGGCGGGCGTCACCCAGCTGGAGCGCAGCTTGGCCTCGCGCAGGGACTTGGTCTGCCACTCCCCTACCCGCTCCGCCAGCGCCGCGATGCCGGCCTCGTCGGCGATGGCCAGATCCAGGGGCCAGGCGCCGAACAGGGTCTGATACAGCATGTATTCGTCCGCCGGCGCCGGACGCGGCCCCTCGCGCGCCTTGAGCGCCTCGTGGCGGCGCATCCATGCGCCCACCAGCCGCAGCCACTCGTCCCCGAACTCGCTCAGCACGGCCAGGCGCGCCCGGGCGTCCTCGCCGCGCTTGTGGTCATGGGTGGCGGTGGCCAGCATGGCATCGGGGAAACGGGCCGCGCGCGCCAGCACCTTGCGGTGGAAACCTTCGGCATCCAGCGAGAACACGCCGGGATCGGAGCCGACCTCGTTGCGCGACAGCAGCCGTCCGTAGCGGTAGAACCCGGTATCCTCCACCGACTTGGCCGCCAGCGGCGCCGTCAGTTGCTGGAACCTGCGCAGGGCTTCCCGGCGCCAGGCCCGCAGCGCAGGCGTGGCCGGCGCGTCCGGCGCCTGTCCCAGCCATTGCGCCAGCAGTTCCAGCAACCCGTGATCGGCACGCCGCAGGACCTGCCGCGCGCCCTTGCAGGCGATTCCCATGGCCACCTCATCGGCCGCCAGGGGCGTCTCGCCCCCGACGTAGGTGCGGTAGACGGGGAAATGCACCAGCAGTTCGGTCAGCACCCGGCGGATGGCGGGCGCCCCCCAATCCCGGGTAGCGAGGTCGGTGCGCGCGATGCGGTGCAGTATGCGGACCAGCGCGTCGCACTCGCCCGCGAAGCTCTGCGCGACCAGCCGGCGCCGCACGTCCAGCACCAGCGCGCGAAAGCCGCGCGCCTCGCCCGACACGGCCTCCCATTGCGCCGTCAGGCGCGCCTCTCCTTCGGGGTGGTGCAGCAGCGCGCCCACGTCGTTCATGAAGTCGTAGCCGGTGGTCCCCTGCACGCGCCAGCTCGCCGGCAGGGGTTCGTCGGACGCCAGTATCTTCTCGACCACGATATACGGCACGTCGCGCGGACATCCGGCGGGCCGCCCGCCGTCGAGCGCGGCGAGGTTCTCGCGCAGGTAGCGGCAATAGGCCTCGGGATCGGCCAGTCCGTCGATGTGGTCCACGCGCACGCCATCGATCAGTCCCTCGGCGTACAGGCGAAACGGCAACGCATGGATGGCCTCGCGCGTGTCCTCCCTTTCCACGCGCACGCCGATCAGGTCGCTGACCTCGAAGAAGCGCCGCCAGTTGATTTCCTCGGCCGCCGTGCGCCACCACGCCAGCCGGTAGTGTTGCCGTTCCAAGAGCGCGTGCAGGCGCGCCCGGCCCTCTGGCCGCGTGGCGTCATAGGCCTCCGGAGGCTGGGCCGCGATCTCGGCCGCGCAATCGGGGGCGATCGGAAAGCGTGCGTCGAAATAGGCGATGACAGGCTCGCCCGTCTCCTCGTCCAGCCGTACCGACAACTGGCCGGCGGCCAGGACCTGGCCGTACTGCTCGCCCAGGAAAGGGGCCAGCACCTTGCCACACAGCGCCAGGTCGGCCGGTTCCCAGTCGATGTCGAAGAACTCGGCATAGGGGCTGGCGCGCCCCAGCTTGAGCACGCTCCACCACCAGGCATTCTCTTTTCCCACGCCCATGTGATTGGGCACGATATCCACGATCAGGCCCATGCCGTGCTCGCGCAGCCGCGCCACCAGCCTGCGCAGCCCCTCCTCCCCTCCCAGTTCGGGGCTCACGCAGCCGTAGTCCACGGTGTCGTAGCCGTGCATGGACCCCGGGCGGGCGCGCGTGATGGGCGAGGCATACAGATGGCTGATGCCGAGGTCGCGGAAATACCCGACCTGTGCGGCGGCTGCCTCGAAGGGAAAACCCGCGTGGAACTGCAGGCGCGCCGTGGCGCGCGGCACGCCGCAGGCGACGATGCCCTGCCCGGCGGCCCGCGCCGGGAAAACGGATCCATTCATGCCCTCCCCCTCGTCCTGGCCAGCAAGGCGGCGCGCCCGGCGGCGCCGGGCTCCTCGAACAACGATTCCACCGGTAGCGGCATGCGGCGCCGCCAGTTCGGATGCGTATCGACGGTGCCCGGCAGATTGGGTTGTTCCTGAAGGCCCAGCATGTCCTCCAGCGGCACGACCAGCAGCGGGGCCGGCGTTTGCGCCACGAAATCGAGCACCGCCGTCACCGGCGCCTCCGGCGGGAGCGGATCGCCGGCGCCCACCGTGCCGGCGCGGCCCAGGTCTTCCCACAGGCGGGCCCGGTCCTGGCCCCGCTCCGCCTGCTCGGCCTCGATGCCGCGGCCCTCGGCCAACAGGCCCAGTTCGGCTCGCCAACGGATGTCGGTACCCTGCCACCATCCCGCCACCGTCGGCAGATCGTGCGTCGTCGTGGTGGCCAGCGCCTGCCGCGACCAGCCGCCCGGCGCCCTGAACGGCGCGCCGGGCCAGGTCCCTTCCCGGTTGAACCACAGAACGTCCATGCCCAGCATGCCGGCGCGCGCGATCTGCTCGTTGAAGCCCTCGGGCACCGTGCCCAGGTTCTCGCCGATCACGATGGCGCGATGCCGCCACGACTCCAGCGCGATCAGGCGCATCATGTCCTGGAAGGGATAGCGCACATAGGCCCCCTCGTCCGGCGATGCGCCTTCCGGCACGAGCCACATGCGCGACAGGCCCAGCGCATGGTCGATGCGCACGCCGCCCGCGTGCGCCAGGCTGGCCCGCAGCAGCTCGATGAAGGCGCGGTAGCCGTTGGCGGCCAGCGCGCGCGGGGAAAACGCCGTCAGCCCCCACGCCTGGCCGCGCGGATTGAAGAGATCCGGCGGCGCCCCTGGCGACAACCGGGCCAGCACCTCCTCCTGCCGCGCCCAGGCATGGCTGCCCGAGGGATCCGTGCCGACCGCCAGGTCCGAGATCAGCCCGACAGGCATGCCGGCCCGGCGCGCCGCGGCCTGCACCTCGGCCAACCCGCGCGCGGCGAGCCATTGCAGGAAGACGTGGAATCGCACCTCGTGCTCGTGCTGCGCGGCAAAACGCGCCACCTCCGGGCTGGCGGGCGAGCGGAACGCCGCCGGCCATTGGCGCCAGCCCGACCGGTCCCGGGTCTGCTCCACGCGCCAGGCGTGGATGGCCTCGAAGCGCGCATGCGAACGCAGCGGTTCGCCGCCTTCCCGCTCGAATGCCTGGAAGTCCTCGTGCATGCGCGGTGGCGCATTGCGCGGAAAATCGTCGAACAAGGCCCGCAGCACGGCCAGCTTGGCCCGCCCGGCCGCAGGCCAGTCGACCAGCGACAGCCCCGCCAGCCGCGACAGCTCGTCCCCCAGCCCCCGCGCCGAGACGGCAGCCAGGGCCTGCGGCCCGAACAACGCGGCCGGATCGGCGTACAGGACGTTCAGGAACAATCGGCTGGAAGGGGCATAGGGGCTGTAGCGCCCCGGATCGGCGCTGAACATCGCGTGCACCGGACTGACGGCGATGGCGGACGCGCCCCGCGCGGCCGCCTGTTCGGCCAGCAGCCGCAAGGCGGTGAAATCGCCGAATCCCGAGCTGCCCGCGGCGATGGATGCCGCGGCATCGCGGCGCAGGCCGTAGAGCTGGACCCCCAGGGACCAGAGACGGGCCGGCGCGCCATGCAAGGCGTCATCGATCGCGAAGCACCGGTCCGGCGCGACGGCCAGCGTGCAGGCGGCCTGGCCCAGCTGCAAGGTGTGATAGCCGGGCCGGTCCACGCCGGGCAGGACGAGCGCGCCGCTGGCGCCGCGCCGGGCGATCCCGCTCATGCGCCCGCCGTCCTCGAAAGACAGCTGGAACGGCAACTCGGCCTCGCTCCCGGCCCAGGGCAGTTCGACCGGCGCTCCCGGCGACGCGGTCTTCAACGCCGGCAGCCCCTGTCCGCTTTCGTGCTCGAGCCGTTCCAGGCAATCGGCGACGCCCGCGGGCGTCTCCACGTCGAAGCCGAGTTCGGTCAGCAGGGTACGCAGCACCTCCGGCGCCACGACCTGCTCCCGGTCCATGGCATCCCGCCAATGCACGGCGACGCCGGCCGCGCCGGCCAGGCGCTCGAGGTCGTGATCGGGTCCTCTCATGAAGTCTGCGCCTCCGTCCAGGCAAGGGTGCACGTGGGATCGAGCACGCCCTGCCGCAAGCCGCGTGCCAGCCCCTGGCGACTCTCGAACAGCAGCGCAAAGGCCGCGCCGGGCTGCGTCGCCGTCACCGCGTCGTCGCCGAAATTGGAGGCGATCGCCAGCACGCGCCCATCCCCCAGGCTCCAGCGCGCCTCGACCGCGCTGTCGCTCAGGGCGCGCGCCCCCAGGGCCCGCGTCGCATCCAGGCTGGACATCAGCGCCTCGCGCCGGCAGCGCAGCAGCGCCTGGTAATACGCAAACCAGCCCCCCGTGTCCTGGAACAGGCCGCGCCGCGACGCTTCGAAGGTGGATGCCTCGTTGGGATCCGGGATGGCGGCCCGCGCGGCCTCGTCGGCGAACGCGGGAAAACTCTCGAACTCCTTGCGCCGCCCTTCCCGCACCGCGCCGGCCAGTTCCGGACCATGGCAGGTGAAGTACAGGAACGGCGTTTCCACGCCGTATTCCTCGCCCATGAAGATCAACGGGATCTGGGGCGCCAGCAGCACCAGCGCCACCGCCGCGCGCAGCGCCTCGCTGCGGTCTCCCACCAGGGTCCGCAGGCGCTCGCCCAATGCCCGGTTGCCGATCTGGTCGTGGTTCTGAAGGAACAGCACGAAGCTGGTCGGCGGCAGGTGCGCCGACGGCCGGCCCCGGTGCTGGCCGCCGCGATGGGCCGACGGCTCGCCCTGGTAGACGAATCCCTCGGCCAGGCAGCGCGCCAGGCGCGCCGCCGGCCGTTCGTCATAGTCTCGGTAATAGCCCTGGTTCTCGCCCGTGAGCAGGCGATGCAGGACGTGGTGGCCGTCGTCGTTCCACTGCGCGTCGAACTCATGTTCCAGCAGCGACACGGCGTTGCCATCGTGCTCGATGACCAGGTGCACGTGCCGCTGGCGGTCGGTCGCCTGCCGGATGGCGTGGGCCATCTCCTCCAGCCAGTCCTGCTCGGCAATCGCATGCACCGCATCCAGCCGCAAGCCGTCGAAACGGTATTCGTGCAGCCAGTACGCGGCGTTGCCGGTGAAGAATTCCCGCACCGGCCGGCGGCGGAAATCGATGGCCGGCCCCCATGGGGTGTGCACGTCGTCGCGGAAGAAGGACGGCGCATAGGCGTGCAGGTAATTGCCGTCCGGCCCGAAATGGTTGTAGACCACGTCCAGGAAAACCATCAGCCCCAGGCCATGGGCCTCGTCGATCAGGGCCTTGAGGGACTCCGGCGTGCCGTAGGCGCGGTCCGGCGCATAAGGGAGCACGCCGTCGTAGCCCCAGTTCCGGGTGCCGGGAAAATCGGCGATGGGCATCAGCTCGATGGCCGTCACTCCCAGTTCGGCCAGGCGCGGCAGGTGGCCGCGCACGCCGTCGAAGCCGCCCATGGCGCCCACGTGCAGTTCGTAGATGACCGCCTCGCTCCAGGGTCGGCCGCGCCATCTCGTATTGCGCCACCGGTAGGCGGCCGGATCGACGACCACGCTGGCATCGTGCACGTCGCCGTCCTGCATGCGCGAGGCGGGATCCGGCACCGCGGTTCCGTCCGCCAGGCGATACCGGTAGCGCGTGCCCGCGCCGCGAGCCACCTCGGCCTCGAACCAGCCTTCCCGCCTGGCCTGCATGGGGACCACGGACGCTTGCGCCGTGCCGGGATCGAGCTCCACCGACACCGCCTGCTGGCCCGGCGCCCACAGGCGAAAGCGCGTCCTGTCCGGCCCCAGCAGGCGAGCACCGAATTTCTCGGAAAGCAGAGTTTTCTTCATGGCGAGTTCATCCTGCAACCCAGCAGCACCACGCTGCGCGGGGCCAGCTCCAGCGGCATCTGGACCACGTCGGCCTCGGGCGCCTCCGGGCGGCTGCTGTCGATCAGCATGCGCCAGCGCACGGCCGGCTCGGGCAAGGCGAACGAGACGGCATGGCCGTGGCCGTTGACCAGCAGCTGCGTGACTTCGACGCGGCCGTCGTGCCGGACCGCCCGCCGCAGCACCAGCGCGCGCCGGCCGGGATCGTTCCACGCCTGGCTGTCGACCCGTTCCCCATGCTCGTCGAACCAGCCGATCTCGGCCAGGCCATCCTCGACGAAGTGGTAGTCCGCCATGTAGCGCTCACTGCGCAGGGACGGATACTCGTGCCGCAGCGCGGCCAGCCTCGCAACGAAGGCCGTCATGGCCCGGCCTTCGCCGGAGGCGGCCAGGCGCCAGTCGAACCAGGAGATCTCGTTGTCCTGGCAATAGGCATTGTTGTTGCCGGACTGGGTACGGCCGAACTCGTCTCCGCCCAGCAGCATGGGCGTGCCGTGCGCACAGAACAGCGTCGCCAGCATGGCCCGCGCCACCGCCGCCCGGGTCTCCAGCACGGCCGGATCCAGGGTCGGTCCCTCGACGCCCCAGTTGCTGCTGTGATTCTCGTTGCTTCCGTCGCGCCCTTCCTCGCCGTTGGCCTCGTTGCGCTTGTGGGTGTAGCTGACCAGGTCCGCCAGCGTGAAACCGTCGTGCGCGGTGACGAAGTTGATCGAGGCCCACGTCCGGCGATGGCGGCGGTTGAACAAATCGCCCGATCCCGCCAGCCGCGTGGCCAGCTCCGGCCGCACGCCCTCGTCGCCGCGCCAGAAACGGCGCACGGTATCGCGGAAGCGGTCGTTCCACTCGGCGAATCCCGGCGGATGATGGCCGACGTGATAACCGTCGGGGCCGATGTCCCAGGGTTCTGAAATCAGCTTGAGGCGCGACAGCAGCGGGTCCTGCAGCAGCGCGTCGAAGAAGCCCGCCCCCGGATCGAAGCCGCCGGCCTCGCGGCCCAGCGTCACGCCCAGGTCGAAGCGGAAGCCGTCCACGCGAAAGGCCTCGGCCCAGTAGCGCAACGAATCCATCACCATCTGGATCACACGGGGATGCGACAGGTTCAGCGTGTTGCCGCAACCCGTGTCATTGATGTAGTGACGCTCGTCGCCGGGCACCAGGCGGTAGTAGCTGGCATTGTCCAGCCCGCGCCACGACAGGGTCGGCCCGGTCTCGCTGGCTTCGCAGGTATGGTTGTAGACCACGTCCAGGATCACTTCGATGCCGGCCGCGTGCAGGTTGCGTACGGCGGTCCGGATCTCGTGCAGCTCGTTGCGCGACAGATAGGCGGGCTCGGGCGCGAAGAACGACAGGCTGCTGTAGCCCCAGTAATTGCGCAGGCCGCGCTCGACCAGGAAACGGTCGTTGACGTGGGCATGGATGGGCAGCAGTTCCAGCGACGTGACGCCCAGCGACAGCAGATGATCGATCAGCGCGGGATTGGTCAGCGCGCGAAAGGTGCCCCGCTCGATGGGCCGCATGTCCTCGCGCGAGATCGACATCCCCCGCACGTGGGCCTCGTAGATCACGGTCTGGCCCCACGGCCATTCCGGCCGCTGGTCTCCGTGCCAGTCGAAGGCATCGTCCACGACCACGCACTTGGGCACCGCGGCGGCGCTGTCGCGGCGGTCCATGCCGCGATCCTCGCGCCGGAAGCCGTTCAGCGCGTCGGTCCAGCGCAGCGACCCGGCCAGCTTGCGGGCATACGGGTCGATCAGCAGCTTGTGCGGATTGAAACGGTGGCCATGCTGCGGCTCGTAGGGGCCGAATGCCCGGTAGCCGTATACCTGCCCCGGCCCCGCCCGCGGCAGATAGCCGTGCCAGACTTCGTCGGTGCACTCGGGCAGGGGCATGCGCGCGATTTCCTTGCGCCCCGATTCATCGAACAGGCACAGATCGATGCGGTGCGCGTGCGCCGAGAACACGGCGAAGTTCACGCCCATTCCGTCGCAGTGGGCACCCAGGGGATAGGGGCGGCCCGGCAGCAAGCGATCGACGACGGCGCCCATGGTCACTCGGGTTCGAGCAGCAATGTGGCCAGCGGCGGCAAGGTCAACACCAGCGAATGGGGCAGGCCGTGCGCGGCTTGCTGCCGCGCCTCGACCGCTCCGGCGTTGCCCACGCCCGAACCGCCGTAGTCGGCGGCGTCGGTGTTGACGATCTCGCGCCACCGACCCGCCCGGGGCACGCCCAGCCGGTAGTCGCCGCGGGGGATAGGCGTCATGTTGCACACCGCCAGCACGCAGCGCTCGCCGTCCATGCGCAGGTAGGCGAACACGCTGTTGCGGTCGTCGTCGCCGATCACCCAGCGGAACCCCGCCGGATCGCCGTCCAGCCTGTGCAGCGCGGGCCTGCCGGCATAGACGCGGTTCAGGTCGCCCACCAGCCGCTGCACGCCGGCATGCAGCGGATCGGCCAGCGCCTCCCAGGCCAGTTGTCCGTCATGGTTCCACTCGCGCTCCTGGGCGAGCTCCCCGCCCATGAACAGCAGCTTCCTGCCCGGATGGCTCCACATGAAGCCGAAATAGGCCCGCAGACTGGCGAAGCGCTGCCAGCGGTCGCCGGGCATCTTGCCGATCAGCGAACCCTTGCCGTGGACCACCTCGTCATGCGAGAGCGGCAGCACGAACTGCTCGGAATAGGCATACACCATGCCGAAGGTCAGGTCGTGATGGTGATAGTGCCGGTGCACGGGGTCCCGCTGCATGTAGCGCAGCGTGTCGTGCATCCATCCCATGTTCCACTTGTAGTGGAAACCCAGCCCGCCCGCTTCCGGCGGCGCGGTCACCCCCGGCCAGGCGGTGGACTCCTCGGCGATCATCATGGCATCGGGAAAGAAACGCCGCACCCTGCCGTTCAGGTCTCGCAGGAACGCGATGGCCTCCAGGTTCTCCCGCCCGCCGTGCACGTTCGGCAGCCATTCGCCCGCGCGGCGGCTGTAGTCGCGATACAGCATGGACGCGACCGCATCCACCCGGAGCCCGTCCACGTGATAGCGGCGCAGCCAGTACAGGGCGCTGGCCCGCATGAAGTTGCACACCTCGTTGCGGCCCAGGTTGTAGATGTACGTGTTCCAGTCCTGGTGGAAGCCTTCGCGCGGGTCCTGGTACTCGTACAGCGCCGTGCCGTCGAAACGCGCCAGCCCATGGGGGTCGGTGGGGAAATGCGCGGGCACCCAGTCCAGGATCACGCCCAACCCGGCCGCATGGCAGCGATCGACGAACGCGGCGAAATCGCGCGGCGTGCCATGGCGCGCCGTCGGCGCGAACATTCCCAGCGGCTGGTAGCCCCAGGAACCGCCGAAGGGATACTCCATGATGGGCAGCAGCTCGAGATGCGTGAACCCCATGCCGGCCACGTAAGGAATCAGGCGGTCGGCCAGCTCATGCCAGGACCAGGTTCCGCCGTCCTCCTTCCTGAGCCAGGAACCGGCATGCACCTCGTAGATCGAGATAGGCGCATCGGGCGCATGGCGCGCCGCTCGGCCCTCCATCCATGCCGCATCGGTCCATGCGTAGGGCGCGGGATCGGCGACCACCGAGGCCGAGCCTGGTGCCGGCTCGGCCTGGAAGGCGCACGGATCGGCCTTCTGCGGCAGCAGGCTGCCATCGGGGCCCAGCAGTTCGTACTTGTAGGGTTCCCCGTGCGACAGCCTGGGCACGAACAGCTCCCAGACGCCCGCGGCATGGCGCAGGCGCATGGGATGGCGACGGCCGTCCCATGCGTTGAAATTCCCGACCACCGATACGCGGCGGGCATTGGGCGCCCACACCGCGAAACGCACGCCCGGGACGCCCTCCATCGTGGTGCAATGGGCGCCCAGGCAGGTCTCCAGGCCGTCGTGGTCGCCCCGCGCCAGCATGGCAAGGTCCTCGTCGCCCAGGATGAGGCCGAACGCGTAGGGATCCTCGGCCTCCTGGAAAGCACCGGGCCACTGGATGCGCAGGCGGTAGCCCGTGCGGCCGGGCAGGAAGCCGGCATCGGCCTGGGCCTCGAACACGCCGCCGCCCGACGGCCTCAGGTCCACGACGCCGCCCGTATCCGACACGGCCTGCACGGTCAGGGCGCCGGGCAGGAAGGCGCGCAGCCACAGGCGGCCGTCGCGCAGCTGCGGTCCCAGCACGGAGAAAGGGTCGGGGTGCCGGCCGCCGGCCAGGGCCTCGATATCGGCGGGGGCCAGCCCGCCGTCACGGCTGTTGTCCGTCAAGATCCTCTTGCCTCCGTATTGCCGGTTCGATCCGGGCCGCCAACGTCACCAGGCCCCGCAGCGGCACTCCTATCCACGCCGGCCGGTTGGCGGCTTCATAGCACACCTCGTAGGCGGCCTTCTCGATCAGGAACAGCGATAGCAGCGCATCCTCGTCCTGGCTGTCCACCCACGGGCGAGGCGCCGACGCCGCCGCCTCGCGATAGGCGTCCAGGAACGCGCCCGACGCCTCGACGCGGAACCGTTCGAGCAGGACGTCCCGGCGCTGCGCCACGGTGTCGACGGACGGACCGGCGATGGGATTGGCGCCGGCCGCGGGGACCGTGGCATCCGGCGCCCGCGCCACCACCGCCGATGCGTAGTCGAACGAGCGCAGCAGGCCGGCCACGTCGCGCAGCGGATTGCGCTTGCGCCGCCGTTCTTCCATGGTGCGTGCCGGCTCCCCCTCGAAATCGATGATGTAGGCATCGTTCTGCGCCACCAGGACCTGCCCCAGGTGGAAATCTCCATGCACCCGCGTCAGCCAGGCATGGCGGACGGATTGGCCAAGGCGGTCCATGGCGGCTTCAAGCAGGTGGCGGTTGTCCAGCAGGAGCGCGGCCTCGGCCGCCAGGTCGCCCCAGTCGCGGCGCGCGGCCAGGATGGCCAGGGCCTGGTCCAGGCTCTGCCGGGCATCGTCCACCCAGCGCCCGACGTCCTCGCGCGAAGCCTCGACCGGCGCGAAGGCCGGATCGTCGGAAGGCATCGCCAGCGCGGCGTGCAGCTCGCCCAGGCGCCGGCCCACGGCGGCGGCCAGCGTCGCGTAGCCGCGCAGTTCCTGGCCATAGTCCTCGGCGCTTTCGGCGGTCAGCGCGGCATCGTCCAGGGTCCGGTGCAGGTACTCCAGCGTCCAGTTCCACGCATCGCCCTGGTTGTCCACGTACTGCTGGGCCAGCATCAGCGTGTGCGGCGTGCCGTCCTCGTCCACGCGCACCACCTCACCCAGCAGCGCCGCCGTGTTGCGGAATCCCAGCCGCGTCAGATGGCGCGTCATCTCGCTTTCCGGATGGATGCCGGCCGTGACCCGGCGCACGATCTTCAATACCGCCATCGTCCCGGCCACCAGCGAACTGTTGGACTGCTCGGCCGACAGCCACTGGATGGGCGTGTCCGCATCGACCGCCACGGTCTCCAGGCCAGGCTCGGGCAGGAACCGTATGCGGGCGTCCCCGCCCCCGTCGGCGGCGATGCGCGACTCCAGCTCGATGCCGTTCTTCAGGCTGTCGAACACCGCGATGGCGAAACTCTGCAGGCTGAACGCATCGGTCACCATGCCCACCATGGGTCCGCGCCGTACCCGCGCCAGCGCCAGTTGCTGCTGCAGCTGCGGCAGGGTTTCCTCCCAGATCAGCCCCAGGGGCACCACGTAGCGCTCGCGCCGCTGGCCCAGGTCGGCCTCGATCTCCGTCAGGTACAGCTCGTCGGCGGCGGGCAGCCGCACGCCGTAGACCACGCGCCCCGAAACGATGCGTTCGTGCTTGGAGGCGAACCAGCGCCGCAGCGCCAGGTATTCCGGCAGGACGGCATGCTCCAGCGTACGGCGCGACTCGGTAGTCAGGTCATAGCCCGTCTTGCCGCGCAACACCAGCGTCCGGAACTCGCGCAACTGGTCGGCGGTGGCCAGGTGCCAGTTCGGCGGCGTCGCCGAGGCGCTCAACTCGAACCAATAGAAGCCATAGGGCGGCAGGGTCAGCAGATAGGTCAGGCGTCCGATCGCGGGGAATGCCGTCCCCCCGGTCAGCTCGACCGGCACCCTGCCGTCGAATTCAGCCAGGTCCAGTTCCACCGCCTGGGGCGTGTGCGACAGGTTGGCCACGCACAGGATGGTGGTTTCCTCGTGCTCGCGCAGGTACGCCAGGATCTTGCGGTTGCCCGGATAGAGAAACCGCAGGCCGCCGCGGCCGAACACCCGATACTGGCGCCGCTTGCCCAGCATGCGGCGCATCCAGTTCAACAGCGAATGGGCGTCGCCGGACTGGGCTTCGACGTTCACCGCCTCGTAGCCATACAGATTGCCCATCAGCGGCGGCAGCACCAGTCGCTCGGGGTCGGCGCGCGAGAACCCGCCATTGCGGTCGGGCGACCATTGCATGGGCGTGCGTACGCCGTCGCGGTCGCCCAGGTGGATGTTGTCCCCCATGCCGATCTCGTCGCCGTAGTAGATGACGGGCGTGCCCGGCATGGTCAGGAGCAGGCTGTGCATCAGTTCTATGCGGCGGCGGTCGCGCTCCATCAGCGGCGCGAGGCGCCGGCGTATCCCGAGGTTGAGGCGGGCCCGGCGGTCGGCGGCATACACCTCCCACAGGTAGTCGCGCTCGCTGCTGGTCACCATCTCCAGCGTCAGTTCGTCGTGGTTGCGCAGGAAGATCGCCCACTGGCAGTTGTCCGGAATGTCCGGCGTCTGCTGCATGATGTCCGTGATGGGAAAGCGGTCCTCCTTGGCGATGGCCATGTACATGCGCGGCATCAGCGGGAAGTGGAAGGACATGTGGCACTCGTCGCCCTGTCCGAAATATTCCTGCGCGTCCTCGGGCCATTGATTGGCCTCGGCCAGCAGCATGCGATCGTCGTAGGACGCTTCCAGGTCCTGCCGGATGCGCTTCAGGATGGCATGGGTCTCGGGCAGGTTCTCGTTGTTGGTGCCCTCCCGTTCGACCAGGTAGGGCACGGCGTCCAGCCGCAGGCCATCGACGCCCAGGTCCAGCCAGAAATGCATGACGCTCAGGATGGCCTTGAGCACGCGCGGATTGTCGTAGTTCAGGTCGGGCTGGTGCGAATAGAAGCGGTGCCAGAAATAGGCCCCGGCCACCGGATCCCAGGTCCAGTTCGACTTCTCGGTATCGATGAAGATGATGCGCGTACCGGCGTAGGCCTGGTCGTTGTCGGACCACACGTAGAAATTGCGCGCGGCCGAACCCGGCTTGGCGTGGCGCGCGCGCTGGAACCATGGATGCTGGTCCGAAGTGTGGTTGACCACCAGTTCGGTGATCACGCGCATGCCGCGCTCGTGGGCCGCCGCGATGAAACGCCGCACGTCCGCCAGTTCGCCGTAGTCCGGATGCACGCCCCGGTACTCGGCGATGTCGTAGCCGTCGTCGCGCCGGGGAGAGGGATAGAAAGGCAGCAGCCAGATCGTGTCCACGCCCAGTTGCGCGATGTAGTCGAGCTTGGACAGCAGCCCTGGAAAATCCCCGATGCCATCGTTGTTGGCGTCGAAGAAGGACTTGACGTGCAGCTGGTAGATGACCGCGTCCTTGTACCAGAGCGGATCGCCCCGGTTCACGGCATTCACGGATGTCTCGCGCTTGTTGTTCATGCGTCCTCGCCTGCCGATGGATCCCCGAAGGGAGCGGATCCTAGAATCGCCGGGAAATGCGCCATATCCCGTAGGGGCCGCCAGGTTCGAGCCACACGTGCTGCATCTTTCCATGCCAATCGAAGCGGTACCCGCGCAACAGGTCTTCGGCATGCAGCGTGCCATCGTCCGGCAACCCGAACTCCCACAGCGGAAGTTCGACGTTGGCGCCCTGCGCGCCGTGCGGGTCGAGGTTCACCACCACCAGCACCACGTTGTCGCGTTCCGGCGTCGCCCTGGTATAGGCCAGCACGTGATCATTATCGGTGTTGAGAAACCCGGTGCCTGTATGGATATGCAACGCCGGGTTGTCGCGTCGTATCCGGTTCAGGACGCCGATCTCGGCCACGATGTTGCCCGGCCGGTTCCAGTCCCAGGCCCGGATCTCGTATTTCTCGGAATCGAGATATTCCTCCTTGCCGGGTACCGGCGTGCCCTCGCACAGCTCGAAGCCGCTATACATGCCCCAGGAACCCGACAACGTGGTCGCCAGCGCGGCCCGGATCAGGAAACCCGGCCGGCCCGACGTCTGCAGATGGCGCGGATTGATGTCGGGAGTATTGACGAAGAAATTGGGGCGGAAAAAATCGGATACAGGCGGCCGCGATATTTCCTCGAGGTAGTCGGTGAGTTCCCGGCGGGTCTCGCGCCACGTGAAGTAGGTATAGGATTGCGAGAACCCCAGCTTGGCCAGCCGGTACATCATCTTGGGCCGGGTAAAGGCCTCCGACAGGAACACGACGTCGGGATGGCGCGCATGCACCTGGCCGATCAGCCACTCCCAGAACGGCAGCGGCTTGGTGTGCGGATTGTCCACCCGGAAGATCCGTATCCCCTCGGCCGCCCAGAACAGCACCACGTCCAGCAGGGCCAGCCACAGGCCGGAGGCGGCATCGCGTCCGTTCGCGGCACGCGCGTAGAAATCGACGTTGACGATGTCCTCGTATTTCTTGGGCGGATTCTCGGCATAGCGCAGCGAGCCGTCGGCGCGCCAGGCGAACCAGTCGGGATGACGGGCCAGCCACGGGTGATCGGGCGAGCACTGGATGGCGAAATCCAGGGCGATCTCCAGGCCGTGCCGGGCAGCCTCGCCCACCAGCGCGCGGAAATCGTCCAGCGTCCCCAGTTCGGGGTGTATCGCGTCGTGTCCGCCCTCTTCCGAACCGATGGCGTAGGGGCTGCCGGGATCCCCGGGCTCGGCCACGAGGCTGTTGTTGCGGCCCTTGCGGTTGCGGCGGCCGATGGGGTGGATGGGCGGGAAGTACAGCACGTCGAAGCCCATGTCCCGTATCGCGGGCAGGCGTGCCGCGACGTCGGCGAAGGTGCCGTGCCGGTGCGGATCGCCGCTTTGCGAACGCGGGAAGCACTCGTACCAGCTGCCGAACCGGGCGGTCCGGCGTTCGACCCGCACCGGGAACTCGGCCGAGCGCGACGCGAATTCGCGGGGCTCCAGCGCCTGTACCAGGGCGGCGGCCTGCGGCGACCGTATCCACGCCAGGCAGTCCTCGGTGGGCAGCTCCGCCAGGCCGCGGGCGGCTTCCTCGGCCCGGGCCCGCGTCTCGGCTCCGGCCTGGGTAGCGCGGCCCAGCACCTTCAGTATCCAGCCACGGACCTCCTCCACTTCCACCGCCACGTCCACGCCCGCATCGGTCTTCTTGCGAAGTTCGTCCAGGAACGTCGCATAGGTATCGCGCCAGGCCTCGATCGCGTAGTAGCCCATGCCCACGCGCTCGGGCCGGCACACGGCCTCCCAGCGATCGTTGCCCAGGTGCACCATGGGCACCCGGGTCCAGGCCTCCTCGTCGGCGGCGCGCCAGAGCACGTCGGCGGCCAGCTTGTCGTGGCCGTCCATGAAGATATCCGCGCGCACCGCGAGCGCCTCGCCGGGCGTGCGTTTCACCGCGAACCGGCCCTGTTCGATGACGGGCTCGACCGCCTCGATCGCCACGCGGGCCGCGCCCATGGCCGCGGTCAGCGACCGGCGGCGCGGCGGCCCTGACAGCACGGGGGGCGCGGATCCCAGTTCGATGGCCTGCGCGGCGCCGGGCCCCAGCCTCGCGGGCACGCCGCCATCGACCGGCCGTTGCACGCGATCGGGCAGCCTGGCCTGGATCATGGGCCAATCCACCGCCGATGCGGCCAGCAGGTCGGGATTGAACAGCAGCAGATGACTGCGCCTGCCCCGCTGCCCGACGGCACGGCGCAGCAACATGGCGATGGGCGCGTCCGCGCCGCCCAGCGGCGACAGTGTCACGTCATCGGCCGGCGCGCGGGCCAGCCAGCGATTCGCGGCACGAAGCTCGTCGCCCAGGTCCAGCTGGCCGTGCGGCGTGCCATCCAGCCCGTGCCGTTCGTATCCCATGGGCACCAGCCAGCCCGCGCCGCACGTGGCGGCGGCCCACAGCGCACGGATCGAGGCGCGTTGCCGCACCTCGGCATCCGGCACGCCGACGCCCGCCGCGCCGGGGCCGTAAGGATCGGCCGGAAAGGCCAGCACGGCGCAGCCGGTGTCCGCCAGCGCGTGCCACTCGTCCATGAACCAGGCGCTGCGGAAATCCCACCAGGCCAGCGACGAAAACACATGGGAAAAACCCACTCCGCGCAGCCCTCGCACCGCCTCGCGCGACAGGCCGGGCGTCCAGGCCAGCAGGTCCAGTCCGTCCTCGCGCCCGCGCAGCGACGCGAGCTTGCCTGCCCACGGGCCGGCCGCGTCCCATCCCCGGACCAGCAGGCCGCGCACGCCCAGTTCGCCCCACGCCGGCGCGCGCGCCGCCCAGTCGACGGCAGCTTCGCCGCCGGCCGGTGGACAATCCAGATAAAGCTCCAGCCGGCGCCGCGTGGCGGCGCGCGCCAGCACACCGCACGAGGCCTCGTCGCCTGCCTCGCGCGCGTCGGCCAGCACCTGCCCGAATCCCAGCCCGGCGGCCGTCTCGAGCCACGCGCGCCAGGGCGCCGCCAGCGCGCCCGCCTCGTCCAGCACCGGCCCCAGGGCCGAAGCCCTGGCATGGTAGATACGCAGCGGCGGTCGACGTCGCGCCGCCATCAGGCCCGTTTCCGTATGGCGGTCTCGACCGGAGCGCTGGCCGCCTCCGGACGGCGGGCCACCATGGGCGCGCCCACGGGAGCGACCGGCGCGAGCATGCGGTACAGCTCGACATATTGGGCGGCGGAAGCTTCCCAGCCGAAGTGGCGGGTCATCCCGTTCTTCTGCAGGGCCGCCCACCGCTGCGGTTGGGCAAAGGCCTCCAGCGCCCGCTCGACCGCCGCCATCATGTCGGCGGGTGTGTCCCCGTCGAACAGAATGCCCGTGGCCGATCCGACCTCGGCATCCGGCGCCTGGGACAGCCCGGCGATGCTGTCGGCCAGGCCACCGACACGCGACGCAATGGGCACGGTCCCGTACAGCATGGAATACAGCGGCGTCAGGCCGAATGGCTCGAAGCGGCTGCCGTGCAGCAGCATGTCGGCGCCGGCATGCAGCAGGTGCCCGCGGCGTTCGTCATAGCCGATGTGCACGCCCAGGTTGCGCGGATGCCGCGCGGCCAGTTCCTGCAATGCCTCTTCCAGCGCGCGCTCGCCGCAGCCGAGCACGGCGATCTGCAGACGCGGATGCGCCGCCAGCAGCATGGGGAACACCTCGATCGCGAGATCCGCCATCTTCTGCGAGGTCAGGCGACTGCCCATCGCCAGCAGCGGCGCCTCGGGGTCGGTGGGCAGGCCGAATGCGCGCTGCATCTCCAGCTTGTTGCGGATCTTGCCGCGCAGGTCCATGGCGGAAAAATGCTCGGGCAGATAGGGATCGCAAGCGGGATCCCAGACCTCGGTGTCGATGCCGTTGGGAATGGCGTGCAGCTCATGGGCGCGCTGGCCCAGTACGCCCTCCAGTCCATGGCCGAACGCCGGGGTCAGGATCTCGCGCGCGTAGGTCGCGCTGACCGTCGTGATCTTGTCGGCGTAGCGCAACCCCGCCTTCATGAAGTTCAGGTTGCCCCAGAATTCCACGCCCTCGCTGCCACGATAGGCGGGCGGGATGCCGAGCTCCTCCGCCAGGCGCAGCGGGAAGTTGCCCTGGAACGCGAGATTGTGGATGGTCAACACCGTCTTGGGCCGCTTGACGCCGGCCGCGTGCAGATACAGCGGCGTCAGGGCCGCGTGCCAGTCGTGGGCATGGACCACGTGCGGAACCCTGATCGGCGTCTCGCCCACCGAAATCCGCTTTGCCGCCTGGGCCAGCGCGGCAAAGCGGATTCCATTGTCGGGAAACTCCCTCCCGTCCGCATCCAGGTAGGGGTTGCCGGGGCGCACGTACAGGGCGTCGTTGCGCAGCAGCAGCACCGGTATCTCGGTATCGGCGACCCATCCCGCCCAGACCTCGGCATCGCCCCCGATCAATCCGGGCAGATCGGCCACCTTCTCCAGGTCGCTGGCGGCATGCAGCGCGCTTTCATAGGCGGGCATGAAGATGGTCGCGTCGACGTGCGCGTCGCGCAGGGCCCGTGCCAGGCCGCTTACCGCATCGCCCAGGCCCCCCGTCTTGGCGAGCGGCAGGGCCTCCGACGTTACTAGCATGACTCTCGGCAGCAAGATGTTTCTCCGGCAAAAGACGCTTCCCCATGGGCAGCTGATGATTGGGTCGGGACTTCACACGCGCAGGGATGTTTCTCGTGCGGCGGGCGGGTGCCGCGCCGGATAATGTCCATCCTCGCCGATAAAAATTACCGCTGTGAGTAAGATGTACACGTCCGATGCGGCATTCTTCCCGGGATGGGCATCCCTTGCCGGGGACAAGGGCAATATGCATGCCATGGTGCGCCGCGCGCGCCCCGCATGGCGCCAGGTTTGTAACGACATTCTTCCCGCGCACCGCGTGGAAGCCTTTGATCACCAAAAGAGAAACACCATGAGCCCTAGCGATTCCTACCAGCCCAACGATGCCGTGCTGGCCCTGGCCACCAAGCTGTTCGATCTTGCCCGCGCGGGAGAAACCGAGACGCTGGCCGCCTACCTCGCCGCCGGGGCGCCCGCGGACCTGACCAACCAGAAAGGGGATAGCCTGATCATGCTGGCGGCCTACCATGGCCATGCCGGCACGGTCAGGACGCTGCTGGAGCACGGCGCGGATCCCAACCGCGTCAACGACCGGGGGCAGAGCCCGCTGGCCGGGGCCGTGTTCAAGGGAGAAGAAGAGGTGGTGCGGGCGCTGCTGGACGGCGGCGCGAATCCCGACCTGGGCACGCCGTCGGCAAGGGAAACGGCGCGCATGTTCGGGCGGGCCGACCTGTTCGGCCTCCCGAACTGAACGCGGCGGGAAACGCCGGCCTCAGGCCGCCGCGCGGCGCGTGCGGCCCGCCTGCCACAACAGGGGAAGCAGCACGATCGCCACGGCCGGATACAGCAGCCAATTGATGGTTTCCCATCCCGAGGCGTTGAGCAGCCGGCCCGACGAGAACGACGCCACGGCCACGGAACCGAACACGAGGAAATCGTTCAGGGCCTGGACCTTGGTGCGCTCCTCGGGCCGGTAGCAGTCGGTGACCATGGCGGTGGCGCCGATGAAACCGAAGTTCCAGCCCACGCCCAGGAAGACCAGCGACAGCCAGAAATGCCCCACGCTCAGGCCATGCAGCGCGACCGCTCCGGACACCGCCATGAGGAGCAGGCCGGCCATCGTCACCCACTCCTTGCCGAAGCGCGTGATCAGCCTGCCGGTGACGAAGCTCGGCCCGTACATCGCCAGCACGTGCCACTGGATGCCCAGCGCGGCCTCGCCCACCGTGTGTCCGCACGCCACCATCGCGATGGGCGCGGCCGTCATGACGAAGCTCATCATCCCGTACGAGACGATGCCCGCGGTCACCGCCACCACGAAGCGGCCCGAGGCCGCGATCTCGCGCAGCGGCCGCCCCCCGCCCTGCTCGGCCGCGGGACGCACCGATCCGCGCAGCAGGATCAGCACCGGCAGCGCCGCGAGCGCCAGCACGGCCTGGCCGACGAAGCTGCCGGCGAAGGGAATGGCGCCGATCGCGTCGCGCGTCCAGATCACGGTCTGGGGTCCGATGACCGCGCCTACCAGTCCGCCCACCATGACCCAGGAAATCGCCCGCGCCTTGAACGCCGCGTCGGCCCCGTCGGTCGCCCCGAAGCGGTAGCTCTGCACGCACGATCCGTAGGTACCGGCGATGGCGGTGGCGACGCAGAACAGCGCGAACATGCCCGTGGCGATGCTGTAGGCCGCCAGCAGCCCGGCCACGCCGCCGATCACCGCGCCCAGCATGTAGGCGGCGCGGCGCCCCAGCCTGCGCATCAGCATGGCCGCCGGGATCGTCCCCAGCGCGAGGCCGAGGTTGTAGAGGCTGACGGGCAGCGTCGCCAGCGATTTGTCGGTGGCCAGCATCTGCCCCACCAGCCCGCCCAGCGAAATGACGATGGCGGGATTGGCCCCACCCAGCGACTGCGCACAACTGAGCACCAGCGCATTGCGGCGCACATCCTTCTCGGTCAATGCATTCATGCTCGTACGCGGACGTCCCGGTTTCGATGTTTTTATGATTCTAGGTTATTTGGACCGCTCGACATCCGGCTCCGGTCAAATATCGCGGCACACGGCATATACTGCCCGGGCCCGATCCGGCCTCACCCCACGCGCCGCCCATGACCGCCCCCACCGCCAAGCCCAACATCATCTGGCTCATCGTCGCCGCCGCCTTCTTCATGGAAACGCTGGACGGCACGGTGATCGCGACCGCCCTGCCGCAAATGGCCGCCACCTTCCGTACCAACCCGGTCAACCTCAGCATAGGCATGACGTCCTATCTGGTGACCCTGGCCGTGTTCATCCCCATCAGCGGCTGGGTCGCGGACAGGCTCGGCACACGCCGCGTCTTCGCCTGGGCGGTCGCCGCCTTCACGCTGGCCTCCGTCTTGTGCGCGCTGAGCACCAGCGTCGCGCAATTCACCGCCGCGCGGGTATTCCAGGGCATGGCGGGCGCGATGATGGTGCCCGTGGGACGGCTGGCGGTGCTGCGCAACACCGGCAAGGAAGACCTGGTCCGCGCCATGGCCTTCATCGTCTGGCCGGGACTGATCGCGCCCGTGATCGGCCCCCCGCTGGGAGGCTTCCTGGCGACCTACCTGAGCTGGCAGTGGATCTTCCTCCTGAACGTCCCCCTGGGCGTGGCCGGCATCTTCCTGATCCGCGCCTATATCCCCGAATCCGCCCCGCAGCCACGGCGGCCGCTGGACACGGCGGGCTTCGCCCTGAGCGGCCTCGCGCTCAGCTTCCTGATGGTCGGGGTGGAGCTCCTGGGCTACGGCGGACGGTGGCAGCTGGGCGCCCTGCTCGTCGCCGGCAGCATCGCGCTGGGCGTGGCGCTGGCCGCGCACCTGCGCCGCCACCCCCATCCGTTGATCGACCCCACCATCATGGCCGTGCCGTCGTTCCGCACCGTCATGATAGGCGGCACGATCGCCCGCACGGCGATCAGCGCCATGCCTTTTTTGCTGCCGCTGCTGTTCCAGGTGGGCTTCGGCCTGAACGCCTTCGAGGCCGGCATGCTGTACCTGGCCAGCATGCTGGGCAATTTGGGCATGAAGCTGGGCACGACGCAGGCGCTGCGCCGCTTCGGCTTCCGCAACGTGCTGGTCTTCAACGGCGCGCTGGCGGGGGCCTCGATCACCTTGTGCGCCGTACTGTCGCCCGATACGCCCGTGCCGGTGGTCGTGGCGATCATGCTGGTGTGCGGCCTGACCCGCTCGATGCAGTTCACCGGACTGACTTCCATGGCCTTCGCCGAGGTCCCACACCCGCAGATGAGCAGCGCCAACACCCTGTTCAGTACCACCCAGCAGATGTCCATGGGCCTGGGCATCGCGGTCGGGGCCGTGGTGCTGCATCTTACCGCCGCCGCACGCGACACCGGCGGCGCGACCTACGACGTCACGGACTTCCGGATCACCTTCCTCGTCGTGGGCCTGCTGGCCCTGAGCAGCCTGCTGAGCTTCGTGCGGCTGCGGCACGACGCCGGTGCCGAGGTCAGCGGACACCGGCGCAGCGGCGGCACCGCCTGATCAGTACACGTCGCGCCGATAGCGGCCCTGTTCGGCCAATTCGTCCAGGCGATCGCGGCCCAGGATGCGTTCGAGTTCGGCCGCGACACCCGCCGCCATGCCTTGCAGGCTGCCGCAGACGTAGATCGCGGCGTCATCGTCCACCCACGCCCGCAGTTCGCCTGCCGCGGCGGGCAGGCAGTCCTGCACGTAGCGCGGCCAGCCGGCCGTGCGCGAGAACGCCAGATCCAGCCGCTCGAGCACGCCCTGCCCGCGCCACGCCTGGATTTCGTCGCGATGGAAAAAGTCGTGCTCCGGCGTGCGTTCTCCGAACAGCAGCCAGTTGCGATGCGCCCCGGCGGCGGCGCGCGCCTTCAGGTGCGCGCGCAAGCCCGCCATGCCCGTGCCGTTGCCGATCAGGATCAACGGCCGCCCAGGCGCAGGCGGATGAAAGCCGCCATTGCGCCGCAGCCGTACGTCCACCTTGCCGCCCACGCGGACATGCCGGGTCAGCCATCCCGACCCCAGTCCCAGCCGGCCGTCGGGATACCGCATCTGCCGCACCAGGAGCTCCAGGCGGCCATCGGCCGGCAGCGAGGCGATCGAATACTCGCGATGGGGGATGCGCGGCAGCGCCTCCAGCAGCGCCGGGGCCGGCAAGCCGCGCAGCGCGGCACGTCCGGCCTCGTCATGGGGCAGCACCCGTGCCGCCAGCGCATCGCCCAGCGATTGCCCGCCGTCCACCCCCATGGCGCCATCCAGGCCCAGCGCGGCCAGCAGCGACGCGACGTCATCGGGAGCATTGCGCGGCCCGATCTCGGCGATGTCGCCGGCCTCCCAGTCGGCCGGGGATGCATCCGCGGCCACCAGGGCCAGGTGATAGGCGGGGCCGCCGGGACTGCCGTCGTTCAGCAATCGGCGCTCGGCCAGCGTCCAGGCCTGGTAGCTGGGCGCAGCCCAGTCTTCCATTTCCGCGCTCGCGCCCAGCACGTTCAGGTAGTGCTGCCAGTGGCGCAACGCACCCTCGTCACCATCGTCCACCAGGATAGGATCGAACATGGGCTCGGCGCCCTGCCGGTGCAGCCAGTTCGCCAGCGACTGGCCGAAGGCGCAATAGCGCAGGTAGCTGCTGTCGCCCAGGGCCAGCACGCCGTAGCTCATGCCGTGCAGGGCCAGTTCGCCGGCCAGCGTCTTGCGCGCGAAGCCGGCGACGCTGTCCGGGGCATCGCCCTCGCCCGTCGTGCTGACCACGAACAGGGCCTGGCGGAAACGCTGCAGGGCCGAACCGCCCATCTCCGCCAGGTTGGCCAGATGCACGGGCAATCCGGCGGCCTGGAGCGCCTGCGCGCTGCGCCGCGCGATCTGCTCGGCGAAGCCCGTCTGGCTGGCATAGGCCACCAGCAGCGCATCGGCCGCGATCGGGCCGCCGGACGGAGACGCCGCGGCGCGCCATGCCAGCGCGGTCCATACGCAGAACGCCACATAGCAGGCGACTACCAGTCCCCCTGCCACGGCGCGGTGCGCCGCCGGCGACAGCGGCAGCACGGCGGCCACCAGGACCAGGGCCGCCAGCAGCAACAACACCGCCACACCCGCCCGGCGCGCGGATGCCGCGCGAGATTCGTCGTTCATTCCATCATCGCCGCGAAATTGGGCGTCATCGTTTCCCGGTACCCCTGGGCGGTGCGCTGTACGAACTGCGCCGCCAGCCCGCGACGCGCCGCCCAGCGCAGCCCCTCGTCCGGCCCCATCACCGTCAGCGCCGTCGCCAGCGCATCGGCGGCCATGCACTCGGGGTGCAGGACCGTGACCGAGACGACGCCGTTGCCGATGGGCGCGCCGGTGCGCGGGTCCAGGGTATGGCTGTACATGCCCTGCCCATCGGAGACATGGCGCCGGTAGTCGCCCGAGGTGGCAACCGCCAGGCCCTCCAGGGCCACCAGCGTCGGCGGCACGGACGACTCGCCGTTCGCATCCCAGGCCCGGTCCAGCTCCACCCACCAGGGCGTACCGTCCGGCTTCACCCCGTGGCCGGCCAGCTCGCCGCCTATCTCCACCAGATAGCCCGCCACGCCGGCGCGCCGCAGGCAGCGGGCCACGGCGTCGACCGCGTAGCCCTTGGCGATGCCGGACAGGTCCACATGGGCCCCGCCTGGTTGCCGCGCACGGCGGCCCGCCACGTCCAGTTCGATCCGCTCCCAGCCCACGCGCCCACGCACGGCCTCGATCTCGGCCGCAGACGGCCGGGCGCGCGGCCCCTGCGGCCCGAACCCCCACAGGTCGACCAGCGGCCCCACCGTAGGATCGTAGGCGCCCCCGCTTTCGCGGGCCACGCTCAGCGCCTGCTCCAGCACCACGAACAAGGCATCGGGCAAGACGTGCCAACTCCCCGCCGGCGCGGCATTGAAGCGGCTCAGGTCCGTATCGTCCCGCCAGTTGCTCATCTCGTCGATGACCCCGTCCAGCGTCGCCCGCACCCGCTCGTCCAGGTCCGGCGGCACCCCGCCATCATCCACCAGCCTGACCGACCAGCTCGTCCCCATCGTCGGCCCGCCCATGGAAACCACCCGAGCCCCGCTCCCATAGCCCCGCCGCGCCTGCTCCGACACCGCCAGCGGCACGAGCACTCGCCCCTCCCTACGCCCCTCGGGCTCGTTACCATGGCCGGCAGCCAGCGAAGCACCGCTGCCACAACCCAAGATAGCGGCACCAGGCCCAGGATGCGGCGGATCCGGCTCCGCCGGTCCACCCGCATCGCCCCCTGGGGGGCGCCCGAAGGGCGTACGGGAGGGCTTATTCAGGCAAGACCTCGAACGTCGCGATGTAGGTCGACCGGCGCTCCTTCGCCTTGTCGAAGGTGGTCTTGTCGTCCTTGGTCTCGGCTTCCAGCCAGTACATGCCGGGCTCGGGCCAGGTCACCGTGAACTTGCCGTCGGCATCGGTGCGCGTCTTCATTTCATGCAACTGGTCGCGGTAGCGGATCCCGCCCGGCACGATGGACACTTCTATGCCGGCCGCGGGCTTGCCATCGAGCAGCAGCCGGAAACTGGCTTCTTCCTTGGCGAACAAATCGTTCGGATGGGTGATGGGCGCCAGTTCCAGCCCCTGTCCGGTGGGCTTGAGCACCGTGTCGGTCGGCTTGCCCACCGTCACGAAGGTCTCCAGGCGGCTGTTGGCCTGCGTGACCCGCAGGTCCTGGGCGTCGGCCGGCACCTCCTGCGCGAACTTCTCGGCCGTGCCGCGCCAGCGCTTGTTCTTGCCGTTTTCCTTGTACGACGCGAACACGCCGTTGTTGACCACCGCCATCTTGTAGGTGCCGGCCTGGGTCAGGCGCACGTCGAAGGTGCTGCGATAGCGGCCCGTGGACTGGTTCTCGGCCTTGGCCGCGGTGCCGTCGGGAGCGGTCACCGACAGGTTGTTCAGTTGCAGCGGAAAGTGCTCGAAGTAGAAGAGGTCGTTGGACACGGCGGCGTCCACCGTCACCCACGGATCCGCGCCCGACAGCACCGTGGCCGAGGGCAGCATCCACATGCGGTGCGCCTGGGCCGACAGGGGCAGGCTGAACGCCAGGGCCAGCGCGGCCCACTTGAGAGACATCTTCATGTTCTTTTCCTCGGAAGGGGTTGCTAGGGAATCAGGGTTTGGTTTCCAGCGCGACGCGGCCCAGCTCGTGCTGGCCACGCGCCTCGCCCTTCTCGGGCGCGCGCGGCGGCCACTGGAACGGGATGCGCAGCAACTCGCGGCCGCCGACCTCGCGCGCGGCTTCGACCACCAGCTCGTACTTGCCTTCGGCCAGCTTGCCCAGCGGCGCCTTGCCGTCGCTGAACGCCAGTTGATGCTCGCCCACGGGCCGCGTGGCGCCGCTGATGCCGTCGGCGGGCATGGTCAGTTCGCGGCCGGTGCGGCGCCACCACTGGCGCATGTCCTTGAGCCACTTCGTGCCTTCGTCGTTCTTGAGCTTGACGTCGTACCAGACCGCCAGGTTGGCGGCGACCTTCTGGTCCGGCCCCTCCACCCACACCGCCACGTACGGACGGTGGTACTCGGCCACGTTCAGCCGGGGGATCTCGATCCTTACCGCCAGGTCGGCGGCCTGGGCCTGCCCGACCATCAGGCCGGTGACGGCCACCGGGATCAATGTACGCATAGCCAGAACCTCTTCAATGAATGAATACGAATGCCAGGAACAGCGGCACAGCCACGCCCAGCGCCACCATGGGCCAGGTGACGGGCCGGTTGCGCGAATGGATCTGCAGCAGGAAGAAACCGGTCACGCAGAACACCAGACAGGCGACCGCGAAAATATCCAGGAACCACTTCCAGGCCTCGCCCGTGTTGCGGCCCTTGTGCAGGTCGTTGAAATACGAGATCCAGCCGCGGTCGGTGCTCTCGTACTTCACCGCGCCGTCGGGCAGCTCGACGCTCAGCCAGGCGTCGCCGCCGGGGCGTGGCAGGGAAACATAGATCTCGTCGGACGACCATTCGGCCAACTGGTCGCCGATCGCCACGGACAACTGGTCTTCCAGCCATTGCCGCAGCGCCGGCGGCAATGGCGCCTTGTCGGCCCCGCCTTCAGGCGCCAGCGCGCGCGCCAGTTCGGCCGGCACCTGCGCTTCCTTCGAGACGACGCGCGGATGGGCTTCGATCTGGGAGGCGTGGTTCAGCGTGATGCCGGTGGCGGCGAACAGCAGCATGCCGACGAGACAGATCGCCGAGCTGATCCAGTGCCATTGATGCAGATGCTTCAACCAGAATGAGCGACGCTTCTGCTCCAGGAAGCGATCCGACTGTTTGTCCATACGGCGGTGCGCGGCACTGCATGCTTGAGATGATTAAGATCAATAATGATAACAATTCTCAAGCACTGTAGCCAGCACCGGGCCGGCGCGCAGGCGGCGGCCTCCCGCCGCCGCCCTTGCCTCGGGAGCCTACTTCGAGTCCTCCAGGCGCACCCCCACCTTCAGGCCCACCTGCCAGTGCGCGATCTTGCCGTCCTCGATGTGGCCCCGCACCTGGGTGACCTCGAACCATGCCAGATGGCGCATCGTCCGGGCCGCGCGGTCGATCGCGTTGCGGATCGCGTCGTCGCTGGACTTCGTCGAGGACCCGACCAATTCGAGCTGCTTGTACACGTGTTCCGACATCGTCGTCTCCTGGTTGCCTGGGATGCCGGTCAGCAAAGGCCATTCCCGGCGCCGCGCGGCACCGGGAGCCGGCCAGGCCACCTTAGTCCAAGCCGCGGGCATGAATCAAGCTATCCTATGGCACCCGCCCGCCTCCCGCCCGCCGACCGTGGAACACAGAAAAACGCTGAACATCACCCTTTGGCTCGTCGCCATCGGCCTCTTCATGCAGACGCTGGACACCACCATCGTCAATACGGCCCTGCCGGCGATGGCGGCAAGCCTGGGCGAAAGCCCCCTGCGCATGCAATCGGTGGTGATCTCGTATGCGCTGACCATGGCCGTGCTGATCCCCGCCTCGGGCTGGGTCGCCGACCGCTTCGGCACGCGCAAGGTGTATTTCTCGGCCATCGTCCTTTTCACGCTGGGCTCCGTGCTGTGCGCGGTCTCCCAGAACCTCAGCCAGCTCGTCGCTTCACGCGTGGTCCAGGGCGCCGGCGGCGCGATGCTGATGCCGGTGGGCCGGCTGGTCATCCTGCGCAGTTTCCCCCAGGAGCGCCTGCTGCCCGCGCTGAGCTTCGTCGCCATCCCGGCCATGGTCGGCCCCATGATCGGCCCCGTACTGGGCGGCTGGCTGTCCGAGCAGTTCTCCTGGCACTGGGTGTTTTTGATCAACATCCCGGTCGGCCTGGCCGGCGCGATAGCCACGCGCACCTTCATGATCGACAAGCGCGAGAAGCAGCCGGCCTCCTTCGACGGCGTGGGCTACGGACTGCTGGCCTTCGGCATGGCGGCCATCTCGCTCTCGCTGGACGGGTTCTCGGGCCGCGCCACGGGCCACGCTACCGTCGTACTCATGCTGGTGTTCGGCCTGATCAGCATCGTCACCTACTGGCTGCGCGCGGGCAGGCAGGCCGCGCCGCTGTTCTCGCCCACCCTCTTCCACATCCATACGTTCACCATAGGCTTGCTGGGCAACCTGTTCGCGCGCCTGGGCAGCAGCGGCATGCCCTTCCTGCTGCCGCTGCTGCTGCAGGTCAGCCTGGGCTATTCGCCCACGCATTCGGGCCTGATGATGCTGCCCGTGGCCGCGGCCGGCATGCTCAGCAAGCGCCTCGCGACCTCGCTCATCACCCGCTACGGCTATCGCCACGTCCTCGTGGTCAATACGGTGCTGGTCGGCCTGACCATCGTCTCGTTCTCGCTGGTCGATGTCTCGCACCCGGTCTGGACCCAGGTGCTGCTGATGGCCTTCTTCGGCGCGGTGAACTCGCTGCAATTCACCGCGATGAACACGCTGACGCTCAAGGATCTGGGCCAGCAAGGCGCCAGCAGCGGCAACAGCATCCTGTCCATGATGCAGATGCTGGCGATCAGCCTGAGCGTGACGGTGGCCGGCGGCATCCTGGCCGCGTTCAGTCACCTGGTGGACCATGGCGCGCCCGAGGACGCGCTGGCCGCCTTCCACGCCACCTTCATCTGCATCGGCCTGCTCACCGCGGCTTCGGCGTGGATCTTCTGGCAACTGTCGCCCGACGTGCCGCGCGAATCCAAGAAGGATGACTCGCTGGACCTGGGGTAACGAAGGGCGAAGGCCGCGTCGTATAGAATCGACCCTTTTGCGCGGCCCGCCATGTGGTTCAAGAATCTACAGATCTATCGCCTTCCCGCCCCCTGGCCCATGACGCCCGAGGGGCTCGATGAACTGCTCCGGCCCCAGGTCTTCGCCCCCGGCTCCAGCCTGGAGCTGCAGACGCAGGGATGGGCGCCCCCGCTGGAAAACGGCAGCCTGCTGGCCCACGGCGTGAACGGCCAGTTGCTGATCACGCTGCGCACCGAGAAGAAACTGCTCCCGACCACCGTCATCAATCAGGTGGCCAAGGCCAAGGCCCAGGAGATCGAAGAGCAGCAAGGCTTCAAGCCGGGCCGCAAGCAGATGAAGGAGATCAAGGAGAACGTCAAGGAAACGCTGCTGCCGCGCGCCTTCAGCATCCTGCGCGACACCCGCGCGTGGATAGACACGCGCAACGGCTGGCTGTGCATCGACGCTTCCTCGGCGGCGCGCTGCGACGAACTGCTGCAGCTCCTGAACCGGGCCATCGACAAATTCCCGCTGGCCAACCTGCACGTGCAGACCTCGCCCGCGGCCGCCATGACGGAATGGCTGGCCGGCGGCGAAGCTCCCGCCAATTTCACGATCGACCAGGACACCGAGCTGCGCTCCACCGGCGAAGGCCGCGCCACGGTGCGCTATGTGCGGCAATCCATCGAGGCCGAGGACGTGCGCCGCCACATCGAGGCCGGCAAGCAGTGCACCCGGCTCGCCATGACCTGGGCCGACCGCATCTCGTTCGTGCTGAGCGAATCGCTGGCCATCAAGCGCATCGCGCCGCTGGACGTGCTCAAGGAAAACGCCGACGCCCTGGCGCAGAACGACGCCGAACGCTTCGACGCCGATTTCACGCTGATGTCGGGCGAACTGGCCAAGCTGATCGCCGACGTGGTCGATGCCCTGGGGGGCGAGGCCCCGTCGATGCGCTGACGGCCGCGCGGGCAGCGCGAGCAGCCTGGACTACGAGCGCCGGGCGCTCCAGGCCGCCAGGGCCGGCGCCAGCGCGAACAGGCCGAACAGCCAGGCGGACGCGGTGCGGGCGCCTTCGATGCCGCCGGGGTCGGCCAGGCCGGCGGCATTGGCCACCATGCCGGCCACCGCCGATCCCAGCGCGATCGCATAGAGCTGCAGGGTCGTCACCGCGCCCGAAGCGAGGTTCTCCTGGCCCGCGGGGGCCGAGCGGAACACCCGCGTGACCAGGTGCGACCAGCACATGCCTATCCCGAACCCGACCCCGGCCAGCGCCGCGCACAGCGCGGCGAACGCCACGCCGCCCGACTCGCCCGGCGGTACCAGCACGGCCAGCGCGGCCAGGCCCGCCGCGGTCACCACCGGCCCGGCACGGACCAGGCGCACGACGGCGGCGCCGGTATATCCCGAGAACATCAGCGAGGCCAGCGTCCAGCCGCCCGCCATGACCGCCGTCAGGTAACCCGCCACGAGCGGCGTCTGGCCGTGCAGGGTCTGCAGGAAATACGGCACGAAGATCTCGCTGGTCAAGCCGATGATGAGCATGGCCATCGTCAGGTAGCAAGCGCCCAGCACCGTGCGGGTCGAATAGGCGCCCGTGGGCATCAGCCGCGACGAGGCCTTCACGTCCAGCCGCCCCATCCCTGCCACCAGCGCCAGCCCCACCGCCACGCCGGCGGCGTTCCAGGCCAGTTCATGCGAGAGGCTGCCCACCGAGACGACCATCACCGAGCACGCCAGCAGCGCCAGCTTGCCCCAGGGCACGCCCGCCGCGGCCGACGAGGACGCGGGCGCGGCGGCCGGCACCAGCTTATGGACGATGGCCGCCAGCGCGGCGGCTACCGGCAACAGCGACAGGAAGGCCGGGCGCCACCACCCCAGCGAGGCGAACAGGCCGCCCAGGGCCGGGCCCGACAACGTCGCCACGCCCCACATCGCCGAGACGAAGGCCAGCGCGCGCGGCCACAGGCGCGGCTCGTACACCATCCGTATCAGCGCATAGGACAAGGCCAGCAGCACGCCGCCGGCGAGCCCCTGGACGGTCCGCCCGGCAAGCAGCCACCACATGGCCGGCGCGGTGGCGCAGACCAGCGATCCCAGGCAGAACAGCGCCAGCGCGCCCAGATAGGCGCGGCGCGGCCCGATCCGGTCGATCAGCCGATAGGACAGCGCCGAGCCGAGGATGGACGCCACCACGAACAGCGTCGTGCTCCAGGCGTAGTACGCCAGCCCACCGATGCTGTGCACGATGGTGGGCATGATGGTGGTGACGACGTAGACGTTGATGGCGTGGAGCGCCACGCCGCCGGCCAGCGCCAGCGAACGCAGCGCGTTGCGGCCGGTCATCAGTTCGAAGGGAGAGGATTTTTCCTGGGGGGAAGACATGCGTAGGTCCGTGGACACGCGCACTCAGCGTGCGACGAGCGAGCGGACCGGATTGTAAGGGCGGACCGGCAGGCTGTGGCCCACGGGCAGGACATCGGAGAACTCCAGCGAAGCGCCCTCGTGCACTTCGCGGAAGGTGTTGGCTCCGTACAGGTTCTTGCCCTGCACGTAGTGCACGCCTTCGATGGCCGACGGCGAGCGGACATCGTGCCCCAGCCGGTTCGCCAGCCAGCGCGACATCTCGAAATGGCTGATCCAGCCCGCCCGGCGCATGGGTTCGGACACGGATTCGGGCGCATCGCGACTCCAGGACAGTACCGGGACGTCGGCCACCTCGGGTTCCAGCACGTTGTGCCCCCACATGCCCCGCGCCCCCAGCAACTGCCCGTGGTCGCCGGTGATCGCCAGGTGGCGCGGGCCCGGCAGGCGGTCGAACTCGTCCAGCATGCGATCCAGCAGCGCGTCCAGGTACAGCACGGAATTGTCGTAGGCGTTGCGCTGGCGCTCCGCGCGCGGCTGGTCGTGGCTGTCCGGCCAGCGCGCGTAGCGGTCCCGCGCGTGCGCGTAGTTGGCTTCGTAGGGCGCGTGCGTCGACCGCAGCAGGACCACGACGAAGGTCTTCTCGGCCCAGGCCTGTTCCCGCAGCAGCGACAGGATCGCCTCGTCGCCCTGCCTGCCGAACCGGGCCGGCTCGTCCTCGCGGGTGATCGACACGTCGACGTAGCGGCTGCCGACGTCGTTGAGCAGCTTGGACTCCTGGGACGAGATCCAGTAGGTCTTGAAGCCCGCCTCCTTGGCGAACTTGAACAGGTTCGTGGACAGCCCCCGGATCTGCGCCAGCTGGCCGGGCTCGCGCACGGCGTTCAGGATCAGCGGCATGCTGGCCGCGGTGGAAACGGCCGCCGCCACCCCATGGCGCGCAACCAATCCCTGCTCCATGCGCCGCGCCAGGTTGGGGGTCGTGTCCCGTTCGTAGCCCATGATGCCCAGGTGCTGGCTGCGCAGCGAATCGGCCACGAACAGCCAGACGTGCCGCGCATCCGAGGCAAAGGGCACGACCTCGGGCTGGGCGATGGCCGCCACCGGCGCAGGCGCGGCGTGGAGCGATCCGCGCAGCACGTTGTGCACCAGGAAGAAGCTGAAGGTATTGAGGGAGTTGTGCAGGCCGCTGCGGGTGGGGCCGGGCAGGAAGGAATTCAGGTCGCGGTAGGTGGCGCGATAAGGCTTGGATAGCAGGCCCGCGGCCACCAGCATGACCCCCAGCGCGCGCTGCCAGCGCCGCACGTCCGACCGCATGTAAGTCATGAACAGCCACCACGCGGCCAGGTACGGAATCAGCACCGCGAACAGCACGTGGACGTGGTCGCCGAAATCGGCCAGCGCCACTTCCCGCACGTCGCCGAATTCCGAGAACAGGCTGGCCAGCACCACGGGATCGAGCGGCCGGCCGGCGTAGGAGATGTGGCTGAGCTGGACCAGCTCCATGCCGCCCAGCAGCACCAGGATGCACGTCACGAACACCCGGCTGCCCGACAGCCACAGGCCCAGGTTGAAGGCCAGCAGCGCCGCGAAGTAGTTCAGTTCGAAATCGGCCTGGTTGGCGACCGTGAACCACTGCTGGATCCAGTCGTCCAGCATCAGCAGCGATGTGGTCAGCAGGGCCAGCGCGCCCCGCTGGGCGAGGTGCCGCCAGTTCCACGTCCCGGGCCGGGGCATCAGGGTCAGGGAATAATTCGTCGTCATTCGCACTCGATCAAGCGGCCCGCGGCCTTCCTACGTAAAGAACGGCGTCCGGCCGAAACCGGGCGCCGTTCTGCTGCGGGCGGAGTATCCACCCCGGGAAAGCCGCAAGCTTAACCCAGTTCGCCCCTGCCGCGAGAGGGGGTATTTCCCTCGCACGGCCTGGGCGGCGGCGTCACGCCGCGTTGGATTCGGGTTGCCCCTTGCCGCGATTGTTGACGACCATCCGGGCGCCGCCAAGGATGGCAACCAGCGCCAGCGGATACAGCACCCACTGTACCCAGGCGTGGGCCTGGAACCAGGGCTTGACCAGCGGTTCGCCCATCACCATCTTGGCCGCGGTCACGACCAGCACGCCGGCGCCGATGTAGATGATGGCCGGATAACGTTCCATCAGGCGCAGGATCAGGCGGCTGCCCCAGACCATGATGGGCACGCTGATCAACAGGCCCAGCACCACCAGCAGGAAACTGCCGTGCGCCGCGCCGGCCACCGCCAGCACGTTGTCCACGCCCATGACCGCGTCGGCGATCACGATGGTCTTGATGGCGGCGACGAAGCTGGTATTGGCCGCGCCGCTTCCGTGCTCGTCCTCTTCGGCGGTCAGGAGCCGATACGCGATCCAGAGCAGCGCCAGGCCGCCCACCAGCATGAGGCCGGGAATCTTCAGCAGCCATACCACGGCCAGCGTCATCAACGTACGGACCACGATGGCGCCGACCGTGCCCCAGACGATGGCCTTCTTCTGCAAGGCCGGCGGCAGGTTGCGCGCGGCCAGCGCGATGACGATGGCGTTGTCGCCGGCCAGCACGATGTCGATCACGATGATGGACGCGAGCGCGAACAGGAATTGGGTGGTGAAAGTTTCTGCGGCGAAAGCCGAAAGCCATTCCACGAGTTGTTCTCCAGAGAAGTTGACGGCCTCTGCTGGCGACAGGAATGACTGGGGACGGGAGTACCCATGCAGGACCTGAGGCCAGGCTGCAAAGGTCTTGTTCAATCACCGGGCGGTGATCCGCACGACCGGAGGAAGCGGACTTCCACGTATTGACGATCGTACGAAAGAGCCTGTTGGACTCTCGAACTACTCCCCTTTGGAGGGACATGCCATAGACATGTCAGCCGGCATTTTCGCCTGCCCGCCGGCTTCGCGTCAACATCGGGGGATACCCCAAGAGAACGGCGCCGCCTGGGGATTCCCGGCAGGCCGCGCCTCCGGCGATCCGCTTCGTATATGCTTGGCTCCTCGGCCGCCTCCGGCCGGCACCCAGGTGGAAAAACACCATGTCCGTCGCCTTCCCCGCCATCGAAGCGGCCGCCGCGCTGCTCGCCGGCCACGCCCACCGCACGCCGGTGCTGACTTCGCATACCGTCGACGCCCGCACCGGGGCCACGGTCTTTTTCAAGTGCGAGAATTTCCAGCGCATGGGGGCCTTCAAGTTCCGCGGCGCCTATCACGCGCTGGCCCGGCTTCCGGATGATGCCCGCCGGCGCGGCGTGGTGGCCTATTCGTCCGGCAACCATGCCCAGGCCGTCGCGCTGGCGGGCCAACTGCTGGGCATACCGGCCACCATCGTCATGCCGTCGGATGCCCCGCGGGTCAAGCTGGAAGCCACGCGCGGCTACGGCGCCCGCGTGGTGCTGTATGACCGGGACACGCAACGGCGCGAGGACATCGCGGCCGAACTGGCGGACCGCGAGGGACTGACCACCATCCCTCCCTTCGACCATCCCGACGTCATCGCCGGCCAGGGCACCGCCGCGCTGGAACTGCTGCGCGAGACCGGACCGCTGGACTACCTGCTGGTCCCCTGCGGCGGCGGCGGATTGCTGTCGGGGTCCGCCATCGCGGCCAACGCCTGCGCGCCGGGCATCCGGGTCATAGGGGTGGAGCCGGCCGCGGGCGACGACGTCACCCGCTCGTTCCGCAGCGGCACGCTGCAATCGGTCGACAATCCCGACACCATCGCCGATGGCGCGCGCACGCAATCGGCGGGCCGGTACACCTTCCCGCTCATCCAGTCCCACGTCCACGACATGCTGACGGTGACCGACGACGAACTGCTGCGCGCGATGTTCTTCCTGATGGAGCGGATGAAGTTCGTGCTCGAACCCACCGGCGCCCTGGGCGCGGCCGCGCTGCTGTCCGGCAAGGTCGATGCGCGCGGCAAGCGCGTGGGCGTCATCGTCTCGGGCGGCAACGTCGACCTGTTCGCACTGGCGCCCTACCTGGCCAAGGGCCGCGCCGCCTACGGCGCGTAGTGCTCCACGCCCGCCGCCGGCGCCACCGGCGCGGCCACCTCGGCATGGGCGGGACGAAACGTCACGATGGCCATCAGCAGGATGGCCAGCGCCAGGTCGCGCCGGGGCGTCTCGTAGCGCTGCGAGCGGAAACGCCGGAAGCCCCACATCACCAGCACGATGAAGCCCCCCATCAGCGCTGCCGCCAGGAAGGAACCGGCGTATTGCGCCAGCACCGGCACGCGCTCGCTGAACGGCCCCTCGGGCAGCGGCCCGCGCAGCGCGCTGGACACGAGGAACATCAGCCCCAGCGCCCCGGCCAGCGCTCCCCACGACAAATCCCGTCCGACGAAAACCTTCACGACATTCACACCCAAGGCTAGATGGGAAAAGTATAGCTTTCGATTTTCTCCCGGGACCCGGCGCCGGGCCGCCCCGAGGCGGGTCCCGGCCTTCTCGGGGGCTGCCGCGTAGCGGCTGGGGCTCAACCATGCTGGGCGCGCGAAGCGCGTAGGGGGGACCTCTACGGCCAGGCAGAGTACGTGAGATCCTCGCGGCCCGCTTCTTCGAGTACCCGGCGGCGGTAGCTGCCGGGAGGCATGCCCATGTGGCGCTTGAAGAAACGGTTGAAGTGCGCGGTGTCGCGGAACCCCAGGCCGTAGGCGACCTGGGCCACGGGCAGCGGCGACTGCTGCAGGCGTATCCGGGCCTCCTGCAACAGGCGCTCGTGCACCACGGCCAGCGGGCCGCAGCCGGCGCTGCGCATGGACGCGGCATGCAGCCGGCGTTCGGTCACCCCCAGCGTGCGGGCGTAGCGGGAAATCGGCCAGTGCTCGCGGAAGTGCATCTCGACCACGCGCAGGAAACGCTGGAACACGACGGAACCGGGCCGGTCGCCGGTAGGCGCCTCGGGGTCGATGTCGCTCATGCGCCAGAGATGCGTCAGGACGATGGACAGGTAGGCGACGGCGATCCCCGCGGCGCCCTTGGCCGCCTGGCGCAGCTCATGGCTGACGGCTTCGAACACGGGACAGAGCATGTCCCGCCCGGCCGCCATCTCGTCCGGCCCGATGTGCAGCAGGCGGTCGGCCACGTTGCGCAGGGCCGCGGCATGCTGGCTGGCGGCCGACGCGCGCGACACCAGCTCCTCGGCCGCCGACAGCATGTAGCCGGCACCGCCGGCCTCCAGGCGGATGGATTGCGCCATGCCGGGTGGCAGCCAGGCCAGGCAAGGCGCGCGCAATGCGAGCTGGCCATGGCGCAGCGTGGCCACGCCCTTCCCCGCCGTCAGCAGCAAGGCATGGCTGCGCCCCTGCCTGCGCGCGGCCTCGACCACCCATTCGCGCGCGGCCAGCGCGGGCATCATCACTTCGCTCTCCATCAGGGTGGCCAGCGGCGTCTCGCCGATGTCCGGATGCACGTCGGGCAGGGAATGCGGATAAACGGCCATGCGGATCCTCGGGAAGGCGGGCAAAAAAGTACAAGTATTCATCCGATTTCATCAATGCCTGCAACTTTACACGGCCGAGCCCTCTAGCCAGAATTTGTACGTCGCTACAACAAAACTCCGCGATTGTTACAAAATTACCGGGAGACACACCATGCTCACCTCGTCCCTGAAATCGCTGCGCCGCCTGGGCACGGCCGTTGCCCTGTCGGCGTTCTCGCTCGCCCTTCCGGCCCATGCCCAGGACGCCGTCACCATCGGCTACGCGGTGTCCAAGACCGGCGTCAACGCCGGCGGCGCGGGCATCACGACCATTCCCAACTACAAGCTCTGGGTCCATGAGGTCAACCAGGCGGGCGGCCTGAAGGTCGGTGCCAAGCGCCTGCCCATCAAGGTCGTCGAATACGACGACCGCTCCAGCTCCGAGGACGCCGTGCGCGCCGTCGAGCGCCTCATCACGCAGGACAAGGTCGACTTCCTGCTGCCTCCGTGGTCGACCGCGATGAACCTGGCCGTCGCGCCCACCTTCCACCGCTACGGCTATCCGCTGCTGGCGGGCTCGGCGGTGACCGAACGCGCGCCCGAGTTCGCCAAGCGCTGGCCCAACAGCTACTGGCTGCTGGGCACCGGTTCGCAATACGCCGAGGCCCTGGTCGACCAGTTGACCAGCCTGCGCAAGGCCGGCAAGATCGGCGACTCCATCGCCATGGTCTCCATCGCCGACGGTTTCGGCATCGAGCTGGCCACCGCGGCGCGCGCCGCGTTCCAGAAGGCCGGCTTCAAGCTGGCCTACGCCAAGACCTACCCGGTCGGCACGCAGGACCTGGCCCCCATCGTGACCGAAGCCAGGAACCTGAACCCCGACGTCTTCATCGCGTTCAGCTATCCGCCCGACACCATGGCCATCACCGACCAGGCGCGGGTGCTGGGCTTCAATCCCAAGGTGTTCTACACCGGGGTGGGCACCGCCTTCCCGCTGTACAAGAACCGCTTCGGCGCGAACGTCGAGGGCGTGGCCAGCCTGGGCGGCATCGACGCCAACAGCCCCGCCGTCAAGGCCTACATCCAGCGCCACAAGGAAGTGACCGGGGCCGAACCGGACCGCTGGGCCAGCCTGGTCACCTATGCCGGACTGCAGGTGCTGCAACAGGCCATCGAGAAGGCCGGGACCCTGGACCGCAAGGCCGTGTCGGCCAAGATCGCCAGCGAGGAGTTCGACACCATCCTGGGCCGCATCAACCTGAAGAACCACATGGTGCCCAACATGCTGACGCTGGGCCAATGGCAGAACGGCGAGTTCGTCGGCATCGAGCCGGCCAGCCACGCCGGCGCCGCCAAGCTGGTCTTCCCCAAGTCCGCCTGGCAGGCCGGCGCCGCCGCGCGCTGACCCTCAACCCGCGCCGTCCGGCACGCCGCCGGATGGCGCGCGACAGGAATCCCGTATGTTCATCGATGCACTCTTCTCCGGCATCACGCTGGGAGGCATGTACGCGCTCGTCGCCATGGGGCTGACCCTGCAGTATGGCGTCTCGCGCATCATGAATCTGGCCTATGGCGAGTTTCTCGTCGCCGCGGCTTTCTGCGCCTACCTCCTGATGACCGGTCTCCAGATCGCGCCCCTGTGGGGCCTGCTGCTGATCGTCCCCGTCGCCTTCGCCCTGAACTGGCTGGTCTACAGCTTCCTGCTGACGCCGCTGGTCAGGCGCACCCGCACGCGCGCCGCGCTGGAGGTGGACAGCATCCTGGCCACGTTCGGCCTGCTGTTCATCGTGCAGGGCGTGATGCAGGTCACCTTCGGCGGCAACTACTACAGCTATTCCTACCTGAACGAACCCGTGCGCATCCTGGATTCGGTACTGGCCCTGAACCGGTTGCTGGCCCTGGGCTTCGCCGCGGTGTTCGGCATCGGCTTCTACCTGGCGCTGACCCGCACCCGCCTGGGCACCGCCATCCGGGCGGTGGCGGTGGACCCGGTGGCCGCGCGCCTGGTCGCCATCGACGTGCGCTGGGCCTCGGCCCTGGCCTTCGCCGCCGGCGGCGCGCTGGCTGCCAGCGGCGGCGTGCTGGTCAGCATGTTCCTGACCTTCAACGCCAACATGGGCGTGATCTTCACCATGAAGGCGCTGATCGTGATCATCATGGGCGGCGTGGGCAACGTCCTGGGCGCGCTGGTCGCGGGCCTGCTGCTGGGCCTGGCGGAATCCTTCATCGCCACCTACGTGGATCCCGGACTGACGATCGCCGTGACCTACGGCGTGTTCCTGCTGGTGTTGCTGGTGCGTCCCACCGGCCTGTTCGGGAGGGCCGCGCGATGAACGCCCCGCTGCGCATTCCCCTGATCGCCGGTGTCGCCGTGCTGGCCGTGCTGGCCGGCGTGCCCCTGGTGGCCGACGGCTATGGCCTGTCGCTGGCCATCAACATCCTCAACTACGCGGTGCTGGCCACCGCCTGGGCGATGTTCTCGGGCCCCACCCGCTACGTGTCGCTGGCCACGGTCGCCTTCTTCGGCATCGGCGCCTATACCGTGGCGGTCCTGGGCGATGCCCTGCCCTGGCCGGCGGTACTGGCGGCCGCCGCCGTGGTCGGCCTGGTGGTCGCTGTCGTCGTCGGGCTGTCCACCCTCAGGCTGGCCGGTGTCTACTTCGTCATCTTCACCTTCGGGCTGACCGAGCTCATCCGCCAGCTGGTCACCTGGTACGAGGTGAACGTGTCCAACTCCATCGGCCGCTATGTATTCCTGGACATCAGCCAGGAACAAATCTACTGGCAGTTGCTGGCGCTGGGCGCGGTGCTGTTCGTGGCCACCCTGCTGCTGGGCCGCTCCCGCCTGGGCTTCGCGCTGCGCATCATCGGCGCGGACGAAACGGTGGCCCGGCACTGCGGGATCGACACCACCCGCGCGAAGGTGCTGCTGTTCGCGCTCAGCGCGGTGTTCATGACACTGTCGGGCGCGATCATGGCGCCGCGCTGGACCTACATCGACCCGGCCATCGCGTTCAATCCCGTCATGTCGTTCCAGGTGCTGATCATGGCGCTGCTGGGCGGTGTGCAACGGCTGTACGGCCCGCTGCTGGGCGTCATCCCCCTCGCGCTGCTGTTCGAATACCTGGGCGCGAACTTCCCCAACCACTACAGCATCCTGCTCGGCGCCGTCTTCATGATCATCGTCTACCTGCTGCCCAACGGCGTCGTCGGCCTCGCCCGGCGGCTGCGCAAGGCCGACCGCGCGGCGGCGCCCGCCGCCAGGGAGGCATCATGAACAGCCTGCGCATTTCCCAACTGCGGAAAACCTTCGGCGGCCTGACCGCGGTCAACGACCTGAGCTTCTCGGTCGAGGCCGGCGAGATCGTCGGCCTGCTGGGGCCGAACGGTTCGGGCAAGACCACGGTCATGAACCTGATCTCGGGCGCCCTGGCGCCGGATGCGGGCGACATCGAACTGGCGGGCCTGCCCATCGCCGGCAAGGCCCCGCACAAGGTGGCGCACGCGGGCGTGGCCCGGACCTTCCAACTGGTGCGAGTGCTGGCCGACATGGACGCGACCGAGAACGTCGTGGCGGGCCTGGCCTTCTCGCGCGAACCGATGTGGGGCGCGCAGGCCACGGCCAGAGCCGCCGAACTGCTGGCGCGCGTCGGCCTGGCGCGCCATGCCCGGACGCTGGCCGGCGAACTGACCTACATCGACCAGAAGCGGCTGGAGCTGGCGCGCGCCCTGGCCCTGTCGCCCCGCCTGCTGTTGCTGGACGAATGGCTGGCCGGCCTGAATCCGTCCGAACTGCTCGAAGGCATCGCGCTGGTGCGCTCGCTCAAGGACGAGGGCATGAGCATCATCCTGGTCGAGCACGTCATGGATGCCGTGCACTCGCTGTGCGATCGCTGCGTCGTGATGAACGCGGGCGCCAAGATCGCCGAGGGTACGCCCGCCGCCGTCCTGTCGGATCCGGAAGTGATCCGCGCCTACCTGGGAGACGCCAGTGCTTGAAGTCGCCAACCTGTCCGTCGCCTACGGCAAGCATACGGCGCTGCGCAAGGTCGCGCTGTCGGTCGGGCCGGGCGAGATCGTCGTCATGCTGGGTGCCAACGGCGCCGGCAAGAGCACGCTGCTCAAGGCCGTGGCCGGCCTCGTCCCGCACGACGGCCAGGCCGTGGTGCGCCTGTCGGGGCAGGACATCGCCGCGACGCCCGCCCATCGTATCGTCGAGCTGGGCATCGCCCTGGTCCCCGAGGGCCGGGGCATCTTCGGCGAGCTCACGGTGCGCGAGAACCTGCGGCTGGGCGCCTATGCGCACCGCGCCCGGGAAACCGAGGCCGCGACCCTGGAACGTGTGCTGGCCCTGTTCCCCCGGCTGGGCGAGCGCCTGGGCCAGACCGCCCGCACCATGAGCGGCGGCGAACAGCAGATGGTCGCCATCGGCCGGGCGCTGATGTCGCGGCCGGCAATCCTGCTGTTGGACGAACCGTCGCTGGGCCTGTCCCCCTTGATGAGCGCCGAGCTGTTCAAATCCCTGGCCGCCATCCGGCAGGACGGGGTCGGCATCCTGCTGGTCGAGCAGAATGCCCGCCTGAGCCTGGCGATCGCCCAGCGCGGCTACCTGATCGAGAACGGCGCCATCGCCGGCGAAGGCGAAGCCGGCGCGCTGATGAACGATCCGGCCGTGCAGAAAGCCTACCTCGGCATGGCAACCGCCTGATACGAATCAAGGCGGCCGCGGGGCCGCCATTACTGGAGTCATACCCATGTTCGACATCAAGCTCCTGATCGACAACGAAGACCGCGACGCCACCGGCGGCGCCACGTTCGTGCGGCGCGACCCGGTCACCGGCGCCGACAGCACGCGCGCCGCGGCGGCCACCGTGGCCGATGCCCGCGCCGCCGCCGATGCCGCCGCGGCCGCCTTTCCCGCCTGGGCCGCGCTGGGCCCGAGCGAGCGGCGGCGCCTGCTGAACCGCGCAGCCGACCTGCTGGACGAACGCACGCCGGAATTCATCGCCCGCATGATCGCCGAAACCGGCGCCACGCGCGGCTGGGCCGGATTCAATGCGCACCTGGCCGCCGGCATCCTGCGCGAGGCCGCCGCCATGACGACGCAGATCGCCGGCGAGGTGATCCCCTCCGACGTACCGGGCAGCCTGGCCATGGCCGTGCGCCAGCCGGTGGGCGTGGTGCTGGGCATCGCGCCCTGGAACGCGCCCGTCATCCTGGGCACGCGCTCGATCGCGATGCCGCTGGCGTGCGGCAACACCGTCGTGTTCAAGGTGTCCGAGCTCTGCCCCGCCACGCACCACCTGATCGCCCAGACCCTGTGCGACGCCGGCCTGCCGGCCGGCGCCGTCAACGTCGTCGCCAACGCGCCCGACGACGCCCCCGCGGTCGTCGAGGCGCTGATCGCCCATCCGGCGATCCGGCGGGTCAACTTCACCGGCTCGACCCGTGTCGGCCGCATCATCGCGCAGAGCGCCGCCCGCCACCTGAAGCCGGTCCTGCTGGAACTGGGCGGCAAGGCGCCGCTGCTGGTGCTGGACGACGCCGACCTCGATGCCGCAGTCGCGGCGGCGGCCTTCGGCGCCTTCATGAACCAGGGCCAGATCTGCATGTCCACCGAACGCCTGGTCGTGGACGATGCCATCGCCGACGCCTTCGCCGCCAAATTCGCCGCCAAGGCCGCCTCGCTGCCCGCGGGCGACCCGCGCCGCGAGGACGTCGTGCTGGGCGCGGTCGTGACGCCGGAGGCCATCCAGCGCATCCGGCGGCTGATCGACGATGCGGTGTCCAAGGGCGCCAGACTCATCGCCGGCGGCGGCATCGACGGCAACGTCATGGCGGCCACCGTGCTCGACAGGGTGACCCCGGCGATGGAAATCTACAGCGAGGAATCCTTCGGTCCGGTGGTGTGCATCGTCCGTGTCAGCGGCACCGAGGAAGCGATACGCGTGGCCAACGACAGCGAGTACGGACTATCGTCGGCCGTGTTCAGCCGCGACATCGCGCGGGCGATGGAAGTGGCCAAGCGCATCGAGAGCGGCATCTGCCACATCAACGGCCCCACCGTGCACGACGAGGCGCAGATGCCGTTCGGCGGCGTCAAGGCCAGCGGCTACGGCCGCTTCGGCGGCAAGGCCGGGATCAACGAGTTCACCGAATTGCGGTGGATCACCGTCCAGACCACGCCGCGGCACTATCCGTTCTGACGCAGTCGCCAGGCAAAAAAAATGCCGCCCCGAAGGGCGGCATTTTTCATCCTGCAGCCGATCAGGCGGCGGCGGGAGCCGAAGCAGCCTGCTGTTCGGCGGCGGCCGGAGCGGCAACCGGGGCAGCAGCCTTCTTCGCCACGCGCTTGGCGGCGGGCTTCTTCGCGGCAGGCTTGGCAGCCGGCTTGGCGGCCGGCTTCACCGCGGGCTTGGCGGCCTTGGCGGCGGGCTTGGCAGCAGCCTTCTTGGCCGGAGCGGCGGCCTTGGCTTTCTTGGCAGCAGGCTTCTTGTCGCCTGCGGCCACGACAGCCTTGGCTTCCTTCACGGCGGCCTTGACGGCCTTCTCGTAAAGGCTCACGCGCTGAGCGGCGTCCTTGCGGGCCTTCTCCGAACGCTCGAGCGCCTTCTTGGCGGCATCGCCCAGACGCACGGCGGCGGCTTCGAGCTTCGCCAGCACGCCGGCGGACTTGGCCGGAGCGGCTTTCTTGGCGACCTTCGCGGCCGGCTTCTTGGCTGCCGGCTTGGCGGCTGCCTTAACGGATTGCGATTTCTTAACCATATCAATCTCTAAAAGTCGAGGCCCGAAGTGTTAATGGTGCTCAAAACAATGTCAACCCTTTTAGATGCCAACGACGAAAATTTTGCGCCGGCACCACGCGCCATGTCACGTCATCGCATCGTGCACGATCGTCACGACGACGTCCGGCCGAAGGTCACGCGCGCGATGATCCATATCGCCACGCCGCACAGCGCGGCCAGCGTTCCCACCGCGACGACGGGCGCGACCGGCAGCACGCCCACCGCCGTGCTGCCCAGCGCGCCGCCCAGCATCTGCGATGCGCCCAGCACCGCGGCACCCACGCCCGCCATCGCTCCGGCGTCCTGCAAGCCCAGCGCGAAGATCGTCGGCATGATGAAGCCGCCGAAGAAAAGACTGGCGGCCATCGCCACGACGAAGACCGCGATCTCCCACCATTGCCCGTGCGCGCCGCGCAGCGCGAGTCCGACCGCCAGCGCGGCCAGTCCGGCGCAGGCCGCGCCGCGCACGCCCGCGTACAACACACGCTGGGGCGGCACGCCTCGCTGCGAGAGGCGCGCGGTCGTCAGCGATCCCGCCAGCACCGCGGCCGAGGCCAGCGCGAACGCGATCGCATAGACCGAACTGGACACGCCCATGCCGTCGATCAGCACGAAAGGCGACCCGCTGATGAAGACGAACATGCCGCAGAACACGACACCCAGCGCGCACGACAGGGCGCGCGCATGAGGCAGCGCTAGAAAGCTCCGATAGCCCGCGGGGCGCCCGCCGCCTTCTCGCTGCGGCTGGCCCGGGCCCGCCTGCCGGTCTTCGGAAGCGGGTGCCGCCGGCTGCACGCCCCGGAGCGCGCGCAGCCGTCCCGCCCGCAGGCGGATCCCGACGATGGCGGCCAGCAGCAGCCCCGCCCCGGCCAGCACCGCGAACAGGCCGCGCCAGCCCACCGCGTGGATGACGAACGCTCCGATCAGCGGCGCCACGATGGGCGCCAGGCTCAGCACCGCGACGATGAAGGACTGGATGGTGGCCCGCTGCTGCGGTTGGGGAAAGACGTCGCGGACCAGCGCGATGCCGGCCACCGATGCGGCCGACGCGCCGAAGCCCTGGACCGCCCGCCAGCCGATCAGCGCGGCGCCGTCCGCCGCCAGCGTGCAGGCGATGGCCGCCACCACGTACACGGCCAGGCCGAGCAGGATGACGCGCAAGCGCCCGTGGCGATCGGACAAGGGTCCCCAGGCCAGTTGGCCGAATCCGAAGGTCAGCATGAAGGCGCCCAGCGTCGCCTGCATCTGCGAGTCGGTGGCGCCGAGCTCGGCGCCGATGGCCGGCAACCCCGGCAGGCTGATGTCGATGGACAGGGGCGGCAGGCCGGCCAGCATGCCCAGCACGACGATGAAGCCGACCGGCAGTGCGATCCGGGTCGGCGGGGAATGCCTTGCTTGCACGAAGCGATCTCCTGGCTGGTACGCGCCCCGGTATCACCGGGACGCCAAAGAGCGGAGGATATCGTGCTTTTGCTGGGGCGGCCCTCAGCCGCCCAGGTAGGCTTCCACCAGCCTGCGATCGCCCAGCAGTTCCTTGCCGGAGCCCGACAAGGCGATGCCGCCCGTCTCGAGCACGTAGCCGCGATGGGCGATCTTGAGCGCCTGCCGCACGTTCTGCTCGACCAGGAAGATCGTCAATCCCTGCCGGTTGATCTCGCGCAGGATGCGGAAGATCTCCTGCACGATGATGGGCGCCAGCCCCATGGAGGGCTCGTCCAGCAGCAGCAGCCGCGGCTTGGCCATCAGCGCCCGTCCGATCGCCAGCATCTGCTGCTCGCCGCCCGACAGGTTGCCCGCCATGCCGTTCAGGCGCTCCTTGAGCCGGGGGAAAAGTTCGAACACGCGATCCAGGTCGGCGCCGATCCCGCCCTTGTCGCGCCGGGTATAGGCGCCCAGCTCGAGGTTCTCGCGCACCGTCATCGTGGTCAGGATGGCACGGCCCTCGGCCACCTGCACGATGCCCTTGGAGACGATACGGTGCGGCGCCAGGCGCGAGATGTCCTCGCCCTGGAACGTGACGGTGCCCGCTTCCTTGGGGATCAGGCCCGACAAGGCCAGCAGCGTGGTGGATTTGCCGGCGCCGTTGGCGCCGACCAGCGTCGTGATCTCGCCTTCGCGCAGCTCGAGGTCTATGCCCTTGACCGCGGCGATGTGGCCATAGGAAACCTCCAGGCCGTCGACTTTCAGCAGCGGACTCATGCTTGCACCTCGTCCGCCACGTCGTCCTCGCGTCCCAGGTAGGCTTCGATCACCATCGGATTGTTGCGGATTTCCTCGGGCAGGCCCTCGGCGATGATCCGACCGAAATTCAGCACCGCGATACGGTCGCACAGGCCCATCACGAAGCGCATGTCGTGCTCGATCATGAAGATGGTGTAGCCCCGCGCCTTGATGTTCTGGATCTCGGCCATCAGGTCCACTTTCTCGCCGGTGTTCATGCCCGCCACGGGTTCGTCCAGCAGCAGGAGCTTGGGCTCGGTCGCCAGCGCCCGAGCCAGCTCCAGCTTGCGCTGGTCGCCGTAGGAGAGGTTGTCCGCGGTCTGGTGCGCCTTGTGCTCCAGCTTGACCCAGGACAGCAGCTCGAGCGCCCGTTCGCGCGCGCGGCGTTCCTGGGCGCGGAACCCGGGCAACGCCAGCAGCAGGCCTGCCGGACCGTAGTCCAGGTGGCGGTGCATGCCGACCACCACGTTCTCGAGCAGCGACATTTCCTTGAAGATGCGGATGTTCTGGAACGTGCGGGCGATGCCGCGCCGGGTGATCTGGTGCGGCTTGGCGCCCACGAGATCCTGGCCGTCGAAGGTGAGCGAGCCGCCCGTGGGTTCGAGCAGGCCGGTGATCAGGTTGAACACCGTCGTCTTGCCCGCGCCATTGGGGCCGATCAAGCCGAAGATCGTGCCCTGCGGCACCTCGATGTTGACGTCCTGCAGCACGTGCAGGCCGCCGAAGCTCTTGGAGATGGATTGCAGTTTCAGCATGTCATTGGCTCCGCCGGCGGAACCAGCTGCGCAGCAGCGCCGGGTCCCAGATGCCCTTGGGCAGGAACAGCACGATCAGGACCAGGATCACGCCGTTGATGACGAGCCGGAAATCGTTGAACGCGCGCAGCGTCTCGGGCAGCAGCGTCAGGATCACGGCGCCGGCCACGGGCCCGGCCAGGCTGCCGATGCCGCCCAGTATGGTCATGGTCAGGATCTCGACGCCCCGGTCGAACCCGTATTCGTTGGGTCCGATGAAGAAGGTCAGGTGGGCGTTCAGCGCGCCCGCGAGGCCCGCCAGCAACGCCCCCAGGACGAAGGCCAGCATCTTGGTGTTGTTGACGTCGATGCCCATCAGTCCGGCGGCGGTCTCGTCTTCCTTGATGGCCTCGAACGCGCGGCCGACCTTCGAGCGCAGCAGCCGGAACAGCACCGCCAGCGACAACGCCACGGCCAGCGCGATGTGCCACCACTGCGTCAGCTGGGGGATGCCGTTCAGGCCCAGGGCACCGCCCGTCCACGACTCCGTGTTCAGGATCACGACCCGGACCACCTCGCCGAAGCCCAGCGTGGCCATGGCCAGGTAGACCCCGGACAGGCGCAGCGTGGGCTTGCCGATGACGAAGGCCACCAGCATGGGCGCGGCCATGCCGCCCAGCAGCGCCACCGGAAAGGACATCTCGAAATTCATCGTCAGGATGGACGCGGTGTAGGCGCCTATCCCCATGAAGGCGGCATTGGCCATGGCCAGCATGCCGCAGGAAAGCGTCAGGTAGATCGACAGGGCCAGCAGGGCGTTGGTGCCCAGGGTCAGCACCAGGTTGCTGTAGATCGACCAGAAGTTATCGAACCATTCCATTTCTTGTCTGCGTCCTTATGCCTTGCGTTCCAGCACCTTGCCGAACAAGCCCTGCGGCCGGACGAGCAGGATCAGGAACAGGAGGCCGAAGGCTACGGCGTCGCGCATGGTCGACCCGATGTAGGCCACCGACAGCACCTCCGCGAAGCCCAGGAACAGCCCGCCTATCATGGCGCCGCGTATGTCGCCCATGCCGCCCAGGATGATGACGGCGATGCCCTTGTGCAGCATGGGCTGGCCCATCAGCGGGAACACCGCGTTGGAATAAAGGCCGATCAGCACGCCGGCCACGCCGCCCAGGGCGGCAGCGGCGAAGGAGGTCAGCATGAACAGCCCCTCGACGTTGATGCCCAGCAGCGAGGCGGCCTTGGGCGATTCGGCGATGGCGCGCAGCCCCCTGCCCAGCTGGGTACGCTTCATGACGACCATCAGCGCTGCCATCAGCGCGAACGACAGGAAGATGATGATGAGCTCGATCACCGTCATGTGCAGCCCGGCGATCTCGATGGCGTCGTCGGGCACCAGGCCGGACGGGAAGCGCATGTTCGCGGCGCCATAGATGCCCTGCATGCCGCTGTTGAGCGCGATGGCCACGCCTATGGTGGCGATCATGGGTATGAGGTGCGGCGCGTTGCGCTTGCGCAGGCGCTTCAGGACGAGCACGTCGATCAGGATGCCGACGATGCCGCTGCCCACCGCCGCGGCGGCCAGGCCGGCCCACAGGGGCAGGTCGAACTGGGTGATCAGTTGCAGCGCCACGTAGGCGCCGACCATGAACACCGCGCCGTGCGAGAGATTGATGACGCCCAGCACGCCGAATACCAGCGTGAAGCCGAGCGCGAACAGAGCGTAAACGCACCCCAGCGATAGTGCGTTGACGAGTTGCTGTTGGAACATGCCCCCCCCTACGCGCTTCGCGCGCCCCCCAGGGGGCGGCGCTGGAGGACCGGCGGAGCCGGATCCTCGGCGCCCTGGATCGGGCGGCCTACTTTTTGCCAGGGCCGGATACAGGAGCGAAGCAGCAAGATTACCAATGGAAAATGGGCACGAGCCCTACTTTGCTATTACAAAGGGCGCGGGAGTCCCGCGCCCTTTCGGATCGCCGGCGCGAGGCCGGCGGATTCCGCGGGTGCCGCTTATTTCTCGATGACGTAGCGGCCACCGCGGGTGACCATCACGATGGGGGTCTGGACCGCATCGTAGCCGCCGGGCTTGCCGGCGGCGCCCTTGGCCTGGCGGAACTGGAAGGCTCCGGTCGCGCCGGTGATCTTCACCGCGGGCAGCGCCGCCTGGAGGGCGTCGCGGTCGGCCTGCAGGTTGCCCGAGAGCTTCACCTTCTTCAGGGCTTCGGCGACGATGTGCATCGCGTCGTAGGCCTGGGCGGCGAACTGGTCCGGCGCCACATTGTACTTCGCCTTGTAGGCGGCGATGAACTTGGTGTTCTCGGGGGTCGCGTTCTCGATCGACCAGGGGCTGCCGACCCACAGGCCGTCGGCCCGTTCCTTGGCCAGGTCGAACACCTTGACCGAGTTCATGCCGTTGCCGCCGATGAAGGGCACGTTCAGGCCCAGCTGGCGGGCCTGGACCATGATGGGGCCGCCCTCGGCGATCAGCGCCGACAGCACCACGGCGTCGGGATTGGTGGCCTTGATCTTGGTCAGCTGGGCCTTGAAGTCGACGTCGCCCTTGGCGAAGGTCTCGGTCGTGGTGACCGGGATCTTCAGGTCTTCCAGGGCCTTCTTGAAGTTGTCGTAGCCGCTCTTGGTGAACACGTCGTCGTTGCCGTAGAACACCGCGACCTTCTTGATGCCGTTGTGCTTGGCGGCGACGCGGATGGTCTCGGGCAGCACGTCGGCCTCGGTGACCGAGTTGCGGAAGACGTAGTTGCCGATGGAAGTGATGCCGTCGGCGGTGTTCGAGGTGCCGAACACCGGGGTCTTGGCGGCCTGCGCGATCGGGTCGGCGGCCTGGGCCGAGTTGGACAGCGTCGGGCCGAAGATCAGCACGACCTTGTCCTGGAATACCAGTTTCTTGAAGACGTTGATGGCTTCTTCCTTCTTGCCCTGTTCGTCTTCGATGACCAGCTTGATGGTGTTGCCGTTGACGCCGCCCGCGGCGTTGAGTTCGTCGGCGGCGAGCTGGAAGCCATTGCGGATGGCGGCGCCGTACTGGCCGGCACCGCCGGACAGGGCGGCCGCCAGGCCGATCTTGACGTCGGCGGCCTGGGCGAACGCAGCGGCGCCGAGGGCGGCCGCTGCCACCAGCGATTGACTGAAAATGCGGTTCATGTGAGTGTCCCTATAGGTGTCGCGTTTGCGCCTGGGCGTCCACGGCGCGGGACGGCGCGGGCCCCGGGCGCGGGCGACTTGGCGCGATATTCTACCGTTTCGGGCCATACCAGACGAGTCGAAAGGGTTTCCCCTAGCGGGGAAAGCCGCTTCGACTATGCTTGTGGGCATTGCCCACGCAACTCATTTTTCCGTCATGAACCTACCGCACACGCCCTCCCCGGACATCGCTCCCGAGTGGCACCTGGCCGACATCGTCGAGCAGTTGCGCACCTCGCGCGAGATCGAGCACAAGATCCGCTACCTGGACCGGGTGCGCGAGCTGCCCTCGCGCGAAGCCCTGGTCACCGTGCTGGACGGCCTGTCGGCCGCGCTCTTCCCCACCCATTACGGCCGCTGCAAGCTGACCGACGACAGCATCGATTATTTCGTCGGCAACACGCTGAACGCCACGCTCAACCTGCTTTGCGAACAGGTCCGCCGCGCGCTGTATTTCTCGGAAGCGCCGGACACCCACGACAAGCAGAACCTGCAGGGCAAGGCGATCGAGATCACCCGTCGCTTCGCCTCGCAACTGCCGGCCATCCGCGCGGTCCTGGTCAGCGACCTGCACGCGGCCTACCAGGGCGATCCGGCCGCCACCAGCATTTCCGAGATCCTGCTGTCCTACCCCGGCATCAAGGCCATCATCCACTACCGGCTGGCCCACGCGATCCACAAGCTGGGCGCCCCGTTCCTGGCACGGCTGATCTCGGACATCGCCCACTCGGCCACCGGCATCGACATCCACCCGGCCGCCCAGATCGGCGCCAGTTTCTTCATCGACCACGGCACCGGCGTGGTGATCGGCGAAACCACGATCATCGGCGAGCGGGTCCGCCTCTACCAGGCCGTCACGCTGGGCGCCAAGCGCTTCCCCGCCGATCCCGACGGCAAGCTCACCAAGGGCATCGCCCGCCACCCCATCGTCGAGGACGATGTGGTCATCTACGCCGGCGCGACCATCCTGGGCCGCATCACCATCGGCCGGGGCTCGACGGTCGGCGGCAACGTCTGGCTGACCCAGAGCGTGCCGGCCAACACCAACGTCAACCAGGCAAAGAACCAGGAAGACTGATCCCGCGGGGCCCCTGCCCCGGGCCCTTACGGCCGCTCGCCGCGAGGGCCGAGCCACCCCAGGTCGGCATCCTGCAGGCCGACCAGCAGCGCCCGTCCGTCCCCTCCCACGCGCAGCGCGCCATAGCGGGCGCGCTCGAAGTCCCCGGCCCGCCCCTCCTGGAAGAAATAGGCGTCGGTGGCGATCCGGATCCGCCCGTCGCGCACCGTGTAGGCCAGCCGGTTCTCGCGCTCGGCCAGCGGCGTGCCGTCGTCCAGGCGAACCAGGGCTGCGCGGCTGGAGCCAGCCTCGCGCCGGACGACGATGGCTCCCGCGGCGGGCAGGTCCTCGCCCAGGCGCTGGCGCAGCTCGCGCGCCAGCGCCCAGTCCAGCGCCATGTAATCGCCCTGCATCAGCGACCGGGGATCGACCGGCGCCAGCTCCAGCGACACCAGCGTCCCGCTGGCCAGCAGCGACTCGTTGCGCCAGATCGAAGCGTTGACCAGGCCCAGCACCAGGACCAGTCCGGCGGCGATCAGCCAGCGGGCCATGCGCTCAGTCATGGCCGCCCTCCGGCGCGCCCAGCCTGGCGATGCCGCGCCAGGCCAGCAGCAGCACGCCCCCCAGCGCCAGCAGCACCGCCGCCTTGCGCGGCAGGCTCCAGGCCTGTGCGTAGTAGAACCAACCCACGCTCCACAGCGCCACCAGCAGCCCGCCCACCCAGAGCGGGGTCCGGGCACGGGCGTAGCCCAGCACCGCCGTCATCAGGCCGAAGGCCACTCCCGGAGCCCAGGCCCCGGCCAGGACCAGGGCGCAGGCCGTGGCGGCGGCCCAGCCGCGGACGGCCGGTCGGGCGCGGACCGACAGGCGCCAGGCGACCCAGGCCAGCGGCAACGCCGCCAGCACATGTGCGGCCCAGGCCAGCGCACGCCAGGCGGGCGGCACGGACAGGTCCATGCCGTGCAACAGTGCGCCGGCCAGGCCCAGCACCCACAACGCCAGGGTCACGCCCCAGGACAACGGCGCCTGCCCCTGCCCCAGGCGATGCGCCCATCGTGTCTCGCCCAGCCAGGCCGCCGCGCAGGCCCAGGCCGCGATGACCGGCACGGGACTCGGCCAGTCCAGTTCGCGGAAACATCCCTCGCCCGCCAACAGCAAGGCCATGACGCCGAAACAGCGGGCGATCGCGCTCGGCATGACGATCGCCAGGACCAGTCCCAGCCCCGCCGCCGCCAGGAAAGTCCCCCAGACCGGCAGCCAGGCCGCCCCGGCGACGGCGACGGCGCCATAACCCGCCAGGCAGAGGCTGAGCGCGAACTGCGCCCGCAACTCGGGCGGCTGGCCCTGCAGCAGCATGCGCGCGACGATCAGCAGCAGCACGCCCACCACCACCAGGCTATGCGAATCGAAAGGATCCGGCAGGACCAGCCCCGCGAAAACCAGCAGCAGGAGGCCGCCCAGCCAGCCGCACACGCCCAGCATCAGGCGCACGTGCCAGGGCGTTGCCACTTGCGCCTGTGCCATGGGCGGGACATCGCCCTCGGCCAGCCCCTGGCGGCGCAGCTGGTCCCAGACCTGCGGCAGGCCGTTCATGCCTCCTCCGCCCAGCGGGCCTGCAGGCGCCGCAACCAGACGGCCGCGCCCGCCGAGGCCGCGATCAGGAAACCGCCGACGACGAGCAGGGCCAGCTCGCCCTGATCGCCTTGCGCCAGCAGGCGCGCGAGCCCGGCCGTCGCGACCGCGATCGCCGCCAGGCAGCACAGGGTCAGCATGGGCAGGTCACGGCGCCATTGGTAGAACAGGAAACCGCCGGCCAGGGCCAGGGCCATCACGGCCCGGTTGGCCCAGGCCAGGAAGCCGCCGGCACGCGCGTCATCCAGGATGGCGCCGACCAGCGCGCTCACGACGATGGCCAGCACCAGCACGCCGGCCAGCCGGGGCAGGAAACGCATCCGGCCGCCGTCGGCGAGCCGCCCGCCCAGCGCTTCGGCCGCCGCGGCGGCGGCCAGGTCCAGCCAGAACAGCCAGGGATGCGGCCATCCCCCGTCCAGCGCGGCCAGCAGGATGGGCGAGAACCGCCCCACGTAGAGCTGGGCGGCCAGGTTGGCCAGCACCAGCAGCAGCGCCCATGCCGCGGCCGACCGCGACACGGCCACCCAGGGCAGGATGAGGAGGCCCCATGCCAGGAACAACTGGTAGCTGTCGGCTCCCGTCTGGTAGTGCTGGCCCAGATAGGCCAGCAGCGCGCCGCACAGGATCATCGCGAACAGCAGCGCCACCCGGCCCGCCGGGCGCGCCGTGCCCAGGCGCCAGGCCACCGCGGCGGATGCCGCCAGCAGGGCCTGCAACAGCGCGAACTTGGCGATGGGCGGCCATTCCTGCCAGTTGAAAGCCACCAGGAAAATGATGCCGGCGGCGCAGGCCAGCGTGCCGCCGTAGGCGCATACCCGTTCAAGGAAACGCCGCCAGGCCGGTCCGTCGGGCAGCACCGCCGCCAACCGCAGCCCTTCTTCGGCGGCCCCGGCCGATAACGCCTTGCGCCGTGCCAGCTCGATCAACTGGCGATGCACGGCGGCGCGGCCGCCGCTCAAGGCGCTTCGCGAGCCGCCGTGCGGGCGTGGCCGAAGAATCGGCCCAGCTCCCGTGCCAGCTCGTTCAGGGCGGCCATTTCCTCGGGAAGAATCTTGCGCGCCAGCTGAGCGCTGTTCCAGTCGCCATAGATCAGCGCCACCGTATCCTTGTCCGCGCGCACGGGCAGCAGCACGAAGGCGTGCGAATCGGGCACGGCATCGCGGAACCAGCGCGGGATGTGGACGCTGAACTTGGGATCGCTGGCGTTCTCGATGAAGATTCCCACTGAATTGGTGATGGCCAGGTGGAAGACGTCCACCGAGAATATCTCATTGAAGCGCAGTTGGGGGAGCAGTTGCTCGATGCCGCGGCCGAATCCCAGCCGCGCCTCGAAGGTATGGCGACGCGGATCGCGCACGAAAACGATGGTGCGCGAGAACTGCATGCCGGCCAGCATGGCTTCGGACGCCATGGCCAGCACGGGTCCCAGGTGGTGCTCGGACGGCAGCGAGCGCAGGTCGCGCATGCCCTCGCGCAGCGTGCGCTCGGCGTTGTGCGATCCGCCCTGTGTCGACTCCGCGTGCAGGTCGTCGATTTCCTGGATGAAACGCTGGCTGGCCCGCTCGCGGGTCAGCTCCTCCATGATCTCGTACAGCGGCTCGGGCGCCACCGCCAGCGCGTGCGCATAGCGTTGAACCGTCTCGCGCATCCGCCGCTCGCGCAATTCGACGTCGCCGCCCGCGATGGTCATGCTGCGCGACATCTGTACCGAGAAGCTGGCCACCGCGCGCAGCCATCGGTCGTGGTCCAGCACGACGTCCTGGTCGGCCGGCAGGCCGGCAAGGTCGAAGGGCTCCATGCCGCGCCGGATCACCGCCGGCAGCCCCCACCGCTCGGCGGCGTCCTCGCCCAGCTCTTCGAAGCTGATGCCCAGCACCTCGGCCGACACCTCGTCCTCGGTACGGCGATATTCCAGGGCATGCTCCCGGATCTGGGTCCATTCGCTCTCGAGATAGAAGATGCACAGCAGCTTGCCGAGCTGGCGCATCAGCGTACAGACCACCGCTTCCTCGCTGGTCAGCAGCTCGCGCACCTCGCATACCTTGCGCGCCACGCAGCCCGCCAGCATCGCCCGGTTCAGCTCCAGCTTGGCGTCGAGCCGCTGCAATTGCAGATGGGACTGCTGGAAATGATCCACCAGCTTGAGGCCCAGCACCAGGTGGCCCACGGCCTCGATGCCCAGCACGACCAGCGCGCGGGACACCGTGGTGATATTGCCGCCGAAGGCCATGTACATGGCCGAATTGGCCAGTCGGATGACGCGCTGCGTCAGCGTGAAGTCCGACAGGACGATCTGGGCCAGCGCCGTGATGTCGTGGTCGTCCCCCTTCATCGCCGAGATCGTGGCACGCAGGGAATCCGACAGCAGCGGGAAGTCGCCGCGCTCGTTGATGCGCGACCACAGCTTGCGGGTCAACGCGTGGCGTTGTTGGGTATCCGGCATGGGGGAATCCGTCTACCGGCGTCAGCTCGCCAGCGGCCGCAGCTCGCCGGTTTCGAATTTGTGCGCCAGTTCGTTGATGGGCAGGGCCTTGCATACCAGCCAGCCCTGGATCAATTCGCAACCGCTGGCCACCAGCAGGTCGCGCTGGGCCTCGGTTTCGACGCCCTCGGCCACCAGGTCCAGGCCCAGCGTGCCGGCCAGCCCGACGATGGCGTCGACGATGGCCTGGTCATTGCGCGAGGAAGGCAGGTTGCTGATGAAACGCCGGTCGATCTTCAGGGCGGCCAGGGGAAAACTCTGCAGGTAGGCCAGGCTGGAATAGCCGGTGCCGAAATCGTCCACGGCGAAGCGCACCCCCAGATCGGTCAATTCCTCGAGCAGGGACTTGGCGTGGGCCGGATCCTCCATCAGCACGCTTTCGGTGATCTCGAGCACGATGCGCCGGGGCGCCAGCCCCGTCAGCTTGAACGCCTCGCGCACCGCGGCCGGGAAGCGCTTGTCGCGGAACTGCTGGGCCGAGACGTTGACGCTGGCATATTGCAGATGGATGCCGCGCGCGTCCCACTGCATGAGCTGCATGCAGGCATTCTTCAGGGCCCATCCGCCCAGGAAATTGATCAGGCCGGCCGATTCGGCCAGCGAGATGAATATCTCCGGCGAAACGGCGCCCAGCACGGGGTGATGCCAGCGCATCAAGGCCTCGATCCCTGTCACCTGCCCGTTGCGCGCCTCGACGATGGGCTGGTAGTGCAGCGAGAACTCGCCGTTGCGGATGCCGCTGTGCAGGTCAGATTCGAGCCTGAGCGTGTCGGGCCGGTTGCCGGCCGCGCGCCGTTCGTAGAAGGCGAAGCTGTAGCCGCGATTGCGGCCGGCCTGCGCCAGCGCCTCGTCCACGTGGTGGAGCAATTGGTCGCAGCCGTTCGCCCGGTCGGGGAACAGCACGGCACCGATGCGTACCGACAGTTGCAGCGTCTGCCCCTCGTGGGAATACGGCAGCTGGATCGCATCGGACACCCGGCGGGCGAACTCCTCGACGTAGCCGCGGTCGGGCACGTCGCGCAACAGGATGAGGAAGGCGTCGCTGTAGCAGCGCGCCACGAACTCCCGGGCATGGCAGGCGCCCTTGAGCCGCAGCGCGGTCTCGTGCAGGATGCGGTCGCCGGCCTCGTAGCCGAAGGCCTGGTTGACGCGATGGAACTCGTCGATGTCTATCTGCAGCAGGGCCACGCGGTAGCCCTTGTCCAGCGCCTCCTGCTTGGCCCGTTCGATCTCGTGGCGCGCCGAGGCCAGGTTGTCCAGCCCCGTCAGCACGTCGTGGTACATGGCGTAGGTCAGGCATTGCTCGTTGTCGGCCCAGGCCGACACGTCATGCCCGACCACCAGCAACTGCCCCGGCTCGGTCGCGTCGGGCGCGACGCGCAACTCCACCAGCCGGGGATAGGTCAGCGTCTTGATCAGGTGCAGCGTGCACTTCTGCACCTCGCCCGTCTGCTGGGCCTGGCGCAGGCAGGCTTCGAGCAGGGACACGTCCTCCTGCGGGACCAGGTCTCGCAGCGTCACGATGCGCAGGTATTCGCGGTGATAGCCGATGAACGCAAGCCCCGGCTCGGAGATGTACAGGAACCGGCCCTGCTGGTCGATGCGCGCGAAGAAGTCGATGGCGCTTTCGAAAGAGGCCACCGGATCGGCGCAAACGCGGTCTAAGGTATCAAGTCGCATGGAGGGACGGGCTCAAGGGAGGCCCGGAACCACGCCTGGACAGCTGGACGATAGCAGGGCCTGTCTCCGGTCAACGTACTTGCAACGGTATTAACGGCGGGCCCGCCGCCAAGTTGAGACGCGCTTCGACGCGGAATAGACCCCGAATCACGCGTCTCTTCCGGCTCCGACCGCCCGCGACAGGGCCTTGACAAGATCGGTCTGCGTGATGATGCCGGCCAGCGTGCGTTCCTCGTCGATGACGGGGATATGGTGATGGCCGCCGTCGGCGAACATCGGAATCAGCTCGATCACGTAGCGGCTCGCGCTGACCACCCGGACATGGCGGGTCATGATCTGCGAAATGACCCGCGGACGCCCGCCGGCCCCGGGCGCGAGACCGATCAGCGCCCGCAGCCGCCCTCCCCACCCCTCGGGCCGGTCCATTTCCAGCTGCCTCATGAAGTCGGCCACCGTCACGATGCCCACCACGCCGCGGGCCTGGTCGATCACCGGCAGCGCCTTGATGCGATGCTGGCGCATCAGCGCCCAGGCGTCCTTGAGCGGCATGTCCGGCTTGGCGCTGAGCGGGGTGCGCGTCATGATGTCCCGGCACCGAAGCTCCCCCAGGCTGCGCCGGTAGGCGGCCATTTCCGCATGGTGCAGCAGGTCCTCCAGGTCGTCGGGACTGACGTCCAGCACCTGGTTGTAGTGAGCCAGCGCGGCGTCGAGGTCGGCCGCGGTGAAACGCGACCGGGGGCCGGGCACGGGCTTGGCCTGGGCATGGGGATAGCGGCGTCCCGTCAGGCTGTTGTAGGCCAGGCCGGCCACGATCAGCAGCACGGAGTTGGCCAGCACGGGAAACAGCGCGTAGCGGTAGTCGGCCGCCTGGGCCAGCACCGCGGTCAGGGCCGCCGCTCCCCCCGGAGGATGCAGGCAGCGCAGCGACAGCATCACCACGATGGCGCCTCCCACCGCCAGCGCGGCCGCCAGGACCGGATCGCCCACCAGATTGACGCAGGCGATGCCCACCAGCGCCGACAGCGTGTTCCCGCCTATCACCGACCACGGCTGGGCCAGGGGGCTGGCCGGCAAGGCGAACACCAGTACCGCGCTCGCGCCCAGCGGGGCGACCATCCAGGCGGCGGCCCCCAGGCTGCCGGCCATCGCACGGCTCGCCCAGGCGGCCAGCAGGATCCCGGCCAGGGCTCCCAGGACGATGCGCACGCGCTCCCTGCCGTTGATGCGCATCCGGCCCGGCCGGAACGAACCCAGCCAGGAGCACAGCGTGGAGACGGACAAGACGGGAAGCGACGCGGAAACCCGGGAGGAAGCGGAGCGATCGGACATGGAACGACGGCGACAGCGGCACGGCAGACGGAGACCAGCCGGGCATAGTACCGGATTTGCGGCAGGGCTCCGCCGGCCGGATAACCCCTACGGCACAACGGACATGAGCATATATCGTCACTTAACGATATATGATTCGAGAGTCATCGATATGATTCGCCGCATCTCTAAACCAGGATTTCCTATGACCACGCTGTACGATCCCATCACCGTCGGCGACCTCCGGCTCGCCAACCGCATCGTCATGGCCCCGCTGACCCGCAACCGGTCGCCGCGGGCCGTCCCCCAGCCGGTCACGGCCACCTACTACAGCCAGCGCGCCAGCGCCGGCCTGCTGATCACCGAAGCCACCGCCATCAGCCACCAGGGCCAGGGCTATGCCGACGTGCCCGGCCTGTATTCGGAAGAGCAACTGGCCGGCTGGCGGCGGGTGACCGACGCGGTCCACGCCGCGGGCGGCAAGATCGTCGTCCAGCTCTGGCACGTGGGACGCATATCGCACACCTCGCTGCAGCCGGACGGCGGCGCGCCGGTGGCGCCTTCGGCCATCCGGGCCAACGCCAAGACCTACCTCGTCGGGCCGGACGGGAGTGGATTCGTCCCGACCTCGGAGCCGCGCGCGCTGCGCCTGGATGAACTGCCCGGCATCGTGGCCGACTACCGGCGCGCCGCCCGCGCGGCCATCGAGGCCGGCTTTGACGGCGTCGAGCTGCATGCCGCCAACGGCTACCTGATCGATCAGTTCCTGCGCTCGGGCAGCAACCGCCGCGACGACGCCTACGGCGGCTCGATCGAGAACCGGGCGCGCCTGCTGACGGAAGTGCTGGACGCCATCACCGACGAAATCGGTGCCGGCCGCACCGGCATCCGTATCTCGCCCGTCACGCCGGCCAACGACGCCTCGGACCCCGAACCCCAACCCCTGTTCGAGTACGTGGTCCGCAAGCTGGCCGGCTACGGCCTGGCCTACGTCCACATCATCGAGGGCGCGACAGGGGGCGCCCGCGACTACCGGCAGGGTGACGCGCCGTTCGACTATTCGGCGCTGAAGGCGGCCTACGCCGAAGCCGGCGGCCGGGGCGCGTGGATGACCAACAACGGCTACGACCGCGCGGCCGCCGAGCAAGCGGTCGAGAGCGGGGCCGCGGATCTCGTGGCCTTCGGCAAGCTCTTCATCGCCAACCCGGACCTCGTGCGCCGCCTGCGCGAGCGTGCTCCGCTCAACACGCCGGACAACACCACGTTCTACGGCGGCACGGAAAAGGGGTACATCGACTACCCCGCCCTGGCCTGACCGGCCTGGACGGACAAGGGGGACGGGCCAACGGCGCCGTCCCCTGCGCCCCGTACCAGCGGCGCCTCCGCTCTTACTCTGCTAGCAACGGCCCTTCTTCGCCTGTCCCGGCGGGCAGAAGCGCGGCCCGGGATAACCGCCCCGGTAGGCCGGTTGATACTCGTAGTAATACCCCGGCGAATCGTAGTAGTAGCCCGGCGCCGGGGCCACGACGGCCCCTCCCGGGGTGTACACCGCGCATCCGCCCAGCGCGGTCGCCGCGACGATGGCGGTCAGGATGGATTTCATGATTGCTCCTTGCGTACCGATCAGAACGCGAAGTCCCGCGTTGCCGGTCCCGTACCGATATCGACGGCCGAGGACTTCACGGCGCCCGTCGAAGTCGTGGCCTCTATCGTGTAGCGTCCGGCCACGGTCGCGTCCGGGACCAGGGGAATGGGCAGCGTGGTCTGGTAGGTGCCGACCACCGGCGCGGCGGCGGGCAGGTTCATGCCATAGGCGCCGGTCGCCAGGTTGGCGAACGTCGAGGCCACTTCGAACTTCGCCCCGCCCGTCGTCTGCAAGGCGCGCAGCGACGCTTCGGCGCTCAACGGCGTCACGGTTCCCGACACGGTGTTGAAGGCCGACGGCGGCGGAGCGATCGGCGCCGTCGACGTGGAGACCGTCGTGCTGGCTCCGGCCACCACCGGCACCGACCGGATGATGCCTACGCCGCGCGCGGCCGATGCCGGCGGCACGACCACGACGTCGATGTTGCCGGCCGTGCTGCTCTGTTCGATGGGCGACAGCGTGAACGCGCCTTCGCTCGTGGCCACGGTGCCCTTGACGACCTCGCCGCCGCGCTCGGCATAGACGCGCGAACCGGCCGGCGCGTAGCCGACCACCTTGCCGCTCACCACGATGGGAATGGCGGTCACCACGGGCTTGAGATTGAAGCCGCCATTGCCGCGCGCGACGATGGACTTACAGGCATCGAAGTCCAGTACGAGATCGGTCAGCGTATCGGGCGCAACGGTGAACGGCCGGATGACATCGACGTTCGGATTGCCGTTCACACGGATCTTACTGACGGTTACGAAGACATGATCGAAGCCACAGGCAGGCGCATCGGTCATCGAGACTTGCAGCGTGCCTGGGGGGGAGCGGACGAGCCGTCTCCGCCGCCGCATGCCGCCAATCCCAATGCCCCCGCGCATCCCAGAGCCAGCATGCCATATGGAAATCTGTTGTTCGCCACGACGACCTCCTTTCGGTAAAGCGTGAACGCGGGGCGAGCATACGGCGGAGAGTGTTCGGGACGTGTAATCTACATGTAAGCTCTGTAAATGACGCGGGAAGCCTTGGTTACATGCCGCTCTCGGCCTTCGCGCCGCGCGCTTCCTTCAGCGCCACGGTCAGATTCGCCACCTTCCGCTTCAAGTCGGCATTCTCGGCCCTGAGTGCGCGCACCAGGCCCTGGAGCTCTGCCACATCGGTACTCTCGGGCGGCAGGTCGTCCTCCCCTTCCCCGCCCCCGGCCGCCGCCGGCTCATCCGCCGGACGGGCCCTGGCCTTCTTTTCGCGCACCTGGCGCGCCGCGCGCCGCAGCTCGTCCTTGCCGCCAGCCACAGCCACGACCTGCTCCTCGGCCGGCAGCGTGGCGACGGCCGCCGCCGCGCTGATGGAGATGGTGCCCGACTTGACCGCGGCCACGAGTTCGGGCGCGGCCGCTTTCTGTATCTTCTCGATCTGGCCGACGGTGGCCGTGCTGAGCCGGGCGGCCCGGGCCACCGCCTCGCGCGTCGCCATGGCAGGCCGTGCCGGCTCGGCGGGCGCGCCGCCATCCGGCGTGGGCGGCGTCTCGGCGGCGTCCGCGGGCGCGGCGGGGGCCGGTGCGGCGGCCGCCCGCGCCTGCAGGATGTCCTTCTTGCGCAAGGCCAGCACGCCCCGCTGGTAGTCGGAAATGCTGCGCCGGCCCAGGTGGTTGTCTATCATCCAGAGCCGCACGTCATCCATCGAACGGAACGTCGTGTTCTGCACGGTCCGGAATTCGATGCCGTGCTTCCTGCATATGCCGTAGCGGTTGTGCCCATCGACCAGCACGTTGCCCCACAGCACCAGCGCATCGCGGCACCCTTCGGCCAGCAGGCTGCCCTCCAGCGCGGCGTACTCGTCTTCGCTCAGCGGATCGATGTAAGCCCGCAGTTCTTCGTTGATTTCTATGTCCATGCAAACCTTCATCGCGGATCGGCCGGGAGTTTAATCGACGCGATCCCCGGACGTGGCCGGAACCCGTCAGGCGCTTTCGCGCGCGACGATGCGGAAGCCGATCTCGACGATGGATGCCGCCGGCCGCTGTCCGCCGGCGCGGGCCGCGATCATTTCCGCGGCCTTGGCCCCGATCGCGGCCCCGTCCACGTGCACCGAGGTGATGGAAGGCGACATCGACGCGGCGATATCCATGTCGCCGAAACCGACGACGGCCAGTTGTCCGGGCACGTCCACGCCCTGCACCATGGCCTCGGTAAGGACGCCCGCCGCCATCAGGTCGGATGTGCAGAAGACGCCGTCGATGTCCTTGCCGCTGCGCCGCAGCGCGCGCAGGCCCTCGCGTCCCTGCGCATGCGTGGTCGGCGCGGGCAGATAAAGCGCGACGGGCTCGGGCAGGCCCATTGCGAGCGCCGCACGCACGTAGCTCGCGGCGCGCAGGTGCGCCCGCTCGTCATCCCCGCTCAACACCGCCAGACGGGTCTTGCCGGCCTCGAACAGATAACGGCTGACGGCCGCGCCGATCTGCTCGTGCGACACGCTCAACAGCATGTCGATGGGCGTGGCCGTGGTGTCCCAGGTCTCGACGACGGGGATGCCGGAAGCCTGGAGCAGGCGGCGCCCCTGCGGCGAATGCATGACGCCGGTCAGCACGATGCCGTCGGGGCGACGGCCGATGATGGCCCGCAGCAGCGCGTCCTCGCGCGGTACGTCGTAGCCGCTCTGCCCCACCATGAGCTGGTAGCCCCGCGCATCGAGCGACTCCGTCAGGGCCGTCAGCATGCCCGCGAACAAGGACCCCGCGACCGACGGCACCAGCACGGTCACCAGATGGCTGCGCGACAGCCGCAGCGCGCCCGCCATCAGATTCGGCACGTAGCCCAGCGCCGCGATGGCGGCATTGACCTTCTCCAGCGTGGCCGGGGAAACCTGCTGCGGCGTATTGATGGCACGCGATACGGTGATCATCGAGACGCCGGCCGCCTGGGCCACTTCGCGCACGGTCACCCGCGCCCGCTCGGCCGGCTGGTCGGAAACAGAGGCAGGCTTACGAACGGAGGCAGACATCGGCGGCGTGGCGGCGGTACGGGTAGGACATGAGACGAAAGGCTAACCCGGCGCGCCCGCCGATAGCGATCCACGGGACCTGGGTTTCCACCTATGGCGTCTCCACGGCCCGGGATCATACATTCTGCCCACGCGGATGTTAACGTTAACAAGTCATGAACAACGCTGACATCCCGGATTGGTAACGTTAACATCCACAAAAATACGGAGACGACATGAACGCCAAAGCACGCGCATGGATAATCGGGATGGCCCTGGCGGCAGCCTCCGGCGCAGCCCACGCCTGGCCCGACAAGCCGGTGACCATGGTGGTCCCCTTCCCGCCGGGCGGCGCGACGGACTCGGTGGCGCGTGCCGTCGCCAACAAGCTGCAGGAACGGCTCAAGCAATCCTTCGTGGTCGAGAACAAAGCCGGCGCCACCGGCACCATAGGGGCCGCGCAGGTCGCCCGCGCGGCGCCGGACGGCTACACGCTCATGGTCACCTCGCTCGCGCCGCTGGTCGTCGCGGAACACCTGATGAAGGACCTGCCCTATGCTCCGGCCAAGGACTTCACCTACCTCACCGTCGCCGTGCAGGCCCCCAATGTCCTGGTGGTCAGCCCCTCCCTGGCGCCCAAGGTGGGCAACGTCCAGGACGTCCTCTCGCTGCTCCGGTCCCGGCCGGGGGCGGTCAGCTTCGCCACCTCGGGGGCGGGCTCGTCGGACCACCTGACCGCGGAACTGTTCTGGCAGAAAACCGGGACGAAGGGACTGCACGTTCCGTACAAGGGCGGCGCGCCCGCCATCGCCGACCTGCTGGGCAACCAGGTCGACATGTCGTTCCAGAACGTCAACGCCGTACTGCCCCACATCAAGGCCGGCAAGCTCAAGGCCATCGCCGTCACGGGCAACACCCGCTCGCAGGTGCTGCCCGACGTGCCCACCTTCGCCGAAGCGGCGGTGCCCGGCCTGGTGGTCTATTCCTGGCAAGCCGTCGTCGCGCCCAAGGGATTGCCGGCCGAGCTGCGCAACCAGATCTCGGCCGCGCTGACCGACGCCATCAAGGATCCCGCCGTCAGCAAGCCTTTCACCGACGTCGGCCTGGAAGTCGTGGCGAACTCGAGCGATGAGTTCACACGCTTCCAACGGCAGGAAAGCGCGCGCTGGAAGGAAGTGATCGAGACCGGAAACATCTCCATCCAATAACGCGACCGCCCCGGAAACGATCATGCCTTCTGCTTTCCCGCCAGCCGGACACACGCCCACCGTCACCCGCATGCGGGTGGTTCCCGTGGCCGGCCGCGACTCCATGCTGCTCAACCTCAGCGGTGCCCATGCGCCCTACTTCACCCGCAACCTGGTCATCCTGACCGACAGCGCCGGCCATACCGGCGTGGGCGAAGTACCGGGCGGCGAGAACATCCGCGCGACGCTGGAAGACGCGCGCGACTTCATCGTCGGCAGCTCCATCGGCCGCTATACCGACACGCTCAACCGGATGCGCAATACCTTCGCCGGCCGCGACGACGCGGGCCGCGGGCACCAGACGTTCGACCTGCGCGTTGCCATCCACGCCGTCACGGCTGTCGAATCGGCGCTGCTCGATCTGCTGGGCCAGCACCTGGAGGTGCCGGTGGCCGCGCTGCTGGGCGAAGGCATACAACGCACGTCGGTGCAGATGCTGGGCTACCTGTTCTACGTGGGCGACCGCGCGCAAACCCCGCTGCCCTACGCCAGCGCGCCGGAGGAAGCGGACGACTGGCTGCGCCTGCGGCACGAAAAGGCGCTGACGCCCGAGGCCATCGTCGGGCTGGCCGAAGCCGCCTATCGGCGCTATGGATTCGAGGACTTCAAGCTCAAGGGCGGAGCGCTGCGCGGCGAGGAAGAGATCGAGGCCATCCACGCCCTGCATGAACGCTTTCCCAGGGCGCGCATCACGCTCGATCCCAATGGCGGCTGGCTGCTGCGCGACGCCATCCGCCTGTGCCGCGACATGCATGGCGTGATGGCCTATGCGGAGGACCCCTGCGGCGCCGAGGGCACGTACTCCGGCCGCGAGACCATGGCCGAGTTCCGGCGGGCAACCGGACTGCCCACGGCCACCAACATGGTCGCCACCGACTGGCGGGAAATGGCACACGCCCTGTCGCTGCAATCCGTCGACATTCCCCTTGCCGATCCACACTTCTGGACCCTGCAGGGCTCGGTGCGCGTCGCCCAGGCCTGCCAGGCGTTCGGCCTGACCTGGGGCTCGCATTCCAACAATCATTTCGACATCTCGCTGGCGATGTTCACCCACGTGGGAGCGGCCGCGCCGGGCCGGGTTACCGCGCTCGACACGCACTGGATATGGCAGGACGGCCAGAATCTGACGCGCAATCCGCTGCAGATCCGCGGCGGCCGCATCGAACTGCCCCAGGCTCCCGGGCTGGGCATCGAACTCGACATGGACGCGGTCGAGCAGGCGCACCAACTCTACAAACGGCACGGCCTGGGCGCACGCGACGATGCCATGGCCATGCAGTACCTGATACCGGGCTGGAGGTTCGACAACAAGAAACCCTGCCTGGTCCGCTGAAGAAAGCCGCCGGGGCGGCCAATCATTCCGACTTGCACAAGAACACCAAGGAGACAAGCAAGATGAGCACTGCATCGCGACAGGCAGGAAAACTGCTGCCGGCGTTCATCGCCGCGGCCCTTCTGGCTGGCTGTGGCGGGGGCGACGACGGAAGCGCAGGTCCCGTGCCCCCGGGTCCGCCGGGAGCGACGGTTTCGTTCCGAACGGCCGGCCTGGTCCAAGGCCTTCCCCATGTGGAAACCGATTCCGGCGGCAGGCAGACCGTACACGTCACCATCCTGACGCAGACGGGCCTGAAGACGCTGTCCACCGCCCCCAGCACGCCGGAACGTGCGGCGGCGATCAAGGACGGGCTCGTGCCGGGCAATCTCGTGGACTGGCTCGCATCCCCAGCCGGTACCGTCATCGTGCCCGAGGACGGTTCGCCTGCCTTCAACGTGATCCTGTCCAAGGGCTCGTCGTCGGCTGCCCAGTTCAACCTGCAGAAGTACGGCGCGGCGGTCACCCGCAACGACGGCGCCCCGGGGCCCATGGTGGCCGCCGGATGGGTCTACGGCAAGACCGGGTCGACCATCACGGTCGGCGACGGCACGACAGTCACCGCGGACCAGGCGGGCCGGGCGTATGCCAAGCCGATCAAGCGCTACGAGGAAACCTACACCGTCGCTTCCGATGCAAGGGTGTTCAACGTCAACACCGAGGACTACGCCAAAAGCGAGACGTCCACGTTCGGCGCCATCCCCGTCACCGCCGACTACCACTATGGGACCACCTCGCGCCAGGCCGCGTATCTGCTGTTCGACGACAACTACTTGAACGCGGATCGCGCCAAGGTCGTGGCGATCTGGTACTTCACCCCGCCCTCCAAATCCGATGGCAAACCCACCTGGGACGTTCCCACGCAAAGCCCCATGCTGGGGGACAAGGGCATCGATCCGGTTTCAGGCCTGCCCTACGTGGCCATCAACGCGACCTCGGTATCCTCCGCGCCCTATAGCCCCAGCACCGAGCCGTTCGAGATGGTGAAGAACACCATGTACTACGTCGGCGACAACGAAGTGGCCTCGTACGTGCTGAAGGCCGACATGGGGACCGCGGACACCTCCGACGACAAGGTCATCAAGATCGACGCGGGCTGGCCCAACAGCGGCTACCAATACTGGAAGAACATGGAGCTGGTGGGGATAGACCCCCGGTCGGTCACCGACCTGTGGCTCACGCATGGCCACGCCGACCACTACGGCACGGCCGTCGAGCAGCTCAAGATGATGGACAACGCCGGCAAGACCATGGACGTCTGGGCGTCGAAAGAGGACGTGGCGGGCGTCAAGAGCGACCTGCAAGGCAACGCGTGGGACATCCCCGGCGCCCTGCCCGAATCGGAAACCGCCCTGCGTGCCCGCACCAACAAGTTCTACGACTACGACCGGTGGTACGACTTCGGCAACGTGAAGATCATGGTGATCTGGTCGCCCGGCCACACGCCGGGGTCCACCAACATGCTCTTTCGCGTGAAGAATCCGGCAGACGGCAAGTTCTACACCTTCGGCTATCACGGCGGGTATGGCTTCAACGGCCTGAACTCCCCGACTGCCGCCAACGGTTGGCGCCGCCTGTCCTTCCAGCACGGCTTCAGCTACCTGCAGAGCACCGTCGAAGTGGATTTCGTGGCGCCGCAGCATACCAATCAGTATCCCATCGTCGAGGTCTACCAGGCGCTCAAGGCCTACAACCGGGATCCGGCCAACGCCGGAAAGCAACTCACGATGATGGAGGCGATGACCTCCAGGGTCTACGATGCGCCGGTCCTGGGCGGCAGCAAGATCACGAGCGAATTCGCCAACCAATTGGAGAAACGTCGCTCGGTGGCCTCGTACCGGGCCAGCGATGAAGCCAACCGCTCGTACAAGAGCATAGAGACCTCGGGCCCCTTCAAGCCTGGCCGGGAAGCGGGCCTGGCCAACGTCCGGGCGACACTGCTTGACGAAGGGAAAATCATCCAGGGCTTCGTCGGCGCCCAGAACAAGAACCCATCGATCCCGCTGCTGGCCAATGGCATCGTGATCCCGACGGACAGCTACGTGAACGACCCTGGCGGCTTCTACGTCCAGGTTGCAGTCGACGTGCAGGACAGCACATACAAGGGCTACATCCCCCCAGGATACAAGCAGGCAAGTCCGGGTATGGGCACCGAGATCACCTATGACGGCGGTCCGGTCGAATCGGTGCATGCGGCCACGGGTACCTTCCACCCGCCCGAGTACCTGCGGACCCAGCGCCTGAACAGCCTGGCCGAGGCACAAGCCGTCCTGGCCAGGGTCGCCAAGGGCCGGACAGTCACGCTGTCGCTTACGCCGGCGAGCGAGATCGTCGTGCCGGCCAACGTCGCCGATGCCTTCCGCTAAGGCCGTCGACGGGACAGGGCCACGGCCGCGAGAAACGGCCGTGCCCGCGCGCATGGCCGCGTGGCTGGTCCTGGGCGGATGGCTTGCCGTAGCGGCCGGGGGAGACATTCCCGGCGCGCGGCCCGGCGACGATGCCGCGGCGGCATACGAAATGGCACGCCATTACGGTGGCCTGACCGGCGCGGCGCTTGATCGCCAGAAGTCTTTCGGCTACATGAGCAAGGCTGCCGAGCTTGGGCACGGCCCTGCGCAGGTCGATCTTGCCTTCATGTACTACAACGGCAACGACCGCGTCTCCAAGGATCTTTCCCAGGCGTTCCGCCTGTTCCGCAAGGCGGCGGCGGGCGGATCGGTGATCGCGCAATGCATGCTGGGCGATTTCTATGGGCAGGGACTGGGAGGCACTCCGCGGGACGACAAGGAAGCATTCAAGTGGCATCGGTTGGCCGCCTCCGGGAATGACCGCTGCTCCCCCAAGTCCCAGTACGCCCTGTACCAGGCCTATGCGGCGGGCCGGGGAGTCGCCAGGGATACGCGTACAGCGGTCGCCTGGCTGGAACGCGCGGCCCAGGCGGGCAACCCGGTGGCCCAGGCCAGGCTGGGACGGGCCTACCTCGAAGGTGACCTCGTTCCCATCGACCTTGAACAGGGCAAGGCATGGCTGAAGAAATCACGCGAAGGCGTCGCCCCTCACGATGATGAAGAGGAAGGCGCTCACGACCATTAGGGCCTGTTCACGCCAGATTGGCGCCCGCCGGAACGGTCGGCATGCGATTGACCTCCACGGTGACGTGGACCAGTTCCTCGTGGATGGCCAAGGCTTCCCGGAAATAGGAAGGCGTGGCCGGCGTATCGGTCACGATACCCAGGATGCAGGCATACTTGCCCTTGCCGACCCGCCAGACGTGGAGATCCGTGATCGTCGCCTTGAACGGGCAGGCCGCGACCACCTCGCGGATCTCGGCCACGACGGGCGCATCCATTTCCGCATCGAGCAGGACTTTTCCCGAGGCCCGCAGCAGGCCGTACGCCCAGACGGCGACCAGGCCGGCGCCGACGATGCCCATGACCGGATCCAGCCAGGCCGCCCCCCATAGCTTGCCGCCGAACAGCGCGATGATGGCCAGCACCGACGTGGCGGCATCGGCCACGACGTGCAGGTAGGCCGAACGCAGGTTCAGGTCGCTGCCGTGCTCGTGGTCGTGGTCATGCCCATGATGATGATCATGTCCGTGGCCGTGGTCGTGTCCGTGATGCCCGTCCTTCAACAGCCACGCGCAGGCGAGATTGACGAGCAGGCCGACGGCCGCGATGGCGATGGCTTGATCGTAGTGGATCGTCGCGGGGGACATCAGCCGCTGGACGGATTCGTAGAGCATCAGCGCGGCCACGCCGGCCAGGAACAGCGCGCTCGTATAACCGCCCAGCACTTCGATCTTCCAGGTCCCGAACGCAAAGCGTCCGTCGTTCGCGTAGCGCCGTGCCGCGCCGTAGGCCAGCACCGCCAGGCCCAGCGCCAGGGCGTGGGAACTCATGTGCCACCCGTCGGCCAGCAACGCCATCGAATTGAACATGTAGCCGCCCACGATCTCGGCGACCATCATCGCCGCCGTGAGCAGCACCGCCCGGCGGGTGTTGCGTTCGGCCAGGGGGTTGCCTTCGTCGAAGACGTGACTGTGGGTCCAATCCTGGGAAATGAGGGATGTCGACATGATGCGGCCCGTTCCGGTGTATCGTGTATATACTATACCCCAGTATAGTTCCAATCAATGAAAGGCGGCGGCCATCCATGGCACACACCCTCCACAATCAGAAGCAGCTCCTGACGCGCGTGCGCCGGATCAAGGGACAGGCCGCGGCCCTGGAGACCGCCCTCACCCAGGAAGCCGGCTGCGTGGCGATCCTGCAGCAGATCGCCGCGATACGTGGCGCGGTGAACGGGCTGATGGCCGAGGTGCTGGAAGGGCACATCCGCGAACACCTGGGCCGCGCCGACGTACCCGCCGACGTCCGCGCGGCCGACCTGGAAGAAGTCGTGGCCGCCGTGCGGTCCTACATGAAGTGACGCCTGGACACGCGCCATGATCAAGCGGATGAAGCAATGGGCCCGGCGCATCAAGCAGGACGTCGTCGCGGTCTGGCTGGCGGCCCGGGATCCCCGCACCCCCTGGATGGCCAAGGTGCTCGCCCTGCTGGTGGCCGCCTATGCGGTCTCCCCCATCGACCTCATTCCCGACTTCATCCCCGTGCTGGGATACCTGGACGACCTCATCATCGTCCCGCTCGGCATCCTGCTGGTGGTGCGCCTCATCCCCGCCGGCCTGATGGCCGAATTCAGGCGGTCGGCCGCGGACATGTCGAGCCGGCCGGTCAGCCGGGTGGCCGCGGCCGTGTTCATCGCGGTTTGGATACTCGCCGCGGCGCTACTCCTGTTAGTCTTCTTCCAGAAGGCGGCATCCGCCTGACTCGACAAGGAGACCCGGTGGGCAATACGTTCGACATCGACGCGTACCTGGCACGGCTCGGATACCAGGGCTCCACGGCCCCTTCCCTCGCGACGCTGGACGCGCTGACCAGCGCCCACTCGCAATCCATTCCGTTCGAGAACCTGGACGTGCTGCTGCGCCGGCCCATCCACCTCGAACCCCAGCGCCTGTACGACAAGCTCGTCACCGCGCGCCGCGGCGGCTATTGCTTCGAGCTGAACGGCCTGTTCCTGGAACTGCTCGCGCAGTTGGGCTTTGCCGCGCGCCCCCTGGCGGCGCGAGTGCGCCTGGGCACGACCGATCGCAGCATCATGGTTCAACGCACGCACCTGACGCTGGCGGTGACCCTGGACGGGCAGGACTGGATCACCGATGTCGGCGTCGGCGCGACCTCGCTCACGCGCGCCCTGCGCCTGGAGGATGGCCTGATCCAGGCCACGTCCCACGACGAGCGGCGCCTGGTGCGCGAGGACGGCAGGTGGTACCACCAGGTGCAGCATGCCGGCCAGTGGGTCGACGTCTACGAGTTCACCGGCGAGGACATGCCCATGGTCGACCGCGAGGTGGCGAACTGGTACACCAGCACGCATCCCGCTTCGCACTTCCTGCAAGGACTCACAGCGGCGCGTGTACTGCCCAAGGGTCGCCGGGTGACCTTGTCCGGCAAGGTCCTGAAATTCCGCGCGGCCGACGGCCATGCCCGGGAACAGGAACTGGACGGCCCGCAGGCGCTCCAGGCGGCGCTGCGTGAACATTTCGGGATCGATCTGCCCATCGACGCGCTGCGGACGATCCCGCTGGAAGTCACCCCGCCTTCGCCTCGAACGGATTGAAAACCTCCACCCCAAAGGGAGCGAAATCGCCGGCGTTGCGTGTCACCACTACCAGTTGGTGCTGCTGCGCGGTGGCAGCAATCATCGCATCCTCATACAGCGTGTCGGAGCGCCGGTGCATCAGTCGCGCCCAGCGCCTGAAGGTTTCCGCATCCATGGGCAGGACGTTGTACGAGGCAGCCACCAGATCGGCCCAGCGAGCGATTTCGTCGGCCTTGTCCGGATCCTGGTCGCGCGTCAGTTCGATGCCGGCCTCAATCTCTCCCAACGTGACCGCAGACAGATAAAGGTCGCCATCGGCAATGGACCGGAGCCAGGCGACGACGGCGCCATGCGGGCGCGGCCGTCGCAATTCGGAAATGACGTTAGTGTCCAGCAGATACATGCGGCGCGCTCAGCGAATAGGCGCAATGCGTCGGCGCCGTGCCGCCCCACGTGGCGGCACGAGGCATTCCGTACGTGCGGTATCCGAAAGCAGCAGTTCCTTCAACGACGGCTTGGCCGCTGCACGCAGGCGTTTCCATTCGGCGGCGGGGACGAGCACCGCGGCTTCGGCTCCACGCTTGGTCACCATCTGCGGTCCCTCCGAGAGACACGCCTCAAGAAACTCGCTGAAGCGCGCCTTTGCGTCCTGTATGGCCCAGCTTTTCATGATGCAGCACCCCATAAAAGACTAGTCATCTGACTAGTTTACAACTTGACTCCATCTCCTACAATCGATCCGTGGCAATCTGTCTCATACTCGCTGGTAGTCGACAGCCCTCACTACAATGCCATATTTGGCAGGGACAGCACTCCGCTTTCCAGTAGAACCTGGTCAAAGTTGTCCATTGCTCTCATCCAGCGCCTCACGAACTTATTGATTTTTAATGAAAGAATCGGATACCAGCGCACACACCCCCATGATGCAGCAGTATCTCCGCCTGAAGGCCGAAGCCGGCCCTCTGCTGCTGTTCTACCGCATGGGCGATTTCTACGAGCTGTTCTACGACGACGCGGAAAAGGCCTCGCGTCTGTTGAACCTGACGCTCACCACCCGCGGCGCCTCCAATGGCGTGCCCATACGGATGGCGGGCGTGCCGTTCCATGCCGTCGAACAATACCTGGGCAGGCTGGTCAAGCTGGGCGAATCGGTCGCGATCTGCGAGCAGATCGGCGATCCCGCCACGTCCAAGGGACCGGTGGAACGCCGGATCGTCCGCATCGTGACGCCCGGCACGCTGACCGACGAGGCCCTGCTTCCGGCCAAGGCCGACCGCGCCGTCGCCGCGGTCCAGCCGGGCAACGGCAAGACCGGCCGCGTGGGCATCGCCTGGCTGAACCTGGCCAGCGGTGAATTCCGATTGACCGAATGCGCACCGGCCCTGCTGGCGAGCGAGCTGCACCGCATCGCGCCGGCGGAAGTGATCCTGGCAGAAGGCCAGCCGCTGCCGGTCGATTTCAGCGCCCCCATCAGCCCGGTTCCGGTCTGGCACTTCGAAACCAGCGGTGCCCGCCAGCAATTGCTGAACCACTTCGGCACGGACTCGCTGGCCGGATTCGACGTCGAGGACATGCCCGAGGCGATCTGCGCTGCCGGCGCGCTGTTGCGCTATGTCTCGAACACGCAGTCCCAGGCGCTGGCGCACGTGCAGCAGCTGACCGCCGATCGCGCCAGCCAGTACGTGCTGCTCGATCCCGTCACCCGCCGCAACCTGGAGTTGACCGAAACCCTGCGCGGCGAAGAGTCCCCCACGCTGTTCTCGGTGCTGGACCACTGCCAGACGCCCATGGGCAGCCGGCTGCTGCGCCGCTGGCTGCACCACCCGCTGCGCGACAACGCCCCTGCGGCGGCCCGCCTGCGCGCCATCGAGACCTTGCTCGATGGCGGCGATCCGCGCCTGCTGCAGGACGCGCTGGCGCCGCTTCCCGATGTGGAGCGCATCTCCGCGCGGGTGGCCCTGCGCTCGGTGCGGCCGCGGGAGCTGGCCAGCCTGCGCGATGCGCTGGCGCTGCTGCCTGGGCTGCACGCCATGGTACTGCGCCTGGCCGGCGAAGGCTCGATGCTGTCGGCCGATCCCCAGGCGCGGCTGCCCGAACTGGCAGCCCAGCTCGCGCCCGATCCCGCCATCGGCGAGCTGCTGGCGCGCGCCATCGCCGCCGAACCAGGCGTCAATGTGCGCGACGGCGGCGTGCTCGCCGCAGGCTTCGATGCCGAGCTGGACGAACTGCGCGCGCTGGAATCGCACAGCGGCGACTTCCTGGTGCAATTGGAGAAACGCGAGCGGGAACGCACGGGCATCGCCAACCTGCGCGTGGAGTTCAACCGGGTGCACGGTTTTTTCATCGAGGTCACGCGCGGCCAGACCGACAAGGTCCCCGACGACTACCGCCGCCGCCAGACGCTCAAGAACGCCGAACGCTACATCACTCCCGAACTCAAGACCTGGGAAGACAAGATCCTGTCCGCCCAGGACCGCGCGCTGGCGCGCGAGAAATGGCTGTACGAGCAATTGCTGGACACGCTGGCGCCGCACGTGCGCGCGCTGACGCGAGCGGCCGCGGCGCTGGCCGAGATCGACGTGCTGGCCGCCCTCGCCTTCCATGCCCGCAACAACGACTGGGTCGCGCCCGAGCTGCTGGATACGGCCGAGATCCATATCGAACAGGGCCGCCATCCGGTCGTGGAACGGGTCATCGAGCGCTTCACGCCCAACGATTGCCGGCTGGCGCAGACCCGGCGCATGCTGCTGATCACCGGTCCCAACATGGGCGGTAAATCGACCTACATGCGGCAGACCGCGCTGATCGTGCTGCTGGCGCGCATCGGCAGCTTCGTGCCGGCGCGGGCTGCGCGCATCGGCCGCATCGATCGCATCTTCACCCGCATCGGCGCCGCCGACGATCTGGCGGGCGGACGCTCCACCTTCATGATGGAGATGATCGAGGCCGCCGCCATCCTGGCATCCAGCACGTCAGACAGCCTGGTGCTGATGGACGAGATCGGCCGCGGCACCTCGACCTACGACGGCCTTGCGCTGGCCTGGGCGATCGCCTTCCAGCTCGTATCGCAGAATCGCGCGCTGACCCTGTTCGCCACGCACTATTTCGAACTGACGCGCCTGCCCTCGGTACGCCCCGAGGTCGCCAACGTCCACCTGGCCGCGGCGGAGTCGCACAAGGGAATCGTGTTCCTGCACGAGGTGCGCGAAGGCCCCGCCAGCCGCAGCTACGGCATCCAGGTCGCGCAGCGCGCGGGCATTCCCGCCGCGGTCGTGCGCATGGCGCGGCGCGAGCTGGAGAAGCTGGAGACGCAGGGAGCCCAGGTCCCGCAGATGGCGCTGTTCGCGCCGCCGCAAGACGAGGCGGCCCAGGCGCAGGAAATGGAGCAGGCACGGGATCACGCCATGGAGGCCGTGCGGGACGCACTCGATGGCATCGACCCGGACCGCCTCAGCCCGCGCGAGGCGCTGGATGAACTCTACCGGCTCAAGAGCCTGGCCCAGCCGCAATGACCGCCACGCCGCCACGCCCGCTTTCCTGGCCCCGCCTTCTGCTGGCGGCGGCACTGGCGTGCGCGTCCATGGCGCCGGCGGCGGCCGCCACCAACGCCGAATCGGGCTATGCGGCCCGCCATGGTTTTGCCTTCGCCCTGCTGGGCGGGGTGCCCGCGCATGACGGCGAGGAAGCGGCCGTTGCCCAGACGCTGGCGCAGTTCGGCACCGAGACCGACCTGGCCATCCATACCGGCAACATCAAGGGCCGCGACGAGCGCTGCGACGACAAGACCTATGCCCGCCGGCACGCGCTGCTGGACGGCAGTCCCGTCCCGCTGGTGCTGGTTCCGGGCGAAAACGACTGGGCCGAGTGCGACCGCCCCGCCGCCGGGCAGTTCGGGCCCGTCGAACGCCTGAACCGGCTGCGCGAGCTGTTCTTCGATCCGGACGATTCGCTGGGCATGCTCAAGCTGGACCTGCAGCGCCAGAGCGAGACCGCCCGCTTCCGCGGCTATCCCGAGAACGCGCGCTGGGAATACGGAGACGTACTGTTCGTCACGCTGAACATCCCGGGCAACCAGAACAATTACCGCACGGGAGCCGGGCGCAACGGCGAATACGAGGAAAGGATCCAGGCCGATGCCTCGTGGCTGCGGCAGGCCTTCGCCGCCGCCACGCGGCTCAAGGCGCGCGGCCTGGTCCTGGCCTTTTCCGCCGACCCGCATTTCGAGGGCCGGCACACCGTGGCCGGCGGCGTGGATCCCTACGCCACGCTCAAGACCGACCTGGCCCGGCTGGCCTCCAAATATGCCGGCCAGGTCCTGGTCGTGCACGGCGGCGGCACGTCGCCCGACCGGCATCGGCCCGGCCATGCCTTGGCGGATCACCCGGTCAAGTTCAACGGCAAGACCCTGCAGAACGTCGCGCGCGTCGCGATGCCGGCCGCCCCCGGGCCCGCTCATTGGCTCAAGGTGAGCGTGGAGCCGGGCAACCGGGATGTCTTCCGGATAGAAAACGCCAACACGGTGCTGCGCCCCCCGCAGCCCCGCTAACGCCGGACGCGGCGGCTCAATGCAGGGTGCCGGGATTGCGGCGGGCCTCGATCAGCGCGTCCAGGACATCGTCGCTCTCGTCCTCGCTGTCGGCGTACCCTTGCTCGATCTCCTCCTGGTCGGCCGGGCGGACCTCCAGCAGCTTGATCCGTACGCGCAGCGCCATGCCCGCGTAGGGATGGTTGGCATCGAGCACCACCTTGTCGTCGGTCAGGTCCGTGACGGAGAAGATCAGCGCGTTCTCGTCGCCCTCGCCGTCGTCGGGCTCGACCTCGGTTTCCTCGTCCCCGGTATCGCCAGGCACGCCTTCGAACTGCATGCCCACCTCGATCGGCTCCGGAAAGCGCGAACGCGGTTCGACCCGCAGCAGTTCCGGGTCGTAGTCGCCGAACGCGTCGCTCGGCTCGAGGTGGAAAGTCTGCTCGAAACCGGCGGTCTTGCCCTCCAGGCCGTCGTCCAGGCGGGGCAGCAGGCTGTCGAGCCCGCGATAGAGGAAGCTCACGGGGCCACCGCTGTCATCGAGCGCTTCCCCGTCCGTGCTCATGATCCAGAACTCGACCGTGACGACGGTATTCTCGCCGACGGCCAGGGACGGATCGCTGTTGGAAGCGGTCATAATCTTGGTTTCCCGTATACGTTGGATGGCCTTTCATTCTACAGGCTGGCCCCGCCCCTCCCGGACGCAAAGCATTCCCATGACCCCCGACCTTCCCACCCGCCTCCTGGGCGGCCTCTCGCCATCCCGGTTCATGCAGCGCCACTGGCAGCGCAAGCCGCTGTTGATACGCGGCGCCTTCGAGAATTTCCGGCCGCCGCTCTCCATCGCCCAGGTCAAGCGGCTGGCCCGCCGCGACGACGTCGAATCCCGGCTGGTGTGGCGCGAGCAAGGCGCGTGGCAGATGGAGCACGGCCCGTTCGGGCGGCTGCCCTCCGCGCGCGAACCGGAATGGACGCTGCTGGTCCAGGGCGTGAACCTGCACGACGACGCGGCGGCCAACCTGATGGCGCAGTTCCGCTTCATTCCCGATGCGCGGCTGGACGACGTGATGATCAGCGTCGCCACCGACCGCGGCGGCGTCGGTCCGCACTTCGACAGCTACGACGTGTTCCTGCTGCAGGCCAGCGGACGCCGGCGCTGGCGCATCGGCCGCCAGCGCGACCTGGAGCTGGATCCGGACGCGCCGCTCAAGGTGCTGCGCCGTTTCGAGCCCACCGAGGAGTTCGTGCTGGAAGCGGGCGACATGCTGTACCTGCCGCCCGCCTACGCCCACGACGGCATCGCCGAAGGCGACGACTGCATGACGATTTCCATCGGTTTCCGCTCGCCGTCGCTGGCCGAACTGGCGCGCGGCATGCTGGAGTTCGCGTCCGAATCTCTGACCGAGCGCCTGCCGTCGGCGCTGCGGGGCCACTACAAGGACGCCGGCCAGCCCGCGGCAAAGCAGCCCGCGGCCCTGCCCGAGGCCATGGTCGAGGCCGCGCTGGCCGCCGTATCGGCGGTGAAGTTCGACGCCGCGCTGGCCGCACGCTACCTGGGCCGCTGGTTGACCGAGCCCAAGCCGGAGGTCGTGTTCGATGCTCCCGACCCCGCGACGCTGCCCGACCTGGAAGCGGACTGGCCGTCATCGGGCGAGCTGGTGCTGGATCGCCGCACGCTGATGATCCACCGGGGACGGATGCTGTTCATCAACGGCGAAAAGGCCGAGGTCGATGCGACCCCGACCCTTCGTGGACTGGCGGACCTGCGCCGCCTGGCGTGCGTCTCGGCGAAGCCGGACGACGGCGAACGCGCGGCCCTGCAGGAGTGGCTGGAAGCGGGTTGGCTTCGCTACGACTCCTGAAGCCAGGGCCCGCCAATCTTGCCTACTTGCGCGCGGCCAGCGCGACGTTGATGCATTCCTCGTCCAGGTTGCCGCCCGGCGCGCCGCCGACGCCGATCGCGCCGATGGTGTCGTTGCCGACCTTGATGGGCACGCCGCCCGCCAGGATCAGGAAGTCGTTGATCGCCACCAGTTGGCGCGCGCCGGGGTTGTTCTCGATGGCATTGGCCAGCGCCGAGGTGGGAGCGCGCATCGTCAGCGAGGTATAGGCCTTGCGGCGCGAGGCATCGGCGGTGTGCGGGCCGGACAGGTCGGACCGCAGCATGGCCAGCACGTTGCCGCCGCGATCGACCACGGTGGCGGCGACCTGGTAGTTCTTGGCCGCGCAGGCTTGCACGGCGGCCTGGGCCAGCTCGGTGGCCTGGGACAGCGTCAGCGACGCGGGCGTTTGCGCGTAGGCGCTGGAACCGGCGCAGGCCGCCAGGACGAACAGGGTCTTGAGCAGACGGGACATCGTTTTTTCCTCCTGTGGAATCGACACCCGCAGTGTGCCGGCGCGCAGGCCGGCCGCCCATCGTGCCCGCTACGCACCGGCATCCGTAGCCCTACGGATGCCCTCCCGGTCCCGGCTCCTGGCTGGCCTGCGCCAGGCGGGCGAACTCGACCACCGACGTACTGCCTATCTTCTCGGAGATATGGGCGCGATGGGTCTCCACCGTGCGCGGAGACAGCTCCAGCGCCGCGGCGATCTCCTTGGTGGCATAGCCCTGCGCCACCAGCGCCAGGACCTGGCGCTCGCGCTCGGTCAGGCGCGCGAGCAAGGCGCGCTGCTCGTCCTGCTCGCGATAGCGGGCCAGCGCGGCAAAGGCGGCGTTGATCGCCTCCATCAGCACGTGCTCGTCCACCGGCTTGCTCAGGAAATCCACCGCCCCCGCCTTGAAGGCTCGCCGGCATGCCTGCATGTCGCCATGGCCGGTCAGCAGGACGATGGGCCAGCCGCAACCCGACTCCTGGAGCTTCTGCTGCAGTTGCAGGCCCGTGATGGCCGGCATGCGCAAGTCCAGCACGATGCAGCCCGGCTCCAGCTCCGGCTGGCGGGACAAGAAATCCAGCGGATGGGCGAAGGTCTCCACGCGCAGGCCATACGTGGACAGCAACAGCGCCACCGCGTCGCGCACGGCGCGGTCGTCGTCGACCAGATAGACGGGGGGTTGGGAGGTCACGCCGTGGGCTCCTGTGGGGTTCGCCGGTCCCTGGCCAGCGGCAGCAGCACGGTGAACCGGGCACCGCCCTGGGGCCGGTTGGCCGCCGAGATGCTGCCGTCGAAATGGTGGACGATGCTCTCGCAAATGGCCAGGCCCAGCCCCATGCCGTCCGCCTTGTCGGAACGGAAGGGCTCGAAGACGTGCGGCAGCATGTCCGGCGCCACGCCCGGGCCGTCGTCGCTGACCACGATGCGGGCCATGCCCTCGCTCTCGTCGAGGCTCAGCACGATGCGCCGCCTCTCCAGCGGAACCACGGCCAGCGCATCGGCGGCGTTGCGGATCAGGTTGTACATGACCTGCCCCGCCTGCACCCGGTCCACCCACGCGACGGGCGCCGGCTGGGTCGCCTGCGTTTCAAGCCGCACGCCGCGGGCCGACAGGTCCGCTCCCATCAGCGCCACCATGTCGGCCGCCACCTCGCCCAGGTCGCAAGCCTGCGCCGCCGGCGGGTGGGCGCCGACGTAAGCGCGCATGCGGGCCAGGATGTCCGCGGCCCGGCGGGCCTGCTGCACGTTGGCTTCCAGCACGCGGCGCATGGCGTCCGGCTCCGTGCCGGGCAGGCCGGCAAGGCGCAGCGCGGCCTGGCTCTGGCTGAGCAGCGCGGTCAGCGGCTGGTTCAGCTCGTGCGCGATTCCCGAGGCCATTTCTCCCATCGCATTGACCCTCGCCGCGTGCGCCAGGGTGGCTTCCTGCTTGCTCAGCCGACCGGCCTGGCGGGCCCTCTCGGCATCGCCCCGTGCCTGCACGGCACGGAGCCGCTGCACGGCCAGCAAGGCCGCCAGCGCCAGCAGCGCCAGGGACACCAGGACCAACAGGGCCAGCGGCCGGCCCAGTGCCAGGTCGCCCCACCCCGGATGGCGGGACAGCCGCAGCATGATGGGCTGGCCGGCGTTTTCCAGCATGCGTACCGCCGCCATGGCGGGCGGATGCAGCCCCTTCCGTGGCGGGGCCGCGCCATGGTCGATCCCGGCCGCCGCCCCGTCCAGGCGCAGGGCCAGCCGCGTCCCTATGGGCAATTCATCGGCCGCGACCAGCTCGGCCAGGTCCACGGTCAGCACCAGCGCCAGTTGACCCGCCGCGGGGGGCAATCGCTTGACCAGCAGATAGCGGGGCTGGCCCGGCTCCGGCACCGTGCTGACCGGCCGCCCCGGCTGGGCCGCGGCGATCACCGCGCCCAGGCGTTGCGGCTCCAGGGGCGGGAGGCCCGACCGGCGGCTGGACACCAGCGTGCGCCAGCCAGCCTGGGACGACGGTTGTTCCCAACCGATCAGGTCCACTCCTTCGATGCGTGGATAGAAAGCGCGGATGGCGCCCGCCACCTGCCCGATCTCCTCGAGCAGGATACGGTCCGATCGCTGCGCCAGCGCCGCCATGCTGGTCAGGTGGGCGTCGTGCTGCGCGATACGCTGCGACACGAGCCCGGCCACGGCGTCGGCCGCGCCGTCCAGGTCCGCGCGCAACCGGTCCAGCGCCTGGCGATACAGCACGACGGCTCCGGCCAGCACCAGCACCAGCCAGGCCCCCGCCAGGACCACGGCCATCGCGGATTGACGTTTCATCATGGGTGCAGATAGTACTTGCAGGCGCCCCGCCACGCTCGCCTCCCGCTCGGAATTCCCATGCCGGCAGGCATATCGGAGACTGGCGATCTATAATTCGATCCATGGCGATATTCTTCGCCCATTCAGTCTTCCGCCATGGATCTCGACGCCACCATCAAGGCGCTGGCGCATCCGGTGCGACGCGACATTCTGCAGTGGCTCAAGGAGCCCGAACGCCATTTCGCGGGGCAGGAACACCCGCTCGAAGTCGGTGTCTGCGCCGGAATGTTCGAACGTTGCGGCCTGTCCCAGTCGACCGTTTCCGCCCACCTGGCCACCCTGCAGCGCGCCGGTCTCGTCACGACCCGGCGCATCGGGCAATGGGTGTTCTACAAGCGCAATGAAGAAGCCATCGCCACGCTGCTCGATCAGTTGCGCAAGCTCTGACTGCGCGGGAAATTCCCGGCGCGGCGGGTCGAAATGTTGCGTCAAAAACCACAAACCGAAACCCTTGCGCACATTATTGACCAATCGGATACACAAATTGCTTACGCAAATCTTACTTCCAGCTTCCACCATGGAAAATACCTAGAGACGCTGATAGAATTTACCCGTGCTCGAATAACGGCAGACACAGCAGCCCTTGTTTGGGTAATAACGGGAAATAGCGCTATTTCTGGTTTGTGTATTACGACTGACACCTCAAAGGAAAAGAGATCATGAAGAAGACCCTGCTCCTGGCCTCGCTGCTGGCAATCGCTCTGTCGGCTTGCGGCAAGAAGGAAGAAACCGCTCCGGCCCCCGCCGAGTCGACCCCTCCCGCCGCCACCACCCCGGCTGAGCCCGCCCCCGCCCCGGCCGAACCCGCTGCTCCGGCTCCCGCCGAGCCCGCCGCTCCGGCCGACCAGGCCCCTGCCGCCCCGGCTCCCGCCCAGCAGCAGTAAGTCGAATGCGGAAACCCGGCCGGCCCCGCCGGCTCCGGGTTCCTGCCAATCGACGGCCGCATGCGCGGCCAAGAAAAAGCCCGTAGTTATGAACTGCGGGCTTTTCTCATTGACTCAGCGTCACCCAATCGAACCCGGTGTCCTGGTCCGCCACGCCGATCTCCTGGGGCTGCCAACCCAATATCGGCGCAAGCGCCGAGCGCGCCAGTTCCGGCACATTGTTTTTCTTGCTCAGATGCGCCGCGTGCAGGAACTTCAGGCGCGACCGGTCCATCACGCGCAGGATGTCGGCCGCCGCCGCATTCGACAGGTGGCCGTAGCGGCCGGCTATCCGGTATTTCAGCGAAACGGGGTAATCGCTGCGCGCCAGCATGTCCGGGCAATGATTGCATTCCAGCACCAAGGCATCGCAGCCGGACAGCGTCCGGTGAACGTGCGGCGTGCCCTCGCCCAGGTCCGTCAGCACGCCCAGCCGCCACTGGCCGTCGTCCAGCACATACTGCACCGGCTCGCGGGCGTCGTGGGGCACCGGAAACGGCTGCACGCGCAAGCCGCCGATGGCAAAGGCGGTGTGGCTGTCGCAGCAGACGGCGGTCATGCCTTCGGGGATGCGGGCGGCAACGGCCGCACGCGTGCCCGTGGTCAGATGCACCGGAATGCCATGGCGGCGGGCCAGGCGGAACACGCCGCCGATGTGGTCGCCATGCTCGTGCGTCACCAGGATGCCGTTCAGGGATGAAGGCTCGATGCCACGGCCGAGCAGGCGCCTTTCGACCTCCCTCAACCCGAACCCGCAATCGATCATGACGCGGGTCACCGACAGCCCTTCCCTGGCCTCGACGACGAGGGCATTGCCCTCGCTGCCGCTGCCAAGACTCGTATAGCGCATGAAGCCCACCTAGGAAATCCACCCCCGGGCGGCCTGCGACCGCTCCCCCTCCAGGGGGCGGCGCTGGCGGACCGGCAAAGCCGGATCCGCGGCGCCCTGGATCAGACGGGACTCATGGCCGACCCCAACCATTACTTCAGCTGGTTGGACAGGACGTTCAGGATACGCCGGCCGGTGGCGGTGTTCTCGGGCGCCCCCTGCGCGTTCAGCACGGTGACCTGGGTACGGTCATTGGAGGTGACCAGTTTCACGCGGTACTGCGGACGGGTCTCGGGCTTGTCGCTGCCGCGTCCGAACAGGCGGCCGAAGAAGCCCGGCTTGCTGTCGGTGCTGGCCGCGTCGGTATCGACGTAGCGGACGTAGTAGACACCCTCGGCGCGGTTGCGGTCCTCGACGGTGAAGCCGCCACGGTCCAGGGCCAGGCCCACGCGGCGCCAGGCACGATCGAACGGCTCGGCGATCTGCAGGGCACCGGTGTCGCCCGAGCCGGTCACCAGTTGCGGCGCCGCGCCGGTGGCCACGGGCGCCGCATTGGTCACGGCCGCCTTGGCACGGTCGAAATCGGCGCCCAGGCGGACCATCAGGCGGCTCAGCATTTCTGCTTCCAGGCCCGGGTCGTTGGGACGCGAGGTCCAGGTGGTCTGGCTCTTCTCCGCGCCGGTCAGCACCTCGACCGCGCCGCGATGGCTGATGTAGATCTCGGTGCTGTTGCCCACGCGCTCGAGGCGGGTGCGGAACATGTCGCGTTCGCCGGTGGACCACAGCGAATCGAAGACCTTGCCGATGGTGTTGCGGATGAAGTCCTGCGGGATCTTCGCCCTGTTCTCGGCCCAATCGGTTTCCATCACGCCGGCCTGGGGCAGGTCTTCGCGCATCAGGAAGCCCAGGTCCTGCCAGAACTGGCGCACGACCGGATAGAGCTGCTCGGGCGAGCGATCGACGACCACCAGCCAGCGCTGGTCGCCATCGCGTTCCACGCGCATGTCCGAACGCTCGGGCAGCACGTTGCTGGCGGCCGGCTGCCGGGTTTCAGGCTGGGCCGTGGAGTAGCTGGAGAAGGTCGTGGTCGAGGGCGCCGGCGGCGTCGACCCGGAAGAGGTCTGGGAGGGGATCTGGAACCGGTTGTCGGTGGGAAGCTGCGTCAGGTCGGGAGGCACTTCCAGCTTGGCCGAGGGCGGCTTGGATGCGCTCTTGTAGTCGATGGACTCTTCCTTGCCCAGCAACTGGTTGACGCTGCTGCAACCCGCGAACAGCACGGACAGGGAAATCAGCGCCGGCAGGACCGCCACGCGCGGCAAACTCGTACGAACTGCATTCATTGATGGGTAACTCCTGAAGCCACCGCCGGCCCATGCGGGGTCCGGCGGGTCATGTCGGGGCGAAACATGGGGGGCGTGTGGGGTTCAGATCTCGACACCGGCCGCCTTGAGCGCCTCGCGCACCGCAGCGTGGTGCTGCGCGCCGAGTTCGGTCATGGGCAGGCGATATCCCAGCGCCGTGCGTCCCATCCGGGCCAGGGCCCACTTGACGGGAATGGGATTGGGTTCGAGGAAGAGGTTGCGGTTCAGCAGCGCCAGGCGCTGATTGATCCGGGCGGCCAGGCGGGCATCGCCGGCCAAGGCCGCCACGCAAAGCTCATGCATCAGGCGCGGCGTGACGTTCGCGGTGACCGAGATGTTGCCCCGGGCCCCCAGCAGCATCAGCGCCGCCGCCGTGGGATCGTCGCCGCTGTAGATCGCGAAACCCTCGGGTACCTGGCCAAGCAGCAACGCGCCCCGGCCGATATCGCCCGTGGCGTCCTTCAGGCCGACGATGCCGGGCACCTGCGCCAGGCGCACCGTGGTCTCGCCCGCCATGTCGCAGCCGGTGCGGCCCGGCACGTTGTACAGGATCATGGGCAGGTCGACCGCCTCGGCGATGGTCTTGAAGTGCCGGTACAGGCCTTCCTGCGTGGGACGGTTGTAGTAAGGCACCACGGACAGGCCGGCATCGGCGCCGACCTTCTTGGCCGCCTCGGTCAGCTCGATGGCTTCCGCCGTGGAGTTGGCGCCGGTACCGGCGATGACCGGCGCGCGGCCCGCCACGTGCTGGACGGCAAAGCGGATCAGTTCGACATGCTCGTCCACCGACACGGTCGGCGATTCGCCCGTCGTTCCCACCACCACGAAGCCATCGGTGCCCTCAGCCAGGTGCCAGTCGAGCAAAGCCCGGAAGGCCTCGAAATCGAGCTTCCCGTCTGGCTGCATCGGAGTGACGATTGCGACGATGCTGCCTTCAATAGGAGTGCGAGATGTGGTTGCCATACGCTGCCAGGGTGACCCGAAACGGGACGACGAAAAGGGAAATCAATGGAGTATACCGCCTGTAGAGGCTCGCTCCTACGCCGCGCGCGCCTCCCAGGAAACCGCGGATCCGGCTCCGCCGGTCCGCCGGTTTCGCCCCCTGGGGGGCGCGCGTCAGCGCGTAGGGGGGGGTCACAGAAACAATCGAACGATGGCGTCACCCAGGGCGAGCATGGGCTGGACCAGGAAGCCCAGCATGCCGGTCATCAGCAGCACGAGCAGGATCATCATGCCGTAGGGCTCGATCTTGGAGTATTTCCACGCCAGGCCGTGCGGCAGCAGGCTGAAGACGATGCGGCCGCCATCCAGTGGCGGAATGGGCAGGAGGTTCAGGGCCATCAGCATCAGGTTGACCTGTACGCCCGCCACCGCCATGGCGACGAAGAAGGTCTCGTCCACGCCGGACTGGACCATGAGCTTGAGCCCTACCGCCCAGATGATGGCCATGACGAGGTTGATGCCGGGGCCGGCGGCGGCCACCCACAGCATGTCCTGCTTGGGCCGGCGCAGGCGGCCGAAGTCGACGGGCACGGGCTTGGCCCAGCCGAACAGCAGGCCCGCCCCGCCCAGCAGCTTGCTGGTCAGCAGGATGACCGCCGGCACCAGCAGGGTGCCGATCGGATCGATGTGCTTGATCGGATTGAGCGTCACGCGCCCGGCCTGGGTGGCCGTATCGTCCCCGAACATGCGCGCCACGTATCCGTGGGCGGCCTCGTGCAGGGTAATGGCGAAGATCAACGGGATCGCATAGACCGCGATTGTCTGAATGATGGAATCCATCGCGGCATTGTAGCGGCAGAGCATGGCCGTCCGGCGACGGCCATGCGCTTTTCCGGACCGGGGATTACCCCGCGATGCCGAGGGTGGCGGGGTCGCCCCGGCCACGGCGCACGACCTCCGGCTCCGGGCCGGTCAGGTCCACCACGGTGGTCGGTTCGAAGGGACAGGCGCCCCCATCGACCACCGCCGCCAGTTCATGTTCGTAGCGCTCGCGTATCTGCTCGGCGTCGTTGAGCGGCTCGTCCTCGTTGGCGGGAATCAGCGTGCTGGACAACAGCGGCGCGCCCATTTCCTCCAGCAGGCACAGCGCGATCGGATGGTCCGGCACGCGTATGCCTATGGTCTTGCGCGAAGGGTGGGACAGCCGGCGCGGCACCTCGCGCGTGGCCTCGAGGATGAACGTCCAGGGGCCGGGCGTGGCGGCCTTCAGCAACCGGTATTGCTGGTTGTCGACGTGGGCGAACTGGCCGATCTCGGCCAGGTCACGGCACAGCACCGTCAGGTGGTGCCGCTCGTCCACGCCACGCAGGCGCCGAAGCGCCTCGGCGGCATGCTTGTCGTCCAGCGGCGCCACCAGGGCATAGCTGGAATCGGTGGGGATGGCCACCAGCCCGCCGGCGCGGATCAGCTGCACCGCCTGCTTGAGCAGGCGCAGTTGGGGATTCTGAGGATGAACCGAGAAAAACTGTGCCACGTCGACCGACCCTCGCAAACATCGACCACGCCCGGAAACCGTCCGGGCACCTTGTCGCCGGAGCCCGGCGGCTCAATCGGCTGCCAGCGCGCGCAGCTCGGCGGCCAGCTTGTCCAGCGCGGCATCGCGGCCGGCGGCATCCGCGAAGCGCGAGCCGCGCGCGACCACCGCGCCATCGACCTCCAGCACGTAGGAGTCGCCTTCCGCCCGGATCGCCTTGGCCGGGTCGGGCAGCGCGCGCAGCTGCTTGATGACCGCTCCGGCCGCCTGCGCGTCGGCATGGGCCTCGGACAGCAGCAGGTCCTGTCCGTCGGCCGCCAGGAAGCGGAAGCGGAAGCGCCCGTCATCGTCGCGGAAGCTGACGAAACGGGCCTGCTTGCCCGCCTTCTTCTTCGCGGGCTGCGCCGCCGGCGACGCACGCGGGGTGTCCAGCCCCACGGCGGCCCGCAGTTCGGCCAGGAACGGCCCGCCGATGGCGCGCGCCTTGCGGGCGCCTTCCAGCAGGATGTCCTCGATCTCGTCGGGACGGGCCATCAGGGTGTCGTAGCGCTCGCGCATGGGCCCGATTTCGCGCTCGATGCGTTCGTATAGCGCCTGCTTGGCGTCGCCCCAGCCCAGGCCGTCTTCCAGCGAACGCCGGAACGCGGCGGCCTCGCCCTCGTCGGCGAAGGCCCGGTAGATCGTGTAGAGCTGGGAGTTGTCCGGATCCTTGGGTTCGCCCGGCAGGCGCGAATCGGTCACGATGCGGCCGATGGCCTCGCGCAAATGCCTGGAGCCGCCCTCGAACAGGGGAATGGTGTTGTTGTAGCTCTTGGACATCTTGCGCCCGTCCAGGCCCGGCAGCGTGGCCACGGCCTCGTCGATCTGCACCTCGGGCAGCACGAACAGTTCGCGGCCGCCGCCGTACAGATGGCTGAATCGCTGGGCGATGTCGCGCGCCATCTCGATGTGCTGGATCTGGTCGCGGCCCACCGGCACGCGATGGGCGTTGAACAGCAGGATGTCGGCCGCCATCAGCACGGGATACGAGAACAATCCCATCGTCACGCCGGCGTCCGGGTCTTCGTTGTCGGCCACGTTCTGGTCCACCGCCGCCTTGTAGGCGTGGGCCCGGTTCATCAGGCCCTTGGCGGTGACGCAGGTCAGCAGCCAGCACAACTGGGGGATCTCGGGCAGGTCGGACTGCCGGTAGAAGGTGACGCGCCGGGGATCGAGGCCGGCGGCCAGCCAGGTCGCGGCGATCTGCAGGCGCGAGCGCTGCAGGCGGACGGGATCCTCGCACTTGATGAGCGCGTGATAGTCGGCCATGAAGAAGAAGGCATCGTTGTCGTCGTTGCGGCTGGCCAGGATGGCGGGGCGGATGGCCCCCACGTAGTTGCCCAGGTGGGGCGTGCCGGTGGTGGTGATGCCGGTGAGGATGCGGGTTCTCATGGGTCGAAGCGCGACGAGCGGGAAGATGGAACGTAGAGCCGCAGTGTACCTCCCGGGGCCATGGGATGCCCGGGCATGGCGGATAATGGCGGATTGCTTTTCATGTTCCCAGGACTGTCATGTCTTCGATCACGTTCACGCTGACGGGCGAGTTTGTGCCGTTGTGCGATTTGCTCAAGCTCACGGGGCTTGCCGACTCGGGAGGGGCGGGGAAGGCGCTGGTTGCGGCGGGGGTGGTGAAAGTGGATGGGAAGGTGGAATTGCGCAAGACGTGCAAGATACGGGCCGGCCAGGTCGTGGAAATGGACGGGGCGCGGATCCTGGTCCAGGGCTGATGACAGCGCCTGGACCGCCCCGCTCCGCTTCACCCGCTCAGTGCGCCTGTTCCCACGTATAGCCCGTGCCCACCTCGGCCACCAGCGGCACCTTCAGCTCGGCCACGTTGCACATCATCTCGGGCAGGCGGTGGGCGACGATTTCGCTTTCCTCGCGCGGAACTTCCAGGACGAGTTCGTCGTGCACCTGCATGACCAGGCGCGCGCCCAGCCGGTCGGCGTCCAGCCAGTCCTGCACGGCGACCATGGCCATCTTGATGAGGTCGGCGGCGGTGCCCTGCATGGGGGCGTTGATGGCGGCACGTTCGGCGGCCTGGCGGCGGGGGCCGCTGCCGCCGCGGATCTCGGGCAGCCACAGGCGGCGGCCGAAGACGGTTTCGACGTAGCCCCGCTCGCGCGCCTGTTCTCGGGTGTCGTCCATGTAGCGCGCCACGCCCGGGTAGCGGGCGAAATAGCGGTCGATGTAGTGCTTGGCGGCGTCGCGCGTGATGCCCAGGTTGCTGGCCAGGCCGAACGCGCTCATGCCGTAGATGAGGCCGAAGTTGATGACCTTGGCGTAGCGGCGCTGTTCGGCGTTGACCGCCTCGGGCTGGACGGCGAAGATCTCGGCCGCCGTGGCGCGGTGGATGTCCTCGCCGCGCGCGAAGGCCGACAGCAGGTTTTCGTCGCCGGAGATGTGGGCCATGATGCGCAGTTCGATCTGCGAGTAGTCGGCCGACATGATCAGATTGCCCGGCTCGGCCACGAAGGCCTCGCGCACGCGCCGCCCCTCGGGCGTGCGCACCGGGATGTTCTGCAGGTTGGGATCGCTGGAGGCCAGCCGGCCCGTGACCACGGCAGCCTGGGCGTAGCTGGTGTGCACGCGCCGGGTCCGGGCATTGATCATCTTGGGCAGCTTGTCGGTGTAGGTGGACTTGAGCTTGGCCAGGCCGCGGTAGCTCAGCAGCGCCTGCGGCAGCGGATAGTCCTCGGCCAGCTTGCTCAGCACGTCCTCGTCGGTGGACGGCGCGCCGCCCGCGGTCTTCTTGACCACCGGCAGCTGCAGCTTGCCGAACAGGATCTCGCCCAACTGCTTGGGCGAGTTCAGGTTGAACGGCTGGCCGGCCAGCTCGTAGGCGCGCTGCTCGAGCACCAGTAATTCCTGGCCGATGGCATGGCTCTGGCGGGCCAGTTCCTCGGGATCGATGCGCACGCCGTTGCGCTCGACGATGGTCAATACCCGCGACACGGGCAACTCGATGGCGTAGATGCGCGCCAGGCCGGCGTCGGCCTCGATGCGCGGGTACAGCGTGGCATGCAGCTGGAGCGTGTAATCGACATCCTCGCAGGCATACTGGGTGGCCACGTCGATGGCGACTTCGTCGAAGCAGAGCTGGTTGACGCCCTTGCCGCATACGTCGACGAAGGACAGGCCCTTGCGGCCCAGCCAGCGCTGCGACAGGTCGTCCAGCGACACGCTGCGGTGCGACTCCAGCACGTAGGCTTCGAGCATGGTGTCGTGCGCCACGCCGCGCAGCGCCACCCCGGCGTTGGCCAGGACGTGGGTGTCGTATTTGGCGTTGTGCAGCAGCTTGGGGGCGTCGGCGTTCTCCAGCCAGGGCGCCAGGCGCGCCAGCACTTCGTCCCTGGGCAATTGCTCGCCTGCGTCCGGGTGCCGATGGGCCAGCGGGATGTAGCAGGCCTCGCCCGGCCTGACCGCGATGGACAGGCCCACCAGCCGGGCCTCCATTTCCACCAGCGAATCGGTCTCGGTATCCAGGGCGACCAGCGGCGCCGCCTGGATGGCGGCCAGCCAGCGGTCGAAGGCGGCCCAGTCGCTGACCGTCTCGTAGTTCACCGTTTCCGGCGCGGCCGGAGCATCCGCCTGCACGCGTGAATCGCCCTCGGGAATGCGGGACTCGTCGCCCGTCAGTTCGCGCAGCCAGGTGCGAAAGCCGTAGCGTTCGTACATGACCTCGAGCTTCTCGCGGTCGGCCTCGCGCATGGTGAGCGCGTCCAGGTCGGGAATGTGGGCGCTCAGGTCGCAGTCGGTACGTATGGTGATCAGGGATCGGGTCAGTTCGAAATTCGGGATCGCCGTGCGCAGGTTGGCGCCCGCCACGCCCTTGACGGTGTCGGCCTGCGCCACCAGTTCCTCCAGCGTGCCATACTGGGAGAGCCATTTGGCCGCCGTCTTGGGTCCGACCTTCTCCACGCCGGGCACGTTGTCGACCGAATCGCCGATCAGCATCAGGTAGTCCACGATGCGCTCGGGCGGCACGCCGAACTTCTTCACCACCCCTTCGGCATCCAGCGTCTCGGCGGTCATGGTGTTGACCAGCGTCACGTGGTCGTTGACCAGTTGCGCCATGTCCTTGTCGCCGGTGGAAACGATGCTGTGTATGCCCTGCTGCGCCGCGCGCAGGGCCAGCGTGCCGATGACGTCGTCGGCCTCGATCCCTTCGATGGCGAAGACCGGCCAGCCCTGGGCCCGTATGGCCTCGACGATGGGCCCGACCTGGCGCGCCAGGTCTTCGGGCATGCTGGCCCGGGTGGCCTTGTACTCGGGATAGAGCTCGTCGCGGAAGGTCTTGCCCGGCGCATCGAAGATGCAGGCGAGGTAGTCTGCCTTATGATCGTTCAGTGCGCGGCGCAGCATGTTCAGCACGCCGTACAGCGCGCCGGTCGGTTCCCCTTGCGCGTTGCGCAGGTCCGGCAGGGCGTGGTATGCGCGATAGAGGTAGCTGGACCCGTCCACCAACAGCAACGTCTTGATCATGATCAAACACAGAGAAATCGAAATAGGCAAGGAAACCCACGACAGCGGGAACGCCCCGAAGAAACCCGGACGCATCCCCGGCCTGCGGGATGTGGTGAGCGTGGAACGCGCCACCGCCACCAAGGCACGGGAGTCATGGCATGTGCTGGGGATTATGTCAGAGTTCTTCGAGGCGTCCGAACGCCTGGCGCAGATCCGGCCGGCGGTCAGCATCTTCGGCAGCGCCCGCATCCCCGCCGGCGACCCTCGCTACGACATGGCCGAGCTGATCGCCCGCAAGCTGTCCGAGGCCGGTTTCTCCGTCATTTCGGGCGGCGGCCCGGGCATCATGGAGGCGGCCAACAAGGGCGCCTACGAGGGCCCCAGCCCCAGCGTCGGACTGAACATCGAACTGCCCCACGAGCAGTCGAACAACGCCTACCAGAACATAAGCCTGTTCTTCCGCCACTTCTTCCCGCGCAAGGTGGCCTTCGTCAAGTTCACGTCTGCGTACGTGGTGCTGCCGGGAGGCTACGGGACGCTGGACGAGCTGTTCGAGGCGCTGACGCTCGTGCAGACCAACAAGAGCCGGAAGATGCCCATCATCCTGGTCGGCTCCGAATACTGGCGGGGACTGGTGGACTGGATCCGCGCCCAGCCGCTGGCGCAAGGGCTGATCTCGCCCAACGATCCCGACCTGCTGCAGGTGATCGACGACCCCCAGGCCATCGTCGATGCCATCTTCGATTTCTACCAGCACGAGGGCTTCACCCAGTCCCCGGGCGAGCGCGAGCGGCTGCTGAACCTGTAGCACGCGCCACGGACGGGCCGGCGGCAGGGACGATGACGCTAGAATGCGGGGTAATCGTCGATACCCGCCCTCATCCCGCTTATCCATGGCCGTATTCACCCCCGTCACCGAAACGGATGCCCGCGCTCTGCTTGCCGACTACACGCTGGGCGAGTTGCGCGCCCTGCGCGGCATCCCTTCCGGCATCGAAAACACCAACTACTTCCTTACGACCAGCCAGGGCGAATACGTGCTGACCCTGTTCGAGCGCCTGACGCGCGAGCAGCTGCCGTTCTACATCGACCTGATGACCCATCTGGCCGAACACGGGATTCCCGTCCCCCACCCCCAGGCGACGCGCGACGGCCGCCGGCTGGCGGAGCTGAACGGCAAGCCTTGCACCATCGCCACCCTGCTGCCGGGCAAGTGCGAGATGTCGCCCCAGGCCGCCCACTGCGAGCAGGTCGGCGCCACGCTGGCCCGCATGCACCTGGCCGGACGCGACTTCCCGTCGGTGCAGCCCAACCTGCTCGGGCTTGCCTGGTGGCAGCAGACCGCGCCCGTCGTCGCCCCCTACCTGGATCCGGCCGCGGCGGCCATGCTGCGCGACGAAGTGGACGTCCAGACGGCGTTCGCGCAGACCGATGCCTGCCGCGCGCTGCCGCAGGGTCCCGCGCACTGCGACCTGTTCCGCGACAACGTCCTGTTCGCCGGCACGCGCGAGGCGCCCGTCCTGGGCGGTTTCATCGACTTCTACTTCGCCGGCTGCGACACCTGGCTGTTCGACCTGGCGGTGTGCGCCAACGATTGGTGCATCACCCACGCCAGCGGCGCATTCCGCCCCGAGCTTGCCCAGGCGCTGCTGGGCGCCTATGCCCGGGTCCGGCCGCTGACGGACGCCGAGCGCGCCTCGTGGCGCACCGTGCTGCGGGCCGCCGCGCTGCGCTTCTGGATGTCCCGCCTGCGCGACTTCCACCTGCCGCGTCCGGCGCAGACGCTGACCCCGCACGACCCCACCCATTTCGAACGCATCCTGCGCCTGCGGCGCGATGGCGACCTTTTTCCGCTTCCCTGAACCATGACACATGCTTCCGACCGGCACGCGCCGACGAGGACCCACGCACACATCCCGCATACGCAGGGAGGCCGCTGATGCAAGCCGCTTCCCTTGCACCCAGTGCCGGCTGGCAATGGGCGCGCGACGGACTCGCCCTGTTCCGCCTGCAGCCCATGGCGATGTTCACCTGGGCCTTGACCGTGGGCTTCATGGTCCTGGTGGCCAGTATCCTGGCCCCCATCGGCCCCTTGCTGTTCGTCGTCGGCATGCCGGCGATCACGGTCATGACCCTGGAGGCCTGCCGCGCCATCGAGCAGGGCCGCACCGTGCTGCCCCTGCGCCTGTTCCTGGTGCTCAAGGCTCCGGGCTTGTTCAAGAAGCTGCTGGCGATGGGTGCCCTGTACGTGGCCGCCGTGCTGGCCGCGGGCCTGGTCGCCTTCCTGCCCTTCGCCGACGGCCTGAGCGAGGCGATGTCCGGCCTGTCGTCGGATGACGTCGGCGGCGTCCTGGCCGCCATGCGTGCCCCCATCGCCCTGTTCGGCATCTTCTACGTCATCATCGCCGGGCTGTTCTGGCATGCGCCGGCGCTGGTCGCCTGGCACCGGCTGGGCATCCGCAAGGCCCTGTTCTTTTCCGGCATCGCCTGCTGGCGCAACAAGGGCGCGTTCCTGATGTACGGCGCGACCTGGCTGCTCGTGGTGCTGGCCCTGGAACTGGGCGGCGGCCTGCTCGAGGCCGTCGGCCTGTCGCCGACGATTTCCGGGCTGATCCAGATGCCTTTCAATTTCGTCGCCGCCGCGGTCCTGTATTGCAGTTTTTATCCTACTTACACCAGCGTATTCGGAGCGCCGCCCGCGCCGGGTTTCAGCAACGGTACGTAAGGGATTTTGTGGGTGATTTTCTCAGTGAAAACCCGGGACTTCGCCCACGCCGCCGGCATTTTCCGGTTCAATCCGGCAAACGCGGTTGACGGGCACAACGATAGCCCGTATAACGGCGGGGCATGATTTTCAAGAGTACGAGTTGCTGTACAAAATCGCTTACCACTGCGGTACGGTTGTTCATGGTCTCCATCCTTGATTGTCTTGCTTACATTCGTTTGGTTTTTTCATTTCAAGGATAAACACCATGGAAACCGGTACCGTCAAATGGTTCAACGACGCCAAGGGTTTTGGCTTCATCACGGCTGATTCGGGCGGCGACGACCTGTTCGCCCACTTCTCCGAAATCCGTGTGGACGGATTCAAGACCCTGCAGGAAAACCAGAAGGTTCGTTTCGAAGTCACCGTTGGCCCCAAGGGCCGCCAGGCTTCCAACATCCAGCCCGTATAAGCTATAATCAGCTTATCCGCCGAAACCCCCGCTTGCGGGGGTTTTTGTTTTTGCCTGGAAGAAAAGCTCCCGCCAGGGGGCCATCCCCAGCTTCCGCGACACGGCAAACCCAAACCCAGGCGGCAGCCATTACGCCCCGGCCTTGCAACGGCTTCGGCGTTTCACCGCGAACTTCCCCGTCATCGATGGCGCCTCGCGCCACCTTGCCGCATGCCATGGCGTCGCCATGGCCGAAGCTCGCATTTATGCATTCGCATGCACAGGAGGAATTGACCATGGCGAATAAGGAAGAACTGATCGAAATGGAAGGCATCGTTGCCGAAGTGCTGCCCTCGACCAGCTTTCGCGTCACGCTGGAAAACGGCATGGAGGTTGCCGCCTACGCATCGGGCAAAATGCGCAAGCACCGCATCCGTATTCTGGCCGGCGACCGGGTCACGATGGAACTGTCTCCATACGACCTGACCAAGGGGCGCATCAGCTTCCGCCACAAGGACGGCCCGTCGCCCACCCCCGGCCACCGCCCGCAGCGGCGCAACTGACATGCCGCGACAGGCGTGCCGCCGCAAAGCCTGAAGCTGCTCAGACCGGATCGAGCTTGGCCATGGCGAGCGCCAGCGTCTTGGTTCCCACGCCGCCGAAATTGACCTGGACCTGGGCATCCTGGCCACTGCCCATGAGGCTGACGATGACCCCCTCGCCGAACTTCGGGTGCGCCACGCTCTGGCCCACCTTGAAGGTGCGCCCGTTGACCTCGACCCCGGCATCGGACGTGCGGCGGCTCGAATAGCCCTCGGACGAGCCCACATAGGGCGCGTCCTTGGCCGGCCGCGAAAAGCCGCCGCGCTCGGACTCGTCGCCCCAGGCGGCGCGTCCCCAGCCCCCGGCGGTATCCACCGCCTTGGCCCGGCCGTTGCGCGGCGTCAGCCACTTCAGCGACTCCTCGGGCACCTCGCTCAGGAACCGGGACCGCATGTTGTAGCGCGTCTGGCCATGCAGCATGCGCGTCTGCGAGAAGCTCAGGTACAGGCGCTCGCGGGCGCGCGTGACCGCCACGTACATCAGCCGCCGCTCTTCTTCCAGCCCGGATTGCTCCAGGACGCTGTTCTCGTGCGGGAACAGCCCTTCCTCCAGCCCGGTGATGAAGACCGCCTCGAACTCCAGCCCCTTGGCGGCGTGCACGGTCATGAGCTGGACCGCATCCTGCCCTTCGCTGGCCTGGTTGTCGCCGGCCTCCAGCGCCGCATGCGACAGGAAGGCCGCCAGCGGGGACGGCAGTTCGACGCCGGACTCGGGCAGCGTCTGCGCCAAGGCGCCGGCATCGGCCAGGCCATAGCCGTCCTCGGCGGCGAAGGCGGCCGCCGCGTTGACCAGTTCCCGCAGGTTCTCGATGCGCTCGGCGCCTTCTTTTTCCTGCAGGTAGTGCTGGATCAGGCCGCTGGCCTCGATCACGTGGTCCACGATCTCGTGCAGCGGCAGATTCTGCGTCTCGAAGCGCATGCGGTCGACCAGGCTCGCGAACAGGGCCAGATTGTTGCCGCCCCGGCCGGGCACCTGGCTGACCGCCGAATACAGGCTGCAATTGTGCAGGCGGGCGATGTCGGCCTGCTGCTCGAGCGTGCGGGCGCCAATGCCTCGTGCCGGGAAATTCACCACGCGCATCCAGGCGGTGTCGTCGTGCGGGTTCTCCATCAGGCGCAGGTAGGCCAGCGCGTGCTTGACCTCCTGGCGCTCGAAGAAGCGCAGGCCGCCATAGACCTTGTACGGGATGCCCGACGAGAACAGCGCATGTTCCAGCACCCGCGACTGGGCGTTGCTGCGGTACAGGATGGCGATCTCGCGGCGCAGCCTGCCCTCGCCCACCAGCGAGCGGATCTCCTCGATCACCCACTGGGCTTCCTGGGTGTCGGACAGCGCCTCGTACACGCGGATGGGCTCGCCATGCCCCTGGTCGGTCCACAGGTTCTTGCCCAGGCGGCCGGAGTTGTTGCGGATCAGGGTGTTGGCCGCATCCAGGATATGTCCGTGCGACCGGTAGTTCTGCTCGAGCCGGATGACCCGCTCGTGGGCGTATTCCCGCTCGAATTCCGCCATGTTGCCGACGTTGGCGCCGCGGAACGCATAGATCGACTGGTCGTCGTCGCCCACGGCGAACAGGGCCGCGCCGCCGCCTGCCAGCAGCTTGAGCCAGCGATACTGCAGCCGGTTGGTATCCTGGAACTCGTCCACCAGGATGTGGCGGAAGCGGTGCTGGTAGTGCTCGCGAATGGGCGCGTTATGGGTCAGCAGCTCGTAGCAGCGCAGCAACAATTCGGGGAAGTCGACCACTCCCTCGCGCTGGCACTGGGCATCGTACATGCCGTAGAGCTCCACCATCTGCCGGTTGAAGCTGTCGTAGGCCTCGACCTCGGTGTGGCGCAGCCCCTCTTCCTTGGCGGCGTTGATGAAGTGCTGCACCTGGCGCGGCGGGTATTTCTCGTCGTCCACGCCCGCGCCCTTGAGCAGCCGCTTGATGGCCGACAACTGGTCGGCCGTGTCCAGGATCTGGAAGGTCTGAGGCAGCCCGGCATCGCGGTAATGCGCGCGCAGCATGCGGTTGCACAGGCCGTGGAAGGTGCCTATCCACATGCCGCGGGTGTTGATGGGCAGCAGCGCGCTGATGCGGGTCAGCATCTCGCGCGCGGCCTTGTTGGTGAAGGTGACCGCCATCAGCCCGTGCGGGCTGACCTGGCCGGTCTGGATCAGCCAGGCCATGCGCGTGGTCAACACCCGGGTCTTGCCGCTGCCGGCGCCAGCCAGCACCAGGGCGTGGCGCGGTTCGATCGTGACGGCGGCGTGTTGGGGGGGGTTGAGATTGTCGAGCAGGGACATGGGCGCAATGCTGGGAATGAGAGAGTGCGGCAGGCAGTCTAGCACCGCTGGCCCAGGAGGGCCCCGCCTGCTTCTATAATGAGGGGTTTAGCCGGCCGGCTGCCCCGCGCGAGCCGGCCCAGGCCCGCGGCCATGGCGTCATCGCCGCGCCAGAATACCCTAGACCAGCCCGGAACCCATGCAGGAACGCTACGCTCCCAACGAGATCGAATCCGCCGCCCAGAAGCACTGGGAAGCGACCAACGCCTACCTGACGGTAGAACACGCGAAGAACCCCGACGGCTCGGAAAAGCCCAAGTTCTACGCCTGCTCGATGCTGCCCTATCCCAGCGGCAAGCTGCACATGGGCCACGTGCGCAACTACACGATCAACGACGCCATGTACCGGCAGTTGCGCATGAAGGGCTACAACGTCCTGATGCCCATGGGCTGGGACGCCTTCGGCATGCCGGCCGAGAACGCCGCCATCAAGTCCAAGGTGCCGCCCGCCAAGTGGACCTACGACAACATCGCCTACATGAAGAAGCAGATGAAGGCGATGGGCCTGGGCATCGACTGGTCGCGCGAAATGACCGCCTGCGACCCGCGGTACTACAAGTGGAACCAGTGGCTGTTCCTGAAGATGCTGGAAAAAGGCATCGCCTACCGCAAGACCCAGGTGGTGAACTGGGATCCGGTGGACCAGACCGTGCTGGCCAACGAACAGGTCATCGACGGGCGCGGCTGGCGCTCGGGCGCGCTGGTGGAAAAGCGCGAGATCCCCGGCTACTACCTGCGCATCACCGATTACGCCGAGGAACTGCTGGACGAGGTCAAGAACAACCTGACCGGCTGGCCCGAGCGCGTGCGCCTGATGCAGGAACACTGGATAGGCAAGAGCGAGGGCACGCGCTTCGCCTTCACCCACGACATCCGCGACGCCGCCGGCCAGTTGATCCAGGACGGCCGCATGTACGTCTTCACGACGCGCGCCGACACCATCATGGGGGTCACGTTCTGCGCCGTCGCGCCCGAACACCCCCTGGCCCTGCACGCCGCCGCCACGGATCCCGCCCTGGCCGCCTTCATCGAGGAATGCCGCAAGGGCGGCGTAACCGAGGCCGAGCTGGCCACGCGCGACAAGGAAGGCCTGCCGACCGGCCTGACCGTGGTGCATCCGCTCACGGGCGAGGCTGTGCCGGTCTGGGTCGGCAACTACGTGCTGATGAGCTATGGCGACGGCGCGGTCATGGGCGTTCCCGCCCACGACGAACGCGACTTCGCGTTCGCCAGGAAATATGGCCTGCCCATCAAGCAGGTCATCGAGGCCGAAGGCCAGGTCTTCTCCACCGACGCCTGGCAGGAGTGGTATGGCGACAAGCAGGTGGCACGCACGGTGAACTCCGGCAAGTACGACGGCCTCGGCCACCAGGCCGCCGTCGATGCCATCGCGGCCGACCTCGCGGCCAAGGGCCTGGGCGAGAAGCGCACCACCTTCCGCCTGCGCGACTGGGGCGTTTCGCGCCAGCGCTACTGGGGCACGCCCATTCCCATCATCCACTGCGAGGCCTGCGGCCCGGTGCCGGTGCCCGAGAAGGACCTGCCGGTCGTGCTGCCCGAGGACCTGATCCCGGATGGCAGCGGCAACCCGCTGGCCAAGAGCGAATCGTTCCTGAAGTGCGTCTGTCCGCAATGCGGCAAGCCCGCCCGGCGCGAGACCGACACCATGGACACTTTCGTGGACTCGTCCTGGTACTTCATGCGCTATACCTCGCCCGGCAACGACGCCGCGATGGTCGACGAGCGCAACGACTACTGGATGCCGATGGACCAGTACATCGGCGGCATCGAGCACGCCGTGCTGCACCTCTTGTACGCCCGGTTCTGGACCAAGGTGATGCGCGACATGGGCCTGGTCAAGTTCGGCGAACCCTTCGTCAAGCTGCTGACGCAGGGCATGGTGCTCAACCACATCTATTCGCGCAAGAACGAAAAGGGCGGCATCGAATACTTCTGGCCCGACGAGGTCGAGAACCTGTACGACGCCAAGGGCGCCATCGTGGGCGCCAAGCTCAAGGCCGACGGCTCGCCGGTGGATTACGGCGGCGTGGGCACGATGTCCAAGTCCAAGAACAACGGCGTCGATCCGCAGTCGCTGATCGATACCCAGGGCGCGGACACGGCCCGGCTGTTCGTGATGTTCGCCAGCCCGCCCGAGCAGACCCTGGAATGGTCGGGCTCGGGCGTGGACGGCGCGCACCGCTTCCTGCGCCGCCTGTGGTCCTTCTGCCATGCGAACCGCGAACGCATCCAGGCGGCGCTGGGCCGCCCCGCCCCGGCCGACTGGTCGTCCGCCAGCCAGTCCGTGAAGCTGCTGCGCCGCGACGTCCATGCCATCCTGAAGCAGGCCGACTACGACTACCAGCGCATCCAGTACAACACCGTGGTCTCGGCCAGCATGAAGCTGCTGAACACGCTGGAGGATGCCAGGCTCGACGGCGAGACCGGCGACGCCGCGCTGGCCGAAGGTACGCGCATCCTGCTGTCGGTGCTGTATCCCATCGTGCCGCACCTGACCTGGCAGGCCTGGCGCGACCTGGGCTATGCCCAGGTCCATGGCGACCTGCTGGACGCGCCGTGGCCCGAGCTGGACGAGGCCGCGCTCGTGACCGACGAGGTCGAGCTGATGCTGCAGGTGAACGGCAAGCTGCGCGGTTCGCTGTCGGTGCCCAGCAGCGCCGACAAGGCCGCCATCGAAGCCCTGGCCGTCGCGCATGAAGCCGTGGGCCGGTTCCTCGAGGGGCGCCAGCCCAAACGCGTTATCGTTGTCCCTGGCAAACTCGTCAACGTGGTGGGCTGATGCAGCAAACGAGCTCGAAGTCGCTACCCCTGGGCGCCGCCTCTCACGGCCGGCGCCGTTTCCTTCGCCTGGCTGCCGCGACAGGCGGAATGGCCGCGCTGGCGGGCTGCGGCTTCGCGCTGCGGGGCACGGCCGACCTGCCCTTTTCCACGCTCTACATCGGCGCCGCCGACACCTCCGAGCTCGGCGCGCAATTGCGCCGCTACGTGCGCAACACGACCAATACGCGCATCGTCGAGGATTCCAAGGCGGCGGAAGCCCAGTTGCAGATCCTGCAGGAGACGCGCGAACGCAGCATCCTGTCGCTGGACGCCTCGGGCCGCGTGCGCGAATTCGAGCTGCGCTACCTGTTCGCCTTCCGCGTCCACGACGGCAAGGGCCAGGACTACATCCCGCCCACGACCATCGCGCTCAAGCGCGACCTGACCTTCAGCGACGCGAATACCCTGGCCAAGGACTCCGAAGCCAACCTGCTGTATCGCGACATGCAGAACGAAGCCGTGCAACAGGTGCTGCGCCGCATGGCCGCGGTCGAGTCCAAGCAGCCCAGTTGATGAAGAAGATGAGGCCCCCCCCTACGCGCTTCGCGCGCCCAGAATGGTGTGCCCCCAGCCGCTACGCGGCAGCCCCCAAGGGGGCCGGGACCCGCCTTGGGGCGGCCCGGCGTCGGGTCCCGAGGGGCGATGCTGGCGGACCGGCGGAGCCGGATCCGCGGCATCCTGGATCGCAGCGACGGTCCGCCGGAGGCACCCTATGAGGCAATTGCGTCCAGAACAACTGATTGCCCAGCTTCAGCGGGCGGGCGAGCAGCTGGAACCGCTGTATACGGTGACCGGTGACGAGCCCCTGCTCGTGATCGAGGCTTGCGACGCCTTGCGGGCGGCGGCCACGGCTGGCGGCTTCACGGAACGGGAAACGGTGGTGGCGGATGCCCGCAGCGACTGGAATGCGCTACTGAGCGCCTCGCAGTCGATCTCGCTGTTCGGCGATCGCCGGCTGCTGGAGCTGAAGATCCCGACCGGCAAGCCCGGCAAGACCGGGGGCGAGGTCATCGCGCGGCTGGCCCGGCAGGCACCGGGCCAGCGGGGCGAGAGCGTCACGGTGGTGATGCTGCCCAAGCTGGACAAGACGACCCGCTCGTCGGCCTGGTTCTCGGCGCTGGCCGAACACGGCATCGTCGTGGACGTGCCCACCATCGAACGGCCGATGCTGCCCGGCTGGGTGGGCGAGCGGCTGGCCCGGCAGCAGCAGCGCGCCGGCGGCGAGGTCCTCCAATGGCTGGCCGACCGCGTCGAGGGCAACCTGCTGGCCGCGCACCAGGAAATCCTCAAGCTGGGCCTGCTGTATCCGGAAGGCGCGCTGACGCTGGAACAGGTGCAGGACGCGGTCATGAACGTGGCGCGCTACGACGTATTCAAGCTGCGCGACGCCATGCTGGCGGGCGACGCCAAGCGCGTGGTGCGCCTGATCGAAGGCCTGCGCGCCGAGGGCGAGGCCCTGCCGCTGGTGCTGTGGGCGGTGGGCGAGGAAATCCGCCTGCTGGCCCGCCTGGCCCAGGCCGGCCAGCAAGGGCAAAGCGTGCCGGCGCTGATGCGCACGCTGCGCTTTTTCGGCACGCATGAACAATTGGCCAACCAGGCACTCAAACGGCTGACGCCCCAGGCCTGGACCGCCGCCGTCCACCACGCCCACGAGGTGGACAAGATCATCAAAGGGCTGCGTGTTCCGGGACGCCTTCCGGATCCGTGGCACGAAATCACGCGGCTGGCGCTCAGGCTCGCGGCCTGAAACGCCCCGCCCCCTGCGATTCATACGAATGGAAATCTCTACGCTCGACCAAACCATGCGCCGGATCGGCGCCAGCGCCCGCGCCGCCGCCCGGCTGGTCGCCCGCGCCGACGACCGTGCCAAGGCCGCGGCGCTGCGCGCCATGGCTGCCGGCCTGCGCGACCACAAGGACTGGCTGCAGGCGGAAAACGGCAAGGACCTGGAAGCGGCGCGGGCGAATGGACTGGACGCGGCCATGGTCGACCGCCTGACGCTGTCCGACAAGGCCCTGGGGCTGATGGCCGCCGGCCTGGAGCAGATCGCCGCCATGCCCGATCCCGTGGGCGAACTGACCGAGACCCGTACGCGGCCCAACGGCATGCAGGTGGCGCGCATGCGGGTCCCGCTGGGCGTCATCGCCATCGTCTACGAATCGCGCCCCAACGTCACCATCGACGCCGCCGCGCTGTGCCTGAAGTCGGGCAACGCCACCATCCTGCGGGGGGGTTCCGAGGCCATCCATTCCAATACCGCGTTGGGCCGCATCGTGCGCGCGGGCCTGGAAGCCGCCGGCCTGCCCGCCGACGCCGTGCAGGTGGTCGAGACCACCGACCGGGCGGCCGTGGGCAAGCTCGCCACCATGACCGAGTTCGTGGACGTCATCGTCCCTCGGGGCGGCAAGGGACTGATCAAGCGCCTGTCCGAGGAAGCGCGGGTGCCGGTCATCAAGCACCTGGACGGTATCTGCCACGTCTACGTCGACCGCGACGCCGACCTGGCCAAGGCCCACACCATCGCGTTCAACGCCAAGACCTACCGTTACGGCATCTGCGGCGCGATGGAAACCCTGCTGGTCCATGCCGGCGTGGCCGGGGCCTTCCTGCCCCCGATGGGGCAGGCGCTTGCCGGACACGGCGTCGAAATGCGGGGCTGCGAGCGCACCCTCGCGCTGGTGCCGCAGGCCGTGCCCGCGACCGAGGAAGACTGGGACACGGAATACCTGGGCCCCATCCTGTCGATCAAGGTGGTGGACGACCTGGACCAGGCCATCGGCCACATCGAGGCCCATGGCTCCCGGCACACCGACTCCATCGTCACCGAGAACCTGTCCGCCGCCCGCCGCTTCCAGCGCGAGGTCGATTCGAGCTCGGTCTACGTCAACCTGCCGACCTGTTTCGCCGACGGCTACGAATATGGCCTGGGCGCCGAGATCGGCATCTCGACCAACAAGCTGCACGCCCGTGGGCCGGTCGGGCTGGAAGGATTGACTACGCTGAAATGGATCCTGACCGGCGACGGCCAGACGCGGGGCTGACGCCGCACGCCTTACCATGCGGCGGATGCGGCCTGTTGGCCCGTCCCGCCGTCCGATTCCGCCGCCCTCGCGGCACGCATGCATCGACAAGGAAGCGCCTATGCTGTGGGTAAAAGCTTTTCACATCGTCTTCGTCGCCTCGTGGTTCGCCGGCCTGTTCTACCTGCCGCGCATCTTCGTCAACCTGGCGCAGGAAACCAATGCCGCCGCGGCCACGCGGCTGCTGGGCATGGCGCGCCGGCTGTTCCGCTTCACCACCATCCTGGCCGTGCCGGCCGTCCTGCTGGGCCTGTGGCTGTATGTGGGCTATGGTATAGGCCGCGGCCCCGGCAACGGCTGGATGCACGCCAAGCTGGCCGTGGTCGTGCTCGTCATCGGCTACCACCATGCCTGTAGCAGCCTGCTGCGCAAGTTCGAGGCCGGCCGCAACGCCCGGTCCCACGTGTTCTACCGCTGGTTCAACGAGGTTCCCGTGCTGCTGTTGCTGGCCGCCACGGTTCTCGTTGTCGTCAAACCCTTTTGATTGGCCCAAGTCTTGTCCGATACTCCCGAGCGCAAGAAACCCACGCTTTCCCTTCCCAGCCGTCCGCGGCAGTCCGGCGCCCCGCAGGATGCCGACCGGCGCGTCCGCTCGGGCCCGCGCGCCCACCGCGTGGCGCGGGCGGCGCTCGAAAGCGGCAAGCAGCCCACCGCGGCGGACGCACCGAGGGACGACGTCCCGGTCCGTCAAAGCCGTGAAGGCCGTCCCTCGGGGAAACCGCCGGCATCCGTGCCGGGCGACAATCGGGACCGGCGGCGACGCGACGACGAGCCTGGCGCGCGCCCGCGCGAGCGGCAGGCAGGCCGCCCGGCCCCCACGGCCGAACCCCGGCCCCGCGGCGCGCAGGCCGAGACCTTCGCCATGTTCGCGCCCTGCCCGCAGGGCCTGGAACAGGCGCTGGTCGACGAACTGCATGGGCTGGGATACGACGACGCCTACGCCGGCCGCGCCGGTGCCCATTTCACGGCCGACTGGAACGGCATGATGCGTGCCAATCTGGAATCGCGGCTGGCCACACGCGTCCTGGTCCGGGTCGCGCACGGCGCCGTGCGCGACGAGGACGAACTGCTGGAACTGGCCCGGGCCACTCCCTGGGAACGCTGGTTCGGCGCCGAGCAGACCCTGCGCGTGGATACCTCGGCCGTGCGCAGCCCGATGAAAAGCCTGCAATTCTGCAATCTGCGGGTCAAGGACGGCATCTGCGATCGCCTGCGCGAACTCGAGGGCGAACGTCCCAGCATCGATACCGTCCGGCCCGATGCGCGCGTGCATGCCTTCCTGGACGAAACCAGCGCCACGCTCTACCTGGACACCTCCGGCGAATCGCTGTTCAAGCGCGGCTGGCGTCTGGACAAGGGCGAGGCACCGCTGCGCGAGAATCTCGCGGCGGGCTTGCTGGCACTGTCCGGCTGGCCCGCCGACGTGCCGCTGATCGACCCCTTCTGCGGCAGCGGCACCATCCTGATCGAGGCGGCGCTCAAGGGATTGCGCGTGCCGCCCGGCATCTCGCGGCCCTTCGCCTTCGAGCGCCTGCGCGGCCACCAGGACCGCCGCTGGCGCGACCTGAAGGATGACGCCCGCGCCCGCATCCTGCCCGAACTACCCATGCAATTGGCCGGCGCCGACATCGATCCGCGCGCGATCGACGCGGCGCGCGAGAATGCCCACCGGGCGGGATTGACCGAAGACGCGGTCTATTTCGAGGTGGCCGATGCGCGCGACACCTGCCCGCTGGACGAACGCGCCGGCTGGCTGATTACCAATCCCCCCTACGGGGAACGCCTGGACCTGGAGGAAGACCGCCAGCTCTGGTCGGAGTGGGCCAGCACGCTCAAGCGGGAATTCGGCGGCTGGCAGTTGCACGTCATCACCAGCGACCTGGAACTCCCCCGCAAGCTGCGCCTGGACCCGTTCCGGCGCACGCCCGTCTACAACGGCGCGCTGGCCTGCCGGCTGTTTGGTTTCCAACTGGTCAAGGGCAGCTTCCGCCGCTGAACCTTCCTCCGGCGCCGTCAGGCGCCATTTTTCTGCCCTGTTGAGTGATTTATAAACATCCAAACTGAGGCTGGAGGGCAACACTTGACCGCTCATTCATGCTGCGATGCGACAAAGGCTTGCCTTATCCTGGGGTTTCCCCTAATATAGGGTTATCACCTAGGGGATAGCACCTAGGCAACCACTGTAAAGGATACAGCCATGAAATACGTTCAAGACAGCAAGCTGACCGACACGCTCGAGCGCGAACTGATCCGTGGCGAACTGGCCAACGAATTCGAACAGCCCCGTCCGTTCGAAGCCCTGCGCGCCGCGGCCAAGCAGGTTCTGAACCTGATCGCCGACCTGAAGGCGAACGCCCGCCGCTACAACGTCCAGTACGTCAACGGCTGATCGCAGCTCATGCGGTGCCCCGGCAAGGGCGTCCCCGTTCGCGGGAGACGCCCTTTGTTCATTCCGGGACCAGGCATGGACGGATGAAATGTCGACGGGTTGAATGACAAGGGGCGCCGCAGCGCCCCTTGTTTCATTGCACGGTAGAGGTTGGCGCCGCCTTGGCGGCCACCGTGTTCTCTTCCCAACCGCCCCCCAGCGACTTGTACAAGCCCACCAGGTTGTTCAGGCGCTGCGTGCGCGCCTGCAACAGGCTTTGTTCGGCGGTGAACAACGCGCGTTGCGCATCCAGCAGCTGCAAATAGCTGTCGACCCCGTTGCGATACCGCATGTCGGACAGTTCCAGGCTGCGGCGGGATGCATCTACCAGAGTCTGTTGCGACTGGATCTGCCGATCGAAGGTACCCTTGGCGTCGAGCGCGTCCGCCACTTCCCGGAAGGCCGTCTGGATCGTTTTCTCGTACTGGGCCACCGCGATGTTCTTGCGGGCTTCGGCCAGGTCGAGGTTGGCCCGGTTGCGGCCACCATCGAAGATGGGCAGGCTGATCTGAGGCGCGAAGCTCCAGGCCAGTGAGCCGCTGTCGAACAGCCCGGACAACTGGCTGCTGGCGGTTCCGAACGCGCCGGTGAGCGAGATCCTGGGGAAGAACGCGGCCCGGGCGGCACCGATATTGGCATTGGCACTGCGCAATTGCTGCTCGGCCGAGCGGATGTCGGGCCGGCGCTCGATGAGGTCGGACGACAGACCGACCGGCACGTCGGCCAGCAACGCCTGCTCGCTCAGCGGTCGCGGCGCGGGCAGGTCGGCCGGCAGGGGCTGGCCGATCAGCAACACGATCGCATTGGTGGCCTGGGCCCGGTTGCGCTCGGCGATGGCCTGCTCGGACAGCGCGCTCTGCACCAGCGACTCGGCCTGCTGGAGCTCAAGCTCGGAAGCCGCGCCGGCGTCGTAGCGCAGTTTGATCAGGTTGTACGAATCCTGCCGGGTCTTCAGCGTACGCTGGGCCAGCGCCAGCAGTTCGTCGCTGGAGCGCTCGTTCAGGTAGGCATTGGCCAGCTGGGCCACCAGGCTGATCTGCGTGCTGCGCCGTGTTTCCTCGCTGGCCAGGTACTGCGCCAGCGCGGCCTGGCTCAGGCTGCGGACGCGGCCGAACAGGTCCAGTTCGAACGCCGTCACGCCCAGGTTCACCTGGTACTGGCTGCCTATGGTCGAGCGGCCGGAGTACGACAGGTCGCCGGGCGTACGCTGGCGCGTGCCGTTGGCGTTGGCATTGACGCCGGGGAATTGGTCGGCGCGCGTCACGCCGTACTGGGCCCGGGCCGCTTCGATGTTCAGCACCGCCACGCGCAGGTCGCGGTTGTTCTCCAGCGACAGCGCGATCAGCCGTTGCAGACGTTCGTCGCCGAAGAACTGGCGCCAGCCTATGTCGGCCGTGGCCGGCTGCGAGCCGGCCGGCGCGGCACCGTGGGCGGAGAAATCCGCCTCCACCGGTGCCGCCGGGCGCTCATAGGTCGGGATCATCGAGCATCCCCCCAGCAAGGCGGCGACGGCCACCGCCACGAGTGAGTATGCGGGTCGTTTCATATCAGTTTCCTTCATGCTTGACCGTTCCCGCCGCGCCGGCGTCGCCCTTGTTCGGCTCGTCGTCATGGTGCCCCATGACATGCAGCGATTCGGGCTTGGTCTTGAACAGCCTCAGCACCACCACGAAGAACACGGGCACCAGAAACACGGCCAGCAGCGTGGCGGAAATCATGCCGCCCATCACGCCGGTACCGATGGCGCGCTGCGCACCCGAGCTCGCGCCGGTGGCGATGGCCAGCGGCAGCACACCCAGGATGAACGCCAGCGAAGTCATGACGATGGGGCGGAAACGCAGGCGCGCCGCCTCGATCGTGGCCTCGGCCAGGCCCTTGCCCTCGGCATAGAGGTCCTTGGCGAATTCCACGATCAGGATCGCGTTCTTGGCCGACAGGCCGATGATGGTGATCAGGCCTACCTTGAAGAACACGTCGTTGGGCATGCCCACCAGCGTCACCGCCAGCACCGCGCCCAGGATCCCCAACGGCACCACCAGGATCACCGAGAACGGGATGGACCAGCTTTCATACAGCGCGGCCAGCACCAGGAACACCACCAGCAGCGACAGGGTCAGCAGGATGGGGACCTGGGCACCCGACACGCGCTCCTGCAGCGACTGGCCCGTCCATTCGTAGCCGATGCCCGGGGGCAGCTCGCGCACCAGGCGCTCCATCTCGCTCATGGCCTCGCCGGTACTGAAGCCCGGCTTGGCATCGCCCGAGATCTTGTAGGCGGGATAGCCGTTGTAGCGGATCACCTGCACCGGCCCCTTGGCCCACTCGGACGACGCGAATGCCGAGAACGGCACCAGGCCGCCGCTCGAGTTGGCGGCGTACAGGCGCAGCAGATCGTCCGGCGACATGCGGTCCCCGGCCTCGGCCTGCACGACCACGCGCTGGACGCGGCCGGCGTTGATGAAGTCGTTCACCACGGCCGAGCCCACCGACGTGGACAGCGCCGAACGGATGGAATCGAACGACACACCCAGGGCGTTGGCCTTCTCGCGATCGATCAGCAGCCGCAGTTCAGGCGCGTCCTCCAGGCCTTCGACGCGGGCGTACGCGATCACGGAGCTCTTGGCGACGGCGCCCAGCAACTGGTCGCGGGCGTCGCGCAGCGCGTTGTGGCCCAGCCCGCCACGGTCCTGCAGGCGGAACGTGAAGCCGGTCGCGTTGCCCAGTTCGGGAATGGCCGGCGGCACGATCGAGAACACCATGGCGTCCTTGATGCGGGCGAAGAAGCTGCCGTTGGCGCGCGCGGCCTCGGCCTGCGCCGATTCGTCCGCGCCGCGCTCGGACCAGTCCTTGAGGGTGGCGAACGACAGCGCCGCGTTCTGGCCCATGCCCGAGAAGCTGAAGCCCAGGATGGTGATGATGGACTTCACCGACGGCCGCTCGGAGTAATGCGCTTCCATGACCTCGACCGCCTCGCGGGTGCGGTTGGCCGAGGCGCCCGGGGGCGTCTGGATGTCGGTGATCACGTAGCCCTGGTCTTCCGCCGGCAGGAACGACGACGGCAGGCGCAGGAACGTATAGGCCATCACGGCCAGGATCGCCGCATAGATGACCATGTAGCGCCCGGTCTTGGCCAGCAGGCGGCCCACCCAGTTCTGGTAGCCGTCGGCCGTCCGGTTGAAGCTGCGGTTGAACCAGCCGAAGAAGCCCTTCTTCTCGTCATGCGCGCCCTTGGGGATCGGCTTGAGCAGCGTGGCGCACAGCGCCGGCGTCAGGGACAGCGCGAGGAAGCCCGAGAACATGATGGACGTGGCCATGGCCAGCGAGAACTGCCGGTAGATCACGCCCACCGAGCCGCTCATGAAGGCCAGCGGCAGGAACACGGCCGTCAGCACCAGCGTGATACCGATGATGGCGCCGCTGATCTGGCCCATGGCCTTGCGGGTGGCTTCCTTGGGCGGCAGCCCTTCCTCGACCATGATGCGCTCGACGTTCTCCACCACCACGATGGCATCGTCCACCAGGATACCGATCACCAGCACCATGCCGAACATGGTCAGCACGTTGATCGAGAACCCGGCGATCAGCATGCACGCGAACGAGCCCATCAGGCAGATCGGCACCACGATGGACGGGATCAGCGTGTAGCGGAAGTTCTGCAGGAACAGGAACATCACCAGGAACACCAGCACCATGGCCTCGACCAGGGTATGGAGCACCTTCTCGATCGACGCCTTCACGAAGGGCGAGGTGTCGTACGGGATGTCGTACTTGTAGTCGGCGGGGAAATAGGCCGCCAGCTCTTCCATCTTGGCCTTGACGCCCTCGGCCGCCGACAGCGCGTTGGCGCCGGGCGCCAGTTGCACCGCCACGGCGGCGGTCGGCTTGCCGTTCAGGCGCGACGAGAACGCGTAGGTCTCGGCGCCGACCTCGATGCGCGCGACGTCGCGCAGGCGCACGGACGAGCCGTCCGGATTCGCGCGCAGCACGATGTTGCCGAACTCCTCGGGCGTGGCCAGCTGGCCGCGCACCGAGATGGTGGCGGTGATCTGCTGGTCCGGCAGATTGGGCTGGTCGCCGATGGCGCCCGCCGGCAACTGCACGTTCTGGCCGGCGATGGCGGCATTGACGTCGGCCGTGGACAGCTTGTAGCCCACCAGCTTGGCCGGATCGATCCAGATGCGCATGGCCCGCTGCGAGGCGAACAGCTGCGCCCGGCCCACGCCGGGGATACGGCGGATCTCGCTCAGCACGTTGCGGGTCAGATAGTCGCCCAGGCCCACGGCATCGGTTTCGCCGCTTTCCGAGGACAAGGTCAGCACCAGCAGGAAGTTGGTGCTGGCCTTCTCCACCCGCAGCCCTTGCTGCAGCACGGATTGCGGCAGGCGGGACTCGACCCGCTTGATGCGGTTCTGCACGTCCACCGCGGCCAGGTCGGGGTCGACCCCCGGCGCGAAGGTGATGTCGATTTCGGCGCGGCCAAAGTTGCTCTGCGACTCGAAATACAACATGCCCTGCGCGCCGTTGAGCTCGTCCTCGATCAGGCTGGTGATCGACTGGGCCACCGTTTCGGCCGACGCGCCGGGATAGGTGGCCGACACCGAGATGACCGGAGGCGCCACCGCCGGGTACTGCGACACCGGCAGGTTGGGAATGGCCAGGACGCCTGCCAGGATGATGAACAGCGCGACCACCCAGGCAAAAATCGGCCTGCTAATGAAAAATTGCGACATGTCTGGTGACTCTCTTAGAGATGCTTCGGGCGGCCCGACAGGACCCGGCTCGACTTTGACGAAGCCGGGTTCGCCCTGCCTGCGTCTCGACCGGACCGGTCTTCACCGGTCCGCGCACCCGGGGCGGATCGCGCGCCGGGCACGGTACCGATCACGACTTGCTGCCTTGCTGGCCAGCCGGCTGCGCCGGCGCGGGTTCGGCCGCGGGCTTCCAGGGTACGGGCTTGACCTGCGCGCCCGGACGCACCTTCTGGAAACCTTCGACGATGACCACGTCGTTGGGCTTGAGGCCCTGGGTCACGATCCAGCGATCGCCCACCGCGGCGCCGGTCTTGACGGGACGCGGCTCGACCTTGTTCTCGGCGCCGACCACGTAGACCGACGCATCGCCGTTGGCGCCGCGCTGCACCGCCTGCTGCGGCACGGTCAGCGCCGCCTCGTCGATACCCTGCTCGACCCGCACCCGCACGTACATCCCCGGCAGCAGGACGTTGTTCGGGTTCGGGAACTCGGCGCGCAGCGTGACCTGGCCGGTGCTTTGATCGACCGTGACGTCCGAGAAGAGCAGCTTGCCGGTCAGCGGATAACGCGAACCGTCGTCCAGCACGAGCGAGACACGGGCTTCGTTCGGCGCGACCTGCTTGATCTTGCCGCTATCGAAGGCCGCGCGCAGCTGGCTCAGTTGCGCCACGGACTGCGTGAAGTTGGCGTAGACCGGATCCAGGCGCTGGATGACCGCCAGCGGCGTGACCTCGCCCTGGCCGACCAGCGCGCCCTCGGTAACCAGCGCGCGGCCGATGCGGCCGGAAATCGGGGCCGTGACGGTGGCATAGTCCAGGCTGAGCTTGGCCCGGTCCAGCGCGGCCTTGGTGGCCGACACGGCCGCCTGCGCCTGCTTGTACGAAGCGACGGCGTTGTCGTACTCCTGCTTGCTGACCGCGTTCGCCTTCACCAGCGGCTCATAGCGCTCGGCCAGCATGCGGGCCTGGTACAGGTTGGCTTCGTCGCGCTCGAGATTGGCCTTGGCGCTGTTGTAGTCGGCCTGGAAAGGGGCCGGGTCGATCTTGAACAGCAGTTGGCCCGCCTTGACGTCGCTGCCCTCGCGGAACGCGCGCTGCAGCACGATGCCCGCCACGCGCGCGCGGACCTCGGCGATGCGGGTCGCTTCCAGGCGCCCGGGCAGTTCGTTGACGATGACTTCCTTGGTCGGCGTGATGGTGACCGTGCCGATCTCCATCGGAGGAGGCGCTCCCGCGCCCTGCTGCGCGCCACCGTTTCCTTTGCCGCAAGCAGACAGCGCCAGCAGGGTCGCCAGCGATACCGCGCCTAGCAGATAGGGTGAGCGTCTTTTGCGTTGCATAGCATTCCTCTAGGCATAGACGTCGCGGCACGGATGAAGCCGAAACGTAGTCGAAATCCCGGGATGACGAAAGCCTTGCGCGTCCGGCGGCCTGGCGCGCGCCGGGTGCGGACGGGAAGACATTGCGGACATCATGAAGCAGGCGATTATACAAACATTCATGGATGTTTGTATAAAAAGAACGAATTTTTTTGTTTCGTCAGTTGAGCGCGAGAATATGTCAAGTAGGCATTAACCCCTTGGAGGGCTAGGGCTTTTCCCGGCTTGCGTCGCGCCTAGCGCAGCATGCGCTCCCGAGGAGAAATGCTCCCACATTTTTGCGGCCCGTTGCTGCGCCTTTTGCGATTTTGCTCCGCCATCGTTGCGGCATAAACAACACCCCGCCTCCTCCGCGGCCCGGCGGGAGCGAGGCCGCACCGGACCGGATCGGTTTATATTCTGGCCATGCGCCCGCGCACCGCATCGAACGATAAAGGACAGAGGAAGCCCCATGCGTCTGGACAATGGCCGAGAAAGCAGCAACATCGAAGACCGGCGCGGCGGCGGTCCCCGCCTGGCGGGCCGCGGTTCACTGGGCATAGGCGCGGTGGTGCTGGCGCTGGTCGCCATGTACTTCGGCGTCGATCCATCCGTGGTTCTGGACCTGGCCTCCGGCCCCGGCCAGTCGGTCCAGGAATCGTCGGGACCGCCGCCGGCCGACGACAAGCAGGCCCAGTTCGTCTCGAAGGTGCTGGCCGACACCGAGGACACCTGGAGCCAGCTATTCACCGCGTCCGGCAGCCGCTACACCGAGCCGAAGCTGGTCCTGTACTCGGGCGCCACGAATACCGCGTGCGGCACGGGCCAGGCGGCCATGGGGCCGTTCTACTGCCCCGGCGATGCCCGCGTCTATCTCGACATGAGCTTTTTCGAGGAAATGCAGCGTCGCCTGAACGCCCCGGGAGACTTCGCCCGCGCCTATGTGATCGCCCATGAGATCGGACATCATGTCCAGAACCTGCTGGGCACGGCCGACAAGGTCAATCGCCAGCAGCGGCGCTCCAGCCAGGTCGAGGCCAACCAGTTGTCGGTGCGGATGGAACTCCAGGCCGACTGCTACGCCGGCGTCTGGGCCTATCACGCCAATCGGGCCCGGCAGATTCTGGAGCCCGGCGACGTGGAAGCCGCCCTGAACGCCGCCTCGGCCATCGGCGACGATCGCCTGCAAAAGGAAGCCCAGGGCTATGTGGTCCCGGACGCCTTCACGCATGGCACATCGGCCCAGCGCGTGCGCTGGTTCAAGCGTGGACTGGAAAGCGGCAATCCGGGCAACTGCGACACGTTCTCCGCGGCGTCGCTCTGACCGCCGCGTGAACACCCCGCCGCAATGCGCGAGCCCCGCCTAGGCGGGGCTCATTGCTTCGGCGGTGCCTGCCGGCACCTCAGCGATAGATGTAATCCCGGCGGAACGGATACGCCTGGCCGGCCGGCTCGTCGAGCTGGCTTGCATCGAATACGCCCTGACGCTGGCACAGCACCTGATTCAGCGAAATCCAGCCCTGCTCGAACGCCATGGCACAGCCGGCCAGGTACAGCCGGTAGGCCCGCACGGACTTGGCGCCCTGCTCGCCCGGCAAGATCCGGTAGGCCTCGTCCAGCTTGGCCTCGAGCCCGTCGCTCCAGGCCCACAGCGTGCGTGCGTAATGGGGGCGCAGATTCTCGACGTCGACGGCTTCCAGCCCGCCGTCGCTGAGCGTCTCCAGCACCTTGCTGACATGCACCAGTTCCCCGCCCGGGAATATGTACTTCTCGATGAAGTCTCCCATTCCGCTGCCGAGCTGGGCGTTATAGGTGCCACCGGAGGTGATCCCGTGGTTCATCACCAGGCCGCCCGGGCGCAGAAGCCGGCGGATCTTCGAGAAATAGGCGGTCAGCTGGGCACGCCCGACGTGCTCGAACATCCCGACGGACGCGATCTTGTCGTAGGGCTGGGTTTCCTCCAACTGGCGATAATCCAGCAGCACCATCCGGACACGGTTCTGCAGCCCCTTTTCCTCGATCAGGCGATTGACGTGCGCATGCTGGTTCTTGGACAGGGTGATGCCGGTGGCGTCGACGCCGTAGTTCTCGGCGGCCCACAGCAGCAGGCCGCCCCATCCGGCGCCGATGTCCAGGAACCGCTCGCCTTCCTGGAGCCGCAGCTTGCGGCAGATATGGTCGAGCTTGGCTTCCTGGGCCTGGGCCAGCGTCATGCCGGAATCGCGGTAATAGGCACACGAATAGACGCGGCGCGGGTCCTGCCACAGGCCGTAGAAATCATCGGACAGGTCGTAGTGGAACTGGATCTGCCGCGCGTCGCGGTCCATGGTGTGGCGCATGGCCGACGTCGCCTTGCGCCCCAGTTCCGACAGCCAGCCGGGCGGGGAATTGTCCACGGGCGACTCCGTCAGTATGGCGGCGGCCGCCGCCATCAGGTCGCGCATGTTGCCGGTTATGTCGACGCGCCCCTCGACATAGTCTTCGCCCAATTGGCCGATACGCCCCCGCACCAGGTGGGAGACGGATCGCAATGTCCTGAGCTTGAACCCGACCTTCGCATTGTCGGCCCCCAGCCGGGTGCCATCGGGCAGTATGAGTTGAACGGGAATGGGTAAAGCCGAAAGCCGACGTTCCGCCTGAGAAAAAAGTGCATTCATGTAGGGTTTTCCGTATTCCACAACCTGTCAGTCGCGACAGACGCGCGTTTTTATCGGCGCTCAACCCGCACAGGCAAAGATCCCCCTAGGTCGGCGCTTTTCGGTAGACCAAACTCGTAACCACTTTGCTTTTTTATCCTAGCACCAAAAACGCGGACGTTCATGGCATCCCATGGCGTCCAAAAACCCTATTCATAATGAGGGATGCAGCCTTTCCGGCGTCAGTGTGGCGTCCCGCTCGCCATTACCCATCCAGGCCTGGCCTTCCTGCACGTTGCATTGCAGCTGCATGTTTCGTTCCGCGAGCCGGGCCAGCGCGGCGGTATCGTCGGGGGCCAGCCGGAAAATCTGCAGATTATCCAGCCGCGCCACCTTGTCCTGGTTCTGGCGCCACCACGCGTCGGCGGTGCGGCCATAGGCATAGAGCACCACCCGCGCGGCGCGGGCGCATGCCTTGCGCAGCCATTTCTCGTCCGGCAAGCCCACTTCTATCCAGACGTCCACGGCACCGGTCAGATCCTTGCGCCATAGATCCGGCTCGTCGTCGGTCGACAGCCCCCTGCCGAACGCCAGCTCCTCGTCCGCATTCAGCGCGAAGGCCAGTACCCGCACCATCATTCTTTCATCGGTTTCCGAGGGATGGCGCGCAACGACCAGGGAATGTTCCGCGTAGTACCCCCTGTCCATGTCCGCTACCTGCAGTACCGCCTTGTAAACCACCGAACGTAGAGCCATGTCTTTTCATGCGGCCGCCCGCGGCGGCCGTTCCTCAAAAATTCCGGAGTCGGACGGCCTTGCGCAGGCGACTCCGGGAAATTACCCAAGTAGGTTTCCGAATGAACTTCCGGCGCAAATGGCGCTCTATTCTTTTGAAAATGTATCCGTTTTCACATAAGGGCTTCACAGCTTGGAAAATTCGCTTCTAAAATGCGCTGGCAATCCCGCGTTCCAAATCGAGTATTTCCTCTGCCCTTCGCCTGAAAAAACCACCTGGACAAAAATGGCTAAAGATACCTACCAATCACTGCAGGCCCAAATCCGCAAGCTTCAGGAAAAAGCGGAAAGCGTTCGCCAGAAACAACGCCAGCCTGTCATCGCTTCCATTCTTCGCTCGATGCAGGAATTCTCGATCACGCTGGACGAGTTGAAAGCCGCCCAGGCCAAGGGCGGGGCGCCCCGCAAGCGGGCGAGCGGCACCGCCGCCAAGACCAGCGCGGCAAAACCCGCCAAGCAGGTCGCTCCCAAGTACCGCCATCCCGAAACCGGCGAAACCTGGACCGGCCGCGGCAAGCCCCCGCGCTGGCTGGTGGCGGCCGAAGCCGGCGGCGCGACGCGCGACCAGTTTCTCATCGCCCAGTAATACGGCGCAGGCCGGCAGGGCCTTTGTAAAGGTGGTTTTACGATTCATATCCGTAAAACCACCTTTTTGATTGTTACCATCCGGAAAGGTTTACCCGTCCAAAGCCTCGGATTATTACGGTCGTGAATTATTTCTTGAAGGCGAAATAAACCGCGCCCACCAGGCAGCACGCCGCCCATAAATGGTTCAGCCGCAGCCGCTCATCCATGAACAGCAAGGCGAACGGCACGAACACCGTCAGCGTCACCACCTCCTGCAATATCTTCATCTGCGTTACGCTAAGGAAATCGAAGCCGTAGCGGTTCGCGGGCACCATGATTGCATATTCAAAAAAAGCCAGCCCCCAGCTCGCCATCAGGGCCAGATACCACGGACTGCCATGGGCGTATCGCAGGTGTCCATACCATGCGAACGTCATGAATGTGTTGGATAACGCCAGAAGCCCCACGAATGCCAATATCTGGGCAGCCATGCGCCCTCTCCTCAGTCAAACAAGCCAAAACATGGTATGCTTACATACATTCATGCATGTATATAAGCATTGCGCAGGGGCACCTTAGCTAGATAGCCCATTCACTCACACACCTCCGTCCGGCTGCCTTCCAGGCTGATGCCGGACACCACCGGCTGGGCATGGCCATGGTACGCAAAACGAAAGAGGAAGCGCTCGAAACCCGCACCCGCATTCTCGAAACCGCCGAGCAGATCTTCAGCGAACAAGGCGTCTCGCACACGTCGCTGCAGGATATCGCGGCGGCCGCCAATGTAACCCGTGGCGCGATCTACTGGCACTTCAAGAACAAGACGGACCTGCTGGACGCGATGCTGCAGCGGGTCAAGATGCCGATCGAGGATGCGCTCGAGCGCAGTTGCGACGCCAACTCCCCGGATCCGCTCAACCAGTTGCGGCGCAGCGCCGTCGGCGCCATGCAATTGATCTCCGAGGGCGCGAGCGCGCAGCGGGTCTGTGAGATCCTGCTGTTCAAGTGCGAATATGTGGCGGAAACGGCGGACATGCGCCGTCGCCACGTGGAAAGCCGCAAGGTCGCCCTGGGCCGCTACGAAGACGGCTTCCGCCGCGCCATCGCCCTGGGGCAGCTTCCGCCCCACACCGACCCGCGCATAGCCGCCCTGGGCCTGCACGCCATCATGCATGGCCTGTTCATGGACTGGATGCTGGAACCGGGCGACTTCGACATCACCGAAGTGGGCGGCCGCGTCATCGACGACTTCCTGGCGGGGCTGAAGATCAGCCCGCCGCCGGCCCGGGCCGGCTGAGGCGCGAGCGCTACCTGCGCTGCTCCACCTCGTAGGTGACGTCCCGGACCTGTCCGTTCGTGTCGGGGAAACGATCGAAGATCGCCCGCACGAGGTAGGGCATCACCTGCGGAATGGAGTCGCCCGAGCCGGTGCTCACGGCCGTGGACTCGTAGACTTTCTGCCCGTTCTGCCTGGCGTCCCGGATCTCCACCTGCAGCGACGCGCGGGATGCGTCTACCGTGGTGGACGTCCAGGTCGGCGGGTACGGGGGCCCCCAGGCGAAACCCATGCCGCCGCGGCCGCGATAGCCGAAGCCGCCCCAGCCGTAGCCCCACGGCCCCCAGGGCCCGTAGAAGGGATCGTAGGCCGGACGCTCGATGCGCACCTGCACCGGCTCGACGCCGTATGAGAAGCTGACGGTGAAGCGGGCGGGCTTGCCCGCCTCGGCCTCGACCATGCCGGTGGGGCCGATGCCAGACCGGATCATGTCGGCGTATTCGCGATATTCCAGGCTGTCCCGCTGCGCCGCGGACGTATCGAATTTCCAGGTGGCGCCGACGGCATCGGCCGGCCATTGCTGGAAGGTCGTGACGCGGGCCGGCACCGTGGTCGCGCAGCCCGCGAGCAACGCCACGGCGGCCACCTTCGCGACGCGGCTGGCCCATGTCCAGCCGCCCCGTCCGAAGAAAGAATTACATTTGGATATCGACATGGTGCTTTCGCGTCCGCAGCAAGAATCGTAATTTAACCGTTATGGCGCTTGGACCGACACGAGGTGTTTCGGTTCTCGGCCGACGCGTCCCGCCCCGCCCCGCTACAATCCCATCCCTGCGCCGCCACTCGTTTCCGCCATCATGCGTACCGATACTCCCGTCACCATCAGACGCCAGAATTACCTTCCGTTTCCGTATGACATCGCGACGGTCAGGCTGGAATTCGACCTCGACCCCGCCGACACCCTGGTCCGTTCGCTGCTGGAGGTACGGCGTACCGGCGAAGGCCCGCTGGTCCTGGACGGCGAGGAACTGGAACTGGTCGCCGTCAAGGTGGACGGCCGGGACTGGAGCGGACACTACCAGGTGGACGGCAGCACCCTGACGCTGGACGACCTGGGCGTCCAGGCGCAGGTCGAGATCGTCTCGCGCTGCCGGCCCGAGGCCAATTCGGCGCTGATGGGGCTTTATATCTCGAACGGCGTCTTCTTCACGCAGTGCGAGGCCGAGGGCTTTCGCCGCATCACCTGGTTCCCCGACCGGCCCGACGTCATGTCGCGGTATTCGGTGGTGCTGCGGGCCGACAAGAAACGTTTCCCGCAATTGCTGTCCAACGGCAACCTGGTCAAGCAGGCCGACCTGCCCGATGGCCGCCACGAAGCGCATTGGGAAGACCCCTTTCCCAAGCCCTGCTACCTCTTCGCGCTGGTCGCGGGCACCCTGACCTGGCGCGAGTCCCGCATGCGCACCCGCTCGGGCCGCGAGGTGCTGCTGCAGGTCTACAGCGACCCCGGCAGCGAGGCCAAGACACAGTACGCGCTGGAGTCGCTGGAGCGCGCCGTGCGCTGGGACGAGCAACGCTTCTCGCTCGAACTGGACCTGGACCGCTTCATGATCGTGGCCGCCCGCGATTTCAACATGGGCGCCATGGAGAACAAGGGCCTGAACATCTTCAACGCCGCCTACGTGCTGGCCGACCCGGAAAGCGCCACCGACGCCAACTTCAGCGCGATCGAAGCGGTGATCGGGCACGAGTATTTCCACAACTGGACCGGCAACCGCGTCACCTGCCGCGACTGGTTCCAACTGAGTCTGAAGGAAGGCCTGACCGTCTTCCGCGACCAGGAATTCACCGCCGACATGATGGCGCAGGGGCTGGACGCGCAGGCGGCCGCCAGCGCGCGCACGGTCAAGCGCATCGACGACGTCGTGACGCTGCGGGCCGCGCAGTTCCCCGAGGATGCCGGCCCGATGGCGCACCCCATCCGGCCCGAGAGCTACCAGGAGATCGGCAACTTCTATACCGCCACGGTCTACGAAAAAGGGGCGGAAGTCATCCGCATGCAGCAGACCCTGCTGACGCCCGCGGGCTTCACGCGCGGGCTGGCCGAGTACTTCCGCCGGCACGATGGCCAGGCCGTCACCTGCGACGACTTCGTCGCCGCGATGGAGTCGGTCTACGTGCAGGATCACCCCGGACGCGACCTGTCCGTGTTCAGGCGCTGGTACAGCCAGGCCGGCACGCCGCGGGTGCGGGTGACGATCGAGCACGATGCCGCCACGCGGCGATGCACGGTCACGCTCGCCCAGCGCTGCGAACCCGTGGGCGTGGAGCGCCTGCCGGGCGCGCCGGCCAAGCAGCCCTTCCACATTCCCTTCGCCATCGGCCTGCTGGATGCCCAAGGCCGGGCCCTGCCGCTCGAGCAGGCGGGCGGACACGAGGTGCGCGACACCGCGCTGCTCGAACTGACCACCGAGCACGCGCAATGGACGTTCGAGAACATCGACGCCAGGCCGGTACCCTCGCTGCTGCGCGACTTTTCCGCGCCGGTCATCGTCGAATACGACTACACCGATCACGAGCTCGCGCTGCTGATGAAGCACGATGGCAATGCCTTCGCCCGCTGGGAAGCCGGACAGCAACTGGCTACCCGCGTCATCCTGGCGGCCACCCGCGAACGGCAGGAGGGCAAGCCCTTCGTGCTGCATGGCGACTTCATCGAAGCCTGGCGCTCGGTGCTGGCCGCGCCGGGGCTGGATGCCGCCTACCGGGCTCGCGCCCTGACGCTGCCGTCGGAGAAGACGCTGGCCGAACACATGGCCAAGGTCGATCCGGTGGCGCTGGCCGCCGTGCGCGACGAAACCCTGGGCGCGCTCGGCCGCGCGCTGGCGGACGACTGGCGCGCCGCCATCGATGCCAACCAGACGCCGGGGGACTATTCGCCCGATCCGGTCAGCGCGGGCAAGCGCGCGCTGAAGAGCCTCGCGCTGGCCACGCTGATGGCCGGCCGCGTGGACGGCGCGGCGGAACTGGCACTGCGCCAATACGACACGGCGCGCAACATGACGGACCGGCTGTCGGCCCTCTCCTCGCTGGTCAACTTCGGCGCGCCAGACGCCGCCGCGCGGGTGCTGGCCGACTTCTACGACCGCTGGCAGGACGACCCGCTGGTGGTGGACAAATGGTTCACCCTGCAGGCGACCGCCCGGGGCACCACGGTCCAGACCGTGGAAGGCCTGATGGCCCATCCGGCGTTCTCGCTGCGCAATCCCAACCGCGCCCGCTCGCTGGTCTTCCAGTTCTGCCTGAACAATCCCTACGGCTTCCATCGCGCCGACGGCAGCGGCTACCGCTACTGGGCCAGCCAGGTCCTGGCGCTGGACGCCCTCAACCCGGAAATCGCGGCTCGCCTGGCCCGTGCGCTGGACCGCTGGGTCCGCTACGTACCCGAACTGAGCGACCCCATGCGCCAGGCGCTGCAGCAGGTGCGCAGCCATCCCGGCCTGTCGCGCAACGTCACCGAAATCGTTTCTAAAGCCCTGGAGATCGCCGCATGAAGCGCAAGACGCTTACCCAATTCCTGATCGAGCAGCAGCGCGGGGCCGCCGCCCTGCCCGCCGAAGTCCGCCTGCTGGTCGAAATCGTCGCCCGCGCCTGCAAGGCCATCGGCCACGCGGTCGGCAAGGGCGCGCTGGGCGGCGTGCTCGGCAGCCTGGAAACCGAGAACGTCCAGGGCGAGGTGCAGAAGAAGCTGGACGTGCTGTCCAACGAAATCCTGCTGGAAGCCAACGAGTGGGGTGGCCAGCTGGCGGCCATGGCCTCCGAGGAAATGGAGACCGTCCACCTCATTCCCACCCACTACCCCAAGGGTGAATACCTGCTGCTGTTCGACCCGCTGGACGGCTCCAGCAACATCGACGTGAACGTGTCCATCGGCACGATCTTCTCGGTGCTGCGCGCGCCCGCCGAGGCCCGTGGCCGCGAGATCACCGAGCAGGACTTCCTGCAGCCGGGCTCGCAGCAGGTCGTGGCGGGCTACGCGCTTTACGGCCCGCAGACCATGCTGATCCTGACCGTGGGCACCGGCGTGTTCGGCTTCACCCTGGACCGCGAAGTCGGCTCGTGGGTGCTGACCCAGGAAAACATCCGCATTCCCGCCGACACCAAGGAATTCGCGATCAACATGTCCAACATGCGCCACTGGGCACCGCCGGTGCGGCGCTACATCGAGGAATGCCTGGCCGGCAAGACCGGACCGCGCGGCAAGGACTTCAACATGCGCTGGATCGCCTCCATGGTGGCCGACGTGCACCGCATCCTGAACCGCGGCGGCATCTTCATGTACCCGTGGGATGCGCGCGAACCGACCAAGCCCGGCAAGCTGCGCCTGATGTACGAAGCCAACCCGATGAGCATGCTGGTGGAACAGGCCGGCGGCGCCTCGACCAACGGCCTGCAGCGCATCCTGGACATCGAGCCCGCCGCGCTGCACGAACGCGTCAGCGTGATCCTGGGCTCGAAGAACGAAGTCGACCTCGTCACGAGCTATCACAAAGACGCGAGCAACTGATCCAGGAAACCGCGGATCCGGCTTTGCCAGGCCGCGCGCATCGCCCCTCGGGACCCGGCGCCGGGCCGCCCCGAGGCGGGTCCCGGCCCCCTTGAGGGGCTGCCGCGTAGCGGCTGGGGGCCCACCATGCGGGGCGCGCGTCACGCGTAGGGGGGAAACCTCCCCTAGAACAGTTCGAAGTACTCGCGCTGTTCCCACTCGCTCACTTCGAGATTGAAGCGGGCGATCTCGGCTTCCTTGATGTGGCAGAAGTAATCCACGAAGCCGGCCCCCAGCCCCTCGCGCAGCACCGGATCGTCGCGCAAGCATCCCAGCGCCTCGGTCAGCGTATGCGGCAGGCTGGCGGCCTGGGTCTCGTAGGGCGCATCGGCCGACGGCCCGGGATCGAGGGCGCGGGCGATGCCATCCATGCCCGACAGCACCTGGGACGCGAAATACAGGTAGGGATTCGCCGCGGGTTCGCCCACCCGGTTCTCGATACGGGTCGCGGAGTCGCCCACGCCGCCCAGCACGCGCAGCATGACGCCACGGTTGTCCCGTCCCCAGATCGCCCGATCGGGCGCGAGCGAATACGGCCGGTAGCGCTTGTAGCCGTTGAGCGTCGGCGTGGACAGCGCGGTGGCGCCGCAGGCGTGGGCGAGCAGCCCGCCCAGGTAGTGGCGCCCCACCGGCGACAGGTCCTGGCCCGCCTCGGCGGGCACGAAGGCATTGCTGCCGTCGGACAGGCGGCGCAGGGATTGATGCAGGTGCCAGCCGCTGGACACGACGTTCGGGATGCGCGGGCGGCACATGAAAGTGGCATGGAAGCCTTCGCGGCGGCAGACCTGCTTGACCGCGTTGCGGAACAGGATCATGTCGTCGGCGGTCTTGAGCGCATCGCCCGGCGCGAAGGTGAACTCGAACTGGCTGGGACCGAACTCCACTTCCAGCGAACGCAGCGGGAGGTCCAGTTGCTGCGTGGTCTTGCGCACCAGTTCCATGACCGCGTCGACCGCGTCATAGCGCAGCTCGGTCAGGTACTGGTAGCCGTGCGACATCAGTTCGACATCCGGGGGCACGCCTGGCTGGCCGGGCTGGCCCGCGTCTTCCGGGCGCATGTGATGCTGCGCCACCCTGAAGACGTGGCACTCGACCTCCAGCCCCGTGATCAGGCCATACCCGGCTTCGTTCAGGTTCGCCAGCGTCTTGCGGAACAGCTGGCGGGTGTCGAACGGCACGGGTACGCCGGTCTGGAAATACGTGTCGCACAGCAGCCAGCCGGTATTGGGCGCCCAGGGCAGGACCTTGAACGTGGTGGGATCGGCCACCATCAGCACGTCGGCGGCGCCCTGCATCTCGGGGCGGCTGAAGCCGCCGCCGGACGTGAACACCGGGAACACCGTCCGGTGCGACGTATCCTTGGCGTACATGGTGGTGGTGATGGTGACGCCGCTCTTGAGCGCGCGCACCGCCTCCTGGGCCACCAGCGTCTTGCCGCGCAGGATCCCGTGCTGGTCGGGAAAGGAAAAACGCACGACATCCAGCTTGCCGCTCTCGAGGGCGGCGATGACGTCGCGCGCGGCTTGCTGCTGGACCTCGGACCACAGGCCGAACCGATCAACGAAAGACATGTCGCCCCCTACGCGGCCCACTCGGAACTCTTGCGGCGCTTCTCGTCCGCGACCTTCCAGTAATCGCTCCAGGTATCGTCCGGGCCGATGCCGTCGATGGACGGCGGGCCGGTGAATTCGCCCGCCTGCGACTCATCGATCATCATCAGGGCCTTTTCGCCACGCTCGGCCTGGTCGATGGCCTCGAGCAGCAGGCGACGATAGGCGACGATGCCCTTGTCGGTGGAGCCCAGGTGCTCGCGGGTACGGTCCTGGATCTTGCCTTGCGATTCCACGGCCCACTGGTCGTGCACGTTGATGTCGTGCCCCATCCCGGTGTAGGTCTGCGTCGCCTGCTCCTTGGCGTTGTATCCGTAGTTGTTGAAACGGCCCACGCGCGGCATGTAGTCCGGCAGCTCGTACAGCGCCAGGCGCTGCTCGCGCATCTGCTGCTTGTTCACCGGCTGGCCGAAGCTGGTGAAGATGGCGTACCAGTAGCAGCTTTCGTCATCGATGGGCACATGCCATTGGGCGATCGTCATCTCGGAGCTCATGGGAATGATGAAGGCCTGGGGGAAGACGAGATTGGTCACGCGCACGTGGGTCTGCTCGCCGCCCAGCCGGCGCAGCGCGGTCAGGCGCAGCCCGTAGTTGGCCGGATCGACCTTGATCTCGGGGCGGTCGTACTCGCGCAGCACCTTGGTGATGGGCAGGTTGGAGTCGGCCGACGCGCCGCGGAACTGCTTGCCGTAGCTGGCCTCGGTATCGCCGTCCTCGAAGAAGCGGTGCAGGTACGAAGCGTGGGCGGGGTCGATGCCGACCTCCAGCGCCTGCAGCCAGTTGCAGTCGAGATAGCCCTTGAAGGCGAAGGTGTATTCGTTCGGGGCGACGAAGCAGTCGAAGTGGGGAAACGCCGGAGGCTCGCCTTCGCCGATGTAGGCGAACAGGAGGCCGCTCTTCTCGACCACGGGATAGGACTTCTGCCTGATGCGCTGGGGCAGCTTGCTGCCTTCCGGCTCGGCCGGCGTTTCCAGACAGGCGCCATCGACGTCGAACAGCCAGCCATGGAACAGGCAGCGCAGTCCGCCATCCTCCAGGCGCCCGAAGGCCAGGTCGGCGCCGCGGTGCGGACAGTCCCGATCGAGCAGGCCGTAGCGTCCCTGCTCGTCGCGGAACAAGACGAAGTCCTGCCCCATGAGCTTGACCGGGCGGACCGGGCGATCGCCCTCCAGTTCGTCGACCAGGGCAACGGGCTGCCAGTACCGGCGCAGCAGGTTGCCGGCCGGCGTACCCATCCCCACGCGGGTGATGCGTTGATTCTGTTCAGGGGACATACGAACTCCAATGGGACGATGCGATGTATGCAAGATACTATTCTATGGATCCAACGATGTAAACCCATGCCATGCCGATCTTGATCTCGCATCATTGCCAAGAATGCCATGAATCATTAATTATCTTTATTTTTCAAAAACTTAAACAACCACATCGTTTTCCCTAGCCTGACCTTGAACGGGGGCCTCCATAGCTGAAGAATGCCCCAGAATCATAAAACTGGATCCAGCCAATCAATTGGATACAATGAGCGCCGGTGATCGCGCCGCGCCTCGAGGGGCACGCGCCGCACCCGCAAAGGAGAGCGACATTGGAATCGCAACAGACGCGCGTATTGGTGCAACTGCGGGACCTGATACTCAAAGGGGAATTCACGCCCGGCGAACGTCTGGCCGAGATTCCGCTGGCCGAGAAGCTGGGCGTGTCGCGCACGCCCATTCGCCTGGCGCTGGCCGCCCTGGAACAGGAAGGGCTGATCGAGCCCTCGCCCACCAACGGCTACATGATGCGGCGCTTCACGCCGCGCGAGATCCACGATGCGATCGCGGTGCGCGGCCACCTGGAAGGCATGGCCGCCCGTCTGGTGGCCGAGCATGGCGTCTCGCGCCAGTTGTCGCTGGACCTGCGGGCCTGCCTGCAGGACGGCGACCGCGCGGTCAACAAGGCCGAGATGACCTATGACGACTATGCCCTGTACGGGGAAATGAACGATCGCTTCCATAAGCTGATCATCGATGCCGCCGGCAACTTCGCCCTGGCGCGCGCCATAGAAATGAACAATCGCCTGCCCTTCGCCTCGCCCAGCACCATGCTGCCGATGCAGAACACCGGGGACGAACGGCAGAAGTGGATGGTCTACGCCCACTTGCAGCATCACCGGCTGGTCCAGGCCATGGAGAAAGGCGAAGGCGCCCGTGCGCAGGCGCTGGCCGAGGAACACGTGGATGTCGCGCAAATGAACCTGGAATACGCGCTCGAGCGCCCGGAAACGGCGGCCCAGCTGCTGCCCGCCATGAAGATCGTCCTGGGCAAGGCCTGACGCATGGCCCTCGACAGAGGTTCCCAACGCACCGATTGGCCCGGTGTCGGCCTGGGCGTGGCCTGCGGCATCCTGGTCGCCCTGTGCGTGGGCAAGATGCCGCCCGCGCTGCCGCTGCTGCAGCAGGACCTCGGCTTGAGCCTGCGCGAGGTGGGCTGGGTCGTTTCCTTGTTCAGCACCATTGCCACCCTGTGCGCGGCAGGCATGGGACTCGTCTCCGGCCGCGTCGGCGCCTGGCGCTTCACCCTCGCCGGCCTGTGCGCGCTGATGGCCGGGGGGCTGCTGGGCGCGGTATCCGACAGCTATGCCATGCTGCTGGCCAGCCGCATCCTGGAAGGCACCGGGCAGATCGCGATCGTCGTGTCGGTACCCGCCCTGCTGACGGCGCTCAGCGCGCCGCACCAGACCCGCCTGGTGCTGGCCCTTTGGTCGGCCTACATGCCGCTGGGCATCAGCTTCGCGCTGCTGACGGCACCGTTGCTGCTCGAGGACGGCCACTGGCGCCTGCTATGGACGCTGATCGCCGGCGTGACGGCCGTGTGCGCGGTCTGGATGGGACTCTGGCGCAAGCGCTATGTCCATGCCAGGCCGGCGGCGCGCTCGCTGGACTGGCGCAAGCTGACGGGCGGGCTGCGCCAGCTCGTGCCCTGGGTGCTGGGGCTTTCGTTCACGTTCTACGCCATCCAGTTCTTCACGGTGATGACCTTCCTGCCGACCTGGGCCATCCAGGAACGCGGGCTGTCGCTGCGCACCGCCTCCCTGCTGACCGCCGTCGTGATCTTCTTCAACGCCGGCGGCTCGGTGCTCGGCGCCTCGCTGTTGCAGCGCGGCCTGCGCGGCAGCTCGCTGATCATGACGGCCCATGTCGTCGTCGGCCTGTCGGCCTGCGCGATCTTCTCGGATTGGCTGCCGGATGCCGTCCGCTTCATGGCCTGCCTGAGCCTGAACCTGATCGGCGGCACCCTGCCGGCGGCCACCTTGTCGGCATCGCCGCGCCTGGCCAAGAGTCCGGACCAGATCGCCAGCCTCCAGGGGCTGTTCCTGCAGGGCTCCAACCTGGGCCAGTTCGCGGCCGCCCCGCTGGTGACCTGGGCCGTCACGCTGTCCGGCCCGGTGCCGGACTGGTCCCATGCCCTGCCGCTGATGGCGCTGTGCGCCACGACCGGCCTGGCCCTGGGAACGTTCGCCCGCTCGCGGGGACTATGAAAAACGGCCATGGCGCTCGCCGCCATGGCCGTTGCCTGCTGCCCCGAGGCCGCGCCTCTGGCTCAGATGTAGATGATCAGCGCGACCACGCCAATGATCAGGGCTGCCTTGGTCAGCCGGTAAACCGTGCGGTTCCAGTTCTTGAGCCTGCGGCGATACTGCCCGGCCACCCAGACGACATAGAACAGCTTGTTGATCAGGCCTGTCTTGTCGCCCTCTTCATTGGGCGAACTGGCGGCGGTCATGACCTTGCGCCCCATCCACTTGTTGAAGGCCTGCGCCCAGCGGTAGCGCAGCGGACGCTCGACGTCGCAGAACAGGATGATGCGGTCGCGGTCCGTCCCGTTCTCGGCCCAGTGGATGAAGGTCTCGTCGAACACCACGCTCTGCCCGTCGCGCCAGCTGTAGCGCTCGCCGTCCACCTCGATGAAGCAGCGGTCGTCGTTCGGCGTCTCCAGCCCCAGGTGGTAGCGCAGCGAGCCGGCGAACGGATCGCGGTGGGGATTGAGCTTCGCCCCGGGCGGCAGTTCGGCGAACATGGCGGCCTTGACCTCGGGAATGCCGCGCAGGATCTCGACCGTGCGGGGGCAGTACTCGTGCGCGGACGGATGCTGGGCCTCGTACCACTTCAGGTAGAACCGTTTCCAGCCCGACTTGAAGAAGGAGTTGAAACCCGCGTCGTTGTTCTTTTCCGCCGCGCGGATGCGCTGCGCGTCGCGCAGTTTCACCGCCTCGTCGCGGATGACCTCCCAGTTGTCGTCCAGCGCCTGCAGCGCCGGCAATTGCCGCACCGGGATGTACGGCACGGCGGGCACCCGGGAAAACAGGTACATGAACGCGTTGACGGGTGCCACGATCGAGGAATGGTCGAACAACTGCCTGAAGAAGCGCAGCCGGACCTTGCCCCGGAAGTGCACGTAGCCGATGGCGCCCAGGTACAGCGCGACGATGATCCATTTCATGTTCAGTCCTATCCCCCTACACCTCTAGTACGGTGGAGCCGGTGGTCTTGCGGGCGGCCAGCGACTCGTGGGCCTGGGCGATGTCCTCGAGCTTGAAGCGCTGCTCGATGCGCGGCTTGATCTTGCCCGCGACGACCAGCTCGAACAGGTCGGCCGCCGCGGCCTGCATTTTTTCCAGGGTATCCACGTGATGCGCCACGGTGGGCCGCGTCACGAACAGCGATCCCTTCTGCGCCAGGATGCCCAGGTTGACCCCGGTGACCGCGCCCGACGCGTTGCCGAAGCTGACCATCAGGCCCCGCTGCTGCAGGCAGTCGAGCGACGTTTCCCAGGTGTCCTTGCCCACGCCGTCGTAGACCACCGGCACTTTCTTGCCCTTGGTCAGCTCGAGCACGCGCTCGGCCACGTTCTCGCGGCTGTAGTCGATGACCTGCCACGCGCCGTTGGCCTTGGCCAGCGCCGCCTTTTCCGGCGAGGACACCGTACCGATCAGTTTTACGCCCAAAGCCTTCGCCCACTGGCATGCGATCAGGCCGACGCCGCCGGCCGCGGCGTGGAACAGGATGGTCTCGTTGCCCTGCAGGCGGTAGGTCTGGCGGAACAGGTACTGCACCGTCAGCCCCTTGAGCATGATGGCCGCGGCCTGGTCGAAACCGACGCCGTCCGGGATGCGGACCACCTGGAAGGCGGGCATGTTGCGCACTTCCGCATAGGCGCCCAGCGGGCTCTGCCCATAGGCCACGCGGTCGCCCACCTTCAGGTGCCGGACCTTGGGCCCCACAGCGTCGACCACGCCCGCCGCCTCGAACCCCAGCACGGCGGGCAGCCGGGCAGGATACAGGCCGGTGCGGAAATAGATGTCGATGAAATTCAGGCCGACCGCGTGCTGCCGGATCCGGACTTCGCCGGGACCGGGGGCGGGCACGTCGACGTCAACCAGCTTGAGCACTTCGGGGCCGCCATGCTGCTCGATGCGTATCGCCTTGGACATCTGGAATCTCCTTGATGGGCAATGGTCATGCCGCATTCTAATCGCGCATACAATCGCGGAGAATATCGGCCGCGCCGAGGCGCCGTCCGCCCATCCTCAAGGTACGCATGTGAAGACCGATCCGCGCTTTCCCAACCTGTTCATCCTCGATCACCCGCTGATCCAGCACAAGCTGACCCACATGCGCGACAAGAACACGTCGACGCGGACGTTCCGCCAGTTGCTGCGCGAAATCTCGCAACTGATGGGCTACGAGGTCACCCGCAACCTGCCGCTGGCGCTGCGCCCCATCGAGACGCCCATGACGCCGATGGACGCACCGGTGATCGCCGGCAAGAAGCTCGCCGTGGTGCCGGTGCTGCGCGCGGGCAGCGGCATGGCGGACGGACTGCTGGACCTGGTGCCCTCGGCCCGCGTCGGCCATATCGGCCTGTATCGCGACGATCAGCACCGGCCGGTGGAATACCTCGTGCGCCTGCCGGAGCTGGAAGGCCGCACCTTCATCCTGTGCGATCCGATGATAGGCACGGGCTATTCGGCCGCCCACGCCGTGGAGGCGTTGAAAAAGCGCGGCGTGCCGGCCTCGAACATCATCTTCGTCGCGCTGGTGGCCTCGCCCGAGGGCATGCAGGTCTATTGCGACCACCACCCCGACGTTCCCATGTACCTGGCGTCGCTGGACGACTACCTGGACGAGAACGCCTACATCGTGCCGGGGCTGGGCGACGCCGGCGACCGCCTCTTCGGGACCAAGAACTAGGCCGGCGTCCCCCGGGCTCCTACCAGGCCGACGCATCGCCCGCGCCCGCCGGCCCCGACGCTGCCACCAGCGCCGCCAGCACGCCGGCGGTCTCGGCATCCAGCACGCCGTCGTAGCGCGCGGGCCGGTAGTGCATCTGGAACGCCGCGACGACCGCCCGCATCTCGCGCTCGGGCGCCTCGAGGGGCGGCACCGCATAGCCCACCCGGGCCAGTTGCTGCCGGACCGAAGCCATGTCGGGCAGCCCCTGGGCAGCGAAGCGCGCCCCCAGCGCCTGGGCCACCGATTCGTCATACCATCGCCCCACGCCCTCGCGCGCCAGTTCGCGCCACGGAAACAGCGGCCCGGGGTCCTGCTTGCGCAGCGGCGCGATGTCGCTGTGGCCGACGATGTTCTCGGGCGCGACGCCGTGGCGCTCGGCAATGTCTCGCACCAGCGCCTTCACGGCCCGGATCAGCGACGGCCGGTACGGCTGCCAGGCCGGCGTACCGTCGGCGGCGGTCCCGACCGGGCCGCGATTGACGATCTCTATGCCTATCGAACTGCGATTGAGCCAGGTATAGCCGCCCCACTCGCTCTGGCCGGCATGCCAGGCGGCGCGGCTCTCGTCCACCAGCCGGTAGATGCGCGGCGGCTCGTCGTCGGTGATCAGGTAATGGCTGCTGACCTCGCCCTGGCTGAGTATGCCCAGCGCCCGCGGCGACTCGGACACCGTGTAGTGGAGCACGATGAACCGCACGCGGCTGCCCTGGCTGCGTGCGCTGACGGACGTGTCGATGTCCAGGCCGGCCTTGCCTGGCGCCATCGGGGCACACCCCTGGAGCACCAGCAGGCCGGCAAGCCCGAGCATGGCCAGGGGCCGGGAAAGGTAAGACCGGGTCATCGGATTGCTGCTGCCGGGGAAATCCGATGGAATATAGTCGTTCGCGAGGCCGCCGTAAATTTCACGGCCGCCGCCCCGCCCTTCAGTGCGCGCCGCCCGCATCGACCGGGGCGCCCGCGCCGCGCTTGCCCGGCTTGGCCAGCCAGACCATAGCGGTCAGCACCAGGAAGATGATGGCCGAACCGTAGAAGATGTCGACCACGGACATTGTCAGCGCCTGCCCGTTGATCAGGTTGTTGACCGACGCCAGCGCCTGGTCCGGCGACATGCCCGCGCCCTGCATGCTCGAGAGCGCCTGCGACGTGGCGCCACTGCCGGCGGCGATGTGCTCGGTCAGGTGGGCATGATGCATGGCCGCCCGGTCCTCCCACATCGTCGTCGAGATGGAAGTGCCGAACGCCCCCGCGGTGATCCGCAGGAAGTTCGACAGGCCCGAGGCGCTGGCGATCTTGTCAGGCGGCAATCCGGCCAGGGTCAGCGACACCAGGGGCACGAAAAACGCCGCCATCCCCGCACCCTGGATCACCGTGGGCTCGAGCAGGGTCACGATGTCGGCCTGCGGCGTGAAGTTCGAACGCATGAAGCTGACCGCGGCGAACACGCCGAAGGCGACGGTCACCAGGATGCGGGGATCCGTGCGCGCCAGCATGCGGCCGACGATGGGCGTGAACACGATGGCCAGCAACCCGATGGGCGCGGTCACCATGCCGGCGTCGGTAGCGGTGTAGCCCATCTGCGTCTGCAGCCACAGCGGCAAGAGCACCACGTTGCCGAAGAACACCGCGTAGGCGATCGACAACGTCAGCGCGCCGACGGTGAAATTGCGCCCCGCGAACAGCCGCAGGTCGACGACGGGATGCCGGTCGGTCAGTTCCCAGATGATGAAGAACACGAAGCCGACCACGGCGATGACGGCCAGCGTCACGATGGTGCCGCTGGCGAACCAGTCGAGCTCCTTGCCCTTGTCCAGCATGATCTGCAGCGCCGCGATCCAGACTACCAGCAGCACCAGCCCCATGGTGTCGATGGGCAGCTTGCGGATGGGCGATTCGCGCTTGTGGTAGATGCTCCAGCTCACCCATGCCGCCACCAGGCCGACGGGGATGTTGATGTAGAAGATCCACGGCCACGAATAGTTGTCGGAGATCCAGCCGCCCAGCAAGGGGCCGGCCACGGGAGCCACCAGGGTAGTCATGGCCCACAGCGCCAGCGCCATGCCGGATTTCTCGCGGGGGTAGCTGCCCAGCATCAGGGTCTGCGACAGCGGAATCATCGGGCCGGCCACCAGGCCCTGCAGCACGCGGAACGCGATCAGCGATTCCAGGTTGGGGGCGAGACCGCACAGCCACGACGCGACGATGAACAGCAGCACCGAGGCGATGAACAGCCGCACCTGCCCGAAGCGCATGGTCAGCCATCCCGTCAGCGGCAGCGAGATGGCATTGGCCACCGCGAACGAGGTGATCACCCAGGTACCCTGGCTGGTGCTGACCCCCAGGTCGCCCGAGATGGCCGGCAGCGACACGTTGGCGATGGACGTGTCGAGCACGTTCATGAACACCGCCGCCGACAGGGCGACCGTGCCCAGCAGGCGCTGGCCGCCCTGCAGCGGCGGATGGGCCGCCGCCGGACTGCCGGGCGCGGGGTTCGCGGCGGGCTCGTCGGCCGCCGCCGGGGAAGAAGCGTTGGTCGTCATGGAAGCATCCGTGGCCGGCGCGGCTTTACATCACGCCCGCGCCGTGGCGAGCGACCGTCGTCGCGCCGCCCAGCTCGGCACGGACAGGCGTCGAGATGTGCAGCGGCGAGGTCTTGGCCACCGCGGGCTTGGCTTCGGCCGCGCGGCCGCCCAGGTTCTGGGCGATGGTGGCGGCCACCAGGGCATCGGCATCCTCGCGGGCGTGGTCCATGACCGAGGTCGAGTAGGCGGGCTCGGTGCGCGTCGCCTCGGCCAGCGCGGGGCCGTCGGTAGACGACACGTCCACCGAGACGTTCATGGACAAGCCCACGCGCAGCGGATGCGCCTCGATTTCCTTGGGATCCAGGGCAATGCGCACCGGCACGCGCTGCACCACCTTGATCCAGTTGCCGGTGGCGTTCTGGGCAGGCAGCAGGGCGAACGCACTGCCGGTGCCGGCGCCCAGGCCGGCGACCTTGCCGTGGTATTCGACCTTCGAGCCGTAGACATCCGCCTCCAGCGTGACGGGCTGGCCGATGCGCATGCGGCCCAGTTGCACTTCCTTGAAGTTGGCATCCACCCACACCTGGTCCAGCGGCACGATGGTCATCAGCGAGGCGCCGGGGGCCACGCGCTGCCCCACCTGCGCGCTGCGCTTGGCCACGTAGCCGGTCACGGGCGCGGGCAGCGTGGTGCGCGACAGGTTGATGTAGGCCTCGCGGACCTTGGCCGCGGCGCCCAGGACGTTGGGATGCTGCTCGACGCTGGTGCCGTCGGTAAGCGCGGTATTGGTGGCGAGCTGCTCGCGCGCGGCCACCAGGGCCGCCTGCGCCGAGGCCAGCGCCGACTTGGCGTTGCTGACCGCGGTTTCGGCGTGCAGCAGTTCTTCGCCGCTGACCGCGCCGGACGAGGCGAGCTCCTGCCGGCGCTTGGCATCGTTCTGGGCCTTGGCAAGATCGGCTTTCGCGCGCTCGATGTCGGCCTGGCGCACCGCGATGTTGGCGGTCAGCGCGCCGTTGTTGGCGTACAGCGTGCGCACCTGGCGCACGGTCTGGGCCAGCGCGGCCTGGGCCTGGTCCAGCGCCACCTGCGCGTCGGCCTTGTCCAGCAGGATCAGCGGGTCGCCGGACTTCACGTAGTCGGTGTCATCGGCCTGGATGGCGACGACCGTGCTGGCGATCTGGGGCGTGATCTGCACCAGGTTGCCCTGCACGTAGGCGTCGTCGGTGCCTTCGTAATGGCGGGCCACCAGCGCCCACCAGGCGCCGTAGGCGACGGCGGCCACGGCGAACACGCCTGCGGCGCCCAGCAGCAGTTTCTTGCGGGGGTTCTTGGAAGCTTGTTGTGCGGTTTCCATCTCGTTTTCCCTTGGGCCGCGCAGCGCGCGCGGCATGAACAGGTGTTCGACTCGTTCGGCTAGCGCGTGGCCGCGGCGACCGGCTCCGCCGGACCCGCGGGCAGTTCGGCCCCGCCGCCCAGCGCCTTGGCCAGCGCGACGTCCAGCGTCAGCGCGCGCGCCTTCAGATCGGTATCCAGCCGCGTCTGCGTCAGCACTGCGCTCTGCGCGGTCAGCACGCTCAGGTAGTTGCCCAGGCCCGCGCGATAGCGCTTGACCGCCAGCTCGTAGGCCTGCTCGATGGCCTCGCGGGCCTTGCGCTGCTCGCCGCTCTCGCGGTCCAGCGCGCGGATGGACGCCAGCGTGTCGGCCACTTCGTTGACGGCATGCAACACGGTCTGGTTGTAGGAAGCGATGGCCAGGTCGGTGTCCGCCGCCCTGCCCTTGAGGTTGGCGTTGAGCCGCCCGCCCTCGAAAATCGGCAGGGTGATGGCCGGGCCGACGCCGATGATCTGGCTGCCGGACTTGAACAGATTGCCCAGCCCCAGTGCCGACGTACCGACGAAACCGGCGAGATTGATGTCGGGATAGAACATGGCCTTGGCCGCGTCGACGTTGCGCTGGGCCGATTCGACCCGCCACCGGGCGGCGACGATGTCGGCGCGCCGGCCCAGCAGCGACAGCGGTATGCTGGCGGGCACCTGGGTACCGGGAGACACCAGGGGCACGGGCCGGATGGCCGCGCCGCGCTCGGGACCGGCCCCCGCCAGCGCGGCCAGCTCGTTGCGTTGCAGGGCGATGCTTTCATCGACCTGCGCCAGTTGCGTCCGGGCCTCGGCCAGCGCCGAATCGGCCTGCTTGACCTCCACCTGCGTATCCAGCCCCGAGGCATAGCGCTGGCGGGTCAGGTCGGCCACGCCCTCGCGCTGCCCGATGGCGGCCACGAGCACGTCCCGCTGCGCGAACAGGCGCTGCAGGTTGAAATAGGCCGAGCCCACCGCGCTGGCCAGGATGCCCACCGCCGCCTGGTTCTCCGCCTGCGCCGCCCGGCTTTCGGACAGAGCGGCCTTCAGCAGCGACCCGTTCTTGTTCCAGAAATCCAGCTCATAGCTCACGTTCAACGCCAGCCGCGAGTCGGTGCGCACGCCACCCGCCAGCGGGGCGGGAATGGCGCCATGCTCGGTGTAGCGCTGGCGGGTGGCCGTAAAGGTGCCATCGACCTGGGGCAGGCCATTCGCGCGGGCGGTACCCACGGCGGCCTCGGCCCGCGCCAGCCGCGCCTGCGCGATGACGATGGACGGGCTGCCCGCGATGGCCTGGTCGATCAGGCCGTCCAGTTGCGCATCGCCGTAGCGATGCCACCACTGTTGCACCGGCCACTGCACGTCGGCCTGCGCCATGCCCAGTTCGGGCGCATCGACCAGGCGAGCGTGCGACGCGCCGTCCCGGTCCATGCTGGCGCACGCGGCCAGGGCGGCGACCAGGGGCACTAGCAAGATTTTTCTCATGGAAGCTTACGATCCGCTGAATTTAGTTGTCTAGCCTATTACTGCTTAGGCAGTCATAAAAACGAAACAAGGGCCGCGCCCCGTCGGCCCGGCCTCAGCCGCGCTGGGCGCCGTTGGCCGTCATGCGGCGCAGCAGGGACTTCAATTGCTGGACTTCCTGCTCGGAAAAATCGCGGATGTGCAGGTCGACCGCATCGTGCAGGCGCTGCGGAACCTGCTCGGTGGCGCGCACGCCCTCTTCGGTCAGTTCCAGCTTGATCACCCGGCGGTCCTCCGCGCTGCGCACCCGCCGAATCAACCCCTTCGATTCCAGCCGGTCGAGCATGCGCGTCATCGCGCCGGTGTCCGAACAGGCGCTGCGCGCCAGTTCCGCGGCCGTGTCCCCCCGTCCCATGGCGAGCAGCATCAGCGGGCCCCATTGCATGGCCGTCAGGTCGAGCGCCGTCATTTCGGCGTCGACCGCGCGCTGCAGCGACAAATGCGCCTGCTTGATCAGGTAGCCCACGCTTTCTTCCGGGTCGTAGCGCCGAATCAGCTCGGCCAGCTCCGGAGAAATACGGGGAGACGAAGTGGAATCTGCCATGCCGGCATTATCACTGCATAGGCAATGGTTGTCAATGCAGTAATAGACCCGCTTATATTCCCTGTTGACGATAGGGGTTTCATGGCCGCGCCCGGCGCGGCCGGCATCAGCGCCGCTTGCCCAGCAGCGAGCCAAGCAGGCCGCGGGTCAGGTCGCGCGCGAGCTGGGTGCCCATCGAGCGCACGGCGCTGCGCGCGGCCGACTCCAGCACCCCTTCGCGGCGGCCGCCCCGGGGGCCGGTCGAGCCGAACAGGATGTCGCGCAGGCCATCGGCCAGCCCGCCCTCGGACGCCGGCTGGCCGGGCTGACCGGGCTGGGCCGGCGCCGTAGCGCCACCGGCGGCCGTGCCCGCGCCGCCGGCCCGGGCGGCCAGGATTTCGTAGGCCGATTCCCGGTCGACGGCCTTTTCATAGATGCCAGCCACCAGCGACGACTGGCGCAGCGCCTGCCGCTCGGCGTCGGTGGCCGGACCGATCCGGCTGCCCGGGGCGACGACGTAGGCACGCTCGGTCGGCCCCGGCCGGCCCTTTTCGTCCAGCAGCGAGACCAGCGCCTCGCCCACGCCCAGCTCGGTGATGGCAGCGGCGATGTCCAGGCCCGGATTGGGCCGCATGGTGTCGGCCGCCGATTTCACGGCCTTCTGGTCGCGCGGCGTGAAGGCCCGCAGCGCATGCTGCACGCGGTTGCCGAGCTGGCCCAGCACCGTCTCGGGGATGTCCAACGGGTTCTGGGTGCAGAAATAGACGCCCACGGCCTTGGAACGGATCAGCCGGACCACCTGCTCGATCTTGTCCAGCAGCGCCTTGGGCGCGTCGTTGAACAACAGGTGCGCCTCGTCGAAGAAGAACACGAACTTCGGCTTGTCGGTGTCGCCGGCCTCGGGCAGGTGCTCGAACAGCGTGGACAGCATCCACAACAGGAAGGTCGCGTACAGCGTGGGCGACTGCATCAGCTTGTCGGCGGCCAGGATGTTGACCACGCCGCGCCCCTGGGCGTCCGTCTGCATCAGGTCGTCGATGTTCAGCATGGGCTCGCCGAAGAAGCGGTCGCCGCCCTGCGCCTCGAGCGCCAGCAGCCCGCGCTGGATCGCCCCCACCGAAGCGGCCGAGACGTTGCCGTAGCGCGTCTTGAACTGGGCGGCGTTGTCGCCCACGTATTGCAGCATGGCCCGCAGGTCCTTCAGGTCCAGCAGCAGCAGGCCGTTGTCGTCGGCGATGCGGAACACCATGTTCAGCACGCCGGCCTGGGTGTCGTTCAGGTTCAGCATGCGGCCCAGGAGCAGCGGCCCCATGTCGGAGACCGTGGCCCGCACCGGATGCCCCTGCTCGCCGAATACGTCCCACAGCGTGGCCGGGCTCGCGCCCCAGGCCGGTTCGTCCAGCCCCAGCGACTTGAGCCGCTCCTGCAGCTTGGGCGTGGCCACGCCGGCCTGGGAAATTCCGGTCAGGTCGCCCTTGACGTCGGCCATGAATACCGGCACGCCCTGGCGCGAGAAGGCTTCGGCCATGACCTGCAGGGTGACCGTCTTGCCGGTGCCGGTCGCGCCGGTGATGCAGCCGTGGCGGTTGGCCATGCCGGGCAGCAGGAAAAGCTCGGTGTTGGCGTTCTTGGCGAGGAGAATGGGAGCGGCCATGATGGTTCCGTTGGCAAACTGGGCGTCGGGGGTTGCGGGGATTCTGTGCGCAAGGCCCCGCTCTTGTCAAAAGCCGCGCCAGTCCTGGCTCTTCGCCCCGCGCCGGCAGCTTTCGCAGGGCTGGGACGGTACGCAGTCTGTGGTATTGGCAGCAAGTGGACATTCCTCCCGGAGCCGCCACCTGCCGGTCAAGCTAAAATGCCCCTTTCATCGTTACGATACAAGCGATTTCCATGGCCGGACATAGCAAATGGGCCAATATCCAGCACCGCAAAGGGCGCCAAGACGCCAAGCGCGGCAAGCTGTGGACCAAACTGATACGTGAAGTCACCGTGGCCGCCCGCGCCGGCGGCGCCGACCCCGACACCAACCCCCGCCTGCGCCTGGCGTGGGACAAGGCGACCGACGCCAACATGCCCAAGGACACCATCCAGCGGGCCATCGCGCGCGGGGCCGGCGGAGCCGACGGCGACAACTACGAGGAAGTCCGCTACGAAGGCTATGGCATCGGCGGAGCGGCCGTCATCGTCGACTGCATGACCGACAACCGCACGCGCACCGTGGCCGAGGTCCGCCACGCCTTCGCCAAGCACGGCGGCAACCTGGGCCAGGAAGGCTCGGTCGCCTTCATGTTCAAGCACTGCGGCCAGTTCCTGTTCGCCCCCGGCACGCCCGAGGACAAGATCATGGAACTCGCGCTCGATGCCGGCGCCGAGGACGTCATCACCGACGACGAAGGCGTGATCGAGGTCATCTGTGCCCCCACCGACTACGTCGCCGTCAAGCAGGCCTTCGACGGCGCCGGCATGAAGGCCGAGATGGACGGCATCGTGATGAAGGCGCTCAACGAAACGGCCCTGTCCGGCGAGGATGCCGAGAAAATGCAGAAATTGCTGGACGTGCTGGAATCCCTGGACGACGTCCAGGAGGTCTACACCACGGCGGTCATGGACGAGTCACCCACATGAAGCTTCTCGTCATCGGCTCCGGCGGCCGCGAACACGCCCTGGCCTGGCAACTGGCCAAGGCCGCCAAGACACAGAAGGTGTTCGTCGCCCCCGGCAACGGCGGCACGGCCCTGACCTCGCACTTGCAGAACATTCCCATCACCGACCCGACGCAACTGGCCGACTTCGTCGAGCAGGAGGGCATAGGCCTGACCGTGGTGGGCCCCGAGGCCCCGCTCGCGGCCGGCGTGGTGGACATCTTCCGCGCGCGCGGGCTGAAGATCTTCGGCCCCACCAAGGCCGCCGCGCAACTGGAAAGCTCCAAGGACTTCGCCAAGGCCTTCATGGTCCGGCACGGCATCCCCACCGCCAAGTACCAGACTTTCACCGACCCGGCGCAGGCGCACGCCTACATCGACCAGGAAGGCGCGCCCATCGTCATCAAGGCCGACGGCCTGGCCGCCGGCAAGGGCGTGGTGGTCGCCGGCTCCGCCCAGGAAGCCCATGCCGCGGTCGACGCCATGCTGGGCGACGGCAAGCTGGGCCAGGCGGGCGCGCGGGTGGTGATCGAGGAATGCCTCGAGGGCGAGGAAGCCAGCTTCATCGTGCTGTGCGACGGCAAGCATGTGCTGCCGCTGGCCACCAGCCAGGACCACAAGCGCCTCAAGGACAACGACGAAGGCCCGAACACCGGCGGCATGGGCGCCTATTCGCCCGCCCCCGTGGTCACGCCCGAGCTGCACGGCCGCATCATGCGCGAGGTCATCTGGCCCACCATCCAGGGCATGGCCAAGGACGGCATTCCGTTCACCGGCTTCCTGTACGCCGGGCTGATGATCGGCCCGAACGGCATCAAGGTGCTGGAATTCAATTGCCGCATGGGCGACCCCGAAACGCAGCCCATCATGATGCGCGTCAAGAGCGACCTGCTGGAAGTCTTCGAGCACGCGGTGGCCGGCACGCTGGACCAGGCCAACATCGACTGGGACCGCCGCACCGCGCTGGGCGTGGTCATGGCCGCCCACAACTATCCCGACACCCCGCGCACGGGCGACGTCATCCGCGGCCTGCCCGCCGAGACGCCCGACAGCATGGTTTTCCATGCCGGCACCACCGAAAGCGGCGGCGAGGTCCGGACCAGCGGCGGCCGGGTGCTGTGCGTCACGGCCCTGGGCGACTCCGCCCGGCTGGCCCAGCAGCGCGCCTACGACGTGCTGCAGTCCATCCATTTCGATGGCGCGCAGTACCGCCGCGACATCGGCTGGCGGGCCATCACGCGCCGCAACGCCCCCGCGGAGCCCGGCACGGCATGAAGATAGACACCGCGCTGACCCGCGCCTATTTCACCGGCCTGCAGTCCCGCATCGTCCAGGCCCTGGAGGAAATCGAAGGCGGCCCCTTCCGTTCGGACGCCTGGGAGCGGGCCGAAGGCGGGGGCGGCGTCTCCCGGCTGATCGAGGGAGGCCGGGTGTTCGAACGCGGCGGCGTGCTGTTCAGCCACGTGACCGGCGCCACGCTGCCGCCCTCGGCCAGCGCCCACCGCCCCGAGCTGGCCGGACGCCCCTGGGAAGCCATGGGCGTCTCGCTGGTGATCCACCCGCGCAATCCCTACGTGCCCACGGTGCACATGAACGTGCGGGTGTTCATTGCCAAGTCCGTCCATGCATCGGACGACGATGACGTGTTCTGGTTCGGCGGCGGCATGGACCTGACCCCGTACTACCCCTTCGAGGAAGACGCGGTCCATTTCCACCGTACCTGCAAGGCCGCGCTCGATCCCAGCGGCGGCGATCTCTACCCGCGCTTCAAGAAGTGGTGCGACGAGTACTTCTACCTCAAGCACCGCAAGGAAGCGCGGGGCCTGGGCGGCATATTCTTCGACGACTTCAACGAAGGCGGCTTCGACCACGCTTACGCCGCGACCCGCTCGGTGGGCGATGCCTTCCTGGACGCCTATCTGCCCATCGTGCGCCAGCGCGTGGCGCTGCCCTACGGCGAACGCGAACGCGACTTCCAGGCCTACCGCCGTGGGCGCTACGTCGAGTTCAACCTGGTGTTCGACCGCGGCACGCTGTTCGGCCTGCAATCGGGCGGGCGCACGGAGTCCATCCTGATGTCCATGCCGCCGCTGGCGCAATGGCGCTACGACTGGCACCCCGAACCCGGTTCGCCCGAGGCCCGCCTCTACGAACTGCTGCCCCCCCGGGACTGGGTTTGAGCGCCTCCACGACACCTCGCATCGGTCTTCTGGGGGGCAGCTTCGACCCCATCCACGAAGCGCACCTGACGCTGGCCCGCACGGCGCTCGCCCACCTGGGCGCAGCCTCGGTCCAGCTCATACCCGCGGCCGCGCCGTGGCAGCGCCAGCCCCTGGCCGCCACGGCCGAACAGCGCGCGCAGATGGTCGCGCTGGCCATCGCCGGCCAGCCCGGTCTGGCCCTGAACCGGATCGAGATCGATCGCGGCGGTCCCAGTTACACCATCGATACCCTGCGCGCCCTGGCGGGCGGCACGGGCACGCCGGTTGCTGGAGACGCTCGCTACGTCTGGATCCTGGGCGCGGACCAATTGGCGAATTTCTGTACCTGGAATGAATGGCAGGGCATCGTCGCGCTGGCCGATCTCGCGGTGGCCGGCCGCCCTGGCAACGAGCCCGAGCCGCCCGCTGCGCTGCACGCGGAACTGGCGCGGCACGGGCGCACCCTGCACCGGCTGCCCATGCCCGAGATGGCGATATCCAGCTCCGGCATCCGGCAACGGCTGGCCCGCGGCGAATCGGTCGACGGCCTCGTTCCCCCCGCCGTACTTCGGTACATCACCCAGCATCGCCTGTATCAGGCCTGAATATGGACATACGCAAACTACAACGCGCCGTCGTCGATGCCCTCGAGGACGTCAAGGCGCAGAACATCACGGTGCTGAACACCACCCACCTGACCAGCCTGTTCGACCGCGTCGTCATCGCGAGCGGCACCTCGAACCGGCAGACCCGGGCCCTGGCTTCCAGCGTGAGCGAGAAGATCAAGGCCCTGGGCGGCGAGGTCATCGCCACCGAAGGCGAGGAAACCGGCGAGTGGGTGCTGGTGGACCTGGGCGACATCGTCGTCCATATCATGCAGCCGGCCATCCGCCAGTACTACAACCTGGAAGAGGTCTGGGGCGGCAAGCCCGTCCGGGTGAAGTTGAGTCCCCCCCCTACGCGCTGACGCGCGCCCCCCAGGGGGCGATGCGAGTGGACCGGCAAAGCCGGATCCACCGCATCCTGGGTCTGGACATCTGACTAACGAGGCTTGGGGCATGAAGCTCATCATCATCGCCGTGGGGCATCGCATGCCGGGCTGGGTGGACGAGGCCTATGCGGACTATGCCAAGCGCATGCCGCCCGACCTGCCGATCGAACTGCGCGAGGTGCGGCCGGAGCCGCGCACCACGGGCAAGACCGCCGCGCAGATGCAGGCGCTGGAAGCCCGGCGCATCGAAGCCGCCCTGCCCGCCGGCGGACGCTGGCTGGCCCTGGACGAGCGGGGCCGCGACCTGACCACGATGGACCTGTCCAAACAGATGCAGCAATGGCGCGACGACGGCCAGGACGTCGCCCTGCTGATAGGCGGGCCCGACGGGCTCGACCCCGACCTGAAGCGCCGCTGCCACGGCATGCTGCGGCTGTCCAGCCTGACGCTGCCGCATGGCATGGTGCGCGTGCTGCTGGCCGAGCAACTGTACCGGGCCTGGTCCATCCTGGCCAACCACCCCTATCATCGAGGCGGCTAGGATGAAACCCACCCCCTACGCGCTTACGCGGGCCCAGTATGGTTAGCCCCCAGCCGCTACGCGGCAGCCCCCCGAGGGGGCCGGGGCCCGGCCTTGGGGCGGCCCGGCGCCGGGCCCCGGAGGGGGCGACGCTGGCGGACCGGCAAAGCCGGATCCGCGGCGTCCTGGATCAACCAGCACCCGCTTCATCCGTCACGAAAGGCGCATCGCGCCATGGAGCGCTGATATGACAGCCATCTACCTCGCCTCGCGCAGCCCGCGCCGCCGGGAGCTCCTGGCGCAACTGGGCGTCGAGCACGAACTGCTGCTGCCGCCGCCCGTGAACGGCCCCGACGAACCGCAGTTGCCCGGTGAACCCGCCGCCGACTACGTGCGCCGCACGGCCCGCGAAAAGGCGCTGACCGGCGCTGAACTGCTGAAGCAGCGCAAGCTGGCCGAGCGCCCCATCCTGGCCGCCGACACCACCGTCATCCTGGGCGGCGACGTGCTGGGCAAGCCCGTCGACCGAAACGACGCGATGCGCATCCTGGGACGGCTGTCGGGGTCCGAGCACGAGGTGCACACGGCCCTCGCGCTGGTCCATCGCGGCGCGCTGCACGAAGACGTCTCGATCACCCGCGTGCGCTTTCGCGAACTGACGCCGCGCGACATCGCGCGCTATTGCGACACCGGCGAACCCTACGACAAGGCCGGCGCCTACGGCATACAAGGCCTGGGCGGCGTGTTCGTGCAGCACATCGCCGGCAGCTTCACCGGCGTGATGGGACTGCCGCTGTACGAGACGGCACGGCTGCTGGGACTGGCCGGCATCGTCCTGCCCTGATCCCCCGCCCCGCCGGCACCCGACTCGCGGTAAGCTGCGGATAGTCGCGCAAGCCACCGGCACATTCCATGACCGAAGACATTCTCATCAACGTATCCCCCTACGAAACCCGGGTCGCCGTCATCCAGCAGGGAGCCGTCCAGGAACTCCATATCGAGCGCACCTCGCAGAAAGGCTATGTCGGCAACATCTACCTCGGCCGCGTCGCCCGCGTGCTGCCGGGCATGCAAAGCGCCTTCATCGACATCGGCCTGGGCCGCGCCGCCTTCCTGCACATCGCCGACATCCGCGAAAGCCGCCAGGAGCGCGCCCACGGCGGCCATCCCGCCACGCCGATCGAGAAACTGCTGTTCGAAGGCCAGACCCTGATGGTGCAGGTCATCAAGGACCCCATCGGCACCAAGGGCGCCCGCCTGTCCACCCAGATCAGCGTGGCCGGCCGCATGCTGGTCTACCTGCCCTACGATCCGCACATCGGCATCTCCCAGCGCATCGAATCCGAGGCCGAGCGCAATCAGTTGCGCGACCGGGTCCAGCGCCTGGTGCCGGCCGAGGAGAAAGGCGGCTACATCGTGCGCACCCAGGCCGAGGATGCTTCCGACGAGGAACTCGCGGCCGACATCGCCTACCTGGGCAAGCTGTGGGCCATCATGCAGCAGCAGGCCCGCACCAAGGGGGCGCCGTGGCTGCTGCACGAAGACCTCAACCTCGCGCAGCGGGTGCTGCGCGACGTGGTCAGCACCGAGACGGCCTCCATCCAGATCGATTCGCGCAGCAGCTTCACCCGGCTGCTGGCCTGGGCGCGGGAATTCACGCCCTCGGTCATCGACAAGGTCATGCACTACACCGGCGAACGCCCGCTGTTCGACCTCTACAACGTCGACGAGGAAATCAACCGGGGCCTGTCGCGCCGGGTCGAGCTGAAATCGGGCGGCTACCTCATCATCGACCAGACCGAGGCGCTGACCACCATCGACGTCAACACGGGCGGTTTCGTCGGCGGACGCAACTTCGACGACACCATCTTCAAGACCAATCTCGAGGCGGCGCAGGCCATCGCGCGCCAGTTGCGGCTGCGCAACCTGGGCGGCATCGTCATCCTCGACTTCATCGACATGGAGAACCTGGAACACCGCGAGGCGGTGCTGGGCGAACTGCGCAAGGCACTGGCGCGCGACCGCACGCGCATCACGCTCAACGGCTTCACCCAGCTGGGACTGGTCGAGATGACGCGCAAGCGCACGCGCGAATCGCTCAGCCACGTGCTGTGCGAATCCTGCCCCACCTGCCAGGGCCGGGGCCAGGTCAAGACCGCGCGCACGCTGTGCTACGAGATCCTGCGCGAGATCCTGCGCGAGGCGCGGCAGTTCAACCCCAAGGAATTCCGCATCCTGGCCGCCCAGGCAGTGGTGGACCTGTTCCTGGAAGAGGAAAGCCAGAACCTGGCGGCGCTGGGCGATTTCATCGGCAAGCCGATCTCGCTGCAGGTCGAGGGTATTTATAGCCAGGAGCAGTACGACATAATTTTGATGTGATGCGGATGTCCTGGATCAAACGGCATGCGCACGCAACCACGGCCTAGGCATGGGCCGGGCTTGAATTCGTGTATCGTGTTCACGAGGCGCTCCTGACAATCGGCATATCCCTTTGCAGCCATCCATGACACTCCCATCCCTGCGCCCCCTCTCCATCAACGACTACGAACCCATCGCCTCGGTGGTCGACGACTGGTGGGGTGGCCGTCCCATGCGCGGCCTGTTGCAGCGCCTGTTCTTCGAGCACTTCCGCGACACCAGCTTCGTCGCCGGCCAGCCCGGGGAAGTGCGCGCCTTCCTGATCGGCTTCGTCTCGCAGTCGGAAGCGGGCGTGGCCTACATCCATTTCGTCGGCGTCGACCCCACGCTGCGCGCCGCGGGCCTGGGGCGGGTGCTGTACGAGCGATTCTTCGATACCGTGCGGGCCCGCGGCTGCCGCGAAGTGCGCAGCATCACCTCGCCCGCCAATAGGGGCTCGATCGCCTTCCACCGGCGCATGGGCTTCGAGCTGGCGCCCGGAACCGGTGTCGTCGACGGCGTCCCCGTCCATCTCGACCATGCCGGCCCAGGCCAGCATCGCGTGTGCTTCCACAAGCCCATCGCGCCCGCCCTTTCCTGACGAACCCAGCCCGTCTCTCCATGCAAATCGCGCACACCTTCCGGCTCCCCTACAAGATCCACTTCTCGCGCTGCGACCCGGCCGGCATCATCTTCTATCCGCAGTACTTCATCCTGTTCAACGACCTGGTCGAGAGCTGGATAGACGCGATCCTGCCCGGCGGCTACCACGGCCTGGTGGGCGAGCGGCGGGTGGGCATGCCGACCGTGCACATCGAATCGGACTTCCGCGCAATCAGCCGCTTCGGCGAACAGGTGTGGCTGGAACTGGAGGTCACGCGCGTAGGCAACCGCTCGCTCACGCTGGCCTGGCGCTGCGTGGGCACGGACGACGTCGTACGGATGTCGGCGGTCCAAACGCTGGTCACCACCTCGCTGGACACGCACAAATCGATCGCCCTGCCCGACGACCTGCGAACTGCAATAGGGTAGGGGGTGCCCCCCCCTACGCCCTTCGGGCGCCCCCCAGGGGGCGAAACCGGCGGACTGGCAAAGCCAGATCCGCGGTTTCCTGGGTCTAGTTCCTTTATCTTGGGTTGGAGCACCTGTGCTTCGCTGGCTGCCAGCGGTAGCAACGGTGTGACATACCAAGATAAAGGAACTAGACCCAGGATGCGGTGGATCCGGCTCCGCCGGTCCACCCGCATCGCCCCCTGGGGGGCGCGCGTCAGCGCGTAGGGGGGGGGCCCTACCCTCTGAACAATTCGTGCACCTGCGCTCGCAGCCACATGTTGCCGGCGTCCTTGTGGAAGCGGCGCGGCCAGAACTGGTGGACTTCGATGGTGGGGACCTTCAGCGGCACGTCCACCATGCGGATGTCGGCATGCTGCACGCAGACGGTGGCCATGTCGTGCGGCACGGTAGCGATCAGGTCCGAGCTTTCGATGATGGGCAGCAGGCTCGTGAAATGCGAGGTCTCGAGCAGGATCCTGCGCCGCAGTCCCTTGCGCTGGAGATATTCCTCGAACAGGTGTTCCCGCCCCGGCCTGACCGCCGCATGCGGCAAGGCCAGGTATTGCTTGAGCGTGAGCGCATCGCCCACGTCGGGATGGCCGCGGCGCACGATGCAGACGTAGGGATTGCGGAACAGCAGCTGCTGGAACATGCCCGCCTTGTGCAGGTCGGGAAAATAGCCGATGGCCAGTTCGGCCTCGCCCGACTCCAGCGCCTCGGCCGCGGCGTGGCGCGGCATGGCCAGGGTGCGCAGGTTCAGCCCCGGGCCGGCCTGGACGAAACGCGCCAGCAGTTTGGGCACGAAGTTGATCTCGCCGATGTCGGGCGTGATCAGCGTGAAGGTGCGCTCGCTGGTGGCCGGGTCGAAGGTGTGGGCCTGCAGGATCTCGCTCTTGACCGTCTCCATGACGCGGCGCACCGCCGGAGCCAGCGCCAGCGCGCGCGGCGTGGGCTGCATCTGCGCCCCGGTCCGCACGAACAGCGCATCGTTGAACAGCGTGCGCAGGCGGGCCACGGCGGCGCTCATGGCCGGCTGGCTCAGGCCGATGGCCTCGGCCGCGCGCGACACGCTGCGATGCTCCAGCATGGCGTCGAACACGCGCAACAGGTTCAGGTCCACATGACGAATATCCATGGGGTGGATTTTAACTATTCACCCAATCGTCTGGATAGATATTCCTCCGGCCCGTAGACTGCCCGCATCACTCATACGAACGGAGACTCCCATGCCCGGCCTGACCCTGGAACAGGCGAATGCCATCATCGCGGGCGCGCTGGCGCATGCCGCCGGCAAGGGCTACAAGCCCATGGCCGTGGTGGTGCTGGACGCCGCCGGCCATCTGAAGTCGGCCCAGCGCCAGGACGGCGCCAGCATGTTCCGCGTGGACGTTGCCACCGGCAAGGCCTGGGCCGCGGTGGGCATGGACGCCTCCAGCCGCACGCTGGCGCAGCGCGCCAAGGACAACCCGAACTTCTTCGTCACGCTGGCGGCCACCGCGCAAGGACGCTTCCTGCCGCAGACCGGCGCCATCCTGATCCGCGATGCCGCGGGCGCCGTCCTGGGCGCGGCCGGCGCCAGCGGCGGCACGGGCGACGAGGACGAGGAAATCTGCATCGCCGGCGTCACGGCGGCCGGCTTGCAGGCGGGCTGACGCGGCACGCATCACGGAGCAATCACCCCATGGCATCTTCCACCATACAAGGGCTGCGTAGCGTGGCCCTGGAAGTCCCCGACCTCGACAAGGCGGAAGACTTCTATACCCGCATCTGGCACCTGGACGTCGTGGCCCGCGAGCCGGACGCTCTGTATTTCCGCGGCACCGGCCAGGACCACCATCTGCTGGCGCTGCACCGCGGCCCGCGAACGGCCATCCGCCACGTCACGCTGCGGGCGCACGACGAGGACGCCTTGCGCGCGGTCGCGCGCGCCGGCATCGAAGCGGGCGGAACGCTGGCAACCCCCATCGGCCCCGTGGCCGATCCAGCGGGCGGCCTGGGGCTGCTGCTGCGCGATCCCGATGGCCGGCTGATCCAGGTCGTGACCGGCGATGCCCGGCACGCCCAGGCAGCCGACGTGCCGGACCGCCCCGTGCGTCTCGCCCATGCTGTCCTGAACAGCGCCGACGTCGCCGCCACCCGGCGGTTCTTCGAGCAGGCGCTGGACTTCCGGCTGGCCGATCTCACCCGCATCATGGCCTTCATGAATTGCAATGCCGACCATCACACGATCGCGGTGGGCATCACCGACAACAACGCGCTGAACCACATCGCCTTCGTCATGCCGGACCTGGAGTCGGTCATGCGCGGCGGGGGCCGGATGAAGGACGCCGGCTACGCGATCGAATGGGGCCCGGGCCGCCACGGCCCCGGCGACAACGCCTTCAACTATTTCATCGGCCCCTTCGGCGAGGTGATCGAATACACGGCGGAGGTGGAACAGATCGACGACGGCTACGTCGCGGGCGGCCCCGATGACTGGAAATGGCCGCCGGGCCGCGTGGACCAGTGGGGCATCTCGCCGCCGCCATCGGCGCGCCTGAAGACCGCGCAAAGCGAAGTGTTCTTCGTACCTTCGTCGGCCTGACCCTTTTCCCGACTCACGGATCCATCATGCGACACCCTCACGCCCGGCTGGCGGGCATGGCCCGTCTCGCCCCGAAGAAACACCCCGCATCCGGAGGCCGGGCATGAACGCCTCCACGCATCCCCTGTACGACGTCGCCATCGTCGGCTTCGGCCCTTCGGGGGCGGTCGCCGCCGGACTGCTGGGCAACCAGGGATTCAAGGTCTACGTCTGCGACCGGCAGCACGACGTCTACGACAAGCCGCGCGCGATCGCGGTCGATCACGAGATCATGCGGATCTTCCAGCAGCTGGGACTGGTCGATTCCATTTCCCGGTACGTGGAACCCTTCACGCCATCGGAGTACTTCGGCGTGGATGGCCAGCTGATCAAGCGGCTCACGATGGTCGAGCCGCCCTACCCCCTGGGCTACACGCCCTCGAACGTCTTCACCCAGCCTCCGGTGGAACGCATCCTGCGCGACCACGTCCAGCAACTGCCGAACGTGCGCGTCGAACTGGACACCACCCTGCTCGGCGTGGAACAGGACGCCTCGGGCGCCAGGCTGGACGTGGCCCACGCGAACGGCAGCCGCGCCAGCCTGCGCGCGAAGTACGTCATCGGCTGCGATGGCGCCTCCAGCACGGTGCGGGAGCTGGCGGGCATCGAACTGGAAGACCTGGAATTCGACGAACCCTGGCTGGTGGTGGACGTCCTGGCCAACGAACGCGGACTGGCCAAGCTGCCCCGCACCAGCGTGCAGTATTGCGAGCCCGACCGGCCGTGCACGCTGGTGATCGGTCCAGGCAACCACCGGCGCTGGGAAATCTCCCTCAAGCCGGACGAAGATCCCCGTACCGTCACCCAGCCCGAAGCAACCTGGAAACTGCTCTCGCGCTGGCTGACACCGGAGGACGGCGAGCTCTGGCGCCAGGCAAGCTACCGTTTCCACGCGCTGGTGGCGCGCGACTGGCGCCGCGGACGCGTGTTCGTCGCCGGCGACGCCGCCCACCAGCAGCCCCCCTTCCTGGGCCAGGGCATGTGCCAGGGCATACGCGACGTCGCCAACCTGAACTGGAAACTGGCGGCCGTGCTGCGGCGGACGGTCACGGGCGCCCAGGCCGACGCGCTGCTCGACAGCTACGGCATCGAGCGCAAGCAGCACGTGCGCAGCCTGACCGGGCGCATCAAGGCCATCGGCGCGGTGATCTGCGAACGCGACGAGGCCCGGGCCCGCGCCCGCGACGCGCGCCTGCTGGACGAATGCGGCGGCACGGTACGCGACATGCCGCGCCAGGAAGTCATTCCGCCGCTGGAGCAAGGACTGTTGGCCCGAGCCGGCACTCCCGCCCGCGGCACGCTGTTCCCCCAACCCTGGATCAGGCAGGCGGGTGCCACCGTCCGCCTGGACCACGCGGCGGGAGACGGCTGGTGGCTGGTGCTGGACGCCCGCCATGCGGGAACCGTGCCGCCCCTTCCGCCGGCGTGGGGCATGACCACCCTGGACCTGGGTGCCCTGGCCGAGACCGAAGGCGTGTGCCGGGCGTGGTTCGAGCGTTACCGCTGCACGGCGGCCGTGGTGCGTCCCGACCGCTATGTCTACGGCGTCGCGGCCGATGCGCGCGAACTGGACGCCTTGCTGGACGAACTACGCAGCGCGCTGCATTGACCCATTACGCGAGGAGACAACGATGAACAGAAGACACGCCATCCGGACCCTGGCCACCCTGGCCGCCGTCCCGGCGCTTTCCCCCATGCGGTCGGCGCTGGCGCAGGCCTGGCCCGACAAACCGGTACGGCTGCTGCTGTCGCAGCCTCCCGGATCCGGTCCGGACAACATCGCCCGGCTGTTGTCCGAGCGGCTGTATCCCCGCTGGGGCCAGGCCGTCGTGATCGAGAACAAGCCGGGGGGCCAGAACACGGTGGGCGCGCAGGCTGCCGCCCGGTCGCCCGCCGACGGCTACAACTTTTATTTCGCGACGACCGCGGCGCTGGTCACCAACGCCTTCCTGTTCAAGCAGTTGCCCTATGACCCCGCCAAGGATTTCGTGCCGGTGGCCTTCGTCGCCCGCAGTCCGTTCGGCATCCTGGTCAAGGCCGATTCGCCCATCCGCAGCGTCGAGGAGCTGATCGCCAAGTCCAAGGCCGCCCCGGGCACCTTCACGCTGGGCAACGAGGGGCCGCGCACCTTCGGCGGGATGATCGCCCGCCTGTTCAATGCCCGCTCCGGCGCCCAGGCCAACCTGGTGCCCTACGTGTCGGTGGGCGTTTCCGCACAAAACCTGATGGGCGGGCACGTGGATGCGATCGTTGCCGACGTGGCCTCGACCGCGCAGCTCGCCAGGCAAGGGCGCCTGCGGCTGCTGGCGGTGACCTCGGACAAGCGCCTGGCCGACTGGCCGCAGGTGCCCGCGGTGTCCGAACTGCTGCCCGACTTCGACATGGTGGGCTGGTTCGCCATCGTCGCCCCCGCCGGCACGCCAGCGGCGGCGATCGAGCGGGTCAACCGCGACGTCAATGCGCTGCTGGCCGATGAAGAAGTCGCAGGACGCATCGCCGCCATCGGGCCGATCGCCGCGCCGGGCTACAGCCCCGCGCAGACCGGCGATTTCCTCAGGCACGAGCACGCACGATGGGCCCAGATCACCAAGGAAATCAACATCCTGCCGGAGTGAAACAAGAGCGATCGTAAAACAAAGGGCCCCCGTGCTTGCCGCTGCGCGCCGGCAAGCACGGGGGCCCTTTTTCCGATCACTTCTTCAGGTCGTCGGGAACCTTGCCGCCGTTGTCGGCCAGCTTCTGCATCACCTGTTTGTGCAGCCAGATGTTCATCGAAGCCGAATCGTTGGTATCGCCGCTGTAATGCAGTTCGGTCGCGAGCTGCTTGCGGGCCGCCAGGCTGCTGTCCAGCCCCAGCAGCTTCATCAGGTCGACGATGGACGTCTTCCAGTTGAGCTTCTCGGGATTCTTGGCCGCCATCGCGTTCAGGATGGACTCCACGTCCACCGCCGGCATCGCGGCCGGCGCCGGGACGCCACCGGGCGCGGGCGCGGCCGCAGGAGGCGCCTCCTTGGCTACGGCAGGATGGCTGGATGGGAAAATCTTGTCGAGTATGGCCTTGAAAATGCTCATATCTTCCCCTAATCGTCGTGAATGGCACATGCCTGCGCCGATTGTATAGATCGCCGTCCAGCGCCAAGCCCAGGGATGTAACGGGATGCAATAACTGAGAAACCCGGCCCTACAGCTTGAACCAGCGATCGTTCTCGATCTCGTCGGCGATGCGGATCTCGGCCTCGTCCAGGCATTCCTGCTCGGATTGCGCGGGAATGTCGCGCAGGGCCAGGGTCGGCCCGAGCAGCAGTCGCCTGCCCTCGCTCTGTTCGTAGATCTTGCAGTTGACGTCCCAGGTGCCCGGGCCACGCTGCAGCGGGTCTATCTCCACTTCCAGCACACGGGAAGTGCGATTCGGGCAATATTGGAAAGAGAACATGGCTGGCCCCGCTCCGGTCAGTTCGACCGGGCCACTATAGCGCCGGAAACCTCGCCTGGCCTCATGCAGTGCAGCATGGCGCCGGCCATGCCCGTCACGCCCGGCCTCAGGAGGCCCAGGACACCAGCGACAGCAGCAATAGCAGCGCCATCCAGAGCACCACCGCCCGCCACAGCAGCCCGACCGCCGCGTGAAGCGTGGCCGGGTCCGGCAGGCGCGCCGGCTCGTCGGGCGCCTCGGCGGCGGCGGTGAACTCGCTGGCCGCGGAGGCCGGCTGGACCGGCCCCACCAGATCGGGATCGACCGGCTCGACCGGCGGCTGCCACTTGCCCGACACCGGCGCCAGGCGTACGCCCAGCGCGCCCGCGGCGCTTTCCACCACCACTCCGCGCTGGGGGTCGTCCCAGCTGGAGGCGCGCTGGCGCCACCCGTACAAGGCATCCTCGAAATTGCCGACGATGGCGAAACCGACCGCGGTCATCCGGGCGGGAATCCAGTCCAGCAGGTGGAAGGCCCGGCGGGCCACTTCGCCAAAGGCATCGGTGCGATCGCCCCACTCCTGGCGGGCAATGCCCGCCAGCTTGTACAGCACGGCGCCGGACGGACCGGGCAGCAGCGCATACCAGAACAGGACCCCATAGACGTTCCGGTGCGAGGCCACCACGCCTTCCTCGATCGCGGTGCGGCAGATCTCCGGCACGGTCATGGTCTCGACGGACACGTTGCCGCCGGAAGCCCGCAGCCACTCCTGCAGGTGGCTGCGCGCCAGCGTGACGTCGCCACGGGCCAGCGCGAACTGGATCTCGGTGAAGTGGTGGCTGAACTGCCGGAACCCCAGCGTGAACCACAGGACGACGACATGGAACACCAGCGAGAAAACGGGATGCACCGACCATGCCAGCGACCCGATCAGCCATATCGCCAGGGTGGGGACGACCACCACCAGCAGCCAGCCCAGCACGGCATAGCCACGGCTGCCGGCGTCCAGCGCATGGCCCGCCCAGCGGCAGGCGGCGCGGGCGGCTTCATGGACGGCGTTGGAACGCGGCAGGGGCCGGACTTGTTCGGCAAGAAAGGCAAGAAGGAGTGCGAAGAAGCTCATGAGCGCATTCTAGATTGCATAGCCATGGTTTTGCATCATCCCTCGCGTGCGCGAGGTGGACACGGGGATCATGCGCGCAGGAATTGATAGAGATTGCGCAGCATGCCCGCCGTTGCCCCCCAGATGAAGAACTGCTTCCACGGCATCGAGTAGTAAGAGCGCAAGCCGCCTGCCGGCAGCGTGGCGCTGTGCAGCCGATGATTGGCCGGGTCCATCAGAAAGCGCAGCGGCACCTCGAATACTTCGGCCACCTCGAAGGGATCGGGACGCGGCGTGAAATCCGGGCGCACCAGCCCCACCAGCGGCACCACGCGGAATCCCGTGCCGGTGAAGTAATCCGGCAACTGGCCGATGACCTCCACCAATCCGCGCGGCAACCCGGTCTCTTCCTCGGTCTCGCGCAGCGCGGCGTCGGTCACCGACGAATCGCTGGGTTCCACCCGTCCGCCAGGAAAACTGACCTGGCCGGCATGGTCATGAAGATGCGCGGTGCGCTGCGTCAGCATGACCTGGATGCCGTCGGGCCGCAGCATCATCGGAACCAGCACCGACGCCAGCCGCAGGGACCGGTCCGCGGCGCGGGCCGGATTGATGTCCTGCGCATCCGGCGTCCAGGCGGGCGGCGCGGCGAAACGGTCGCGCAGCGCCATCGGCGTCAGGCGCGTCTCGGGCACGGCGACCAGTCCGCCCGGGTTGGCGACCCAGGGCTGCGCGACCGGATCGAAGGCCGGGCGCTGCGGCAGACGCCGGGCAGGCGGAGCGAGGGAGTCGGGCTGGATTTCCTCCGGCGTATCGTCGATCTCGTCTGCCGGAGCGTCGCTATGTTGGTCGGTCGGAATGGATGATGACATGTGAAACGGAAATCCGGCGGAAACGCCGTCGTTATCGGCATGGCTAGAGCATACTCCCGAGGGGGCGCTTTTGCCTTGGGGCGGCCCGGCGGCAAAAATGCCCCCACGCTTGCCGCTCCGCGGCGGCGCTGCCCCCCGAGGGGGCGCTTTTCTGCCTTGGGGCGGCCCGGCGGCAAAAATGCCCCCACGCTTGCCTCTACGCGGCGGCGCTGCCCCCCGGGGGGGCGCTTTTTGCCTGGGAGCGGCCCGGCGGCAAAAAAAAGCGCCCCACACGGGGGCGCTCATTTTGCAGTACCGCGGGAATCAAGCCTTGGCAGCAGGCGCGTTGCGAACCAGCTTTTCCTTGATCCGGGCCGACTTGCCCGAACGGGAACGCAGGTAGTACAGCTTCGCGCGGCGCACGTCACCGCGACGCTTGACTTCGATCGACGCGATGGTCGGCGCGTACAGTTGGAACGTACGCTCGACGCCTTCACCCGACGAAATCTTGCGGACAATGAACGACGAGTTCAGGCCACGATTGCGCTTGGCGATGACCACGCCTTCGTATGCCTGGACGCGCTTGCGGTTGCCTTCAACCACGTTGACGTTGACCACCACGGTATCGCCGGGGGCGAATTCGGGAATGGTCTTGTTGGCCGTCAAGCGGGCCAGCTCTTCTTGCTCGAGGACTTGGATCAGGTCCATTTCTATCTCCAATGACCATCATACGTGGCGGTTCTGCTTTTGATGGCACCGCTACCAGAGGATGGGAACTCCCACCGGACTCATGCCCGGCAGGCTTGCTGCAACGCCGGCCGCCAGGGCGGTCAGCGCTTGTCTTCCCTTTGCAGGTCGGACAGAAACTTCTCGTCGTCGCGGCTCAACCACCCGCGCTCGCGTGCCGCCTCGATCAGGTCGGGGCGCTTCCTGCTCGTCGCTTCCAGCGACTGGCGGCGCCGCCAACGCTCGATGTTGGCATGATGCCCGGACAACAGCACGTCGGGCACCGGCTGGCCGTCATAGACTTCCGGCCGAGTATAGTGCGGACAGTCCAGCAAGCCGGACAACCGCTCGTTGAACGAATCCTGCACGGCGGATTCGTCGTCGTTCAGAACGCCGGGCAACAGCCTGACCGCGGCATCCATCATCGCCATCGCGGCGATTTCTCCGCCGGACAGCACGAAGTCCCCCAGCGACACTTCCTGCGTCACCCAGCGGTCGATGAACCGCTGGTCGATGCCTTCGTAGCGCCCGCACACCAGGATGGCCCCCGTTCCGCCGGCCAGTTCGCAAGCCTGGGCCTGGTCGAAACGACGCCCCTGCGGCGACAGCAACACCACCGGCGCCTCGGGCAAGCCGGCCTGCGCACGCTGGTCGCGCGCCGCGCACACGGCTTGCTCCAGAGGCTCGACCCGCATCACCATGCCGGGTCCGCCGCCATAGGGCCTGTCATCCACGGTGCGATGCACGTCCACCGTGAAGTCGCGCGGATTCCAGGCCTGCAACTGCCACCGGCCCTGCGCATGCGCCCGGCCGGTTACGCCCTGCTGGCTGATGGCCTCGAACATCGGGCCGAACAGCGTGATCACGTCGAACCGCAACATCTCGTCCATGGCCCGGGCCCAAGCCCTTTGTTCACGCCCGACGGGTCAGAAACCCTCGGGCCAATCGCTGTCTATGCGCCGGGCGTCGAGATCGACACCACGGATATACGCGTCGACGAAAGGCACCAGGGTCTCGCGCCGCCTGCCGCGCGCATCCAGCAGCGGCTGCGTCGGCTGGCCTGGAGCCACGGGTTCGACGCAGGCCACGTGCAGGATGGCATGCACCCCGTTGTCGCTGACTTCCGTCACCGAGCCCAGGACGACCTCCCGGTCCGAGGCATCCTTGCCCGTCAATTCGCAGCCGATCAGGTCCACCCAATAGAACTCGCCTTCGGCAAGCCGGGGGAACTGGCTGCGCGGCACCAGCACCGTCCAACCCTTCCAGGCCAGGGCCTGGTCCCGGTCGGACACGCCGGGGAAAGTGGCCGTCACCACCGCGCCATGGCGCTTGGCGTCGGCCACTTCGACACGGCGCACTTCCGCGCCCTTGCGCAGCCACCATGTACGACTGCCCAACAAGGCCTCGGACTGGGCCGAATACGGCTGGACCTTCAGGCCGCCGCGCACGCCGAAGGCCTCCGCCACATGCCCGACCTCGACGAGATCGGCGGGCAGAGCGGGATCGCTAACGGACCCCGTGGACGCGGCGGACACCACGAAATCAGGCAGCCGGCGCGACCTTGGCGCCGTATTCCTTGACGAGACGGGCCACGGCCGGCGACAGCTGGGCGCCGTTCTTGGTCCAGTGCTCGACGCGGTCGAGCGCGATGCGCAGGCCTTCTTCACCCTCGGAAGCGACGGGGTTGTAGAAACCCACGCGCTCGATGAAGCGGCCATCGCGGCGATTGCGCGAATCGGCAGCAACGAGGTTGTAGAAGGGGCGCTTCTTCGAGCCGCCGCGGGACATACGAATCACCACCATAGGTAATTCCTTGGAAAAAGTTGACTAAGAAAAGCCCTAAAGTATAGCCCGGCCTGCTGGGCCTAGCAAGCAAGGATGCGGTAAAGTCCTTCAAAATCAAGGTCTTCTACGATGGATTCCCACCACATGTCCACATCTTCCGCCGACGATAAATCCCATATCCTTCCGCCGACCCGGAGTTTCCGCCACAAGACCGTGGCGGGACTGCTGGCCGCCGTGCTGGGCTGGGCCGGTGCGCATTGGTGGTACCTGGGCCGCCGGCACGGCTGGATCGTGCTGCTGTTCTCGCTGATCATGATAGGCACGGCGCTGCGCAGCGAAGCGTGGTATTTCCATCCCGCCTTCTTCCTGTTCCTCGTCCCGGCCGTCGCCGGCTTCATCGAAGCCATCGTCCTGTGCCTGACTCCCGACGCCAAGTTCGACGCCAAATACAACCCGGGACAGGCACGGCAGACGCGTACCGGCTGGGGGCCGGTATTGGTGGCCGGCATCACGCTGGCCGTGGGTACCGCCATCCTGATGCTGGGCATCGTGCTGCTGTTCCAGAGCCTGTTCGAGGGCATTCCCGCCTGAACGGGCCCTAGCCGAACAGCGGCATCTGGCCGGTGTCGGCGGGCGGTTCCTTGCCACGCGGCGAGCGGGGCGGCGGCCTGAACAGCCCTGTCTCCAGCTCGATGCGCCGGTCCGCCAGCCCGTGCCGGCGCGCGGCACGCCCGAAGCGCTGCGCGACCAGGTCGGCCCAGATGCCCTGGCCGCGCATGCGGCTGCCGAAGCGCGCGTCGTTGAGCTTGCCGCCGCGCAAGTCCTCCAGGCAGTGCAGCACGCGGGCCTTGCGGTCGGGAAAGTGCGCTTCGAGCCAGTCCGAGAACACGTCCTTGACCTCCCAGGGCAGGCGCAGCATGGTGTAGAAAGCCGCCCGCGCACCGGCTTCCTTGGCCGCTTCCAGCACATGCTCGATGTGGTCGTCGGTAATGAAGGGAATGACGGGCGCCAGCGACACGCCGACCGGCACGCCGGCACCGGCCAGCGTCCGCACGGCTTCCAGCCGCTTCCATGGCGCCGCCGCGCGCGGCTCCAGCGTCCGGGCCACGTGTCCGTCCAGCGTACCGATCGATACGTAGACGGCGACCAGCTTCAGTTCCGCCAGCCTGGCCAGCAGATCGACGTCGCGCGCAACCAGTCCCCCCTTGGTGACCAGTGACACGGGATGCCGGGTTTCCAGCAGCAGTTCCAGCAGCCCCCGGGTCAGTTTCCACTGGCGCTCGATGGGCTGGTAGGCGTCGGTGGCCGAGCCGATGTTGATGACGTCCACCCGGTAGCCCGGGCGGCCCAGTTCGGCCCGGAGCGCCTCGACCGCGTTGGCCTTGGCGACGAGCCGGGTTTCGAAGTCCAGGCCGGGCGACCATCCCAGGTAGGCATGCGTGGGCCGCGCGAAGCAATACACGCAGCCGTGCTCGCAGCCGCGATAGGGATTGATGGCGCGGTCGAAGGGGATGTCCGGAGAGTCGTTGCGGGACAGGATCTTGCGCGCGCGCTCGATGGCGACCTCGGTCCGCAGCGGGGGCGGCTCTTCTTCCGGAGCGGCCCAGCCGTCGTCCACGGCGTCGCGCCGGTCGCCCTCGAACCGGTGCCTGACGTTGAGCACGGCACCGCGCCCGCGCTGCGGGACGGGAGGCGCCTGGGGATAGCCGTCTTGCGGCGAGTCATCGTGTTCCACACGCAATACTGTATATCCATACAGTATTGCGCACAATTGGCCCCCTGGTCTTTCAGCAAAAAATATTTTCCATAAAAATATATAATTTCTATAATTAATTAGAAATTCTCGGGACACCCCATGGACCACACCCCGCTCTTCGCTCAACCTCCCCTGCCCTTTCCCGCCGCGCAGCGCTACGAAGACACGGTGCTGGAATGGGCCCGCGACCTGGATGCGGGCATCTTGCGCGCCCGTGACCTGGCCTATGGACCCGATCCGCAGCAACGCTACGACGTGTTCGCCGCCGCCGGCATGCGCGGCGCGCCGGTGCTGGTGTTCTGGCACGGCGGTGGCTGGACCAACGGCTACAAGGAGTATGTGCACTTCATGGCCGAGGCGGTGGTCCGGCGGGGACTGGTGTTCGTCGCGCCCACCTACCGGCTGGCGCCCCGGCACCGCCTGCCCGCCGCGTTCGACGACGCGGCCCTGCTGCTGGGCGAACTGCGGCGGACCGTGGGCCGGTGGGGAGGCGATGGCCGGAATCTCTACCTGTCGGGGCACTCGGCCGGCGGCGGCACCGCCGCGATGGCCGCCCTGCGCAAGCGGGCCCTGGAGCGAGCGGGCGTGCCGCCCGGCGACATCCGCGGCTGCCTGCCCATCAGCGGCGTCATGGACCTGCACCATCCCTGCCCCGAACCCGACAGCCTGGAGGAGCGGGTGTATACCACCCTGCTGGAACAGCCGTGCGAGGACGCGCTCATGAGCGCCATCAGCTGGACCGCCGGCAATCTCGTGCCGATGATGGCCAGTTATGGGGAGCGGGACAGCGCACGCGTGATCGGCGCCAATACGCGCATGTACGAACTGCTGAAGCACCAGCCGGCCGACGCCGGGCTGCACGCCTGGGAAGGCCTCGATCACTTCGACACACATCTGATGCTGGCCGACCCTGGCCATGCCTGGTATGGACACCTGGAGGCCCTGGTGGCGCGGACCAGCCGCTAGGATCGTTCACGCCAAAAGGCGCCTCGCGCAGGCCCCAGGCTACTCGGCGAAGCGCTCGCCCAGCACCTGCGCCGTACGCATCAGATGGCTGCGCAGCAGCTCGCAGGCCAGGCCGGCGTTGCGGGCCAGGGCCGCTTCCATCAATTGCGCGTGTTCACTCATCACGTCGTCCTCGAGCTGTTGCGCCGAGGATGTGTAGGCCAGCCGGATCCGGCGATAACGCTCGGAATGATCGATCAATTGCTCGTCGATGCGCATCAGCCACCTCGACCGCGCCGCGGCCAGCAGCGCGGCGTGGAACCCGCGATGGGCAGCTTCCCACAGTTCCACCGCCACGAGATCGTTGGGATCCTGGGGCAGGCGCGCCCGCGTCAGCTTGTAGTAGGCGGCCGTGATGCCGGCCCCCCAGTCGTCGTCGCCGTGTTCGATCGCATCCTGAAGCAGCAGCGTCTCGATCGAGGTGCGCGCGTGCATCAGGTCGATCATGTCGTCCCTGGACAAGGGCGATACGCTGAAGCCGCGCTGGCCGTCATTGCTGACCAGGCCTTCGCCGGACAACTGCATGAGGGCTTCGCGTATGGGGCTGATGCCCAGCTCGTAGCGCTGCTGCAAGGCCTGCAGTCTGAGCTTCTGGCCGGGAGCCAGCGCGCCGGCGATCACGTCGGCGCGCAGGTGCTGGTACGCCCGCTCGGACATGGTTTCCGAAGCCGCCTTGGGGGCGGGCGTTTCCGCTGATCGCATGAGGGTAGCGCTCCGACGACGGTTGAATATATACAAAATCCGTTATTCATAAATTTTAGCCGATGAGCTTGTTTCATTGGTGGCTCATCCAATGCCAGGGTTTATCCTTAAATTCATACGAGAAAAAATAATTTATATTTTTTTAAATTAATATATTTTACTAACTTAGTATGAATTTCCGCGGAACCTACAGGGAAAGCCATGACCGATCTCGCAAGACGCACCACGCTCGCCGCCTTCGCCGCGGCGGTTTCCCTGGCGGCGCTGTCCGCCCCCGCCGCGGCGGCCGGCTATCCCGACAAGCCGGTGAAAATCATCGTCGCCTACCCCGCGGGCGGCGACACCGACGTGCTGGCCCGCTGGATAGGCGAAAAGCTCAGCGCCAGATGGGGCCACCCCGTCGTGGTCGAGAACCGCAGCGGCGCGGCCGGCTCGATAGGCAGCGCCTACGTCGCCCGGTCCGCCGCCGACGGCTACACGCTGCTGCTGGCGCCCAACACGCTGGCCATCGTGCCCCATGTCCTCAAGCCCGGTACCGGCGCCGACTACAGCGTCCAGGCCGACTTCACGCCCATCGCCGAGATCGGCACGCAGTCGCTGTTCCTGGCGAGTTCCCAGCAATCCGGCGTGAAGTCGGTCAAGGACGTGGTGGCGGGAGTGAAGGCGGGCACGCTGCAAAGCTATGCCAGCCCCGGCGCGGGGTCGCCCATGCACATACTGGCCGAGCTGTTCGACAAGGCGGCGGGTACCCGGATCAACCAGATCCCGTATCGCGGCAGCGCTCCGGCCATCGTCGACCTGGTGGGCGGACAGGTTCCGCTGATGTACACCACCCTCGGCCCCATTACCTCGTATGTCGCCAACGGCAAGCTGCACCTGCTGGCCGTGGCGGACCCGCAGCGCTCGCCCTTCGCGCCCGACGTCCCCACCTTCGCCGAACTGGGCTACAAGAACGTCGAGGTCGGCGCCTGGCAGGCCATGCTGGGGCCGCGGGGGCTGCCGGCCGAGGTCGTGCAGAAGCTGAACGCGGCGGTGAACGAGATCATCAAGATGCCGGACATCGTTTCCCGGGCGGCGGTGATGGGGCTCACGCCCACGGGCGGCACGCCCGATGCGCTGGCCCGGCGCATCGCCGCCGACGACACGCGCTACGCCCGCATCATCAAGGAATTCGGCATCCAGGCCAACTGAGCGATGAAGGAACAGAACATGCACGACGCACCTCCCGCCGGCAAGGAAATCGCCTACGTCACCGGCGGCGCCTCGGGCATCGGCTACACCGGGTCCAGGCGGCGGCAGGAGAACTGTCGGCGCTCGGGCTGGACGCGCAAGGCTACGTGGCCGACGTGCGCGACCGCGAGGCCTTGGCCGGCATCATGGACGGCGAAGGCCGGGTCGACGTGGTCGTCTGCGCGGCGGGCGTCTACACCCCCCGCCAGTTCGACGAAATCTCCGACGAGGACTTCCGGCGCACCGTCGATGTCAACCTGCTGGGCGTGTTCGTGCCCGCGCAGGAAGGCGCGCGCCGCATGCGGCCCGGCGGCCGCATCGTGACGGTGTCGTCGCGGGGCGCGCTGGGCGGCTACGGCTTCGCCGACTACGTCGCATCCAAGGCCGGGGTGATCGGCCTGACCCGGGCCATGGCGCTGGAACTGCGTCCGCGCCGCATCGCGGTCAACTCGATCGCGCCCGGTTTCACCGATACCCCGATGACCCGCACCATGCCGCCCGACCAGTACGCGAAGGCCGTCGCGCTGGAGCCCGGCGGGGCACCGGCGACGCCGGACGACATCGCCGTCGCCATCGAGTTCTTCGCCTCGCCCGCGACGAAGTTCATCACCGGTCAGACCCTGTTCGTGGACGGCGGCAAATCGCTGGGTGGCCTGGGCATCTGATATCCGGGCCGGCGGTTTACACTTCCCGCCATGAGTTCCCTATTGCTGACGCCGGAACAGCGGCAGATCGTCTCTCAAGCCGGCCAGTTCCTGCTGATCGACGCCGTGGCCGGCTCGGGCAAGACCACGACCCTGGCCCAATGCGTGGCCCATCGCGAGCGCCAGGGCACGCCGGCCGACGGCATCCTGGCGCTGGTGTTCACCGAGGCCGCCCGGCAGGTCTTTCTCCAGCGCCTGGCGCAGGCCGGTGCGTCGCGCTCGATCCGGGTCGCCACCTATGCGGAGTTCGCGCGGGGGCTGCTGGCCGATTGGCAGGCGCAAGGCCTGATCGACGGCGCCGAGGATTACCTTCCCGATGCCGAAGCCATGCGGCCCTGCGTATTCGAGGCCATCGAGGAAGCGGCGGCCGACCCGCAGGCGGACCGGGAATACGGCTATGACCTGAACAACCTGCACGCCGAGGTCATCATCAACCAGTTGTCCCGGCTCAAGGGCACGCTGGCCTTTGCCCGCTTCGCGGACGCATCGGACGCGGAACTGGCCGAAGAACTCGACCTGCCGCGCGGACTGCTGTCCATCTGCCGCACCTACGAACGGCTGCGCCGGATCGACGCCGGTCATTTCGCCTTCCAGAGCGAACACGATCTCGTCACCGACGTGCTGGCCATTGCCGACGAGTTGGGCGAGATCGTGTCCCTGCCCTGCCCCGCGCTGGTCGTGGCGGACGAATGGCACGACGCCAACGCGGCCCAGATCAGCCTGCTGCGCAAGCTGACCGGCCCTCGCACCCGCATCATCGCCGCCGGAGACAAGGAGCAGGTCGTCCATTCGTGGAACGGCGCCGACCCCCGCTACATGGGCGAGGCCTTCGAGCATCTCTTTCCCGGCACGCGGCGCCTGCCGCTGACCAGCTCGTTCCGCTGCGGCCCGACGCTGGGCGCCTGCGCGCAGGCCCTGACGGCCCAGGTCTTCCAGTCCGGACGATCCGAAGACACCGAAGTCGACATCGTGCGCTACGGCACGGGACCGGAAGACGATTGCTGCAGCCGGGTGGCGGATGCGCTCGCTGCCCTGCTCGAATCGGGCGCCGCGCGCAGCCTGGGCGATTGCGCCGTGGTGCTGCGCGACGCGCACCAGAGCATTGCCCTGGAGAACGCGCTGATCGCGCGTGACCTGCCCTATGCCACGGACGGCTGCCAAAGCTATTTCGATCGCATCGAGATCCTGATGCTGCGCGGCATCCTGCACATCGCGCGGCTGTCGATGGCGCCGGTGCGCGACCGTGGTGAAGTCAAGGCCATCCTGCGTGCGCTGGGCCTGTTCGCCGGCCTGGACTACACGGAAAGCGAATGGGCGGATGCCGAGCGCACCATCGCCACCGACCCCGAGACCATCCGCTATTTCTACAGCGGCCGGCTCAGCCGTACCGCGGACGCGCAGGAAACGGTGGATCCCGCCACTCGCCGCTGGCGCGCCCGTTTCGCCGAAGTCTGCGACCATCTCATCGCCCGGGCGCCCTCGCTGTCGGCCGGCGAATTGCTGACCCACGCGGCGGCGGAACTGCAACTGGCCGACGTCACGCGCCGCCTGTTCGTGCACAGGCTGGACGCCCAGGCCGTCGCCCGCTCCATCGACGGCTTCATTTCCTATGCAGACGCCACGGGGCTGGATGCCACCGGCCTGCTGGAGCACTTGCACCAGGCCCAGCGCCGCAGCGGCGCGCTCAAGAAGAACCGGCAGCCGCTGGTCCTGACCACCGCCCGCGCCGCCAAGGGCAAGGAATGGCGCTTCGTGCACATGCCCTTCATCGCCGACGGCGAGTTCCCGCAGGCGCACGCCGACCCGGCCGAGGAACGCCGGCTGTTCTACGTCGCCATGACGCGGACCAGCGAAAAGCTGTTCCTGTACACCCCGCAAGGCCACGACAGTCATTTCATACGCGCGCTCGACCTGCCCGCGGCCCGCACGGCCGCGCGCACCCGGCCTGCCGCTGCCGCCGCACCGGCCACGCCGCCCCGCGTCTACCTGGACGTTCCTTACGGAGAAAAGGATGCGGCCAAGCAACTGGGCGCGCAGTGGGACAACGTGCAGCGGAAATGGTGGATCTCGCCGGCCATGCCTCGCCGGCTCTTCGCCAAATGGCTGAGCGCCGACGACGGCCAGGGCCGGCCGTGAAACCCTGTTCCGATTCGGGCATCGTCGTCCGCGGCCTGATGCTGCTGGCGGCGCTGCTCTGCCTGGCCCTGGGCATCGTCGGCATCTTCGTGCCGGGCCTGCCGACCACGGTCTTCGTCCTGCTGGCGGCCTGGTTCGCGGCCCGTGGATCGCCCCGCCTGCTGGCCTGGCTGGAACGCCACCCGGTCTTCGGCGCCATGATCCGCAACTGGCGCACGGACCGCTCCGTCAGCCGCCGGGCCAAATGGAGCGCCACCATCACCATGGCCCTGTGCGCCGCCATCCTCTTCATCGCCCCCGTGCCGCGCTGGGCCGCCGGACTGTCCACCGCCATCATGCTGACGGTGGCCATATGGCTATGGATGAGACCCGAGCCACACTGCTAGGGAACCCACCCCCTACGCCCTTCGGGCGCCCCCTCAAGGGGGCGGCGCTGGCGGACCGGCAGAGCCGGATCCGCGGCGCCCTGGGATACCAATCAGTGCGCGGAGAGAGATGTCAGCCGGATCAAGCCGGCCGCGGCCGTCTGGTGCGTGGCTTCGTCGATCAGGATGAATGCCCCGGTGGCCGCGATGTCGTCGTAGGCGTCCAGCGCCAGCGCATCGCGGGTGGCGATTTCCACGCGGCCGATGTCGTTCATCGCGAACGGCGTGTCGGCCGCCGGGACCTCGCCAAGCTCGTGGATGTCGCGCCGCGCCAGCACCGACTTGATCTTGGCCGAGGTCAGGCGAGTACCGTGCTTGAGCAGGTATTTGCGCGCGGGATTCAGGGCCTGGGTATCCAGCCAGCAGATCTCGGCCTGGAACTGCCGCGCCACGGCCGCCGGCGCCGACGCATGCACCAGCACATCGCCACGCGACACGTCCACGTCCTCGTCCAGCACGACGGTGACGGAATCGCCGGCGACGGCGGCCTCCACCTCCCCGCCGTGGACGACCAGCGACTTCACCGTCGCCGCCACGCCCGAGGGCTGGACCAGCACGCGGTCGCCCACGGCCAGCGTGCCGCTGGCGACCTGTCCCATGTAGCCACGGAAATCGTCGGCCCGGTCGCCGCCATGGCGCGCGACCAGTTGCACCGGGAAGCGCAGGGCCTTGCCGGAAGCGTCCGTGCGCACATCCAGCGCCTCGAGCAGTTCGAGCAGCGCCGGCCCCTGGTACCAGGGCGTACGTCCGGACTTGCCGACGACGTTGTCGCCGGTCAGGGCCGACAGCGGCAGGACGTGGAAGCCGGCGATGCCCAGCTTCGCGGCCAGCGCCGCATAGGCCTCGCGGATGCGCTCGAACACCTCGCGGCTCCACTCGACCAGGTCCATCTTGTTGACCGCCACCACGATGTGGCGGATGCCCAGCAAGTGCGCCAGGGTACTGTGGCGCTTGGTCTGCGTCAGCAGTTGGCCATCCGCCGCCCGGGTCGCGTCGATCAGGATGATCGCGACGTCTGCCGTGGATGCGCCGGTCACCATGTTGCGCGTGTACTGCTCGTGCCCGGGGGCGTCGGCGATGATGAACTTGCGCACCGGCGTCGAGAAATAGCGGTACGCCACGTCGATCGTGATGCCCTGCTCGCGCTCGGCTTCCAGGCCGTCGGTCAGCAGCGACAGGTCGATGGTGTCGCCCACCGTGCGCTTGTACTTGGCGCGCGAGATCGCGTCGAGCTGGTCGGCGAAGATGCCCTTGCTGTCGTACAGCAGCCGGCCGATCAGCGTCGACTTCCCATCGTCCACCGAACCGGCGGTGATCAGGCGCAGCACGCCCTTGTCGGCGGCGGAAAAGAATGCGGAATCGGTCATGGCGTTCATCAGAAATATCCTTCCTTCTTGCGGCGCTCCATCGAGGCTTCCGAGGTCTGGTCGTCCATGCGGGTGGCGCCGCGCTCGGTGATGTCCGTCACCGCCGTCTCGGCGATGATGGCCAGCGGATCCGCGGCCTCGGAGGCCACCGGGCAGGTGCACGAAATGTCGCCCACCGTACGAAAACGCACCGTCAGGTTCTCGACCGATTCGCCCTCTTGTGGCGGCGTGAGCGGCGTCACCGGCACCAGCAGGCCCTTGCGCCGCACCACGTCCCGCTGGTGCGCGTAGTAGATCGACGGCAGCGCGAGGTTCTCGCGCGCGATGTACTGCCACACGTCCAGCTCGGTCCAGTTCGAAATGGGAAACACGCGCATGTTCTCGCCGGCGTGGACCCGCGTGTTGTACAGGTTCCAGACCTCGGGGCGCTGGGCCTTGGGATTCCATTGGCCGAACTCGTCGCGGAACGAGAAGATGCGTTCCTTGGCGCGCGCCTTTTCCTCGTCCCGGCGGGCGCCGCCTATGCAGGCGTCGAAGCCGAATTCCTCGATCGCCTCCAGCAGCGTGACGGCCTGCGCGGCGTTGCGCGAATCGGTCTCCTTGCGCAGCACGACCGAACCGCGCGCGATGGAATCCTCGACGCTGCGCACGATCAGTTGCTCGCCCAGCTCGGCGGCGCGGGCATCGCGAAAGGCGATGACCTCGTCGAAGTTGTGGCCGGTATCGATGTGCATCAGCGGGAACGGGAACTTGCCGGGCCGGAAGGCCTTCTCCGCCAGCCTGAGCAGCACGCATGAATCCTTGCCGCCGGAAAACAGCAGCACGGGCCGGGCGCACTCGGCCGCGACTTCGCGCATGATGAAGATGGCTTCGGATTCCAGCCAGTCGAGATGGCTGCGCGTGGTGTTCAGGATAGCGGGCATGATTCAGCCTGATTGCTTGGTTGTGACGACGGAGACCGGGATGGCCGACAGGTTGCCGGCGTGCAGTCCGCACTCCTTGGAGTCGGACGATTCCCACCACCAGCGACCCGCGCGCAGGTCCTCGCCGGGCCGGATGGCGCGGGTACAGGGTTCGCAGCCGATCGAGGGATAACCCCGGTCGTGCAGCGGGTTGTAGGGAATGTCCAGCGCGCGGATGGCGGCCCAGACTTCCTCCTGGGTCCACAGCGCGAGCGGGTTGTACTTGTGCAGCCCGAACACGGGATCGGGTTCGTCCAGCGGCAGTTCACCGCGGGTCACCGCCTGTTCGCGCCGCTGCCCCGTGATCCAGGCGCTGCGGCCCGCCAGCACGCGCCGCAGCGGCTCGACCTTGCGGATCTCGCAGCAAGCCTTGCGCAGCTCGACGCTTTCGTAGAAGGCGTTCAGGCCATGGGTGGAAACGTAGCGCTCGACGGCGGCCGGATCGGGCCGCACGACACCGATGCCGCGGCCGTAGCGCCCCGCGATGCGGTCGACCATCGCGACGGTCTCGGCGTTGAGCCTGCCGGTGTCCAGCGTGAAGATCTCGATGGCCAACCCGCCATCCAGGATGGCATGGGTCAACAGCATGTCCTCGGCGGCCAGCGACGAAGCCAGCGCCACGTCGGCATGCGCGCGGGCGATGCCGCCCAGCCGGTCGACCAGTTCGGACCAGCGTTGCGACGGGAAGGAAGAAGTGGTCACGGCGGCCATGGCTCAGGTAAGAAAGACTTGCGCGTTGCGCGGCTTGACGACCAGCGCCTCGCCGCCCTTCAGGTCGAGCTGGCGGAAGACCTCGGCGGGCAGTTCCACCTCGACCGGCTGGTCCGACCCCTGGCGGGTGAGTTCCAGGTAGGCGCTGGGCCCCGACAGGTAGGCACGGTTGAACGTGGTGACCAGGCCGATGTCGCCATCGCTGTAGCGCTGCACGTCGAATTCGTGCGGCCGGATGTAGGCCGTGGCCTTGGCATGCTGGGCGTCGGCCAGGTCCGGCGTGGGAATGGTCAGCCCGTCCGCGTGCAGCACGCCGGCATGGGCCTGCCCGTGGAACTGGTTGACGTCCCCCAGGAAACCATAGACGAAAGGCGTGGCGGGCCGTTCCCAGACCTCGGTGGGCGTGCCCACCTGCTCGATGCGGCCCGCGTTCATCAGGACCACCCGGTCGGCCACCTCCAGCGCCTCTTCCTGGTCGTGGGTGACGAACACGCTGGCCACGTGCAGTTCATCGTGCAGGCGTCGCAGCCAGCGGCGCAGTTCCTTGCGCACCTTGGCGTCCAGCGCGCCGAACGGCTCGTCCAGCAGCAGCACCCGCGGCTCGACGGCCAGCGCCCGCGCCAGCGCGATACGCTGGCGCTGCCCGCCCGACAGCTGCGAGGGATAGCGGTCGGCCAGCCAGTCCAGCTGGACCAGGTTTAGCAACTGGTGGACCTTGTCCTTGATCTGCGCCTCGGACGGGCGTTGCCCGCGCGGCTTGACGCGCAGGCCGAAGGCGACGTTCTCGAACACGGTCATGTGGCGGAACAGCGCGTAGTGCTGGAACACGAAGCCGACCTGGCGTTCGCGCACGTGCACGTCGGTGGCGTCTTCACCCGAGAAATAGACGCTGCCCTCGTCGGGCGTCTCGAGCCCGGCGATGATGCGCAGCAGGGTCGTCTTGCCGCAGCCCGACGGCCCGAGCAGCGCGACCAGCTCGCCCGACTCGATGTGCAGGGACACATCCTTGAGGGCATGGAAGTTTCCGAAACGCTTGGAGAGATGACGAACTTCGATACTCATGTCTTTTACCTTCCCGGGACGGTCAGCCGGCCACCTTCAGTTGCAACGGCGCGGCGCCTGGAAATTCGGAGGGGAGCGCCTGGTCCTTGAGTTGCCGGCCGCCGCGCCACTCGACCACGCTCTTGAGGACCAGCGTGACCAGGGCCAGCAGCGCGAGCACCGAGGCAACCGCGAACGAGGCTTGATAGGCATATTCGTTGTAGAGGATTTCCACGTGCAACGGAATGGTGTTGGTCAGGCCGCGGACATGGCCCGACACCACCGATACCGCGCCGAATTCTCCCATGGCCCGGGCGTTACACAGAATCACCCCGTACAAGAGGCCCCATTTGATGTTGGGCAGCGTCACGCGGCGGAACATCTGCCAGCCGGAGGCGCCCAGGGTAAGCGCCGCCTGTTCTTCCTCGCTGCCCTGGGCCTGCATGAGCGGAATCAGCTCGCGGGCGACGAACGGGAAAGTCACGAACAGCGTGGCCAGCACCACGCCGGGAACGGCGTAGACCACCTTCAGGTCGTAGGCCTTGAGCAGCGGCCCCAGCCAGCCGTGCGAGCCGAACAGCAGCACATAGATCAATCCCGCGACCACCGGCGAGACCGAGAACGGCAGGTCGATCAGCGTGACCAGCGCCTGCTTGCCGCGGAACTGGAACTTGGTGATGGCCCAGGCCGCCGCCACGCCCAGCGCCAGGTTCAGCGGCACGGCGATGGCCGCCACCAGCAGCGTCAGCCGGATCGCGGCCAGCGCGTCGGGCTCGACCAGGGCTTGCGCATACAGCTCCCAGCCCTTCTTCAGCGCCTCGGAGAACACCACCGCCAGCGGCAGCAGCAGGAACAGCGCGAGAAAGCCCAGCGACACCACGAGCAGCAGGCGCCGCACCCAGGCGGGTTCATCGAGGTGGACGGGCCGGATGGAGTTGCTCATAGGTTCTTCCCCAGGCCGCGCCGCGCCTGCCACCATTGCAGCAGGTTGATGAACAGCAGCAGCACGAAGGACAGCAGCAACATGACCAGGGCGATCGAGGCCGCGCCGGCATAGTCGTACTGTTCGAGCTTGGTGATGATGAGCAGCGGCGTGATCTCGGACACCATGGGCATGTTGCCGGCGATGAAGACCACCGAGCCGTACTCGCCCACGGCCCGCGCGAAGGCCAGCGCGAAGCCGGTCAGCAAGGCCGGCAGGATCGTGGGCAGGAGGACCTTCAGGAAGGTCTGCAGGCGGCTGGCGCCCAGGCTGGCCGCGGCCTCCTCCAGTTCGCGCTCGGCGTCCTCCAGCACCGGCTGCACCGTCCGGACCACGAACGGCAGACCGATGAAGATCAGCGCCACGACCACGCCCAGCGGCGTATAGGCCACCTTGATGCCCAGCGGCTCCAGCCAGCGGCCCATCCATCCGTTCGAGGCATACAGCGCGGTCAGGGCGATGCCCGCCACCGCGGTCGGCAGCGCGAACGGCAGGTCCACCAGCGCGTCGACGATCTTCTTGCCCGGGAACTCGTAGCGCACCAGCGTCCAGGCCACGGCCAGCCCGGCCACCAGGTTGACCAGCGCCGCCAGCAGCGCGGCGCCGAAAGTCAGCCGGTACGATGCCAGCACGCGGGGCGCGGTCACCGCCGTCCAGAACGTCTCCCAGTCCAGGGTCGCGCTCTTGAAGAACAGCGTGGACAGCGGGATCAGCACGATCAGGCTCAGGTAGAACACGGTGAAGCCCATGCTCAGCCCGAACCCGGGCAGCACGCCGAAGCGCCGCGCCCGCCCGGGCCTGGCCAGCGGCGGGTGCAGGATGCCGAGAGTGGAAATGGAGGCCTTCAACGCTTGCCCGGCTGGTAGAGCTGATCGAACGTGCCGCCATCCTCGAAGTGGGTCTTCTGGGCCTTCTGCCAGCCGCCGAAGACGTCATCGATCGTGATCAGGTTGACCTTGGGGAACGCCGAGGCGTACTTGGCGGCCACCTCGGGATTGCGGGGACGGTAGTAGTTCCTGGCGATGATCTCCTGCGCGTCCTTGGTGTACAGGTACTCCAGGTAGGCCTGCGCGGCCTGGCGCGTGCCTTTCTTGTCGACGTTCTTGTCGACCACGGCCACGGGCGGCTCGCACAGGATGGACAGCGAGGGCGCGACGATGTCGAACTTGTCCGGCCCCAGTTCCTTCAGCGACAACAGCGCCTCGTTCTCCCAGGCCAGCAGCACGTCGCCCTGGCCGCGTTCGACGAAGGTCGTGGTGGCGCCGCGCGCGCCGCTGTCGAGCACCGGCACGTGCTTGAACAGCTCGGCGATGAACTCGCGCGCCTTGGCCTCGCTGCCGCCCGGCTGCTTCAGGGCATAGGCCCAGGCCGCCAGGTAGTTCCAGCGCGCGCCGCCCGAGGTCTTGGGATTGGGCGTGATGACCGAGACGCCGGGCTTGATCAGGTCGCCCCAGTCCTTGATGCCCTTCGGGTTGCCTTTGCGCACCAGGAACACGATGGTCGAGGTATACGGCGAGCTGTTCTGCGGCAGCCGCTTCTGCCAATCGGCGGGCAGCAGGTTGCCGCGCGCGTGCAGGGCATCGATGTCATAAGCCAGGGCCAGCGTGACCACGTCGGCGTCCAGGCCGTCGATGACCGAGCGCGCCTGCGCACCGGAACCGCCATGCGACTGGCGGATGGTCAGGTCCACGCCGGCCTTTTTCTTGTATTCGGCCGCGAACGCCTTGTCCAGATCCTTGTACAGCTCGCGCGTCGGATCATAGGAAACGTTCAGCAGGGTCTGCTTCTGCTGTGCCGCAACAGGCGACACGGCGGCCGCCATGGCCAGCACGGCGACACCCAGGGTCCTTCCCAGCAATCCGGCCATCCGAGGCTCCATTCCATCTTTTCGAGGAATGCATGGTCGGTCACAAGCCCCATGCTTGGGAACGACATCTTGGATGGTTACTTATTTCCGACCGGTATAAACCCGCCCCGGCACAGAACAAATACGCCGTTATGCCCGGACGCGCATTAGATCATTTTCAAATTTTCGTTCTGATTTTTTTGTTTGCGACGCAACATGGATGATCGCCGCCGGCCTCCGTCGCGCCGGCCCGAGCAGGAGAACCACCTTGAATTTCCAGCAACTGCGCTCCGTCCGCGAAGCCCTGCGCCGCAATTTCAACCTGACCGAGGTTGCCAACACCCTGTACACCTCGCAGCCGGGCGTCAGCCGCCAGATACGCGAGTTGGAGGATGAACTGGGTACGACGATCTTCGAGCGCGCCGGCAAGCGCCTGACCGGGCTGACCGAGCCGGGCAAGGAAATCGTCACGATCATCGAACGCCTGCTGCTCGAACAGGAGAACCTCAAGCGCGCGGCCCAGGAATTCAGCGCCCGCGACCAGGGCCGGCTGACCATCGCAACGACCCATACGCAGGCCCGCTACGCGCTGCCGGTGGTCGTGCAGGCGTTCCGGCGCAATTTTCCCCAGGTCCACCTGAACCTGCAGCAGGGCTCGCCCCTGCACATCGCCGAATGGGTGGCCAGCGGCCAGGCCGACATCGGCATCGCCACCGAAGGGCTGCAGGCCGACGGCAGGTTGTCGACCTTCGCCGGCTACCGGTGGAACCACGTCATCGTCGCGCCGCCAGGGCATCCCATCCTGGCGCGCGAGCGGCCCACGGTCGAGGAACTGGCCCGGCATCCTCTGATCACCTACGACACGGGTCTGACCGGCCGCTCGCACATCGACGAGGCCTTCTCGCGCGCCTCGATCGTGCCGGACATCGTGCTGACGGCGATGGACGCCGACGTGATCAAGACCTATGTATCGGCGGGCCTGGGCATAGGCATCATCGCCGCCATGGCCTACGACAGCGAGGAAGACACCAAGCTGCGGTCGCTGGCGGCCGACCATCTGTTCGCCTCGAACATGACGCGCCTGGCGGTGCGCCGCGGCGCCTATCTTCGCAATTTCGCGATCGCCTTCATCGAGATGTTCGCGCCGCACCTGGATCGCGACACGATCACCGCGCAGCAGGACGAGGACACGGCGGCGGCCCGCCAGCCTGAACCGGCCGGGGCCTGATCAGTTCAAGGTGCCGCCCTTGCCGCCGGCGCTGAAGCGGCCGGCGCCGATCAGCGCGATGACCAGGCCGCCGCAAAGGTAGAGTCCCTGGAGCTCCAGCGTCCAGGCCCCGTTCTTGGCCACGGTGAATACCTGGTTGGAGTGGGCGAGCGCGATGGCCACGACCATGTTGATGGCGACCAGCAGGCCGCCGAGCCGGCTGTACAGCCCCACGAGCAGCAGGATGGGGGCGACGATCTCGCCCACGTAGACGAAATAGGCGAGGAAGGCGGGCAACCCGTGCGAGGCGACGAGCCCCTTCACGAAGCCGATGCCGCCGATGACCTTCGGAATGCCATGCATGAGCATGAGCACCCCTACGACCACGCGCAGCAGGAGTTTTCCGAGATCGTCGGCGGTCTGGAGCATGGGAGTCCTGTCGAAAGGAAACGAAGGCCCGCATTACAGCACATGTGCGTGACACGGGCACTTCTTCCGCCGCGGACTTACTCCTTGTTGGGCTGGGGCGTGGTGCGCAGGTAGGGCCGCACCACCTTGTAGCCCTTGGGAAACTTCTGCTTGAGTACCTCGGGATCCTGCAGCGAGGGCACGATGATGACGTCTTCGCCGTCCTTCCAGTTCACCGGCGTCGCAACGCTGTAGTTGTCGGTAAGCTGCAGCGAGTCGATCACGCGCAGGATCTCGTCGAAGTTGCGCCCCGTGCTGGCGGGATAGGTGATGATGAGCCTGACCTTCTTGGCCGGGTCGATCACGAAGACCGAGCGCACCGTGGCGGTGGCGCTGGCATTCGGGTGGATCATGTCGTAGAGCGTGGACACCTTGCGGTCGGCATCGGCCAGGATGGGGAAATCCACCCGGGTGTTCTGCGTATCGTTGATGTCGCCGATCCACTGCTGATGGGAATCGACCGGATCGACCGACAGCGCCAGCACCTTCACATTGCGCTTGGCGAACTCTTGCGCGAGCTTGGCGGTATAGCCCAGTTCGGTCGTGCAGACCGGCGTGAAGTCCGCCGGGTGCGAGAACAGCACGCCCCAGCTGTCGCCGAGGTAGTCGTAGAAATGAATACGTCCCTTGGAGGAATCCTGTTCGAAATCGGGAGCGGTGTCGCCCAGACGCAATGCGGTCATGTCGGTCTCCTACGTTTTCAAATGAAGCATTCTGGCGTTCCGCCGGGGAAGCGGGAACAAATGTTTGCACATAACCATATAGCTTTCCACCATAAAGGAAAGCCGGATACTTATTTTTTCATATAAGGACGTTACCCGGCGCGGCGTACCGCCAACGAAGCTGCGGTAATTAACAAACGCAAAATTCTTCGTTCCCAGTAATGAACGGGGACGCCATCATGCGCTCATGCGACTGCAACCCTTGATCGTCCCAGGTTGGAACAACTCCGGGCCCGGCCACTGGCAGAGCCTGTGGGAGGCCTGTCTGCCGCGCGCGGTGCGCGTGCAGCAGGCCGACTGGGCCTCGCCCGACCTGCATGACTGGACCGCGACCCTGGCCGCCGCCATCGAAGCGGCGCAGCGCCCGCCGCTGTTGATCGCCCACAGCCTGGGCTGCATCACGATATGCCACCTGCCGCTGCGGGTGCGCGAGAAAGTGGCGGGCGCCCTGCTGGTAGCGCCCGCCGACGTCGAGCGGCCGAACGCCCCGGCGCGGCTGCGCTCGTTCTGCCCGGTGCCGATGCAGACGCTGCCCTTCCAGAGCGTGGTGGTCGCCAGCACCAACGATCCGTATTGCTCGCTGGATCGGGCCCGCGAATTCGCCGAGGCCTGGGGCAGCCGCTTCGAGCAGCTCGACGATGCCGGCCACATCAATGCCGAATCGGGGTACGGCGCGTGGCCCCAGGGGCTCAAACTGCTGGCTGCCCTGCGGCGCAGGTCGCACTGGCGCATCCCGGTCGCCCCCTGCCGTACGCCTCCGCTGCCGCCGTCCCTGGCGCCCGGCCATCACCGCCCATCCCCCTGAGCGGCGCCGGCCAGGCCGGCCTCAGAACGCGTCGACCGGCATGGCCAGCGTGCTCGCTCCCCCCTGCAGGATCTCGCGGCGCAGCGCCTCGACCCGCGGCAGCAGGTGAGCGCAATAGAACCGTGCTCCCGCCAGCTTGGCCGGATAGAAGCTGTCGACGTCGCCCTTGCCGATACGGCGCCGGCAGGCCAGCGCGGCACGCGCCATCTGCCATCCGCCGTGCGTGAGCCCGGCCAGCATCAGGTAGGGCACGCTGCCCGCGTAGACCTCGCGCACGTCGTCGCGATAGCGTTCGACCACGAAACGGACCACTTCCTCGTAGGCCTGAATGGCGTCGGCCAGTTGTCCGCGCAAGGCCGACAGTTCCTGGTCGCCGTCCAGCTCGGCCAGCGTCTCGCGCATGTGGCCGATGATGGCGGCGGCCACCGCGCCGCCGTCGCGCGCGGTCTTGCGTCCCACCAGGTCGTTGGCCTGGATCGCGGTGGTGCCTTCGTAGATCGACAGGATGCGGGCATCGCGGTAGTACTGGGCAGCGCCCGTCTCCTCGATGAAGCCCATGCCGCCATGCACCTGTATGCCCAGCGACGCCACCTCCACCGCCATCTCGGTCGAGAAACCCTTGACGATGGGCACCATGTATTCGTAGAAGGCCTGGTTGCGCGCGCGCACCTGGGCATCGGGATGCCGGTGCGCGAAATCGTGCGCCCCGGCGGCCACGTAGGCCACGGCGCGGGCGGCTTCGGTCAGCGTGCGCATGGTCAACAGCATCCGGCGCACGTCCGGATGATGGACGATGGCCACGGGCCCGGCCGAACCCTCGACCGCCCGGCTCTGCACGCGGTCCTTGGCATAGGCCACGGCATGCTGGCTGGCGCGCTCGGCCACCGCGATACCCTGCAAGCCGACGGCGAAACGCGCGGCGTTCATCATGATGAACATGGTTTCCAGGCCGCGGTTGGGCTCGCCCACCAGATAGCCGATGGCGCCCGGGCCGACCTCGCCCTTGTCCTCGCCATACAGCAGCACGGCCGTGGGGCTGGCCTTGATGCCCAGCTTGTGTTCGATCGAGGCGCACCACACGTCGTTGCGCTTGCCCAGCGACCCGTCATCGTTCACCAGGAACTTGGGCACGATGAACAGCGACAGGCCCTTGACGCCCTCGGGCGCGTCCGCCAGCCGGGCCAGCACCATGTGCACGATGTTGCGTGCCATGTCGTGCTCGCCGTAGGTGATGAAGATCTTCTGCCCGTGCAGCCGATAGCTGCCGTCGGGCTGCGCGACGGCGCGCGTGCGCACCAGCGACAGGTCCGATCCGGCCTGCGGCTCGGTCAGGTTCATGGTTCCGGTCCAGGAACCGTCGATCATCGAAGGAATGAAGCGCCGCTTCTGCTCCTCGGTCCCGGCCGTCAGCAGCACCTCGATGGCGCCATCGGTCAGCAAGGGGCACAGCGCGAAGGACAGGCAGGCGGCGTTCAGGTTTTCCATGCAGGGGGTGGCGACGACCTTGGGCAGGCCTTGCCCGCCGAAGTCCACCGGATGCTGCAAGCCCTGCCAGCCCCCTTCGACGAAACTGCGGAATGCCTGGGCGAACCCCGGCGATGCGGTGACGGCGCCGTCGCGCCAGGTGGGCGGCTGCAGATCGCCGTCGCGGTTGAGCGGCGCGATCGCGTCCTGGAGCAGGCGCGCGTTCTCGTCCAGGATCGCATCGACGACTTCCTGGCCGGCTTCCTCGCCACCGGGTAATTGATGAACCTTGTCCAGGCCGGCCAATTCGTTCAGCACGAATCGGATATCCCGCAATGGAGCCACGTAAGCCATGCAAACCTCCGGTCAGTTGGGCACCGAGGGCCGCGCGGCGGCAAGACCGGCGGCCCGGCCCTGTTCGGGTGCGCCGCCGCAGCCCAAGGGCGCGGCGGCGTTCGCGCCTACAGCGCTTTCGTGAGCTCGGGCACGGCGGTGAACAGATCCGCCACCAGCCCGTAGTCGGCCACGCCGAAGATCGGCGCCTCGGCGTCCTTGTTGATCGCCACGATCACCTTCGAATCCTTCATGCCGGCCAGGTGCTGGATCGCGCCGGAGATGCCCACCGCCACGTACAACTGCGGCGCGACGATCTTGCCGGTCTGGCCTACCTGCCAGTCGTTGGGGGCATAGCCCGCGTCGACCGCGGCGCGCGACGCGCCCATGGCCGCGCCCAGCTTGTCCGCCAGCGGCTCGAGCAGCTTGAAGTTCTCGGCGCTGCCCATCCCGCGTCCGCCCGAGACCACGGCCTTGGCCGCCGTCAGTTCGGGACGGTCGCTCTTGGCAACCTCGCGCCCCACGAACGAGGACTTGCCACCGTCGCCCACCGCGGACAGGCTTTCCACCGGCGCCGAACCGCCCGTGGCCGCGGCCGCGTCGAAGGCCGTCGTGCGCACGGTGATCACCTTGACGGCGTCGGCCGACTGCACCGTGGCGATCGCGTTGCCCGCGTAGATCGGACGCTCGAACGTATCGGCCGAATCGATGCCGATGATGTCGGAGATCTGCGCCACGTCCAGCTTGGCCGCCACGCGCGGCGCCACGTTCTTGCCGTACGCCGTGGCCGGGAACAGGATGTGGCTGTAGCCCTGGGCCACCGCCAGCACCTGCGCCGCCACGTTCTCGGCCAGGCCATCGGCCAGCGCGGGGCCGTCGGCCGACAGCACCTTGGCCACGCCCGCCACCTGCGAGGCCGCCTGCGCCGCTCCGCCCACACCCGCGCCCGCGACCAGCACGTGCACGTCGCCACCCAGGCGCTGCGCCGCCGTGATCGTGTTCAGCGTCGCCGCGCGCAGATGCGCATTGTCATGTTCCGCTACGACCAGTATCGCCATCTTCACACCACCTTCGCTTCATTCTTGAGTTTGCCCACCAGCTCGGCCACGTCCGCCACCTTCACCCCGGCCTTGCGCGCCGGCGGCTCGGCCACCTTCAGCGTCTTGAGGCGCGGCGTCACGTCCACGCCCAGGTCTTCCGGCTTGACGGTCTCCAGCGGCTTCTTCTTGGCCTTCATGATGTTGGGCAGCGTCACGTAGCGCGGCTCGTTCAACCGCAGGTCCGTGGTCACGATGGCCGGCAGCGACAGCGCCACCGTCTCCAGGCCGCCGTCCACTTCGCGCGTCACCGTCGCCTTGCCGTCGGCCACCTCGACCTTGCTCGCGAAGGTCGCCTGCGGCCAATCCAGCAGCGCGGCCAGCATCTGGCCCGTCTGGTTCGCATCGTCGTCGATCGCCTGCTTGCCCAGGATGACCAGCTGCGGCTGCTCCTTGTCGACCAGCGCCTTCAGCAGCTTGGCCACGGCCAGCGGCTGCAGCTCCTGCTGCGTCTCGACCAGGATGGCGCGGTCGGCGCCGATGGCCATCGCCGTGCGCAGCGTCTCCTGGCACTGCGCGACGCCGCAAGACACGGCCAGGATCTCGCTGGCCACGCCCTTTTCCTTCAGGCGCGTCGCCTCTTCCACGGCGATTTCGTCGAACGGGTTCATCGACATCTTCACGTTCGCGATGTCCACGCCGGTCTGGTCCGACTTCACCCGGACCTTCACGTTGTAGTCCACCACTCGCTTGACTGGCACTAACACCTTCATCGTTTGCAACCTCGTTGTAGATAAGCCGGCTACGCCTGGGTAACGGGCACGCACACGGCACGGTCGCCGCGCCACAGGGAAACCCGTCGATTATAGGTAATCGACATGCCCCTCTCGCGGGCCTGGAATACGGGTAAATACGGACGACGAGCGCGCATGGGGGCTCAGATCCCCGCCAGCGCGCGTATGTGGGCGGTGGCGCTGCGCCCCAGCGCCGACAGGTTGTAGCCGCCTTCCAGGCAACTGACGACCCGCGCGCCGTGGCGCTGGGCCAGCGCCACCAGCTGCTCGGTGATCCAGGCGAAATCCGACTCGACCAGCCCCATGCTGCCCAGATCGTCCTCGCGGTGCGCATCGAAGCCCGCCGACACCAGCACGAGCTGGGGCCGGAACCGCTCCAGCCTGGGCAGCCACCGGGCCGCGACCAGTTCGCGTATCGCCGCGCCTTCGGTATAGGCGGGCACGGGTTCGTTCAGCATGTTGTCGGCCCAGGGCGCGGTACCGCTGAACGGATAGAACGGATGCTGGAAGAAACCGCACATCAGCACGCGTTCGTCGCCGGCCAGCGCCGCCTCGGTGCCGTTGCCGTGATGCACGTCGAAATCCACGACCGCCACGCGCGTCAAACCGTGGCGCGCGATGGCATGGCGCGCGGCGATCGCCACATTGCTCAGGAAGCAGAATCCCATGGCCTGGTCGGGGCACGCATGGTGGCCGGGCGGCCGCACCGCGCAGAACGCCGACTCGCCCTCTCCCGCCAGCACGGCATCGACGGCCGCGATCGCGGCGCCGGCCGCGTGCAGTGCCGCCGCGTAGGTGTGGGGGTTCATGCAGGTGTCGGGGTCGAGCTCGACGTAGCCGTGCACGGGCGAGCGCTCGACCAGTGATTCCAGGTACTCGGAGGTATGCACGCGCAGCAGCGCGTCCTGCGTGGCCTGCGGCGCCTCGCGCTCGACCAGGTGGACCGCCACGCCCGAGGCAAGCAACTGGTCGGAGATCGCGTCCAGCCGCGCCGGGCACTCGGGGTGCCCTTCGCCCATCTCGTGCTGCCGGCACGCCGGATGCGTGAAGTAAAGCGTAGCCATGGCCTCCATTATGCGCCCGACTTGCATCGCGGCCGAACAGCCGGCAGCATCACGCTATCGATATCGCTTTTCCGGAAATCTTACGCGTGAATTCGACACCCCGCTTTCCGACCGGGTCGCGCAGCGGCCCGATCGTCGCCGGTCTTGCCGCGCTGGCCCTGTGGGGCTGCGCCTCGCCCCCGCCCCCCGCCGCCGCCCCCATGCAGGGCGTGCCGCCCTCCCCTGGCATGCAGGCCGCTCCGGGCTCCGGCCCGGCCGCGCAGCCCGTGGAGCCGGCGCCCGCCGCGCCGGTGGCCGTCCCGGTACCGGTGCCCGCGCCCTCCGGCCCCATGCCGGCCGCCGAGGCCCGGCGCGCTTTCGTCGCCGACATGGCCGGCCGGGGCCTGGACGCCGCCCGGGTCGGCGTCCTGCTCGACCAGGCCAAGTATTCGGAAACCGTCGCGCGGCTCGTGCTGCCGCCCTCCTCGCCCACGGTGCGCAGTTGGCCCCGGTACCGCGCGCGCTTCATCGAAAGCCGCCGCATCAAGGAAGGCATCGCGTTCCAGGAGGAACATGCACAGGACCTGGCGCGCGCCGAGGCCAGGTACGGCGTGCCCGCCTCCATCATCGTCAGCGTCATCGGCGTGGAAACGTTCTACGGCCGGGTCACCGGTAATTTCCGCGTCATCGACGCGCTGGCGACGCTGGCCTTCAACTACCCGGCCCAGGCGCGCAGCGACCGCAGCGCCTTCTTCCGCGAGCAACTGGCGCAGTTCCTGATCTGGTGCAAGGAAACCGGCGCCGACCCGCTGGCGGTAAAGGGTTCGTACGCGGGCGCCATCGGCCTGCCGCAGTTCATGCCCGGCAGCCTGCGCCAGTTCGCGGTCGACGGCGATGGCGATGGCCGCATCGATCTGCTCGCCAGCCCCGCCGACGCCATCGCCTCGGTGGCCAACTTCCTGGTCGAACATGGATGGCAGCGCGACCAGCCGGTGTTCCTGCCGGTGCGGCTACCGGGCGACCCGGCCGCGCTGGTCGACGGCGGGCTCAAGCCCACGCTCGACTGGACCCGGCTGCAGGCGGCGGGCGCGCGGGCGCCCAAGGTGGCGGGAATGTCGGACGCGTGGATGCAATGGCCGCTGGCCGTGATCGATCTGTACGACGGCGCGACGGGCACGACCGAATACCGCGTCGCCGCGCCCAACTTCTTCGCCCTGACCGAATACAACCGCAGCTACTTCTACGCCACCTCGGTCACCGACCTGGCCGTGGAGCTCGAACGGCGCGGCCGCGTGGCGAGCCGGGTCAGTCAGTTGAATACGCCGGTGGACAAATAGCGGTCGCCACGGTCGCAAACGATGAAGACGATGGTGGCGTTGCTGACGGTTTCGGCCACGCGCAGCGCCGCCACCAGCGCGCCGGCGGACGAGATGCCGCCGAAGATGCCTTCTTCCGCTGCCAGCCGGCGGGCCATCTCCTCGGCTTCGGCCTGGGTGACGGACTCCTGGCTGTCGACCGCCGACGGGTCGTAGATCTTGGGCAGATAGGCCTCGGGCCATTTGCGGATGCCGGGAATCTGCGAACCTTCGGCCGGCTGCGCGCCCACCACCCGGACCGCCGGATTGCGGCTCTTCAAATAGCGCGAGACGCCCACGATGGTTCCCGTGGTACCCATGGCGCTGACGAAGTGGGTGACCTGCCCGTCGGTATCGCGCCAGATTTCCGGCCCGGTGGTCTCGACGTGGGCCAGCGGGTTGTCGGGATTGGCGAACTGGTCCAGCACCTTGCCCTTGCCCTCGGCCTGCATCTGCAAGGCCAGGTCGCGGGCGTATTCCATGCCCCCTTGCGAAGCCGGCGTCAGGATCAGTTCGGCCCCATAGGCCGTCATGGCCGCGCGGCGCTCGAGCGACAGGTTGTCGGGCATGATCAGGATCATGCGGTAGCCACGTATGGCCGCCACCAGGGCCAGGGCGATGCCGGTGTTTCCGCTGGTCGCCTCGATCAGGGTGTCGCCCGGCTTGATCTCGCCCCTGGCCTCGGCCCGGGCGATCATGGACAAGGCCGGGCGGTCCTTGACGGAACCGGCCGGATTGGTGCCTTCCAGCTTCGCGAGAATGACGTTGCCGCGCGCGGCGTTGCCTTCTCCCGGGATGCGCTGGAGCCGGACCAGGGGCGTGTTGCCGATGGTCTGTTCGATGGTGGGGTAGCTTCTCATGCGCCCCATCATAATCCAGCCGGCCCGGTTTAGTTCCCTTTCCCCTTACTGCCCGGAGGCATATTGACCATGATGGCCGGCCCCTCGCGGCCGGCCGGGCCGATAGCCAATCCGGCCGCCCGCAACCCCTGGAGCCGCTTCGTGCCCAGCCCGCGCACGCGTCCGGCCAGGTCCTCGAACGACGAGAACGGCCCCCCTCGGCGGCGTTCCTGGACGATGCTGGCGGCGGTCTTGGCGCCGATGCCCCGTACGGCCTCGAGCTGGGACGGCGTCGCGGTATTCACGTCCACGCTGGCGGCATGGGCTCCGCCCAGCATGGCCAGCCCGAGGCTGGCGGTGGCGGCCAGCCTTCCCGCGCGTAGCCGGGCGCCGCGCATGCGATAGGGCCTGGGATCGGGTTCGGCGCGGGTGGGATCGAGGAAAGGATTCATGGCTAGGCTCCTTGAGAGTTGCCGGCGACCGGCCGGCCGCCGCGACACCGTCCGGCGTCATCGCAAGCTTGCTCCAGGAACCGCCCTGCAAGCGGGCGCGAACGGCCCGCTGTCCAAGGGGGGAAATGCGTAGGGAGGCCTCCGGCCGCCCCCTACTTCGAGATGCCGCGCAACTCGCGGATGTACTCGGAAACGCCCGTCTGCACGTCCCGCATCGGCGCGGTGAAGCCTGCCGCGCGCAATTGCGTGGTGTCGGCCTGGGTGTAGCTCTGGTAGCGGCCCTTGAGATCCTCGGGGAACTCGATGTAGCGCAGCAGCCCCTGCGCCGCCAGGTCGGCCAGCGGCAGCGGCGCCTCGCCGCGCTCCTCGCGCAGCGTGTTGACCACCGCGGCCGCCACGTCGTTGAAAGGCTGGGCCCGGCCGGTGCCGCAGTTGTAGACACCGGACACCGGACGGCCCAGGAAATGCAGGTTCACTTCGACCACGTCGTGGACCGAGATGAAATCCCGCTGCTGCTGTCCATCGCCGTAGCCGTCCCAGCCGCCGAACAGACGCACGTGGCCTTCCTTCAGGAACTGGTTCATGTTGTGGAAGGCTACCGAGGCCATCCTGCCCTTGTGCTGCTCGCGCGGGCCATAGACGTTGAAATAGCGCAGCCCCACCACCGGCGCGGTCAGCGAGGCCAGGCGGCGGCGCAGCACCTGGTCGAACAGGAACTTCGAATAGCCGTAGACGTTCAGCGGTTTCTCGTTGCGCAAGTCCTCGGCATAGACCGGGCCCGCGCCGTAAACGGCGGCCGACGACGCATACAGGAAGGGAATCCGCTCGCGCTGGGCATACTCGAAGAGCTCCAGCGTGACGCGATAGTTGTTGTCCATCATGTACTGGCCGTTGCGCTCGGTGGTGTCCGAACACGCGCCCTGGTGCAGGATCGCGTCCACCTTGGGCAGCGACCCGTCCGCCACGCGCCGGCGGAAATCATTCTTGTCCAGGTAGTCCGCGATCTCGCAGTCGACCAGGTTGACGAACTTGTCGCCTTCGAGCAGATCGTCGACCGCGATGATGTCGCGCTCGCCGCGGGCGTTCAGGCCCTTGACCAGATTGCTGCCGATGAAGCCGGCGGCTCCCGTTACGATGATCATGGCAATTTCCTCAATCTAGATCGCCAGGCCGGCGCGCAACTCGTCCGGCGTCACGATCGACGTTCCCAGCTTGCCGACGACGATGCCGCCCGCCAGGTTGGCCCATCTCATGGCCACATGCAGATCCAGTCCCGCGGCGCGCATGACGGCCAGCGTGGCGATCACGGTATCGCCGGCACCCGAGACGTCGAACACCTCGCGCGCCAGCGCCTCGACGTGGTCGCGCCCCTCGGCCGTGAAAAGCGTCATGCCCAGCTCGGAGCGCGTCACCAGCAAGGCCTCCAGGTCCAGCGCCTGGCGCAGATGCTGGGCCCGCTCGGCCAGTTGCGCCTCGTCGCGCCAGCGGCCCACGGCCTCGCGCATTTCCGACTGGTTGGGCGTGACCAGCGAGGCGCCGCGATAGCGTCCATAGTCGTCGCCCTTGGGATCCACCAGCACGACGCAGCCGCGCGCGCGGGCCAGGGCGATCAGGTCCTGCACCTGGTCCAGCACGCCCTTGGCGTAATCGGACAGCACCACCACGTCGTGGTCGGCGATATGCACCGCCACCCGCGCCGCCAGCTCGGCCAGCACGCCCGGCGAGGGCGGCTGCTCGAAATCCACCCGCAGCAACTGCTGCTGGCGTCCCAGCACGCGCATCTTCATCGTGGTCGGCACCGACGGATCCGCAACCAGATCCGCGCGCACCCCCTCGTCCTCGCACAACCGCGCAATGGCACGCCCGGAATCGTCATCGCCCACCACGCCGACCAGCGTCACATGCGCCCCCAGCGTCGCCGCGTTGCGCGCCACGTTCGCCGCCCCGCCCAGCCGGTCCTCGCTGCGCGACACATGCACCACCGGCACCGGCGCCTCGGGAGAAATGCGATGCACCTCGCCGAACCAATAACGGTCCAGCATCACGTCCCCCACCACCAACACCCGCGCCGCCGCGCGCTGCTCATCCGAGGGAAACACCCCCAACGCCGACGCGCTCATGCGTTGCTCCCCAATGAAAAACCGGCAGCCAGCCAGCCAATGCCACACACCAAGAAAACGTCACACAGATCCAGGGCGCTGCGGCTCCGGCTCCGCCGGTCCACCCGCATCGCCCCCGGGATCAGGCGCCGGGCCGCCCCAAGGCGGGTCCCGGCCCCCTTGGGGGGCTGCCGCGTAGCGGCTGGGGGCTCACCATACCGGGCGCGCGTCAGCGCGTAGGGGGGGGCATCATCCTCATACTGCATCAAGTTCTTCCAATCGTTTGGGCGCATAAGTTTCCCAGGCGTTGCAGCCCGGACATTGCCAATGGAACCGCTTGGCCTTGAAACCGCACGCCTGGCAGGCGTAGCGATCCAGGCGTTGCGTATGCTTGTGTATCAGGCTGCGCATCAGCACGGCATCGTCCGCGGGCGTCCACGGCGAGGCGGTATCAGCCTGCGGGTTGTTCAGCGTCACCACGTTCGCGGCCGCCTGCTGCCCGGGTTCGACCTGCGCGGCCTTGTCGCCCGCCACCTGTGCCTCGAGCAGCCGGTCCAGCCCCAGCAGCGACGGATTGCGCTGCAAGGCGCCGCGGGCGAAGTTCCAGGCCTGCGCCAGGCCGCGCTGCCGGCGCAGCGCCTGGAAGATCGCATCGAACAGATCCAGCGACGGGTGGCGCGCATAGTGCGCCTCGAGCTTCTCCAGCCCCTCGCTGGCCGTACCGCGCGCCTCGTGGTTGGCAAGGAACTGCTCGGCCACCAGGCCCGCGTACTCGGGATGCGCGGACAGCACGGACTCCAGGTGCAGGCGCTGCGCCCGCAGGTCGCCTTCGCGCCGGGCCAGATCGGCCCGCATCATGGCGATGCGCACATGCGGAGCCGTGCCGCTGCCCCGCTGGGCCTGGACCGAGGCATGCGTGGCCGCGTCCAGCGCGGCATGGGCGGCGTCCATGTTGCCGGCGGCCAGCGCCGCCGCGGCTTCCTCGCAATGGAAATGAACGGCCTGGGGCACGGGTTCGTCGATCAGTCCCTGCAAGGCCTGCACGGCCTGGATGGCATGCGGCCAATCCCGTTCGGTCTCGTGGATCCGGATCAGCGCACGCAGGGCGTCGGGGGCGAATCGCGTTCCCTTCAACTGGTCGAATGCCGCTTCGGCCCGGTCCAGCATGCCGGCGCGCAGATAGTCCTGCGCCAGTTCGTGCAAGGCCTGCTCACGCTGGTTGTCCGGCAGGTCGGCTCGCTGCAGCAGATTCTGGTGCACGCGTATGGCACGCTCGATCTCGCCGCGGCGCCGGAACAGACTGCCCAGGGCGAAGTGCAGCTCGATCGTCTCCGGGTCGAGCTTGGCCACCTCGATAAAAGCGTCGATGGCACGGTCGTGCTGCTCGTTCAACAGGAAGTTGAGCCCGCGGAAATAGGAATCGGGCACGCTGCGATGCTCGGACAACATCTGCCGGATGTCCACGCGCGCGGCCACCCAGCCCAACCCGAACAACAAGGGAATGGCGATCAGCCACCAGGGTTCGAAATCCACATCGGTCCCTTACAAGGGGGTCACGGGCAGGATGGCGTCGGGGGACGGCGGCGCATCCGCGGCCGAGCCACCCTTGGCCACGGCCCGGGCCTGATCCAGCTCGCGCCGCAGCGAGGCGATCTCGCGCCGGCGGCGCATCACGCCCGGCACCGTCAGCAACAGGCCGAATACCGCGCCGACCACGAAGCTGGCCAGCATGACCACGATCAGCGGCACTTCGCTGATCAGGTGATCGGCGAAGAAATAGACGTTCACCCGGTCGGTATTCTTGAGCGCGAACAGCAGGACCACCACGAATATGACCAGTCTCAGCGCCCAGACGAGATATCGCATGGTTTGCTCCAGGTGAGGAAAAAAAGGATTGTATCCCCCCCTACGCGCTTCGCGCGCCCGGTATGGCGAGCCCCGAAGGGGGCCGGGACGGGGCGGTAATAGAAAACCCCGCCAGCTGGAGAGCTGGCGGGGTTTTGTTCGGGCTTGCCTGCGGCCTGCGAGGCCCGGTCAGTTCCCGGAAGGCTCTTGCACGGGGGCGTCGACCCGCTCGCGCAACTCCTTGCCGGCCTTGAAGTGCGGCACCCGCTTTTCGGGGACCAGCACCTTTTCACCGGACTTGGGATTGCGCCCGATACGCGGCGGACGCCTGGACAACGAAAAACTGCCGAAACCACGGATCTCGATGCGCTGCCCCTCCGACAGGGACTGGGCCATCGCATCGAGGATGGTCTTGACGGCGTAGTCGGCGTCCTTGGCGACCAGTTGCGGATACCGGGCGGCCAATCGGGCGATCAACTCGGACTTCGTCATTGAGTTCATGAAACCTCTTGGAACGCCGTACCGGGCAACCTGGCAACCCTCCCCATGGGCACGGCGGATCCGGCTCCGCCGGGCCGCCCCAAGGCGGGCCCCGGCCCCCCTCGGGGGGGCTGCCGCGTAGCGGCTGGGGGCTCACCATACCGGGCGCGCGTCAGCGCCCAGGGGGTGGGCCTATCAGCCGTTCTGCTGGTCGAGCTTGGCCTTCAACAGGGCGCCCAGGTTGGTGGTACCCGACGAAGCGCTGGCATCCGACATGCGCTGGATGGCCTCGGCCGTCTCGGCGCTGTCCTTGGCCTTGATCGAGAGCTGGATCGAACGCGTCTTGCGGTCGATGTTCAGGATCATGGCGTCGATGTTGTCGCCGGCCTTCAGCACCGTGGTGGCGTCTTCCACGCGGCCCGAAGAGATCTCGGAAGCGCGCAGGTAGCCTTCGACGTCGACCGACAGGGTCACGACCGCACCCTTGGCCTCGACCGACTTCACGGTGCCCTGGACGACGGCGCCCTTGTCATGGGTGGCCACGAAGTTGTTGAACGGATCGCCTTCCAGCTGCTTGATGCCCAGCGAGATGCGTTCCTTCTCGGTGTCGATGCCCAGCACCACGGCCTCGACCTCGTCGCCCTTCTTGAAGTTGCGCACGGCTTCTTCGCCGGACTCGCTCCAGGACAGGTCGGACAGGTGCACCAGGCCATCGATGCCGCCGGGCAGGCCGACGAACACGCCGAAGTCGGTGATCGACTTGATGGCGCCGCGGACCTTGTCGCCACGCTTGTGGTTGATCGAGAACTCTTCCCACGGGTTGGGACGGCACTGCTTCATGCCCAGCGAGATGCGGCGACGGTCTTCGTCGATCTCGAGGACCATGACTTCCACTTCGTCACCCAGGGTGACGACCTTCTTGGGATCGACGTTCTTGTTGGTCCAGTCCATTTCGGACACGTGGACCAGGCCCTCGATGCCGGCCTCGACCTCGACGAACGCGCCGTAGTCGGTCAGGTTGGTGACCTTGCCGAACAGGCGGGTGCCCTGCGGGTAGCGGCGAGCCAGGCCCACCCACGGATCTTCGCCCAGTTGCTTGACGCCCAGCGAGACGCGGTTCTTTTCCTGGTCGAACTTGAGGACCTTGGCCTGGATTTCCTGGCCGACGGACAGGACTTCCGAGGGATGACGCACACGGCGCCATGCCAGGTCGGTGATGTGCAGCAGGCCGTCGATGCCGCCCAGGTCGACGAACGCACCGTAGTCGGTGATGTTCTTGACGACGCCGTTGACGATCGCGCCTTCGTGCAGGGTCTCGAGCAGCTTCTGGCGCTCTTCGCCCATGTTGGCCTCGAGCACGGCGCGGCGCGACAGCACGACGTTGTTGCGCTTGCGATCGAGCTTGATGACCTTGAATTCGAGGGTCTTGCCTTCGTACGGAGTGGTGTCCTTGACGGGACGCAGGTCGACCAGCGAACCCGGCAGGAAGGCACGGATCGCGTTGGTCATGACGGTCAGGCCGCCCTTGACCTTGCCGGTGATGGTGCCGGTGACGAGATCGCCGGACTCCAGGGCCTTCTCGAGCTGCAGCCAGGCAGCCAGGCGCTTGGCGCGGTCGCGCGACAGCACGGTGTCGCCGTAGCCGTTTTCGAGCGCGTCGATGGCCACCGAGACGAAATCGCCTTCGGAGACTTCGAGCTCGCCCTTGTCGTCGAGGAATTCCTCGAGCGGGATCAAGGCCTCGGACTTCAGGCCGGCATTGACCACGACGAAGTTATGGTCGATGCGCACCACCTCGGCGGTGATGACTTCGCCGGATTTCATTTCCTGGCGCTTGATGCTTTCTTCGAACAGGGCGGCAAAGCTTTCTTCGCCGGCAGGGGCTTGGGAAACCGAAGACATTGTTGATGTATTACCGGGTTACGCACTTCATGGGGGCGGCCGAGACATTCGACCTGACACCGCACCAATCGGTGGAGTTGCAATACCTCATTGCTGAGGGCCTGTACTACGTGCTGACTATGATTGCCGCTGCGCCATCAGCTACGCGATGCGCCCGAGCGCTCGCCCCACCAGCCCATCACCTGCTCGACCGTCTGGTCGATGGTGAGGTGGGAGGAATCGAGCACCAGGGCATCGTGGGCGGCGGCCAAAGGCGCGTTCGCCCGTTGCGTATCGCGCGCATCGCGCGCTTCCAGATCGCGCAAAAGGGTTAAGAGGTTAGCCGAAAAACCCTTTTCGATCAACTGTTTATAGCGTCGCTGGGCCCTCGCCTCGGCGCTGGCCACCAGGAATATCTTGAGGTCGGCATCCGGAAAAACAACCGTCCCCATGTCCCGGCCGTCGGCCACCAGCCCGGGCGGGCACCGGAACGCGCGCTGGCGGTCGAGCAACGCCGCCCGCACCGGCGCCAGGACCGCCACCTGCGAGGCCATGTTGCCGACTTCCTCGCGGCGGATGTCGGCGCTGACGTCGCGCCCGCCCATGAAGACCCCATCGGCGACGAAGCGCACGTCCAGGGCGGCCGCGGCGGCGGCCGCGCCTTGCTCGTCACCGGCCGCGATACCCTGCTCCAGGCAGGCCAGCGCGGTCAGGCGGTACAGCGCCCCGCTGTCCAGCAGATGCCAGCCCAACCGGGCCGCCACGCGCGCCGCGATGGTGCCCTTGCCCGAGGCGGTCGGCCCGTCGATGGCGATCATGGGAACGGTGGAACCATTCATTTAAGAAACCTATCATTTTTATCGTATCGATCAATTGGCGTCGCCTCGCGAGTCGGCGCACAATTCGATAACGATTCTCATTACCAATCAAGGAAGACGACGATGGCCAAGACCCTTGCCTTCGGCGGCCTGCATATCGTGACCTCGTTCAGCGTCACCTACATTATTACCGGCAGCGTGGCGCTGAGCGGCGCGGTCACCTTCATCGAGCCGGCCGTCAACACCGTCGTGCACTATTTCTTCGACAAATTCTGGGAACGGGACCGGCGCGCCGGGAACCCGGCCGCCGCGGCTCAGGCCCCCACCAGCCCCGCATAGACATCGAAATACGTGGGAAAGGTCTTGCTCACGCAGCCGGGATCGAGAATGCGCACCCCCACGGGACCGAACGCCGCCAGCGAGAAGCACATGGCCATGCGGTGATCGTCCCAGGTGCCGATCTCGGCAGGCGTCCAGGTGGCGGGAGGGGTCACGGTCAGGCTGTCCGGGGTGGCGGTCACCGTCGCCCCCAGCTTGGCCAGCTCGGTCTGCATCGCGTGGATGCGATCGGTTTCCTTGACCCGCCAGCTCGCGATGTTGCGCAGGCGGCACGGGCCGTCCGCGTACAAGGCCAGGACCGCGGCGGTCATCGCGGCATCCGGGATCAGGTTGAAATCGGCGTCGAAGGCCTTCAGGCGAGCGCCTTCGGCCACCTTGACGCCGCGGGTCTCTATCCAGTCCGGCCCCATCTCGACCTCGGCGCCCATCGCCGCCAGGGTGTCGGCGAACGCCACGTCGCCCTGGATGCTGTCGCGGCCGACGCCGGCCACGCGCACCGGACCGCCGCCTATCGCGCCCAGCGCCAGGAAATAGGAGGCCGACGAGGCGTCCCCCTCGACCAGCATCTGGCCCGGCGACCGGTAGGCAGCCTGGGCGGGAACGGTGAAGCGCAGCCAGCCCTCGCGCTCGACCGTCACGCCGAAGCGGCGCATCAGGTTCAGCGTCATCTCGACGTAGGGCTTGGAAATCAGCTCGCCCTCGACCTCGATCACGAAGTCCCGGCCAGCGGCCTGGGTAGCCAGCGGAGCCGCCAGCAGCAGCGCGGTCAGGAACTGGCTGGAAACCGAGCCGTTGACCTTGACCGGCCGGGACAGGTCCGGTTCGCCCCAGCCCAGCGACAGCGGCGGATAGCCCTCGCGCCCCTGGTAGGCCACGCGCGCGCCCAGCATGCGCAGCGCGTCCACCAGGTCGCCGATCGGGCGCTCGTGCATGCGTGGCACGCCGTGCAACAGGTAATGCCCGCCCATCATCGCCAGCGCGGCGGTCAGCGGCCGGATGGCCGTGCCCGCGTTGCCCATGAACAGGTCGGCCTGGCCCACCGGGAAGCGCCGCGCCCCCTCGACCAGCACTTCGTCCGGACGCTGGCCCGAAGAAATCGTTATGCCCAGCTTGCGCAATGCCGCCAGCATGACCTGGGTGTCGTCCGAATCCAGCAAGCCGGTCAGGCGGGTCGTCCCCTCGGCCAGCGCGGACAACAGCAGCACGCGATTGGAGATGCTCTTGGAACCGGGCAGGTCGACGGTACCCCGCGCGTGGCGCGCCGGCGCCAGGTCGAGATACGGCGGATGGCGGGAATCGGTCATGGCGGTCATTCGTTCGTATCGGGAGATGGCTGCCCGGCCCGCCAGGCGCGCCGGGATTTCGACACGGTCTCCAGCATGGCTTGCAGGCCCGCCGCGTCGCCCTGGCGCATGGCCTGCTCGAAGGCGTCCAGGGCCCGCCGCACCGCGGCGGTCTCTTGCATCATGGCTTCGCGGTTTGCCAGGAAGATGTCGCGCCACATGTCGGGCGACCCGCCGGCGATGCGGGTGAAATCGCGGAACCCGCTGCCGGCCAGGTCCAGCCGCAGGGGCGCATCGGCGGCCTCCAGCACCTGGGCCATGTAGGCGAATGCCAGCAGGTGCGGCACGTGGCTGACCGACGCAAGCACGGTGTCGTGTTCGCCCGGACGCATCGTCCTGATCCGGGCGCCGCAGGTGGCCCATGCCTGTTCGACCAATCCGACGGCCCCGGGCGGATTCTCGTCCAGCGGGGTCAGGATCACCGTGCGGTCCTGGTACAAGTCGGCAAAGGCGGCGGCCGGGCCGCTCTGTTCGCTGCCGGCGATCGGATGGCCCGGCACGAACTGGCCGATACGGCCGCCCAGCGCCTCGCGCGCGGCGCGCACGACGTCCATCTTCGTACTGCCGGCGTCGGTGACGACGGTATCGGGCCCCAGGTGCGGCGCCAGGCCATCCAGGGTCGCACGCGTCGCGCCCACCGGCACGGCCATCAGGACCAGGTCGGCCCGCGCCGCTTCCTGCAGCGTGGCCGGACGGTCGATCAGGCCCAGCTTGCACGCCTGCTCGAGCGTCGCGGCCTGGCGGCCGACGCCCCAGACCTCGCCGACCTGTCCGGCCCGCCGCAGCGCGGCGGCGAACGAGCCGCCGATCAGCCCCACGCCCACGACCGCGAGCACCGGTACCAGTGGCCGCGAGGAACCGGAGGCCCCCCGGGCCGAATCCGGATGCGACATGGGTAGGTCTCCGCTCACGCAGATACCGGGTACGACCCCAGCACCTTGAAGAACGCCACGCGCGCCTGGAGCGCGGCCAGGGCCTTGGCGACCTTGGGATCCTGGCGATGGCCTTCGATGTCCACGTAGAAATAGTATTCCCACTGGCCGGTGCGGGCCGGGCGGGATTCGAAGCGCGTCATGGACACGTCGTTCTCGGCCAGCGGAGCAAGCATCCGGTAGACCGCACCGGCCTCGTTGGGCACGGCCAGGATCAGGCTGGTCTTGTCGCGGCCCGAGGGCGTGGTCTCGAGATGGCCGATGGCCAGGAAGCGGGTGCGATTGTGCGGATCGTCCTGGATGCCCGCGGCCACGACCTTCAGGCCCCAGCGCTGTGCCGCCTGCTCGCTGGCGATGGCCGCGACGGTGGGATCCTCGGAAGCCAGGCGGGCCGCCTCGGCATTGCTGGCCGCCGACGCGCGGGCCAGTTCGGGATGATGATCGGACAGCCAGCCCTGGCACTGCGCCAGCGATTGCGGATGCGAGCGGATGACGCTCACGCCGTCCAGCGTGCCGCTCTGGGTCATCAGGCATTGCACCACGGCCACCGAACGCTCGCCCAGCACCTTCACCGGCGAGGACAGCAGCAGGTCCAGCGTGCGGTTGACGGCGCCTTCGTTGGAATTCTCGAGCGGAACGATGCCGAAGTCCGCGCGGCGGGTCTCCACCGAACGGAAGACCTCGTCGATCGTGCCGCACGAGATCGCGTCGACCGCATGGCCGAAATGCGCCAGCACGGCCTGTTCGGAATAGGTGCCCTGCGGACCGAGATAGGCGACGCGGGCGGGCTGCTCCAGCGCGCGGCACGCCGACATGATCTCCATCCAGATGGCGGACAGCGCCTGGCCGGGCAACGGGCCGGCATTGAGCTCCTGCAGCCGGCGGATGACCTGGGCCTCGCGCTCGGGCCGGAACACGGCTCCGGCGTGGTGCTCCTTCGCCATTCCCACCGCCTGTGCGGTACGCGCGCGCTCGGACAGGAGCTCGAGCACCTGGGCGTCGATGGCATCGATGCGCTCGCGCAGCGGCGCCAGCTTCTTTTGCAGATCGTCATCCATGGCTGCGCTCGAATTCCTTCATGAAGTCGACCAGGGCGCGCACGCCCTCGATGGACATCGCGTTGTAGATGGACGCGCGCATGCCGCCCACGCTCTTGTGCCCCTTGAGCTGCAGCAGGCGCGCGGCTTCGGCCGCCTGCAGGAACGGCGCATTCAGCGCATCGTCGCGCAGCATGAACGGCACGTTCATGCGCGACCGGACGGGCCGGTGCACCGGATTGCGATAGAACGAGGTGCTGTCGAGATAGTCGTACAGCAGCCGGGCCTTCTCCACGTTGGCGGCTTCCATGGCCACCACGCCGCCCCGCTGCTTGAGCCACTTGAACACCAGCCCGGCGACGTAGATCGCATACGTGGGCGGCGTGTTGAAGCGCGAGCGCTCCTTGGCCACGATGCCGTAGTCGAACGCCGACGGGCAGATGGGCAAGGCGTGGCCCAGCAGATCCTTGCGCACGATGACGATGGTCAGCCCCGCCGGCCCGATGTTCTTCTGCGCGCCGGCGTAGATCAGCCCGGCGCGGCGCACGTCCATGGGCCGGGACAGGATGTGCGAGGATGCGTCCACGGTCAGCGCGGCGCCGGGCGCGCCCAGCGCCGCCAGGTCGGGCCAATCCATGAATTCGACGCCGCCTATGGTCTCGTTGCTGCACAGGTGGACATAGCTCGCCTGCGGGCGCACGCGCCAGGAAGCGGGGTCCGGCATGTAGGTCCACGGACCTTGCTGCGCGCCGTCCACGACGGCGGCCTGCTCGGACGTGGCCGCCACGGCCACGTCGCCGTAGCGCCGGGCTTCCGCGAAGGACTTGGCCGACCACGAACCGCTTACCACGTAGTCGGCCGCATGCGCCTCGCGGCGGCCGATCAGGTTCATCGGCGCGATGGCGTTCTCGCCCAGCCCGCCCCCCTGCAGGAACAGCACGGCATAGTCGTCCGGCACCGAGAGCAGCTCGCGCAGGTCGGCCTCGGCCTCGTCGCAGATCTGCTCGAAGTGCTTGCCGCGATGGCTCATTTCCATCACGGACATGCCGCTGCCGTGCCAGTCCAGCATTTCGGCCGCCGCCTGCTGCAGCACGGCCTCGGGAAGTACGGCCGGCCCGGCCGAGAAGTTGTAGGGTCGATTCATGGCAGCCGCCTTATTCGGCCTCGCTGGAAGACGGAGCTTCCGGCCCGGCGTCGGTGCCGTTGCCTTCGGGCTCCTCGGTGTCGGACTCGACCACGCGCTGCACGCCCGACAGGTGCGTGCCCTCGTCGACGTTGATCAGCGTGACGCCCTGCGTGGCCCGGCCCATTTCGCGGATCTCGCTGACGCGCGTACGCACCAGCACGCCGCCGGTGGTGATCAGCATGATCTCGTCGGCCGGATCCACCAGCACGGCGCCCACGACCTTGCCGTTGCGCTCGGACGTCTGGATGGCGATCATGCCCTTGGTGCCCCGGCCATGGCGCGTGTATTCACCGATGGGCGTGCGCTTGCCGTAGCCGTTCTCGGTCGCGGTCAGCACGCTCTGGGTCTCGTTCTCGGCCACCAGCAGCGCGATCACGGTGTGCGACTCCTCCAGCATCATGCCGCGCACGCCCCGGGCCGTGCGTCCCATGGGACGCACGTCGTTCTCGTCGAAGCGCACGGCCTTGCCGGCGTCGGAGAACAGCATCACGTCATGCTTGCCGTCGGTCAGCGAGGCGCCGATGAGGTAGTCGCCCTCGTCCAGGTCGACCGCGATGATGCCGGCCTTGCGCGGGTTGGAGAACTCGGACAGCGGCGTCTTCTTGACCGTGCCCTTGGCGGTGGCCATGAAGACGTAGTGGTCCTCGCTGTACGCCTTGACGGTCAGCACCACGGTGACCTTCTCGCCCTCCGACAGCGGGAACATGTTGACGATGGGCCGGCCGCGCGAGTTGCGCGTGCCCTGCGGCACTTCCCAGACCTTCAGCCAGTAGACCCGGCCGCGGTTGCTGAAGCACAGGATGGAATCGTGCGTGTTGGCGATGAAGAGCTGGTCGATCCAGTCGTCTTCCTTCGTGGCCGTGGCCTGCTTGCCGCGACCGCCGCGCTTCTGGGCGCGATACTCGGACAGCGGCTGGCTCTTGATGTAGCCGGAGTGGGACAGCGTCACCACCATGTCGGTCGGCGTGATGAGGTCCTCGGTGTCGAGCTCGGTCGCGTTCAGCTCGATCTGCGAACGGCGGATGTCCTTCACGTCGGTGCCGAACTCGGCCTTGATGGCCGACAGTTCGTCGCCGATGATGACGGTCACGCGCTCGGGCTTGGCCAGGATGTCGAGCAGGTCGGCGATGTTGGCCATCACGTCCTTGTACTCGCCCACGATCTTGTCCTGCTCCAGGCCGGTCAGGCGCTGCAGGCGCATGTTCAGGATTTCCTGGGCCTGCGTATCGCTCAGGCGGTACAGGCCATCGTCCTGCATGCCGAACTCCTCGCCCAGGCCTTCGGGACGGTAGGCCCCGCGGCCGCCGACCGTGTCGGCCTCGGCGCGCGTCAGCATCTCGCGCACCAGCGACGAATCCCAGGTGCGGGCCATGAGTTCCTGGCGCGCGATGGGCGGCGTGGGGGCAGCCTTGATGATGGCGATGAAATCGTCGATGTTGGCCAGCGCCACGGCCAGGCCTTCGAGCACGTGGCCGCGCTCGCGCGCCTTGCGCAGCTGGAACACCGTGCGGCGGGTCACGACCTCGCGCCGGTGCGCCAGGAAATACTCCACCATCTGCTTCAGGTTCAACAGGCGCGGCTGGCCTTCCACCAGCGCCACCAGGTTCATCCCGAAGGTATCCTGCAGCTGGGTGTTCTTGTAGAGGTTGTTGAGCACGACCTCGGGCACTTCGCCGCGCTTGAGCTCGATCACGACACGCATGCCGTCCTTGTCGGACTCGTCGCGGATGTCGGAGATGCCTTCGATCTTCTTCTCGTTGACCAGCTCGGCGATGCGCTCGAGCAGCGAACGCTTGTTGACCTGGTACGGGATCTCGTCGACCACGATGGCCTGGCGGCCGCCCTTCTCGACGTCCTCGAAATGGGTCTTGGCCCGCATCACCACCCGGCCGCGGCCGGTGCGATAACCCTCGCGCACGCCGGACATGCCATAGATGATGCCGCCCGTGGGGAAGTCGGGAGCGGGAATGATCTCGATCAGCTCGTCCACCGTGCACTCGGGATTGCGCAGGCAGTACAGGCAGCCGTCGACCACCTCGGCCAGGTTGTGCGGCGGGATGTTGGTGGCCATGCCCACGGCGATGCCGGAACTGCCGTTGACCAGCAGGTTGGGCAGGCGGGCCGGCAGCAGCAGCGGCTCTTTCTCGCTGCCGTCGTAGTTGGGCCCGAAGTCCACCGTTTCCTGGTCGATGTCGGCCAGCAGTTCGTGCGCGATCTTGGCCAGGCGGATTTCGGTGTACCGCATGGCCGCCGCGCCGTCGCCGTCGACCGAGCCGAAGTTGCCCTGGCCGTCCACCAGCATGTAGCGCAGCGAGAACGGCTGCGCCATGCGCACGATCGTGTCGTAGACCGCCTGGTCGCCGTGCGGGTGGTACTTACCGATGACATCGCCGACGATACGGGCTGACTTCTTGTAGGCCCGGTTCCAGTCGTTGTTCAGTTCGTGCATCGCGTACAGCACGCGCCGGTGCACGGGCTTGAGACCGTCCCTCACGTCGGGAAGCGCGCGGCCCACGATCACGCTCATCGCGTAATCCAGGTAGCTGCGGCGCATTTCCTCTTCAAGAGAGATCGGTAGTGTTTCCTTGGCGAAGGAATCCATGGGCAAGCTGCTTCAAGAGGTGTTGTCGCATCCCGCTCGCAAGGCATTTCGCGAGGGCAAAACAGCTTGCGAACGAACGGCGGGCGAAGCTTAAGAGTTTATCACCCCGGCCTGGCGTTATGCTTAGGGCCCGCCCGCCACCCGACGCGTCCATGGCCCCGACCACCCTGCTGCTTCCCGACTGGCTGATCCCCGTCGAACCCGACCAGGCCGTCCTGGCCGGCCATGGCATCGCCATGCGCGATGGCCGGATCGCCGACATCGCACCGCACGGCGTGCTGCGGGACCGCCACCCCGGCGCCGCCGAACGCCCCCTGGCCGGCTGTGCCCTGCTGCCCGGCTTCGTCAACCTGCATACGCACGCGGCCATGAGCCTGTTGCGCGGCGCCGGCGACGACCTGCCGCTCATGGCCTGGCTGCAAGAGCGCATCTGGCCTCTGGAGCGCAAGCTGATGTCGGCCGACTTCGTCTACGACGGCAGCGTCCTCGCCTTCGCCGAGATGCTGGCCGGAGGCACCACCTGCTGCGCCGACATGTATTTCCACCCCGAAGAGGTGGCCCGCGCCGCGCTGTCGATGGGAATCCGCGCGGCGGTGGGCGGCACGGTGTTCGAGATACCCGGCGCGCCGCCGGCCGAGCAGATGCTGGCGCAGGCCCTGGCGGCCCATGAAAAGTACCGCGGCGAACCGGGACTGCGCTTCATGCTGGCTCCCCACGCGCCCTACACGGTGGGCGACGACATGCTGCGCCACCTGGCCGCCGTGGCCGAGGAGGCCGACCTGACCATCGCCATCCACCTGCACGAAACCCGCCAGGAAGTCGAGGAAGCGGTGGCCATGCACGGCATGCGCCCCGCCGAGCGCCTGGCCCATCTCGGCCTGCTGTCGCCCCGGCTGGTGGCCGTGCACGGCGTCCACCTGGACGCCGACGACATCGCGCTGCTGGCGTCCCACGGGGTCAGCCTGGCCCACTGCCCCGCTTCCAACCTCAAGCTCGCCAGCGGCCTCGCGCCGGTTGCCCGCCTGCTCGAGGCCGGCGTCAACCTGGGCATAGGCACCGACGGCGCGGCCAGCAACAACCGCCTGGACATGCTGTCGGAACTGCGGCTGGCGGCCCTGCTGGCCAAGGGCGCCAGCGGCGATGCGCGGGCGCTGCCTGCCCACCGGGCGCTGCACGCGGCCACGCTGGGCGGCGCGAAGGCGCTGGGGTGGGACGACCGGATCGGCTCGGTCGCGGTGGGCAAATATGCCGACCTGGTGGCGATACGGCTCGATTCCGCCCGGCTCGCGCCGGTATTCGACCCGGTGTCCCACGTGGTCTACGCGGCCGGAAGAGAGGACGTGGAAGAGGTATGGATCGACGGCCGGACAGTTGCAAAAAAACTACAACTCACCAATTCACCATCAAAAAGCGATCTCGAAAGGATAATGTCCCGGATATCGCAGTGGCGCTTGCGTGCAGCCGGTGTGATTTCTGGCACAAACACTTACTTATCCCAGGAGTGAGTGGCATGAGAGAACAACCGCAATGCTATACTGGGCATGTATATCCATGTTGCGGCGGGGGTTCGCTGCGAGTTTCATTTCAAGCTAAGAGGAGAAACATGAACAAACGCTCCAAAATTGGAATCTCTCTGGCGCTCGCCTTCGCTGCCGTGACGGCCTCGGGCGTGGCCTCTGCTCAAGCCGGTAAGGTCAACGACAACTGGCAATCGGCGTTCGGCGTGCAAGTCAAGAGCGCTGACGGCCTGTGCTGGCGCAATGGGTTCTGGACCCCCGCCACCGCCGACCCGTCCTGCGATGGCGCGCTGAAGGTCGCTGCGCCCGCCGCTGCCCCGGCTCCTGCCCCCGCTCCCGCCCCGGCTCCGGCTCCCGTGCCCGTTCCGGTCAGCCAGAAGGTCACCTACTCCGCCGACGCCTTCTTCGACTTCGACAAGTCCGTCGTCAAGCCCGAAGCCAAGGCCAAGCTGGACGAGCTGGTCAACCAGATCCGCGGCATCAACCTGGAAGTCGTGATCGCCGTCGGCCACACCGACTCGATCGGTACCGACGCCTACAACCAGCGCCTGTCGGTCCGTCGTGCCGAAGCTGTCAAGGCCTACCTGGTCAGCAAGGGCATCGAAGCCAACCGCGTCTACACCGAAGGCAAGGGCGAGAAGCAGCCCATCGCCGACAACAAGACCGCCGCCGGCCGTGCCAAGAACCGCCGCGTGGAAGTCGAAGTCGTGGGTACGCGCAACAAGTAATCCACTGCCTGACAGTTGGATCCCGGCGGTATCCTTCGGGTACCGCCGGCTGGAACCCCGCTCTGCGGGGTTTATTTTTTTGCCGCCAAACTGGAGTCCGCCATGACCACCACCGCCCAGGAATCCCGGCCCGTCAACGCCGATGCGGCCGAGTTGGCCAAGTTCAGCGCCCTGGCCTCGCGCTGGTGGGACCCGGAAAGCGAATTCAAACCGCTGCATGCCATCAATCCGCTGCGCCTGGAATGGATCAGCCAGATGGCGCACGGGCTGGGAAACAAGACCGTGCTGGACGTCGGTTGCGGCGGCGGCATATTGGCCGAAAGCATGGCGGCTCGCGGCGCCATGGTCACCGGTATCGACCTGGCCGAAAAATCGCTGAAGGTCGCGAAACTCCATAGCCTGGAAAGCGGCGTGAAAGTGGAATACCGCAATATCAGCGTGGAGCAGTTGGCCGATGACCAACCCGGCTCTTTCGATATCGTGACGTGCATGGAGTTACTGGAGCACGTACCGGATCCGGAATCCGTCATCCGGGCCTGCGCCAGGCTGGCCAAACCCGGCGGACACGTTTTTTTCTCGACGCTGAACCGCAATTTAAAATCGTTTACCTTTGCCATACTGGGCGCCGAATACATATTGGGCCTGGTACCGCGAGGCACGCACAGCTACGACCATTTCATCCGCCCCAGCGAACTGTTGGGCGCCGCCCGCGGCGCCGGCCTGGAGGCAGTCGCGATCAAGGGATTGGAATACAACCCCCTGACGAAAATCTACAAACTGAGCAGCGACAGCAGCGTCAATTACATGGTGGCGACGATACGCTCATGAAACCGCTGGTTCTTTTCGATTTCGACGGCACATTGGCCGATACCGCCCCCGACCTTGCCGCCGCCGCCAATCAGCAGCGCCTGCGCCGGGGCCTGCCCGCCCTGCCCTACGAGCAACTGCGTCCCATGGCCTCGCACGGCGCGCGGGGATTGCTGCGCGTGGCGCTCGGGCTGACCCCCGAGTCGCCCGGCTACGAAGCGTGCAAGCAGCAGTTCCTGGACGACTACGCCGCCAACATCGCCGTGCATACCTCCCTCTTCCCCGGGGTGGAAACATTGCTGTCCAGCCTCGTCCAGGAGGGCTGGGCATGGGGCATCGTCACCAATAAGGTCACCCGCTTCACCACGCCGCTGGTGCGCCACCTGGCGCTCGAGCAGCACAGCGCCGTCGTGGTCTGCGGCGACACCACCGCCTACTCGAAACCGCATCCTGAACCGCTGCTGCACGCCGCGCGGGAAGTCGGCGTCGCGCCGCGGCATTGCCTGTACGTGGGCGACGACCAGCGCGACATCGTTGCCGGCAAGGCCGCGGGCATGAAGACCATCGCCACCGCCTACGGCTATTGCGGCGATGGCGTGCCTGTCGAGGCCTGGGGCGCGGACGCGGTCGTCGCCTCGGTCCCGGACTTGCTGCCGGCGATACGGCGCCTGCTGCCGACATGATCCCCCCGGCCGGAGCCGCCTCTTGAAAACCCGCCCCATGGCTCCATATGGGATACAATCCTCCTCAAGGGGCCGTACCGGTTTCGACGGGGGTCGCGAAGCAGCACAGGGCATGTCGAGCACCAGTAAGCTCGTTAAACCACTGGAACGCAAATAAACGCCAACGACGAGCGTTTCGCTCTCGCCGCTTAAGCGGTGAGCCGCTGCACCGATCTGTCCTTGGGTCGGGCGGAGGAAGGGCAACTTTCCTAAGGATCCCTGTCTAGGGCCATAAACCCCCGAAGCAGCCTGATCCTGAACCGCAGCAGTGTCATTCTCAAGGAATCGGTATGAACTGGGGTCACACGGTTCATGCTTAAACTACGTGAATCGCTGTGTGCCGGCCTGTCGGTTGGCTAAGCACACGGTTAAATCCAAATAAATCGACTACACATGTAGAACTGTCTGTAGAGGGCTTCCGGACGCGGGTTCAATTCCCGCCGGCTCCACCAATAACAAAACCCCAACCGTTCTCGGTTGGGGTTTTTTCTTGTCTGATCGCGCCGGTTCCCGCGTGTTGTTGGGGGTTCCAGCGGAAGCCTGCGGACTTCGCCGGTCAGCCTTTCAGCCCGTTCCGGGCCACATTCCACTCTTTCCTGGCCATTCCTCGCTCCGGCCTCGCTCCCTGGAACCGGCCCGAAGTCCGCAAAGGCCACAAGCCAGAGCCATACAGATCAAAGGGTTACGCGCGGACGAATCAAGCGGTTGGATTGCAGCATCGGGTGGCGAAGGACACGCTGCGGGTGCGTTTCGTCGGTA